>ERZ1673753.33-NODE-33-length-225604-cov-12.039406_pt1 | contig 225604 bp, 229 predicted proteins | sample MGYA00580201_ERZ1673753 | MGnify/ENA primary metagenome ERZ1673753 (study PRJEB41218, sample SAMN15661747) | gut metagenome | host: Homo sapiens | place: Canada: London | collected 2015-08-20/2019-03-30 | study: EMG produced TPA metagenomics assembly of... | reverse complement strand
ATTACATCCGTTACCAGATCTTACAACAGGCATCTGCCACCCTTTTAGCATCATCTAGAAACCTTAAAGCACAAAATGTTATTGGATTACTGGGCAGTATTAATTCTTAAATTTAGCCGGTTCAACCAAATGTATGATTGCATATTGCCAGTGTTCGAATATAATTAAAATGTGTATTGGGAGAGGATTTGATGAACAGACGCTGGTACGATTCAAATGAACATACTGAAAGAGCATTGTCATTGCTGAAAGACATGGATGAAGAAAGAAGAAGAGCTTTATCAAGAGATCTTACAAATGTTGTTAAGCAGATAAAAGAAATGCATGAAGAAGATGATGATGAAAATCAGGAAGTAAGTATTGGAATTGACAGAGTTCTCGGACTTTATAAAATTTCAAATTCCAGAAGATGGTATGACAAGGTCAGTATTTTATCCTATGCAATGAAAACTATGTCTACACTGCCTAAAGAAGATTTCTACAATATAATGGAAGGCATAAGCACATCAATATCGGCTTAAGATTGATTTTAAACCTTTTTTATTCTACAATTCGGGTGTATAAAGAAGGAGAATAATTATGTCAAGAAAACCAATTATTGCGGGAAACTGGAAAATGAATTTACTTCAAGCTGATGCAAAAGCTTTGTTTGAAGGTATAAAGAGCTTTACAAAAGATTTCACAGCCCAGCAATTACCAACAGTAGTTATTGCACCTGTATTTACTTCATTAAATGTTGTAGAAACAGAAAGATGCAACTGCGGATGCGGCGGTGATAAAATTGCTATTGCAGGTCAAAACTGCCACTGGGAAAAGTCAGGTGCTTTCACCGGTGAAGTTTCTGTTGAAATGCTGGCTGATGCAGGATGTTCTTATGTAATCATCGGACACAGCGAAAGAAGACAATACTTCTCTGAAACAGATGAAATGATTAATAAGAAAGCAAAAGCTATTTTAGCAGGCGGTTTAATTCCAATTATCTGCTGCGGTGAAACTCTTGAACAAAGAGAAGCCGGTGTAACAGACCAGCACATCGCAACTCAAATTCGTGCAGCATTGAACGGTTTAAGCGAAGAAGAAGTGGCTAAATCAGTTATCGCATATGAACCAATCTGGGCTATCGGAACAGGTAAAACCTGCGACAGCGTAGAAGCTAACAGGGTAATCGCTATGATTAGAAACGTTGTAAAAGAAGTTTCTTCTGAAAAAGCTGGTGATGCAATCAGAATTCTTTACGGCGGTTCTGTAAAACCTTCTACAATTGAAGAACAAATGTCACAATCAGATATCGACGGTGCACTAGTTGGCGGTGCAAGTTTGAAGGCAGATAGCTTCAATGAAATTATTGCAAACACTATGAAGGTTAGTGTTTAAATATATTCAAAAAAGGCGGGATGCACATGCATCCCGCCTTTTTTCTTTATTTCTTATTCTTTGCTTCAGCCGCTTCTGCTTCAACCCAGGCTGTATAATTAGTTTTAAATTCGTTTGTGAGTGTATCAAGAAGAGTTTTGGTATCAAGAGTGCAGGATGAGTGGTTTCCTGAACCGAAGAGGGATGCAATGCCGCCTACAATAGCTCCAATTCCGGCACCTATTGCAATACCAGCAGGTCCGCCAAAAGATCCGGCAAGTCCTCCAGCCTTAGCTGCAGCAACTGTAATTGCAGCATGTGCAACTCCTCCGGCAACACCCGCGCCGGTTCCGGCTGCGATACCTCCAAAGCTTACAGATGCTCCTTCTGCATTTACGCCTGTTACACCTTTATTAATGGCAATAGATTTTGCGTTATTGAACATTGTATCAAAAACTTTATTATCAAATGTTACACCATTTGCATCACACATGGCTTTTGCTTTTTTAAGCAGCTGTGACTTCATATTATCTATCATTTTTTCAGCTAATGAAACGTAATAGTCTTCACCTTTTTTCTTTGTTGTTAATGTTTTACCAGAAGCATATAGGGTGCTTATGTCAACTCCGTCCTGCGTAATCGGATTTCCGTTTTCATCCTTTCCAGCCTGTGTATAATCTAAATCAATTGTATCCATGTCTTTATCAGATGCATTCATTTCATCAATTGCTTTTGCAATGTTTGTATTGAATGTATTAACAAAAGAATCTACCATATTTTTTATGTTAATATAAGCTTTACCCTTTTTGCTCAGTCCTCTTGCTCCTCTTCCGGTAATCATACCTTCTGCATTTAGCGTATCTTGTACACTCTGATTATAAATATTTTCAAATACAGTTTCTATTTTCTCAAAAGGAATACCTTTTGCTTCAAGCATAGACTCTATCTGGGCTTTCATTTGACTCTTTAAATTAGAATTATTAAGTACTTCTTGACCTTTTGCATATGCCTTATCTCTTGAACCGCCCCAGCCTTTGCCGCGTTCATATATTTCTCCATTATTAAAATATCCGTCTATAGAAGAATAATCTATTAAGCTTGGGTCAACTTTGTAAGCATCTCCCTTAATATCTGTGAAAGCTTTATCGGCAGCTTCCTGAGCTTTAATTTCTTCTTCTTTGATTAGAGTATTTTTTAATGTCTCAGTATTAAGTCCTGCAATAACTTCTTCCATAGCAGCTTTTAATTCATCGCCGTCAGAGAATTTCTTAAGCGCAGTCGTGATTGCAGCTTCAGTTTTAATAGTTGTGCCGCCTAATTTAACAGTAACTCCTTTATCTAAAGCAGCAAGCAGAAATTCTTTTGCATACTCTTTTAATTGTTTCAAATCAGCACCATTGTCAATCATAGCTCCAAAAGAGTTTGCACCGGTATTAAACGCGTCTGCGGCATCTTTTAGCTTTTCTGCATCAGACTTATTCATATATTCTTCTAAGTGAGCTTTCAAATCTGTTTGAAGATTGTCTCCCTTATATGCTTTTATAAACTTATCAGCTTCGGCTTCTAATTCTTTGGCAATACGCTTAGCTGTATCAGCAGGCATTGATTCTCCGCTTTCTTCTCTGCTATCAACGGTTGGTGCTGTTAAGTCAGTATAAATTTCATCAAGGACATTTGATTTAACTGTATCAGGATCATTAGATACCGCATTGGATTTAATTTCTTCATATTTAGCAGGGAGAGCAGCTTTGAAAGCTTCTGCCATCCCCGAGATATCTCCGGTATAAGAAGCTGCAAATTCTTCAATATATTCTTTAAGAGCGGTTGTAACTTCTGCAAGATATTGTGTTTTACCTGCAAAATCTTTGCTTATGGTTCCAGCCATATCGTTAACAGCAGTCTGCATTTGAGTTTTTTGTTCCCATTGTGCAAATTCATCTTCCGAAATTTCTTTATCACCGTTTTTATCAACACTTGAGAGCTCAACAGAATCAAGCTTCATTTCGTTCATTACAGTATCATATTCTTCCTGCGTAATTTTTCCATCGCCATCTTTGTCAAAATCTTTAAATGTCAATCTTTGCCCAGACTGTGTTGTTAAACTGCCAAACTGGTTGATACCGCTAAATCCGCTCATTTTCTAACTCCTTTTTCTTATTTTACATATCATTTTAAACAAAATGTTACGACAGCAATGATAGAGCGGTATTTAAGCATTATTTTTACGAAAACACATTGTAAACTTTTGTAACGATTTATCGGTTAACTCTAAAGTTTTAGCTATTTATGCCGTCAATACAAATATAATGTAACATTTTGTTTAAAATGTTACATTCAGGGATGTGGAGTTTTTCAGACTAGCTGAAGCTTTTCTCGCAGTCTTACAGGTGACAAAATCCGTACCACCTTGTACAGAAAATATGTTTATGTGACAATAAATTTAACTGGTAATCACAGTAAATCGTAGTAGTAAAATATAAGGAAACTAAGAAAATGGCTAGAAAAACTCCATTAGAAAAGATCAGAAATATTGGTATTGCTGCTCACATCGATGCAGGTAAAACCACTACAACTGAGCGTATCCTGTTCTATACAGGAAAAACACATAAAATTGGTGAAACTCACGACGGTGCAGCTGTAACTGACTTTATGGAACAAGAAAAAGAAAGAGGTATTACAATCCAATCTGCAGCTGTAACAGCAGAATGGAAAGGACACCAGATTAACATTATTGACACCCCGGGCCACGTTGACTTCACTATTGAAGTAGAACGTTCATTACGTGTATTGGACGGTGTTGTTGCTGTATTCTGTGCAGTAGGCGGTGTTCAATCTCAATCAGAAACAGTTTGGAGGCAAGCTAACAGATACGAAGTACCTAGAATGGTTTTCGTTAACAAAATGGACAGAACTGGTGCTGATTTCTACAGAGTAGTTGATCAGATTAAAAACAGATTAGGTGCTAATGCTGTTCCTATCCAGCTTCCTATCGGTGCTGAAGATAAATTTACAGGCTTGATTGACCTTATGACAATGAAAGCTGAAATCTATACAAATGACTTAGGTACAGATATCAGGGAAGAAGATATTCCTGCCGATATGGCTGAAAAAGCTAAAGAATATCACGATGCAATGGTTGAAGCTATTGCTTCAGAAGACGATGCTTTGATGGAAAAATTCTTTGAAGATCCTGATTCAATCACTGTAGACGAATTAAAGGCTGCTTTGAGAAAAGCTGTTTGTGATAACAAAATTGTTCCTGTATGCTGTGGTACAGCATTCAAAAATAAAGGTGTTCAACTTCTTCTTAACAACGTAGTTGACTATATGCCATCTCCGGTTGATGTTAAGGCAATCGAAGGTGAATTAGAAGACGGTACTAAGACAGAAAGACATTCTTCTGATGATGAACCATTCTCAGCATTGTCATTCAAAGTTATGACAGACCCATTTGTGGGACGTTTGACATTCCTAAGAGTTTACTCTGGTGTTATTACTTCAGGTTCTTACGTTCTTAACTCAACTAACGGAAAGAAAGAACGTATTTCAAGATTAGTTCGTATGTATGCAGACCAACGTCTTGAAGAAAATGAAGTTTACGCTGGTGACATCTGTGCAGCAGTTGGTTTGAAAGATACAACAACAGGTGATACTCTTTGCGACGAAAAGGCTCCTATCATCTTAGAAAGAATGACTTTCCCTGAACCGGTTATCTCTGTTGCGATTGAACCAAAAACAAAAGCTGACCAGGATAAAATGGGTATCGCTCTTCAGAAACTTGCTGAAGAAGATCCATCATTCAGAGTTAAATCTGATTCTGAAACAGGTCAAACAATTATCTCTGGTATGGGTGAACTTCACCTTGATATTATCGTTGACCGTATGTTAAGAGAATTCAAAGTAGAAGCAAATATCGGTAAACCTCAGGTTGCTTACAGAGAAACAATCAGAGGAAACGCTGATCAAGATTCTAAATTTGTTCGTCAGTCAGGTGGTAAAGGTCAATACGGACACGTTAAAATTAGAATTTCTCCAGCAGAAGAAAACGCAGGATTTGTATTTGAAAACAAAATCGTCGGTGGTGCTATTCCTAAGGAATACATCGAACCTGCAAGAAAAGGTATGGAAGAAGCTCTTGAAGGCGGTATCTTAGCTGGATATCCTATGATTGATGTTAAGGTTGAACTTTATGATGGTTCATACCACGAAGTTGACTCTTCTGAAATGGCATTCAAAATTGCCGGTTCAATGGCTATTAAGGATGGTACTAAGAAAGCTCAACCTTGTATTCTTGAACCTATGATGAAGGTTGAAATCGAAATTCCTGATGAATTTACAGGTACAATCATTGGTGATATTTCAAGAAGAAGAGGACGTGTAGAAGGTCAGGAACCTGTAGGTAATACAGGAAACGTTATCGTAAGAGCTACAGTTCCTTTGGCTAACATGTTTGGTTATGCTACTGACTTGAGATCAAATACTCAAGGACGTGGTACATTCTCTATGGAATTCCAAAAATACGAACAAGTTCCTGCAAATATCGAAAAAGAAATTATCGAGAAATCAGGCGCTTCTAAGTAGTTAGAGATTTATAATGAGTCGGGCGGATGAATTTTCATCCGCCCGATTTTGTTTTATAATAAACTTATGGATATTTTTGTTATTGAAATAGTTAATGCTGATAATGTGCATATGGAGCTTTTGAAGCAGTTTCAGAAAAAGGAAATTTCTAATCCCAAAAAATGGAATGAACATTGTTTTTCTTACCTGATGGTTGATAGAATATTACGCGATTTTTACGGTATTGAGGATAGAAATATTGTCTTTAATGGTAAAAAGCCGTTTCTTAAAAACAGGAAGAAGTTTTTCAGCGTAAGTCACAGCAATGATTTTATAGCACTTGCATTCTCGGATTATGACTGTGGTGTAGATATTGAAAAAATTAAAATAAGAGAATTTGAAGATATTTCAAAACGAATGGGGTTTAAGTGTAATACTCTTGAGGAGTTCTACAATGAGTGGACAAGATTTGAGGCTGAATACAAGCTTGGAAAGCCTGCGCAAAAGTTTAAAAAATTCCATTTTGATGAGTACATTATAACGGCTGCTAGTGTTAATATTCAAGAAGAGTTTGAAATTTATATTCAAAGCGGAGAGGTGTTTCCTAACGTAAATGCTTGATTGTTCTAAAGTTTAAAAAATTTTTGCCGATAATACATATGTAAGTAAGAGGAAGCTTAAATGGCAAGAATTATTGAATCATCAGGCAGAAGAATTATCAAAATGTCAGTGGACGACATTATCTCTATTGTTCAAGACTATCAGCGTATTGTTCCGAGAGCTTGCAGCGCGGAAGATGTTAGAAACTATCTCAGCGATACGGTGATATTTATTCCAGAGGAGGGGTGAATGAATTAGAAGAAGTCTGAGGTTGAAAGATCAGCTAAGGCATTCTTTGCCTCTTCAAAAGTAGGATCCTGCTCAAGAACTTCCATATAAAGTTCTTTAGCCTTATCTCTATTATTACTCTCATATAAAAGTGCGAGATTATATTTTGCTTGAATAAGTTCAGGGTTATATAAAATGGCTCTTTTAAAAGCATCTTCCGCATTTTTTATATCGTGCTGTGCGGTATACATCAAACCAACGCGATAAAGACCTTCTGGATTTTTATCGTCGTATTTAAGTAAATCAGTTAGGGCTTTCTTCTCTTCAAAGAAATTACCCAGCTGGTGATGAGCTTCTGATAACATTAGAAGATATTTTGACTTATATTCATTTTGTTTATCGTATTCAAGCGCTTTATTAATAGCCTCTACGCATGCAGTAAAATCTTTCTTTTTATAATTATTTTTAGCTACATTATAATAAATTTCTGGATTAAGTGTGTTGTACTGAGTAGCATTTTTTAAATACTCAAAAGATTCGTCAAACTTGTTCTGTTCAGACATATCAACTGCCCACTTAATGTACAATTCACAAAGCAGAAGGTTTACAGTTTTGGCCTCTCTAGGGGTTGCTTTATCTAAGAGTAGTGTGTATTTTTCGAGAGCTTTTTGATATTCTTTCTGGTGAATATAAGCGTCAGCAAGTTCGAGAGTAACATCAAAACCGTTCTGTGACATCATAGCAAGATCTTCTAGTATTGCAATACCCTCACCCAGACGGTTTAATTTGATATTATAAGCTGCAATATCATTTCTTACTTTAAACTTGTCGGAACCTTGAATATCGAGTAATTTTTCAGAATATTCAATTGCTTTTTCGTAATCTTCTGATTCTACGTATAAAGAAACAAGTGTTTCATATACCCACAGAAGATTTTTTCCATCTGTAACAAATGTGAGCATATATAGAAGTGTTTCAATTGCAACAGGATAATTTTTAATTTTTATGTATAATTCAGTGAGTTTTCTATTTGTATCCACGTCATTCGGGTAAATTCCCAGACGTCTTTTGTAAGCTTCAAAAGCAGCAGGATAATCCTTTACCTGTTCGTTGAGCTCAGCCAGGATTGACTGTACGTCCGCAACTTCATCTTCTTTATCCAGCAAATCAGATAGAACTTCATAAATACTTATAGAGGAATACAGCTGGTCAGTTTCTCTGTATAGTTCTGCAAGAGTTCTGGTTATGTCTTTATCATTTTTTGAATGTTCAAACAGGTACTCGTATTCTTTTATAGCCTTAGTTGTTGCCTGTTTTCTTATATAGCAGGAGCCTAGCACCTTACGAGTTTCTAAATCATCAGGTCTTTTTTTAAGAACCGTTAAACATTGTCTTATTGCTTGATTGTATTTCCTATCCTCAAAATAAGCCTTTGCAAGATAAATTCTTACATCAATGTGGCTTGGTACTCTGTCAAGGTATTTTGTTGCAAGCAGCTGCACAAGAGCATATTCTTTTTTATCAAAAAGAACCTCGACCTGATCCAGAATATTTTTTGTAGAAAGCTGGAGTTCATCTCCTTTTTTCCCGCTACCTCCCTGAAACAGAATTATAGAATATAATATATATATAGCACCAATTGCTACGACAAATGCTACTATAATAATTATTATATTGGTATCAGCCATTTAACTCTCTCTTGTAATTACAATATTATTATACACGATACGATTAAAAAGTAAAAGTTTTTACATATTCAAGGCTTTACTTTTCAGAAATTTTTGTTAAATAATATAGAGTATGAAGCGGATTTTGTTAATTCTTTTGATAACAATTCTTGTACCGTCCTGTCAGGCAGATGACAGCTGGGATGATTTTTCCGGCCTTGACCACGCGTGGGACGGGCAAAAATCAATTACAAATAAAGAATTTGAAGAAGCAATAAACACTTTAGAAGAAAAGCAGACCAAAAAAGAAGCTAAGCAGAGGAAAAAGCTTATAAAAAAAATTGGCGGCGGCGGTACCAGCCTTCATCCAGATTTGAACCCGGAGAGCGATATAAAAAATCTCGATCCTCTAAAAAAAGAAGATGATGATGGTGTACTCCTAAATATTCCTGTAAATTTAGTTATTGATGATGTCCCTATGGATAAAGGTTTTTATAAAGTCATTGCAGAGAAAGATAAAAACAACGATATCAATCTCCTATTTTACCAATCTCAATTTTTTAAAGGTAAAGTTAGAGCTTGTGAAACCAGTGATGATTATGATCAAGATAGTATCAATTTTGTAAAACTTCTGCCTTATAATGAGCAGTTTGTAAAAATAATTTTCGGCTCGCTTGATTTTAATGCATATGCTTACGTTAAATATGTTCAATAACAATGTTACATTTTTTAACAATTAATTTGTAATTGCAATCTGAAAAAAGTATGATATGATTAATATAGGTTTGTGCTGTTAAATATGAGTATGCAATTCTTTGCATAAAGTTGAATGGAATAGTATAAACATAGGATTTAAATCATTACATACTATTGTATAGTTATTAGACGAGAGAAGCAATTTAATAGTTAGAAGTATAGAATGAATATGCGCAATTATATGAAGAAAAAAGAAAAGTCATTAAACGCTGCAAGTCTTACAACAGACGAATTAATCGCTAAGGTGAGCAAGCGTAAATTTAAACTTTCGAAAGTGGTTCTTATACCGATACTGGTGCTATGTGTATCTGTGTCTATTTACCGTGCTGCCATTTCATTTGGCAGTATAAATGCTATTGAGGCAGAAGGAAATAGCACTCTTGCATTAGCTGCAGTTCCAATAGCAGCAACAACTGCTAAAAAAGATTTAATATCAATTCCGACTGGAACTGTGAAAGCAAATCCGTTTCTTCCATATCGTGATATAAGCGGTAATACGCTTGTTAACGATGTGCCGAAGTTTGATTTGGTAGAGCCTCCGGATGTAGTAAATGAAAATTCTGATGCTGCAAGGGTAATGGATACCGTAGTATCAGGAATTCTTTATGATAAATACAGTCCTTCAGCTATTTTGAATATTGAAGGTAACGATTATCTGGTAAAGAAAGGTGATGTGGTTAATAACTACAAAGTTGTTAATATTATGCAGGACAGTGTAACCGTTAAGTTAGGTAATAACACTTATAAAGCAGGTATTGGCGAAATCTTAACAGAAGGGTCACTAACTCATAATGACGTTTCAAACTTAAACAAAAAATTCGGAGGGGAAAGAAGATGAGATATAATCATATAAAGAGATTTTTGTCAGCAGCGTTATTATTAGCGTTTACGGCACCTTCTGGTATCGCAGAATATTATAATGCAATGGAGCCTGTTTCAAATTCAACAGTGCTGTCCGGCGATGTTAAATTGACTGATAAAAATGAACGCATAACATTATCTCTTAGAGATTCTGATTTAAAACAGGTGTTAAGAATGTTTGCTGATAAAGCTGGAATGAATATTGTTTTTCACAACTCAGTAAAAGGTAAAGTAACCCTGGATTTAGTTAACATGCCAATTAATGAAGCTTTTGATTTGGTTCTGCAAATTGGCGGGTTAAACTATTATACGCAGAATAATACGTTAGTTGTTATTGCAAAAACTAGTAATGATAATGCAGCTTTCTCAAAACAGGAAATGATGGTATTCCCTGTTAAATATGTTTCAGCAGCAAAAATCGCAACTTTCTTGAATAAAAACGTTTTCGGAATGAAAAAACCTGGTTTATCTGGAGTTGATGCTGCAACTGTTAACTCTGCAACTAACGAACTTATCGTTTTTGGTATGAAATCTGATGCAGCAATTGTTGAAAAAGTAATTGCACAGCTTGATAGAGAACCTTTGTCCAAAACATTTGCAGTAAACCATACAACACCTGCAGAAATGGCAAATATGATTTGTGAAATGCTGCTTCCTTCACGTGGCTCAACTGCTGGAGGCGGAGGAGGCGGTGGTGCTCCTGCATACGTACCGCCTACGCCAGGGGTTGGAACAGCTATAGGTGGTGCTGCTGGTATAATGACTGGCGGAGCTGCTTCAAGCGATTCTGAGTCTGAATTAAAACTTGGTGAAGGTATTGTTGCTTGTTCTGTGTCAGCGACCGGTGCTTCTACAGGTTCAGCTGCTTTTGATGTACAAAACCTTTCAGTTTCCTATTTCCCGCAAAGAGGTACCATCACATTAATGGGCGGGTCATTAGAACAACTGAATATGATTGAAAAATTTATTAAAGCAAATGATGTAAAACAACCTCAAGCATATTTGGATGTTTCAATCGTTGAATTAAATGAAGAAGGTAGTAAAGAATTCCACAACGATTGGAGATTGGATTCAAGAAACTGGGTATTCTCATTTAGCGGAAGTGATACTACTGTAGGCAGGGATTCTGCTCCAGGAAGAGATCCAAATCAAGAACTTTTTGGTAACAATGCTTATATTTCATGGCAGTTGAGTTATTTAATTGAAAATAAAAAGGCAAGAGTACTTGCAAATCCAAAAGTTTTGATTACTAATGGTCAAGAATCTGTTATTGACCTAACACAAGACTATGTAGAAAAAGTAACTTCTGAGTTCTTGTCTTCTACAAGTAATGGTACAGGTGCAAGCGGTTCTGTTCAAAGAACTTATACTATTGGTAAAGATAAAGGTATAAAAGTTACTTTAATGCCGTTTATTTCACCGGATGGTTATGTAACTCTGAATATTAAACCTGAATACGCTACAGAAGCCGGACAGGTAACTGCAAAAACTTATGATCCCCAGACTGGTGCATCATCAGATGACTTGCAGGCAACATTGCTGAGCAGAAGAAATTTAGATTTGAAGAATGTACGTATTAAAGATAATGAAACGCTTGCAATCGGCGGTTTAATACAGGAAGAAGATACTAAGACGGTTCAAAAAGTTCCGGTATTAGGTGATTTACCTGTAATAGGTGCTGCTTTTAGAAACGTTATTTCTAAAAAGACTAAGAGTGAGCTGGTTATTATGATTACTCCGAAAATCATAAATGACGGCGAAGGTTCCGTAGCAGATAGTTTATAGTTAGAATTTATTTTATGTCTAATCAACTGGAAAAACTCAAACATAGTATAAAAAAAGAATATGTTAACAATTTTGAATTAAACCTGATGAAATCATCAGGTTTTATTCCAGTGGATAAGCGGCAGAGTGATTTCTTCGTAATTCTTAATAAAGAGAATAGCGCAGGACGTGCAGAAATTATTCAACTTATAAAAGAAAAGTATCAAAATCTTACACCTCAGTTTATTCCAATTTCTGGACGAGACTTTGATGAAGTTTTTAATAGTATTACAACTGTAACTCTGCCCAAAGTTGAAGAACAACCTGCAGAGCCAAAACCGGCAGAAGAACTTTCTGCAGAAGAAATTCTTGTATCTATAGGCTGGCTTACAAGAGAACAATTAAATGAATGTACCACTCTTGCAAAAGAGCGAAATGTGCCTCTTGATATGATACTTACGGAAAAAGAATACCTGCCGTTTGATAGAATTGCATCATATTTGAAAAAGAAATATGGCTGTGATGTGGTATCAAAAGCGCAGATTAAAGTTGATAAAAGCATGCTTAAAATGCTTCCGGATGACATTGTTGAAAAGAAGCAGATAGTAGTTATGTCAATGGAAGGCAGCAAACTTGGCGTTGCAATGGTAAATCCAAATGATAAGTTTACTATTCGTGAAGTTTCACTCTCAACAGGCCGTGCATTGAATGTCTACTGTATACCATATGCAGAGTATGACAAATATTTGAAAGAATATTTTATACAGAAGAAATCAGACCAAACTGTAAAAGAAACAGAACGTATCATTCAGAGTATTGAAGAGGAATCATCACAGTTTGCGAATGAAGAATCTCTCTGGGCTCAGGTTGAAAAAGAACTGCAGGATGCCAGCGGTAACGTAGCTAAGTTTGTATATAAGATTATTACAGATGCTATTGATGCAAAGGCTTCCGATATTCATATTGAACCTAGAATAGGATATTATGTTGTACGTACTCGTTCTGACGGTATCTTAAAAAAAGTTTTGGATATTCCGGGTTCTATTGAACAGGCTGTTATTACAAGATTTAAAGTTCTGGCGAGAATGAACATCGCTGAGCACAGACGCCCGCAGGATGGTACTTTCTCTATCAAATATAATGATAGAATGTACGATTTTCGTATAAATACTCTTCCAGTTTCCGGCAAAGAGAAAGTTGTAATTCGTATTCTTGCTCCTGCTGTAAGTTTGAAAGCTTCCGGCAATAAGATGGTAATTCCGGGTGCAGAAGAATCTGATGTGCAGAAAATTCACGATATGGTACAGTGTCCTAATGGTATTATCTTGACCTCAGGTCCTACCGGTTCTGGTAAAACAACTACTCTGTATACAATTCTCAAATCTTTGAATAATGAAGATGTAAATATTACAACAATCGAAGACCCTATAGAAATTAAACTTGAGGGCATTAACCAATCACAGGTTAACCCGAAAGCAGATATTACATTTGCGTCTTGTATGAGAGCTATTTTACGTCAGGACCCTGATATTATCCTTATCGGTGAAATCCGTGACTTTGAAACTTTAGAAGTTGCTATTTCAGCAGCTCTAACAGGTCACCTTGTATTAAGTACTGTTCACACAAACTCAGCAGCCGCAACTGTTACACGTTTGATTGAAATGGGTGCAAAAGATTATCTGGTTTCTTCTACTTTGACCGGTGTAATTGCACAGCGTCTTGTAAGAAGATTGTGTGATAAATGTAAAGAAGAGTATATTCCTACAGAGGAAGAGGTAAAACATATTACAACAAATCCTGAGTTACAGCAGAAATTAATGAAAACCAAGCTGTATAGGAAAAAGGGCTGTAAAGAATGCGGATATCTCGGATTTACAGGTCGTCTAGGTATATATGAAATTATGCCTATCACAAGAGAGATTAAGAAATTAATAGCTCAAGGCGCCCATGATATTGAAATTGAAGAAGCTGCTGTTGCGGCAGGAATGAAAACATTAAAAGACTCTTGTTTAAATCATATTATCGAAGGTAGAACTACTACAGATGAATTTATAAGAGTTCTTGGATACGCAAGTGATTAAAGAATAGGTATGCGAGGTTTATATGCCATTATATAGCTACATAGCATTAAAGCAAGGAAAAGAAGTTGTCAGAGGTGAGATAACAGCTTCCAATCTTAAGGATGCACGTGATGTTGTCCGTAAGATGGGGCTTGTTCCTACACAGATAAATGAGGCTGTGGATATAAAAGCTAAGAAAGCAACAAGACTTTCGTCACTTTCTTTAAGCGAAAAGATTGACTTTATCTCAACGCTGCAAATTTTGTTAACGTCCGGTATTCCAGCTGTTGAATCTTTGATGTTTATGGAGCAGGAAGCTGCTAAGAAGAAAATTCGTGACATGTCAAAAATCTTGAAGACACAGATTATGGCCGGTTCAACTTTTGCAGATACAATGGCTAGATATCCGCAGGTTTTCGGGTATATTTTTATTGGTCTGGTAAAAGCCGGTGAAGAATCCGGTGAACTTGAAAAAACATTAGACCGTATCAAAAACTTGTTGGAAAAACAGGCTAATATTAAAGGTAAAGTTATTGGTACATTGATGTATCCGATGTTCGTTATTGTGCTGGCGTTTTTCATCATTATCATCATGCTTACATTTGTATTCCCTGCGTTTAAAGATATGTTCGCTCAACAGGAAAAAGCATTGCCTTGGATTACTTCAATGATGATTCTTGCGGGTGATTATTTGAAAACTTACTGGTTCACAATTCCAATATTTGTTGTAGCTGTATTTGCTTTCTGTTTCTTAATGATAAACTGGCAGCCTGCAAGAAATATTCTGGATAAAGTGGTTCTTAAGGTACCTTTGCTTAATAACTTGATTTTGTATTCAAACTATTCAAACTTTTTATCAGTATTAAGCGTATCATATGATGCCGGTATTCCGGTTGTAGACTGTCTGCATCTGGCAGTTATTACATTAACAAATTCTGTTATGAAAAATAAAATGAGCGGTGCTATTGTAAAAGTTCAACAAGGTATGCAGGTTTCTCAGGCATTGAAATCGACGGGGATTGTACCTAAGATGCTTTTATTTATGATTGCAACCGGTGAACAATCAGGTCGTTTGGGCGATATGCTTGAAAAAGGTGTAAACTTCCTCGATAGAACTCTGGATGCTATTATTGATACTTTAACAAAAATGATTGAACCTATTATGCTTATTGTAATCGGTAGTATCGTTCTTGTAATGGCATTGGCTCTGTACTTACCACTCTTCCAGTCATACATGAACTAGGGTGCTACGCACGTAGACCACAGGTCGGGTGACAAAAATAAAACGCCTGTATTGGAGATAAACTTAAAATGGAAAATAACGAAATTTTAGAACTTACAACATCTGCATGGAGAGAAAAGGTTTATATTGAAACTGCAGAATATATAATAAAAGGTTATGTTTTTATGCCAAAGATTGGCAAGAAAACCAGACTGCTTTCAGAAATTCTTAATACTAATAAGCAGTTTATTGCAGTAAAGAATTGTACCCTTGAATCAAAGTTAGTACCGCAGAAGGAAGTTGAATCTCATGATTTTCTGCAGGTTAATATTTCTACAATACTTTTGATGAGACCTCTTTATGAAGACTAAAACTTATGTAGTTACAGGCTCGACTTCGGGGATAGGCAAGGCATTACTTGAGAGAATTGCCGCTGATAATGTAGTTTTTGCCGGATATCGAGATAAATCAAAGCTTGAAATATTGCAAGCTTTATCGCCAAATATTTACCCATTTTATGTTGACTATGCTAAACCTGAAAGCATAAAATACGCAGCAGAGTACCTAATTTCTAAGTGTACAAAAATTGACACTTTGGTAAATATTGCCGGATGTGTTGTTGCAGGGCCGGTGGAAAAAATTGATATTTCTGAAATACGAAGGCAGTTTGATGTTAATGTTTTCGGTCATCTGGAATTAACCAAAGATTTGATAGATTTGCTGGAAGGCGGAAAGATTATAAATGTAAGCTCTATGGCAAGTTACGGTGTTTTTCCGTTTATATCGCCATACTGTGCCTCCAAACGCTGTCTGGATATGTTTTTTAATGCACTGCTTGTAGAAAATAAGAAAGATATTAAGGTTGTTTCAATCAAACCCGGTGTTATTGCAACACCTTTGTGGGGAAAATCGGTTGAAGAAAATTCTAAATACATAGAAAACTGCAAAGGTTATGAAAAAGAGATGGAGTTTCTTATCTCCAATGCGCAGAAAAATGAGTCTAAAGGACTTTCCGCTGATAAAGTTGTGGATGTAATTCTAAAGGCTGATGGGGCGAAAAATCCAAAATTAACATATACAGTAGGAAGAGATGCTGTTGCTGCAAGAATTATTGCGAAGATGCCGCAAAGTTTAATCAACAGACTGGTTAAACTGGGTATGAAACTTCGAATTAAGAATTAATGTAAATTTTTGTAAAGAATTTGACAGGAGAGTAGCAAAAATTTTTCTTGACGTTGTTTAAGAAGAATATAAAGCTCTCTCTTCTTATTTAAACGGACAGGCCTTGGTTTTTACAAGGTCTTTTTTTTATGCAGAAATGAACAAATTTTTTTATTTTTCGTTATACTAATATAGAGGTTACATTATGAATGATAAATGCTCAAAATATGAAGGATTATTTATATTCTCAGATGATGAAACATTAAAAAAACATCTTCTGGAATGTGAGGATTGCCGCAGGGAACAGGAAAAAATGGATAAGGTTTCCGGACTCATTGATGAGGTAAAGTTTCATTATTATTCTAAGTCAAAGAAGAAACCTATTTTGAAGATAGCGTGTGTTTTGATGTTTCTCATATTTTCAACTGTTACAATTACAGTAATGGAAAACTATGATGATATGCTTGACACATTACGCTATGGAGATACTTTGTCTGCTGAGGATTTAGGCTTCCCTGTTGATTCTTACGGACTCATTGCGGTGGATTAATGAATTTTAACGAAATAATTAAAACAAACAAAAGTAATATTAAAAATATAATAAAACTAATTACCAAAAGCGAGAATGAAGATTTAGAGCAAGAGGTATATATAAAGCTCTGGAAAAATTCAGAGAAATATCAGGAAAGAGGTTCTTTCAAGAGCTGGGTCGGCACAATCGCGAAGAATACCTCTAAAGATTATTTGAAATCAGCAGTAGTAAGATACGAGCAGGATTCAACATCAGATGATTTTGTTCTGACTAGCATAAAAGACAAAAAAACAACTCCGGAGGCAAATGTTATTGCATCAGAACGGCAGCAGAGAATAATAAAAGCGATAGACAGTTTAAAGCCTAAATTACGTGAAACTATTATGCTCTGTGAAATATACGGTTATACATACGAAGAAGCAGCCAGCAGGCTTAAGTGCCCTATAGGCACGGTTAAATCCAGAATTTATAATGCAAAAAAAGAGCTGGCAGAAGTATTAAAAGATTTATTATAAGAGAGGTGAATTTATGAAAAAATTAGCAATTATGATGTGTACAGCATGCATACTCGCAGGATCAGGGGTAATTGCTGCTGAAACAACCGGTGCTCCAAATGAAGGAATTAAAAATCCTCCTTCAAAAGAAGAAATTATGAATAGAAGAAAAGCTCACGAAGCTGCATTTGAACAGAAACTCGGCCTTACTGAAGCTCAGAAAATTAAAGCTAGAGAGCTGCGTATTCAGGGGCGTCAAAAAATGAAACCTGTGTTAGAAGAAATTAAGGCAAAGAAACAGGAAGCAAGAATGGTTAAGATGTCAAGAATAGCTGTTCAGATGCAGGAGGAAAAACTGGCTCAGATAGATAAAGAGCTTGCTGTTCTTGAGAAAAAAGCGAACGAAATAAGAAAACAGAACATGAAAGATTTCGAAGCAATATTGACAAAAGACCAGAAGAAAATTCTTAAGAACATGAAAAAAGAAGGACGTAAGAATTTTGAACGCGGCCATCACTGTCCGCCTCCACCTCCATGTCCTGAAGCATCTAATTAAATAATAGAAAAGAAACATCCGGATTAAATAAATCCGGATGTTCTTTTTTGGTAGTGTAGTAATTAAACATTCGATCTATTAAGTGCTCTTTCAGCAGCCATTGAAACCTGAGGGTTAGAATCTGCTTGAGCCAGTGTATATAAAGTTGTCAGTTCTTCTTTGTATTCCGGTCTTTGAATATGTCTAAGTGCATCGATTGCTGCGATTTTTACTCCTGAATTAGGATTAAATCTGAGCGCATCAACGATAGCTGCAGAACCCGGCAAATCTGTTAGAGGAACTATATTTCCTGTTTGTTTTTCAACTTCATCTGTGTATATTTTAGCGAGAATTGAAATTGTATAAAGTGCATATTCTTTATTTCTTTCAGCCTGTTCCATTGGAGAAAGTTCATTCGCCAGTGCAAAATCTTTTTTAGTTAGCTGATAAGGGAGTTTTACCTGACCTTGTCCTTGTTTTGCATTTTCCATAACTATAAAGTTAGAGATTAATTTCTTTCTTGCCTGTACCTGTTCGTCTGTAGGAGCTGCGAGGTTAGCTGTATCTTTTTTAGTTATGTCAATTAAGCTTGAAAATACTTCACGTACAATATATGGAACTGCATTTTCAGGATTATCTAAAGATATTCTTGCGATTTCTTCCATCTGCTGAGCCTGTACATCGTAATCCGCGTTTGTAAGGTTAGAAATAACAAGAGGAATATCTACGTCCGGCAAAATTTCTTCTCCCGGAATTATTTCAGGTCTTTTAATTTCTGTTTCTTTAACTTCTGTTTCCATGATTTGTACATCATCTGCAATGGCATCTTTAACTTCCGGAGCTTTTTCTTCAACTACTGGAGGAAGTGTTGTTTCTTGATTTGTTTGAATTGCTTCTTCTGGCTCTACGCCCTTTTCAGCTTCAGTTGTTGTATAGTTTGGTTCAGGAACGGCAGGTGTTTCTTCTTCAATTTCAACTTCTTCAATATCATCTGCTTCTTCTGGTTTTATACCTTCTATTTCCACTTCCTGTTCCATTTTTGGCAGAATAACGTTTGTTGTATGGTATGCTACATTAAAACCTTGAGGAAGCGGAATACGGTTAGTGTTGGCCATTTCATACGTAACAGGGCCTTCTGCTTCAGGATAATCATAGATTCTTTTGGGTTCAGTGTTAACTGAAGGATTGTCAATATCAATATTTACAGCATTGTAAATTCCATTATCAGGGTAACTTATATTTTCTCCTCTATTTACCCCTGAATTTACCCCTGAGGCATTAACTTCCGGCTTTTGTATATTAATTTTTACACCATTATAAATCGGTCTGTTAGCGCTGTTATCAATTGATTGAACCATATTTTACTTCCTTTCAACTATACACATCTGTTGACATAATGTCTGTCAAGAAAAAAAATTGCTTTTTCCTGAAAATATTTTTACAAATATTTACAAGAATACCTCTAAAGATTTATAACATCAAGCCCGCGAAACTCAAAAATTTTGCCGGTGTTATTTTTAAGTTTCTCTTCTCCAAGAAGACAGCCGACAATAGCTTCAAGCTGAGCAACAGGCATCATATTGGCTGGAAGTGAATCAAAATTGTATTCATACTTTAAAGCAGACTGCAGAAATTTGCAATCCGCACTTGAGCGCTCTTTGAAATTCGAATAAAGGTTAAACTTTTGTCTTGTTAAATATACTTCGAATCTGGAAATATCTGCACCTTCTTCTTTAAGTTTCATAAAGAGTTCGCTTCCTCTCGGGGCAAATCTTTGCATCCAGTTATCCCTGTTAAGAAATCTGTCTTCATTCTCATGAATAAGCTGGTATGGCTTTGAAAGCACTCTCCATTTTCCTTCCATCATTGTATTATCCCAGGGAAGGGAAATACAGAATACAGAATTTTGAATGGAAGAATAGTTATCAAAGAATAATTGAACGTCAGACATTGAGAAAAGTTTGTCAACATAAATGAGTTTGCCGGTTGCAATCTCTCTAACAGCAACTCCGCTTTCTACAGAAGAAGATGGGCCTAATGACATTCCGACAGAATACTGTATCATAATCCAAAATCCTCATCTTCCGGAATATTAGAATCAAGCTTAATTACACGTCTTTCAACTGCAGGCATAGTGCCTTTATCACCAGTTTCTTTATCCAGATTGATATAAAGCTCCATATTGCTCTTTGAAAGAGTTTCACTCTTTTGGCGTTTAATTCTTTCCCTGTTTTCTTCAAGAAGCTTTCTTGCAGCAGGTGAAATAGAGTCGCCTTCTACTGCTCTAATAATTTGTTCACGCTGTTTTTGTATTGCTTCCTGTTGAGCTTTTGTAAGATTTAACGTAAAATCATTTCTTGTTTCAAATTCTCTTTTATATCTGTTTTTCAATATGAGTATCTCAACTCTTCTGTTAGCCGGATCTTTAGGTGAAATAGCTGTTTCAAGAGGTCTTGTATCAGCGTATCCAATAGCAGAAAACAGGGATGGTGAGAACTTAAACCGGTTAATCATATATCTTACAACAGAAGAAGCTCTTGATGCTGAAAGCTCCCAGTTAGAAGGGTATTTTTCAGTGTGAATAGGGTCGCTGTCAGTGTGCCCTTCGATTCTCATAGCGTGGAGAACAAATTTTTTGCAGATAAGCACCCCAACTTTGTCCAGCAGTTTTCTTGCATTAGAATCAAGATATGCAGATGCCGGTGCAAACAAGTACTTATCATCAAAGGTTAATAACAAACCTTTGTCAGTTATTTTAGCCGAAATGCCATCAAGTTCTCCGGCTTTTGTAAGCTCCTGAATAGATTCTTCAATCTCTTTAAACGATTCTTCTTCATATCTAGGACTTATGTATTCGAGCATCAAGCTTGGAATAAATGAATTTGCCTGCTGCTGGTCAAATATTGAGTCGCTTCCGTCCATTAAAGCCTGCTGGCCGTCAAACAGAGTATTTTGACTGAAAGCATTTTTCAGAGACTCTTCAAGTTTTGCAAAATCAGTTGCGTCAACCTGAGCAAGTGCATACAAAACAACAAAGGTTGCAAAGAGCAGAGTAATAAAGTCGGCGTAAGAAACCAGCCACCTTTCCAAATTCTCATGTTCAGGGTGTTTCTGTTTTTTAGCCATTTGCTTTTTCTTCCTTATTGTCTTCGAGTATAAATGAGCGCAGCTTGCGTTCAATTAGAACAGGGCTTTCGCCGGCCTGAATTGATAAAACTCCTTCTAAAATCATATTTTTGTATAAAAATACGCCCTGATAAATAAATTTTATTCTGGTACTGATTGGAATCATAACAAGGTTGGCTGCGAACAAACCATAAATAGTAGCAACGAATGCAACTGCAATACCTGCACCTAGTTTAGACGGATCTGAAAGGTTCTGCATAACCTGAATTAAGCCCATAACGGCACCGATAATGCCAAGTGTCGGGGAATAACCTCCGAAGGATTCAAAAACTTTTGCAGCATTGTTTACATAATTTTCAAGCTGCTCTATCTGGTTTTCCATCATTTCTCTTACAAGAGCCGGATCTGTACCGTCGGCAACAGCTCCTAAACCTAGTGTTAGGAGGCTGTCCGAAGCGTTATAAGCTTCTTTTTCAAGAGAAATAATACCTTCTTTTCTGGCTTTGGTTGCGAAACCGCCGATTTCTGTAATTAGAGCATTAAAGTCTGATTTAGGCGGCATAAATACATTTTTCAACATTTTTATGGCTGAAATTAATGTTTTGTGCGGGAAGCTTAAAATAACAGCACCTGTTGTACCGCCGAGGACGATAAATGCAGCAGTTATTTGTAATAGCTGTCCGAGATTACCGCCTTCCATTGCCTGCCCTATAAGTATCATTGTCATACCGAAAAATAGGCCTATGACTGCAAATATATCCATAATTATCTCCAATTGTATACTATTCTGAATATATTAAACTATATTTTCATGTGTTTGAAATCCTTTAAATATAGTAGTTTTGTATACTTTTAGCGAGATTTAAACTTGTATTTACATACCTTCAAAGTTACCGGCAAGAACTCTTAATGCTTTGTCTTCTGCTTTCTGGGCTCTATCAAGAGCAGATTGCAGGCCCGAGTTGTCATAAGTTTTCTGGATATTAGCTGCTGCCTGTGATGGAATATATTTTCTCTGTGCTTCATTTACTTTGTCTGATTTAATTGTGCATTCCTGAGAAGGTATATAAGTGTAAGTATCTACCTTGCTGTTTTTTATTGAATGCGGAATTATATTTTGCTGTGACGGAATATAGGTATAGTTATCAACATCAGTATCCGGTGTTGGAATTTGACTGCTGTATGGACTTGTACCCTTTGTTGTCATTATATTTTGAACTGGAGGCTGTGCTTGGACTGCCGGCTGTCTGCCGAATTGTTTTGCTTTTTGTGTATCATATAATCTCTGGTTCAAGTCTTCTTTCAGGAATTTTTCCTGCTTTTTCTTATCAGCTTTTCTTTCATCCTGTTTCATTGCATCATATGATTTGCCGAATATTGCAGTTGTGCATTTTGTTAATGCAGCACTTAAAACGCCCATTGAAATCAGACCCCATATCCCGAATCTAATAGGGATACCGGCTGCGTTTCTAAAAAAAGCCGGAACTTTGCGTGCAGTATTGGCTGCAAAGTTTGAGTTTCTATAGCTGTTTAATCTGCATAAATCAGGTGTTATGCAGCCTGCAAGTTTGCGCAGACCTCTGGTAAATATGTTTTGACCTTTTACAGTCCTTAATTCTTTTAATTGTTTTTCTACGACACTTCTTGCAACATCGTATTCATGTTTTGTTTTGAATGTATTCGGGTTTGGAACCTTAATACCATCTTTAAGTATAGTAGGTTCAACACGTTTATTAAAATCTTCTACCAGTTTTCTGTATTGTTCAACCTTTTCTTTTCCCATTCCGGCATTTTTAATACCGCCGATTGAGTGCATCATTCTTAATGCAAGAGGGAATGTAAATACCCAGGAAATATTTTCAACGAAACCGTTTGCTGCTGTACCTATTTTCTGATCTTTATCAGCTTTTTTTACATTTATACCCAACTCAACCAGCAGAGGCGCAATAAATATTAATGCCCCCAGCTTACCGCCTCCGAATGTTAATCCGCGGTGTATCATCTGCATGGCCTTAGACATAAATCTTCCGGTTCCGGTCTTTGCTCCATCTGACATACTGTGAAGCTTGTTAAAGATTTCATCGCATCCTACAGTTCTTTCAAAAGGTTTAGTAAGCGGTCCCATCCAGCTGTAATGTCCTGCGCCCATCTTGACTTTGCCTTTGACCTTGCCGGCTGCAGTTTTTACATCATTGATGTATTTTCCGTAAACATCATCTTTAATAAGCTTAAGTTTTTCTGCATCTAAGCCCATTTCTTTAAGAATTTCTGTTTTAACAGCTTTTGTGGATGCAGCCCCCATTCCCTGAATTTTTTTTATTTCTTCCGGAGTTTTCCCTAAACGGTCTAATAAAACTTGATTTACAGCTTCTGTTTTAGGTATCTGTGAGATTTTTTGAACATTAAATGTCTTTTTCAACATTGTAATTTCACGGTCATTAAGCCCGATATTCTTTAAGCTCGGAGCTTCTGCTGAATCTAATTTCAAAGCTTCAGTTATTCTTATAAAATCCTGTACAACTTCTTGTTTTTGATTAAACATTTGAGTTTTAACAGTAGACCATTCCGGCATTGTTGGTGTGTCTTTCATTGCACGCAAAATTGCACTGTTTTGAACAGCTTTTTTACCGGCATTGCCAACTGAATCCAGCCCTGAAATAACTGCCTGTACAGGTTTATTCTGGATAATTTTTGAATTTTGGATATTATCCCCAAAATTTGCAGCTTTTTTAACAAGGCTGTCTTCATATTTTCCGCTGCACGCAGTAGAATATGCATCCAAACCAACTCCAAGTCCAAGCCAGGTCGCAAGTACAGCAACAGGATGTTCTACAAAAGGTTTAAGAAACATATCATAGAACGGATTTTCTTTTACAACTTCTTTTACACTCTGCGGGGAATATGTATCCGGAACATAGTAATAGTTAGGTATGCGGACAGTCTGCTGCTGTTTCTGCTGCTGTCCTGCAAAGTTTTGTATATTAATATTTGAATTAATTTGTGTCACAATTAAACCTTTTTACAACTAACCTAACTATATATATAAAGTTAGGTCTGCATAAAAAATTGCCATGTTTGTTAAGAAAATTTAAAATTCCGGTGTTAATTCACAGCAAGTTTGACAGGCGCCGAAAGTTCCGCCGTTTGCTTTAAGGTTCTTCCTAAAGCAGCAGTAATGGGGGGCATTGAAAAGTTCTTTTAAGCTTTTATCCTTTACGTTTCCAATTTTCTGTGACAGGCATGGATAAACAAACCCCTCAGGATTTATAAACATGTTATTGTACGGAAATGTGCAAGGCTTGTAAATTTTTTGTACAGGCGTTTCTGAAGGCAAATTGAAAAACTTTTCAATTGCTTCAAGCGGATTTTTGCTGTATTCAAATTTCGGTGAAAATCTGAGCTTTGTCTTTCCTTTGACGCTTTCGAGCTCCCTGTAAACTTCTTTAAAATGAGCCATATCAAAATATTGTTCTATCGGATAATTTGCATTATATTCAGGAATGAAACTTTCTTGAAGTATTGAACTTTGTTTCCAGTTGTTATTCCTCAAAAACGAAATTGACAGAAATTCAAATCCCATTTTTTCACAAAGTTTGTACAGCTTAACTAAATCATCAAGGTTGTTCTCAAGTACAATAGTCTTAATGTCAACCATCTGGTTTGGCTTTTGTGCTTTAAGGTTTTCAAGATTTGAGATAATTATATCGAAAATACCTTCTTTTCCCCTGTTTTTGTCGTGATTTTCTCCGTAACCGTCAAGAGAAACAGAAAGCATAAGAAGTTTATATTTGATAAAAGCCTTAATGATTTCATCATTAATCAATATTCCGTTTGAAACAACATGAACTTTGTTCCAGATTTTTTTTGAGGTGTAAGCCAGAATATCAATAAAATCTTTTCTTATAAGCGGTTCTCCGCCAACCAGCGTGGCTATTGAATAGAAAGGAAGCTGCTCAATAACTTTTTTCCATTCATCTGTCGTAAGTTCTTTTTTATTGCGTTCTTTTCCTACATAACAATAAGGGCAGGCCAGATTACAATGGTATGTCAGCTCTAAAAAATACCTGAAAGGAATTTTTGCTTTCCCGTACTTATCATTGTACGAAAGTGATGTATAAAAATCTCTTGCAAAATCAAACAGCTTTGAATAATTCATATATAAGTTATAACATAAAGAAACCTCTCTTTGAAAAAGAGAGGAAAGTTTGAGCGATGAGGATTCTTTATTATGATAAAAGCAACCCTTCATCATTACATTAAACTTATTATTGAATTAATCTTATACTTTATAGCTAATGCTAAGAGCAAATTTTAGTTCCGGCGCTTGTGCCGAGTCTTGAAGCGCCGGCTTCAATCATTTTCAGGGCTGTTTCTTTATCCCTTATGCCGCCTGATGCTTTAACTTGAAGTCCGGCTCCCTTAACAGTTTCGTACATAAGTTTTACATCTTCTTCTTTTGCGCCAACACCGTTTTTTACAAATCCTGTTGATGTCTTAACAAAATCAGCCCCTCCCTGAATACAGAGTTCACAAGCCTTTTTAATCTCTTCTTTTGTCAAAAGGTCTGTTTCAAGGATAACTTTTAAATTTTTTCCCTGACAAAAAGCCTTTATTTTAGAAATTTCATCCACAATGTAGTTGTAATCCTTGTCTTTGAGCCTTCCAGCATTTATAACCATATCAATTTCGTCAGCTCCATTTTTGATTGCATCAACGGTTTCTAAAACTTTATTCTCAGTTGTAGTTTGTCCGAGTGGAAACCCTACAACAGTAACAATTTTAACCTCATTGTGGCCGGTTTCTTTAAGAAACTGCTTTGCAAGTTTAACATTACAAGGGTTGACGCAGACACCTAAAAAGTTGTATTCACAAGCTTCTTGAAGAAGTTTTTCTACTTCTTTCCGTGTTGCATCCTGTTTTAAAAGTGTATGTTCGATATATTTATTCAATTCCATTTTTATACCATTTGGGCGGGCTTCATCCCATCTAACTACTAACTTATATTATCCATTCCAAGAAGCCCTTTGGAACAAACTACTAAAATTATTGACACAGTGTGAAAAATACAGCGGTTATAATCCCCATAATCAGACAGTAGTAGCCAAAAATTCCGAGAGAGAATTTTGATACAAATTTTAAAAAGTATTTTATACAAACATATCCTACTACTCCAGAAACAATTGTTCCGGCTAATATAGCTGTCCAATTATATGTAATAACTTCATGAAAATCAAGCTTAATAAGAGGATAAAACATTGAAGCTCCAAGGATTATCGGTATACTCAAGAGAAAAGAGTATCTTGCAGAGGTTGTTCTGTCAGAGCCGCTTAAAAGTCCCGTTGCAATAGTTAATCCAGAACGTGAAAAGCCGGGAATTGCTGCTAAGCCCTGAGCAATTGCTATTAAAATAGAGCTTTTTAATGTAATCTCTTTTTTCTCTGTAAGCTTTTTGGACCATGCTTCGCTGAAAAGAAGCAGAATACCGGTGAATATAAGTAAAAGACCTACAAATGCAGGTTTAAACACAAGGCTTCCGGCAACTTCGTTTAGAGGAAATGCTATTAGTACTGTGATTATCGTACCAAGTATGATATAGATACCAATTTTGAACTCTCTTGAAGTGTAGTTTTTTGTTTTTAAACCTGTGTACAAAGCCTTGAGGATTTCAAAAATTTCTTTTCTAAAAAATATTAAAACGGCAATCAATGTACCTAAATGCAGCATAATATCAAGAAAAATTTCCTGATTAGATTCGTGCACCAATTCTATTCCCTTAAAGACCTTGTAGAAATTTGAGGTAAATACAAGATGAGCTGAACTTGAAATTGGTAAAAATTCGCTCAGTCCCTGCACTATTCCCATTAATATTGATTGTACGATATCCATTTTTTATATCCTACTAAACCTACTCCTCATAGTAACTTGCGCAAGAAGTTGCTGTTTCCCATACAGAAACCTTAGAAACCTGCACAATTTTCTCTTTAAGTTTATTATAAATAAACATAGAAATCATCTCGCTTGAAGGGCTTTCACCTTTAAATTCAGGCAGTTCGTTAATATCCTTGTGATCCAGTAAATCTAAAACCGCTTTCATTTCACGTTTTAAGACTTTATAATCTACAAGAATATTACTTTTATCCAGATTTTCTCCTTTAACATAAGCTTCAACCAGCCAGTTATGTCCATGCTGGTGCTCACATTCTCCTTCATAATTTAACAGATGATGTGCTGCCGAAAAATACATTTGTGCTTTTAGCTCGAACAAGTTAACCCCCTCCCCAACCCTCCCCGTCGGAGAGGGAATAATAATTTTCTATATCAACAACAAACCTCGGCAAGCCTTGCCATGATTTTTTCTGTTATTACTTTTATGTAATCTTTGTCAACCATACCATTAATTATACAGTCTGCAATCTGGTATGTCGGTCTTATGTACTGCTGCGCAGTTTCGTTTACATTCTTGAACTGTAAATCAGCTGCTTCTCCTGTTTTCCCGCGTGATACTGCACGTTTGTACCAGCGTTCTTTAATTACGTCAATAGGAGTAAATACATATACTTTTACATCCATAATATCTCGAACTTCTTCATTTAGAACGTATAAACCTTCTGTTAATACAACCTTTGCAGGAGTCTTAACCTCTCCATCAGGGTCTGATACGCATGTTACAAAATCATATTTCGGCGAAACCACTGTTTCACCCTGTTTAAGACCCAGCAGGTGTTTTCTCATGAGCTGCAAATCTATTACATCCGGAGTATCAAAGCTGAACCCTGTTTTAAACAAAGCATCATAGCTTCCTGCTTCAAGCAGCTCTTTTGACGTGTCTTTGTAATAATCATCCTGCCGGATAACAGTATAAATCCCTTCTTTTTTATCTCTCACAACAGCTTCAATAGTGTTATCAACAAATACAGTTTTTCCGGAGGCGCTTTCACCGGTAATACCTATTAGGAAAGTTTTTTTCTTTTCCTGCACAACTTTGCGTGCAATATTCATGATAAAGTCGTCCGCAACTTTCAGGAACAAAGGCTGCTCCTGTTTTTTGTCTTCTTCAAGAATTTCTTTAAGCGTATCCACAATATTTGTGATAAGTTCCATATCCAGGCGGCTGGAATAGAAATTATAATTTGTAAGTTCGAAAGTTTCCACCATAAATCCGTCCTTAATTCATTTTAACATTGTATAGTAAACAGCTAAAAAAATCTCATGTTACTTAAAAAAAATTTACCTAATTTTTATGTTTTTACTATAATTAACATGCAAGGGATAAATAAGAAAGGAAAGAGATAATGAAAAAATCAATTAAAGATTTAGGTGACATCAAAGGTAAAACAGCTCTTGTCAGAGTTGATATCAACGTACCTTTAGATGAAAACAAAAATGTAACTGATGATACCCGTATTCAGGCTATCGTTCCTACAGTTAATTATTTAAAAGAAAAGGGTGCTAAAATTGTTCTTATGGCTCACCTCGGCAGACCAAAAGGCGAAAAGAACCCTGAATTTACACTTGCACCTGTTGCAAAATACATGTCAAAAGTTTTTGGTGAAGAAATCGTGTTCATTCCTTCTGTAGAAGAAGCAAAACCTTATGTTGAAAAACTTGCAGACGGTCAAATCGCTTTATTGGAAAACATTCGTTACTATAAAGCTGAAGAAGCAAAAGATGATGACATGACTTTTGCTGAAGAACTTGCAAAATTAGGCGATTTCTATGTAAATGACGCATTCGGTGCAGCACATAGAAACCACACTTCAACTGCAAAATTAGCAAAAATCCTTAAGCCGGCAGTATCAGGTTTATTGATGGAAAAAGAAATTAGATGCTTATCACAGGCTCTTGATAATCCGGAAAGACCTTTCACAGCTGTTGTAGGCGGTGCAAAAGTTTCTTCTAAGATTGGTGTTTTAGAAAACCTTCTTGATAAAGTTGATAACATGATAATAGGCGGCGGTATGGCTTATACATTTGTAAAAGCTAACGGCGGTAAAATAGGCAACTCTATTTGTGAAGATGACCAGATTGAAACAGCTAAGGCTATTGAAAAGAAAGCTGCTGAAAAAGGAGTTAAGCTTGTTATGGCTACTGACGTTCTTGTAACAGATGATTTCTCTGGTAATGGAACTAATAAATTCGTGAAAATAAACGAAATTCCTGATGGATTTGAAGGCGTTGACGCAGGCCCAGACTCAAGAAAAGCTTTTGCTGATGTTTTAAAATCTTCAAAGACAATTCTTATGAACGGCCCTGTAGGTGCATTTGAAAATCCTAAGTTTGCAGAAGGTACAAAGGCTGTGTTAGAAGCTATTGTTGAAGCTACAAAAGCCGGTGCAACTTCTGTAATCGGTGGCGGCGACTCTGTTTCTGCTGCAAAGAAATTTTTCAAGGCAGAAGACTTCACTCACGTTTCAACAGGCGGCGGAGCTTCCTTAGAATTTATCGAAGGAAAAGTTCTTCCGGGTGTTGCTGCGCTGGACGATAAGTAAAACTATTATGAAAATGGGGCGGATTGCAGAACGCAATCCGCCCCATTTTTTTATTAAATCGGTATTAACACATTACTATCCATAATAGTTTTCTTGTTTGACGCCCAAGAAAAATGGCAATTATGGAGAAAAATATATCGTATAAGATTTGTATACCACTTTGCGAAATAATCCAACTTGTGACTAAATCCATCGGTGCTTGTCTTAGTGTTGCGATAAAGAACATATATAAAATTCCAAGAACATGGATTGTTAAAACTCCGATTACAGAAATGAGGAAAACTCTTAAGAAATCAGTCTTTCCCTTAAGCAAAGTCCCTGCAAAAAATATTGCCGGAAGAAATGCCAGTATATAGCCAAATCCGTATTCAAATAAATATCTAACGCCGCCTCCTAGGGCAAATATCGGGAAAAATAACCCGAGAATTATGTACATTAAAATTGAAAGAATGCCGAATTTACGCCCCAGAAGCGCAACAATGAAAAACACCATAGGGATTTGCGGGATATATTTATAGCTCTTTATAAAATGATGCAGTATCTCGTAATCATTTAAATCCTGAGCCAGAAATGAAAAAGTATCAAGCGGGAAATAAGGATGTTTAATTGTTACCTGCGTAAAAGTTGCTACAATGATAAACAAAACAGAAAGACAGGTTAATATCAGCGTTCCGAGAGTTATTTTTATCGGTTCACCTTTATATTTAAAACTATCTATCTGCTTTTCTATTCGTTTGCTCATTTTTATACCATTTGGGCGGGCTTCATCCCGCTATACTACTAAATTTTCTTTACTATTCAAGGAAGCCCTTTGTAACTAAACCCTAATTTTAATTAGTTTTTTTAAATTGTCAATATTTTCTAAATACTTATTTTTGAATTTGTCGTAAAAAATATTTTCAGTCCACATAATCAGTGCATCCTCATTGTTATCCTGATAATATCCCTTTCTGGTGCCGAGTGACTGGAAACCGTACTTTTCATAAAGCTTTATAGCTGGCATATTTGAAACTCTCACCTCAAGAGTAAGATATTTTACTCCGTCAGCGTAACAGTCTTCTATAATCTTGTGTATAATAGCTTCGCCTATATGGTTGCGCAAAAATTCTTTTTTTACAGCTATTGTAGTAATATGTCCCTCATCAATAATATGCCATGTTCCGGCATATCCAACGAGTTTTCCGTCAGAAGTTTTTGCTGTGTAGTACTTTGCTAGATTATTTGACATCTCATCATAGAAAGATGATTTTGCCCAGTGGTGCTTGCCGTAAGCCTCTTCCTCGATCTCAACAACACCTTCTATATCATCTTTTGTCATTTTATCAATATAAATTTCTGATAATTTTACTATGGACATAGGCTTTCCCAATCAATATCATCTTCGGTTTCTTCACCAGGTTCTACAATATGGTCGCCGTCTTCAAGCATGAGCATTAAAGACAACCTTAGCTGTTTTTTGTAATTTTCAAGGGCTTTTTCTCGTGTTTTAGCGCAGAATGCAAAACTCGGAATTTCTTTGATTTCAATATAATGATAAGGATTTCCGTTAAAATCCAAATCAGTTCCCTCAATAAGAGTCCAATCAAGGTTCATGTAATAATCTAAGTCTTTTGTATTAGTCATCTAAAGACCTTTCACTAAGAGGCTGTTTAATCATAATCCCTTCTCCGCCTATAACATCAGCCTGTCTGCCGTTGATATACAAATATACAGGCTGGCTTGTATTTGCTTTTGCAGTCTTAATGACCTGCCGTACTCTTGTATAAGTACTTTCTGCTCCGCCGCCGCCTTCAAAGGCAGAAGACAGGTCTATCATAATATTCCCGTCGCCTTCTCTAACCGAAAGTATTTTTGTACCCAGCGGAATTTCGGAGGTAAAACCTTTTGATTTTTCCCATTTTGTAGGACCTGCAATAAGTTCTTTTATTGCATATGCAAAACAAGACTTTTCAACAGAAGTATCGCATTTTCTATTAACAGAGCGAATATTTCCGTTTGAATCTGCAACATATATTTTTACTGTTTTGTAACTATGTTCTTTTGCTGGTTCATCATCTGTGGGAGAAGGCACTTCTTCTGATATTTGAGGAAGTTCTTCTATGGGCGGCTGCTCATCGTGATGCGGAAGAGTCATATGGATACCTTCTGCGCTGAAAAATGAGAAATATACATACGCAACTGATATTACTATAAGTACGAATAAACCCAGTTTTTGAGAAAAATTCATGGCTTAATCTCCTTTTACAATTATTTTACCATCAATTTTAACTTTATTGTCAACAATATTTACATTCTCAACATTTGCATCGCATTCTTTTGATTCCAATCTTGCAAGTGTGAATTCAAGAGGGTTTAAAAGATTTAGCATATTTGCAACTTTGTTCAGCGAAATATTTCCGTAAGCACTATTCAATTTAACATTTGCAGCTCTGATTTTACCGTTTTTAACATTGAAACCTGAGGACGCAACGAAAACTTTATTCTTTGGTGACGGCGCAATAGGGAAATTGTATTCGGTTAAGATATAAAGCTGATTATTCATAATTTTTGTGCTGACGCCTTTTACCTCAAACATTGGATAAGCAATATTATTAATATTATCAAGTACAGCTTTATAATTGCTGTGTTTGAGAGCTGTATTCATGCTTTCATCTGATAACATCATTTCATACTGGAATTTCATATCTGATTTAAATTCAACAGGATCCTTTGTATAGTCAACATAATTATAGTCAGTCAAAGATTTAAGGTGTACATAAGGAATTGTTATCCCTTCAGAAACAATGTCTGTGCCGGTAATTTCAAGATTTTTGAATATACCCTTTTTCATGCTTGATACAGTGTAGCCGTCAAACTTAACTTTATATTTTCCGCCTGTTTCTTTCTTTAACGATGACTTAATAATATGTTCGGCCATGCTTTCTGCAATCGGGTTCATAATAGCAAAATGTCTATGATTTTGCAGATAATCTTTTGAGTATTTATCTGCAGCAAACCCTGTATTCACGGCAAATAACATTAAAATAAAAACTAATAAAATCTTTTTCATAATCCATATCCTTATTCTGTTAATTTGTGCCGGCATGTGAGAATATTAATTGTTCTCTCCGCCTTCTGCAACTCCCCTGTAAAATTCGTTAGTAATAAGCTGGGAGTATTTTTTCTTTTCACTGATAGAAAATGCAAGCTTTTCAGAGCCGTCTGAAGTTGTAACGCTTGCTACAACTCCGGCAACATCTTTGAATGGCAGTTTTGTAACGTGCGCTTCAAATTTTGCATAAGGCACATCTTTTCCGTAAACTTTCATTGTTCCGCGGTCTGTAATTTTTATATCCTGTACAGTTACGGCCTGATATTTGAATTTGTCTGCAAGGTCATTGAGTTTCTTATCAACTTTATCGCTCTTAATATCATTTTGCGTCAACAAAGGTTTTTTGCCTGAATCTACAATTACCATTTTTTGGCCGGATGCTTTATGCTCGGCAATTACAGCCTTATAGCCTACAAGGTTTACAGAATTATCAATCTGAAATTCTTCGTTTAGACCTGAAAAGTTTCCGATTTTTTTCGCACCTTCAAGAGCATGCTCCTGAATAAAATTTCCTACACTGACCTTGACTGCTTCAACATATTTCTGGCCGCCGATAGCGTTAAATCCAATAATAGCGAGTACTAATAAAAATGCGTTAAAAATAATCTTTATTAATCTAAACATTACTTGCACCTATTCTAAATATTATGTACAATTATAACTATGACAAAACCTGAAATCAATCTAATAAATACTACAGACATCAATATGGACGACTTGACTCCTGCAATGAAGCATTTTTTAGAAGTCAAGCGTGAACATCCTGAGTGTCTTATGCTCTACCGCATGGGCGATTTTTATGAAACATTTTTTGAAGATGCGGTTACATTATCACGAGAACTAGAATTAACTCTCACCGGCCGGGAATGCGGCAAGCTTGGAAGAATACCGCTGGCAGGTATTCCAGTCAAAGCATTAGACGGGTATCTTGAAAAACTTGTTGCTAAAGATATCAAAGTCGCTATATGCGAACAGCTAGAAGATCCAAAACTCGCTAAAGGCATTGTAAAACGCGGAGTTGTAAGAATTATCACTGCAGGGACTCTTATTGAAAGCAATTTCTTGAACCAGAATAGCAACAATTATATGTGTGCAGTGTTTTCTGATAAATCAAAGAATGAAAAATGGGGTTTTGCTTATACTGATATTTCTACAGGAGAGTTTAAAGCAACCCAGCTTGATTACCAAACTCTTTTAACTGAGCTCGTAAGAATACAGCCGGCTGAAATAGTTGCTCCTGCCAAGAAAATGCAGTTGCAGCCTTTCCAGATTGTTCCGGAAGAAACTATAGATTTACCGGATGAGATTGTACAGAATTATAATTGTTCAAAAGTTCCGGCTAAGGTCTTTGAAGAAAATTTTGCTAAAGAAAATCTCAAGCAGGTACTTAAAATTGGTGATTTAGATGCTATTGGATATAACTCCTGTACTCTTGGTTTCAGAGCTGCGGCAGGGGTTCTGGCATATATCTGGGAGAACCTCAAAGAAGGGTTCCCTAAATTTGAGAGAATTGAAACGTATGAACTTTCAGAGTATATGGCAATTGATGCCGGAACAAGAAAAAATCTTGAGCTTACAGAAACTTTGAGAGAAAAGAACAAGTATGGCTCGCTTCTATGGGCTATAGACAAAACTTCAACAAATATGGGGGCCAGACTTCTGAAATCCTGGATTTGTCAGCCGTTAAAAGACTTAAAAAGAATTATAAAACGTCAGGAAGTGGTAAAAAGTATTGTGGATAATTCTACTGAACGTTATGATCTTCAAAGACAGCTGAAAAATATTTATGATATTCAGCGGTTGTCTACGAAATTAAGCAACAGCACAGGACTCCCGCGTGACTTTTTAAGCCTTAAAATATCTTTAATGTCGCTTCCGGAAATCGTCGAAACGGCTAAATCTATTGGTTTAACCACTTTTGAACCAATTGAAGGCGAACTTGATAAATTAAAAGAATATGCTGATATTATTGAACAAACGATTAATGATAATGCGCCTATAGCAATTAAGGAAGGCGGGATAATTAAGGCTGGTGTAAGCTCTGATTTAGATTATCTTAGAGATTTAATGTATAATGGCGAAAGCTGGCTTAAAGATTTTGAACAGAGAGAGAAAGACCGTACCGGTATTCCGACTTTGAAAGTCGGGTATAATAAAGTTTTTGGCTACTTTATTGAGGTGACAAATACAAATCTCGGCAAAGTTCCGGCTGATTATATTAGAAAACAGACGTTAACAGGCGCAGAAAGATTTATTACAGATGAGCTAAAAAAACATGAGGACGAAGTTCTAACAGCTCAGGTTAAAGCATTTGAGTTAGAGTATAAACTCTTTTGTAATTTCAGAGATTATTCAAAAGAATTTGTGAGTCTGATTAGAGAAACAGCTGAATGTATTGCAAAACTGGATGTCTTTACTTCATTTGCTTCTGTTGCAGTTGAGCATAATTATGTTTGTCCGGTAATGAATGAAAGCGGTGATTTTTTCGTTAAGAATGGACGTCATCCTGTACTGGAGCAAATACTTCCTCTAGGTAATTATGTTGCAAATGATATAGAGCTTTCTAGTACGGACAGAAGCAAGACTCAGTTTATGATATTGACCGGGCCAAATATGGCCGGTAAATCAACTTATATGAGGCAAAATGCTTTAATAGCTATACTTGCTCAAATAGGTTCTTTTATTCCTGCTGATTACGCAGAGATTGGTATCGTAGACAAAATATTCACACGTGTAGGTGCAAGTGACGATTTGACATTGGGTAAATCTACATTTATGGTTGAAATGACAGAAACAGCTTGCATTTTGAACAGTGCGACAGACAAGAGCCTTATTTTGATTGATGAAATCGGACGCGGAACAAGCACATATGACGGGGTTGCTATTGCATGGGCTGTTGCGGAATACATTGCAAATCAGATTGGTGCAAGATGCATTTTTGCTACACATTACCATGAGCTAAATGTAATGACAAAAACATTCCCGCAGATTAAGAACTATAGAATTACTGTTAGTGAAGAAAATGGTGAAATAGAGTTTTTAAGAAAAATTGTACAGGGCGGAGCAAGCAAGAGCTATGGTATTCAGGTAGCTAAAATGGCAGGGCTTCCTAATACTGTAATTAAGCGCTCTGAAGAATTGATGAGCAAGATGCAGAGAGATTTTTCAAAAAATCTTGCAGGACGTAAAAGAAGTTCAGAATTAGAAATTGAAGCACCGCAGTTGAATCTGTTTCAGTAGATATTTGATTAAGCAGGGTAATTACACCAAATAACCCATTTCTCTTGCTTTTATATATGTTATTATCTTATTAGGATATATAGAAGCAGAGAGGGAATTATGCAAGTTTCAAAACGGCTGGTTGTAAGAAAAGAAATTCCTATGGATAATTCAAGAGATTTGATTAGCTCCATGGATGTTGCTATGGCTGAATATTATTGTAAAAATAATAATTACGATAGAGGGTTGGAAATTTACAGGGAGGCAATATCTTCTATTACAGATGAGGCTGAAAGAAATTGTGTTATCAACCAGTACATTAATCAGGCAATTAACTATGCTCAGAAGCTTAATCTTGATAAAAAATATATTGAGGCAATCGAACAGTACAGAAATATTATGAAGTATTCGGGATTTCCGATTAACATATATAAAAACATTGGTCTTTGTATGAAGTCAATCGGTAATGCAGATTTGGCTATAAAATTCCTGAAACGTTTTGAAGAAATTTCTCCTGATAAAGAAGATGTTTATGTTTATTTAGCTGACCTTACATACACAGATATCAAAGATAACAGAAAGGCTATTGAGTACTACGAAAAAGCGCTTGAAAAAAATCCGAACAATTTCTCTATATACAATATGCTCGGACACTTGTATTCAACCTGCTATCAAGACAAGTATAAAGATAAACAAATTGAATATCTTACAAAGGCTTATGAACTTGCACCTAATAACAGAATTGTTGTTAAGAACCTTGCTTACGTTCTCGGTAAGTTTGACGAGGTTCAGAAAGCTGATGAATTTTATGCAAAGCTTATGTATCTAAGCCCGACTCATTCAGATTTACATGCTTATGGTGCATATCTTGTAAGACACCAGCGTTTTGCAGAAGGTTTTAAATTCCTCCAGCATAGATTCCAGAAAGAAGATTTGAATAATGTTGCCTTCCCTCAACTTCTTACTACAAAGAAGAAAAAGTGGAATATAAAATTTGATATCAAGGATAAACGTATTCTGGTTCACTTCGAACAAGGGTTTGGTGACTCAATAATGTTTGTAAGATTTATTGATGAACTTAAAAAAATGTGTAAAGAAGTTTCTCTTGTAGTACAGAGGCAGCTTGTAGATTTGTTTAAGGATTCAAAACTCGGGGTTGAGATTTATACAGAAGAGCAAATTCCGAGTATAAACTATGATTACTGGATTCCTATGATGGATCTGCCAATTGTATGTGAAACAAAACCTAGTACCATTCCAAAGGCAGGAGGGTATCTTAAGGTGCCTAAAGCCAAGATTAATGCTTATAAAAAACAGTATATTAATGACAATGATAAAATTAAGATTGGTATTTGCTATGAAGGTACACTCGCATCCAAAGAAACGGACAGAGATATTCCGCTGTCATATCTGTACCCTTTGATGAAACTTCCTGATGTAGAAGTTTACAGTTTTCAGGTAGATGACCTTACAAACCAGATGGATAGAGTTCCGCCTGATGCAAATCTGATTAGATTAGGCAGAACATTTAAGAACTGGGAAGATACTGCCTGTGCTATGAATTGCATGGACTTTATGGTATCAACCGATAACGGTGTTATGAACCTTGCAGGTGCCCTTGGTATTAAAACATTCGGCCTGTTCAATAGAATTGTTGAATGGAGATGGTTTAAGGTCGAAGGCGAAGATATTGCCTGGTATAAGAGTATCAAACCGTTCCAGTGCCCTACTTCCGGTGAGTGGGAAACTCCTGTCAGCAAGGTTATGGAAGAGATTGATAAAATCCGGTGTAAGAAAATTGCTGATAAGATAAAAGGCAAAGGTTTAAAGGGATAGTCAGGCAGGTAAACTACAAAAAAAATGCTTGTGCATTCTTGACAAGCATTAAATAAACACGAGGATATTAAGAGAGAGTATAAATCTTTTTTCAAGCGTTGCAGTCTAACGTCTTAACTGTTTTGCTTTTTGGATCTTACATCTGGTCTACATATATATAAAGTCATTTTGTTTTTAAAAATTGCCTTTTTTATTAAGACTTTTTACTGAACAATAGAAATAATTTTTGGATGAAGGTTAAATCCTGAAAAGAAGTGCCTTTTGGAGTTTTATCTTTTTTATTCATTGAGCCGGTTGTAAACTCTTTATTCTTAAGAGCTTCTTTCAAGTATTTGATATCAAACTTTTGTTCCATAGGATTTGATTTCTTCGCAATATCAATAGCAAATCGGGTTTGAGCGTTTTCTGCTAATTTTTCCACATCTCTTTGTGAAAAATGTTTTTTCAAGAGCTCGTCTGCGAACTTTTCAATTTCTCTTTCATTCTTATTATTAAGTAAACCTTTCTTTGCAGCCTCGCAATCTTTCAAATGCCATTTTAGTGAAGCAATGATTTCTTTTCTTGTTGGAAGTTCTACTTCAAACAGGTTTCCAAATCTGCTAAGTGCTGCTAAATCAAGGTTGCCTGATTTCGGGTCAGCATTTGTTGTGCCGACAATTTTAACATTTTTAAATTCTTTTATTGAATCAAGCCCATTAAGAAATGCAGTTCTATTCTCCAGTACGTAAGATTGATTGGAACCAGACTTCTCCATTGGAATAAGCATAGAATCTATTTCGTTAAAAGCAACTAAGAATTTTTTATTTGGTTCAGCTTTTGCTTTTGCTGCAATATCGGAAAATACCTGATTAATGTTTTTAGAAGCCTGACCAACATAAGGAGAAGCTATTTTCGGGAAATCAACTTCTGCGTATTGAGCTCCGAGTTCATTTGCCATTAATTTAGCGCTGAATGTTTTACCTGTTCCGGATGGACCATGGAAAAGTACACATTGTTCGGCTGATTTTGAACCGGCATATTTTGCCACTTTTTCATCCATTCCTGTACGTTCTTTAACCATTTTGATGAAATCTCTTGCTTTAGGGTTAACGCTGTCGCTTGAAAGCTCCGGCACTGAATCTTTTGCAATCTCTTTAAATTTCAATACAGATTTATCCTTTAGGCTGTCAAGCTTGCCTGCAGCCTGTGCTTTTGAAAATTTTAGAGCAAGAAATGCAATTATTGCTGAGCTGATAAATCCTGCTGCAATACCAAATTGAGCAATAGTATTGGCTTTTCCCCATCTGTCACGGCTTTTTTCACGCTTACTGGCTTTTTGTTGTTCTGCCTGCTGCATAAGAAAAATGTCGTTCATTACATTTTCTTCCGACATTGGCGGGGTATATCTGTTATTATAACTTACCGGTGCTGCTGCAGCTTTAAAACCTGTATTATTAATCTGTAATGACATTTTTAACCTTTCTACACTTTCAAATCTGATAATAATTTTGCAAATTCTGCATCAGTGAAATTCATTTCATGCTGTTTGTTTCGGATTGTATTAACTATATCAATTACATCAACTTTTCTGTCCTGTCCTTTTATTGAAGCAGCAGTTGCGTCATATATTGCATCTAACGTTCTAAATGATGTATTGTGTTCTTTCTTTGATAAAAATTCTGCTATTGCCTTGAGCTCTGCTGAATCTGTCTTTAATTTATCGCTTACAAGAGAAGAATCTTTGTAATGGAATTTGACAGAATTTATTATCTGTTCTTTTGTCGGCAAATCAACAAGAACTTTTTCGCTGAACCTATCGAGCATTGGTCTGTCTAATTTTTTACCGCCAAGAGCAATACCTTTTTCGACATCAATAGGAAGGTTTGTAGCTCCTATTGTAATTATGTTGTCACGCTTTCCGAGTTTTTCAGTGAAACATTTCTTGAATTCATTCAACATATCATTTGAATGTTTTGCACTCAGGCTGTTATCTACCATCATAACAGAATCAATCTCGTCTATAAATACAAAGAATTTCTTTGACGGATTATTGTCAGCTTCTTTACAAATCATATCAACAGCTTTGTTTAAGTTACGTTCACTTACACTCTGGTATTCAGAACCAAGGCTTGTAACATCAAGTGACGCAAACTTCGAGTCAGGAAATTCTTTTGCCAATGCTTTGGCAAAAGTTGTTTTACCTGTACCAGGAGGGCCATACATTAAAACAGATTTTGTAGGTTTACCGCCTCTGTTTTTAAGAATAGTAGGATTTTCTACGCTGTTTTTAAAGCTTGCGGTGAATTTTTTTAAACTATCGGGAAGTGCTAAATCATCAAGCTTTGAGGACTTACCTAAATCTGACCAAATCTCCTTTAATTCACTCGTCTTTTTACCCATCCCGCTTCCGTTTCTAAGCATTACAAAGACAGAAGCAATTATGGCTAAAAGAGCTCCAGCCTGAAGACCTGTCATGATATTTTGTTTCCTTTTCGCGTTTTTTTGTTCTTTCTGCTGCTTTTTTATAAAGACATCATAATCATTATCAGCAGGTATAATGCCGGCAGCTTTAAAGTTTATGTTTCTTTTTGAAGGAATAATAGAGATATTTCCTACCGGATTAATTTCGCTCATACGAACTCCTAACACTAGTACTTCTAACATGTATAAAACCGGACATTGGAAAAAATTGCGCCGTTTGTAAAGAATTGTAAAAATTTCTATAATATTGCTAAAGTTTTACTGAAAAGTGCCGATAACAATAATATAAAAGGGACAATAAAGGAAAGAAAAATGGGATTAGCCTGCTCAAATATTAGACTATTAACATTAACCGCCCGCAAAGCCGATTGCGAGTACGGTATTTCCATTGACTCTATGAGAAAGATGGCTCTCACAAGAGAACAGAGTGCTTTATCTCAAGAATATTACAGTAAGTTACAGTCAAAAACAATTTCTTATTATAATAACGGACAGTATAATAAAATTAATTATAACTATTTAATGGGATATGGTGCAAATTATACAGCTATTACTGCCGGAACAAAACCATTGAAATCTGAAAATTCAATGATTTTGACCGATTACAAAGGACAGGTTGTTATGAGTGAAGCTTATGCAAATGCCATAACAGCTGTACTTGGTTCTTCTGCAATGGATTCGCAAGGCAGAGGTGGTACGTTCTCTACAGAAAAAATCCCTGAAATTCTGGCAGAGTTAATTCCAGGTTATTCTGCAGAACAATTTAAGGCTGTTATGGACGGTGATGGAATAGAAACAAGCTATGAAGCCAACGGAGTACAAACAATAACAGGTGAGGAAACAGGTACTTCAACTACTGTTAATAACTCTGAAACCAGTACAAATATACTTCAGAGCATAATTGATTTTTATGAACCGATATTCAAAGCTGCTGCGGCAAACGGCTGGACTACAGAATATAACAATGAAATGAAAACTAACGACGACTATGTTAGTGATGCTATTGTCAGTGGTTCTTTCCAGCTTGCAACAGTAAATGAAGATGGAAACTATGATCCTGATACTTCTTTGACTTACTTTGTAACAGCTGGACTCGTTGAATCAAGAACAGATTCTGATGTTAGAGAAGAAATTACTGCATGGTACAATGCTGAAAAAGAAAGAATTACTGAAAAAGAAAACTTTATTGATATTGATATGGATAATCTTTCTACGGAACTCGAATCAATTAATACAGAAATTCAATCAATCAAATCTCTGATTGATGATGCAATAAGTTCTGTATTTGATTGGGGCTCTGGTTAAGCGTAAATAAAATAGAAGCGGGTTTTCAATTTGAAAACCCGCTTCTATTTTTTATTAATCTTTTTTTACCGTACTTTTAATGTGCAGTTCTCGCATTTGCTGTAAAGAAGCCTCACCCGGTGCATCGCTCATTAAGTCTTTAGCGCTTGCATTCTTAGGGAATGCAATAACATCACGGATAGAGTCTGTTCTGCAAAGCAGTGCAACCAATCTGTCCAAACCGATTGCTAGACCTGCATGAGGCGGTGTACCATATTGAAGAGCATTAACCATAAATCCAAATTTTTCAGTTGCTTCTTCTTCGGTTAAACCTAATGCCTTAAAGATTTTCTTCTGAACTTCTGATGAGTGTATTCTGACAGAACCGCCCCCGAGCTCAGTACCATTGTAAACGATATCATAAGCTATTGACTTAACATTGCCTAAATCTCCGCTGTCAAGTTTGTCTAAGTCTTCTAAATTAGGAGATGTGAACGGGTGGTGCATTGCCATAAATCTGCCTTCCTCGTCAGACCATTCAAACATAGGGAAGTCTACAACCCAGAGAAGATTATGTTTACTTTCGTCAATTAAGTTCAAGGAACGACCGAAATGCAGTCTTAATCTGCCCATAATATCATAAACCAGTTTAGGTTTATCAGCAACGAAGAAGATAATATCTCCTGCCTGAGCACCAGCTCTTTCCTGTATAGCTTTTGCCTGTTCTTCAGTAACAAATTTCAATACAGGTGATTTAGCAGTTCCATCTTCATTATAAATAATATTTGCAAGCGCTTTTGCCCCGAAAGATACAGCAAGCTTGGTAATATCATCAATATCTTTTCTGGAATACTTAGCACCGCCTGGAATTCTAATACCTCTTACAATTCCGCCGTTTTGTAATGTATTCTTAACGATTTCAAAATTCGATTCCAGAATAATATCGCCGATATCAAATAATTCAAGCCCGAATCTTGTATCAGGTTTGTCTGAACCATATCTATCCATTGCTTCCTGCCAAGGCATTTGAATGAAAGGTGGTTTGATTTCTACTCCGGCTGCCTTAAATGCATCCACAAGCAGACCTTCTACAATCTTGATTACGTCCTGTTGTTCAACAAAAGACATTTCCATATCTATTTGTGTAAATTCAGGCTGTCTGTCTGCTCTTAAGTCTTCATCACGGAAACATTTTGCAATCTGGTAATATTTTTCAATACCGCCAACCATAAGCAATTGCTTGAATATCTGCGGTGATTGCGGAAGTGCAAAGAATTTGCCGGGCTGTACGCGTGAAGGAACCAGATAATCTCTTGCGCCTTCCGGTGTAGTTTTAATCAAAATAGGAGTTTCTACTTCCAAAAACTCTTGGTTGTTTAAATAATTTCTTACTGCCTGAACTATGTTGTGTCTTGTTTTCAGGTTATTAAGCATTTTTTCGTTTCTGATATCAAGGTATCTGTATTTAAGTCTAATATCTTCTGAAACATTATCATCGCCGAGAATAAACGGAAGGACTTTTGATTCAGCCAGAATTTCAACAGATTCAGGATACATTTCAACCTGACCTGTAGGATATTTTTCGTTATATGTTTCTTCTGGACGCTTAGTAACTTTACCTTTAACCATAATAACGTATTCACTTCTGACTTTTTCAAAAGCTTTATGTACATCAGGGTTAATTTGCGGATTAGCTACAAGCTGAAAAAAACCGCTTCTATCTCTTAATTCTATAAATAAAATCCCGCCAAGATCTCTAACTGTTGATACCCAGCCGGATAAGGTTACTTCTTCATTTAAATTGCTAAGATTTAATTCGCCGCAATTATTTGATTTCATTCTGGTTTTCAATTTATTCATCTCCCTATTAATATTCTTTTTGCCCTAAAATCGTAACAAAAACAGGGGTAAATTACAAGAGGTATTAGTATTTATAACAATTGATGTCGTGGTCATTGACAACACCGATTGCCTGAAGGTAGGAATATATAATTACAGAACCTGTATATTTCATTCCCCGTTTTTTTAAATCCTTTGAAACCATATCAGACAACTCTGTTTTAACAGGTATTTCGCCTGTTGTGTTTTTTATTACTTTATTATCCGTAAAACCCCAGATGTAATTTGAAAAACTTCCAAACTCTTTTTGTATTTCAATAAAGATTTTAGCATTGTTAATAGCTGCAGTGATTTTACCTCTGCTTCTTATAATATCTTTATTTTCTAAGAGTGCGTTAATCTTTTCTTCATCGTATTCAGAAACTTTTGTTACATCAAAATTATCAAAAGCTTTTCTAAAAGCTTCGCGTTTTTTCAGAACCGTAATCCATGAAAGTCCTGCTTGAAATCCTTCCAGAATAAGAAGCTCAAACAAATCTCTGTCATTGTGGTTTGGCACTCCCCATTCTTCATCATGGTATTTAACATAAATTTCAGACTTTTCATCAACCCAGAAACATCTTTTCATATTATCTCCTAGCTTTGTTTGTTTTTAGTTATAATAAGCAATACTCCTGATAAAATCAATATTATTCCAAGAGTAATTCTTAAGGTTAAATGTTCATTAAAGAATAAAATTCCAAAGAAAATAGCAGTAAGGGGTTCTAAAGCGCCGAGAATAGCTGTAGTTGTTGAGCCGATAAGCTTAATAGCGATAGTAATCGTTTCAAGAGATATAATTGTTGGAAATATGGAAAGACAGATAACGCACAGCCACATAAACGGGCTTTGAGGAATTTGCAGCAGTGTGCAGAAATTAAGGTTATAGATGTAAACAATAAGCCCGAAAAGCATGACATAAAAACTTAGTTTAGGTGCACGTATGCTTTTAATAACCTTATTTTTTTTAACGCAAATAATATAAAATGCATATAAAAATGCTGAAGCAATAACAAGAGCAATGCCGTGCAGATTGAGGGAAGTACCTGGTTTCCCGTTATAAAGAAGGAGGATACCGCAGGAAGTCAACCCGATTGCAGCAGCAATTATGCCGGTCAATTTTTCTTTGTAAAATATTGCCATCATAACCGCAACAAGAACCGGATAGATAAAGAGAATTGTACATGCAATACCTGCTTCAATGTAATTAAAAGCTTCAAATAGCGTGAGGGATGATAATGAAAACATTAACCCGAGCAGAAAAACAGGAATTATTTCGTTTTTAGCAAGATTTAATGAAATTCTTTTAAAGCAGACAAGCCATACTCCGTATAGAATTACAGCAATTGAGTACCTAAAAAATAGTACAGAATTAACTCCCATCCCTCTGGAATATAGTGGAAGCGCAAATAATGGATTAGTTCCATAGCTGGCTGCTGCAATCACACCGTTTATAGTTCCTATTATACGTCTTTTACTCAAAACCTTTTTCCTCGAAAATGAGATTATCCTAAAGAAATTAAAAAATCAATTCTTTAGAAGGTTGAAATAAAATTGAAATAAGCTATAATATATATACTAAATATATCTTTAAGTAATTATATATGTGAGGTGCTATGTCTACAATATCAAACCAACAATTAATGGAACGCCAACCGATAAATTATCAAAGCTATTATCAATTTAATTCAAGATTAACGACTTTAAATGAATCAAAAAGCGAAGAATTGGAGTCTAAAAATAACAGTATTACTAAGAATCTCAGTGAACAAATAGATTACCATGAATATATTGAGTATTGTTCAAAAAATGCAGTGGCTTCTGACTTAAATTACGGCAAGACAGTGGTTCAAAAGAGTGATACATGTGGAACAGTACAACCACTCCATATTGGTCGTGCAATGAGTACTTATGCCAAAGCAGATACATTAATTTATCAAGGTAAGATTGATAGCGAAGCGTAAAAAGAAAAAGTCATAAACTGGAGATGGCGGGAGTCGAACCCGCGTCCATCGTGGATAAAAACGAACATCTACGAGTGTAGTAACTTATTATCTTGGCTTAATACGGAAAGTTACGAAACCTGAACTAAGCCTCAGACTTTTTACGGAAGTCTAACCTCCAATGGTTAAACTTGATACGCATACCATCATTTGCGTACTGCATCTTGCATAATGTCATCCTAAGCAACGGCAAGCTGGTCACTTAGAAGGTCCCTAACTGCAATTAGGCAGCGAGTCTAGCTCTTGAAGGGAATGCAATAACGTTGTCGTTAGCATTTAATTTAGTTTGCTCGTTGATAAGCGGGAACAGCGCCCGCACTCGCAATCCGGATCTACCAATCACGGCGTCAAAACCAGTACATCCCCATGTAATGTGTCTTTCAGAGAAGACGGCTCCGCTCGGAAAACCTGCTTGTCTTTGCCTTCGCAAAGCCAATACCGTTTTCCTCGACTCCACCTCGTTCGCAAAAGCTCACTCGGCTTGCCCATTGCCCTCGCCGGGCAGGCGTCAAAACCAGTACATCCCCATAATATAAACTTTTCAATGTTCGTAAGGACAGTATAAACGATATTTAAACCTTTATCAAGTCTTGAATTTTTTTCAAGTCTTTAAGCATTAAATCTCTAGGACTGCCTTCCTCTAAGGAATGATACCTGAGAAGATAAGACGGGTGGAAAATTGGTATACATTTCCTTTTTTTACCGCCAATTTCCAATTCTAGAACTTCTCCTCGTATCTTTGATATTGCAGTTTTTTGCGGATAAAAAGATTTTAAAGCGGTAGCACCGCAGAAAATCATAATTTTAGGGTCAATAGTTTCTATCTGCTTAAGTAAATATTCTTCACAAGCGGCCTTTTCACTATCGGTTGGAACCCTGTTTTTAGGCGGTCTGCATTTAACAGTATTAATTATATACAAATCTTTTTCGCGTGAAATCTCTGCTTTTTCAAGAAACTCATTGAGAAGTTTTCCAGCTCTTCCAACAAACGGCGTGCCGGTTTTATCTTCATTTTCACCAGGGGCTTCTCCTATTAATATTGCTCTGGCTGTTTTAGGGTTTCCGTCTGAAAATACAATATTATTTCTGGTTTCGCCTAACTCGCATTTTTTGCATTTTAGACATTTGTTTTTTAGTTCATCAAGTTTTTTAGCTTTCATGAAATCCTCTCAAAATCGGCAGCTCCGTGCTTACAAACAGGGCATATATAATCAGCCGGTAAATCGTCACCTTCATATATAAATCCGCAAATCTTACATCTCCAGCCTCTTTTTTCAGTTTTTTCCGGCTTAGGCTTAATATTCTGCTGATAATAAGTGTAAGTTGCAGTTGGTATATCTGATAGAGTTTCAGCAGCTACAAGCTGGGCGATAAAAAGTGTATGCGTACCTAAATCTATTTCTTGTTTAACAAATGCAGACATATAAGAGTTTGTATCTTTTGTTATGTACAAGAGTCCGTTAGGGCTTCTTTTTATATCATTGAATGTTGCGAATTTATCCACATCTCTTCCGGATTGAAAACCGAAATGTTTAAATGTATCAAACTTTGCGTTTTTAGATAATACAGAAATGTTAAACTTGTTTGTATTTTGAATCATCTGGTTGGTATAATTACGTTTATTTACCGCAATAGCAATCTGGCAGGGATCTGATGTAACCTGCATAACAGTGTTGATAATACATCCATTATCTTGATTCCCTTCTTGTGCAGTCAATACGTACAACCCGTAACCTATGTTAAACAAAACTCTATTATCCATAAAAATCTCTCCATTGTTAATATAATTTAACATTAATAACCCTAAAAGTAAATAATTTCCTTGACACTGGTATTAATTTGTACTACACTTCAATCATGCCGAAGTATAGTGCTATGGTATGCCTTGCTCGGATTTAGTAATAACTTTTATTAAAGGAGACAAAAAATGCCAAAATTAAAAACTCACCGTGCTGCAGCTAAGAGATACAAAGTTACAGGCACTGGTAAAATTACAAGAAGACATGCAGGTATCGGACACTTGCTTCAACACAAATCTGAATCAAGAAAACGTAAGATTTTCGGAGATGTTGTAATTTCTGAAACTCACGAAAAATTGATTTCAAAAGAGTTACCTTACAAGAAGTATGCTAGATAGGAGTGTTGAACAATGAGAATTAAACGTGGAAATGTATGTCGTAATAGACACAAAAAAATATTAAAGCTTGCTAAAGGCTTCAAAGGTGCTAGAAGCAGAATATTTAAGGTTGCTAACATTGCTGTAATGAAGGCTCTTAAATATGCTTACAGAGATAGACGAGCTACAAAACGTAATATGCGTCGTTTGTGGATTGTAAGAATAAATGCTGCTGTTAGAGAACAAGGCATGAGCTATTCGAGATTTGTTAATGCTTGCAAAAAGGCAAACATTCAAGTTAACAGAAAAATGCTTGCTGACCTTGCAGTTAATGACAAAGATGCTTTTGCTGTTGTAGTTGAGGCTGCAAAGGCTGCTTTATAATTTACAAGTCTTAGAAAAATCGCCTTATCTCTTATGAGATGAGGCGATTTTTTATTATTATGTTTGAAGGAGGAGGAGATTTCTACATATCATATACGAAGTTTTGTCCGGTTGTATTTTCGCTTGCTTCTTTGCGCATAGCCTGAGATGCAAAGAACATTTGTTTTGCATAACTCTGTATTTCTGAATTATAAACTCTCTGGTCAAAGATATTTTCATATTTTTCCAAATAGTCACCTAGCGGACTTACAACATCGGTCAATAGACCTGTTGCAGTATCGGCAAACTGTTTTAATGCTCTTTCACCAATACCCATTTCAGCCATTTTTTCGGATAAGGTTAAGGTTAAAAACCCGCTTTGTTGTACAGCTTCCTGAGCTTGCTGCTGGAGTTTTTCTTCCATTTTCTCTTCAGCGGCTGCATGCTGTTTAGTCGGATCATAAGTCTGAGTTTTATACGTTTGTAAAAAATTATTCAGATTAAATGTTTCTGCCATATCCTTTGCCCTATTCTTTGTAATAATGTTATCGGCATTTTTTTCCAGAACTTTAGGATTTTTGAAGATATTTTTACAATTTGTTACATTTAATCCGATATGTAAATATTTGTAACAAAATAGTTAAAATGTTCTAAAGTTTTTTCAAAACCTGCCGTAATACATAAATATGTAGAAGTATTTTGAAAGGAGATTATATATCATGGCGGGACTAAACGTTACTTTGCAGGATGGAACAGTAGTAAAAATTAATGTTGGAGAAAGAATTGACGATATCAAAACTAAGCTGGGCGGTAACGTTGATAATATTTTTGAGGGTTTAGACGACGGAAATGGCGTTCTGGATGCAAATGAAATGGACGGCTTAAAGACCAAACTTGCTGAAAATAATTATACTGTTGAGATGGCAGAAGATGGTAAAACTCCTAGGAGAGCTTTTAATGATGCGATGCAAAATATGAGAAACAGATATAATTCTGATACTCTTGGCGGCTATTTTAAAAAAGATGAAGCAGATTTGCACGAAGTGAAAAAGGGCGACACGCTTTACGGTATTGCTAAAAAGAGCCTTGAGGATGAGGGGCTTCCTGTAACAGACCGTTCTGTGAATGACCGTATTTCACAGATTGCAAATTTGAATAATATTAATGATGTTAATAATATAAGAATCGGCACAAAGCTTATTATCAAACTAACCGAAGAAGGTGTGCAAAAGCTTAAGGAGGCTGATAACAATTCTGCGGTAGCTTTTGGCGGCACAGTAAGACAAAATCCTCCGACTGGCGGCGGTGGTGCTGTACAGGAGGAACAGCCGTCTGTTATTGAAGGCAAAGAATCTACAATCACAGTTACTGCAAACGGCTTAAATATGGGTCAAGGTAAACCTGTTGATAAGGACGGAAACGAACTTGCAGACTTTAAAGATCCTAAATTTGCAGCGGGCGGACATATTATGAAATATACCTCCGGCGATAAAGTAATGTACCAAATTACTCTAAAAGGCAATGTTAATACAATGAGCGAGGGGGTTAAGCTCTACGCAGATTCTATAGAAGCTGTTACTAAAATGAAATCGGATTTTGATGCGGCTGTTGCAAAGCTTAAAAAAGACGGTGATAAGGCTGCTAATCTTGCAGCTTTAAAAGAGGCTGTAGAGGTTACGGGTGGTAATGTTCAGGTGATTAAGAACGCTGCGAAGTTCCTGAAACTTGATAGTTTTGTCGATAGAACCTCTGACGATTACAAAGCTTTTGTGCAAGATTTATTGCTGACAAAAAATGCCGATGTCCTTGGAGGGCTGTTATATAAGGATGGTAACAAGAATAGTGCTGTGCTGGAGAATGATAAAACAGCGCATGAAATTGTTGTCGGAATATATCAAGAAATCAGGGCGAAAGAAAAAGCAGGAGAAAAACTCTCTGATGAAGAAATAAAGCTTAAGGATGTTGTTGCCGGTTACAAAAACAAGTGTGGATACACGGTAGAGGCTGATAGCGAAAAAGGTATTCATGAAAAATATATGGCTTATGACAATATGGATGGTACTCCTATGTATCAGGTAGAAAAAGATGAAAACTGGTATTATGCCAAGGATCCTGCACTTCTGGATGAATTCTTGACTAAACTGGATGCTGCTGATACTGACGAGAAAAAAGCTGCATTGTTCAAAGAGTATGTTAATACTCAAGACTCAGAACTCGCAAAATGTTTAGCATCTAACGCAAAAGTTCTTTGTGCTTCTGATGAAGATGTTATTAATCTTGTTAAGGCGAACGGTCTGGAGGTAATTGGAAGCTTGACTACAGATATCGACAGTGAAGATGTGATTAATGCAGTTGTTGATAGAGCAAAAGAAATCTTCACAACAGACAAGGGTAATCTCGAAAATGCGGTCTCTTTGGGAGGTGTAATGACCTGGATTGATAAATCAAGTATGTCAGATGAGGACAAAGGAAAGGCTAAGACTGAAATTCTGGAAACATATTTTGAAATCACTCAGGACGAAGAGGGTAATAAAACTTATACGTTCAATCTATCCAGACGCCCGACCTATGAAGAAATGTATGGCTTGTGCTATAATAGCGAGCAAGAGGAAATGCAGTCAGCTCTTGTCAAATATATTAAGTTAGATGATATGGGCTATGGTCAGTATAATGAAGCTATTGAAAACTTCTTTAATAGCGATTTTACAGTTCCGCATTATGCTGAGATGGTTGATAAAATGACTACAAAAGAGGAGGTTATAGATTTTATTGACAACAAAGTTGTGTGTAGTAGAGACTACCACTTACCTTACGATAAAATTCTGGAAAAATTCCCTGATGATGCTGATATCAAAGCAAAATTACTTGAAAATGCTGATGATGACAGTACAATCAGTCCTGAAAATGCCAAAAAATTTATTGATATGTGCGGTAAAGACAAGCTGGATAAAATTGTTAAATTAAAAGATAAAAATACAGATGCTGCAAGAGCACGAATAGGACAGCTTGTATCTGAAAACGCAAGCGATACCGAGTTTATAAAAAAAGTTATGGGGCTTAATAAATCACTCATTCCGTTTGGCGAGCTTGAAAAAATTGATGCTTTGAAAGCTAAATGGGATGATAAAACAAAGGCAGCAGTGTTTGAAAAATATTTTAACGATTGTGTACTTGTCAAAGATAGAGCAAAGTACTTAGATGCAGCTGTTAAAAATCACTGGGCACAAAAAATCGCAGATGATAAATATGCAATCGGAGACACAATCTATAAAACCGACGGGCATTACACGGGTGCAGATAATAAAGCCGGTACAGAAGATGATACTGTATGTATTAACAAAATTTCAAAAACCGGATACGAACGCGGATATGCAATGTTTAATGAGCTGGATGGTGCAGGCTCCGGCGATATTGCAAAAATGCTCAGAGGCAAAAAAGAAGAAGGATATGAAAATTACATAACTCCAGACAATGTCACAGGTATTATTGTAGGGTTTAATACTGCTTCACCAAACGAAGGTTTGATGGAATATATAGCAAATGAATGGGGCTGGTCCGCTGGAGAAAAACCGAAGCAGGTTGTTTGCAATAACATTGCGCGTGCATTGATTGCAAAGGCTAAGGCGCTCAATATAGATGCTTCTAAATTCGCAGAGCTTGAAAAGTTTATTAACGAACATAATAGTTCTGAAGAACGCTATAGTACAGAAGATGCTAAACAACTCGACTCTTTAATTAATTCTTTAGTGCGTATAGTCATTAAAAACTCCGGTGTATAATTGTATCGCATTTTGATATAACAAAGCATTTAAGAGGGTTTCGTCATTGAAACTCTCTTTTATTGCTGACTGAAACTTCGCTAAATTTGCTGCATAAATCTTTTTTTTCTGGTTAAAATCACCGACCGGCGCATCAGATGCCCACATTATCCTGTGTGTATAATCTCCCTTTTTTGTATTCTTTAAACTTTCTATAAGCAAAATGACGTCCTCAATCTCAACCCAAGAAACATCCGCATACAAAGTTGCGTCCTCTTTTTCGATTGATTCAAGCATAATTTCAATCGCTCTTTCATGGCATTCTCTTGTTGTTGTAGACAAATGTCCGAGAATAATCGGAACATCCGGAAACTCTTTTGCTTTTTTATAAATCAATTCTGGCGATGAAAAACGGGATCTGATGTGACCGGAATGATATAGACAAGGTTTTTTATATTCTTGAGCAACCTTTAAGTAATCATTATATTTGTCAGAATCCGCTCTAAGTTTTGTAAACTCTGGATGAAATTTCAAACCAATAAATTGAGGATGTTCACTTAATAGTTTCCTGATTTTATCGGCATTTTCTGTCCTATCAACTTCACACACCGCAAGAGGTTTAAGTTTAGGAAACTTTTTGCAGGCATTAAGCATATCAAGATTACATTCAATCTCATCTTTCCCTGTAAAACTATCTATTCCTTCTAAATTTGAACAAATTGCAATATCAACATCATCCCCGATAATGTCGAGCAAAAATTCAGGAGAAAACTGACCCCAAAAAGAATTGCCGATATGCGTATGGGCATCAATTATCATAATTCCCTTTTACCCCCCTAGTTATGGCTTCTAAAATCTTTTTGACTTTTATAACTTCTATCCCTTCAATATTTTCTTGAATTTCATTAGCAGCAGGAATAATAATGCGTTTGAAACCGAGTTTTTGCGCTTCTGTAATTCTTCTTTCAATATGATTAACAGCTCTGATTTCTCCAGATAAGCCTATTTCTCCGACAATAGCTGTGTGTGAATCAAAAACCACATCCCTTACGCAGGTTACAATTGCAAGCGCAATTCCCAAATCTGCTGCCGGTTCGTTAACATCAATGCCGCCGATAACGTTAACGTATACGTCCTGCTTGGAAAGGTTTAAGCCTATTCTTTTTTCCAGAACTGCCAGTATTTGCAGAACTCTTCCTGTATCAACTCCATTTGCCACCCTTCTTGGTGCAGGATAAGGAGTTGTTCCAACAAGAGCCTGAATTTCAACTAAAAGAGGTCTTGTGCCCTCGCTTGTTACAATTATTGTACTTCCAGGAGTCTGTGTCTGGTTATATTCTTTTAAAAATAATTCACTCGGATTAATAACCTCTGTCAAACCCTTGCTGCCCATCTCAAAAATGCCGACTTCCGATGTGTTACCAAATCTGTTTTTTATAGAGCGCAAAATCCTGTATGATTTATATTTATCACCCTCAAACTGGATAACAGTATCCACCATATGCTCAAGAACTTTAGGTCCTGCAATATTTCCCTCTTTTGTTACATGACCGATAACAATAATTGATATATTTTGAGTTTTGGCAATCTGCATAAGTGTATTGCAGCATTCCCTAATCTGGGAAACGCTTCCGGCAGAGCTTTGAATCGCGGAAGTGTATACAGCCTGAATGCTGTCTACTATAACTAAATCAGGCTTCATTTCTTCAATATGTTTTTTGATAAGCTCAAGATTTGTCTGTGGGTAAATATAAAGATTATCGGATTTTACTCCCAGTCTCTCTGCTCTAAGTTTTATTTGACCGGCAGATTCTTCTGCTGAAACATACAAAACTTTTTTATTGTTTTTACAAAGTTCACCTGATGTCTGTAAAAGTATTGTTGATTTTCCAATCCCCGGATCTCCTGCAATAAGAATGAGAGAGCCCTGAACAATCCCGCTTCCCAGTACTCTATCGAATTCAGAAATATTTGTACTCATGCGAATTTCAGAGTTCATTTCAATTTCGTTGAGTTTCATCGGCGGACAATTATCCGGAATTTGAACATCTTTTATGACTGGAATATCTGTTTCTTCTACAAAAGTGCCCCAGCTTCCGCATTCAGGACATTTGCCAAGATAACCTGCAGTTTCATATCCACAGCTCTGACATACATATTTTGACTTAACTTTTGCCATAATTTTCTACTGGTTAATCGGAATAATTAACTTTTGACCGATTGATAATGCATTAGGGTTGGCCATTTTATTTGCTTCCTGAATTGCATTAACTTTATTCATATCAAAAGATCCGTAAAATCTAATAACGATACTTTCTAAAGTATCACCTTCTTTAACAACATATTCTTCGTTCAAAGAAACAGGTGCTGCAACTTTTTTTGATGAAGTGTTGTCTGCAGGTATAAATGTAAATCTTCCTGAAGATGCTGACGCAGGCTTTTTAGCCGGAACAACAATATCATCTTTAGGAGTAGAAACATTAATCAACAAGCTTATAAATGTAGTGATAAGTAATGTTATAATAACACCAACTATCAAGCCGGTTACGAAATAAACCTGAGGAGCTTTTTCGCTCTTCTGGCTTTTTACACCAAAAGACTGCCAGAGTGCGTCAAGTTCACGATTTTTGCTTTGCGTTCTGTAAAAATCTTCATCCTGATGAGTTCTGTTATAACGGTTTAGAGCCTCCATCATAGCAACTTTTTCTCTGGTAATATTTGATCTTCTTAGTGTTGTACTTTTCATAAATCCTCACCACATTAGTTCTATTGAAAATTTAACATAAAATCTCCATTAGCGCAAATTTGTAAAGTTTTTTGTGAAGTTTTATTAACTTTCATTATTAATAGAGAAGTAAACATCTTTTAATCTTTTCTTACTTATATGTGTATAGAGCTGTGTTGTTGAAACGTCGCTGTGACCGAGGAGTTCCTGTACTACTCTTAAGTCTGCTCCGTTTTCCAGAAGATGTGTTGCAAAGCTGTGTCTTAAGGTATGCGGTGAAATGTTTTTGTGGATTAATTTACCCTGAGCATGGATAAATGTGTATACATCCTGACGGGTTATTAAGCGGCCTGAATTTTGTATTAAGAGCAGCTTAGTGTTAAGATTATACTTTTTTACCAGAAAATCTCTTTCGGTCATGTATTCTGTGACAGCTTTTTTAGCAATTTCTCCTATAGGTATTATTCTTTCTTTTGAACCCTTGCCAAAGCAGCGGACATACTTTGAAGATAAATCTATATCGCTTGTTTTTAGATTAACGAGTTCTGAAACTCTTAAACCGCAGCTGTAGAGGAGTTCCATAATTACATGCTCAAGAGGAGTAAGATTATTGTGCAGCATCTCTTCTATTTCTTTAATGGAAACAACTTTTGGAAGACGCTGCGGTACTTTTGGCTGCTCCAGTGTTGATGCCGGATTTTTGTCTATAATACCTGCTGACGAAGCCCATTTAAAAAAGCCTCTTAGTGATGCCATTTTTCTTATGATACTTGATGGAGCCAGTTTGTTTTCGCGTAGCTTTCGAATAAACATATTTATGCTCATTCTGTCTACTTTTGTAATGTCTTCAACTCCCTGCGAAAACTCGGAAAGGTCCCGCCTGTATGCTTCAAGCGTGTTTTGCGATAAACCTTTCTCCAATTCAAGATATTCTAAGTATTCTCCAATTATTTGATACATACTTTACAGCCTTAAATAAGCTTCTCTTATAAGGTAATCTTCTAATGTTTTCATATCAGCAATACTTGATGTTGTATCGTTGATTATTATGCAGAAAGCGTATTTATTTCCGCTTTTTGTAGTAAGAAAACCCGCCAGTGAGCTGGCATCTCCGTGCGTGCCTGTCTTGGCTTTCAGATTATTTTTTATAGGAAGCATTCGGTGTGTAAGCGTCCCTTCTCCCGGTGATGGAAGATGTTCTAATACTTTGTTATCTTTATTTTTAACCAGATATTCCGAGATAAAATCTGCGCTTATTAAATTGTTTTTTGAAACACCGCTGGCGTCAGTAATACGTATTCTAGAAGTATCAAGCCCGAGTTTCTTACAGTAAGCATTAAAAACTTTTATACCATTCAAGTCAGTGCCTCTGTCATTATAGGCTTTTCCGCCTGCAAGTTTAGCAGTTGTTTCAGAAATAAGGTTGCTGCTGTTTTTTAAAACAGCGTCAATTGCAGTTGAAATTGGATGTGTTATTTTATCAAGTTCTTTGTCAGAAGGAAGCACGGATGAAGTTATAAAATTTTGTTTTAAATATATGTTTTTATCCGCAAGCGAACTTGTAAGTCTTATATCAAAGTACCGCTTCAAGTTGTTTGTCGGAATTTGAAGTATTACAGGTTTATTAACCGTTCCTTCAAGTGAAAGTGTATTTGCAGAAATAGAATTATCACGGCTTACCTTAACATCGTTTTTATCGTCTGTAATAACATTGTTCAAAAAAACAAGCGGATATTTTGAAGGATTGATAATTGAAGCCGTTGCACCTTTCTGTGTTGGCATAACTGTAATTTTAATTAAATTCCCGTCAAGGTTGTAAGAATTAAATCTGGGCATAAGGACGTTCATATCGTCATCCCACTGCCAGCCTTCACCCCAGTCTTTTTTCTCCAGAATGCTGTCGTCAATGAAAACTTTTCTGGTTGTTTCAACGCTTATATTATTAACCAAATTCTTTAAATCCTTTGAGGTTAAATATGGATCTGCTCCGAGTTTAATTACAAAACTGTCATCGCTGCGCTTGTATACGGATGTTGTAAACTCATAATCTTCTCCTAATACATCAATAGCAGCAGGGAGTGTCAAAAGTTTCTGCACGGAAGCGGGATGCATAAGAATTTTTTCGTTTAATTCATATACCGGTTTGCCTGTATCAAGTTTTTTTATAGATATTGCAATAGAGTTTTTTTCCAGACCGGAATCATTAATCACGGAGGAAAAATTACCGGAGCTTTTTGCATAAGCTCCTGTCATACCCATTAAAAATATCAGCATTCCTGCAAAAAGTTTTTTCATTTCTTTATTACCTCGTAAGAGTCTTTAACATCTTTCAAATTTGTGCATTTACTGCGAAATTCATACATTTTTTCCAGATTAATCTCTGCGTAAATCGCACCTTCTTTTACACCGGTTTGGAGGTCGGACTCATCAGTTCCTATGTTTACCCCTGCACCTTCATTATCCTCAATTTCAGCTATTATTTTACCGTCAAAATCTATTATCATAGAATGTCCGAGGTTTTCGGAACCGTCGCTTAAAAGACCGGTTTGTGTGAGTGCAATCATATAAGACTGATTTTCAACAGCTCTTGCTCTGGCAAGCGTATCCCAGTGGATTTTTCTGGATTTTGGCCATGCAGCCATATTCACAAGAATATCTGCACCGGCTTTTCTATATGCACGGTATATTTCAGGGAAACGTATATCATAGCAGATTGTTAAGCCTAATTTTACACCTTCAAGCTCTGCCATAACAGGATTACTGCCTGTCGTGATATAACGGTTTTCTGTATCTCCATTATATGAGTACAGGTGGTTTTTGTCATATGTACAAATAACTTCTCCTGCTCTGTTAATTACAGGGCAGCTGTTATAAAGCTTATCCCCGCATTTGTTGACAAAACTCCCGCCTATGATATTTACCTTATATTCTCTTGCAATTTTCTGCAGCATTTTTACCGTTCTGGACTCTTGCAAAGTTTCTGCTGTTTTAGGAAAAGATGGACAATCCCAGCCTGTCGGCCACAATTCCGGTAAAAATACAAAATCGCACTCACCATATTTATCAAGATTTGCTTTGAGCAGATTTTTAACAGTTTCGATATTTAAATCAATATTCCCGATTGCAGACTCCATTTGGATTGCAAGTAATTTTACTTTTTTCTTCTCCATATTCCGAATTTGTATACCTCATCAAACGCTTTCGGAGCTTTTTGTTCAAGTTCTTCCAGACTTTGTTGTAACTTCTGGCGGGCTTCTTCTTCGTCACCATCCGGTGAAATATAAATAGGCTCTCCGTAAATATTAATTAAGTTGGTTGCAAATACAGGGCATCTCAACTTGTCCCAGGAAGGGAATTTTGCCCATGTAAAGTTTTTTGAATACCAGTAAACCGGCACAACCGGCACACCTGCCATTTTGGCAATTTTTATAGCACCATCTTTAGCAATTTTTGCTGGTCCTCTCGGTCCGTCAACCATCATTGCACAATTTTCGCCGTTTTTAAGTGCAGATATCATCTGCATACTGGCTTCTATCGCACCCTTTTTACCTTTTGAACCGCGTATTGTTTTGAAACCCCATTTCTCAACAACATCTGCAATAACTTCTCCGTCCTTTGAACGGCTTATAAGAACATTTGTCGCTGCTCTGTGCGGCAAACCGTGGATACAAAACTGGTGTGCGTGCCACATTACATATACACAGGGCATTACACCCGGATTGTCTACTTCAATAATTCTTGTGAAAAGCTCCTGTGTTTTCAAAATTCGAAAAACTATATTTGAAATCTTCTGAATATTTTTTTCATTTAAAATCCTGACCATGCATTAATTATACTATAAATTTGAGAAAATATGGTATACTTGATGGAAGATAGAGGTTTATTATGAAAAAGTTCTTGTTATTTTTGTTAGTTTATTCGCAGCTGGCTGTTTTTGCTAATTATAACGATATTTATATTCTGGATATAAAGTACGACTGGATTAATAAGTCAATGGTAGAAAAAGAAGCTATAATCAGCGAGATTAAAGATATAATTTTTGATAAACCAATAGAAAAACAAGAGGATTTCAAATCCCAGTTTAAGGATAAATTAAAAGACAAAAATCATCTTGAAAATTATTATGCAGCATCTGCCGGTTACAAGGAGTTTAAAGGGAATAACATCTCTGCATTTTATTACAAGAGAATGAAAAACATTTATATGTACGCTCTTCAAGATAAAAAAGATGTTTCAAAAGCTTATTACTATGACACCCTTGGCAACTTAAGGTATGTAGACTTTATCTACGGCGCTTATCCCGACTACCCATATTACTCAATACAGTACAGAATTTCCGGAAAACCTGTAAGTGCAATTTATTTTGTTTCAGAAGATTGTCAGTATCTTTTCAAACCTGATGGTGAGTTTGAGGGAGTATGGTACAAACATAATTTGTATAACAAAGAGTCAAAAATAATTTTAAAGAGAACTACATATTAATGGATAGAATTGCAGATATATTAATAAAAAAAGGATTAACAATTGCAACAGCAGAGTCATGTACCGGCGGACTTTTAAGCTCGAGGCTTACGGATGTAAGCGGAAGTTCGGCATTTGTTCATCTCAACTTTGTAACTTATGCAAATGAAGCGAAAAATAAAGTTCTCGGTGTCAGCCTTGAAACTCTTGAAAAGCACGGTGCTGTAAGCGAGGAATGTGCAAGAGAGATGGCAGAGGGGCTTTATAAAGTTACCGGAGCTGATATTTGCGTATCTACTACGGGAATTGCAGGACCAACAGGAGGCAGTGCTGAAAAACCTGTCGGATTGATGTATTCAGGTATTTATTTTCAAGGAAAAACATCTGTATATAAAATTCTTTTACCGTCTAATATTGAACGGGTTGAAATGAAACAAAAATTTACAAAAGAAGTGCTTAACAATATTTACACAACTCTCAATTTTTTATAAAATGGTAGTTATGGGAGCTGGGATAAAAAAAATCGTTTTAATATTTATGAGTTTTCTGCTTATAAATTCTGTGTATGCGATAGAACCACAAGAAGATTTTTCCGGTTATATGGCTGATTTGCAGGGGAAAATTCAAAAAAGTTGGTTTCCGCCCGAGTGTCTTGAACGGGATGGGCATGCTCTTGTAAAGTTTAGTGTTGCAAGAACCGGTCATATTTATTCCGCGCAAATTGTTGAAAGTTCCGGCGATCCTGTTTATGACGAATCTGCTCTGGAAGCTTTGCGCAAAGCTTCTCCGTTGGCGCATTTCCCCGCAAGTACTTCAAGAGGGTCGTTAACGATAAAATACTCTTTTGATACGTCTGTTGTAAATACAGGTGACATGCAGAGATATCTGGCAAATGCTGATAGGTTTTATAATGTAAATAACAGAACAGCTCTTGATTATATTAATAAAGCAATAGATGAGGTTGACGGAGATATAAATGCATATTTTCTATATGGAAAAAGAAGTAAAATAAAAGAAGCTCTAGGTGATACGGTAGGAGCGGCAGCGGATTTAGACCAATCAATGAAACTGAAGGCAAGATATGATCAAAAACGTATTATGGCAAGCAAGTTGATTGCAGAAATGGAGCAATCTCCATATTCTTATTTTAATCTTGCGCATTCTTATGAAGTCGCCGGAGATTATGAACACGCAATTGAAGCTATAGAAAAAGCGATTGCACTGACAGAATTAAATAACCAGTATAAGCGCTACAAAGATGAGCTTGTAACTAAAAAAACATCCTCATTATAAGGATGTTTTTTTTTAGTATTTATTTACCCCCGTGCGTAACTCTAGCATTACAATTCTGTAGTGGTAATTTAGAGGATGGCTAGGTATAGTAACACGCATTTGGAATATTGCATTTGCCATCCGACCAATTATCTACGTGCGTAGCACTACATTTCGAGATTCATTTGAGAGAACTGAATTATTTTGTTCTTTCCTCTGTGTTTAGCGTTGTAAAGTGCGTGCTCTGCATATCTTATAACAGTGTTTGCATCTTCATCAACATCCGGCATGCACGGGTATGTCGAAATTCCGCCGGAAATTGTAACTTTGTGTGCTTCTTCTTCACCGGCAGGAATAAATTCCATTTTTTCAACTTCTCTTCTAAATCTTTCTCCGAATAAGAAAGCATTTTCTTCAGAAGTATTAGGTAATACAAGAAGGAATTCTTCATCACCGTATCTTGTTAAGATATCTTCTTTTCTTATCATTGCATTGAGTTTGTTTGCAATATTTCTGAGCAAAATATCACCCCACTCATAACCGAACATGTCATTAACAACTTTGAAAAAGTCTATATCAAAAAGTATGCAGGAAAGTTTTGTCCCGTAACGTTTTGAACGTGAAATTTCTTCTTCAAGACGTTCCTGCAGATATTTTCTATTGTGAAGCCCTGTTAAATCATCTGTAGTAGAAACTTTTTCGAGTTTATCCTTGATGGTCTTGATTCTAAGAAGAGCATTTACTCTAACAATTAACTCATCTTTATTAGACGGGTCTTTGATAAAATCAAAACCTTCAGCTCTTACAGTAACATCCCTTCTTGTCGGCCCGAAGAATAAAATCGGACAAGGAAATTTGTTTGTCATAAGTGCATCTTTAGCCAATTCAATGTTTTCCACAATCATTAATGAAGGATTAATAACTGCATAGTCTTTCATTTGTTCAATAGATACAACTCTGACTTCTGCCTCATCAATATCCGCTAACAATGCTTGCATTTCAGGCATTGGCTTTGTTGAATAGATAACAATATTGCTCATAAATCTTCCTCTTCATATGTATTAAAGGTGTACACTTTTTAAAGTGTACACCTTTATAATACCTAATTTTTCCTATCTATGCAAGGGCTTTTGATTTCTCTATGCATTCAATCAATGTAGAAGCCACTGTCTTTTGTTCTTCCAGAGTAAGTTCAGGAAACATTGGAAGTGAAATAACACATTCGGTATCTTTTTCAGTATTAGGAAGCATTCCTTTTGTCCAGCCCAGATGAGCATGAACTTTTTGAAGGTGTAATGGTACAGGATAGTAAAGCATAGCACCGATACCTGCTTCCTGAAGCATTTTATGAATGTTATCTCTGTTAGGAATTTTTACTGTGTACTGGTGATAAACGCAGTAAGTGTTATCTAATTCGTGCGGAGTTTGAATGTCAGAGCATCCAGCGAAGAGCTCATTGTATGTTTTAGCATGATCTCTTCTGGCTTTATTCCATTCGTCAATATAGTTTAATTTTATTCTTAAAATAGCTGCTTGAATTTCATCTAAACGAGAGTTAACCCCTATTTCATCGTGATAATATCTAACAGCACCGCCGTGGTTTCTTAGTGCAACAATTCTATTTTTGAGGTTTTCGCTGTTAACTGTTATTAACCCGCCATCACCCATACCGCCGAGGTTTTTAGTAGGATAGAAACTATAGCATCCGATATCACCGAATGTACCGACTTTTTGTCCTTTGTATTCGGCACCGATTGCCTGACAGCAGTCTTCTATTACGTATAAATTATAGCGTTTTGCAATGTCCATAATTGCATCCATATCACAAGGCTGGCCGTAAAGATGAACCGGAATAATTGCTTTTGTCTTTGGTGTGATTTTCTCTTCAATTTTTTTAGGGTCAATATTAAAAGTATCTGCATCAATATCAGCAAATACCGGAGTCGCTCCAACGATACCAATAGCTTCTGTTGTTGCTACGAAAGTGAACGCTGTGGTAATAACTTCGTCACCAGCTCCTATATCTAATGCTCTTAATGCAAGGTGAAGCGCATCAGTACCGGAGTTTAAGGCAACAGTGTAGTTACATCCGATATATTTTGCAAGTTCAGCTTCCAGTGCTTTGCAGTTTGGTCCTAAGATGTACTGGCCTGAGCGTAAAACTTCGCAAACAGCTTTTTCTACTTCACTTCCTATTTTAGCATATTGTCTTTTTGAATCTAAAATTGGTATCATATAAAATCCTCCTATTTTTTATAACATTCTTTCAAATTTATTTTATTATTCCACCGTATTTTGCTTTGTTGAACATCCAATTTGGCCTTATAACTCCATATAGCAAAATACTCAATTTGCGTGAGAGCTATTCTCTCTATAATACAAGTGTAGCACAGAAACTTCTCGTCTTTATATAATCTTGATGTCGGAGGATAAATATATCTATAAATGTCTTGTTTATGACTAAAAATTTAAAAATTCTGATAATGAGAGTTCAAAGGCTTGTGCCAGTTGATTTATTTTTGAGAATGTTACATCATTTTGAGCTGTTTCAATATTGCCCAGTGTCGAACGTCCAATGTTAGCTCTGTAGGCAAGTTCATCCTGAGTGATTTTTTGTTGCTTACGAAGTTCTTTTATCCTATTAGCAAGTTTTATAAGCAAGGGCTTGTTTATATCTAAATTGTCCGTTATAATGACAATGTTACAAACCGTGGCACGGACAAAGGAGAAAAGTTGTATAATACAAGCGAATCTATTGGCCGCTTTGCAGAACAATTACAACATTACATATCATATTCAAAGTTTTTTAGGGTTTCATCAATGCCTGTTTATTTATCCCCTAATCTAATTCAAGGCTAAAATTATTGCAAGTGCCAGAAAAAGCGAGTAATAAATCATTAAATTTCTTGACTGATAAATTCTTGTCATAAAGCTTGGCGCGTTCATCATATTTTCCATTGGAAAATGATACCATTTATGTTCCGGTATTGACTCAGCATTAGCGGAGAAATCAACCATTGATTTATACAAATCAACAGCAAGAGGAATTGTAAACCAAACGATAAATACCTGCCAATCAAGGATGTCAAAAATGCACAAGAGAAGCGGAGTTACATATGCGAGTATTAACAGCCATTTTAAAACGATAAGCGAATCAAGCTGAGAGTTAAAAGAATTTGCAACTGTTTTATGGCCTTCATTCAGGTCAAAATCAAAGTCCATAACTGTATGTATGTACAAAAGTGTTACAGTAACAAGCATAGATGGGATTGATAAAATAATAGCATCCCATGAATATGTTTTAGTCATAACATAGTATACTCCGCCGAATAATGCAGGGCCGTATGCAACAGCTACGGCAAATTCTGAGAGCCTGATTTTTGACATAAACGAGTATAGTATAGTAATTATTCCGCCAATAAGTGCAAAATACACAACGCCAATTCCACATTTTATAAAGAAAAATAATCCTATAATACTTGCAGCAGCAAGGTAAATAAATGCCAGTATAAGGATATCTTGAGGGCGTATAAGGCCTGAAATAAGATATCTGCATTTAGTTTTTTGCGAGTTTTTTAAATATTCTTTTTTGTTGAAACTAACCTGTTTTATCAGGGATTTGTAATCAAAATAATCGTCAAGGAGATTAGCCGCCAGATGTGCCAGGCAAATTCCTGCCAATGCCAGAAGGCCATACCTTATGTGTCCTGCCACAAGAGCGGAATATGTAAATATTACAAGCCAGGACATAATTGTCATAGGAAGTGAAAATGCTCTTGAGCATATTAATACAGTTGTAAGTTTATTTAACATAACTATCCTACCAGTCCGCCGAAAGCCATAACATCTTCATATGCAGCGCCGGCTTCAAGCATTTCTTCTGCTGTAAAACCAAATAGTGTAATTGTATCAATTACTTCGTCTTTTTTTTCAATATTTTGAATAACGGAATTTAATGCTGATTCTCTTGTCATATATTGAAAACGGTCATTTATACCCTGTTTAAGACTTCTACGTTTAGCTTTACCCATTATTCACCTCATCAAATGCTAAAAGAGCAGCTCCAATCATTCCGGAATAATTTCCTGTTGTTGCTAATCTTATTGAAGTTGGAGAAGTTACTATATCATTGTTTACATATTCTTCCATTTTTTTTGTATCTACAAACTGCGCCATAGAGCCGGAAAGTACAAAACAATCAGGGTCAAAAATATTTGCAAGCCCCGCTATTCCGAGCGTAATGTCATACTGCCAGCGGTCAAATATTGCAATCATTTTAGAATCGCAGTTTTTAACTCCGTCAATTACATCATAAGTAGTAACGTCTTCACGGCCTAAAGTTTCTTGAGCATCCCATTTTAAAGCAGTACCGGAAGCATAAGCTTCAAAGCAGTCCCAGCTTCCGCATGTACATTTTCTGCGCTTGTCGGGGTACATTTTGAAATGCACCTCTCCCGCTGCACCGGATTTGCCCTTAAGAAGTTTGTTATCAATAATAATACCGCCTCCGACGCCTGTCCCCAAAGTCAGCATAACAGATACTTTTGTATCTTTAGAAGCGCCGATTTTGTATTCTGCCCAAGCTGCACAATTGGCATCATTTTCAAGGAATACCCGTTTAGAACTTAATTCTTGAAAATTGATTGTTTTATAATCTTTTACCAGATTTCCGGTAGAACCTATAACAGCAGTATTCTCATTATTTACTGCTCCGGCAGTTGATATTGCGATTACATCAACATTGTTTTCATATTTAAATATTTGTTTTTTTAAAACTTTTTTTATCCCATCAATAGTTTTAGGAGTAGAAAATTTTTCTATCTCTTCTATAATATTTCCGTTTTCGTCAATAATTGTACTGTAAATCTTTGTTCCGCCTATATCAAATGCCAGAGCTTTTTTCATTTATATTCCCTCAACAAATCTTTTAGTAATCAACTGCGGTCTTGTGATTGCAGAACCAATAACAACGCAGTGTGCGCCGATTTCAAACGCTTTTTTTACATCCTGAGGCTCCCATATTCTGCCTTCGAGAATTACGGGTTTGTTTACGGCTTTTACCAGATTTTTTAGAAGTTCGTAATCAGGACCTTCTGACGGCTCTCCTGATTCAAGCGTATATCCGGCAAGAGTTGTAGAAATTACGTCTGCTCCCAATGCTGCACATTTTTTTCCTTCTTCCAATGTTGAAATGTCAGCCATTGCAAGTCTTCCTGCTTTTTGAATAACAGTTATAATTTCTTCTAATGTACAACCGGCATGCGGACGGGAAGTTCCGTCAAAAGCGATAATATCAGCTCCTGCTTCAATAAGGTCATTAACCTCTTTAAGCCCTGGCGTAATATATACAATTTCTTTCCAGTTTTCAGGAAGCTTATCCGGCTTTGTGAGTCCGATTACAGGTAAACCGAGAGTTTTAGCATTCCTTACATCTCTTGCTCCTGCAACCCTGAGCCCGCCTGCGCCTCCGTTTACAACAGACTGCATCATCGCAAGCATACATTCTTCTTTGTACAAAGGTTCATCAGGCATTGCCTGTGAAGATACAATCACTTGTCCCTTTAAACTTTCTAAAATTCCCATGAAATTATTTTATCACAAAATAAAACTGTTGATAAATTAATAATAGAAGACTATAATGTAGTGTGTATAGCGGGGTTTGATATGGAAAAGAAAAAACTTTTAGCTTGTTCTGTTTTGTGCGGACTTATTATTGGATGCGGACTTGCAGTTATTTTTAAAGACAAAACGGAAAAAACTCCTGTCAGTGAAGTTACTGAGAAAAAAATCAAACAAGAACCTGTAAAAGAGGAAATAAAAGTTACTCCGCCTGCACCAGTACAGAAACCTGTTCCAAAAGAAATTGTCAAGAAAGCTGATTTATTTAGTGATAACACAATTTTACCGTTGTCTGCAATTACTGAGATTGCAAATCTTCCATCGGGTATTCAAGATGATATCCGCAAATTGATTGAAAATTCTAATTTGTATTACTTGAAACGCAAACCAGATGGAGTATTTATGATTGTTGGAAGTTCCGGTGATGAAAAATATATGCGTCATGATGTAAAATTTGTAGAAATAAATAAGGAAGGTGTTCCGAAAATAACCAGCATCGGGCAGGAAGTTTCTGATGATGACGGTGATTGGGAATTTAACGAAGATTCAGGACTTCCTCTCAAACACATAAAATATGATGAAGACGGCGATATTGAATATACAGAAATCTGGAATTATTCTGATGAAGAGCCTGTAAAATATGAGATGAAGAACGGAGAAGGGAAAATTCTTTCAATAAAAAAAGAAACACCTGATGGTGATACAAAAATAAGATCTGAACATTTGGTTTATGATGAAGACGGCAATACAAGAGTTAATGTTTCTGCAAGTTATGAAGGGCCTGATATTACAAGGTTTACATATTACGATTCTGAAAATCCTCAGGATGGTGTTACTTTGATGAGCGAATACAATGATGGATTAAAAACAAAAGAAACAGTATATTCCTCTGATTATAAACTGCAAAATACATATAATGCCGGATATAAAGACGGAGAACGCGTGACTATCAAAGTTCTTGACAGTTCAAATAATAAAGTGGAAGAAATTATATCAAATAAATAGATTGTAGAAACTGTCCTGCTCTACTTTTTTCGGACGTGTGAATTTTTCCATAATCATATTTGCAGCTCCTACGGCAAGTCCTGTTGCAACGGCGTGTCCGATGTAGGTTAGAAGTGCTTTGCCGTATAATTTTTTCAGGTTTTTAATCAAAGGCTCTGCGAGCCCTGTTTTCCGGGCAATTTTAATTCCCTTGTAACTTGCCATACCTTCCTCAAAAACGGTAGGCAGCATGCAGGCGAATGCTATTTTACCGCAATTTTCTTTAACATGGTCAAAATTAGTTTTAGGTGCATCTTTTGGTTTCGGGGTTGAGAATAAAGCTATTGTGCCCATCCAGCCGGCAGCAATTCTTCCGGGCCATCTGAGTTTGCTTAAGAGTTTACCAGCTTTTCCCGTAATATCATTCATTGCGTGTCCGAGTTCATGAAATCCGGCCGAGGAAATCTTGTCAGTATTTATTCTTACAACTCTTTCTTTAGGGAAATATGCAGCATTCCTGCCGAGAGAATAATCATTTACAGTTTTGCTTAATTCCATTGGAATAATTCGAACACCTTTTTTATCAAGTCCGGAAACATTCAGCGAGTTTAGAAATGCATCTTTATACAGGTAGTTTTGCGAGTGTTCTTTAATAAGCTGACGTTCAAAAGGTTTTCCGCATAAAGGCAGAATTGTTCCCATTATGGCAGATGAAGCCGCACTTGCCATAATAAAGCCTTTATTTCCGTCGGTTTGACTCCGCGGGATATATTGATTTCCGTCATAGTAATACGAATTTACCATATTAAGACACTGCCTTTAAACTACACCTGATTATTATAAAACTTTAACAAGTAAAAAATTGCTAAATTGTAAAAAATCTTAATATAAGGGCAAATTTTTTTGCTGTAATGTTTTTATATATATATGGCTAGTGTGGATTTACAAAATATAAATTTTTATAATGTAAACGGAGTACAGCAGAAGAAGGCTCCCGAAAAAACGGTTTCTAACCCTGTGCAAACCGCTCCTAAACCTGCTTTTAAAGCAGAGGCATACACTTCTGCTGTTACAATCCGAACTTCTCTTACTACAAAAGATGAAAAGAAAAAGTATGAAGAACTCTCAAATGAATTGGATTTAAAGTATAGAAAAAAACTTGAATTTGCACTCAAGTCAGGCTTGCTTCTGAAAAATAATTCCAATGACAGAAGCTCTGTTCTGGATAATCTCCATAAAATAATTACGGAAGAGCGCGATCCGGGGTTAGATAAGATTAATATTCTGCAAGAATGTCTTGATATTCTTGCAAATCCTTATGTAATTACCCAGACCTGCGAAGATATTCCGGCACAATATAAACGTCAGGTTATTGGTTTGATGACTAATTTGTCTGAAAATCCAAAAGAGATTGCAGAGGCGAAATGGGAACTTGAAAATATGCATACGGGAACCTGTCCTGCTGCAAGTATTGAGTTTGATCTTGCAACAAAGCATACAGCTGAATTTTTTAGAATGGTAGAAGGGTTAACTTCTCCTAAGAATGAAGTTGTTAAGACAATAAAAATGGATAGTCTTTCAGACAAATCATCAGAAGCAATCTGGCTTTTAACAAAGTTTAAAACTCCTCATCAGATGAATGATTTTAATACGGCTACAGTTTTGCTAAAACCTGATGAACATGCAATTATAAGAGCAAGGATTCAAAACCATCATAAAGATCCAGGCGAGCGTTCGAGTATAGATGTTTTAATGCAGTCAACTTTAATGCAGTTAGGTTCGCAGCAGACATATAATTCTTTGAATGATAAACGAGCTCCGAATGCTTGGACTCAGGAAGACGGAGGTTTAATCGATTTTGAAAAAACATACGTTGAGTCGGTTGTCGAAGATAAAAATACAACTTCTGTAACTTATCAAATTGTTGATGAAAATGGAAGGCTGAAAGGGTATGAAAAGGATTTCGGCACAATAAAAAAAGAATTGCTTGATACTCTGAAAATGGGACATAACATTATAATCGGCTATACCTGGCCTGATCCTGAAAATGATAATAAACTTGCAGGACACGAAATTACAATAGTCGGGTACAAGACAAACAGTAATGGAGAAGGTGTGTTTATCTGTCAGGATTCAGATGACGATATTGCAGCACCTATTGAGATGAGCGAGAAGTTTTTACTTCCGAAAATTCACCACGCAGGACTTCCTGATGAAATAGCATCAAGAGATTTTAAGTATGAAGACAGCTGGAAAGTCGGTCTGGATGAATTTCAGAATATGAAAAAATCTGTTTAAATCCCTACATTAACCCCGCTTCCGTCATAGAACTGGTTTAATATAGTAAATCTTCCTGAACGGACTTTGTCTTTTATAATTTTTGCTGACGAATTTGTAAGAACAATCTGGTTTTGGACACATTCAAACCGGTGTTCCATAAAAAGCTGTTCATATTTTTCACCAAGCTGTGTATATTTTTTAGTTTTAATAAACAAATTGAAATTTTTCTGCCGTTTCCGGATTTGTGAAACGCCGAAGCCAATAACAGCATTAATATCTATTTCAACCCAGGAAGATTGAATTATATCAAGAATATAATTTTCATTATCCGAAGTTTTTATAGAAATATATCCTGAAATATTTTTTGATTTTTTATCTTCAATTACGAATTTATATTCACTGAAATATGAAAGTCCTTTAAAAATAGTTTCCTTAAATTCTCTTGCATCGCTGCTGAGAAGCGGCCTGAAATGCGGAAGCAGTGATTCATTATAAAGTGATGATACTGTTGCAGAGTCAGAGTTTCTGAATTCTCTGTATTCTTTTCGGTTGAATTCAATCTTTTCAGGAACCGGGATTTTCCACAGCCTTTCATAAGAAATCTGGCTAAACCCGCATTTTGCCACAAAAAGTCGTAATAAATCCGGCAGATTATCATCAACTCTTACGATAAAAGAAATAGCTCCGGAAGCTTTGTACTTTGATACTGCAAATTGTATGAGTTCTTCAGCATCCTCATAACAATTTTCGTCGAAGAAAAGACGCTGAATTTCCAATCTTTTTAACGGAGATTTGGAAGGCGCAATTGTAATAAGCCCTTTAATCTCTTTTTTATCTTTTAAGACATATGATTCCGGCAAAAATTTGAATTTCAGCGGAATGAGATGATGCAGAGGGATAAGAGGGTTAAACATAATACGGCTTATATACGCATCTCTGTTGTTGAGAAACGATATCATCTCCTGCATGTTTTTTCTATCGAAATAATAAAGCTTTCTTATCCTGCTCATAAGAAGATTATATAATAGGATAAATTTTGGAGCAACAACCATACTAAAGGATGAGTGCAAAGCCGTTTCAAATTTGGTATTATATTATATAAGGAACAGGAGGTTTATATGTCTATAGATGACGCATTGGTAATGATATTAGCAGGCGGCGAAGGGAAGCGTCTTTTTCCGCTGACTCAGGACAGGGCAAAACCCGCGGTGCCTTTTGGCGGAAGATATAGGATTATAGACTTTGTTCTTAATAATTTTATAAACTCCGGTTTCTTTAAAATTAAAGTTCTGACCCAGTATAAATCTGATTCTCTAAATAAACATATTTCAAAAGGCTGGGCGCTGTCACCGTTCTTAAACCAGTATGTTGACCTCGTTCCTGCGCAGATGAGAACAGGCGGAGCATGGTATCAGGGGACTGCTGATGCGGTTTATCAAAATGCGTTTCATATCCATGACGAAGAACCGGATTATGTTTGTGTGTTTGGCGGAGACCATATCTATAAAATGGATGTTTCGCAAATGCTTAAATACCACAAAAAAAATAATGCGGATTTGACGATTTCGGCTATTCCTATTCCTATTGAAGAAGCGCACGAGTTTGGTATTATAGAAGTTGACGATAACTGGAGATTGACGGGATTTGTAGAAAAACCTAAAACTCCTCCAAAGGCAATGCCGAATAATCCTAAGATGTGCCTTGCTTCTATGGGGAATTATATTTTTAATAAGGATGTTTTATTAAATGCTCTGGATGAAGATGCGAAGATTGAAACATCTAATCACGATTTTGGGAAAAATGTTATACCTATGTTATTAAATCAAGGTAAACGGGTGTTTATTTATAATTTTAATGAAAACCATTTTCCGGGCATGACAGATAAGGAAAAAGGCTACTGGAGAGATGTAGGAAGTATTGATGCTTACTGGCAGGCAAATATGGACTTGCTGGATTATGAACCTGAATTAAATCTGTATTCAAAAGAATGGCCTATAAGGACTTTCAATTACAATTATCCTCCTGCAAAATTCATATGGCAGCAGGGTGATAGGGTAGGTATGGCTACAAACTCAATGGTTTCAGAAGGCTGTATTGTATCCGGCGGTATGCTTTCGCGGTGTGTACTCTCTCCTAAGGTTAAAATCAACAGCTACTCTCAGGTTTCAGACAGTATATTGATGGAAAATGTTAATGTCGGCAGATATTCAGAAATTAGAAAGGCTATAATTGATAAGAATGTTGATATTCCGCCTTATACTAAAATCGGTATTGACCGCGAAGCGGATATTGCAAGAGGTTTTTATGTTTCAGAAGGCGGAGTAACTGTTGTTCCGAAGAATGCAAGATTAAGTTAATATTCTGTAATAAAAAGGCAATTTTAAGACTATAAAAATCTTTATATAATTAGGGAATAAGATTAAGTTAATTATACAGGGGTTTTTATGGAATCTGTAAGCTCAGTCCTGCCTGCATTAACAGGCCAGACTGCGGGAAAATTAAAACAATTGAAAAAAGCTGCCGGAGGCGGCGCTCTTCTGGGCGGTGCATTTTGTGCCCTTGATTTTTTGACTGTTCCAGGAGCATTTAAGCTTAAATACAATACTGACGGTGAAAAAGTTGAAGGTACTAATTGGAAATCAGGATTAAAAGAATTAGGCAAATCAGCCATTAAATGTGTCAGCTATCTTGCAGTTCCTGCTGCAATTCTTGGTTTGGCATCGGGCGCAGGAGTTGTTGCTGCAGGACTATTGGGGGCAGCTGCTTTCGGCTCTTCCTTTGTGCTTTCTTCACTTTTTGAGGAAGTTTTACCGGAAGAACAAAAACTTGTTGCTGAAGCTTGCAAGAAAAAAGGAATTAGTTTAGATCAGGTCGCTTGACATCTTTTTCAGGCATTTCATTTCCCGCCTGTGCAATCAAAGATTGCTGCGTTCCTTCGCTTTCGCTCAGTCACAACGGCGGTATCGTAGAATTCGTCCTCAGTTTGCCGTCCCGCTCCTATCGTTATAGGAGCGGGATACGTCAAATTCAGACTTCATACCGGCTGACGCATCATTTTCCACCCATACTAAAGTAATAGTAAGAGGAGTTGCTTCAAAAGGATTTGAGGCTGCTTTGTCATACTTATTTATTTTTCTATTCAATAATTTTAAAAAACCTTTTATTTTCATACCTATATCTTGGCACTGAACTCCTTGATATAAATTACCTTAAGTGATGAATTGGACAGGAGTATAGGCCTAACCAGAAAGTATTGCCTTGGTTTATTGATGAAAATTTTTAAGAGCATAATCAATGCACTGTACAATAAGCTCATTGCGGCTGATGTCAGTATCATTCGAAAGTGTATCAAGAACTTTTAGTACATCAGCATCTAATCTAATGCTGATGACGGTTTTTTCAGGTTTAACAGGTTTGAACTCATTTGTAAAACACATATTAATATCATTATATTTTATATGCGGCGGTATTTGTATATTCAATAAACGAATACATATGGTATTTACTTTTTGAATAACATATGATAGCATGCTCATGCAATTAGGATATTAAGTGACATAAATGAGCAGTATGAAAACAGGATTTACATTATCAGAAATACTTATAACCCTTGTAATTATAGGGTTTATAGGAGCTCTTGGCGTGCCTATGCTGGGTTCCCAGAAACTTAAAAAGCCTATGGAAGTAAAAGCAAGACATGGTGCGATGGAGTGTTTCTGGGAAAATGACCGCTTAATGCAGTTTCAAGCCAACAATATGGAAAACAAAGATGGTGAGCTTAAAGATGTAACAGACGAAGGCGCCTGTTATTTCACACCTCCTACGTCAGCAAACTTGTTTGTTTTGCAAGCTGTAGGAGCGGGAGGCGGAGGTGCTGTAGGGCTTTCAGGTATACCTCGTTATAGTGTGACAAGGGCTGATGTGTCAGGAGAAATCCCAACAGATATGGGATTTTTAGGTGCAATAAGCGATACCAAAAAAGTTCCGGACTGGGTAAGAAAAGAATGGAATAAACAATGGACAAGCAGTAATTTGCAGGGAGTCAAGTATACTTTGACATCACCCATCGGAGATGGCGGCGATGCTGGTTGTGATCAAAGGCGGATTGATTTTGAAAACGGCCAGTACACAGATTGTTCAGATTTATGTACTTCCGGTTTAGAATATCTATGCCCTAGCAGATGTATAAAGGAGTTAGAAGCTCCTGGTGGAGCTTCTGCTGCAGGTGTAGAAGTTATAGTTAGTGCTCCAATATGGTATTCACCGGAAGGACAGCAGGATTCTGTTATATATACTTATAATTATAACGAAACAAAGCTTGAAATTGGTAATAAATCTGTAGTATTGCCTTCTTCTAAAGCCGGTGAAGATGGCAAGGTAAATTATCCTCACGAAGGAGAAAAAAAAGATGGTAAAGATGGAGAAAAATATGACTTGAATAGAGATGCTGTAATTTCGGGTTTCAGAATCGTAAAATCATATTCGGTTGATAAACAAAGAAAGGGTGGTACCGGCTGTGATAAATCTTCTGGCGAAAGAGGACTTAAAGGAAGTATAACCAATAATGAACCGGAAAAAATCTCTTTTCGTACGGAATCACTTGCTGTAAATGCAACTTTTGGTGTAGCTGGTTCTGCCGGACAATGTGATATGCGGCTTTTAGAAAAATTGCCGTCAGATACATCTTTAAAACTTGTTCCGGCAAAGTCAAATAAAGGTGAAGATGAGGCTACACATTCAACTATTTATAAAAAGAATAAAGAAACAGGAGGCTGGGACGCTCTTATTAGTGTCAGCTCCGGAGTTGACGGCTGGGCGGGTACTGAAATTATTCCTGTAGAAGAAGGTGATTTACCTTTCCCCAAAGTATATTTCCCTCAATCATTTATTGCTGCGATTCCTCAGTTGACAATTGCTTCAGGGGCTGGATACAGGAGTTATCTTGCAAAAAATAATAATTCCGTTCATATGCCAGGGGCTTCCGGTGCCGGAGCTCATCCTATAATACTATCTGTGTCTGGAGATGCCAGACATAGAATTAACGGAGTTACAACAGGTAGTGAAGAGTTAAAACCAATTGTAAGTACTGATGTGCGCTGTTTTGACGGTACTAAATACGGCACAGGTCAGACAATTCCTACATATTGCGGAACTGGTAATACAAGCGGTAATCCAGGGGCAGTAGTAATTTCCTGGTAAATGTGAGGACAAAATGAAAAAAAATAATTTTAAATACGCTTTTACATTAGTAGAATTAATGGTATTTTTTATCTTTATATCACTGCTTCTTGCAGCATCTACACCTATAATAACAAAAAGGGTAAAAAATCTCCCAATCAAACATCATCATGGAAAATTTGTTTGTTATGGCAATAGCTATGAGTATTATAATTCCAGCCGGCTTGTAGCATCAGGCTCCGGATGTAAGTTTACACCGCCAAAGAGAGCTTCATTATTTAAGATAGAGCTTGTTGGCGGAGGTGCCGGAGGGTATGAATATGCTGATTGGGGTACTGATGATGTAACCAAAACGGGAGGTTATACCCTGTCCGGAGGAGCTTATGGAGAGGGCTATACGGAAATTGATGACGGTGTGCTGTTTGAGATGCTTTATCAAGCCCCTTTTATCTATGCTGTAGAGGGTACAGATGGCGGAGCAGGTCAAAATACTGATAAGAGGTCTTATATAGGGGTAGCTTCTCCACATATGGTTATGAATGGTGACTGTGCCGGAACATGTTGGTCACCATCACCTTATAGCTGTGAAAAAACCGGAAAAAGAAAGAAAACCGATGCTAATGGCAACTATGTAAAAGATGCAGAAGGTAATTATGTTTATGAAGAGTATACATATACCGGAACCTGTTATACAACTCAGGCAGAAGATGATATGTTAGATTATCCGACATGTTCAGCTTGCAGACAGTATGAACGTGAAATGCGTGCTCTTGGAGATGAGATTGCATCAGATAAATACTGTAACTCAAATGACTGGTGCTATAATATTGCTACAACAGCTTTCATTTTTCCATATAAGCAAACAGGACTCGGCATCGGGAATGCTGACGATAGTTTTGTGACTATTAATGATTACGGTGCAAAAACTTCAGCAAGAGGTTATGGAGCTAGAGGAGGATATGGTAAAGATTTCTATATAGAAGGAAATATAAATTTTTGTGATTATTCAAACTCAAATGATACAAACTGTGCAAAAGGTTCTCCACTGTATGCAAAGGTAATGGGCGGCTATGTGTATGATACGAAGGGAAACAGAAAGTATATCTCAGGAATTGGGGTAAAGCCTTATCTTAAAAACCTTTTTGGAACTTATCTTGTTAAAGGTACATCGTTGGCTAAAGGAGCTTGTACTAACTTTGGTTCAAAGCAGTATAAATCACATCCGGAAACAAAAGTGGGTAATGGCGAAAGTGCTTACATGCATGGTCAGGATGGAGATGATGTATTACATTATGATGCTTTAAAACTATGGGGCGATAGGTGTTACACTAATTCCGAAAGAGCAAAAGGCGGCGAAGGCGGCTGGTATCGGGATACAGGTTCTATTATATATGGTACAAATGGAACAAATCTTGGCGGAACGCTTCGAAAAGCTCATGACGCGAGTGAACATGGTATTACCGGTTCAAAATACGGGCCTTGGACTCCTAAAGAAGGTACTAAAAAAGACCGTATTCCTTGGCTAGAAACATCAACGACTTTGAATGTAACATGGCATGAAGTTGGTGTCGGCGGAGGTGCTGCGAAACCTCCTACAATTGCCTATGTATCAAATCTTGATAAAGATTGTACTTTTTTTGTTGCAGGTGGCGGCCCGGCTATTGGCAAAGGAATGTCAGAGGCTCAGTTAAAGTCTTTGCACGATAATTTAACAACAACGCTTGTTTGTAATAGTGGCACTTTGCGTCTTACAGCAGAGGGCGGAGATTATAGTACCGAAACTTCGATAGCAACATATTCTGGTTTTGAATATATAACATCAGCAGGTACATTTACTAATCCGCCTACATTTACTACAAGTACGAGCGGAGGAGCATCACCATTTAGTCCAAAAGATGTGTTTACTAAATATATTATTGGAAAATATGGGTTTGGCGCAGGCGGAAGAGGTACTGAGATTACAGACACTTGTACAAAACCTTATGGAGAATGGAATGTAGACAGGGTATATGATGACGGTGTAGATAAATCAGATCATAAGGATTGGCCAAAAGAAGAGTGTAGTGGTGTTACAACATCATCAGCTGAAAGCGGCAGTCCTGGTGTAATTATAATTTCATGGTAAACTAATCCAGCGGCGCTTTATGCGCGGAGAATGTGAGGAGTTAGCATATCTCCCTCACATTCTTTCTTTATATATTTATTTCTAATTCCGGATTTTTTCGAAACCAGGTAAGCTGGCGTTTTGCGTAATTTCTTGTGTGCTGCTTGAGTTTATCTAAAGCTTCTTCCAGAGTGCATTCTCCGTCAAGGTATGATAAAATTTCCTGATACCCTATTGTACAGACGAAATTTTTAATGCGTCCGTGTTTCTTTAGAAGATATTTGGTTTCTTCAATTAATCCTTGTTCAACCATCATATCAACACGTTTGTTAATTCGTTCATACAAATCTTTTCTTGAGGTAAGCACAGGCATTTTCCATTCAACATCAAATTCAGGTTCTTTCTGGATATCCATTTCCGAAATAGGCTTCTTGAGCAGTTTAATAACTTCAAGAGCTCTTACTATTCTTCGCTTGTTGGCGTCTTTTAATCTTTCATACGTAATATTATCAAGAACTTTAAGCTCTTCTAAAAGCTCATCTTTTTCTTTTAAATCCAGCATCTCACGCAGTTTATAATCTGCTTCTACGCGTGGAAGATTGTAGTTTTCAAGCAAAATTCTGAAGTAGAGTCCTGTGCCTCCTGCGACAATCGGAGTTTTACCGCGGGATAAAATATCATAAATTGCTTTTCTGGCGTCATCATAATAATTCCCGACCGAATAATCGAATTCCGGTTCTACAATGTCAATTAAATGATGGGGAATTCCTTGACGCTCTTTCATATCTGGTTTTGCGGCTGCAATATTAAATCCTTTATATACCAGCCGTGAATCTGCTGATACTATTTCTCCGTTAACTTGTGCGGCAAGGCTGATTGCCATTGCTGTTTTTCCGCTGGCCGTCGGGCCGGCTACTGCTATTACTTTTGGTTTCATAATTACATTCTACCGTAAAATCTAAATCTATGTTATAATATGCGTATGTTAAAGAAAATTCTTGCATCTGTTTTGTTATCAATGTCTATGGCTGCATATGCCGCTGATATTCCTGTGGATGCAAAACTGGATTATAATCAGGGCATTGATTTTTATAAGCTTGGTATGTATGAACGTGCGATTGAATCTTTCCGTTCTGCAGTAAGAACTTATCCGGATTATATTGATGCTTATTATAATCTGGGAACCGTGCTAGAGTATTTGAAACAGTATGCAGAGGCTCTTTCTGTATATAAACAGGTTTATTTGAGAAATCCTAATGACTACGAGGTTATATATAAGCTTGCTTATCTCAGTTCCAAACTAGAAGATTATAAAAAAGCAGCTGAATATTTGAAACTTATTCCGCAGTCCAGCAGTTATTATCAAAGAGGGCAGGAGCTTGCCGAGTCTATAAAAGTTTCAACAACGCTGCCGGTGCAGCCGTCTAATGCCCCGTCAAAAATTGCATCGCAATCAGGAATTTATGAAAATATTCTCAGCCCGACCGGAATTACGACAGACAATGCCGGAAATGTCTACGTTGCAACTTTTTCTGACAACACAATAATGAAAATTACTCCGGAAGGAAAACGTCAGGTGTTTCTGAAAAGTTCGCTGATTAACGGCCCTATCAGTCTTGTGTCTGATAATGCAGGAAATATTTATGTTTCTAATTATAATTCCGGAAACGTTGTAAAAATAAATCCGTCTGGAGTCGCTTCTGTTCTTGTTTCCAAACTTGATAAACCATACGGGCTGCATGTAGAAGGTAATATGCTCTTTATAACCTGTCAGGGCTCAAATTCAATAATGCGTCAAAAGTTGTAAACTTAGGGCTTATTTATAGATAGCATTTAGCTTCTTCGCCATCAACTCCTGCATAAAGCTCAACATATTGTTTTGCAGGGCTTGAGTCGATTTTTGTAAACAAAACTTCTTCTATCTGGAAAAATCCTACATCAGCGCTCATTTCAACGCTAATCTTAATAGGTTTTCTCTGTCCGTGCTGTATTCTAATTCTATTAATAGCGTTAGCTGAATACTTGTGTATATCACCTACACGCGGGGTAGTGTTAATAGAGAGCGGAATTCTCGCACGGCCTTTTGTCATATCGCATCCGTCAGCAATAAGAATTATGCCGGCTTCTGTTGAGTGAATTTTTCTTGATGACATATGACCGATAATGGCTTCTATAACAACAGACCTTATAATCACGCGCCTGTGAAGATCATGCGGAAAAACTTCCATTAGCGCTCTTTCTATTATGGGTTTTGCTAAGATAACGGACATTTCTTCGTGTCCCTGACGGCCAATCATCATTCCTAAATCGTGCATAAGGCCGGCCAGTGTTACGGCACATAAACTGTCCTCAAAAGTTCCAATCTCTTCTGTTTCAAGAGAGGTTTTAATGCCAGATTCGTGAAGAATATTGAGCATTTTTATTGCATTAGCAGCAACCTGCCGCATATGTACAGGGCCGTGGTCATTATAGCCTAGACGTTTGATGGAAACATTGTTGGCATAATCCTGCATTTCCTGCAATTCTTCATCTTCAAACAGGTAATTTACTAGTTTCAGACAATCAGGGCGCTCATGTAATCTTTTTAGAATCTTTGATTCTACGGATACTTCTTTTATTGATTTCATATTTACATGATAACATTATTGTTTAAGTTTATCAATATTAAGAATAAGCCTGTTATCTTCCGGAGAAAGGTTATACATACGTCTTACAAAGTTCGTTATATAGTGTTTTGGCAGACCTATTTTTTTGAAAGTTCCGTCATTGTATAATTCTATAAGTCTGTCTACTTGTTTCTGGCAGTTTTCATATGTTTGCGGATATTTTTTTAATTGCTGCTGCATTGGTCTTTGTGCGCGTTCAGAGTTATAATAAGCAGAGCTTATGCCATAATTTTGAAGGTTGTCCTTTCCGTTTTTCACAAAAGGAATAAGGTGGTCGATACTGCCCGCAGATCCTGCAACCATATTATAACCAATTTTATCTGATGAATACTCTACGCATTTCATTACAAACGCTGAAAGATTGTCGTGTGAAGTAGGCAGGCTGACTGCTTTTTGAACCATCTTATGTGCAAGTTTTGTGTCCTCAAGTTTGTTTGTAATCTTTTGAAGCTCATAGATGAAAGATTTTCTATTGAAAGGTATTACAATTGGTATACTGTATATTTTGGATCTTGTCTGGGCAAATAGTTTTGTTAATTCCTGATTATTTTTCAGGTTTGTTTCTGCTGCCATAATCTCTATCTGAGTTAGTATGTCAGCCCGCTTTTTAATTAAGCTTTTATCATTCTTTATCTTTTTATTTCTTTTAGCTTTTGACTTAATATTTTTTGCATTATTCTCTTCTTGAGGAGTCTTTTCAGGAAGCTTTTTAGCTATCTGAAGCATTCTTTTAAGGGTGCAGCTTTCAGAAGTGTTATTTTTTGCAGCAACTTCATCCGCAATACGCTGTAATTTGTATTGAAATTCTTTAGCACTAAATGGAAGCGCTACTGGTTCATGGCTTAGTTTTTTGTATATAATTGACATCATTGAGTCAAATTCCTGCTTTAATTGAGGAGGCATCTCTCCAGACATTTCTGTTAACTCATCAAATATAGGCTGCTGAATTTCAAGAAGTTTTTTATTGTGTTCTGGTGCAATTTTTCTTATTACATCTGCAAGTTTATACTGCGGATTTGCCTTGGCCATTGTTTTAACTACAGAAAAGAATTCACTTTCTATGGTATGAAGGCTCTTTTCAAAAGGCTTTATTATTTTAATGACATTTTTTATTGCTCTGGAAAAAACATGTTTTGAATAAAATTTCTCTAAAATTTTAGGATCTATAACATTTTTGCCTGAATACATATCAGGAATTCCGTATGCCATCAATGCTCTTAAAGCCTCGGCATTCTCTGCTGTTCGGCCAAAAGATACTGTATCGCAGGGAAGAGGTTTTAATAATGGTGCCAATACAGGTACCCTGTATTGAGAACAATCATATCGATTGTTCTCATATCTTGCTATAGGTATTTGTGAAAAAATAGATTGAATTCGCATGTAATATTCTAAAGCCTCTAAATAATTTTTTTGCTATTAAAAAGGAAGGTATATCACCTTCCTTTTTTTATTAAACTGCTGCAGCTTTATCAGACTTCTTTTTATCTTCCCATATATCAACAAGGGTTGAGCAGAAGAAGATGCTTGAATAAGTTCCGATAGCAATACCAAGAATCATTGCCAGAACGAAATCTCTTGTTGTAACCCCGCCAAGGAAATAAAGCGCAAGCAATGTTATCAAAGTTGTTAATGATGTATTGATACTTCTTGCAAGAGTCTGGTTGATACTTGCGTTCATTATTTCGCCAAAAGTCATTTTCTTTGAATAATATTTTAAATTCTCGCGAACTCTGTCAAATACAACAATTGTATCGTGTACAGAGAATCCAATTACGGTAAGCAAGGCTGTTACAAAAAGTGCATCAATTTGAACATCGTACAACAATCCCAGTATTGAAAAAATCCCGCAAACAAAAAGCGCGTCGTGAACAAGCCCCAGAATTGCAGCGAGCGCATAATCAAACTGAAATCTTATTGTCAGGTATGCGACAATTCCTAAAAGTGCCAGTGAAAGAGCTATCATTGAGTTTTTAAATAGTTCCATACCAAGCGTTGGGCCTACAGATGATACCTGAACCAGCTGAGGTGATGTAAATTCGCTGTCAATAATATTTGTTATTTTGTCCTGATCTGCAGAACCTTCTTCAATAAATTTTGTTCTGATAGAAAGAATTGACTTTAATTCAGTGTCCTGTTGAGAATTTACGTTAATAATCTGAAGATAAGGATTATCAATCCCGCCTTTTTCCAGCGCCTGCCTTACATCTGAAAGCTTATCGTTAGAAATAGCCTCTTTAACACCGTATTGTAACGTTGTTCCGCCGGTGTAATCAATACCTACTTTTAGCGGAGTATGTGTTGGATAAGTAATTGTTGAATAAATCATTGCTGCAATACCAGGCAATAATAGGATTGCTGATAATGCTAAAAATATAAATCTGTTTTTTACGATATCTAATTTCATTGTTTCTTTCCTCTTGTCGTCTTTTTGTAGTTTTGCTTTGAGGGAGACTGTGAGGTTGAAAAGCTCCATGTAGTTATGCGAAATGTCTCCCGAGCATATGTCTACGTACGTAGTACTAGTCAAGTATTCCGAACTTAGCTTTTTCCCTCTGGGTTTCAACAGCCTGATATCCTTCGTTAATATCACTTGCGTGAAGCCCGAATAATCCAGGATGTGTAAGTTTACCTGTTCCGAATATCAAGTGCATAAAGTTTTTGGTAATTGTTATTGCACTGAACATTGAAACAAGTACACCTATTGCAAGAGTTAAAGCAAAACCTTTAACAATGCTTGTGCCGCAGCAATACAGGATTGCGCAGGTAATTATTGTTGTCATATTAGAGTCAAAAATACTTGTAAAAGCTCTGTCAAATCCTGAATTAATAGCTGTGAAAAGTGTTCTTCCGGCTTTTAGTTCTTCTTTTGTTCTTTCGAAAATCAATATGTTTGCATCTACAGCCATACCAATACTCAGGATGAAACCTGCAATACCGGCAAGAGTTAATGTTACACCGAATAATTTAAATATTGCAAAAAGAATAACACCGTATATGCAGAGTGCAATGTCTGCGATTAAGCCCGGAGCTCTGTAATATGCAACCATAAACAGCATTACAAATCCAAGACCTATAATACCTGCAATTTTAGATTTAGCAATACTATCAGCACCAAGAGTCGGTCCTACTGTATTTTCTTCTATGATTTTAGCCGGTACGGGAAGTGCGCCGGCGTTTAAGAGGTCAACCATTTTCTTTGCCTCTTCATAGACAAAACCGCTATCTCCACCGGAAATTTGTGCTCTTCCGCCTGTAATAGCTTCTCTTATAACAGGTGCAGACTGAAGCTCTCCGTTAAAGAAAATTGCCATCGGCTGGCCTACAAGCTGTTTAGTTAAATCTGCAAATTTCTTAGTTCCGGCACCGTTAAACTCTAAATCAACAACCCACTGTCCGTTTTGAGAATTTGTACTCAAATTCGCTTTAGATAAATCCTTACCGGTAAGTCCTGTTGCAATCCATTCTGCTTCACCGTCTTTCATGACCGGTTTTCTAAAATCCAGCTCTGCTGTTTCACCTATATATTCTTTTGCCTGATTTAAGTCTGAAACATCAGGAATCTCTACAACAAGTCTTTTATCACCAGCTCTTTGAACTACTGTTTCAGAAACGCCGAGTTTGTTAACCCTGTTTTCTATTGCAAACTGTAAGCTTGACATCATATCCGGCGTAATTTGTGCAATTGTATCACTTGTCTGTGCTTCCAAAACCAAACGTGAGCCGCCTACCAAATCAAGTCCCAGTTTAGTTGGTTTTGTACAGATTATAACAATACTGGCAATAACTATTGCTACAATCATCCAAAACAGTATTAGTTTGTTTTTCATCTATATACTCCTTATTAACATTTATATTTTTATTTTATCCCAAACTTGAATTTACAATCTTACCCGACAGGCTAAATCGAATCAAGCGTAAATATTAATTCAGCCTTTTCTGATTTTGTAAGTTCAACAAGCGGGCGTCTTACATAATCATTGATTATTTCTTTGTACGCCAATGCTGCCTTTACAGGAACAGGGTTTGGCGCCATAAATAATTTTTTGAAGATTGGATATAGTTTCTGGTGCATATTCCTTGCAGTAAGCACATCGCCGGTTTTAAAGTTTCTTATCATTGATTTAATTTCTTTGCCGAAAAGATGTGATGCTACTGAGATTACGCCGTGTGCCCCTACAGAAAGCATTGGAAGGGTAAGGCTGTCATCACCGGAATAAATTGTGAAATCTTTAGGGCAATTCATTTTTAAGTCCGTAATTAAATCCATATCTCCGAAGCTCTGCTTGAGAGCAACAATATTTTCGTATTTTCTTGCAAGTGTTTTTACTGTATCAACTGACATATTAACACCTGTTCTTGACGGAATATTGTATAAGATGACAGGAAGTTCAACAGCTTCTGCAACAGCAGAAAAATGTTCAATTATACCGCTCTGAGATGGTTTATTGTAATAAGGAACTACTGATAAGATAGCATCAACACCTTCTTTTTCAGCTTTTTTTGCCATCATAACAGCTGTTTCTGTTGAATTTGAACCTGTACCCATAATGACTTTTCCATTTGCGCCTACACCTCTCTTTGCGCTGCAAAGGATTTCAATTTCTTCTTCATGCGTCAAAGTTGGTGATTCTCCGGTTGTACCTGTTACAAGAACGGCGTCTGAACCGGTATTAATAAGCTGATATGCCAGCTGTTCAACCTTTTCGTAATCAACTTCTCTCTTTTCATTGAATGGTGTTACCATTGCGGTAATAACTTCTCCTGCATCATATCTCATATGTATACTCCTTTTTGTTAAATTTCAAACTGTTTAAACTCGTGTACTTCCAGTGTCTTATCTCCATATTGGAAAACTCCTATCTGTGATGTCTGATATCTGTGAGTTTCATTATATCTGTATCTATAAGACGTATCTGCTACCATAGTTATTTTCCCGAAATGTTTAAGGCTGATTAACTTATTCAGCTGTCTTATATTCTCCGGAGTTTGCTCACCTGCTTGAATACAGATAGAGTAGTCTAATGGCGTTGTAGAGTGCAGAACTTTGAATAAAATCTTAAGAACACTGTCGATTTTGTTAAAATCAGTAAATGAATACATAAATCCGCCTTCATATGGAATAGGTGCAATTTCAAGTTTCTCCATGATAAATTTGTTCATATATTCATTTTGAGCTTTTAAATCAACATTAATTTCTTTGTGAGAAAACTTAGCCTTTACTTCTGTGTGTATTGTAACAACGTATTTGCTAATCTTCTTTTCTTCAGCTTCAATCTGTTCTTTTAAAGATTTATTTAATACAGCTTCTTCTGTTTTTTTGCAGATATAATGGGTACTTTTGTACAACCCTTCAAGAGCACAAGTAATTATGATTAGTAAATTCATACAGAAATACAGCACAAGCAGGATAACAATTGCACTGATGTATTTTAGTTCAAACACAGCACCCCATATGTTAAACGATATTGAATAAATGTTGTTTGCAATTTCGAGTAATGATTTTAAAAACGGAGTAATAAATCCCATCCAGCTCCATTCAGCATGAGTAAGATTTTGTATCCAGAAAAGTAAGAGCATAATTATGCAGAAAACCCACACAATTTTCATAAAATGCCAGAAACTTTTTAAGCCGTTAAAAAATTTAAGAATGTATTTATGCATTTACCCTCCTAAATACAAGTTATCTATTAATCTTACATTTTCAACTCTGCAGGCAATCAGTGCTATAGAATTATCATTAGCTTTTTCCTGTTCTTCAAGCGTATCTTTATTGAGAATCTCAAGGTATTCCATATCATGCTTATCAGTCAGATAGCTGTAAGCAGTTTCTTTTAGAGCCGAAACATCGTTTATACCGCGTTTGTAACAAGCCTTGATATTATTCAAAATTTTGCTCAAAACAAGTGCTTCAACCTTGCCATCCTCAGACAGATATTTATTTCTGGAGCTAAGCGCCAGTCCGGATTCTTCACGTACAATAGGGCACTGTATTATTTCAACAGGCACATTCAAATCTTTAACCATTTTTTTTATGATAATAACCTGTTGTGCATCTTTCTGTCCGAAAAATGCCAAATCAGGCTGAACAATGTTGAAAAGTTTTAAGACAACGGTGCAAACCCCGTCGAAATGTCCGACTCTTGTCTTGCCGCAAAGCTTGTTTACGTAAAAAAACGGGGGGCAAACGTAAGTTAAAGTATCATTAGACAAACGGTTACCACTACCATACATTGTGTCTGGTGACGGCGCAAACACAACATCAACACCTGCGGAGTCGCACAAAGCCTTATCAGCCTCTAATGTTCTCGGATATTTATCAAAGTCTTCCGCAGGGCCAAACTGTATCGGGTTAACAAATACAGAAACCACAACCTTATCGCAGGTTTCTTTTGCTTTTTTTATAAGGCTCAAATGCCCTTCGTGCAAAGCACCCATAGTAGGAACAAGCCCTATTTTTAACCCGCTCCATTCCTTTCTTTTCTCTCTTAATTCCTTAATTGAATGTATTAGCATATTTATAAATTTAATTTACCCCTCTCTCTTTCATCCAGCTTAAAAGATTCTTTCTCGGAAGGAAAAATCTCTTCTTTGACCTCTCTTTTATACATTTCAACGCTGTTCAACACTGTATCGTGCAGGTTAGCGTATTTTTTCACGAATTTTGGCGTGAAATCCGTAAACTTGCCTAAAATATCATCAGTAACAACAATCTGACCTGAACAATCTTTGCCAGCACCAATTCCAATTGTTGGAATTTTTAGATTTTCTGTAATATATTTAGCACTGTCAGAAGGCATAAGTTCAAGTACAATCGCAAAACATCCGGCTTCTTCAAGCTTCTGGGCACTTTCTAAAATCTGCTCTATTTTTTCGGACGTTTTTCCCTGAATTTTGTGTCCGCCGATTGTGTTCATCAGCTGCGGCGTAAAACCAAGGTGCCCCAGAACTGGTATTCCTGACTCAACGCATCGTCTAACCAGTTTCAAAATATGTTCATTGCAACCTTCAAGCTTAACTCCGGAGGCACCGGCCTTAATCATTTTTGAAGCATTTTCTAAACCCTGTTCAACGGTTAAGTTATAGCTCATAAACGGCATATCACCTACAATAAAAGAATTTTGTGCGCCTCTTGCAACAGCTTTTACAAATATCAGCATCTCGTCAATAGAAATGTTATAAGTGTCCTTATAACCTAATGCAACCATAGCCAGAGAGTCACCGACTAAAATCCCGTCAATCTCAGCTTTATCGAGCACCTGCGCGGTGGAATAATCGTAAGCAGTGAGCATTGCTATTTTTTCATTATTATCTTTTAATCTCTGAAAACTTGTAACTGTCCTCATTATCTTTTTACTGCCCTTCTGTACCAGTAATATACTGCTCTTGCTACTCTATGTGAGCTGTGTCTGACAAGCCCCTCTTTATTTTCTTGTAACAATTTTTGAGAAACTACTTCAATCCCTATAGGTGCAATATTTTCCATATCTAATCTTACAGGAATTGAGCCGCTCTTTGCATATCCTTCTGAAATATTATCCGGCAGGCTGTCATTAACCAGAACAGCATCGACAATTTTTTTGCCGTTAGCGTGTGTAATCAATGCGTTAACGTGGCTTGCAACTGAATAATTATCAGTTTCACCAGGCTGGGTCATAATATTGCATACATAGATTTTTTTTGCATGAGATTTATCTATGGCTTCTACTATACCATCAACCAGAAGATTTGGAATTACACTGGTGTATAAACTTCCGGGACCCAGAATGATTAAATCTGCTTCATGAATAGCTGTAATTGCTTCAGGCAGTGCATGGCAATGCTCGGGCTCTGTAAATAATCGTTTAATTTTTCCGTGAGCTTCCGGTATATTGGATTCGCCGTGAATAATCCGGCCATCCTCAAAAGAAGCAGCAAGTTTCATATCATCTAAAGTCGCAGGAAGCACAACTCCTCTGATATTAAGAACGTTTGATGATTCTTTTACAGCTCTTACCATATCGCCTGTAATAGAGCATAATGCTGTAAGGAAAAGGTTGCCGAAACTATGTCCTTCAAGGCCTTCGCCGTTTTTAAAACGGTATTGAAAAAGTTCGGTAATCATATCTTCATCATCAGCAAGCGCTGCAATACAGTTTCTAATATCACCCGGAGGAAGAACACCCATTTCTTCACGAAGTCTGCCGGAGCTTCCGCCGTCGTCACCTACTGTTACGATTGCAGTTACGTTATTTGTATATTTTTTTATACCTCTGAGAAGCATTGAAAGCCCTGTTCCTCCGCCGATTGCAACTATTTTGGCGCCTTTATTGAGCTTTCTTCTTCTGTATAATTTTTCTAAAACAGAAATATTTCCTTTTTTGTTATCCATATCCATAATGGATAAAGTGGTTTTCTGCCAGCCTTTAAAGAATATAGCAGAACCAATAAGAATAAATACTGCGGCCAGAAAATTGGACGGCAGTATTAATGCAGCTTTTCTAATTAATTCAAGAGTTAAGTATATAGGTCTAACATTAGCCAGCACCATAAAACCAAGAACAATCATTATGGAGCCGAAAAAGATAAGCAGAAACCATCTTTTTACTTCCAGCCCCGGAAGCAGCCATCCTACATCTTTTGTAACTTTAACATTGTTTTTAAATCTTGAAAACATATTAATCCACCCATCCTGAAGCTTTAGCATTAATATAATTAACCGGCGCAGGTGTGATGTAGTTTCTGGCCTGCTGTATTAAATCAAGCGAATTTTTGTATTTGTTTGAAAAATGAATTGTATTGACTTCTGCAAAACTCATTCCGCCAAGGTTGTTACGGATTTGAGAAGTATGCAGAAGATGCTGGAATCGTTTAATTAAATCATAATTATTTGTATTATCGGGAACCGAATAATCAATTGTTAAATCAGGATTGTATGTTTTTTCAAGGCTGAGTTCTTGAGCAACCTGAATGTTCACATAATCTCCGACTTTTGCGGTTATATCACCGGCCGGAGCGTAATAAACAAGCCAATCGGAACATTTTTTTACAGCTCTTGCAATTGCAGAAGAGAATTGAAAATCTTCGCCGGCCATTTTGTACATAGCACCGTGAGGTCTGACGTGTTCAATACTTAATCCGTAAGCTTTTGCAAATGACATAATTGCACCAACCTGATAAACAACGAGAGCTTCAAGTTCATCTTCTTTGAGTTCAACAGGTCTGTAGCCGAAACCCTGAATATCATTAAATCCGATGTGTGCTCCTATTGCCACATTTTTTTCTTTTGCCTTAAGCATCGCTTCCTTGATTGTTACAGGGTCGCCCGCGTGAAATCCGCAGGAGACATTTACTGAGCTTACATAATCAAGAAGCTCATATTCCTGAATATTTTTGTATACTCCGTAAGCCTGTGCTAAATCACAGTTGAAATCTATATTTTTAATCGACTTTTTTTCTAATACTTCCTGCATTTAATTCTCCCCTGTTCATCTTCCAATTATACATCAAAAGACAAAATTTATTTATTATAACAATCCCGTAATATTATCTCTTGTAATAACCGCATCATAGTTTTTGTATCCGAGAATTTTTTCAATGTTATTTGAGTGAGATCCTACAATTTTTCTGCATTCCTGCGAGTTATAATTTACCATTCCGCGGGCAAACTCAATATTGTTTTCATCCATAATAGATACAACTTCTCCGCGGTTGAAATCATTAACGACATTTAAAATTCCGATAGGCAGAAGGCTTGAACACTGTTCTAATATAGCTTTTTTTGCGCCTTCATTAACTACAAGTCCGCCTATAATATTTGTTGCATATCCAATCCAGCGTTTTTTATCCGGAAGATTTTCACTTGTAGGCAGGAACATTGTTCCGATATCTTCACCTTCAAATATTTTACTTATTACAAAAGGTATTTTACCGTTTGCAATCAAAACTTTACCGCCAAATCTGGTTACAAGTTTTGCTGCTTCAAGTTTTGTCCGCATTCCGCCTCTACCGCCTTCTGAAGCATCTGTGCCGAGTGCCATAATTTCATCTGTAACACACTCAACTTCTTTAATGAGCTGAGCATTTTTATCCACTTTTGGATTTGCGGTATAAAGCCCGTTTATATCAGATAAAAGGATTAACAAATCTGCATCAAGCTCGCTTGCTACAAGTGCTGAGAGCTTGTCATTATCGGCAAAACAAACTTTCATTCCTGACATCATAGGATTCATTTCTATAGTAGAAACCGTATCATTCTGATTAATAATCGGAACAACGCCAAATTCAAGAATTTTGTTTAATGTTGTTCTAAGGCTTAAATAGCGGTATCTTAACGAAAAATCATCTTCTGTCAAAAGAATTTGCGCGATTGGAACGTCATAAATTCCAAACCCGTTTTCGTAAAAAGACATTAACCTGCTTTGTCCGATTGCAGCACAGGCCTGTTTTACCCCGTCTTCTGCCGTTGATTCCAGATTAAGTTTTTTTTTGCCAAGTCCGACAGCGCCGGAGGTTACAAGAATAACTTCCTTTCCCTGTTTTACAAGCTTTGCCATATCTTCAATGAATGAATAAATACGAGAAATGGCAACTTCTCCATCTGCGTTTCTTAATACATTTGTTCCGAGTTTTATAACAATCCTTTTTGCGTTAATAAATTCTTCTCTTAGCATATTTTAAATACCCATTGCTTTCAAAACGTCTTTAATCTCAGAAGATGTTTTCTTGACATCTGCGTTAGAATATTTTATAGCATTATCAGGGTCTTTCAATCCGTTTCCTGTAAGAATACATACGATATCTGTTCCTTCTTTCACAAGTCCCTGTGAATGTGCTTGAATTAAACCGGCTACAGAAGCTGCACTTGCAGGTTCACATAGAATACCCTCGCTTGAGGCAAGCATCTTATATGCTTCAACGATTTTTTCGTCAGAAACACATCCGATTTTACCGTTACTTTCGTCTCTGGCTGCTTCTGCCTGCTTCCAGCTTGCAGGGTTACCTATTCTTATAGCTGTAGCTAAAGTTTCGGGTTTCATAATTCTTTCCCCGCGTACAATTGCTGCAGAGCCCTCTGCTTCAAATCCCATCATCATAGGAAGGTTTTTAATCGTACCTTCTGCATGGTATTCTTTGTAACCTTTCCAGTAAGCTGTTATGTTTCCTGCATTTCCCACAGGGATAAAGTGGTATTCAGGAGCTTTTCCTAATGCGTCGCAGATTTCAAATGCACCGGTTTTTTGTCCTTCAATTCTGTAAGGATTAACAGAGTTAACAAGAGTAATAGGATGTGTTGAAGAAATTTCTCTAACGCAGTCGAGAGCCTGATCAAAGTTTCCTTGAATAGCAATAATTTCTGCACCGTACATCATAGCTTGAGAGAGTTTTCCGAGAGCTATGTAACCATCAGGAATGAGTACAAATGTCTTAATTCCAGCTTTTGCACCATATGCAGCTGCAGAAGCAGATGTATTCCCTGTTGAAGCACAAATTATAGCGTTAGCACCTTCTTCTTTTGCCTTAGTAACCGCCATTGTCATTCCGCGGTCTTTAAAGCTTCCTGTAGGGTTGCAGCCTTCAAATTTTAAGTAAATATTGGCTTCAAGCCCGATTTTACGTGCAAGATTGTCAGCTTTAATTAACGGGGTGTTACCTTCGTTTAAAGTTACAACTGGAGTTGAATCTGTTACCGGTAAATATTTTCTGTATTTGTTAATTAATCCCTGATAGTACATAATTTAATCCTCTCTTTGTTTATCTTTAATATATCACAATAGAAAGGAAAATAGAAATGTTTAAACTTTTTGAGCTGTTAACTTTAAATCATATCCTAAACCCAAAAATATTTTGTGCAAAATTTCTATACTTGGAATCATTTTTCGTGAAAATATTTTATACAATGTTATTCTATGTATACCAATTAATTTTGCGAATTCGCATATAGTATACTTTGATTCAATTAGTGGTTTAAGATTGTATACTAAATCGTTAACATCTTTTGTTTCCGAATAATCCTCTAAAAGGCTGTCAAGCCACATTTGAGCGTATTCGTTATCACTTTTTAATTGTTGTTTTAAATTATCATTGTATTTTGGAAAGTTTTGTAATAATGCTTCTTCTTTTTTATTCATTATTGTTTCCTTTCATTATAATCATTTAAGTATTTTGCAGCAGTTTCAATATCTTTACTTTGTTTTGACTTATTCCCACCTGTGAATAGTAAAACGACGATATTCTCTATCTCTGTATAGTAAATTCGTAAGCCATTATCAAATTTTAGCTCATAAAGTTCTTCGGAAAGCCGCCTATTATTGCCGAATAAACCGCGTTCAACTTTTGATAATCGTTTATCAACAATAAGCCTTAAACTTTTATCTAGCGAATTATACCATTCAAGATAGGGAGTTTTGCCATCTATAGTTTGGTAATATAAAATTTCCTTCATATTAATATTGTAGCGTATTGGCTACAATATTTCAAGTTATTAATTTGTGTTACTCCGCAACGCGTATAATGTGTTAACTATTCATCAATTAGCGAGAAATCATCTCCCAGCTTTTCTTCTAAAATTTTAACAAGCTCTGAACATTTAATCCCTAATGCTTCTGAAAGCTGCCAAATAGTTATGAATTTACAATGATGAATGCCATTTTCTAATTTTGACAAAGTAGCTCTGCTTATATCATATTCATCCGCCAGTTTGTTAAGAGATTTATTAGTGTGCGTTAAACGAAGTTCTTTAACAAGTTCACCAACAGTTTTAGAAAATTGTATTGATTTTTCATCATTCGGTTGCATTTAGAAATAATAATTGATATGATGTAGCTAGGTATTTCGATTTTGAAATAGATGGGAGATTTACTTATGCATTACAAATAAATTTAATTATTTTTATTTTCGATTTTTCTATCACTTTTAGTGATAATTAATTTATCATTTTCAATTGTGTATTTAATCATATTTATTTGCGGATTTACGTCCAGCATTTGTAAAATTGTTGAATTAATACACAATGCCCAACCGTTACCATTCCGTATTAGCTTTCTGTCGTAACTCATAAATATACTTCACCTTACATTGTTATTGACAACATAATACGATTTTTTTACATTAAAAACTAATGTGACATACAATATTACTTAATAAGATTAAAAAGGAGAAAATATGAACAGATTATCACGATTTATTGACAGTGAATTTACAAGAAACAGCTGGTTTTTCGCGCAGGCGGAAAGTGGTATGATGACAGCTTTAGACTTTATAAACTATGTTTTGAAAGAAGGAGATCTCGTTAATCTTACAGAAAAAGAAACGATATATATTGATAAGGTAAGGGATTGTTATTACGAATTACAATCTCTTATGCATCAAATAAAAGAAGAAATCGAAAAATACAGGCAGGCTTATTTCGAGGCGTTAGAAGATTAGTCTGCAACTCTTATAATGCTGTTTACTGTACAATCGTTTAATTCATTAACTACTTCTTTAATAAGTTTTTCCTGACAGCTTTCAGTAATAACAGTAATGTCAGCTGTGTTATCATCAGAAACGCCTTTTTGAAGTATACTTGATAAGCTTATATTTTTATTAGCACAAATTGTACCGATTTTTGCGATTACACCTATTGCGTTTGGAGCGGTAATTGAGATGTAATACTTATTATAAGTATTATCAATATTAACCGGATTTGCTTTAGATGTATGATTGCATCTCATCATAGGAAGCATATAATCTGTTCTTCCGAATTCTGCTGCTATTGCTAAGATATCACCCACTACAGAGCTTGCGGTCGGAAATTCTCCTGCGCCCGGGCCTGAGAGAACAATATTTCCTATTGGATGACCGCTTATTGCAACGGCATTTGTTACATAATCAATATGTGCCAGCATACTGTCTTTTGATACAAGCATTGGATGGACTCTTACATCTGCATTATCATTTTCATCTATTGTAGCTGTTGCAATAAGTTTTATTTTGTAGCCAAACTCATTTGCTTTTGCCATGTCTTCTTTTCTAATCTTAGTAATACCTTCTCTGTATACGTTTTCGATTTTAATTCTTTTCTTAAACGCTATTGTCGAAAGTGTGGTTATTTTGTAAGCAGCATCGAAACCTTCCACATCACCGGTAGGGTCTGTTTCTGCGTAACCTAATTCTTGAGCTTCTTTTAAAACGTCTTCATAAGATGCGCCGTCAACATCCATTTTAGTAAGGATGTAATTTGTAGTTCCGTTAAGAATTGCTTGAATTCTATTAATTTTGTTTCCGGCTAAGATTGTTTTAATAGGCATTATAATTGGGATACCGCCTGCAATTGCTGCTTCATAAAGAACAACTCTGTTATATTCCTCTGATAAAATAAACAGTTCTTCTCCTCTTTTTGCAAGGAGTTCTTTATTGGCAGTAACAATGTGTTTGCCGTTTTTAATTGCAGTCGAAATATAATCATAAGCCGGCTCAACGCCGCCGATTAATTCAACTACAACATCAATAGAAGAATCATTTACAACATCATACGGATTATCAGTAAGCATTTCGCGCGGAACTTCAACAGGACGCGGTTTATTTATATTTTTTACAGCAATTTTTACGATTTCTACATTGTCAATGTTTTGTATTGTCTTATAAACTCCGCAGCCAACAGTTCCGAGTCCGATTAATCCGATTTTTAATTTATTCATACAATTCTCCTTCTTGGAGAAAATTATACCATAAATTATTCAATTGCCGAAACTTCTTTTATTCTTGCGTAACCGTTTCTGTCAACAGAAACTTTTGCAATGCCGCCCTGTAAAAGCTTTTTTTCCAGCTCTCTGCCATAGCCTTCTTTGACAAAATACTGTTGTATTCCTTTGTAAGTAATGCGTCTGCCGTGTTTCTCGCCTCTTAAAAATATTGTATTTTCAGGCTTTTTATTTGTAATTTCTTTTATACCGAATGTTTTATCAGAATTTTTGTTGAGTATTACATAAACATCTCCGCGTAGCTTAGAGCTTTCCGGCGCTGTATTGATTTCATAGCTGAGGCTTACGTAATCCCCTCTTAGAAAATCTCTCGGATCGACCGGTAAAACTTTCAGAAGAATTTCTTCGCCTTTTCTAAGCAGATTTTCATTGTAAGCTGTTATTCCTCCGGCAAGAAGCGCCCAGATTACAACAATTATATAAACATATTTTTTCATTATTCTTCCTCCTTTTTATTAAGGCGTCTATTTTTGTCTTTTTCAAGAAAAATACCAAGGCTTACAAGGCCGATACCGCCTATCAGGAAAAACAAAGTTTTGTCTATATAATTCCAACCATATCTGCAATATACAGTCAGTAGATATATTAGCAAAAAGAAATTGCTCAGGTTTATTAATGATACTTTTTCAAATTTGTAACCCCAGTACATACCCATTGAGATTATAAAGATTAAAAACAAATGAGCGCAGGTCATTATTGCGGCTTTATTTACACCGCTGAGAATAAGCATTGTTTCGAGAAAACACATAAAAACTATTATAAATGCTGTTTCAAGTTGTACCAGCGTATCACGATTTTTATCAAAACAGTAGTTGAGAATATTAAATAAAACTATTACAGCTGGTACGATAAGATAATGGATGTTAATTATATGGTAGGATTTTTGTACTGAAAAAATCATAATCAAAAGGGTAAAATATAATGGAATTAAAGCTGTAAGTTTGTAACTTAGTGAAAATTCATTGAACTTTTCTTTAATAAATGGAATATTTGCAAAAGTGTACAAAATTCCGAATAGCGAGAACGGCATAAAAATCGTCCAAACTTGTGCAGTATCATATTTCCACTCAAAATAAAAATACGGGAATGCTGTGATAAATAAGATTATTGAAAGCCAGTTGACCGGTTTGCTGTTGAACAAAAATGCGAGCGGGAAAATACTTATAAACCATAGTGAAAGGATTGTGGAGGTATTTGTGCTCCAATTGTAAGTTTGTCCAATTTGAATATAGCAGGTTCCAATCAACAGTGTTGATAAAAATATGAGTGCTCCGCCAAGACGTGGGAATTTTTTTGTTTCAAATCCCAGTTTCCACCCTCCAAGAAGCGAAGCAGCTGCACAGATAAAAAGTATTATTATTTGCAGAACGGGGATAGACTGCAATAGTTCAAGTATCCAGTCATTACCTGCTACAAAAGTTATAACGCCTGTGCCAAGAAGAATTACACCTATTGTGTATAATACAATCTGTGTTGTGAACTTTTGCTTTTTTTCAGCTTCTTCTTTTAAGTCTGTATTGAGAATTTCAGCCAATTTCTCATCAATCAGTCCTTTTTTGAGCCATCTTTCAACATCTTTCATATAAACTCCTTGTTACATAGCAAGTTTAGCATTTTTTACTCAATATGTATAGTTTTGTTATAATTTGAAATAAAGGAGGAAGTATGAAAAACATAAAAGGTATAATATTTTGTTCGATTTTTGCACTGGCAGCTTATTTTACGTGTAAATGCGGGTTCTGTCAGTCTATTAACTTAAATTCTTTAACGCTTGCAATAATTGCAGGTATGATTATCGGTAATGTTTTTAATAAATTTATTCCTGCTGAATTCAGGGAAGGAATAACGTTTTCTGCAAAAAGACTTTTAAGGCTTGCAATTATTCTGTATGGTTTCAGAATAACGTTCCAGCAGATTTTTGCGGTCGGGCTGCAAGGTTTCTGGGCTGACGTAATTATGCTTGCGACAACATATCTTCTCGGGTATTACCTTGGAACGCGTGTATTTAAACTTGATAAAGATTTGTGTATGCTTACTGCAATAGGCTCTTCTGTATGCGGTGCAGCTGCTGTCCTCGGTACTGACTCTATGCTAAAGGCTGATTCTCATAAAGTTTCGCTTGCGGTTTCTACGGTAGTACTTTTCGGTACTATCTCAATGTTTTTATACCCGTTTCTCGCAGGCTTGGGTATTGTGCCGGAGAGCTCTTTCGGGATTTATATTGGTTCAACTATACATGAAGTCGCTCAGGTTGTTGCGGCCGGAAGTGCTGTTTCTCCGCAGGTTTGTGATACTTCCGTAATTGTAAAGCTTACAAGAGTAATGATGCTTGTGCCGTATTTATTCTTGCTCGGACTATATTTATCAAAAAAATCACATACAAAAAGAACAAAAGTTCCGATGCCATGGTTTGCTATATTGTTTGTAGTGATGTGCGGATTTAATTCTTTAAATCTGCTTCCGGCAGCGGTAAAATCGGGCATTATTGAGTTTGACGTGTTTTTGCTTACTGTTGCTATGTTTGCTCTCGGAGTAGAAACTAATTTTGAGAAAATAAAGGGGCTGGGTTTAAAACCAATACTTCTTGCGGGAATAATGTTCATATGGCTGGTAGTATTTGGAGCTTGTACAGCAAGATTTATTGTGTAGGATTATTCTATGATTAAAAGTTATTTGAAGATATTTGCGGGCGATGTTTTAGGGAGTTTAAATTCTGCCATAGTTGCGCTCCCGCAGGCGCTGGCTTTTGGAGTTGCAACCGGTTTTGGCGCAAGTGCTGGCGTATGGGGAGCGATAATTCTCTGTTTTATTGCTGGGCTTATCGGGAGTAAAGTCCCTCTTGTATCCGGAATTACAGGGCCTGTAACTATTGTAATCGCTTCAATTATGGCCGCTTTAAATGCTGATATTTCAGCAGTTATACTCGTAATATTTATGGCTGGTATACTTCAGATAATTTTGTCGCTTACCTCGCTTCCGGCAATCGTAAAATATGTTCCTTATCCTGTAATTTCCGGATTTATGAACGGTATCGGAGTGATTATAATTATTATGCAGATTAATCCTCTGCTCGGCTGTCCGGTGATGTCTAATACAATAACCAGTATAAGTGCATTTTTCAAAAATCTTCACACAATAAATTACGATGCGCTGTTAATCGGAGTTATTACGCTTGTTATTGTTTTTGCAATACCTAAAAAGTTTAATAAAATTATCCCGGGGCAGGCAATAGCTCTGGTTATATGTACACTGCTTTCTATGAAACTCGGCTTGAATGTGGATAAGATTTCGAATATTTCAATCACATTTCCGCATCTTAATCTTCCTAAGGCTGACTTGCATGCAGTAATAACATATTTTCATTATGCAGTAACTCTGGCAATTGTGCTTTCATCTGAAAGCCTTTTGACAGTGCTTGTAGCAGATTCTCTTCTTAAAACCAAAACACCTTCAAAAGGAATGCTTCTCGGGCAGGGAGTTGGGAATATGGTCTGTGCTCTGACCGGTTCGCTTCCGGGTTCTGCGGCAACTATGAGAACTGTTGCTGCAATAAATACAGGTTCATCAACGAAACTTACTGCTGTGATAAATCCGCTAATCTTAATGTTTCTGCTTTTTAAGCTTTCTGGATTTGTCGCAGAAATCCCGCTTGCTGTTCTTGCGGGCATTTTGATTAAAATAGGTTACGATATAATTGACGTAAAACTGCTTAAGGTTATAAAATTTGCGCCGCGCGATGATTTATACGTTCTTGCTGTGGTATTTTTATTAACGGTATTTTATAACCTGATTGTCGCTGTCGGTGCAGGAATTACCTGTGCGGCATTGTTGTATGCCAAAAGAACAGCAGACAGTGCTAAACTAGTTCAGAAAACAGTTTATGACAAAGATATAATAAAGCTTGAGAAATTGCTCGAAAAAGATTACAATCACAAAATCCGTGTTGTGCATATTGACGGTCAATTCTTTTTCGGCTCTGCAACCCAGTTGATTTCGCAATTTGATGAAATGCTTGGTACTAAATACTTAATATTAGACTATCCTTCGGAAAATCTTCTTGATATTTCTGCAATTTTTGCGTTAGAGGATATTATCATAAGACTTCAGTCGCAGAAGGTTAAAATCCTTGTAGTTCTAAAATCAGACAGTGTAAAAGAGCAGTTTGAAAAACATGGAATTATTAACCAGCTCGGCAATGAACATATCTTTAGAACAGAGCCGGAAGCCATAGATTTTGCGAAAAAATGCATCAAGAAAAAAGTTAAAAAACGCCATTTCTGGCAGCATTAATTATTCAGTTGTTTTTTTAGATTAGTTTTAACTCCGCTTAACGGCCCGTTATTCGGCGCAACGAGATTCTGGCAGTATTTTCTTACGTAAACAAACGGGAAGCGCGGAAGCCATGTGAATTTCATAATAACACCGGCTGCATCTGCACCCTGTGAAAACATAAGTTCGTCAATTGTTTGCTCATAAGCCGGAGAGATTGACGAGAATATTTTCAGCAGGTAATTTGTTGCCGTAACACTGTAATATCCCGTTGTTGTGACCGGTTTTTGTATAAGCTCTGTTATTTTAAAATCTTCACTGTCTTGGATTGATGCTACATCTGTTGGCAGAGTCATTTCGCCGGATTTTACCCCCTGAATTTCATACTGCTGGCCGTTGTATGTAATTATCATAACATTTGGTTTCGGCATGTAAATATCATCAAAAATATTATCCAGAATTGGCTGTCCATTAAAGTCTGTGACACCGTATTTGTAATTTTTACAGGTCAAAAACATTCCTCCGAAGAGAAGATCAATTGATGAATATTCTGGAGGAAGAATTACGAACCCTTTTTCATCAAACAGTCCGTTTTTTTCACCTTTTGTAAGTTTTGCAAACTTCCCGAGAACTCTGTCTGCCCTGTTATATTTAGGTTCGACGAGAATTTTTCCTTCGTCGTTCATAATGCCGAATTTCGAACCTTTCTGAATAATCCAGCCGGATTCTCCTAATCTTATAAGCTTTTTGTATTCAGCTTTTACAACTATGTTTCCGTTTTCATCCTTCAGACCGAATTTTCCGTCATCATTAAATACAACAGGTCTGGAAAATACTGAGGATTGAAAAATTATCATTAAAAATATTAATAAAGCCAACTTCTTCATAATAAAAGATTAGCATAAAATTTTTAATTTACCATCTCTCTTAATTTTTTCAGTTGATCTCTAATCTCAGCAGCCCGTTCAAAATCAAGAATTTTAGCAGCTTTGTGCATATCTTTTTCGAGTTTGGAGATAAGTTTTGGCAAGTCTTTTTTCTCTATTCCTAAATCAACCATTTCTTCTGCAACAATATCTTCCAAATCTCTGTAACTTGCGACAAGTGAGAGCAGATTATTTTCAATTGGCTTTTTGATAGTTTGCGGAATAATTCCGTATTTCTGGTTATGTGCAAGCTGAATTTCGCGTCTGCGGTTAGTTTCATCAATAGCCCTCTGCATAGAATCAGTAATCTTATCAGCATACATAATAACTTCCCCGCAGGCATTACGTGCGGCACGGCCAATTGTCTGGATTAAGCTTGTGTCAGACCTTAAGAAACCTTCCTTATCTGCATCCATAATCGCCACGAGCGAAACTTCCGGAATATCCAGACCTTCTCTCAAAAGGTTTACACCGATAAGTACGTCAAACTCTCCAAGTCTTAAATCTCTTAAAATTTCAACACGTTCAATTGATTTAATTCCGCTGTGCAGATATCGTACTCGGATACCTTCCTGTAAAAAGAAGTCGCATAAATCTTCTGCCATTTTTTTCGTAAGAGTTGTAATAAGTACGCGTTCTTCCTTTTTAGCGCGTTTTTCAATCTCAGCTTTAAGATCAGGAATTTGTGTTTCAATCGGTCTAACACTGATTTTCGGATCAACTAAACCTGTTGGTCTGATAATTTGTTCAACCATTTGTTCGGAAGTTTTTTTCTCAAACTCTCCCGGGGTTGCTGAGATGTAAATCTTTTGTCCTACTTTAGCAAAAAATTCTTCACTTTTTAACGGTCTGTTATCCTTTGCGCACGGAAGCCTGAAACCAAATTCCACAAGCGTGTTTTTTCTTGAAGCGTCGCCATGATACATTCCATTCAATTGCGGAATGGTAACATGTGATTCATCAATAACTGTTAAGAAATCTCCTCTGAAATAATCCAGAAGTGTAGCAGGAGCAGAACCTACCGGCCGGCGTTCAATTATTCTTGAATAATTTTCGATGCCTGAACAATATCCCATTTCTTTAATCATTTCAATATCATATTTTACGCGCTGCTGAAGCCTTTGAGATTCCAAAATTTTATTCTGGCTTTCGAGTTCTGCGACCCTGTTTTTAAGCTCTGTTCTAATCATTGAAATTGTTTCGTCTTCATTTTCATCATATGCAATATAGTGAACCGCAGGATAAATCATTACAGACTCCGGAGCTTCCAGAATTTCACCTGTAAGGTTATCAATCCGGACGATTTTTTCGACTTCATCTCCGAAGAAATAAATCCTTGTAATAATTTTTTCATACGCCGGCATGATTTCTAAAATATCACCCCTTGCCCTGAAAGTTGAACGCTCGAGCACCAGATCATTTCTTGTATATTGGGTCATAACAAGGTGTTTAATTAAATCATTTCTCTCAAGCGTATCTCCGACACTGACTTTGATAGTTCCCTTAAAGTAGCTTTCAGGAAGTCCCAAACCGTAAATACAGCTTACAGATGCAACAATAATAACATCGTTTCTTTCATACAAACTTCTAGTTGTATTATGTCTTAATCTGTCAATTTCTTCGTTTATGCTTGCGGATTTTTCAATATAAGTATCAGTGCGCGGAATATAAGCTTCCGGCTGATAATAATCGTAATAAGAAATAAAATATTCAACCGCGTTGTTGGGGAAAAGTTCTTTAAACTCGTTATATAGCTGTGCCGCGAGCGTTTTGTTGTGTGCGATAATTAACGTAGGTTTTTGAACTTTTTCGATAACATTTGCAATGGTAAAAGTTTTTCCGGATCCTGTAATCCCGAGAAGCGTCTGCGTATCATCGCCTTCCTGAATTCCTTTAACCAGTTTTTCTATTGCCTTAGGCTGATCTCCGGCCGGTTTATATTTCGATACCAGTTCAAATTTTCTTTCCATGCTATAATTATATACACAGGGAAATTTTTTGTAAAATTTTGTAAATAAAAGAGCAATTTTTAGTCTTGATTCCCGTTAGATAAATAGCATTTTGTATGAAGGAGATATCTAAAGGATGATAAAGCCAGCAGGAGTGCATACTGTCAGCAGCCGTGCCGATAATCACACCATCGATAGTAAAACAGGCGGGTATAAAGATCCGTTAATGAATTGGCCTTTGAGAGGTGCAGCATTTACTAACGAGGTTGGTGAAGCATTGCGTCCTATTATCGGGAATGCTGCAAATATGACCTGGGTTCCGGCTTTGATGTATATAGGTGCTGATGTTTATGATAAATACAAAAACGATCAGACCGAATATAGTCCGGATTCAAAAAGATGTTTAAAACAGGCAATATTTCAGGGGCTTGCTAGTGTATTCCTTCCGGTAGTAGCCGTAAAGCTCGGACAGAATGCTTTTTCTCAGTTTGGAAAGTTTACGGAAGATAAAATTTCTTTAAATGCAAAAGAACACGTTTCAAAAGTTGCAGAACAATTTATTGCAAATGGTAAAATGCGTGCTTATGACGGACGTGATGAAGAATGTATAAAAGAATTTCTTGATCATGTTTCTGACAGTATGGATTTCAGCAACAAGAAAAAATCGTTGAAAAATACGTTTAAAATTTTTAGCCTTGACAAAAAAGAAAATGTGGAAAAATATTCTATCAAAACTATAAAAAATTTAATACAAATGCGTAAAGATTTACTGAACCCGACAACAGAGGTTAAGGCGGGCGGATGGTATTCAAAATATATAAAAGCGCTTAAAAGCGGACAGACGGAAAGTGTTGCAGTCAAAAGCGTGTTAACAAATTTCCAGAAAGGTCAGCTTATGAAGGGTAATTTTATAAAAACAATCGGCGGTTTTTGTGCACTAGGGCTTGCTATTAAACCTATTGACCATTTCGTTGAAAACGTTCTTATTGGAAAGTACGTTGGGCCACAGATAGATAATTTTAAAATAAATAGTAAATAATCCTAATGGATTACTTCTTAAGAAGATTAAGAAATTTTTCACAAAATGCTAAAATATATATGTAAGTCGAAGACAGCTAGTGAGATAGTCGGATTTCGACGAAAAAATGATTAGGCATTGTGTGTGTATTCGGCTTACATCTTTAAAAACCAAAATCTTTTCTTCATAATAATTAGCCTTGCTCCTTTTGTCTCTCTTCCGAAAGGAGCTTAATTTTGCAGTAGAAAAGAAAAAGGATGCAAAAAGCATCCTGAAAATCCAACTATCACAAATCAATATATTATTTTAAAATTTCATACTTCATCTTATAGAGGTTTGTTCCAGAGTGATTCTGCAAATTTACTCTGCAATGCACCATTTTCTACAGACAAAGAAACATTGCTAGGGGTGAAGATAAATACCATATCACTGATTTTTTGAGCAGTTCCGTTTAATGCATGAGCTGCACCGCAAATAAAATCAATAGTTCTTTGAGATTGTTCTTTGTCTAATAAATCCAAATGAAGGATAACAGTTTTCTTGTCAATTAATTTTTTTACAATCTGAGCTGATTCAGAAAAAGAACGAGGTTCAATTACTGTAACTTCTCCAGATTTGTATGAATTAGGGTGTGAAATAACTTTTGATTCTCTTTCAAAAGAACGTTCCGGTTTGTTGTTAACTCTGGTACCATACATAGTATCAAGAGCAAGTGTTCCATCTGTGTCGTAGTCGCCGTCGCGGTCTACTAAATCCATAAATGCTTCGTCGTCACTTCCATCGTTAAAACTTTTTGTGAAAAAGTTTACAAAACCTTTTAATCCTTCTGATAATGCCATTTCTCCTCCAATTTATAACTTACTTAAATAACTTTCTGCCTATTCTGATAATTGTTGCACCCTCTCTGAGTGCGATTTTGTAATCATTACTCATTCCCATTGACAGTTCTGGAAGAGTAATGTTAAAGCTTCTCTCAAGTTCATCTCTGAACTCCCTTATGTCTTTGAATAATTCTGCAAGTTTTGCTTCGTCTGCGTCTATTGGTGCAATATTCATTAATCCTCTTACATCCAGCCCAGGAAGTGAAATGATTTCTTGAATTTCTGCCCTCAAAACATCCTTGCTGTATCCGGATTTTTGTTCTTCACCGGCGTTGTTAACCTGCAATAAAACTTTCTCTCTCTTATTTAATTCACAGGCCGCTTTTGATACTGCGCGTGCAATCTTTAGCGAATCTATTGACTCTATTACATCAAAATGTTTTACAACCTTTTCTGCTTTGTTTGACTGCAAATGTCCTATAAAGTGGAATGTGGAATTTTGTCTGACATTCTCAGGAAGTTTTTCTAACTTTGCAATTGCATCTACAGCTCTTGACTCTCCAAAATCCCTAATCCCTGCTTCATAGCCCGCAAGTATTGCTGATAATCCGTAATACTTTGTTACTGCTACTATTTTTACTTTAGAATGTGCGATATTTGTTTGAATTTCGTGGAGATTGTTGTTAACTAATGTTTGACTAATCTCAACTTCTGTTCCCCAGCTGTTTACAGGAATTAATCTCTCGTCTTTCAGGCTGTTCTCTGATGTGCCTTTTTGTGATGGTGTTAACATTATCCCCAACCCTCTATTGTATTATATACCAGAAAACATGCCCTGTACAAGAGTGTATTTGTAACAACTTTTGCGCTTTTTTCAAACATGCCGAAACCCATGATTTACATGGATTTCGACCATGTCTAAAATATTAAGTTTTGTAAAGTACAATGCTTTTTGTTAACAATTTGACAAGATTTTTGAAAATTTTTTCAAAAAAGGCATGCCTTTTGTTAGGTTTTACATTGAGAAGGGTCTGGAATTTTAATTTGAGTTTGTAGTTTAACCAATACCCTTCGATACCTTGTCTACGTGCGTAGCACTATTGTCCTAAGTAAGCAAGTGTTTCCATTACACTGCTTGCTGTAGAGAACACGCGTGAGTTCATCTGAATCATTCTTTGTGCGGTAATCATATTTGAAAGTTCTGCTGCAATATCAACATTTGAACCTTCATAACCGCCTGATTCAATTGAACCAAATGAAACCTCACCTGCCATGCCATAGTAAACGTCACCTACGTCAGCAGCCCATTCCCAGAGGTTGTTGTTAACAGAAACAAGACCCTCTTCGTTTACCATGGTAGCAAGTTCAATTACGAAGTTTGAATTCTCAATTGTTGCGCCTGTTGCTGTAACATCATCACCCCTGATTGTTACACCTTGAGGTGTTGTGTATTTCCATTGTACTGTGTATGTGTCGTCAACGTACTGTGTAAGTATAGAACCGTCGCTGTAAGTGGCTGCTATAATACCGTTTTCATCAACAGTTGTAGATTTTAAGGTGATAGAGTTATTATAATTTACCATTTCTTGAAGTGATACGACCTGATTTAGCGGATCAGAAGTTTTGTTTGTACTGCTGAGTCCTGTTTCTCCCAAAAAGTTACTTGTTGTACCGTCTTCATTAAATGTAATATCGCCTTCATAAGTAATACAGCCGTCAGCTGTTGTTTTAAAAGTTACATCATCAATGCCGGCAGCTTGGAGTTGTTTATTAAAATCTGCAAGAATTTCATTAATGGTGGGATCACCTTCTTTTATTGTCAATGTAACGTCAACATCGCCTACAGTTGCAGAGATATTTCCTGCTTTAATATTAGCGTTGTTGAGCTGGCTTGATTTTTTTGCGCCAATATTAGGATCGCCTTTAACAGTTGCGCTAAGGTTTTTAGGAACTTGTACGGTTTCACCTGAGCTTGCATTTGTGTAAGGTGATTTAGCAGCAACAACTTTCATACCTGACTGATTAACAACATTGCCTTCAGAGTCTGTTGAGAAAACGCCGTCACGTGTATAGTACAACTTTCCGTCAGAGTCTTGAACTACAAAGAAGCCGTTTCCTGAAATCATCAAGTCCATGTCCCTTCCGGTGCTTACAAAGTCACCATTTGTAAAATCTCTTGTAATACCGCCTATCTTAACACCAAGCCCGATTTGTTTAGGGTTTGTCCCGCCGCCGTCTTTTGTTGCGGCACTTCCGTATGATAAATTTCTTGAGTAAAGCGTTTCAAACGTCATGTTTGCTGATTTATATGCAGTTGTGTTGATGTTTGCAACGTTATTGGCAATAACGTTAATTTGCTGCTGGCCGGCATTTATACCGGTGCTTGCTGTGTGTAAAGCTTGTGACATTATTTCCTCCCGTATGTCTTATATTTATGCTTTTGTTTTTGTTTTTGTTGTAGTAGAACCTGTTGTACTATCCGTTGTTGTGTCGCCAGAAGAACCGGAACCGGTATCTCTTATAGAAGTAATGTATGCAATTGAATAGTATTCACCGTTAACCTTAACTTTTCCTGTGCCGTCTTTGAAACTCGCTTCTGTAACTATTCCTTTAACCTCTGTTGTTTTTGTCTTATCTTTTTCGTCCGGAATTTCAAGAGTTACTTCTTTGCCAATCATTGAAAGTGTCTGTGTGATTTCGGAATTGTATGACATATCAGTATATAAAGCAGAAAGATACTGCATACAATCTTCTAATCCTTGATTCATCTGTGTCATCTGTTCTAAAGAAGAATACTGCGCCAGCTGTGACAACCATTCAGTGTTGTCTGTCGGCTGTGTAGGATCTTGATTTTGAAGCTGCTGCAGCATCAATGTCAGAAACATATTACTGTCATTTGTCATACCTGTTGTTCTATCTTTAGAGCTTTGCTGATATGCTGCCGTCTGGCTTTGCATTGCTGAAATTGTATCTGCTACTGTACTCATAACTCTCTCCAGTCTGTTTTATACTTTACCATTTTCATTTTCAATAAAGGACATCATCTGTTCGAACTGCTCTTTTCCTCTTTGTTCTTTTTGTGAACCTTGCTCTTTGTTGCCGCCTCTCGAACCTTCCTGTTCTGTCCAATCTGCATTGTATTCGCTCTCCTGAGCATCATTTATTTTTACGCTTACATTATCTACACTAACACCGTGTGACATTAATGTATCTTTTAGTCCGTCAAGCCCTTTCATTATTAAATTTCTTGCTTCCTGTGTAGCAACTGTAAACTGAGCTGATAAACCTTCTTTTGTATTGATTAATTGTATTGAAACTTTACCAAGCGATTCAGGATTAAGAACCATATTAACTTTTGAACCGTTGTACATTCCTTCCATTTGTTTGGTAATCTGTTCAATGATTTTATTTGATGTAACTTCGCTTGAAGAAGTTGGTTTTGTTGTATTTTGTACTGTCTGCGCAGGCTTAGCATCTGTTTTTACCTCTGCAAAATCTGCATCCGCCTGAAGCATTGCTTTTACACCCTGCTCTTCCGGAGTCTGATTTTGCATAATGTCGTCTTCACCTGTGCTGTCAGATGTTTCTGCTTCAATAGATTCAATCTTTAATTCTTTGAGCTGGTCTTCATCAATAATATCTTCAAGTGATTGTTCTGTTTCTTTACTTACTTCTTTTGAAGTTGTTTGAGTTTCAGAGTTGGATTGAACTTCTTCTGTAGTAACTTCAAAATCTTCCAGAAAACTGTCTATATTATTGTTGGTTAAATCATCTGTTTGAGTTTCAACCTCGGGCTCTGATTGAACCTCTGTTTCTCCATCATCTTTTTTCTTATCATCATCTTCCTCTTCAAGGTTTAGAAGTTTTTTTGTTATTTCATCTGCATCCAGGGTTTCTGTTCCATCAATATCCTGTACCTCTGTTTCTTCTGTATTTGAAGATGTATCATCGCCGGCAGATTTTAAGAAAGCTATTAACTGTCTTATATCGTAAGCAACGCTTCCGGCAAAAGTGTCATTCGGAGAAACTGCCTTTTCTGAAGACTCTTCATCATCGTCTTTAGTATTGTCTTCCGGACGTTTGTCGTTTGAAGCTAAGCTTTGTTGTTTATCAAACAGTTTTTCAAAATCTGTTTTAGACACATTGTCACTCGCTGCAGAGTTTAACTGTGCTGTTGTGTTTGGAATATTGTTTATGCTGTTTAATAAAGCTTTAACCATCTTAACCTATCTTAAATCTTGCTGATGTAATATCGTCTATTTCTTTCATTTCTGCGTGCAGAAACTCTTTGTAGAACTCTTTTTCCTGTTTTTCTTTAAGCTTTTTCAGGGTTTCAACCTTCTGATATGCTTCTTTTACTTCAAGCTGCTTTCTCTCAAGAATAGTTTTTGTATTAGCAATAATTCTTTCCTGATTTTTTGCGTCGCCTATAAGTTTTATACCGAATGTTCTGTGTTCTTCCAGCTGAAAAATGTCAAGATTTTCTGCAGCTGCAAGGGTTTCCTGCATTAATGAGTTTTCCTTCTGGCGTTGGAAGATGTTTTGAAGCTTTTCCTGCTGTGTATTTAGAGCTGTAACAATTCTTGCCATTTCCATCTGGCGTTCTTCAAGCTCTTTTTCGCGCATATCAAGTACAACTTGCAGCCGAAATCTGAATTTCTTCAATTTTACCTACCTCACCAATGGGGGAATCGTTTTCCTGCCCCTTATTACTATATAGCATGTAGGCATGACTACCATCCTATATATAGTGTAGATTATAAAATTGTATTCGGATGAAGTCCCTTTATTCCTCTGTAAGCCCGCTCAGGAGTATATTTCCAGCTGTATTTTTCATAAAGCGGTTCAATGTATTTTTTTATCCCATCCCATATGATTTCTGTATTGTACTTGCAGCCCTGACGTTTTAAGTATTCCAGAAGCAGCTCTGTCTGGGTGTTTCCAACTCCGCGGCCAAGCCCGCAAAGAGAAGAGTCAACTATTATGTTTCTATTCATTCTATTTATGAACTGAATTGTCAGGGCAAATGATAATTGAATATTATTATGAGAATGAAATCCGATTTCTACGTTTTTATGTGTGCAGTCGTCAAATATAGAAGCTATTCTATCCAAATCTTCCGGAAACATTGAACCGAAGGAATCAACCAGATAAACAGCATCTGCACCTATAAAATTAGCCCTTTTGCAGAGTTTTTCTACTTCATTATCAGTGTATTCGATAGTATTAGATGCCTGTAGAAAAACTTTATAACCCTTATTTTTAACTTCTTCTGCGGCAAAAGATATTCTGTCTAAGTCATTTTTGTAAAATGCAATGCGTATAATTCCACAGCCGGTTGTTAGTTCGTCAATGTTATATTTTCCGTAATCGAACATTAATGCGGAATTTTTGTTTAAGATTTGTGCATTGTCAAAAAAAACGCAGTCTTTTCTATACTCAAAATCTTTAAGCCAGCCGAGTTCAATAATATCGACTCCGGCAGAATTAAGTGTTTCAATAATGCCGTTTATGCGTTCTTCGCCGAAATTTCCGTTTACAACATACGCGCCGTCTCTAAGTGTACAGTCTAAGACTTTGATTCCCATTTACATATCGTAACAAAAAAATCAATATCAGGCAATTTTTGTTATGTTTATTACTTTATATATATAATAAGTGTGTAATAAAAGGTAATTATGTTATGACAAATCCAATGTATAGTTCTCAGCCGAATTATTCAGGCGTAACAATTCAGATAGCAAATCCGGCAGTTTATGCGGGCGGCGGAGGTATGGATCGCGTAAATTCCTATGGAGTTTCACAGCCGCAAATTTGTCCGAACAATAATTACTATCCTCAGCCGCAAAATGCCCCTGCTGTGTATACACAGCAAGAAGCACTTCCGTCATATCCGCCTCAATATTATTTAAATAATTACAACTATCAAAATAATGGAACGGATGCGCGGAAAAATAAAGAGGCTTCAGCAGAAAACGGCTTGGCAGCAGTTAGAACAGATGCCGAAAACGCCGTTAAACAATATGAGCCTGATATAGAAGAGCCTCAGGATTTTTCTAAATCAAAAGCTGTTATAGATGATTTAGATGCTCGTGCAGCCGCTGAAGCAGAGGAAAAGAAAAACAGTAAACAGAAAAGAGTTGTAGCTCTTACTGATGAATACATAAAATCATTAGAAAATTATTTAAACAATCCGAATGATGAAATTCGTTTAATGGCATCAAAAGAGATTTTGACAAGGTTAGATGAAGATAAGGACAGATACAATGATGCAGCATTAAATGCCTTGTTGAACAAAATGCTTCAAGACCCGTCGAAGTTAATCAGGGTTGCAGCATTGAGTGCATTTGCATCTCAGCTAGCAAGCGGTAACGATTATACAATAACTTTACTGCACAACATTCAGCAGAACCCGAGTGCAGATAAAGAAGATGTATTACAGGCAGCAGATATTTTATTAAAGATGTCTGCAGGGACAGAAGTAAAGAATATTCCAAATCCGGCTGTAAAAGAAACTCCGGATAATGATGAAGGACAGAAACAATAATGGGAACTCTGGCAAACATAGTATGTAAAGGTGTAGGAATAGCAGGCATGAGCGCTGTAATTTATGATGCTGCTTCTGTCGCAAAACTAAACTCCAAACGCGTTTCTCAAGCTATGGATGCTGACCATTTTGAAAAAGTTCATGCAGATACCAGAACATTGTCGACAGAGAGCCATATTAATAATGCTATGCAGAAAAAACTTCAGAATTGGCGAATGAATAATCCTGTAATTTCATTTACAGGTAGTGTAAAAGGTTATGTTGGCGGATTTTTAGGTTCACTTGGAGATAATATAATCCCGACAGCATTTGCCTCTCTTGCACTTGCTGCAAAAGGAACTGCATCCAAAGTCGGCGCCTGGGGTGTTGCAGGCTATGCGCTTTATACGATTCTGAAAGAAGGCTTCGGGTTCTCTAAGAAATCTCCTATGGACTAATCTTTTTTAGCTTTCGAATAGTTTTCGAGCTTAACATTTAATTCAGAATCGCCATGATCAATTGCTTCGTTCACATCAGTGAGAAGTTTTTTCTGAACCTCTTTTTCTTTCGTAAAAACATCAAGTTCTTTTTCTTTTTTGTAGGAATTTATGCCTGATTTATACATAAACCTTGGACAGATGAACATCATTGTCACCAGAGCTGCACCAACTCCGAACATACCTGCGTTTTTCCATGATGCGGTGTAACTTCTTGCTATTGCTGTGGTTAAAGCTCCGGCAACAGCAGAGATACCTCCGGCATTAAGTATGGCAAGTCTTTTCTCCAGCTTTCTGTTTACAGGATTGTCCAATTCATTTTTTCGCCCCTTGAAGAATACCTTAGGGGCTAAGGCATTTACAGGTTGAATCATAATCACACACACTTTCTTTAATATCTCTAATTTTATTTTAAACGTATTTTACACCTTTTTACATAGTTCTTGAGAATAATTTATTGTAAATAAATGTTAAAATGTTGTTATAAAATTCAAAAATGTGGAATATAGTAACTATATGGATATGTTTAAATCAGGTGCAAATAATACCCCTGAAACCCTTACGGCTGTAGGGGGGGGGGGCTAAAAGTCCGTTATTAGCAAGGTTTAAGCCTGTTTTGCGGATTGAGCAGAACTGTGAGGTTAGTCTATGATTAACTTCACTAGTGATGTCGGCTCAATGATACTCCAATCAACTCTTGAATCTTCTACTATTGGTTTGAACAAAGCTATAGAGAATTTGACGACAGGATTTAAACTCAACCATGCAAAAGACAATGCTGCAAATAGTTCAATTGTAACAGATTTATCAAAGAAAATCAGTTCCTTGCTTCAGGTTCGAAGTAATACAGAAGACGGTATGTCTCTTTTATCAACGGCAGAAGGTGCTCTCGAAAATATTCAGACACTTCTTGAACGTTTGCGTAGTATTACAATGCAGGCTTCCAATGAAACAAACGGCTCTGCCTCTCTTGCATCTTTGCAGAAGGAGGCGGACGAAATAATAGCTCAAATTAATCAAATTCGGGAGAGTACGGAGTTTGGCGGGATTAAGCTATTTTATACAAGTAAAATAGAAAACAGTTCAAATGCCGGCAATAACACTGTTGTTTTGAGTAATCCTGTTTCACGCTTGCGCAGTGCGGCATCTGTCTCAAATGCAAATAACAATAGCATGTCTGTTTTGCTATCATCTTCTTCTGCTTCAACTCCATCTGCTCAGAGTTCGGGTGATGTAATCGAAGGCTCGATTGCTGTAGCGGCAGGGCAGACCAGCTCTGTAATTATTGATGGAGTGTCTTACAGCTTTAAAAACGATAATACAGCGACTTCTAATGTGTCTTATATAAAAGATACATCTACAGGTGTTTTGACCTTGATATGTAATAATTTTACTGTAAAATCACAGTCTGATGTATCTCATAATCTTCTTATTCAAGGTTCAAATAATACGGTTTATGGCGGTGACTTAGATGATACCTTGTATGAGGTTTCCGGATATCAGTCAAATCAATTGTATGGTCAGGGAGGAAATGATACTATTACAATAAATAATCAGCATTCTTTTGGACATGGAGAAGCCGGAGATGATGTACTGAATCTTAATTCTATAGAGGCAAGTTTGTTTGGAGGCGATGGTAACGATATTTTGAATCTATATAAGCCTGGAAATGCTTCATATAAAGCAGCCGGTGGGAATGGAGATGACGTATTTAATATCTATGGTCTAGGTAGTAATTTTAATATTTTGGGTGAAGGCGGTAATGATACCTTTAATATTATTAATGCTGTGAGTAATTATCTGCAAATTGATGGCGGTTCCGGAACGAATACAGTAGCAGGAAAAATAAATGACTATGTTTATTATACAAATGTTGAAAACGCAAACAGCAAAACTTTAAATCTGGCGGCAGGTGAGACCGGAACAATCACTATAGATGGAAAAACTTATACAATAACAGCCAATGATACGGCAAGATCTATTACTGCAGGGCTTGATTCATCTGGGTATGTTCATTTTTTTGCCTCTGGTTCAAAAGTTTCTATTCAGGGAGAGCTGGATAAGTCACATAACGTGATTTTACATTCAAACGAAATGACTTTTTATGGCGGTAATTTAAATGATAATATAACATCCGATGGAGACCGCAATACAATATACGGCTTGGGTGGTGATGATAAAATTCATATGAAAAGATCTGATGGTGTTGTTTATGGAGGAGATGGTAATGATAAAATTACCCTAGACAGCACTCGTTCTTGGTGTGATACAGGTGAAGGCAATAATACTATCTATATTAATACTGATGCTATACATGTTGAAACCAGCGGAACTAATACAATAATAAACAATGCAGGATATAGCGCGAGCATTTCCGGAGATGGGGTAAATACAATCCAAAACAACAAACCTTCAATACAATTATCTCTTCAGGGTGAAAATGACTGGCAAGGCTTTACTCTTGGTGCAGGAGAAACAAAAACTCTAAATATAAACGGAAAAAGCTACACAATAACAAACAATCTAGATTCGCAAAATACTCTTAACTATAAATATGATGTAGTAACCGGAAAAGTGACTTTTAATGGTGGTCGTTTGAAGATTTCTGCACAAACAGATGTGGAACACAATGTAGAAATTTATGGAGGATTGCTTACCTTTAATGGAGGAAATCTTGGCAATACTATTGTTGATTATACATACGGATCAACTATAAATGGGGGAAACGGAGATGATAATATTACAGTCAAAGGACGGTGGAACATAATAAATGGTCTTGGCGGGGATGATAATATTACAGTTGATACTCATGTTTATCAATTGTATACAGGAACCGGAAACAATACAGTAACTATTAATACTGATTTGCCATCATTAACATCTATCGTTGGCGGCAGAGGAGATGATACGTATATTTTGAATGGTTCTGTTACAACCCTGACGGATGCTGGAGGTAATAATATTTATCATCTAAAATCAGATAACATAAGTGTAACCGGAGGTAGTGGAAATGATACTTTCTATGTTTCGGGGAATAATAATTTTGTGGCAGGTGCAAGCGGAGATGATTATTTTATCGTAACAGGAAATAACAATACGCTCGATGGTGGTACCGGAAATGACCTTTATACTGACTCAGGTTCAGGTACCAAAATCCAAAATATGAACTATGACCCCAATAGCGGTGAACTCAATTTTACTTATCTAGGTGAAGTAAAAACATTTGAGCTGGATGGAAATATTTATACAGTCACAAATAATAATAACGGACAAAATACGCTTAAATTTTCCAGAAACCCGAATACAGGTATTTTATCTCTTGACGGCTCGAAATTTACAATTGATTCTCCGGATATAAAGAATAAAATAGATATTTACGGGAATAATAATACTATTAACGGCGGTGCGCTTGCGGATGTTATAACGGTTCAATCAGGTTCAAATAATACCATAAACGGAGGAGCTGGTAACGATAATTTAGTTTTAAATTCCGAAAATAATTCACTTTTTGGCGGCGAAGGCGATGATACTTTAACTCTTAATGCTTCTACAAATCTGGAAGTTAATGGAGGCGCCGGAAACGACACCCTGAATATAATTTCAAATAATAATACCAATATAGTTTCCGGCGCCGGAGATGACAATATTAAAGTAAGCGGAACAGGAAATAATATTGAAGCGGGCAGCGGAAATAACTCTATAACTCTGAATGCAGGTAATAACACTATAATAGCCGGAGATGGAAATAATAGTTTTAAAGTAGGCTCTGATAACAATACAATAACAGCAGGCAACGGAAAAAATAATATTGGAATATCAGGCAGCGGAAATACTTTAACCTCCGGAAATTCAAGCGGTACGGTAAATATTAACGGCGATAATAATGATGTAACGCTTTTGGATGGTAAAAACAATATTGTTATTAATGGAAATTCAAATACATATACCGGCGGTAAAGATGTTGATACTATAAAAATCAGCGGTGATGATAATTATGCAGAAGGCGGCGGAGCTGATGATAAATTTACAGTCGTAAAAGGGCATAATAATACAGTTGATGGAAATGAAGGAACTCGAAATACGCTAAGAGATTACGGCGTAGATACAACTTATTCCAACATAATGAAGATAATCAACCAGCCATTTGAACTTAATATTAAAGTTGATATAGGAAGCGGTGATGATAAATATATAAGCACATCTCTTAATCTTGAACTTTATGATTTTTCAGTAGATTTGACCACACCTGACAGCGCACGCACAGCTCTTGATATGATAGACGAAATGCTCTCAAATGTTTCGTCGCAGCTTGTGAACATCGGTGCTGCAATTAACCGTCTTGAACTTGTTCTGGATGAACAGAATATAAAAATTGAAAACATGATTTCAACACGTTCAACCTTAAGAGATGCAGATGTCGCAAAAGAGAGTGCAAATTATATTCGATATCAGATTTTGCAGCAGGCAAGTGCAACCTTGATGTCTGCAACGAGAAATTTAAACGCCCAAAATGTTCTGGGGCTTATCGGACAGCTGTAAATTTTGACTTTTGTGTTTCAATAATTAATCATACAAATAGATGTATACAAATACATTAACATCTGTCACAATACATTTGTGAGAATATATTATGCCCTTTGTCTATAGACTTCAAAAAGTATTGGAATTTCGTATCCGAGCGAAAGAACAGCAGCTGCTTGTAGTTCAGAAAGCACAGCAGGATGTCTATTTGCAAGAGGAAAAAATTCGTCAGAATGAAGCGGAAATCCGACAAACAATTCAAAACAAAAGAACTGCAGATTTCAGGATGATGGAATATTATGATAATTATCTTCATCACCTCTGGGACAAAGCAGATGCGCTGGAACAGGAAAGACGCAGGCTTCAGGCAATATTAGACGAAGAACAAAAAAAACTTGTAAAACTAGAACAAGCAGTAAAAGTTGTTGAAAAACACAAAGAAAAACAGCGCGAAGCATACTTAGAAGAACAAAAAGCGATTGAACTAAAGCAGTTTTCCGAAATCGGCGTACAAAGATTTTTTATACATTCAAGAGAAGAAGCTGAAGAACAAGAGCTGCAGGAACAATTAAGAAAATTGGAGAGTGAATAATATGAATATCGGTGTAAACTCAAACTTAACAACAAATACAGTATCTTCAACTTCGTCTTCAAAATCTCAAAATGCAGATTCTCCAAAATTTGCAGAGGAACTTCAAAACCTTTCTGGAGAAAAAACTAAAGAAGAAAAAACTTCAGAAACAAAAGAAACTAAAAAATCCGATAAAGAGGCTGAGGAAAAATCAAAGGATGATATCGGAGAAGTAATCGACGGACTGGAAGATGCAGTTGCAGAGATTAACGACAAACTCAACCAGACAGATGAAAATGAGGAATCTGATTTAAAGGACGGACTTATTTCTGTCGATAAAAATACAAAGAATGAGGGTAATGCCTTGATAAATAATGATATGAATATTCAAGACCCGAATGAGGCTCTGAAATTTCAGATGAATGCAAGCATGAACTTTAACAGTGACGGCCAGCCATTCTCTGATTTGATGAAAAATCAGGATAATACAAAATTGAAATCTTCGGCAAAAGATTTGGCCGAAGAACAGGCTGTTCTCTCCACAATGGACGAAAATATTGCAATGGCAAATAAAAACAGGGTTCTTGCAGGTGCTCAGGAAGAAACTCAAAGTTCACGTGTAAAAACTGTTACAAATAGTGACGGCGTTAAAAAAGTTGATAAACAATCTAATGTTACTGTTGAAACTGTTGTTAAATATGACAGCATAATTATGAATGAGAGTGATGTAGATTTCTTTGTGAAACTTGTGGAAAATGGTCAGGCAGATGCATCCGCAGCAGCTGCTAAAAATTCCAAGGTGTCTAAAGCTCTGGCTGATTTGATTGCAAAATCTATGAAAGATAATCAGCCTGTAAGAATAGATTTTGACAATAATATTTCTGTCATTATAAAAATAGGTAGAGATGGAAAGATTTCCGCAGACTTCCTGCCAAGCTCACAGGTAGCAGAAGCTTATCTGAAAGAAAATCTTCCGCTATTAAAACAAAGGTTTGATGAAAGCAATATTGAATATGATGAATTAAATCATAGGCAGCAAAAACAAGACGAAAAAGAAAATCAAAAGAAGGGGCGCAAAGATGAATGATTTGTACACAACAGCCATTAACACCCAGAAAGCAACCGTACAGTGGATGGATGTTTTAGCTGACAACCTTACAAATGTTTATACTCCGGGATTTAGAGAAAACAAAGTTACATTCAAAACTTTCCTCGGCGGTGCGGTAATTGATAACAATGTTAAAAACCTTGGTCAGGGTAAGTCTACTCCAGGTACTTCTAACGAAAACCTGTTTTTTGAAGGAAGCGGATATTTTATGCTGAGAAGTCCGGACGGGAATGTTCAATATACACGTTTAGGAGAATTTACATTTGACTCGGAAGGTGTGTACAGAGCTAAAAGCGGTGCAACAGTTCAGGGGTATATACTTAATGACAAAGGCGAAATTATGTCCGGTACAAAATCTCTTAGCGCAGATTTGTATGAAGAAACAGCCCTAAAAGGCGGTGCTTTAAGTGTTCCGACTACAAACATTAAACTCTGGATTGATCCTAACAACGGCAAGTTTTTAGGTAAATATGATGAGTACGAAATAAAAAATGACGGTACAATTTACGGAAAAGCTGACGGTGGCAATCGTTCTGTTCCGCTTTATAAAATTGCGACAGCAAACTTCCATAATCCAAACGGTTTATATGAAGTTAAAGACGGGCTTTTTGTTGAAACTCCTGAATCCGGAAAACCGGTAGTAGGAAGAGGCGAAATCCGTTCAGGACTTCTTGAACAGGCTAATACTGATTTTAAAGCAAATATGTCAGGCTATCAGCAGGCTAAAGTTCAAATGGAACTTGTTAACGCACTGATTAAGTCTAACAAAGACCTGCTGCAATCAGCTATGGAAATGGCAACCCAATAGGGGGTAAATGAAACCAGTTTGTAGGTAAGGCTACAAGATTGGCGTGAAGCAAAAAACGTACGTAGACCAAGGGGCGGCTAGTCTCGTCAAAATACTAAACTCATTTTTGATTTACAAGCCCGCCTTTAGGTAAAACTACAAACATGGCTAGATAAATTTATTAGTTAAACTCCGTTTTATAGAGGGATTAAGGGATACTTTAATTCCTTTTTTATTATTTGGCCTGTTTGTAACAATTTGTAAATTTTTATTAAAGTTTTTCAAAAATATGCCGTTAAACATAATATAAAGGGTTGAAGCGGCAGGTTTATGAGAAAATTAAAAGGAATAATTATTAACGGTGAATATCTTGGAAATAAAGTCGCATATAACGGGCTTTTCAGAACCATATGCAATATTTCGCCAATAATTATGCTTGAATTTATTAAACTGGTAAGCCAATATGGAACCCTGTATTCACCTATTGAGATTAAAGGTTTTGACCTGCCGGAAGCATATAGAATTATTATAAAATTTGAGAACAAAAAATATAGAGGATACGCTGATTTATCTTTTGTAATTCAGAATGGTAAGCTTATATTAAGCGAGTCTGATGTATGTGTAGAATCTATTATGCCAACGAGAAAAAATATAGAGCCGGAGCCTGTTCAAGAAATAGTTCTTGAAGAATCTGAACCTGTGGTAGAAGAAGAAATTGAACCTATTATTGAGGAGCCTTTGATTGAAGATATGGTGGAGGAACCTGTAGAGCAGGAACCTATCATTGAAGAAGTAATTGAGCCTGCAATTGAAGAAGTTGTTGAAGAAAAAGCTGCACCTGTACCTGAGCCAAAACCTGAAAAGATTGTAATAGAGATCCCTGAATATTCAGAAGATCCTGTACTGGATGAACTTCTTACAAATGCAAATGTCGTTGAGGAAATTGAAGAAGAACCAGCTCCTGTTAAAGAAGATGTTGTGAATACCCCTGAGCCTGCAGCTATAGAAGAAACAAAAGCAGAACCTGTCCAAAATCTTCCGGAACCGCCTCAAAATGAAGAGATTGAAGAGGAAATTACCGCAGTGCAGGAAGCTGAACCTGAAATCGTTTCAGAGCCGGAAATATTTACTGAGCCCCATATAGAAGAAGCTGAAAACCAACCATTTATATCACAGGAGTCTGAACCTGAGGAATATTCAGAACCGGCTGTAGAAGAAGTTGAAGAAGAACCATTTATAGTGCAAGAGGCTGAACCAGAGATATTTCATGAACCAGTAGTAGAAGAACAACCAGAAGCTGAACCTGAAATCCTATCAGAACCTGTTATAGAAGAGGCGAAAATTGCAGTAACAGCAGAACCGGAAGTGTTCCAAGAAGCTGCGGTTGAAGAACCAGAGCTAATAGAAGAAGAAATAATCGAGGAGATATTAGAAAGTAAAGAAGAACCTATTATAGAACCAGAAGCAGTAAAAATTCAAGAAAAACCGGTAGAGAATACTGAAATAGCAGAAGAAGAATATAAAAAGATTGAGTATACTCCGGATACTCAAAATAATCTGCACGATATTCTGGAAAACATCATTGCGCAAAATATCACTCCGGAAGTTGTAGTTAAAAAAGTTGCAGCTCCGCGTGAGCATGTTAAACCACAAAAAACCGGACAGAAGAAAAAAGCAGCACCCAAAAGCCCTTTGCAGGAATATCTGAATGCAATTGAGGTTATAGCAGCTGTCGAGAAAAAGGCGCCTCAGTTTAAAATATTACAGAATGGCAAACGCATGGATGTAAAAGTAATAGATGAAAATTGCTTTGTAGTAGGTGAAACAATTTATCGCTGGGGTGATATTTTATATCTCAAAGATTAAAAATTAATACATTCAGTCGATGTTTTGTAAAATTGTGTAAACTTTTTCTAATTTGTGCCGATAAAATAATTGACTAAAGAAAAAATATCATTAAACCCTGTACAGAAAGGTTTAACTAATATGGCAGAAATCGTAAATTTATTATCGCGAGTATTAACTTCAAATCCGCTTGTTCAGTCAGGTGCTGTTGCTCAGACACGCAGCAGTTCAAATCCTTTTGCACAGAATGGCGGTAATCCTTTTGTCACAAGCAATCCATTTGCAAATTACGGGCAGAATAAACCTGTTGCAGGCGGTTATTTTGCCGGATATTACAATAATCAGCCTAATATCGTCGGAAGACGACTCTTTATAGAGGTATAGACTCAAAAATATACCCGATTTATTACCCCAATACAGCCGTACAGAAAATATCTGTATGGCTTTTTGATAATTTAGATGATAAAATGACTTTTGAGGAGTGTAGATATGTTTAAAAAACTAGTTTCTATTTTATTAGTATCATTGCTTGTTTCATCAAATTTGACCGTTTATGCTACAGATATTCAAAACGGAAGCGTGCAGACTCAAGATGAAGCTTTAGTTCTTCCTAAACGAATAGAAAATGAAATCTATAGTTCTATAGTGCAGGTATATGGCGAAAAACAGGCTAAAGAAATTTACGACAGAGTTATGCAAATAGCACGTACATCAATTGAAAAACGGCCGGAATATTTAAAAAAAGAAGATTTGAGCCGGCCGGATGACTGGTACAAAGACGAAATTATCTATATGTTTTATGTAGATCAATTCGGTGTCGTAACTCCTGAAAAACCAAATACCTTTAAAGATACATCTGCAATGTTTGATTATCTGAAAGATTTGGGTGTTACAACTCTCTATCTTCTTCCTTTCGCGGATTCACCAATGTCAGATGCCGGGTTTGATGTTAAAAATCCCCGTAATATAAGGGCTGATTTAGGCGGAAAGGCTGAATTTAAAGATTTTGTAATTGAAGCTAAGAAGAATGGATTTAAAATAAAATCTGACCTTGTACTTAACCATATTTCTGATGAGCATGAATGGTTTCAAGCTTTCTTAAGAGGTGATGTTTCAAAAAAAGATTACTTTGTAGTGAAAGATGAAATGCCTCAGTATACAAAATATGTTGACGAAAAAGCCGGAACAATTGTTGAATATAAAGAAAAGAACGGCAAGATTTCCAAAAGAAGGCTTATATTCCCTGAAATCACAGAGAATCATTATAGAAAAGTTACTCTAAACGGTAAAGATTACTACTTTTATCACACGTTCTATCCATTCCAGCTTGATGTAAACTGGGAAAATCCGGAAGTTTTATACTACTGGCTCGGAACAATTAATTATTGGACCAATATGGGGATTGATATATTTAGACTTGATGCAATACCTTATCTTTCTAAAGAGGACGGCACAAGTGCTGAAAATCAGCCCAAAACCCATGCAATTTTAAAACTTATAAGTAATTATATTCAGATGACAGCTCCTCGTACTGTTATTCAGGCAGAGGCCTGTCAATTTCCAAATGATATTCTTCCTTATTTCGGCAAAGAAAGGAAGTTTAAAACAACGATCGATAATCAAGAAAAGGTAATAAAAAGAACTGATGAGTTCCAGATTGCATATCATTTCCCATATATGCCGGCAATATGGGCATCTTTGATAACAGGTGATAAGCAGCATTTTGTAAATGCTTACAAAGCAACTCCGCAGATTCCATCAACTTCTGCGTGGGGAGTATTCTTACGTGTTCATGATGAATTAACATTAGAAATGATTGATCCTCAGACAAGGGAAATTATATACAATGCATTGGCGCCAAAAGGGGCAGAATTTAGAAAAGGACTCGGGGTGAGCGGAAGACTTGCAAACTTTTTGGATAATGATCCAGAAAGAATTGAAATGGCATTTTCAATTCTTATGTCTATGCCGGGCATTCCAATAATTTATTATGGTGATGAAGTTGGTGTAAGAAATAACTTTGAGAATGCAAAGAAAAGCGAAAAAGCTAGAATAGAAAAACAAAAGAAAGGTAAATTCAAACTTTTGAGCTGTTTTGACAGCAGAGATATACACAGAGGTGCAGTTCCTGCGAAACTATTCTACGGAGCTTCAAAAGATTATTACGAATTTAACAGTAAAGTTTATAAGAAGGTAAAAAATTTAATTGAGCTGAGAAAAAGTCTGCCTTCTATGTCAAAAGGAGATTTTACTCTGCTTAAAACTTCTTCCCCTGCAAATTTTGCATACATAAGAAGCTATAAGGATGAAAAAATACTTGTAATAAACAACCTTTCTGGAGAGAAACTTATTGCAGATATTACAATTCCTGTAGAAGTAGTATTGAAGTCAGACGGCAAACATATTGATACATTTAAAAACCTTGTGAATGGTGATGATGTGAAAGTTGATGTTTCTCTTACAAATCGAACAATGCATTTACGTATAGCTCCATACGGCGTTGTATGGCTGAAGTTGTAATAAAAAGCTCTCTTTATTAAGAGAGCTTTTTATTTATTGTTTTACTGCAAAATGAAATTCTTCAGCCCAGGTTTTAAACCCTCCAGAAAGTTCCATTACTGTAAAAGTGTTTTGTGCCAGAAGAAAAGCAGCTCTTGCGCCTAAATGACAGTAGTTGTTATAACAATAGATAACATGCAAATCGTCTTTGTTAAGCTCTTTCATTCTGTCTTTTATTTCTTCATAAGGCATAGATATAGCGCCCGGTATATGTCCGATTTCATAATCTGAGCGCATTCGTACATCAATAATTTTTACGTTCCGCTCTTCGCTTAACTCTTTGAGTTCAACAGGGCCTAAGGTAAATGCTAATTTTTTTGAAAAATAACATTCAGCTTTTTCACTATTGTTTCTTATGTTTTGAATATACTGGTCAGTCATAAAAATCTCCTTTTCTAAATACTGTAAGTGTACTTTGTTGCAATAAACATACTAATCATTATCATTCCTGTGATTAAAAAATTAACTCCGGCGAGAATTCCAACCACCCACAAAGCAGTGGAAGGAAGCCCGAGTATGATTATTAGACCAAGAAGAAACTGGAGTACTGCAACAGGAATATCTGCCCACCAGAAATAAAGGGTTTTTCTATTTTGAATGGCAAAAGCGCAGGTAGAAACACTTTCAAGCAGAAAATAAACCCCGATAATACTGGTTATAAGAACTAGATTAAACATTGGCGCCATAAATAAGAATATTCCAAGCGCCATAAGTATTAAACCGAGTATAATATTAAGTATAAAGTGGCGGGTGTAGTTTCTGGTAAGAATAGCATTAATAGCTTTGTATCCTCCGTAGATAATGAATGCAAGACAAATCATCATTCCAAAAGTTATCGTTGTAACCTTTGGAAGCATTAACATAGCGAGTCCTAAAATTGTCAGAAGAATACCTTCTGTAAGGACATAGCTCAAAAAACGTTTTTCAGTCATAAAAATCTCCTTTTAGTTGATATCCCTACAAGGATACATGCTTAAGGATTTTTTTGTTTGCCTGAAAGACTGATATTTAGTAATTAATTTTTCCGTAATAATTTTTGTAAAATTCTTGAGGGTTCAGCTTAAGAATATTTTTAAACATTCCTATATGCTGTAATCTTTCGGTTATTTGCGGGTTAAGATTTTCGGAATTGTATTTTCTAAGTCTATCTTGCATTTCTCTATAAAAATCTTCTTTCATATTCTCATCTGCCAGCATAAACATTAAGGCAAATTGTTTATACTTATATTGGAAAAAAGCATATTTGTATGGTTCAAATATATTTTTTTTGTTCAAAAGCTCTTTGATTTTGTCTGTAATTCTAAATATTTCAAAAATATTTTTCTGCATAGTTTTTTTATCCTTGTAATAATACTGAGCATCCGGATTAACAATTATAGTTCTGGCATTAAAAAGTGTTAAAAAGAAGAAATACTGTTTTTCAAGCCCAACTATGCTAAAATCTCCGAGTGACTTTAGAAATTCTTTCCTGAAAATTTTGTTCTCGCAGCAAAAATTTTCGTTAAACGGGTTTGCGTTATCTAGAAAAGTATGTTTGTAGGATTCATCACTAATGTTTTTCCAAGCCCTTATGTCAAATACAAATTCCGGTTCAGTTGTTTTTAGGCCTAATTTAGAGCCGTTAAATATGTATATATCGGGTTTATGTTCGATACATGCAAATTTTTGGTAAAGCGAGAGTGATAAACGGCTGTCTGGATTAATGAAATGTATATACTCTCCTTTTGCGGCATCAATACTGCTGCAAATCTCAAATTCTTCAAATATCTGTAGTTTTAAAGAATTACTGCATTCTTCAGAAAGATTTGTTTTTTCGGGTATAATTACTGATATCAGCGGATTATTCATGCTCTTCCCTTTAAATGTGTTTCAAAATGTCTAAAATCACGATAACTCTTGTTGAGTATTGTTTGATACGCATAATAAATATTTTTTCTTTTTAGAATATTCATATCGTATTGGGAAAAATCGATATTCCCGTATGTTTTTTGAAGCAGATTGAACATTTCTCTTTTTGTACTACCAGAGGTTTCCAGGGTTCTGACAAGAGAGCTTTCCATCTGGCTTACAAGCAAAATTGTTCTGTATTTTTCGAACTTTCCTGACGCTTCAAAAATTTTTGAGGTAATTTTATTAATTTCAAAAATATCAATAAAGTTTTTACCAGCGTTTGTAATAATTGAACTGGATGATTTTCTATAAAAATATAGCGGTTCAAGGTCATAAGAAATTTTTTCTGCATTAAGCCAGCATTGAGCAAAAAATGGAATATCTTCAAATATTAGCCCTTCTGGAAACGAAAAATCTTTGATGAAAGATTTTTTATACATTTTTGCCCACGCACTGAAAAGCATTTTTAGATAGAATTCTGGACCTAAATCTTTTTCGCAGAAAACCGGAGTTTTAATATGAGCGGTAAAATCTTTGTTGTTCGGGAGTTCCCATAATTTGAATTCTGATGGTTGTATCTGGTACGCGTATGAAAACATAAAATCAGTGTCATTTTCAGACATATTTGTATGCATTTTTTCGAGAGCCACAGGTGATAAGAAATCATCTGAGTCTACAAAAACGATATATTCTCCATTTGCCTGCTTCATACCGGCATTTCTGGCAGCAGATAACCCTAGATTTTTCTGTGAAAAAATTTTTATACGTCTGTCCAGCTTTGCGTATTGCCTGAGAATATTCAAACAGCTATCTGTCGAGCCGTCGTTTATGCAAATTATTTCAAAATCATCAAAAGTTTGGTTAATAAGGCTGTCCAAACAGACATCCAGATACTTTTCAACATTGTATACAGGAACAATAACAGAAACCTTAGCCATAAATTTATTATATCAGATTAGTAAATTTTTGTAACACTTTACCTGTTAACCCTAAAGTTTTAGAAAATTATGCCGTTAATACCTATATAATGTAACATTTTGAATAAAATGTTACATTATCATATTTTGATTGTCATAAACTTTATTTATTAAATTTTTTACCGGCAGCTTGTTCTATATTTTATTAGAATAAGCTTTGTGCATTGGTCTGAATATAGCGGTATTCCTGAGAATGTAACATTTTATTCAAAATGTTATGTTCTCAGGAAAGGAGAATGATGGACATAAATCAATATAGTATTTATACGACTGTTTCTAAAAATGAGAATAAAAATCAGGATGACCTGGCAAAAGCATCAGAAATAACCGCAATGCTTCATAAGTTTGATAATGCAGAAAATGCAAAAGAATGGCTTAAGGAAAATTTTCAAATTTGCGGTGATACAAAAAATTTACCTATAGCATACGGCGTAAGCATTACTACAAAGTCCAACAAAACATCATTAAACGTTATTGTACAGCAAAAGAATAAGATAATGACATTTAATTACAGCAGTCAAAATAAGGAGTAAAAAATGGAATTAACATCACTACAAACATCTCTAACAAGAACATCGGACAAACAGCTCCTGTTGTTAAAAGCCTCAGATAGCAGTCAGCAGAGCAGTCCGACATTTAAATTAGATGAAGTACAGGATATCCTTTTAGAAGAAGGATTTGATAGAACACTGGATACATTTAAAGAATGGGAAAAAACTAGAAAATTCTACCCAATAAAAATTGTAACAGACGCAAATACTGGAAAAACTACTATTAGTGGAGAATATAATGGGGTTTCATTAGAATTTATTGGAACTTGCGAGAGAGATCATGAATTGATTGTATTAGATCAAGTGTCAGAGCAGAAACCAGAGTCTGAAATAAATTTAACCACGCTTTCAGAAGCTGCGTCAACAATTATGAACAAGATTACTACATACATTACAGGCTCTGAAATCAACATGTATGCAAAAATTTACTCAAAAATTCATACTGAATTCGGGCTTGATTCTAATGGCAAGATAATCTTCCAGGAATCTTCAACCCAGGAAGTTTACGATTACCTCAAAGATCAGATTGTTACAGACATGACAGAACAATACCCTGAGGAAGTCGCAGCACTAGGTGGAGCCGAAGGACTTGAAAGAATTTTACAGGCAGCATGGATTGAAACTTACAGTTAATTCAATTCTTCCCAGAGCAACGACACAAAAGCTTTTGTTAATAAAGTTGTTGCTAATCTGCAAACTATCCTTAGCAAAATCAGCAATAATCCTGAGTTGTTAGAAGTTTACACAAGTCATACAAACTATGCTGACAAGACTTTGACTGACGGGCTTGAGAATTACAAGAACTCATCCGCAATAACATATTCGGATGCCGATATCTATATGGATGGATCTGTACATATCCAAGATACTCAATCTGACAAGCTCTATCAACAGACAATGAGTAGCTTACTTGACAAATTGAAGGCTAAATATCCTAAGCTTGATGAATCAGTAATTGCAAAACTCTTTAAACAGGCACAGGTTAATGCTCTCAATAATTGTGCAAACAATACAGCAGACTGTCCTTACGGAACTGATAATGGAGGTAATGACAGAGTATATGATACAAAGCTCGACTGGGGTGGTAAAGACAGTCGAAAAGGCGACAAGAACAAAATCCTGATGCAAGAGTTGGTACAGCTTGTACTTTACCACTTTGACAAACTGCTTTACGCGCAGGCTGCATAAACTAAGTTGAAGAGTGACTAAGTAATATGTTATGAAGTGACTGCACACTGTCAACCTTGAGCTTTACTCAAGGTTGACAGCTATTCTTAGCAAGCTCCACAAGTAATTATCTTAACAAATATATAACAGTGTTTTATTTCTGTCTTTTCTAATAAGGTAAAGGGGGCGTCAAACTTGTAGAAATACTTGAAAAAATTTCTGATATATTGTAAACTTATTGTACAAAAGCTAACCCAGAATATAAGTACAATGATTTTAAAAAGACCCCAAAAACAAAAGAGAGTAAGCTTAAAAGGTGCTGTGCAGATTAACCGCAACAGTTATTTTGTCTATGCTGACGAGGGCGGTAAAATGTTTCTGAAAAACGGAAACGACGAACGTTTGCAAAAAGCTGTCGTAAAGAATATGATTGCTCTTAATCCTTCAATCAGCGGGCTTTTGAAAAAATATAAAATAAAACCGTCTATTGATACAAAAACTCTTAAAGAGTTGGCAGGCGGTCATATGAATGAAACCTGCAATGTTGCAATGGGTGTTTATTCATCACTTTCGGAAGCTATGCGTATGGAAGTTGATAAGAGTAAGATAAAAGAAGCTTCAATGCTCCACGATTTAGGAAAAGTTTTAATACCTTCTAAAATCCTGAATAAGCCTGCAAAGCTTAATGTAAAAGAGCGTGAAATAATGAATATCCATTCAACTCTAGGGTATGAACTGCTTAAGACACAGAATATTTCTGCAGAAACTTTGGAACTTATCAAATATCACCATCAAAACTTAAAACATACAGGATATCCTGAATTGGAAGAAAGTATTTACCCATCTGATATCGGCGTACAGATTATTTCAATTTCCGATAAATACAGTGCACTGAGAGAGGCGCGTGTTTACCGGCGTAAACTAAGCCAAGTTGAGGCTCTGCTAATACTCTACCGTGAAGTCCGCGAAGGAAAAATTCACCCCGAGGTATACAAAGCTCTTGTAAGTTACGTAACTAAAACAGGCATTTAATATTGAAATGCGTCTTCAAGCATTCCATTTTCTGAAAAATACAAAGATAATTGCTCTTCCTGTTCGCCTTCGTCGTTAATTATTCCTTCTTCGTAGCTTGTAGGTCTGTTATTTTTATCAAATCCGATATTTTTGTATTTGCCGTTATCCTCAACATTCACACGATAATTTCCGTTTTGGAAATAATACGTTGTCTTTGTTTTATTTTCACCCAAATTTTCTTCAATTACCTGTATATCATCTTCATAAGATATTGTCTTATCAGGCATTTTTAACTTTGATAGTGAACCGTCAGGGTTAAACTTTATACTTAACTCCTGGTTTGTTATCTCAGCAGGTGCACCGTTTGAGTAGAATGTTTTCTCTCCTTCGGTGTTTTTTAACTCATCTGTAACCTCAAATTTTTCTGCAGGTTTTAATTCCGTATCATTCAATTTCTCGCGGCCGAAAGTGTTAGGGATAATAATTTCTACTTTTTTGCTTAATTTATACATTCCGCCGTTATAAAATTCTGCATGAGTTTCTATCTCTTTATTTTTAATTTGTTTGTTAAGAGTTACTTCGCTTAACTGTTTGTCCTTGTCAAAGACAACTTGGCTGTATACATCACCTTTCTGCTTTGAAACAGAAAAACTCTTATTCCAGTCGGAATAACTTTGAGTATTTTCTTCGTCTTTATTATATTCAGTTTTAGATGCATACTTCAATTTTCCGTTTTCATAACGTGTGTAGCGTAATTTTTTCCCTGTTTCAGGAGAATATTCTATTATAGATATTTCATTGTCATCTCTGTCGTTGTTCTGTTCTAGAATAACTTTCCCTGTCTTTTTATCCTTTGTAATAACTGTTTCAATTGAATTTTGATCATCTTCATAAGGTGTATAAATCGTTATATTATCGGCATCTTCCTTAACTATGGAATGGAGTTTTCCTTCCGGTGTATAAATCTTTTCTCTTTCTACTGCCGTTGGAACTTTCACTTCAAGCGGCTGCAGAGCTATGTTGTAAGCAGCGAGGGCCTGTGTTCCGTTAAGATTTTCTATTGGTGCCGGTGTCTTTTCTTCTTTTTTTTCAGCTTTAAATGTCGGTTTTGTTACAAAATTAATACTGCTTAATCCATTTACCCTAATCATTTTATTCTCCACAATATACTACACATTTTAATTAAAACTCAAAAATAAAAAAAATGCTATCTTTAGTGTATAATTTAACTAAACAAATAGAGAGGTAGGAAAGTATGCAAGTTTCATTAAACTGGTTGAATGAATTAGTAGATTTAAAAGATTTAGATGTTAAGCAGATTGCTCATGAGCTTACAATGAGCGGGCTTGAGGTTGAAGAGGTCGAAGAAGTGAGACCTAAATTCACCAATATAATAACAGCAAGAATAGAAAAAATAGATAACCATCCAAATAGCGACCACTTGCATCTGGTTACCGTAAACACAGGTTCAGGCTTGAAAACAGTAGTTTGCGGCGCACAAAATATTGAAGTAGGACAGGTTATACCTTATGCTTCTGTTGGAAGCAAAGTCCTTGACAGAAAATCAGGCGAACAGTTTGAACTTACTCCGGCCGTAATCAGAGGGGTTGAATCTCAAGGTATGCTTTGCTCTGATGATGAACTCGGTGTTTCTGACAGAAATTATCAGGAAGAAGACGGTATATTAGTTTTGAATAGAATTTTCCCGAACGTCGGGCTGGGACTTAATGTAGAAAATGTTCTCGGGTTTGAAAAAGATTACATTCTTCATACTGCGCCTACGGCAAACAGAGGTGATCAGGTTTCTGTAATAGGTATTGCAAGAGAACTTTCTGCTTTATTTAACAGACCGCTTAAATTTGAATATGCGCAACATGACACTTCTATGGCAGATTTTAAAGTTGAGATTAAAGATAGTGATGTGTGTAAATACTATTCAATCGGTGTTTTGAAAAATATTGCAATTAAGCCTTCACCTGATTGGATGCAAAAAAGATTGATTGCGTCCGGAGTCAGGGCAATTAATAATGTTGTTGACATTACAAACTATGTAATGCTTGAATACGGAACACCTCTTCATGCATTTGACCTGGATAAACTAAATGGGTATCTTTGCGTAAGGCGTGCTGAGGAGGGTGAAACGCTTGTAACTCTTGATGAGGTAGAAAGACAGCTGCACCATGATACAGTTGTTATTGCAACAGAAAAAGAGCCGGTATGTCTGGGCGGAGTTTTCGGAGGTGCAAACTCTGAAATTGATGATAATTCCAAAAATATTGCGCTTGAAGCGGCTTACTTTACACCTCAGGCAAACAGAAAAAGTTCAAGAAGTGTAGGATATAAATCAGACGCCTGTGCCAGATTTGAAAGGGGCGTTGATATAGAAGCTGTTAAACCGGGGCTTTTAAGAGCTGTGGAATTAATGGAAAAATATGCTGATGCTAAGTTTGAAGGTATGTGCGAAACAGGCATAAATAAGCTTGACCCGATAGAAATAACTTTGAGATATCCGCAGATTAAGAGAGTTTTGGGCTGCGAAATTGAACCTTCAAAATGTCTTTCTATACTTGAAAAACTCGGTTTTACAATACTTGGTAAAAATGAAATTGCCTGCAAGGTTCAAGTGCCTTCTTTCCGTGCGGGTGATGTGACAAGAGAGTGTGATTTAATTGAAGAAATTGCAAGAATTAACGGGTATGATAAAATTACTCCGACACTTCCAAACAGAGCCGGAACTCCTGAAATTTCTGTTGCAGAGCGTGTTGTAAATAAGGTTCATAATCTTATGCGTGCTGCGGGCTTGAACGAAATGCAGACTTCTTCGTTGATTGGCGAACCTCTTTTGAAACAGTTTAATATCCCTTACGAAAAGGAAAAAGCTGTGTTTGTAGAAAATCCTGCCTCAGAAGATTTTGCTATGCTCCGACAAACGCTTATTCCGAGTGTCTTAAGCTGTATGAAATATAATTATGACAACGGACAAAAGAATTTTTGGGGTTATGAAATCGGAAGAAGCTATGTGAAAATCGGCGCTGCTGATGAAAAATTCTCAGGAGTTAATGAAACTCAGGTTCTTGCTGGCGTCATTACAGGAAATGTTCAAAATTCGCTCTGGCAGCAGACTGGTGAAGTTGATTTCTATACTGTAAAAGGTATTGTTGATAAACTTCTTGAAGAATTCGGACTTTCAAGACGTATAAAGTTTGCACTTCTTGCAGAGTCTCCGCTTGCAGAATCTCACAAATGTTTACACCCGTACAAAACAGCCGTTTTAACAATGCTCGGCAAGAAACCTGAAATTATTGGATATTACGGCGAAATCCATCTGGAACTTAGGGGTAAATTAAAGCTTAACCAAAATGCGTTCATATTTAAGCTTAATCTTGATATGTTAATTAGTGCAGTTAATGAAACAGTACCAAGATTTAAGAAATTACCTCAATTCCCTGAAGTACAGAGAGATTTGGCGGTTATAGTCCCTGCAAAAACAACGTGGGATGAGCTTGAAAAAGTTATTAAAAAAGGCGTTGATAATAAGGTATTCTCAGGAAGTGAAGTCTTTGACGTATATCAGGGCGAGCATGTACAGGACGGGTTTAAGTCAGTCGCGTTTAGAATAAGAATGCAGGACGCAAATTCTACTATGACAGATGAGGCAATTGAAACTCAGATGGCAAACGTAAGAGTTGCTCTTAAAAAAGCTATGCCTGAATTAAGCTTTAGGGAGTAAATTTTATGTCTAAAAAATCAGGTTATCTTCAAAGAACACTGGAATTTCATAAGATTTATGAAGAAGAAATTATTCCTATATTCGAAAGCTATAAGCAGCAAAATGAAAAAGCAGATAAGAAAAACTGTCGTTTGAAAAGCATAGGAAGCGCGATATTAAGTCTCAGTGTTATTATATTGTTTTTATTACGCATATATTCTGAGGCAGGAAATAATATTAATATGGCAATAGCGTTGTCGATGCTTGCGAGCGGTGCTTTCTTATTCTTTGCAGGTCTTATCATTATGGGCAAGCCCAGTAACGAGTTGGAAATTAATAGAATCTTCCTCAAAAGAAAATGTATGTCTAAGCTGCTCAGGGTATTAGGCAATATAAAATGGTATAACAATTGTGAAGTCATTAAGACTGATGAAATTTATAAAGCGGGGCTTTTCAAAGTTATTGCAAATAGATGGACGGATGATGAATTCGTTGGAGAATATCAAGGAGTCAAGTTTCGAATGAGCGAAACAACATTTCGTATAAACGATTTTATCAGCTTTACAGGAGTTATTCTTGTATTTGAGGCTAATAAATCTTTTGAAAGCCATACAATTATTGTTTCAAAGCTTGCACCGGACCGCCATCGTACTTTCAACTTGGAATCTGTAATTTTAGAAGATCCTGTATTTTGTAGAGATTATAATGTTTATTCTTCTAATCAGACAGAAGCCCGTTATCTTATAACTCCAACTTTTATGGAACGTTTTAGGAAGCTGAAAGTAGCATTTAAGACAACCGATATAGCGTGTGCTTTTTTAAAAAACAAAATAATCTTTGCGTTAGATGTCGAAGGTTTATTAGGTTTGTCAAAAAATTTATTTGAAATTGACGCTTATTCTGCATTTACTGATGGGAGGAAAGCAATTAATATTTTTTATAATGAACTGACATCTGTATTAGATATGGCAGCTTATTTCAAACTTGATGAAAAGACCGGATTGTAGGAAATTTTTATCAGATGATTATAACAAAGGAGGCTTTATGCCAAAAAACAAAGGTTATCTTCAAAGAACACTGGAATTTCATAAGAATTACAAATCGAAGGTTGCGCCGATTTTCAGGAGTTATGAAGCCTTCCGTAAAAAAGAGCTTGCAAAATTCGGGTTTATGATTATATCCGGAATATTGATGCTGTGTAGTTTCCCTCTTATGCTTTTGCTTTCAGATAGTATCTTAAGCGATATTGTATGTGATTATTTTGTTGCATATTTAATATTAATGATGATATTTATGACGCTTGGCATCTTGCTTCTTTTCATCGCACCTAAGAAAATCAAAAATTATGCAATGAAAATTAAGTCGGACTGTCTTTCTAAATTGCTCAAGGTTTTCGGTGATATTCAATGGCAGAATGGTAAAAATATTATAAACGATTGGGATTTAAATAGAAGCGCATTATTTTCCAATTTTAATACCAGATATACAGATGATGAATTTTCCGGAAGCTTTAATGGCGTGCCGTTTAAGATTTGTGAAACAAATCTGCTTCAGATAAGCGGCTCGGGAAAAAGCAGAACCTATATACCGGTTTTTAAGGGAGTTGTAATACAGTTCAAATCGAATAAAATAATTAGAAACCGGACTATGATTGCTACAAAGGGTGATTTTACAGCAAAAAATTCGTGGCTGCTTTTATGGCTCGGGTTATCAATGCCTTTAATACAGATGTTAATAGAACATCCGGCAGGCTGCCTTATAGCTTTTGTGGTTTTGGGACTAATATGCTGGGGAGGTTCAAAAATTTCGTACAAAGATGAGGAAAAACTTGATGAAGTTAAGCTCGAAGATCCTGAGTTCTGCAAAAAGTTTAATGCTTATTCTTCTGATCAGGTTGAAGCACGGTATCTTTTAACAACGGCTTTTATTGAGCGATTTCAAAATCTTAACACAGCATTCGGCGCTAAAAAGGCAAAATGTTCTTTTTATGGAGATAAGATAATGTTTGCAATAAGTACTAACAAAAATCTTTTTGAAGTAGGAAGCCTGTTCAAATCACTTGAGAAACCCGGGGCTGTCAATCAGTTTTATAACGAACTTGCTTCTATCTATAGTATGATTGATTATTTCAAACTTGACGAAAAGGTCGGATTGTAGGATTGTTTTAATCAAGGAGATTGGTTTATGAAAAATTTTTTAATTATATTATGTTTGTTTTTAATGATGCCGGTTTGGGCGGATACAATGCCGTTTTATATGAATTCAATCCCTAAAAATGCAATAGGTATGTATCAAACCGGTGAGAACATTACATTATATTCTAATCCGGAGGCAAATTCGGCAGTGATAAAAAAACTTGATTTTTCTTATAATCCTGAAACTATGCCTGACAATGTTTTTGCGGTTCTTCTGAATGAGAAAAAGCTGGGCTTTTTATACGTTTCAGATATTGGTGATGACGGCTGGGTAGAAGTTATTTATGATAAGATTACCGGCGCAAAAGGCTGGGTGCAGACAGAAGACAGGTTTCAATTTCTGCCGTGGCTGAGTTTTTATAATATGTACGGCAGAAAATACGGGTTAAGAATTCTGAAAGACGCGCCAGATGAAATAGAAACCCTTCACGCAAAGAGTGAGGATTTATCTCAAAATGTTGCTACACTGAGATTTGTAAAACAGATTAAACTAACAGTAATTCGAGGCAATTGGGCCCTAGTATCTGTTGTGGACATAGATAAAACACCTAAAACAGGCTATATGAAATGGCGCGGAACTGATGGTACAATTTATGCTTTTCCAAATATAAAGTAATTTATGCGGGTTGTGCAATTCTGTTTTTGACATCAACTGCAAAAGCTGCCGCTATACTTGTTGCAATTGCACCAAATATGTATGAGCCAAGGCTTCTGGCATTTATTGCTTTTAATTTTTTAAACAAATTCGCAGGAAGTACACTTTTTGCCATATTTTGTCCGTTTTTGCTTGCAAGAGCTTCTTCTGCAATAATCGGTGTAAGAGCTGCAAATGTCAGCTTTCCGCAATTCTCATTAAAGAAAGAGTCTTTGTTAGTGCATAATCCTGCTGTCAGGGCTAAAAATGCAGCTGGTTTAGAAAACATCCTGACTTTATATAATTTGTTTTTCCAGTCAGCAGCTGTGTAATTATGCACGTGTCCTATTTCGTGAAAAATAGAACTCGCTCTTTTGTCGCAATTAACAGCTATACTTTCTGCTGCGGGATGAAAAAAAGCCTGCTTGCCGTCCGCAGCTTTTTTGTAGTCAGATAGTTTGCCTTTGAATTTGAGTTTCGCAAATTCTGCATCGCAGTTTGCCGGATTAATATCAATCAGTGTGATGCCTTGTTTATCCAAACCTAATTTTGTGAAAGTTTCAAAGCCTTTTTGTTTAAATATCTGGTTTTCAGCATCGTTAAAAAACTTTTTGCGATAGTCTTTCAAATATATGCTGTAAGGTTTTTTCAAAATTTGTTCTGAATATTTTTTTACAGCATATCCGGCGCCGATACCTATAGCAGTATCTGTATAGTTATGTTCAGCCATCAATTATTTCCCCATTAAATATATAAAGTATTTTTCGTTTGAAAAATTGCCCAGCTTGTTGTTTCCTTCCCCCCTTGAAAAAAGTGCACATTTTTTGTAATATATACTAAGATAAATATATTTATAAGAAGAGGAATTTTTTTAATGTTCGAACGTTTTACAGAAAAGGCGATAAAAGTTATTATGCTGGCTCAGGAAGAAGCCAGACGCCTTGGACATAATTTTGTAGGTACCGAACAGGTTTTGCTCGGACTAATTGGAGAAGGTACAGGTATTGCAGCAAAAACTCTTAAATCAATGGGAGTTAATCTCAAAGATGCAAGAATTGAAGTTGAAAAAATAATCGGAAGAGGCTCCGGTTTCGTAGCTGTCGAAATTCCGTTCACTCCAAGAGCAAAAAGAGTTCTGGAGTTATCCTGGGATGAAGCCAGACAACTCGGCCATAATTATATCGGCACAGAACACCTGCTGCTAGGCTTAATCCGCGAGGGAGAAGGCGTTGCCGCAAGAGTGCTTGAAAATCTTGGTGTTGATTTAAATAAAGTAAGAAGCAACGTTGTTAAGATGCTTGGTGATTCAAAACCTCAAACTTCAGGGGCGGGTGTTGGCAGTTCATCATCGTCTTCTCAGGCAAGCAAGGTAAAAACTCCAAGTCTTGATGAGTTTGGAACTGATTTAACACAAGCAGCTTCCGAACAGCGTCTTGACCCTGTTGTGGGCAGAGAAAAAGAAATTGAACGTGTTATACAAATTCTTGCAAGAAGAACTAAAAATAATCCGGTGCTGTTAGGTGAACCGGGGGTTGGTAAAACTGCAGTAGCAGAAGGACTTGCAATCAGAATTGTTAATAATGAAGTTCCTGATATTCTTGAAAATAAAAAGATTATTCAGCTTGATATGGGGCTTTTAATTGCAGGTACTAAGTATAGAGGTGAATTTGAAGAACGTCTTAAAAAGATTATGGACGAAATCCGTCAGGCAGGAAATGTAATTCTTGTTATTGATGAAATGCATACACTTATCGGAGCTGGTGCTGCGGAAGGTGCTATTGATGCTGCTAATATTTTGAAACCGGCTCTTTCCAGAGGCGAAATTCAGGTAATCGGTGCTACAACTTCTGATGAATACAGAAAGTATATTGAAAAAGACTCCGCTCTTGAAAGAAGATTCCAGCCTGTAATTATTGAAGAACCGTCAATTGATGAAACAATTGAAATTATTAGAGGTTTGAAACCAAAATATGAGGAACATCATAACCTTAATATCTCTGATGAAGCGATTGTTGCTGCAACAAAATTATCAAGCAAATATATCAATGACAGATTTTTGCCGGATAAAGCAATTGACGTAATTGACGAAGCAAGTTCTAAGGTTAGATTAAAAGTTTGCACACTTTCTCCTGAAGGTAAAGAACTCGATAAAGAACTGAGAGAAATTATCAAGGAAAAAGAAGATGCTATAAGAAATCAAGAATTTGAAAGAGCATCAGCTTTGCGTGATGATGAAGCTAACATGAAAGATCGTATACGTGAAGTTTCTGAAGAATGGAGGCGTCAAAACGATGCTAATAAGCCGACAGTAACAGAAGAAGATGTCGCAGAAGTTATTGCTACAATGACAGGCGTTCCAGTAACAAAACTTACAGAAGGAGAGTCTGAAAGATTGTTAAAGCTTGAAGATACACTTCACGCAAGAGTAATCGGACAGAGCGACGCTGTAACTGCTATATCAAAAGCAATTAGACGCGCAAGAGTTGGTTTAAAATCTCCGAACAGACCTATTGGAAGCTTTATCTTCTCTGGGCCTACCGGTGTTGGTAAAACAGAACTTGCAAAAGCTTTAGCAGAAGCTATTTTTGGCAGCGAAGATAATATGATAAGAGTGGATATGTCAGAATTTATGGAAAAACATTCTACTGCAAAACTTATCGGCTCACCTCCAGGGTATGTAGGTTACGATGACGGCGGACACCTTTCAGAACTCGTTAGAAAGAAACCTTATTCAGTTATTCTTTTTGATGAAATCGAAAAAGCCCATCCGGACGTATTTAATATAATGCTTCAGATTCTTGATGACGGACGTCTTACAGATGCAAAAGGAAGACATATTAATTTCAAAAATACTGTAATTATTATGACTTCAAACGTCGGTGCAAGCATGATTACAACTCAGGGCAAACTCGGGTTCTCTACTGCTGATGACGCTAAGAAAGATAAATACGAGAAATTAAAAGAAACAGTTAACGAAGAATTGAAAAAGGCATTCAGACCTGAATTCTTAAACCGTATTGATGATATTATCGTATTCTCACATCTGAGCAAGGAAGAAATCCGTGAAATCGTTGACTTGATGATGAAAGACTTGTTCAAACGTCTATCAGAACGTGAACTTTCTATAGAAGTTACAGATGAGGTAAAAGATTATCTTGCAAAAGATGGTTATAACGAGGCATACGGTGCAAGACCGCTAAGAAGGTTAATCCAGAAAAAGATTGAAGACCAGCTTGCGGAAGAAATTCTTACAAATGCTTACAAGCCTGGTGATACAATCTTACTGAAACTTCAAGATGATAAGATTGTGTTTGAAAGAAAAGAAGGTTCTAAACCGGAAGCAGAAGAAGTTCCTCAAGAAGGTTAGTAAAAATAAAAATTCGGGCTCAAAAAGAGCCCGTTTTTTTATGAAAATGTCAAAGAAAAGACAATTATTGCTGATAATACAAGGACAGTCATTACAAATGCGATTGCTAATTTTATGACAGGGTGAAAAGAAAAATTATATTCTTCATTTGGATTTAACTGCCTTATTACGTTTCTTGAAAAGTCCTGTCGGGCATCCATCTTTGTTTTATTAAATGATTCACTCATCAAGCGTCGGATATTATAAGTATCTTCTAGCTCTTTTCTAGCTTTTTTATTATTTATCGTATATTTTTTTATTTTAATACTCTCATCTGACGGAAGTTCATTGTCTATATATGCAGACAGGTTATTCTGAAAAATTCGGTACTGGCTGTTTGAATTTGCCGAACAAATTTCTTCCTTATCATCAACCGATGATTTTAAATCATCAAGCATGCCTTTTACAATATTATATTTTGCTCTGCAGGATGAGCAATTTTTTAAATGTTCTTCAACTTTGATTTTTAAAGCCTTGCTCAAATCTCCTTCTATGTAAAAAGAGAGTAGAACATCCATCTGTGCACATGTTATTTCCATGTCGTATTACTCCTTTATATGTATAACTTATCCCTTATATAAACTCCTTCAGTTCTTCCTGAAGTTTAATTCTAGCTCTCGAAATTCTTGACTTAACAGTCCCGAGCGCGGTGTTGGTAATTTTTGATATGTCTTCGTAGCTTAAACCTTCGTACTCTCTTAATACAATAACGATTCTCAAATTTTCAGGAAGATTTAATAAAGCAGCTTTGATTAATTTTTCCATTTCAGCAAACAGGCATTTTTCTCCAGGTTCGCACCCAATTTTGTCTTTAATTTCAAGAAGTTTGTCGTTGTCTAAATCAATTTTTTTATCACGAGCATGTTTTTTTACATAATCATAAAAAACATTTGTAACAATTTGGTTAAGCCATGGTTTGAAACGCGCAGGATCTTTCAATGATGCTATATTTCGCGCCATCTTAAGAAGCGCTTCCTGCGTTAAGTCAGCAATATCCTGCCTTTTATCTGTCAGATAGCTAAACATAGCGAATATATTTTTCTGCACACGTCTTACAAGCTCTTCAAGAGCCTTGGATTCTCCATGTTGTGCCATTATAATAAGTGTGTAAATATCCCTTTTTTTGTACTTTGATTTAGACATCGTACAATCATTATATTAAGTAGCTGGAAAAAATATATTGCCGAGGAGTGGATAAGCTTGGAGGTAGTTTCAATAAGGCTGGATTAGTAGCTCTCACACCAAACCCAACACCATTTACCTCCAAAAGAAAACAGGTCGGTTATTATCCTTCCTGTTAAGATTTTACACTAGCCGAAATATAAATAGCAATTTCATTGTACACTAAAACCAAGAAAAATACAAATAATACCGTCAATAAATTTACATAAATATCCGGACAATTCTTTAAGTTATTTGCATATAAGCCAGTCATACTCAGAAAAACTGCAAAAAAGCAAAATATTAACTTATGTAACAAATATATATTAATTATATATAAAATTGTCAATTTTCTTTACATTTATGTTTTTATATATATAACGAGGATAATTATGGCTTACAAATTTGATTCAATTGTTAATAAAAGCGAAGCAGATGCCCTTAAAGACATGATTTTTAGACGTGTTCAAGAGCGATCAAAAGGCATGAGCGACGAGGTTCAGACAGATGTAATGGATTTGGCCAGAGATTCTTTTGTTAGTAAGGATAATCCTTTTTCAAAGATTATTAATACTTCTTCGGCGGAAGAAAATCATGCTCCTTCAGAAGTTCAGACTGTCACAAAAGAAGAAGATAATGCAATCGGGTTTCCGATAAAGGAGCCAAAATTGCGTGTGAACGGGCAGAGCCGCATAATAAATGAGCAGATTACAAGTGCTGCAATTGCATCCACTATGCAGGAAGCAAGGAGTGGTTTAAGTAATAAACAAAGCTTTATGGGGGCATTGAACTTTTTAAATTCTCAGGCTGCAATATCATTAATCAGGACCCGTGCTGATAAATTTGAAGTTCTTGCATAGTTTTTAATCTTTATTGAATATTATATTGACACGATTATCTAAGTTTGTTAAAATAGATATAGATGTAAGAAGAAAAATTTCACATAAATATAAGAAGAGAAAGGAATATTATGATGAAGAAGAACGGTTTTACTCTTGCGGAAGTTTTAATCACCTTGGCCATTATTGGTGTTGTTGCTACGTTAACACTTCCTGCATTGATGACAAACACTCAGGAACAACAAGCAAGAACAGCTTTGAAAAAAGGTATTAACACTCTAACTGAAGCAGCTCAGATGAATTCAGCTATTGCAGGGTTTGACTATGGTTCTTTTAATGAAACCTCAACTAACAACACTGAATCTCAATCTTTATATGGTTTGTTAGCAAACCGTACAACAATCGATTATCAGTTAACCGGTACTACAACAAATCAGGCAAAAGCTGTTAACAACGGTGCAAGCAACTATGTTATGTTCTTTAGAGATGGTTCAGCTATTGCATTTAAAAATGACGCTACAACTTTAGTTACAAATGCAACTGTTAATAAAATGCAATCAGATGGTTTAGTTTACGGTATTTCTGTAATATATGATACAAACGGTGCTAAAGGTCCTAACTTATTATCTAACTGTGCAGGTAATGCTGGTATGTTGAACAATGCAGCTCAGAATGATACAGCAACAGATTGTACTGTTAAAGCAAGACGTGTAATCAAAGACCAATTTGGTGTAAGATTAAGAGGTGGTTTCGCAGTTCCAAACGGTGCAGCTGCTAGATGGGCATTCGATAACTAATAAAGAATAGTTTTACCATAAAAAAGGAGCGGAAATCAATTTCCGCTCCTTTTTTTTGATATATTTATCACCTACTCTCTTTGTACTATCTGTGTTTTGCTTGTATCCTCCATTTCATCTACACTGTATGCTCTATATTTTGAGTTGATTCATAATCTTAAAGTATTGTTATTACTGATATTCAGCGATTTTATTGACCATATGGTCTATATCTATCAATCTACCTCAAACGCTGTAAAATCAATCATCATATTGATGAAAATCTCCTCTATAAGGAGGTAATATATATAGTGTAATAACGAATAAAAAATACTAAATTTACATGATAGGGGAGAAGAGAGTATGAGACGAGAGTTTAAGAAGAAATCAAAGGTGCTGCTTATTGATGACAATTATGAGCACTTAGCAGGAATTAGGGAGCTTTTGAATCTAGAAGGCACTTTTGACGTAGTTGGAATTGCAACTAATGTTACCGTCGGGCTTAATTTAATTAAGAAATATCAGCCTGATGTTGTTCTTCTGGATATGAATATGCCGGAACGTGATGGCTTGCAAGGTATTATGGAAATCGCTAAACTTGATTTGGATACTAAAGTTTTAGCGTTATCAGGATATGATGATGCTGATTTAATCTTTAGAGCTATGAAGATAGGAGCTAAAGGTTATGTACTTAAAACTATGGCATCAGCTCAATTAATTTATGCAATAGAAGAAGTGTTAAATGGAAAAATTTATCTTCCGCTTGCATTGTCTTCAAGATTTTTTGAATACTTTCAGCAGACATTTAGAGAAGAAGCTGAGAAGAAGGATGCTGCTGAAGAAGAAGAAAATCTGCTTAATTACCTGACTCAGAGAGAAGAAGAAGTTTTGGAGTTATTAACACAGGGTATTACGTATAAAGGTGTTGCCAACAAATTATTCATATCAGAAACAACTGTAAAAACCCATGTAAACAATATTTTCCAAAAGTTACAGGTTAATGATAGAACACAGGCCGTTCTATACGCTATAAACAATGGCTTTTTAACTAAAAAGGTTAAACTTGCAGTGTAAGGTTCAGGCTATGAAAAAGATTGTAAGACAGCAAAATTATTTAAAGGGTTTGATTGAATCTCAGGATAATAAGTTTATAACAAAACAAATCTTGAGATGTGCAATTCGTGCTGTCTTAGAACCTTTGCTTGATAATCCTGAAGCAGGCGTCGTTTTGTATAGAATAATAAATCAAACAGGACTTGCCGGATTAATAAAACGGGTAGAATTTTCAGACATTGAAGCTTATAATTTTTCAGATGAGAGTGAAAATTTGAGGGAAAGAGTTTGGGCTGATACCGAATTTTTATGTGTTATGACACACAGATTTGTTTCTATATTTATATGGGATAACAAAACTGACAGCAAGAACTATGTTAGATATTATTCGATCTGGAACTCAAAACTTCAAGATGAGGCGCTGGATATTATTAACAGAAACTCAATAATTGATATCAGGCAGTTTCAGGAAAAATTTAGACCGGACAGACGTGATAACATACTTTTAAATTCCTCTATCAGGCGTCTGGTTGAGAATATGGATGAAGCTGCGAAAGATGCTGTGTTAGGATTCGCTGAGTTTCAGGCTAAACCGGCTGAAGCTTCTGCCGAAGTTAGAGAAGTTGCTCATGAGATAAAAAATCAGCTTTCCATATGTGATTTGTACGGTGAAATTATAAGGAAGTACTGTGAAAAGAACGGAATAACTGATGAAACGATTTTAAACGGGGTGAACTGTATCTCAAGAGCAGTGAAGATATCAGGCAATTCTCTTCTGGCTTTGAAGTCAACGCAGAGCAAAGAACTAAAGCAGTGTGATTTAAAAAATATCATTAAAATTGTAGAAGATTTGACTAAAGTATACTTTGAATGCAAAAATGTTGAGTATATTGTAGAGAGCAAGGCTAATTTAAAAGTTCTGGCAGATGAAGATAGTTTAACAGCAGTTCTGGTTAATTTAGTAAAGAATGCTGTTGAGGCTTTTGGCACAGAGAATTTGAGTGACGAAAATGGTAAGTATGTTAAAATTAAGGCGGAGAAGAGGGGAGAGTTTGCAGCAATTAGAATTATTAATAACGCTGGAAAAATAAACGAGCCTGAGCGTATTTTTGAAAAAGGATTTACAACAAAAAGCGGCGGCTCAGGTCTAGGGCTAAGCATCTGCAAAAAATCGATTGAAGAACAGCTCGGGCAATTAAAACTTGAGCATACAGGAGATGATTATACTGAATTTTTAATTAAGTTAGGTCTGATTGACGGGGTGAGAGGTTAATAATGGATTTAATCAGCAATAGAACAATTGAAATTACAAAGCTGGGTATGGATGGGCTTATGAGCAGACAGCATGCGATAGCTTCCAATATTGCCAACGTTATGACTCCAGGGTTTCAAAGGCAGGAAGTTGCATTTGAAAGCCAGCTTGCTGAAATTATTGAAAATGAGGATTTGAAGGATTACATCAAAGGGCAGAATAGCATTGAGTATAAACCGCCAATGGTAGATGTTTTTACAGGCGATGTTCATACTTATAGAACACCGACGCAGCAGGAGAAAGCTTATTTGAAGGCGAATACAATGGAGCAGTTTAACCCGCAGGTGGTTACAGATATTTACAGCGGAACAAATTCCGATGGAAACAACGTAGAACTTGAACGTGAAATGATGGATTTGTCGAAAACAGGTACAAGGTATATGGTTTTATCAAATCTGGAAAGAAGACAGTTTTCAATAGTATCGTCTGCAATCCAAGGACAATAGTAGAGAAAGAGTAGCTTATGAGTTTTAATATTTTTGACATAGCCGGTTCTGGAATGACCGCTCAGAGAATTAAAATGGACACAGTTGCAAGTAACATTGCAAATATAAATACTACACGTCAGCCAGACGGCTCAAAAGGTGTGTATGTAAAAAAAGATGTGTCTTTCAGAACTGTTTACGATGATGCTGTTAACCGCGGATATTCAAATTTTGCTGCAAATAATCCTGATGCTCAGTTTGATCCGAGAACAGGAAACATGCTTATAAATGCAAATGTTTCCTTAAATAATGGTCTGATAACAGGCGGAGTAAGAGTTGATGAAATTTATGAGGCCGAAAACGGGGTTAAAACTGTGTATGACCCATCTCATCCGGATGCTGATGAAGAAGGGTATGTTGATCTTCCAAATATAAATATTGTGGAAGAAATGGTCGGAATGATATCTGCATCTAAGGCTTACGAAGCCAATGCAACAGTTGCAGAAAACGTTAAAACAATGATGCAGACTGCTATGAATATTTAGGTACTACGTACGTAGACATTGGGGCGGGAGACAATCGAAATATTACAAGTTTACATTAAAACTACAGGTCTCCCTTAAAGTGAAACTACAAATAAAAAGGGGTTTTAAATGGAATTTACAACAGGGATAAGTGAATTTAATACGACTTATAATCTTAATGCTATAGATGATTATAACAAGTATCTGAAAGGGCAGGCTTCGTTTGAGATAGACAAGAATGCTTTTGAGGAAGCATTGGACAATGCTGCAAAAAGCTATCCTGTAAAAGATAAGGGGGACCCGACAGGTCTTGGTAATTTTGCTTCAAGTATGGGAAATGCCTTTTCAAACAGCCTAAATGCCGTTAATAATGCTCATATAATGGCTGATAAAATGCAGGAAGATATTGCAATGGGCGGCTCTACAAGTATTCACGATGCTATGATTGCTGCAGAAAAAGCTTCTTTAAATATGCAAATGGCTGTACAGGTAAGAAACAGGCTTGTATCCGCTTATACAGATATAACCCAGATGGCAATATAGGGAATTAGTAATATTAAATAATGTAACAATTAATTTAACTACTCGGATAAAAATAATCAAATAAAGCAAATAAATATTGAAATCGGCAAAGAATGGAATTCTTATAAAGACGATTCGCATAGTTCGTTAAACTCAATTTTTAATGTGGTTGACGCAAATTCTGACGGAAAAGTTGATGAAGATGAGTTAGATATATTGCAAAAATTACTCAAAGTTGCTGATTTGCAGATTGAAGAAACGAAAAATAATAATATTATCGAACAAAAAGAGTTAGATTTATTAGCCAGTAAAATTGAAAATAATGAATTAGAAACCTTGGAAGGGAATAGACCTCCTGAATTACCAAAATTCATAGAGCTTCCAAAGGATAAAGATAACTTGAAAAATTATACTTATATGGTTGTGGGCGGCAATGAAGAAGATAATGACATAATAGTTAAAATTACAGTTGACTATTCTGTTCTAAAAAATTTAGATGAAGGGAAATACTATATTGCTGATTGGGAGTCCTCTAGAACTCCCGATGGAGGAACAATAATAAAGAGTCCTGTCGTAAGAAAAATGCAAGAATCCAATCAGGACGGAACAACAAATTGGTCTGAAGGAATTAATAGAAATATATCGAAAATTCAGTTTGATAAAGTTGGTGGTTCTGAAGCGCTTATTGAATTTATGAATAGAGTAGGTGAGGAACAGGGCTTTGAAATAGAGTTGCTGGATGGTACGGAAGGATGGATTGAAGATTTAAGTATTGTAAGAGCCGACAAAAAACAGCTTATTCCTTATAGTACTTCTTTGTTTGCATTGAAATCATACGACAATGAAAGAAGAATTCGGGCTAAAAGGACTCAAATTACAGTTCAGGCCCAAGGCAGTGCTTTTCAAAGTAATCAAGTGGGGATGCCTTCTCAGGCTAAGCAATATTCATATGCTCTTTCTCAAGATGATATTATTGAAGGCAAAACATATCTGGAAGGCGGAAATGTTTTAAATACTCTTACAAAAAATGGTGAACCGGCTGCAGTTATCGGTGATGAGTCAATAAAATATACATTGCTTGCAATGTCGTCAGAGGCTATAGTGGATATAAAAGATTTAGAAATATCAGAAGATTTAGTAAATATGGCTAAAAAACAGATAGCTTCTGAACTTGGCATAAAAGCAGAAAATATTACATATATACCACAGTTTGATTTTCATATAGATATGCATTATAGACCGCTTAATGATAGTCAAATGGCAGTACCTGATTACGAAGCAGGTATAAATATCTTGAAAGAATTCGTGCAGGAAAATCAAAAACAAGAATATCTTAAATTAATAACCAAACTTGAAGATTTAAAAGTTAAAACAGAAGAAATTTCGAAAGCTGCTGAAAATAAATTAAAAGAAAATGGCTACGAAATTGTTAAAATTCCTTGCTTTACTGATATCGATAACGGTTATAATCCTTTAAAGAGCTCTGTAGAAAATCCTATAAACTACATGAACGGAATTTGCGGGACTTCTGCTAAAACCGGAGATAAATTCTATATTACAAATACATCAGGTGATGAAAAATTGGATGAGTATATGGAAAATTATTTCAAGAATACAGTTGGTTTTGATAAGGTCTATTTTGCCCCGACAAAAAAATATTTAGCAAGCTCCGGTGGCCTAGACTGTCTGACAAAAGAATTATAGCTGGGGGGGGGCAATTCTCAAAACCAGTAGTATTACCTGCAAATCCTATGTCTAAAGTGTTTTTACATAAAAAGTAACCGGCGGTAAGGGGAATTGTCTTGGATTTGCTCCACGCTCGGAGAGTTTCGCTTTTGAGCCTGCCAGCTCAACTTCGCTCAATCCCCTCGCTATCCGGACTAACTCACTTCATTCGTGTCGTCCGTCCGCAAATCCGCTGAACCTCCTGGCAAGGCTTCACCTTGCAGGGGTTCCACAACTTCCAAAGCCGCGTAATGCCAATAAAAAAGGTATGACAAGCATACCCTTTTTATTGGCGGCGGTAAGGGGAATTGAACCCCTGTTTGGAGAATGAGAATCTCCCGTCCTAACCACTAGACGATACCGCTATATAGGCATATAATCCGAATAAATTATACTTGACCAATCATCTTCAAAATAACTAATCTGTGTTAGTGTGCCTGTTTTTATAAGGTTTTTAAACTGGCTTACCGGATCAAGATTAAGTGTCTTTGCTATTGCAGACTGAATTACATCAGTAGTCGTAACTACTATTATACGATTACCTTTGTTTTCTTCAACAAGTTTATCTATAACATCAGATACTCTTTTATTAAAGTCTTCAAGCGACTCTCCGCCCTCAGGCTTCTGTATAATAACTTCCGGTCCAAACTCATCAAAAACATCCGAATATGAACGCCCGCTCCATTCACCGTGGTTTCTTGCAGGAAGGTCAATTGATGTTATTTCTTTTTTGAATAATTTCGCAATGATTTGTGCTGACTGAGTACACCTTGCAGAAGAGCTTGTATAAATTTTATCATACGTTACTGCTCTGTTTTCAAGGTATTCACAAACTTTTTCAATTTCTTCTTCGCCAAATTCGTTTATTTTCGGGTACTTTTCTGTATCACAAATTATGCCGTCCATTGTATGAACGGTTGCTCCGTGTGAAATAAAAGTGATTTTACATTTACGTTTAAACATATTGATACCCTTTTACATTATTATACCATAAACGCTTTTTAATCTCCAACTTTAGTTGTTAATCTCTCATATTTTTGTATAATTGACTTTTATATAAAAAACATTAAACTGAACATGTATAAATGTAAACTAAGCACAAGGAGATATATTATGGGCAAACGACTGGACGGATCTTCTTTATTCAGTGGAATAAATGCAGGATTAACAAACTCTTTTTCTTTACTTTCAAGCCAGTACAGTGACGGCTTAACGCTGGAAAATCTTAATGCAGCTTTAACCAATACTAATGTAACAAACACATCCTATGGTTCAACATTTGCATCTTATTTAACAACTAATTTTAATAGTGTGGACAAAAATGGAGATGGTACAATTTCTGCAGACGAAATCCAAACATTAATGAATAATATGGCTACTCAAGGGCTTACAAGAGAGCAGATAATGTCTTTAGGAGCTTCTTCCGGTATGAGTTCTTCTTTACAGGAAACGGTGTTATCTCACTTTGACGACATTGATGCTAACCACGACGGCAAAGTTACAAATGCCGAAATTAATGCTTACGGCGTCAACTCTGATATTGAAAAACAAAAAATCGAAGATAGAAACAGAATCGTAAACAACATGTCTATGTTTTACGGTGATGATTTGACAGAGTACGAAGGAAGTATAATGGATTATAGATATTTGGACGATGATGAGGCATAGTTGCAGAAAGAAAAGCGCCGGTTGAAAACCGGCGCTTTTCTCTTGCTACAGGTGTAGAAGCTTAAAATCTGTTTCGAAACCTTATTTACCCCTTTGCTAGCAAAAAATATTTTTACAGGTTTTTAAAAAGGTATGATTAATAATATTTCATATCTTACAGGTATCATCCAACCGCCAAATTTACATCAGCGTAAGAATATATCCTTTGGACAGAATATCCAGACGCTTACTCATACAAATATTGGCAGTTGTCTTGAAGGTTATATTGGAAAAATCAGGGTTCGCAAACCAGACGGCGAAACTTACCTTAATGTTTTCAAAAAATATATCGGTAGAGATGCTGAAAACTATGTTATCCAGAATGATAAGAATGAAGCTGTCGGCAGCATAAATGTATTTATAAGAAAATCGCAGCCTAATCCGTGGGATAAAACAGACCCGAGCCATGTTTTTGTTGATGAATTAAGAAATTTTTCAAAGCCGAATACGCCTTATCATAACCCAAAACTAGAATATTTTAAGGATATCGGAACTCGACTGCTTCAAATTGCTCAGAGGAGAAGTGATGAGGCAAATTGCTGCGGGAATATAAAACTTATTTCAAAAGGTGAGTCTTTGAACTGGTACAAAAATGTGATAGGAATGCGTCAAGAATTTCCACCTATTCCGGGTATGAAGTTTCAGATACATAATCCTAATCAACTTTACCTGCCTCCAGAAGCAAAAGAACCGTTATCCAGACTACAGGGCGGATTATAATTATTCTTCAGGGTGCTCATGAGGTTCAATTGCCTGAGGTTTTGTCATTACGCTGACAAGGCTTAGAACAACCATTATTAAAATAAGTACGGCAATATATATGAAATAATTTTTTAGCGTTCCTGTAAAGTATGTTGCTAAAGCGCCTCCAACAATGGCAACAGAAGTTAAAATCGCAACAGTTTTCTTTTGTGAGAACCCGGCTTTTAGGAGTTTATGGTGAATGTGTTCTGCATCAGCAACAAATGGTGATTTACCCTTCATAATTCTTCTAAGACTAGAGTATGTAATATCCATAATCGGTACTGCAAGAACAAGGAATGGCAGAAGCACCGCGAGCGCTGCACCTTTCATAACACCTGCGATAGATAATGTCGCAAGTAAAAAACCGGAGAATAAAGCTCCGGAATCTCCCATAAATATTTTTGCCGGATTGAAGTTAAAAGTAAGAAAAGCAAGCATTGAACCGGCAAGTATAAACGCAATAAGAGCTGTTATTGGCTGTGCCGGACTTACTGCAACTGCAATAAGAGCCAATGTTATTGAACTTACTGTAATTACAGAGCCAGCAAGTCCGTCAACGCCGTCTATAAAGTTAACCGCGTTAGAAATTCCTACAATCCATAAAAGAGTTATTGGATAAGAAAATATTCCCAGATGGATAACTCCCCCAAAAGGATTGAAGATTGTATCAATTTGTACCCCCAAAAGGTAAACAATTGTAGCAATAGAAAGCTGTATTACAAGTTTAAATTTAGCATCAAGGTTATAAATATCATCAACCAGCCCGAGCAGGAACATTAACGACCCGCCGAGCAAAATCCCTGAAAGCAGGCTCCCATATGGATAATAGCTCAATAATACAAGGAATAAGAATGTTAACATTGCACTTGACCAGATAGCAACACCGCCGAGTCTTGATATTGGCAGTTTGTGAATTTTTCTTTCGTTAGGAAGGTCAACAAGTCCTTCTTTTTGCGAAAATTCAATTACAAACGGTACGATAAATACACCTATGAGGTATGAAATAAATGCTCCTATTATATGTGCCTGTGTTAACTTGATTATCATAATATTATTATTCCTTAGTACAACGGATATTTTTCACAAAGTTTTAGAGAAGCTTTTTTGAGTTCAGCCAGTACTTCTTCGTTGTCAGAATTTTTAATGGCTTCTGCTATAATTCTTGCAACTTCTCTCATATCTTCTTCTACAAAACCTCTCGTAGTCATTGCTGCAGCACCCAATCTTATACCGCTTGTGACAAAAGGACTCTGAGGGTCATTAGGAACTGTATTTTTGTTTGCAGTAATACCAACTCTTTCAAGAACATTAGCCATATCTTTACCGGTCTTACCTGTTTTTCTCAAGTCCAGAGTCATTAAGTGATTTTCTGTCATACCACCCACAATGTCCATACCGGCATCTAGTAAACCTTGAGCCAGAGCAGCAGCATTTTTAACAATTTGTTTTGCATATTCTTTAAACTCCGGAGAAAGAGCTTCTTTTAGAGCGACAGCCTTCCCAGCAATAATATGCTCCAGAGGTCCGCCCTGAATGCCTGGAAATACGGCTTTATCGATAGCAGCAGCGTATTGTTCATCACACATAATAATTCCGCCTCTAGGGCCTCTAAGTGTTTTGTGTGTTGTTGTTGTAACTATTTGGGCGTAACCAGCAGGTGACGGATGAACGCCGCCTGCAACAAGACCTGCAATGTGTGCAATATCTGCTAAAAGTACAGCTCCGACTTCATCAGCAATTTCTCTGAATTTTTTGAAATCAATAATCTTAGAATAGTTGCTTGCGCCGCAAATTATTAATTTAGGTTTATGTTCGAGCGCCATTTTGCGAACATCGTCATAATCAATATTGCCGTTTTCGTCAACGCCGTAGCTTTTTACGTTAAAATACATACCGGAAAAATTAACCGGTGACCCGTGGCTTAAGTGTCCGCCGTTAGATAAATCCATGCCGAGAACATTATCTCCGCATTTCAGAAGTGCTGCAAAAACAGCCATATTTGCCTGAGCACCGGAGTGGGGCTGAACATTTGCGTGATCCATGTGAAAGAGTTCGCAGGCTCTTTTTTGAGCAAGCTCTTCTATTTTATCAATAACTTCACAGCCGTTGTAGTAACGTTTGTGAGGTTTTCCTTCAGCATATTTGTTTGTCAGAACGCTTCCGCAAGCCTGCATTACAGCCGGAGAGGTAAAGTTTTCACTTGCTATAAGCTCTATGGTTGTCTGCTGTCTTTTGAGTTCTTCTTCAATATAATTTGCAACATCAATATCAGCTGCTTTAACTTTGTCTAAATTCATATCCCCCTCCTTACAAGCTTATACTATGTTTTAAATTATAAGTGAAAATAAAACATAAGTAAATATTTGTAACTTTTAATTGTAGTTGTAACAATTTTTATTTTTACCGGTTTTATAGTAAATCAGGAGAACGATTATGAAAATACAAGCAATAAAATCATATAATTATACACAAAATAGATTACGTAATAATTCCGGAACAAGCACTCCGGTATCAAATAATGAAAACGCGAAATCCCCTATATATATATATCCAGCCTCATATGCAAACATAAATTTTCGTGGGAACTCGATGTCAAAATTGTGGGCAGATTACGATTGGTTTATACGTCATGACAATACTCCTGCAATTTTCTCTTTTCTGAAAATAAAAGAAGCTCCAGAGGTTATGGAAAAGTTTTTGAATGCAATTTTGGAAACATCTGACAGGAGCAAAGAGTTATTTACCAGTATTGTTAATAATCCGCGAAATTCGCTGGAAATTTCTGAGAAATTAGCTCAGGTTTTACCGGCAAACTCTCCAAACCTGCTTCCGTTTCTTATAAACAGTCCATACAATAAAGGTTATGCAAAATTTATTGATGGCAAATTTAATGAGGCACATTCTCTTGAAGATTTACTAAAGATTAGACCGGATTGGCGGGGTGAAGTATTGATAAAAAAATATGAAGCTTTAAAGGGAAATAGAAATCTGGAAATTGGAAATATTCCAAAAGAGATTCCGTCATCTGATTTGACACAAATTGTTGATTATTTAAGCAAGCAGATGGAATATGGCGTAAAAAACAAGAAAAAAATAGAGAGTCTGACAATAGGTTATCGAAAATATGATTTTGCTTATTTTACCGAAGGAAAGTCTGATAAAAATGTTTTTGGATTATTTACTCCGGAGGGAAAGAAATATGTTTTAAAAATGAGTACTCCTGAGCGCAGAAGCCTGGATAATCCTTTTGCTCTAGGAACGCTTGCAAAGATAGATTCTTATCTTACATATAATAGAAGCAGAAATTCAGCACCGTTATGTTACTATAACCATGAAAAGAATTTTTCTATATACAAATATATAGAACATATTCAAACACCTGATTGTCAGCATGATTTAACTAAAGTTGCAAAGAATATGCCAGACTTTTATGCTTTAGGCTTAACCTATAATGATACCGTTGGTAATAAAAATTTCTTCCTTTTAAACAATGAATCAAACGCCGATTTAGTCAAAACAGTAGGTTTTCAGGAAGGGGTTAACAGAGGTGAATGGGTATCTGTAGATAATGACCACGTTACATATGCTAATAGGATGCAGCCGATGTTAACAAAGTATCATTCTTATTTGCCAAATGTAATGCAAATGTGTGTATAAAAAAGAGGGCTTTTAAGCCCTCTCAAAAACAATTTCGTCATCTTTGACATCGATTTTAATCTTGTCGCCTTCAATGAATTTCTGTGATAATAACAATTTTGAAAGCGGATTTTCAACCATTTGTCTTATTACTCTCTTAAGCGGTCTAGCTCCGTAAATAGGGTTAAAACCTCGTCTTGCCAGGAGTTCTTTTGCATCGTCTGTGATTTCAAATGTAATATTTCTGTCCGCAAGAAGATTTTTCAAATGAGCCATCTGAATATCTACTATGGCTGACAGCTGCTGCATTGTAAGAGCCTTAAAGAAGATGGTTTCATCAACCCTGTTTAGAAATTCCGGTTTGAAACGTTCTCTCATAACTGCCATAACTTTTTCTTTTGTTTCGTCAAAATTACCGCCTGCATTATTAAGAGAATCTTCAAGTATAATTTCACTTCCAATGTTGCTTGTCATAATTATAACAGTGTTTTTGAAATCGACTGTTCTTCCTTTAGAATCAGTCAAACGGCCGTCATCAAATATTTGAAGCATCAAGTTGAATACATCAGGGTGAGCCTTTTCGATTTCATCAAAAAGAACTACAGAATAAGGTTTGCGTCTGACAGCTTCTGTAAGCTGGCCGCCTTCTTCGTAACCTACATATCCCGGAGGAGCACCGACAAGCCTTGCTACGTTATGTTTTTCCATGTATTCGGACATATCAATTCTTATTATTGCATCTTCGTCATTAAACAAGAATTCAGCAAGAGTTTTGGCAAGTTCGGTTTTACCAACACCTGTTGGCCCTAGGAAAATAAATGTACCGATAGGGCGTTTTGGGTCTTTTAAACCTGAACGTGCACGTCTGATTGCGTCAGAAACTGTTTCAACAGCTTCATCCTGACCAATTAAACGTTTATGAAGTACATCTTCCATTCTAAGAAGCTTTTGCATTTCGCTTTCAACAAGTCTGTTAACAGGAATGCCTGTCCATTTGCTTACGATTTGTGCGATATCGTCTCCATCAATTTCTTCTTTAAGCAGCTGGTTTTCACCTCTTTCTTTGCCCTGAATTGATTGAAGCTTCTTTTCTAATTCCATCAGCTTGCCGTACTTAAGTTCTGCAGCGGTCTGTAAATCAGTGTTGCGTTCAGCTTCTGCAATTTTTGTTTTAACCCTGTCAATTTCTTCCTTAATGCCGGCTTCGCCTGTAATCGTATCCTTTTCAACTTCCCACTGGGCTTTGAGCTTTGAAATTTTACCTTCCAACTCATCAATTTCAGCGGTTAGTTTGTCGATTTTTGCAATGCATTCCGGAGAAGTTTCTTTTTTGAGAGCTTCTCTTTCGATTTCAAGCTGAATTTTCTGTCTCATCATAACATCGATTTCTTCCGGCATTGAGTCGATTTCGATACGAAGTGCGGAAGCCGCTTCATCAATAAGGTCAATCGCTTTATCCGGTAAAAATCTATCTGTAATATATCTGTCAGATAATTGTGCAGCTGCAATCAGAGCGCTGTCTAAAATTCTCACACCGTGGTGAACTTCGTATTTTTCTTTTAAACCTCTCAAGATTGAAATCGTATCTTCAACCGAAGGTTCATCAACCAGTACCGGCTGGAAACGACGTTCAAGGGCAGGGTCTTTTTCAATGTACTTGCGGTATTCATTAATTGTAGTAGCACCGATTGTACGTAACTCACCTCTTGCAAGCATTGGTTTAAGCAGGTTTCCTGCATCCATAGACCCTTCTGTTGCGCCGGCTCCGACAACTGTATGCAGCTCATCAATAAACATTACAATTTCGCCGTTTGATTCCTGTACTTCTTTGAGTACGGCTTTCAATCGTTCTTCAAATTCTCCTCTGAACTTTGCACCTGCCACCAGTGCCCCTAAGTCAAGGGATATAAGCTTAACTTCCTTTAAGCTTTCAGGAACATCGCCTCTGATTATTCTCTGGGCTAAACCTTCTACAATAGCAGTTTTACCAACTCCCGGTTCCCCGATTAGAACAGGGTTATTTTTAGTTCTTCTGTTTAAGACCTGTATAATACGTCTGACTTCTTCATCACGTCCTATAACAGGATCTAATTTACCCTTACGTGCTCTTTCTGTAAGGTCAGTTGAATATTTTTCAAGAGCCTTCATATTTTCTTCTGCGTTTTTATTATCCACTTTTTTATTACCTCTAATCTTTCTCATTGCGTTCAAAACAGAATTTGTGTCAACGCCATGGCGTTTAAGCAAATCTTTGATAAATGAGTTATCTAATTTTGTCATCGCAATTAATATGCATTCAATCCCGATAAAATCGTCTTTTAAGCTTTCTGCTTCCTGTGTTGCGATTTCAAGCAAGGTATTTGTGTCGCGTGATAAAAATACCTGCTGACCCGCACTTACTCCTGAAATTGTAGGATATTCCTTAATCCTTGCAACGATTGCATTAATAAAGTTCTGGTTTAAGAGTTTTAGCTCTTCAAGGTAATCCTTTGCAATTCCTTTGTCCTCAATCATTGCCATAACAATATGTTCAGGCTGAACCTCGGAATTTTTATAAAAATCCTTTTTCGCGTTTGCAGCAAATATAATTTCCTGCGAATAGTTTGTAAATTTTTCAAAATTAATCATATAAATAATTACTCCGTTTAATTATATTTTAATGCTATTTTTGAAAAATCAAGATTTTTTAATTATTAATTAACAATTGGGGTAAATATATCTTATCTATGAAATGGATTATAAAAATGTAATTTTTGAAAATCAGGATTTTCTATTTATCAAAATCAAACAAATCACTTAATGTTATTCCCAGCGCACGAGTAATTTTGAAAAGCATTTTTACAGAAGGATTGTTTTTACCACCTTCAAGTTTTCCAACATAAGTAGGATGTATACCAATCTTTTCAGCTAAGGTTTCTTGTGTAAAACCTTGAGCAAGTCTGTACTTTTTTATGTTTAAACCAAGTTTTTCTAAAACTTTTATGTTCATATTTGATAATATAGATTGATACGCTTATTATGGGTATAGACTGACACGCTTATTTATTGGGTTAAAGCTTGTAATAGTAATATTTTATGACTTATTTTAAGTAAATTTGAATTGTTTAGATTGGAATAATATGAACAAAAACTATAAAAAAGTTTTATTGATAGATTTAGACGGAGTGTTAAATAATTACAATGGTAAATTTGATGCAAATTTTATACCGGATATAAAGAATGGAGCGTATGAGTTTTTGCAAAAGTTGTCAAAAGATTACGAAGTAAAGATTTTTACGACACGTAATAGGCTCTTAGCAGTCAAATGGCTGATTAAAAATAAAATTGATTGTTTTGTAAGTGATATAACAAATATAAAAGATGCTGCATATCTTCATATAGACGACAGAGCAATATGTTTTGAAGGAGATTACGAAAAAACATTTAATGAAATTAAAGAATTTAAAGTATATTGGAAGAAAAATACATAAAAAGATTGTGTAATTCCTTTATTCCCTCCCCTGAAAAGGGAGGGAATGTTTTAATTTTAAGTATTAGCCCCCTAGCCCTCCCCTAAAAAGGGAGGGGATGAAACTCTTTTGATTTTTCTTAAATAATGCTAAAATTATCATATGAAAATTTGTTTTGTACCGATAGACAACAGACCTGTGTGCTATAGTCTTGCAAAAGACATTGCAGCAATTGATGAAGATATTGAGCTTTTTATTCCTCCGCGTGAGTTTCTCGGGGATTTAACAAAAAGTGCACGGGTAAATGAAATTTTAGACTGGCTGGAGAACATACCGGCATGCGATGCAATGGTTTTGTCGCTTGACACCATTGCTTACGGCGGTCTAATCCCGTCAAGGCGCTCTCCTGATAGTTTAGAAGAGATAAAAGCCCGCCTAAACCGTCTTAAACCTTTGCTAAAAAACAAAAAAGTCTACGCTTTTTCTAGCATAATGCGGATTTCAAACAACAATTACAACGAAGAAGAAAAAGAGTACTGGAAAGATTGGGGCAAAAAAATTTTTGAATACTCATACTCAGGCGTTAACGACGGTATTCCGCAGGCAATCTTAGACGATTATCTTGCAACTAGAAAACGCAACTTTGAGATAAATAAAACCTATCTTGACTGGGGATTGGATACTTTAATCTTTTCAAAAGACGATTGCGCACTAAAGGGATTTAATGTTGATGAAGCTCGCGAACTTGAACGCCTCGGCGGTAAAACAAAAACAGGGGCAGACGAAATTCCGCTTACACTGCTTGCCCGTGCAATAGAGAAGGAAATTAAGGTCTTTGTTGAATTTACAGAACCGGAATACAAAGATTGTATTTCAAACTATGAGGATGTTTCTATAGAAAAATCCGTTCAAGGCCAGCTTGAACTCGGTGGATTTACGCCGGTTCAAACTCGTGAAGATGCAGATATCGTGCTTGTTGTAAATAATTTTGTTGAGAAACAGGGCGAACACGTTATGGGCTGGGATACAAAGCCGTTCAGAAAAACATTTACTCCGCCTGATAAACCATACGCAGTGGCGGATGTTCGGTACGCAAACGGCGCGGATAACGATTTTGTGGAACAAATATTGCCAGACTTTCCTGCATACGGATATGCAGGCTGGAACACTTCTGCAAATACCTTAGGAAGCCTTCTTGCAGGGGTAAAAGTTAAGTGGAACGCTAAAAAATACAGCGATAAGGCATTTAGAAAACTCCAGATGATAAGGCTTCTCGACGACTGGGCTTATCAGGCTAATGTTAGAATTAACGGTGAAACTCCACAGCTTGAAGATTTAATGAAACCTTATGATGAAAGATTGACAAGATATTTGGAGTTTAAACCGGTCAACCCAATTACATACTCCTATCCTTGGAAGCGTTCGTTTGAGATTGAAGTTAGTTTGTGATAGGATTTGACTATGATTAAACCAGAATTGTTGATGCCGGCAGGCAATATTGAAAAATTAAAGTACGCAATCAAATACGGTGCCGATGCTGTTTATCTCGGGGTTGTTGATTTCAGCCTCAGGGCAATGCGCAAAGGCGAACTTATTACACTTGAGAACCTCAAGTATGCAATTGATACCGCGCGCGAACTCGGTGCAAAAGCATATTTAACACTGAATATTTTCGGGGTTAATAATGATATTAAAGCTCTTGAGGGCTGTATGGACAGGATTGTTGACTCAAATCCGGATGCTCTTATTATCAGCGATCCGGGGATTATGCGTCTTGCTAAAAAATATATGCCGGATACTGATATCCACGTGAGTACTCAGGCTAATATTTTGAACTATGAAGCAGTACGTTTCTGGCAGGATATGGGAGCAACAAGAGCAATTCTGGCGCGCGAACTCCCGATTAAAGATGTTGCGGAGATTAAAAATAAGGTTCCTGACATGGAGCTGGAATGCTTTATCCACGGTGCACAATGTGTGTCTTTTTCCGGTAGATGTCTATTGAGTGATTATATGACAGACGGAGAAAGAAAAGCAAACTCCGGAAACTGTTCACAGCCTTGCAGATGGAGTTATAAACTCGTTGAAGAAACACGTCCGGGGCAATATCAGGAGATTGTTCAGGATGATAAGGGTACGCATATTTTGAGTACGAAGGATTTATGCCTTGTAAAACACTTGAAAGAAATGATTGAAGCAGGTATTGATTCTTTCAAGGTTGAGGGCAGAACAAAGAGTTTATACTATGTTTCAGCTGTTGCAAAAGCTTACAGAGAAGCGATTGATACAGTTATGGAAAATCCTGACGCAGATATGTCAGAATACTATGAAGAACTTCTAAAAGTTGGAAACAGAGGATATACAACAGGTTTCTATCTGGGGGAAGGTTATCCGAAAGACGGTTATAGCTACGATATTTCAAAAGGACTTGCAGGGGCTGATTTCTTATGCGAAATAGCAGGACGGGAAGATGATTGGTATAGAATTAAGATAAAAAATAAATTCTATAAAAATGAAGATATTGAAATAATTACGCCTTCTGAAAAATTTATTACTCAGGTTACTGAGATTAAGACAATGAAAGGTGAGGAGCTTGAACTGGCTAACACAAACGACGACTTGTGGGTGAAATTTGCAAAAGCACCGCTTGATTATGAATACGCTATGGCAAGAACAGTAGGAATTAAAGGCGGGGTAAATGAGGCTCAAAACTGCGCTTGTAATGGTTAATAAAATGCAGGAGTGTATAAAAAATGTTTTTAAAACCGGATTATAATTTGAAAAATATTTATGAAATAGATTTTGTTGAACTGAAAGAACAGGGTATAAAATGCTTGATGTTTGATTTAGACAGTACAGTTATGGTGTCAAAATCATCAAATTTTTTGCCTGAAACCGTTGAATGGTTCAATACTTTTATAAAAGATTTTGAAGTTGCAATAATTTCTAATAATAAGAATGATAAATATATTGAAGAAGCTTCTAAAATAGCACCTTGCAGAGTTATCGGGCGTGCCGATAAGCCTAATCCTAAGGTAATGCGTTCATATCTTGAATCTATAGGTGTCGAGCCCTGCTGTGCAGTAATGGTGGGTGACAGGCCGCTTACAGATATACTTGCAGGAAAACTGCTTGGCTGTAAAACGATTCTAGTAGGTTCAATTAATCCAAAAGAAAACCTTCCGACAAAGTTTGTGCGTGCTCTGGAACGTTCAACAATCAGATAATAAAGGAGTGTGTGTATATGAAAATAACAGCAGTAAATGCAAAGCAGCCCTCAAAGCCTCAATTCAAGGCAGTAAATCAAAAATATTTTGAATGGGCAAAGAAAGACTATAGTTTAGAGAAAAATGTATCATCAAATTGGATTGATAGACTAGATTTTGATGTGCTTTTATTTAAAGAAATCTCTCCCCAAGATGGTATAGACACAGTTAATGCTGTAAAAAAATACATGAAAAAAACAGACGATGCGCTGGAAGATTTGTTAAATAGTTTCAGAAAAGCTAATCGATAGTTTTATTAATGATAGCACCAGTAATTGCTCCTAGCCCTATACCAAGAAGCGAACCAGTTGGGCCTAGATGTTTTGCACCAATTGCGCCGAGTATACCTGTTGCTCCCAGAGTTGTTGCTAGAGTAACTGTAGATTTTCCCGCTTCTTCAAAAAAGTTTTTACCATTTTTTACTTCGTGAGCTATATGTGCAGCTTCAATACCTCCCATTGCAGCTACACCGAGAATAGGTGTTCTTATCATCGCTCTTGCTATTATATCTTTAAAAGGATTATTACATTTAAAAATTTTAGCATGGACAACCCTTTTATTAGTTGCCGTAGAATTTATTTTTTCAATGTTTGTAATCGTATGGCTTGTTTCAATATTGAATTTCTTTTTAAACCATTCTCCCAATTTTGTATCCCATAAAGTTTTATCCTGTCTGATTATCCACTCGGCGGCTTTAGGATTAGGGCAGTCTTTGGAAGATGGGTTGAGATAATCATTCAGAATAGTTCCCCTAAAGAATGAGAAGGGGTGCTGTGCAATCTTGTTGTCATATCCAGTATGGAAATGCGGGTCTTTAAAACCATCTTTTATCTGTTTGTATGCACTCATCACATCTCTCAAATCTTCGGGGCCGTTCAGTACCGCAAGTGAAACTAACCCCATAGCAGGCGTATAATCTTTATTCTCTAGCTTGTCAGGAATACTGTTAATCCTTCCATACATCGGTAGTCCTTCAAAAATTACGTTAGATGAGCTATCTCCGGAAATTGAATTTTTTAAGTTTTTATAATCACTGTAAATCTCGGGAAATTTTTCTTCACCGAATTGCAGCATAACAGGGTTTATTGCCATAATAAAACCTTCACCATTTACTACATTATATTTATATAAAAACAATTTATTTACCAAAATTGTCATATATTAAAGAAACTTTACAAATCTTGCAATAAATAGTTCCTTGCGTGCTATAATATTTTAATAGGAGTTTATATGCAAATAACAAAAATTAGTTTAAGCAAGTCTTCAAAACCACAATTCAAGGCAGTAAATCAAAAATACTTTGAATGGGCAAAGAAAGACTATGCAATAGGAGGAGATATCTCTACAGAGTGGTTACAACGTATTAGATATGATGTATGTTTGTTTAAAGAAATTTCTCCACAAGACGGTATTGATACAATTAATGCAGTAAAAAGACTTATAAATAAACGGGATGACTTTATAGAAGAAGTACTAAAAAATTTTAAATATGAATTAAAGCACAAGTAAATTAACAGTTTAGACAGCAAAATCGTACTATTTGGAGTTTATATGCAAATAACAAGAATTAGTTTAAGCCAGCCATCAAAGCCACAATTCAAAGCAGTAAATCAAAAATATTTTGAATGGGCAAAGAAAGATTATAGTTTGACAGAGGATGTTTCTTGTGACTGGCTTCAGCGTTTAAGTTTTGATGTCTTTTTGTTTAAAAAAATCTCTCCAAAAGATGGTATAGATACTGTTAATGCTGTAAAAAAGTATATGAAAAAGACAGATGATGTGATGGAAGATTTGTTAAAGCGTTTCAAGATTGCTAGTCAAGAACACGGTTAACAGCAGCACCGGATATAGCACCTAACCCAATCCCTGCTAGTGAACCGGTTGGTCCTAAATGTTTTGCCCCAATCGCACCTAGAATTCCGGTCGCAGCAAGTGTTGTTCCAAGAGTCAATAATGACTTGCCGCTTTCTTCAAAAAAGTTTTTACCATTTTTTACTTCGTGTGCTACATGTGCAGCCTCAATACCTCCCATTGCTGCCACACCGAGAACAGGTGTTCTTGTCATCGCACGAGCTAATATGTCCTTAAATGGATTGTTCGTCTTGAAAACTTTAGCAAGTACTAATTTTTTATCAACACTAGTTGAAGCGATATCTTGTATTTGAGTTACTTTTTCATCAACTTCTATTCCCAATTTCTTTTGTACCCAATTTCCTAGCTTTGTATCCCATAAAGTTTTATCCTGTCTGATTATCCATGCAGCGGCTTTAGGATTAGGGCAGTCTTTAGAAGAAGGATTTAAATAATCATTCATAATAGTTCCCCTAAAGAATGAAAACGGATGCTGTGCAATTTTGTTATCATATCCGGAATGGAAATGTGGGTCTTTAAAACCATCTTTTATCTGTTTGTATGCACTCATCACATCTCTTAAATCTTCCGGTCCGTTGAGCACCGCAAGTGAAACTAATCCCATAGCAGGCGTATAATCTTTATTCTCCAGCTTGTCAGGAATGCTATTAATCCTTCCATACATCGGCAGTCCTTCAAAAATTACGTTAGATGAGCTTTCTCCGGAAATTGAATTTTTCAAGTTTTTATAATCACTGTAAATCTCGGGGAATTTTTCTTCACCGAATTGCAGTATAACAGGGTTTATTGCCATAATAAAACCTTCACCATTTACTACACTATATTTATATAAAAACAATTTCTTCACCAAAATTGTCATATATTAAAGAAACTTTACAAATCTTGCAATAAATAGTTTCTTGCGTGCTATAATATTTTAATAGGAGTTTATATGCAAATAACAAGAATTAATTTAAGCCAGCCTTCAAAACCACAATTTAAAGCAGTAAATCAAAAATACTTTGAATGGGCAAAGAAAGACTATGCAATTGGAAAAAACGTTTCTACAGAATGGCTGCAACGTTTAAGATATGATGTATGTTTATTTAAAGAAATCTCTCCACAAGATGGTATAGACACAATTAATGCTGTGAAAAAATATATGAATAAAACTGGTGAAGGTCTAGAACATGTATTGAACAACTTTAAATATGAATTAAAGCACAAGTAAATTAACAGTTTAGACAGCAAAATCGTACTATTTGGAGTTTATATGCAAATAACAAGAATTAGTTTAAGCCAGCCTTCAAACCCTCAATTCAAAGCAGTAAATCAAAAATACTTTGAATGGGCAAAGAAAGACTATAGTTTAGAGAAAAATGTATCATCAAACTGGATTGATAGACTAGATTTTGATGTGCTTTTATTTAAAGAAATTTCTCCCCAAGATGGTATAGACACAGTTAATGCCGTGAAAAAATACATGAAAAAAACTGACGATGCGCTGGAAGATTTGTTAAATAGTTTCAGAAAAGCTAATCGATAGTTTTATTAACGATAGCACCAGTAATTGCTCCTAGCCCTATACCAAGAAGCGACCCTGTTGGTCCTAGATGTTTTGCACCAATTGCGCCTAGTATACCTGTTGCTCCTAGGGTTGTTGCAAGAGTAACTGCAGATTTTCCCGCTTCTTCAAAAAAGTTTTTACCATTTTTTACTTCGTGAGCTACATGTGCTGCTTCAATACCACCCATTGCAGCTACCCCGAGAACAGGCGTTCTTGTCATCGCACGAGCTATTATATCTTTAAAAGGATTATTGCATTTAAAAATTTTAGCATGGACAACCCTTTTATTAGTTGGCGTAGAATTTATTTTTTCAATGTTTGTAATCTTTTGGCTTGTTTCAATATTGAATTTATTTTTAAACCATTCACCCAATTTTGTATCCCATAAAGTTTTATCCTGTTTTATTAACCAAGCCGCAGCTTTAGGATTAGGGCATTCTTTAGACGAAGGATTTAGATAATCATTGAGAATAGTTCCTCTAAAGAATGAGAAAGGGTGTTGTGCAATTTTGTTATCATATCCGGAATGGAAAGTAACAGGTTTAGGAAATTTGTTTTTAATTTGTTTATAAGCGCTGAAAACATCTCTTAAATCTTCCGGCCCGTTCAGCACCGCAAGTGAAACCAACCCCATCGCAGGAGTATAATCTTTATTCTCCAGCTTGTCAGGAATACTATTAATCCTTCCATACATCGGGAGTCCTTCAAAAATTACGTTAGACGAACTTTCACCTGAAATAGAATTTTTTAAGCTTTTATAATCACTGTAAATCTCGGGAAATTTTTCATCACCGTATTGCATCATAACAGGGTTTATTGCCATAATAAAACCTTAATCATTTACTACACTATACTTATATAAAAACAATTTCTTCACCAAAATTGTCATATATTAACGAAAATTTACAAATCTAGTAATAATTAGTGTCATTCGTGCTATAATACGTCAATAGGAGTTTATATGCAAATAACAAGAATTAGTTTGAAGCAGCCATCAACACCTCAATTCAAAGCTGTAAATCAGAAATACTTTGAATGGGCTAAGAAGGATTTTAGTATTGGTGATAGTGTTTCAACTGAGTGGATGGATAGATTAAGTTTTGATGTATTTTTATTTAAAAAAATTTCAAGACAGGATGCTATAGATACAATTAATGCAGTAAAAAGATATATGAAAAAAACAACTGAAGGACTTGAAGAAACTTTGAAATCTTTAAGAAATCCCAATTAATTATCGAATGTTTTAATAATGTCTAAAGCTTGTTTCTGTTTTGCTGGTGATAGTTTTGATACTATTGCTGAAATCTGGTCTGTGTAATAGTCACTATGCTCAGGCTTGAATGCAAAAAGCTGCACCTCCTCAATATCTAATGCCTTGCATAACCTTACCAGGGTCGGATACTCGATAAATGATTTACCATTTTCCCAGAAAGCTATAGTTTTGGTTGATACATCCACAAGTTCCCCAAGCTTTTCCTGACTATAACCGCAAAGTTCTCTATAGCCTTTTATCTTTTTACCAAATTCATTCAGAAAATAACTCATTTTATTAGGATAGAATATTATGTTGGTGGTATCTATAACTAATGGGGTAAAAATATATTACATTCAAGGTAATAACACTAGTTTTTTAGTATTAGTTTTTCAAAATTAAAATCAGCTATGTTTCTTTGAGAAAGTGAGATATAGATGTATTTATGACTTAAAATATGGGGTGAGTTTTTTATATAATTTCCAATACCTTGGCGAACTTAACGGCCTGAGTTATATTTTGGGCTTGAAGCTTATAGCAAATAGAAGCTTTAATCACCCTTGTGTGGTATATTCCGCTTAGTGATAATATTTCTATTATATTTTTTATATTGGTACCGGATGATGCCAGTTTAAGGAATTTTATTTCCTCTGCTGTCAACGGTTCAAGTAAAACAGCCTGCCGGTCTGCTTCGTGTGACAGAAATCGTTTTCTAAATTTTGGTTTAATATTTCGGCTGTCTATTAGTTTTAGATTTAAGGCTTTCAATATTAATTCATTTCTGTTTGATACTTGTAGTTTTGCGTAAAGAGTTTTAATGCGTGTTTTTGCTGTATTGTAACTTACGCCAAGCATTTGCGCAGCTTCTTTATATGTAATGCCGGAAGCAAGGAGTTTGAGAAGTAGTCGTTGAGAAGTTATAAGAGAAAGTTTTTGCTTCATAATGTTTTACATGTTAACATGAAAAGCTTATAAATAAAGAGATAGAACTCTATTTTTTATCTTGTCTATTTGTCCATAGTAGACAAATAGACATTAAGACATAATATAACAATGAAGGTAAGAGTTCGTTTAAAAAGTAAGATACTTAAAAACTTGGGCTCTAGGATAAAAGAGTTAAGAAACAAACAGGGTATAACTCAAGAAGAGCTTGCTTATCTTGCTGGTGTTGATTCTTCTTATATTGGAGGAATTGAAATTGGTCGAAGAAGTCCTTCTATTTATTGTCTTTATTCAATTGCTGTCGCATTAAAAGTTAAGCTTTCTCAAATCGTTGATTTTGATATCTAAAATTATTCAAATACTCGCCCAGTTTTTGAAGTGCAGGAGTTAAATTTTCTGCACAGAAGCCTGCTCTTACGTAACCTTCCATTTCCAGCGTTTCACCAGGTAAAAGTGCTACACCTGTTGTTTTTTGCACATCTCTGCAAAATTCTCTTGAGGGAACATTAACATTATATTTCAAAAGAACTGTTGTTCCGCCTTTTGGAAGAATGCATCTAACTTTCGGGGTTGTATCCAGCCAGTTTTTCAAAATACTTAGTCCGTTTTGCATAATTTTGAAATTTCTCTCAGCGATACAATCCTTTTGTTCAAGTGCTATGGCTGCGAAATAATCATCCAGAGCACTAATGCTTATCGTATTGTATTGTCTTTGATGGTTAATTTCGTTAATCAAATCTTCTCGTGCAGAAGTAATCCAGCCGACTCTAAGCCCCGGAAGCGAGTATGTTTTTGACATACTGCCTACGGAAATCCCTTTATCATAAATATCTGCAATTGACCTCGAATAAGGCTTTCCAATCAGGTTTAAACCTCTGTATACTTCGTCGGATAAAATCCAGACATTTTTTCTCTCTGCGATTTCCGTAATCTTTTCAAGCATCCAGTCGGGAATAACTGAACCTGTTGGATTGTTCGGATTATTCAGGCAGAGCAGTTTTGTTTTTGGGGTAATAATTTCGTCCAGTTCTTCTAAATCAGGAAGCCAGTTGTTTTCTTCTTTTAAAAAGTCTAATTTTACACTACAGCCGAGTGATTCCGGAATTGAGTAGTGCTGCTGGTAAGTTGGGACTATTGATACGACTTCATCTCCTTTTTCAAGCAGTGAGAGAAAGACAAGCTGGTTTGCTCCTATAGCTCCGTGTGTAACTGTAATATTTTGTTTTGTTTCATAAAGTGTTTGTATAGCTGTTTTCAGCCTCTCAGAACCTGTAATATCGCCGTAGCCGAGCTTTATATCAAAGATTTCCTGTGAAAAATTAAGCTCATTTATGCAAAGCGGTGAAATACATGTTGTTGTAAGGTCATACTTTGCTGAGGCTTCGTATTTATTCATCCATTCTTCTATCTTAAAAGCAGCAATTTTCATATCTATATATTATCATAAATTGGTTGAAATTCCGGCTGTTTTTTGTTAGGATTTATTCATCAAAAGAGGGAGTTATATGAAAAAATTATTTTTATCAGTATTAACAGCATTGTTGTTATTTTCACCTGCGTTTGCAGCAAACATAGAGGTCTTGCCTACAATGCAGAGCAAGACAAATGTTCAGGACAGAGTCTGGGTTGGAACATTCCAGATTGTTTGGAATGATTTTATGGACAAAATTGCGTTCACTAAGATTAAATTTCCTACAGGCACACCTGTTATTGTAAATGAACTCAACAAACAGGATTTTACTGTTGATGAGCTTTCTGAAAAATGTTATTACAAATACGCAGGTATTATTAAAAAGAATACTAAAAAACTTATTACGAAGGCAATCAAGAAGAAATTCAATGAAACGAGTGATATTCTTGACCAGCTTGATTTAACTCCGGGGAAAGACAGATTTCTTGTGTATGCTATGCTCAAGAAAGATTTTCAATTCGCAGCACCGTTTGATAAGCTCGGCAAGTCTAAATTCAGAGATACGGAAGCTGAGTATTTCGGGATTAAATCAAGTTCACCTAAGGAACTTGACGATACTGTAGAGGTATTATTCTATAATAATCCTTCTGATTTTGCTGTAAAGCTTGATACTGCTGGAAATGACGAAGTTTATTTGTACAAGACTGCTAATACAAAAACTTTTAATTACCTGTATGATGATATGTTAAAGAAACAGGAGCAGTTCAGCGGAAGTACAAAATTTAGTGAGGAAGACGAGCTGAAAGTACCTAACCTTAAATTCTTTGAAGAAAAGACATTTGAAGAAATCGGCGGAAACAGGGTTAAGGGTACTAATATAATCATAGACAAGGCTATGGAAACTGTTAAGTTTGAGATGGATAATACAGGTGTCAAGCTCAAGAGCGAGGCTGCAATTATCGCGAAGATGACTGCTTTACTTCCTGCTGAGGAGTCAAGACATTTCTATTTTGACGACACGTTCGTAGTATTTCTAAAAGAGAAAGGTAAAGAAAAACCTTACTTTGCTCTGAGGGTTTATGATATCTCGAAATTTCAGGGCTAGAGTTGTTTAATTTCTTATGGGGCGCATTCTCGCAGAGAATGCGCTTTTCTGATGATAAAATGTAATTTTTTATTACAGGATTTTCTTTTTGCATGTTTCTATATTAAAATATTATTATTGTGAAGACCTTGGTCTTTTATTCTAGAAAAAGTTTAATAAATAGTTGGGAAAAATTTGAATGAGAAGAAGAAGGAAGTATGATTTTTATCTGGTTGTTTTCTTGACCATACTTACTGTGGGATATTTTACGTACAACCATATGTCTGCTGAATCCAGAGGGGTAGAGAATTATTCAGAGGCTCTTGAAGCGTATAAGGCAAGTGATTATGAAAAAGCTTATGAGGAATTTGCAAAAGTTCCGTCCGGTTCTACGCTTAAGCCGTCTGCTCTATTCAGGCAGGCCAGATGTGCTACGAATATGGATAAGAAAGAACTTGCTATAAAAAAATATAACCGTATTGTGCATTCTAGCGTAAAGTCTTCTATTGCACCAATAAGTGAATATAATATGGCAAATTTGATGTTTGAAATTCAGGATAAGGGTGCGAAAAAACATTTTAAAAAAATAATAAAAAAATACCCGACGAGCGATTATGCTGTAGCGTCAAATTATTACCTCGGGCTTATTGAGGTTTCAAATCCGCCTAAGAGTGAGAGGGGATTAAAGAAATCTAAGAACAGGGCGTTTATTTATTTCAAAAATTATCTTGAAGAAGCGCCGGACGGAAGGTTTGCATTAAAAACAATTGACGAGATTAAAAAGCTTGGGGTTCAGCTTACAAACTATGATAATCTTTTGATTGCAAAATCTTATTATGCAAACGGCGAGTATACAAAGGCAAAGGATTACTTGAACAAGACTACGCTTGCTGAAAGCTGGTCTGACTTTGCAAAAAATGAGTATAAGCTTGGGAATAAAGAAAAAGCGAATTACTATGCAGAACTCGGGTTGAAAAAGCACGCCTCTAATACGCCTAATGCTGATGTTTATGAGGTTATTGACAATTATATTGCTTCTTTTCCTCTGCGCAGGGATGGGATTATTAAACTTAACTCGCTGGGGTTGAATTCTACCGGCGCAGATTATGCAGCGTATCTTAATTGTAATGAGGTTGTCGCATCTAACCTTAAGGAAGCCTGTTATAGAACTTTGTATGAAAAATATCCGAGTGGTCAGTTTTCCGCTGATTCTCTGTTTAATATTTTTATGGCAAAGTATCTTCAGAAGAAATATTATGATGCACAGAGGCTCGGGTTTCTTCATTTGAAAAAATTTCCAGATGTTAATTCAAGTCCGGCTGTGACATATTATATGGGAAAAATTGCGTTTAAGCTTAAGCATTATGAAAGCTCAAATAATTATTATAAGCAGGTTATAGCTAAGTATCCGGATTCTTATTATGCTTTCAGGGCAAATTATAATTTGTATAAGGATGACGGTCTGTTTCCGTTTTTAGAGTTGAACGAAAAACCGGTTGTCTTCCCTTACAAAAAGTCACTTGATAATAACCTTGTTGTAAAACTGGCTTATCTTAAGGATTATGATTTAGTAGAAGAGCTATGTAAAAAGGATAAGTTTATTCAGAGCTGGATTGCCTACGAAAAAGAAAATTATACAATATCAGCAGTTCTTGCCCGCAAAGGTATGGAAGAACTTGCTGTAAAACCTTCTTTTGAAGATTTGAGATGGCGTCTGGTTTATCCTATGCACTACTATGATATTGTTGATAAGGTCAAGGGCGGCAATAATCCGATTATTCTTGAAGCTATTATTAAAGAGGAAAGTCATTTTAATCCGTTTGCAAAGAGTTCTGTCGGTGCGGCCGGTTTAATGCAGTTAATGCCTGCTACATATAATGAAGTCGTCAAAAAACATAATCTGCCGTCCGATTTGAATGCTGAAACTGCTAATATTACAGCAGGAAGTTATTATTACAGCGGGTTAAAAAAGGTACTCGGTAATAAAGACTTGTACGCAATTGCTGCTTACAACGGCGGAATCGGCTCTGTAACCAACTGGTTCTCAAAGCTTATTTACAGTGATATAGATGAATTTGTCGAGCAGATTCCTTATCCGGAAACAAAGAATTACGTTAAGAAAGTTCTTAGAACATACTGGGTATACGGAAATGTATATTAGGGGTAAATGTTTTTTAGCAATTTTATCAACGGGGATTTTTTTGTCAGTTTCAGCTGCTGGTAATCCTTATGAGATGATGCTTACAAATAATAAAGATATCGAAAACCGGCTGATTTTTTTCGATAAGTTATACGGTTGTGTGCCGTATAAATATCATCAGGAAGGTGTCGGAATTTACCTGATTAACGGAAAAATTAACGGTGCGTGTTCCTTAAAATGGGTTATGGCTGATTGTAATTTCCCTGAAGGCGTGTACCAGAAGTTTGCAGAGGTTCAGAAACACAGGACTATTGAAAGAGTTAACAGGCTGCATGATGGCTACAGGCAGGAATTGAAGGATAAAAACTACAGGTATCTTTTGTCAACCGGTAATAAATACTGTAAAATTATTTTTTAGTTTTAAAAGTGAGGTAAACAATGAAAAAGATTTTATTTATTTTTGCGTTATTAATCTTAAATATAGCCGTCTGCAATGCAGAAGATACTGTTATTACATTAAAAATGTACAGCTGTAAGTCACGTACGCCGGAGCCGATATGGTTTAACTATTATCCTGAACGGAGTGCAGAGCAAACCTGTATGCCGCTTGGCCCGGCTTCCTCAAGCGATGAGTATTATAAAACAACGCCAGATTTCACGAGCTGCGTTAAGGATTATATTGAAGGTGTAAATATATATAAGTCAGGTATGGCTGATTGCGAAGAATTTATCCGTAAAGAACATATATTAAGAAATGGGGCTTGCGTAGTTGATATAGAGAAATCAAGTATGCGTGTGAAAAATTTTATGTGCGGCGGCGCAAGTGATGAAGAAGCTGACAGGATAAGAAAACTGTACTCTAAGTAATGGAAATCAAGGCTTTAAAAATCACCTATTTGAATGTTATGTGTAATGGCAAAATCGTGTACAATATTGGTGCAATTTAGTTATTTAAAGGTTAATGTATGAAAAAGCTATTCTTAATGACTTTAGTTTCTATTGTATCAGTTTTCTGTACAGGTTGTGTGAAATTCTCATATGATATTCAAATTGATGACAAAGATAAGGTAACAATTTCTGAATTAAAACAGGTTAAATTTCCACCATTGAGTTCGGAAACTTTTCAAAGAGATTTGAAAAAAGATTTAGGACCTATAGTTAGCAAATATATAGATGCCGGTTATGAAGTTGATTTGACTTTTGCTGATAAGGATGGTAATTCAGGCTTTGTTATAAAAAGAAAAGGGCTTTCATTCCTTGATGCTTCTGAAAATATGCCAAAAGGATTTAAGAATAATGACAAAAATTCTTTTGTCGTTAAAAGAGGTCTGTTAAAAAGGTTCTATAAGCTTCATCTCGTATATACTCTTGAAGATGCCGTAAATGAGGCTGCTACAGAAGCTCAAAACTTAAAACTGGCCAGTAGAGCTTTTATAAAATATAAAGATGTCTTAAATAAGATTGCTATGTCAACAACTAAAACAATCGATCCGGTTAGCGGTAATGTTTTGGTAACTACTAAATATGCTGGAGGAAATGTTGTTCTAAGTCAGTATGATTCGCTTGCAGCAAGCGGCGGGTTTCAAGAACAGGCTTCGCCTCAGGCAGAATTGACTATTAAAATTCCGGTTAAAGCTACAAAGCACAATGCCTCTAGGGTAATCAGCGATACTGAATATCAATGGGTATTTTTAGATGAAAGTCAGCCGGTCGATATTGTTATTGAATATGAAAAATATGATTTCTCTACTATAGCTATGATATTTTCAATATTGGTTATAGGAATAGGCGCCATGTTATTAGCACAAAAACTTCGCGCTGAAGATCCGGTACAAGGTTTATAATAAGAATAGGAGGACAAGAATGTCAATAGTATTAATAGCATTAGTTGCTGCATTAGTAGTAATATTTTGGGCGTATGGTATATACGTTTCTCTCATTAAAAAAAGAAACAAAACTCAGGAAGCTTTTTCTGCAATAGATGTACAGCTTAAAAAAAGATATGATTTGATACCTAATATTTTGACAATTGCTCAAAAATATATGGATCACGAACGCGGTTTGATGGAAGAAGTTACTAAATTAAGAACTCAGGTAATGGGTATTCCTAGTAATTTTGAGAACATCGATAGAAAGATAGCTCTTGATGCTCAAATTGCTCAAAAAATGGGACAAATTATGGTTGCAGTAGAAAACTATCCGCAGGTTAAGGCTGACCAGACAATGATTACTGCAATGCAGACATATAACGAAGTTGAAGAACATATTGCAGCTGCAAGACGTTTCTATAACTCCGCTGCAAACGAGTTAAAAAATGCAGTAGAAATTTTTCCATCTTCATTCTTTGCAAGAATGCTTAATATTAAAGCTGTTGATTTCTTCAAAGCAGAAGAAAAAGAAAGACAAGCTGTTAATGCTGCAGACTTTTTGAAGTAGAATAGTTTTTAAAAACGCCCAAGCTGTATTATAGCTTGGGTGTTTTATCGGGCAAATATAGTAGGGCGACAATATGACAGAAGAAAAAACATATTCACAGATGCGTAAAGAATTTCAGGAGGTCTTTTTCAAGAAAATATCTCCAGGATTGTCTAAATATGAATCAGAACGCCTGCGTCAATTCGGGTATACTCGCGCAGTTAAGATAGCAGCACTTATCATTATTCTGGTGCTTGTTTTTCTGACGAAACAAATAGACATTGGCTTAATAGTCTTTATATGCTGTATTGCCGGTGCGGTATGTTTCGGGCTGAAGAAAAAATTTGAAAATGAAATTAAACAAAAAATTATGCCCTATGTCTGTAAGTGTCTGGGGGATTTGAAATGGAAATATGCCCAATGTTCTTTTGAGCAGTTATTATGCAAATCCGGTATAATTGACCGTTATAATCGCGTCAGCTATGATGATAGTTTTACAGGAATTTATAAAGATATAAATTATGAAATTTGTGAAACTAGTTTTTACTATACAACTGGTACAGGTAAGAATAGCAGTACAAGAACAGTATTTAAGGGTGTAATGATTAAACTGGATATGAATAAGAGCTTCACTGGAAATACGGTTATACGTCCTGATACATTGAAGCATGCCTCTCCTGCTGCAAACCTTAAGCACACAACATTAGAAGATGTAGTGTTTGAAAAGAAGTTTGATGTTTTTACAGATGATGAAGTTGAGGCAAGATATTTGATAACTCCGAGTTTTATGGAGCGTTTAAATAATATGAAAACGGCATTTAGTGCTGATAGAGTTTCATGTGCATTTTATGATAAATATTTGTTGGTGGGTTTGCATACTTCTAAGGATTTATTTTCGATTTGTTCTTTGAAAGAACCTGTAAATGACGGCAAGCAGTTCTTCACGATGTTTGAAGAAATTTTATCAATAATCAAGCTGATAGACCACTTCAAGCTTAATCAAAAGATTGGTTTGTGAGGTTTGATAAAAGTATTCTTTTTGTGTAAAATACTTTTATGAAAAACGGATTATTTATAACATTTGAGGGCGCTGACGGATGCGGTAAAACTACCCAGATTGAGCTTCTGGATAAATATTTAAAAGATAAAGGACTGGAAACCCTTATAACGCGTGAACCCGGTGCAAAAGGTCTGGGGGTTAAATTGAGAGAAATTCTTTTGAATTATGAGGGGGAAGTTTCTCCTAAAGCCGAATCTTTTCTGTTTCTTGCAGACAGAGCGCAGCATGTTGATTGTTTAATTAAGCCTGCAATAACGGAGGGTAAAATTGTTCTTTGCGACAGGCATACGGACTCGACTGTTGCGTACCAAGGGTATGGACGTGAACTTGATATTGTACAGATTAATTATTTAAACAATCTTGCAACCGGAGGACTGAAACCTGATTTGACTATTATTTTTGATATAGATGTTGAAACTTCTATGCAGAGAGTAGGTAAAAATAAAGATAGAATGGAGTCTGCCGGTGTGGAATTTTTTAACCGCGTAAGGTGCGGGTATCTGGAAATTGCAAAACAAGAACCCCAAAGGGTTAAGGTTATAAATGCTTCTGATACAATTGAAAATATACATAATCAGGTTGTGGAGCTCGTTAATAAGTTATGAATCTTCTGGAATTGGAACAAGCTGTAAATACGAACAAACAGAATATAGATTTTGATACTTTAAGAAAGGAACTTTCAGATTTGGAGTCGAAGCTTCAGACTCCGGAAGTGTGGTCTAATCAGAATTTGGCATCAGAGTTGGGGCAAAAGTCCAGAGAGATTAAAGACACTCTGGAAATGTTTGAGCGCTGGCAGTCAATTATTGATGATGCCAGAACTGCGCAGGAAATAGGCGATGAGGAGCTTATTAAGGAAAGTGAGGCGCAGTTAGACCAGCTTAAAAAAGAACTTGATAAATATGATTTCCAAAAAATGCTTTCAGGTGAATATGACGAAGCTGATGCGTTTTTGACGATTAATGCCGGCGCAGGCGGAACAGACGCACAGGATTGGGCAAGTATGCTTTTAAGAATGTACACCCGCTGGGCAGAGGCCAAAGGCTGGAAAGTTGAACTTGCGGATAAGTCTGACGGTGAAGAAGCCGGGATAAAATCTGCTACAATAAAAATTACAGGAAAATACGCATACGGTTATGCAAAGGCAGAAAAAGGGGTTCACAGACTTGTCAGAATTTCACCTTTTAATGCTAACGGAAAACGGCAGACGAGTTTTGCGTCCTGCGAAGTTTCGCCGATTATTCCTGATTATGAAAAAACAATTGTAATTCCTCCAGAGGATATTGAGGTTGATACAATGCGTTCAGGCGGTGCAGGCGGCCAGAATGTTAACAAAGTTGAAACTGCTGTCAGGATTTTGCATAAGCCGACAGGGATAGTAATAAAATGCCAGCAGGAACGCTCTCAGCTTCAAAATAAAGAAAATGCAATGCAGATGCTTGCCTCTAAACTTTTAGAACTGCGTCAAAGGGAACATGAAAAGAAGCTTGCCGAACTTAAAGGTGAAAATTTTGATATAAATTTCGGCTCACAAATCCGCTCCTATGTTTTCCACCCTTATAAAATGGTTAAAGATCACAGAACCGGCTTTGAGATGGGGAATGTTGATGCAGTGATGGATGGTGACTTGGACGGATTTATTGAAGCTTATTTAAAGTCTAAGTGATTTTTTTGAAAAGCTCCAAAAATTTTATTGCCGGTTTTACAAGGTATTTATCTTTTTTGTAAAAAATTGCAAATTCACGCTTAAAACTGTAGCCCTTAATCTTTTTAATACATACATTATCTTTTTGCGGAAAATATTTTATAAACAATTCAGGAAGAAAAGACACTCCAAGACCTTCATCAATCATCGAATATATGGTTTCTGCATTGTGGCATTCTATTACAGCTTTCGGTTCAAAGCCGTTTTCCTCGCATAAGGCTTTAAGGTATTGGCTTAGTGCCAGCTGCTCTGGAAATGTTATAAAATTGCATTCTTTAAACTTTCTAATATCAATTTCATCTTCCTTACACTCAATATTCCAGCTTTTAGGATATGCTGCAAATACAGTTTCATTGCATATATGTTCTGCCTTATAAATCAAACTGTCAGGGTTTTCTGTACCTAAATAAAAATCAATTTTGTCCTCTGCCAGCATTTTTTTTAAAATAAAAGTTGGATACTCTTCTATCTTAATATAACAGTTCGGAAAATCTTTATGAAGTTCTTTTAGAATTTTCGGCATAAAACAGTAACACCTGTGCGATGGAATACCGATAACTATATAAGTTTTTGACTGGTTTGAAATATCAGACATTTCTATTTCCAGTTCGCCTATATCAGCCATAATCCGTTTTGCCTTGCTAACAAAAGCTTCTCCGGCGTGGGTAAGTTTTATCGGGTTCCTTTCAAAGAGTTCAACGCCGAGTTCTTCTTCAAGAAGCTTAATGCTTTTGCTTAATGAAGGCTGCGAAATAAATAATTTTTTTGCAGCATTTGTAAAATTTTTTTCTTCTGCAATTGTCAAAACTTGTTTTATCTGATTAATGTTCATAAATACATTATAGCAAAAAGAATATAATCTTAGCATTTTATTATAGATAAAAACTATAGCTGCTATAAATTATTAGTATTATACAATGGGATTTGAGCGTTTTATACTAAATACAGTCAAGGGATAATAATTACGTGAAAAAGATAATTACAATAATAATACTCGGAGCTTTAAGCTTAAGCTCTTTTTGTTTTGCCGGAGAAAATGCCCCGATGGCTGTTAAGGCTGAAAAAGAAAATACCGCATCATACTGGGAAAATTATGGTGATGAACTTTTGAACGGGTATATTCAGGAAGCTCTGGAAAATAATTTAAGTATAAAGATTGCGGGAGCAAGAATTAAGGAATCTGAGGCAATTTTAGGTACTATAAATGCGCAGAGGCTTCCTCAATTGAGCATAAATCCGAGTGTTTATCCATACAGGACAATATCGCGCTGGTCAGGAAATTTCGGAAGCGGAAACTTGCTGTATTTCCCTTTGCTTTTAAACTGGGAGCTGGATATTTTTGGTAAGATTTCTGACAGGGTTCAGGCATCAAAAATGGGCGTAAAAATCAGCAAAGAAGATTTGAATATTGTTAAACTTGCAGTATCGTCTGAAATTGCAGCTTCTTATTTTAATATTGTTCTTGATGATAAACTGATAAAGAATTATGAAGAGATTGCATCCAACCTTGATGAAACAATCAGGCTGAAAAGACAGTTGTATGAAGGCGGAATTATTCCTTATGATAATCTATATGTTTCGGAATACGAACTTGTAACTCAGAAAAATCAGCTAAATTCGCTGTTAAGACAGAGGGAAATCCTTCTTCATCGTCTTGCAGTGCTAAGAGGAGTTTCTCCAGACGGAGGAAGCAATATTCAGAGAGTTTCTGTTGATAAGCTTGATTTCCCTTTTGGTGTAAATGCAGAGATATCATCTGATTTAATTTTTAAAAGACCCGATGTAATTCAGGCAGAATACGGGATTAAAAAGGCTGCCTTTGATGTTAAGGCTGCAAAAAAAGCTTTTTTGCCATCAATTAATCTAAATGAAATGGTCGGTTTCGAGAGTCTAAAGGCAGGCAGACTTTTTAACTGGGATAGTAATGTTTATCAGCTGGGCGGAGGACTGCTTCTGGATTTATATACAGGCGGTTACAAGATGTCCTATCTTAAGTATAATAAAGAACTTGCAGTTGAAAAACTGCATCAGTACAACAATGTTCTTTTGAATGCAGTTTGTGAAACTGAGAATTCAATTTCAAGCTACAAGGCTGATTATAACTCGTATAGCGAATTTAAAAATATGATAGAAAAATCAGGACATTACTATAAGGTTGCAAATATAAGATATACAAACGGTACCGGCAATAGAATTGATGAACTGGCCGCAAGGCGTCAGTTTCTTGTGAACGAAAATTCAATGTATCTTGCCAAGATAAGTGCATTAGTGGACACAATTAACATCTACAAAGCACTGGGAGGCAGTATAAATTGAAAAACTTCATCAAAATGGTTTTAAAATATTATTATACAGTAATCGTTATGGCACTTTTTATCCTGATTATGGGTATTGTAACCATAGCAAAAACGCCGATTGATATTTTCCCAGAGATTAATACTCCTGTTGTAACTGCTGTATGGACTTATACAGGTATGCCGGCTAAGGATATTGAAAGAAGAATTGTAACCATTGCAGAGCGTGCTTATGCTTCAAGTGTTAATGATATTGAACACATAGAGTCACAGTCGCTTCTCGGGGTTGGTGTAATCAGGGTTTTTCTTCACCCCGGTGCAGACATAAATACAGGAATTACTCAGGTCAGTGCAACATCCCATGTTTGTATGAAAACTATGCCAACAGGGATTATGCCTCCTAATATTCTTAAGTATACTCCTACAACTATTCCTGTTCTGCAGGTTGTAATTTCTTCTCTGAAACTCCCTATCCAAAAAGTTACAGACTTAGCGCAGAACAATATCAAGGTTCAGCTTACAAAAGTTGAAGGTGCACAGGTCCCGCTTCCAATGGGGGGGAAAGTCCGTCAGATTATTGTTGATCTGGATATGCAGAAAATGGAAGCAAGAGGGCTTACGCCTGCTGATGTTACAAAAGCGGTTGCCGGCCAAAATGTTATTATACCTTCCGGAAACACAAAAATTGGCGGCAAAGATTATCTTGTTTCTTTGAATAATGCTTCTTCAACAGTAGATGAGATGAACAATTTCCCTATATTTTCTCCTAAAGCAAATCAGGTTGTTTATCTTTCCGATGTCGGATATATTCACGATGGAAATGCTATTCAGACAAATATGGTAAGACAAAACGGCGCACCGGGGTCTTTAATGACTGTTTACAAATCAGGAAGAGTATCCTCACTTAAGGTTGTTGACGGTACAAAAAAACTGCTTCCGGTTATTTCAAAAATTATTCCTGAAAGTGTAAAAATGCAAGTTCTTTTTGACCAGTCTGTTTTTGTAAAAGCTTCAATACGAGATGTAATTTTCTCGGGAACTCTCGCGGCTCTTTTGACGGCACTTATGGTCTTAATATTTCTGGGAAGTGTACGTTCAACTTTTATTATTGCAATTTCTATTCCGCTGTCTGTATTATTTGCTGTTATATGTTCTTCTATTTGCGGGCAGACTATTAATATGATGTCACTGAGCGGTTTGGGGCTTGCAATTGGTATGCTTGTTGATAACGCAACAGTCGTGATTGAAAATATTTTGAGAAATAAAGAGTCAATGAAATCTGCTTCGATTAAAGAAGTTATTTATAAGTCTACAGCCGAGGTCGCAACCCCGACTTTTGTGTCAACGCTTTCAATATGTACTGTTTTTGCGCCGATATTTTTGATGGAAGGGGCAACAAAATACCTTTTTATACCGCTTGCGATGTCTGTAATATTCTCAATGCTTGGATCATATATGCTTTCTAATACACTTGTTCCTGTGCTTGTAGATAAACTGCTTAAGAAAAAAGAAGTCTTAGACAGTAAATCATTGCTTTTTAAAGTTAATAATTTTGTCAATGTAAATTTTGAAAAACTGAGAAAAGTTTATAAAAAATACCTTGTGCGCTCTATTATGGCGCGGCCAAAGAAAGTCGGTGCTGTTTACGGCATAATAATTTTATCTTCACTTCTGCTTATTCCGTTTATAGGCGAAAATTTCTTTCCGGAAGTTGATGCAGGTCAGATAAGACTTCACGTTTATGCTCCGCATGGTACAAGAATTGAAGAAACAGCAAGGGAATTTACCAGAATTGAAAATACAATTCGAAAAGTCATTCCTTCAAGAGAGCTTGATACTATATTGGATAATATTGGTCTGCCTGCAAGCTCACTTAACCTTGCGTTTATGGACAGCTCTCAGATTGGTGTCGGTGACGGCGAAATTCTGATTGCGCTCAAAGAAAATCATAAGCCGACAAAAGATTATGTAAAGCAACTTAGAAAGACTTTGAATAAAGAATTTCCTGATACTGTATTTTTCTTTCAGAATGCTGATATGGTGGGTAAAATACTTAATTTCGGGCTTGCTTCTCCTATTGATGTTCAGATACAGGGTAAAAATATTTCAGAAAATTATAAACTTGCTGTTAAAATGCTTGAAGATATTAAGAAAATCAGAGGAGTTGCCGATGCTCATATTCACCAGATTACAGATGCACCGGAATTAAGGATAAATGTTGATAAAACACGGGCAGGCATAATGAACCTTTCACAGGAAACTGTTTCGAGGAATGTTTTAACTGCTTTAACCTCAAGCGGACAGGTTGCGCCTAATTACTGGGTTGATCCTGAAAACGGCGTAAACTACACACTTGCTCTTCAGGTTCCGCAATATAATGTTGATACTGTTAAAAATGTTACTGATATCCCTGTTGCATACAGCCATAACTCTCCGGTCAGACTTTCAAATATAGCTGAGGTCAGCTCAGGTGTAACCTCAAGTGTTGTAAACCATTATGACATTATGCCGGTTTATGATATTCTGATGAACCTTCAAGACAGAGATCTGGCAGGTGTAGCTTCTGATGTTAACAAAGTAGTTAGAAAATATCAGAAACAAGCTCCAAGAGGTACTTTTATAAATATTCACGGTCAGGCTAAATCTATGAATTATGTATTTTCATCGCTGCTGTCCGGTTTAATGCTCGCACTTATTCTTGTTTATTTATTGATAGTTGTTAATTTCCAGTCTTGGAGAAATCCGTTTATTATAATTACTCCGGTGCCGCTTGCTCTTTCCGGAATTATATGGATGCTGTTTGTTTCTGATACAACATTCAGCGTTCAGGCTCTGATGGGTTCAATAATGGCGGTAGGCGTTTCCTGTGCTAACTCAATACTTGTTGTCTCTTTTGCAACGGACAAGATGAGAGCGGGTTATTCTTCTGTTCAGGCTGCTATACAGGCCGGCTATACAAGAATAAGGCCTGTTATAATGACTGCTTCTGCTATGATTCTTGGTATGCTTCCTATGGCATTGGGTATCGGCGAAGGCGGAGAACAGAATGCGCCAATCGGACGTACAGTAATCGGCGGGCTGATGTTCGCAACTTATGCAACACTGGTTATTGTGCCGATGCTTTTTGCAATTTTAAATAAAAATAAAAAGTTTGAAAGGATGGATAATGAAGATTAACCGTAAAAATATAATAATTGCAGTTGTCGTAATCTTTTTCTTAATTGGAATAATTCCGAAAATTGCAAGGTACATTACAACATCTTTAAATGCAAAAGAAACTCAGTATGTTGCATTTGTTGAGAAACCTCGAATTTCTGACGGAGCAGACTCGCTGGAACTTTCCGGTGAATTAAAACCTTTTTTACAGACTGAAATTTTTTCAAGAATTAACGGTCTTGTAAAGGACAGATATGTACAGTTAGGAGAAAAAGTTAAAAAAGGCCAACTGCTCGCAGAAATTGATACGCCTGATTTGGATGCAGAAGCTGCAAGTTCTAAATCTGCTTTGATTTCAGCGCAAAAACGGCTGATGGAAACAAAATATCAGTACGATTACGCAGCAAGAACTTATGAAAGGTACAGAAATTCTTCTCAAGACGGCGCTATTTCTGCTCAGGAACTGGAGGCTAAATATAATAGTTTCAAGACTTCCGAGATGGCTTACGAAGGAGCAAAGGCTGATGTTGAAAAAGCTAGAGAAGATTTGAACAGGCTTACGGCTTTGCAGTCTTATAAAAGAGTGACATCACCTTTTGACGGAGTTATAAGCAAATATAATATTGATGCAGGTGCAAATGTTGTTGCAGGAGGAAGCAGTACAAGCACAAGCCTTTTTGAAGTACAGCAGATTGATAAATTCCGTGCAGCTATTTTTGTTCCTCAAAGCTATGTGAGATTTATAAAAGACGGGCAGGATGTTGATGTGTACATTCCGGAAAATCCTTCACTGAAAGTTAAGGGCAAAATTTCACAAATATCAGGAAAATTAGACAGTGTATCAAGGACAATGGAAGTTGTTCTTGTAATTCCTAACGACAATAAATCAGGACTTTACAGCGGTTTGTATGTTAAAACTAACCTTAACCTTCAGGGAAAACAAAAGTTTCTCACTGTTAATCCTTCCTGCCTGACGACTCTGGCAGGGCCTGACCAGTATGTTGCAGAAGTAAAGCCCGATTCTGCAATACATTTCATAAAAGTTAAACAGGGGCGCGACCTTGGTGACAGAATTGAAATCCTTGAAGGCTTAAAAGGGGATGAAATGCTTATCACTAATTTGACAGACGAATTAAAAGAAGGACAGAAAGTGAAGTTCAAGGAGGTAAATTAAAAACAGGCAACCCCAACTATAATCTACTTCACAGGCCGTCAATTAATTTGCTTTTGGTTTACGAATGCGTATTTCATTGTCTGCTATATAAACTTCAAGTGTATCAGTGGTAGGGTTGATTTGCAGACCATCAATAATTGCCTTAGGTATAACCATTCCCCAGCTATTACCTACTTGAACCATTTTCTTTTTTATCATGTATTTACTCCTGTTAATACTTGAATACTAACATAAATTCCTTGATAAATGATACTTATTAATGTTATAATAAATGTAAGTATTAAGGAGGTGTTATGGAAGAAAACAAAATAAAAGAAATTTTCACTATAATTGAAATGTTTGAAACGACTCTGTGTGCTTTGAAATGGCACCGACATAATTCATCAGCATTTTTAGAAATAGATTCAATTATTACAGTTTATGATTTTATATTGAATAAGCTTAAGGTTTTTTGCTGTAATAACATTGGATTTCCAGAGGACTGATAACTTTAGTTTCCAGTCAATCCGTCTGAGCTTTTCTTATAATTATCTTTGATATACTGTTGGCGTTCGCGGATTTTAATCATTGTTTCCATATCCATCTGCTGAATTTTGCGTTGATATTCAAGTCTTTTTACCTGCTTTTCGAAGTTTTCAGCATCTTTAGCTTCTTTTTCTTTTGCTTTTTCGAGTTCTTTTGCCTGTCTGGCTTCAAATTCTACTTCAGAAACAGGCATTACATCAGCTTCCTGTTCAAGTCTGTACCCTACTGTAGATACCGGAAAACTTGAGCCTGTTAGTGATTCAAGTCTTGAATTCTCACCATAGATATCAATGCTCCAAGTACCCAAAAATTTAGGGATATCGCCAGTGTAGGCATATGCACAGAGTATTACTCTGTTTTCGTCATTCGCATCAAAGCCCATAGGATAAATATCCCAGCGTTTTTCATCAAAATCAACCCCGCCTGATAAAGCCCAGTAATTTACAATAGCTTCTCTTATTTGAGGAAGCTTTCTGGCTTCTTTTTTTTCAAAATCATACACCCATAAATCTGTTTTCCAGATGCCGTCGTGTCTGTGCCCTACTTTTTCTTTGACAACAAGTTTTGTGTTATCACTCGAAAAATCAATAGGCGTAAGGGTTCTAAATATAAACTTTGTATCTATGTCTTTCGAGGTTGAAATTAAAGGCTCTGGCTCTTTATTTACAATATTTGCCTTTTTTACTTTCTCTATATTTGAGAGTGAAGAATCAAGGTTAATTAAAAATAAATCACAGCTTGTGCAGTCTGACTGGGCATAATAATAAACTGCCGGATAAACAAGCTTTGTATAATCTCCCGAAATAATTCCCTGTGCATTAATCTGTCTGTCAAAGTTAAGTTTTCTTGGAAGTGTTAATTCCGGACTGCCAACGGGATCATTATACTTAACAAGCTTAAATTTTTTCTGTGGAATGTAGACCATATTCTTATCTTCAGGCATTTCTGCCTTATCAAGAATTTTAGCACTAATCTCTTTTTTTGATTTGCCTCTGGATTTTTCTTCATACTCAGCAACTGTCATATACCCGGATTCCGGAAGCCTGCTTTTCTCGTACTTCTCTTTTTCATCAACTTTATCAACTTCGTTTAAGTAAATAGTTTCAGCAACAACCCTGTCCTGCCTTTTGAACATATGATATTTCATCTGGCAGAAGTTAACTTTCATAGCCATAAACATACCGGCTAAAGCTTCAAACATTAAACAAGTCCTTCCTTCATTGCAGTGACTGTTGCCTGTGTTCTTGATGAAACACAGAGTTTTTGCAATATACTGTGTACATGAGCTTTTGCAGTTGCTCTTGTGATAACAAGCTTATCTGCAATTTGAGGATTTGAAAGCCCTTCAACCATTAATTCCAGTACATCAAGCTCACGTTCTGTAAGTCCGTATGAATTAGTTGATTTTTTTATCTCAGGCGTGCTTATAATCTGCTTTTCCGGCCTTTGAAGATTTGAGAAAACTAATCTTGCGATTGCAGGGTCAATCCATCCTATACCTTCATATACTGATTTAATAGCAGAAATTGTCTGTTCCGGTGTTGCTCCCTTCATAATATAACCGTCAGCACCTGCCTTAAATGCTTCAAAAACATCATTGTCACTATCTCTTGAAGTGAAAATTAATATTTTAACATCCGGATTAAAATCCTTGATACGTCCGGTTGCTTCTATGCCGTCAATATTAGGGAGTCCTATGTCCATAAGAATGACATCAGGATTTAACTCGCGGGCTTTTTTAATACCTTCGGCACCGTCAGAAGCTTCTGCGCAGAGAGTTATTCCTTCTGCTTTTTCAAGAAGCATAGAGAGCCCCATTCTATATAATTCGTGATCTTCAACCAGCAGTACATTTATCATACCAAACTACCCTCTTTTACTGTATCTGTAAGCAGAAACGAAAATTCACTTCCCTTATTTAGTCGGCTTTCCAGCCAAATTTTACCGCCGTGTGATTCAATAATCTGCCTTGAAAGATACAGACCTAATCCGGTTCCGGTTGAACGTTTTTTACTCGTGCCCTGCGAGAAACGCTGGAACATATTCGGAATATCTTCCTGCGGTATTCCGCTGCCGTTATCGGAAACAGAGAATATTAAATCTTTACCTTCACATTTGAGCGTAATTACAACCCTGCCGCCTTCCTGCGTGTAATTTATAGCATTACCGCAAAGGTTGCAGATAACACGTCTTATTTCGCTTCTGTCAGCATTAATTTCTATATTCTTATTGGAGCATTCAATCTTAAAATCAATATTTTTTGATTGTGCAAGCGGTAAAATTTCATTATAAACCTGTTCAACAAGATTATAAATATTAAAGTTTGTCTTTGTTAACGTAAGCTTTTCTGCATCATACTTGTAAACTTCAAGAAGAGCGTTAACCAGACCTAGTAAATCCTCATTGCTTTTCTGCATTGTTGACAATAGCAGCTTCTGTTTTTCATCCAAATCTCCCAGTGCACCCTGAAGGAAGAATGTTAAAGTCTGAATTGCAGCCAGCAACGGTGTTCTCAAATCGTGGGTAAGTGTTGCAATAAAATCATCTCTTAACTTGTCTGACTTTTTCTGCTCTGTAACATCTCTTATAACGCCAACAAAACGCTTGAAATCATCGTCAGGATTGATTCTGGCAAAACTAATCTCAACAGGTGTTTCTACATTGCTGAGCGGATTTTTTATATAAAAATCTCTCAGCAAAAGTTCCTGTTCGTCAAGTTTGTGCAGTTCTTTTGAGATAAATGTTTTTTTGCTGAAAAGGTAGTCATCTATTGAAGACATTAAAAGCTTGCCTTCTACAAGTCCTATTAAACTTTCGCAAGCCGGATTTACCTGCTCTATAATGCCGTCTTCATTTATAATAATAATTCCGTCTGCACAGTAATTAACAATACCTGCAAGTTTTGCATTTGACTGTCTTAAATCAGCAGTCCTCTCTTCTACAATCTGTTCCAGATTATGAGAGTATTTTTCTAATTCTTTTTTAGCATCTTCAAGCTCAGAAATTTTTTTCCTGAGTTCGCTTAAAAGATAGCTTCTCTCAATACCGTTTTTGATGTTTATAATTAAATCATCATTATTCCACGGTTTTTCAATATATCTGTATAGCCCGATTTCATTAATCGCTTTTATTGCATTTTCTTTGTCTGCATAGCCGGTAAGTAAAATTTTACTAACTTCCGGATACATTTTTTTTACTTCACTTAAAAACTCCAGTCCGTTCATCTCCGGCATTAAAAAGTCTGAAATGACTAAATCAGGGATATTAGAAGCTAGAAACTCCAGCGCCTCTTTTGGATTATTAAAGAAATGCGCATTATTAAAGCCTTCAACTTTCAATAATGTTTTGAAAGCTGAGGTTACAATCTTCTCGTCATCGACTACTACAATCTTCCCCGTTTCCATAATTCTATATTACCCTAAAGATAGTGTTTAGACAAATTATTAACTTTTATAAATAATATGATATAATCAATTTTGTATATATTAAAAAGGAGAAAAAAATGGCAGGAAAATTATTAGCAAGTATCCAAAGAACTGATACAGAGCAATTACAAATTTCAATTTCAGAATACAGAGGAAAGAGCTATTTTAACTTGAGAATTTTCTATACAACAGATGACGGCGCAAGCTGGCTTCCTACAAAAAAAGGAGTAACATTTGCACCTGATCAGCTTGATATCCTGTCAGAGGCAATTGAAGAAGCTAAAAAGGAATTTATGACCGAGGAAGAGGGGTAAGGTTTAATCACCTTATTCCCCTCTCCGACAGGGAGGGTTTATGATGAACAACATGCAGGATGAATTTATAGCAACAGTTTCTCATGAGTTGAGAACTCCTCTTACAAGCATACGAGGGTTTTCCCAAACTCTTCTCAATTCGTGGGATAAGATTGATGATGAGAATAAAAAAAAATTTATAAAAATTATTGAAGATCAATCAAACAGGCTTATTCATCTTGTAGAAAATGTTCTTTCCGTTTCAAAAATGCATGCAGGCTCAGAAGTTCTAAAGAAAATTGATGTTAATGAGGCAATTTCAAAATTAATTCCTTTGTTTACTGAGCAATACAAAACAAGGCATTTTGAGCTTGAGCTAGAAAAACATTTACCCCCCGCAAGACTTGATGAAGATAAATTCCAGCAGGTTATGACTAATCTTATCGACAATGCCGCAAAATATTCAGTAAATGGTAAGACAGTTCTTGTTTCAACCGGTATCTCTGAAAATATGATTTTGATAAAAGTAAAGGATGAAGGCGTTGGAATTAAAAAAGAGGATAGAGATAAAATTTTTAAAAAATTCAGCCGGCTTGAGAACCATCTTACAAGCACCACACAGGGTAACGGGCTGGGACTTTATATTACTAAACAGCTTGTAGAGCGTATGCACGGAGATATTGATTTTGAAAGCGAAGAGGGTAAGGGGACTGTGTTTATTGTCCGATTTCCTGTCTATAATCAAGAGGAGGCTTTAAGATGCTCTCATATGTCTTAATTATAGATAAGAGAAAAGAATTATCTGTTAAATATAAAAAAAGCATTGACGATGAACAGACTTCTGCCGTAATCGCACGCACTCTTAAGGATGCTGTTGCTCTGGTTCAGGAGTCAGAACCGGATTTGATAATAATATCTGACAGCATTGATGAAGATTTATCAAGTTTTTGCGAAAAAATGAGAACATTGACTTATAATACAAGACCAACTATTATTGCTCTCTCAAAATCTGCTGATACAAGCGACAGAATAAAAGTTCTGGCAAGCGGAGCAGATGATTTTTTGAGTGAACCTGTTAATATTGAAGAGTTTAAAATGCGTATTAAGGCTCATTTGAGAAGAGATATTGAATCTAACTTGAATAATGTAACTCTTCTGCCGAATAAAAAATATGTTTATAAGGCAATAAGACGCCTTTTGCATTCAGAAAATAAGCTTGCCATCTTGCTTGCAGGTATAGAAAATCTTGATAATTATAAGAGTGTATATTCTGATATAGCAGGTGATAAGTTATTACAAACTTTTGCTGCTATTACAAAATCAGCGCTTGATGCAAATGATTTTTTGGGGCAGCTTGATGATAAAAATTTTGTGATAATTACAAATCCATATAGTGCGGAGAAAATGGCCGCCTTCCTGACATTTGCATTTGATACTGTAACTCCTAAATTTTATTCCGAACAGGATGCAAGAAGGGGGTATACATTACTCGATGGTGATAGGAAAGCCGGCATGAGAGCTAATTTTGTTTCTGTACTTATAGGTGGAATACTGGATAATTATGAATCAATTTCCGGAGTTGACGGGCTTCTGGAAAAACTTTTTGCAATCAAGAAAATCGCAAGAATTCCAAGCGGTTCTAACTACGCAATAGATAGAATAAAATTGACCGGTGAAAATTCTGTAATTATACCGGAGATAAACCGTTCTGTATACATAAGTGAACCTGACGAGGCTCTTGCTTTGCTTCTAAGAACAACACTTGAGCTGCAAGGGTATGAGATTTGCGAAACACTTGATAATAAGCCGGGGATTGTAATTCTGGATAGCGAAGACGATATGTCAGGGCTTAAGGTGTGCAAAGATTTAAAGGTAAATTTGAACTTCGTTAACACTAAGATAATTGTAACAAGTACTGTTCATGATAAGTCTGCCATCCTGAATGCCGGAGCAGATTTGTATCTGCCTAAACCTTATGAAATATCTGATTTGATAAGGTGGATAGAATTTTTCTTTAAATAATTTTGTTATCTAACCAAACTTTTAGTTAAGTTGTAAATAATTTCTAGTCTGTCGGAATCGTCACCAATTAAGGCAATATTCTCGTTTATTTTTTGAAGTAAATCTTTTGCGTCCTTGAATTTATTTGTAGCAAAAAGTTCTTCAGAGGTTATTTCAAGTGCATTTAACAGTTTATCAAGAGTTTCTGCTGTTACAAAATTTTCTCCTAATTCAATACTGCTAAGCGCCTTTTGTGAAATATCAATCATTTCTGAAAGTTTATCCTGCGTATAGCCTTTTTCAAGGCGTATACGTTTAATTTTTTTGCCTAGTTCCTGTTTGATGCCCATTTTTTTACTATTTAAAAGTATTTTATATTAAGTTTTGTAAAGTCGAAACCTATTGTAAATAGTACATAATGGCTATTTAGTATTTAAAATTCTAAAAATGGAGCAATTTTTTAATCAGGTAAGACTTTATATAAACATAACACTGGTAACACAAAAGATAAGGAGAGAAAATTATGACGATACCTATTTCAAAAAAAGTACAGACAGAATTTTATGCACAGGGAAATGCAGGAGTTTTACGTAATCCGGCGGGAGAAAATTTTTCAAACATCGGGGCTGCTTTAGGCGGTGAAATTAATTACAAAGGAACTTACCTTAAGACAGAAGCCGGAGCAGGAACTGCATTATCAGGAAGAGTTGAGTTAGGACACGAGTTTGATATAGGTAAAAACCTGGGATTCGAAATTTCTTCGAAAGCACAGACAATAAGAAACCTGAAATCAAACAGTTATCATACAGAATTCGATACAAGAATGAATGGTGAAATTAACGGAGTTCCTTATTCAATAGGTAATTTACATACTGGTGATGCTAAATGGTATTCCGGCGAAACTCGTCTAGGAGCCGCGGCTAAATTAAACTTTAAATCTAAAAATGCTAAATTTGGTATCGGGCTTGAAGGGGGGATGCGTAAAAGCACGGCAAGAGATGTGAGTTTTCATTTCGCTGACCATGAGTCCGTTACTGTTTCTGTAAATGGAGAGAGGCCAGAAACTGTAACTTTGGGTGCAGAATGTACACAACATTTGAATTTAAATCAGAAAAACGGATATATCACACCTACAGTGTCAGCAGAAGTAAACCTTGGTAAGAAAAGCGGATTTTCATTTGTGGCAAATGCTGATTTATATCAAGGACAGGCAGGTATAAGATATACATTTTAAAATTTAAAGTCGCGGCGGTGATATTATCACCGCCGTTTAACCAAAAAAAAGAGCCTTGAAATGGCTCTTGGAATTAAGAATAGCTGGAAGTATGAAAAAGATTTAATACATATATTAAACTCAATTTTAGCAATTAATGCTATTACCCGACTGCCTTATTTATTTATGACAATTAAGAAAAAGTTCTTGCAAAAAAAGATTGATGTGTTATTTTAGAAATACAGGTATGATATTATGCGTCTGTAGCTCAGCTGGATAGAGCATCTGCCTTCTAAGCGGTAGGTCAACGGGCGATAAAAACAAAAATTTGACAATTAAATAGAACACAAGATATGCGTCTGTAGCTCAGCTGGATAGAGCATCTGCCTTCTAAGCAGAGGGTCCCGCGTTCGAATCGCGGCAGGCGTATTTTTCTTTTTATAAGATATAATTGAATTTCAGCTGGTTTTGTTAAAGGCTGATTTTTTATTTTTGATAGATTTTTGTTGTAAAGTCGCAAAAAAGTTGCAAAGCGAATTTGCGGATGGACGACGGAGGACAAAGTCCGACTAGTCTGGATAGCGAACAGATTGAGCATGCTATGCCGAATGGCATAAATGCGAAACTCTGTGAGCGTGGAGCAAATTCAAGACAAATTGTTTTTAGTTTCAATTTTTTATGTGTTAATTTATCACTTGTTCTAAAACTTCCATTGTGAGCCGTTTTTGACTTTGCGTATGGTTTTATATTAGAAAATATTTTAACAGACCTTAAAAGACGCCGTAACTATCCCATTTTAGACCATAAATTTTTATAAATCGCTTACATTATGGCTCTATTATGATGATGTGGAGAGAATAAAATAAAAGACCTATTGAATAACTTAATAGGTCAAATATGATTGCATTTTAAATTATAATTATGTCCCAAACTCTCTCACTTTTGATTCTTTATCCGATTGAATCTTAATTATGTTATCAATTAAGCAGGCGCATTGTTCGTTTACTTCCGGCAGCATGTGGGTGTATAAATCCATTGTCATTGTAATAGAAGCGTGTCCTAATTGGTGTTGCACATATTTCATTGGCGCCCCTTGTGCTAGTAAAAGACTTGCGTATGTGTGGCGTAAATCATGAAATCTAATATCATCAATACCGGCTCTTTGTAATGAGGGTTTAAATCTTCTTTTGAGCATATTTTGAGCGTCCTGATATTGTCCTTGATTATTTGGAAATACTAAGTTGGATTCCCCATTCGGGCAGGCTAAGCGCCATTCTTTAAGTATGCGTGCAAGTTCTTTTGACATATCAACATACCTAATTTGGTTTGTTTTGGTTGTTCCAACTCGGCCATGGGTGTAATTTTTATCAACTTTGATTTTCTTTTTTACCCAATTTATTGAATCCCAAGTTAAGCCTAATAATTCCCCCTGTCTCATGCCGGTAAAAATAGCTGTAAATAAGAGTGGGTAAAAATCAGGATAAACAACTTTTGTTTTATTCAAAAGTGCTTGCACTTCTTCGGTTGATAATGCTCTAATTTTATCATTTTTAGTTTCTTTTAGAGCTTTTATACGTGCTAACGGATTTCTTGAAATAACTCCGTTATCTATCATAAAACTATAAACTTCTCTCATGAGTTTTGTATATTTATTGACAGTTGAGTTTGTTCTGCCAGTTTCAACTTTTTCCTTGATAAATTCTTTAACTAAAATAGGTGTTATTTCATCAAGTTTCATATTACCAAAGAATGGATAAAGATGATTTTCAAAATATCCTTTGTAACCCGTTATTGTTGAATGTTTACAATTTACCTCAATATGTAGCCTTGTAAACATTTCACCAGCTTCCTTGAAGGTCATTTTAGAATTTGTTGGACAAACCCCTTTTTCCGTTTCCTCATTGAATTTCTTTTGTGCTGCTTCTGCTTCAGCTTTGGTTTTAAAACCTTTTTTAGTTTTTCTTTTGCCTTTTAGGTCTTTGTAATCAAATTCCCATTTGGCAGTTTTTGGATTTTTTCTAATAGCTGCAATCATATTATTAAGTCCTTTCAATTTTTAATATAACGTGTTGTTCTGAATTTGCGAGCCCCTTTGCTAAATTTTGCTAACTTGAATTATTTCCCCTGAGAGAGTGAGCACCGCACCAACGAGACAGCACAGTGCTCACAGTGCCGTGAAAACTAAGTTTGTTTAGTTGTAACTGTGTTTTTCTTAATGTAATCATTTAGCATTTCATCAGTAAACAGTACTCTAGAGCCAATTTTGACATACTCAATTTTTCGTTGATGAATCCACCTGTAAAGTGTTGATACGGATATTTTTAGTGCCTCTGCTGTTTCTTTTATTGTTAATAACATTTTTACCTTCTTTCGTAATTTTGCGTTATTATTTTCGCAATCGTCGAAAAGCTTGCAATTATTGTTTATTAGTTTATTTTTGTTTTTAAGTTGCGAAATTACGTTTTATTTATTCGTAATATCGTAATTTCGCAACTTAAACATCGAAACTCTTTGTTTACAAGCTTCTTTAAGATTGCAAAAAAATTGCATTAAATAACTTTGCTTGCTTTTTCTAATTTTTCTTTTGTATAAACCGATTTCGCTTGCTTATCGTCCAAGTTTTCTTCATATTTTACAAGTTCATCAAGTATGTAATTAAGAATTTCGTCATCATCGGGTATTGTAATGATAAGAGCCCTTTGAGTTTTCTTATCACCAAAATTTTTGGTATTCTTCTTGATATATGGGCGTTTTAAAGCTTGCTTTTCGATATCTTTAGAGTCTGGGATTTGACTTCCGTTATCTTCAGACTGTTTGAATTCTTTCTTGAATAGCTGGTAAACACCGTTAACATATATGCTTAATTCTTTTTTTCTTTCATTAAAAACATATTCGCTTCCGTACTGAATTTTATTAGATTTTGCAAGTGTTAGAAATATCCTTAAAAATTTTTCAAAACAATCTTCTGTGTGTGTTAAATCTTGATGTGATTTTATGTAGTCCTCTAGATTTTTATGTAGTAGTTTAATCTCATCACTTTGCAAAAATTTTTCATCAAACCCTGCAAGCTGGTACAAATAATCCATTCCGACCATTGCTATTGCAATGTTGTTAACACATCTTAAATCAAGTGTTGGATTATGTTTTAGAATGATGTTATGTTTCTTTTTTAAATTGTTCAAAAGAGAATCTCTATCTGTGTAATGCTTTAAAATTTCAGGCATAAGGCAAGAAAGATATTTCTCGCGAATATTGTTAATTTTACTTGCTTCTGTAACATTGAAATTATCTTTTGCAAATTCAGTATACAACAGGCGAGTAGCCGTTTGTGGATTACGATAAGTACGATTGTTACTTGCAAAGGTTAAAATTGCGTTAACATCTTTTATATCTTGTTCTTTTCCGTAAGTTGTCATTCGTTTTCTGGAATTTCTATCATAAACCGCTTTTACAGTTGTTTCGAATGTGCTTTTAAGTTTACCTTCTACTTCGGCATAGAGAATTGGCAGGGCATTATAATATTGTGTATTGTGTAGTACGTTCAATGCGGTATCGTTCCCACTGCTTAAATATCGGCTATCAAATCCAAATAGATGAGCAAAGGTTATAAGTAAATTACTTTTACCACTTGCAGCTTCTCCGTACATAAAATTGATAGGAAACCCCATCGTTTTCTCAAAAATTATATCTACAAACGGACTCATGATTGCTAAACCTAATGCAAGCATTGCTTCACTGCGATTATTGTATGTTCTTAAAGTGTTTATGAATAAGCATTTTACAAGCAATGACTGAATTGAATTTGAATTGTCGGCAAACTCCTTTATTAATTCATCATCTGTATTCTGCTTAACAAATTCTGAATACGATATATCAGAAATAAACAGTTTAGGTGCGTACATACCTTTATCTACCATTAGGGAAATATAGTCATTTCTACCTATTGGAATAATGTTTTCATCATTCTTATCATTATGAGTTAAAATTGTTGAATTTTTTAAATCTACAATTGCATTTTCATATATCCAATATGAATTTCCTTTGAATTTAATCAGAGCCGGATTTTTGTAAACATAAAGTGTTTCATTGTTATTATTTAATTCTGTCAGAATAATATTTTTGATTTCAACATCATTTAAGGTATGTAAATGTATCCTAACGACCTTAAAAACTTCGTGAAGGTTTTTTACATCAAGTAAATCTTTTTGCGTTAGAATTAGAGATTTATTGATTTTTCCGTCAATCGTTGTTGTAACTTCTAATTTGTATTCTGTTTCGTGTTCAAATGTGTTTGAGTGAAAAACAATTTTTCTAGGAATAGAAAAAGTATAATTTGACTTTCTTGTGTAATACAAATCATGGTTTTCTGAATCGTATTGAATTTTGTAGTAATTACTCTTATATGGATATATTCCAGTTTCAACAAATTCTAATTTATTATAGTCTTCAGGTGCAATTTTTACAGTTTTAGTTAAGTTTAATTTTGTATTCGGATACTTGATGTAAAGCTTTAGAAGTGAATCAAGTGACAATTTTATGTTAGGAGTAATTAAATCTTCCTTGATTTTATGTTCTTGAGTATATTTTAACAAATCATTGAAATCATTTATGTATTCATCGATTCCGTTTAAACTTCCTAAATTTAAGACATGAAAAACAAGAGGAATTGTCTGCTCTATCTTTTTCACAGCTTTTTTGCCGGCTTTATCGTTATCCATACAAATAATTCTTTTATCGAAAATTTTTAAGTAATCAATATGGGGTTCTAATGCTCTTGCGGTGTTTCCTTCACCATTTGTATTTGTAACTATTTGCACATCTTCACTTCGCCCAATGTCTTTTAAGTGCTGCAATGCTGCATATCCATCTTTGTATCCAGCACAAATCATTATTTCAGTTGGATTTTGTGGATTATTTATTTTTGATAAGCATTTAGTAATGTCGCTTGCATAACCTTTTGTTTTGCTTATGAATTTGAATTTTCCTTTGTGATTTTCTGGGCTTCTCAATTCAAATCCTACAAGAGAATTATTTAAAGCATACATAGGTAAAATAAAAAGTTCTTTTTTAGTATGAAAGCCGAGCTTACATTCTTTTATTACTTCTTCGCTAAGCCCTGTTTCAATTTTTAACAGCTCAAGCATTTCTTTATTCTTAAACAAGTCAGAAGAGCATTTTTTAACAGTTTCTTCTGATACCTCTAATTCTGAAGCCTTTTTTCTAAGTTCAAAAGTTTCTTTGCGAGAAACAACAATTTCTTGTGCAAGCCTTTTCCCGTGTTCATTATCTATACATGCCCCGCAAAAGAAACCTTTATTAGGGTTAAAATGAAGATTATCTTCATGATTATCGTGTCCTTCAGCCGAACAATATGGACATTTTCCCTGATACTGATTTGTACCTATCTTTTTTAAGCCATAGCCCAAATGCCTTTCTACATTTTGAATTTCAAACTTACTAATGTTTGCCATTTTTGTCTCCTTTTTTATCTAGTAACTTATTCATAATTTTTATGAACATTATTACTACTACCTAATTTAAGGTGACAACTCACTCGACACGGCCGTGACATTTGTGTGACATTTATTTAAAAGAAGTAATAATGTAATCTTCTGCGATTACATCTAGGTTTATTTTATACTTACCATTAATTTGAGTAATAATATTTTCTGTTATCCCGGCCTTATGAAAAGCTTTTCTAATTCGCTCAATTCTTTTTCGTGCAGTCTCAGGTGCCGCTCCATTTTCATTATTACCTACAACAACTCGGTGTAATTTATTAGGATATTCTGCTAATTCAAATATTGTTTCAAAAAGAACTGGAGTTAAGTTAATTTGTACCCCCTTAAAACAACAAATATTTTTATCTTCTGTTTTTCGCAAGTACAAGCATTTTTTATAAAATGCTTCTGGTCCTAAGAAATCAAATTCTAAATCTTTTAAATAATCTTCATACCCTAAAAAATTAACAACCATGACTTTCCTTTCTTTTCATAATAAAATTAGACATTTTACTATTATACCATTTGTATGTTAGCTAGTAATAAGACATCCTTGTCTATACTTCAAAAAAATAAAAAACATAGACATGTGTGTCTATACCTTCAAAAAATTAAAGTTATATACATCATGTCTATATTCAAATCTAGTAATAAATTTTTAATATATGCTAAAAAATTACGGTCTTTTTGCTTACGTATAGCAGAATCAAAGTTATAGGAAGACGCCGAAACTAAAATGTGAGATTATTCCTTTATTTTAAAAGCATAATCCCCTTGCGATAGTGGTGATATGCCAAGTAATTCTACGGTGTTTCCTTTTAAGTCAGTTATTTCAATGATGATAGCAAAGCAATTAGGCTCACCCTCTATTATTTTACCATTTTTTATGTAATTATCTTTCTCAACTTCAACCTGTTTGACTTTTATACTCTTAACATGGATACCATTATAATATTCATGTCCCATAAGCATTTCAATATTTGGATTAATTTGCAATGTTTCATGTATAACGGTGTCCTGCGCTTGCACTTTTATATGTTGAAATATAAAAATAATACATACAAAAAACCAGAAATATTTTTTCATAACTTACTGCCCTATATTGTTTTCATGCATAAAGTTTGTAGCGATAATAAAACCGTCTGCCATAGGCAGTGACCTATTATTATGAGGTATTAAATTTAATTCATTTTCTGCTATTTTCATGACACAGGTATACAAACTTGCTTCTAAAACATCTAGCTCATCTGCAAGTCGATAGTGATGTTCCTTTGAATACTCAAAAACCATATCAACAAGATTTGGCAAATGTGGTAGCAAGTAAGCATAACTAATATCTGCGTGTTTCAAATATTGCATAGCAAAATTTATAAATGTTCCTCGTTTGTTGACTGCAAGACTTAGACCACCTATTAACCCTGAAAATAAATTCATTGTATTAACCACCTATTTATTTAACTTCTTTTCTAATTTCTTCATTTCTTTGGTTGTATTGTGCAAGAAATTTTTGTAATAAATATTATCTGTATAAATATTGTTAGCAAGGTATTGAGGATAATTAACCGCAATATGTTCATACACATTAACCATTCTTTTGGTTGCTAATGGATAATAATGACACCATTCATAACGTGTCTGTCCTAATGTTTTACTGTAAATCGTTATCAACGCCAAAGGGTTATATCCTGCTTTAACCATATAATCGACAGCTTTTAAATCAGCTTTGTTTTCTTTAGGTTTTGGATTGAATGAATATGCTATATCAGCAAAGAAACCTCTAAATAGCCCCTTATATGAATTTTCACCCAATGCGATAGCGTGGCTTAAAAGCCCTGCAAGTTCATCTTCATTTTCCACTAAAGTCAACGCGTCATAATAAACCCATATTGTTCTATCTGTATATACAAGTCCTGTATTTTCCGGCTTGTAATCAATTCTTGCTCTAGGATTTTTAACAGCCGGCATATACTTAAACACCATTCTTTTTTGAATGTTGTTTGATTCTAAAATATTAAATCCAATTGCCGGAACATCTTCTGCTGTCGGTTTCTTTGCTTCTGCCATAGGAACAAAAATAAAACACATTAGTACTGTAAATAAAACTAAAAACTTTTTCATAAAACCACCTTCCTTAAATTTTATACTTACAATTCGTACGAATTACCAAACTTATGCACAGGTCTTTCCTTAGAGTAGTTTGGGCTATTGTAGTTATTTTGATTATTTTCATAATTTTGTTTGTTGTAATAATCACTGTACATTTTTTCAAACTGCTGTGGATTTTCCATAGCACGATTTAATGTATCAGTCTTACCCAAACTCTGTTCATACTTGATTTGCTCAACTGTATAATAAGCAAAACTTTTTCCTGTAATAGCTGTTAAAACACAAATTAAAACAAATAACTTTTTCATATTTACCTTTCTTAACCACGCTTAGTAGCAGCCTTTAAAATATTGATTTATAAAAGATTAACACATATAAACGCACGGTCAGTTTGTTTATTTAATTTCATATTACCACGAAAATTACAATATGAGCAAAAAAGATTTACAAAAGTTTGGCAAGAGATTAAAATTTCTAAGACTTGATAAAGAATTAACTCAACTTGAATTGGCTGAAATTCTTGACATGTCCCCTAATTTTATAGGAATGATTGAAAGAGGGGAGAGAAATACAACCGTAGAAAATGTTTTTAAAATCGCAAGAGCATTAAATATTAAACCCTCTAGTCTTTTTGAAAATCTTTAAAATCTAATATGTCAATTGTTTTTTGCAACTTTTTGTTTATTGTTCTAAAAAGTATGTAATAGTCATCACCTGATTTATCAAGTTGTAAATCATGGTCAATAATTCCAGAATCACTAGCGAGGGCGCCTAACTTAATGAACACTTTTAAATCGTACAAAATCATTCTTGCGTCCGAAATTCTTTTTTCTAATAGTTTTAACGATTTTTTATCGCACATTAAAATTTACTCCTTTGTATTTATATGCGTATAACTAGCTATTTTATGCCTTCATTGTAAGGTGTCTCAAAGAATTTGTGTACCATGTTAATTTATGCAAGCCATAAACCTTAGAAGCTAATCTTGAATCAATTTTTCTATTTTAATTACCAGATTTGAGATTTGTCTAAGAATAAAATAATATTCTAAATTATCCTGTAGCTGTAATTCTTTATCATCTATACAAGATTCAGAAGCTAAGGCTCCCAATCTTGCAAGACATTTAATTTCTAATAACAGGTGCCCCGCTTCGTCTAATTTTTCTGGCATACTGCTATTAACAACTTCTTCCATACCTTCCTCCTTTTGTTTTAATCATATAGGGAAAGGATTTGAAATTAAGCAGCATTGTTGCAAAAATTAATGTTTAAGCAAAAACTTTTTCAAATTTAAATTTTGTATATTCATCTAAAGTGTCAAAGTATGCATTAATATGTTCATTTTTTATTAAATTACCAAATGTATCATAAGAGATATTTTCAAGCTGCCCATCTTCTTCTAAACGATTAACCATATTAATTGACAATCCAAGATTCACCAATTTAATTTTATCGCAGTTTGTTGTTCCAAGCACTGTTTCATTATATTCATCTATTGATATCAATTTTAAATCCAACATTAAGTTAAAAAAATTGTTTAATTTATAATTAACAAAGTCTTCTTCTAGACATACTTTTACAACAGAAAGATTTATTAAATCTTTATCTTCCTTTAGGGCTAAATTTACATATACATCTTTTGGATTTTCATAAAATCTTGTAGGGTGTTTTATTTCCCCAAAGGCCTCTCCTATATAATAGCATTTATCTGGGTTAGCAGAATTTTGTATACGTTTAAAATATCGATATTGCTTTATAATTTTTTCATGTAAAGGTTTTGGATTATTACGAATAAATAACTTATAGAAATTACGGGCTTCTTCATATTTTAAACGTTTTATTTCGTAATCAACTATATAGTTATCTAAATTTTCAACAAAAACAATATGAAATTTATCTATAATATCTTTGTTTTGAAATTCTTCATCGTTTTTACAAATTTCAATATTATTTTTTATCAGAGTAATGAATTCTTGAGAACTTTTATAAAAATTTATGACATTATTTTTAATTAAAACATATTTTATTTTGTCATCATTATTTTCATTAGTATCTAATATTATTTGTTCCTGCTCTTGTATTTTTTTGTTTTTATCTTTTAATTCTATTTGTTTCTGAGAATTGGGTTCTATTTTATTAATATCATAGTTTTTTAGTAATGGATTTTTAATATTGTCGTCAAAAATTTTACTTCGCAATAATTTTATTTTGTTTTCCATTTTTGTACTTTTACTATAATCATCACTGTCAATAAAATGAATTTGAGGAGTCAATCTTCCTAGAGGAATTGGCGTTTCTCCAAATATATCATTTAACCTGTTTACGCGTCCAATTAAATTAGTTAATTCATGTTCATTAAGTGCGTAACCACACATAATAAATAAAGAAGAAATAGGCAGATTTACACCTTCAAGTATTACACTATTTGCGACTAAATATTTTAATTCGGGTATATTTTTAAATTTATATTCTAAATAATCTTTTATACTTTCTGGCAATTTCCCATGTATGTATATTATTCCTTTATCTAAAACATCCAACAATTTAAAATCTTTATGCACATATTCTCCTAGTACATTTTTAATATTTTCAATTTCCGAGGATTCGACTTTCGGGAGACGTTGAGCTAATTCAATTGCGAATTTTTCAACATTCACTGGACGCCTATGATACAAAAAAGTTTTATCAGATGAGTTTTTTATTATATATTGAGTATAGTTTTCTTCCCTACTTATTTTATAATATTTGTTTATAAACCTATTATTTTTAAAAACAGTGTTATTGGAGTCATATAAATAATATTCAGGCTCTTTTATATTAAAATTAATTTTATGCTCGTTAATTTCAATATCTTCTAAATTTAGATTATCAGACTTATTAATTAGAGGACTTAGATACACTACTTTCTGGTGAGGATTTTTAGTTTGATTTTTTCTAATTAACCGGGTTAATAAAATACTACGATTATCGCATTTGAATAAATTGTGTGCTTCATCAATATATAAAATATCAAAGAATATTTCATTATTTTCTATTAATCGGAGGGCTCGCTCTTGAGTTAATACTCCTATAAATTTATTTTCATTGTTATACATTTCATCATGCAAAATCAATTTATAAGGTAACATTTCTTTTTTTAAATTACGATAGGTTTGATTTAATAAAGATTTGGTTGGAACTATAATACCTATTTTATTAAAATTATATTTATTTATATGTTCAACAACTATAGAACTTTTACCATAGGAAGTTGGAGCTATAAAACTAAAATAAGAATGTTTTTCATCCAATATTTTTTGCCTTATGATATGTTGTTCAAGTGTTTCAATAATATTATTATTTTGGTATTTAGAAATTCTTTTATTTGTAATTAAATTATTGATGTCAGAAATCTGTACCAAATTTTCTTTAATCAAAGCATTGCTAATTGGATAAAATCCAAAATTAGTAGCGAAATCATATAGCGGTTGATAATCACTATGAATCAAAGAATATTTTAAGATAATGTAATAAGCTAATTCAATATAAGATTGTATTTTATCTTTTTCATACTCACGAATTAATAAAATTGCACAAGTTAATATATATGTTGATTCTTCATTATTTAGTTTCTGATTCAACGTTAATTTTTTAATTACTTCGTTAAAATAATCAATATTTCCAATGTGTGTTAGTCTTGTTTTTGTCTTTGAATCCATTAGTCTATCCCTAGATAATTTAAAAAGAGTTTCTTAAATTTTTTGTTTATGCAAATAATTTTCAGTTTACGATATTCTAATTCTGAAATGAAATGTTTAATTTCATTTATAATATTTTCTTTGTTTTCTTCCCAGTCTTTGAAATAATATATTGTTGAACAGGGAATTAGATTAAAATTATTTATATCATTATTAATTTCTTTTCTTATGAATTGTTGAGAAAATTTTTGCAGTTCCTTTAATATGTTTTTGTCAGATTGAGCTATTTGCGCATGGCGCAATGCATTTTTCCAAGGATTATTAACTTTTGGGTCATTAGTTGTAATTTTATCTTTTAATTGTTTATAACTGGTTTTTAATTTTTCTTTATGAGTCGCATTTTGAGAATTTATATATCCAGATTTGCTTTCCATTATCCAAGTTTCACCGTTGAATGAATAATAGCCGTCGAACCCTTTCTTGATAGATTTTTCTTCTAAGTTTAAAAATAAACATTCTTGTTTTAATCCTATGTAATTTAAAAACAAGTGTATAAAAAATTCTGCAATTGCACCAATATAAGTATTAGTTTCCTTGCCTGTTTCATTATTCTTAGGTTTTTTCTCAGTTAAAAAACGTCTTATTTCTTCTTTTACATCTTCTAATTCCAATAATGTTTCTTGTGGACCTTCGCAAATAGAAACAATAAACTGGTTGATAGTGTTTTTTAAATTTTCATCCAGTTCTCTAATATCTATAACATAGATAGATACTTTTTCATCTTCATATTCTTCTCTTATAAATCCACCATCTGTTTTCAATAAGTAAATCCTTATTTAGGTAATTTGCTCTAACACATATTTATTATTCAACCAAAAGCATTGTTTTGTTAATTCTCTACCATCAGGTAGTTCGTAGGTATCTGCCTTGTTTTGCCCGTGCGGTCTTACATGGCTTACTCTATTAAATGATTGACCTGGCAAATTATTAAAATCGCGACCATTTTTATTTGTTATTTTAATACCTTTTTTGATTACCCTAACTGTTTCAATCCAAACTTTATGCACTTCTTCTATGTCATTTACAGGCATGTTCCAAAATTTAACGTTGTCTAAATATAATTCGTTATTCTTGTCAAACTTAAAAATGATAAACATAAATTTAGTTGATGAAAAGAGGTTATACATAAATGAGTCTTCCCAATTTTCTTTGATAATATCAGTAAATTTAAAGGTTGGAAAAGACATGCTTTCTTTTATACTCTTTCCGCTACTTTCAATACGTATGGTTTTAGGTACAATATTTGCCTTTTGGAATTCTTCAGTTGTTGCGATATTTCCCTTTATACCTAAAATAGAAGCAATAATTCTTTCATTAACATTTTTCATCGAAGGATTAAGATTAAATTCTTTGATTAATTCGCGTTGTGATTTACCAAAATAAGGCTTAATTTTGTTGATAATACAATTTTCAAAGCCTTGTTCTTCAAGTTGTGTTTTATTATTAATAATTGCTTCTTCTTTTTCTTGATTTAGAACATAGTTATTCAAAATATAAGTCATGTAAGACTGTTTAAGAGAGTAGGCTCTTTGATTAGCTTTAATAGCGTTGAAAGGCTGTTGTCGTAAATCTTTTTCCCCACCAGCACCTTTTCGACATGCACCAAGATATAATGTGTCGCCTTCTGAAAGTTCATGGGCTTTACCATCTTTTATTTTTTGAATAATCTTTTCCCAATCTTGTTTGATAACAATTAAGTCTTTTTCAGGATATTCGTATAGTAGAGTTTCTAATATTTTAAGATCAGCAATGGATTTATCTTTAAAGTATTCATAATACATTAATAGAAGAGTTTTATTTTTATGCCAAAAACTACTATCTTCAAAAGACTTAGATACTTCTGTCATATAATCAATTATGTTTAAGACCAACCGTTCTTTGGCAACATATTTATTTGATTTATTTTTTACACACGGAGTTACTTTTAATTCTACACCTAATTCTTTAAAATCAGCTTCTGCTCGACTGTTTACTTTTATCCCAAACCAACACTCTTCAAACATTTGCCCAATATTACCCTTGTTTTTGGCAACACATAATCTTCCGGTTGTATCAATTTCACCAAAAGGGATTTTTATGGCTTCTTTTGATTTTTTTAATAGTTCTTCTTTTGTTTTGTAACGTTTTTCTTGCAATTATGCAACCTCACTAATTTTATGGTAGCATAATAATGGAGTAATACAAGAATGTTAAGACAAGAGAAAAAAGTAAGGGTAGTTGAATTATTTGCGGGAGTTGGTGGATTTAGATTAGGTTTAGAATCTGCATCTGACTTGTTTGAAACAGTTTGGGCTAATCAATGGGAACCCGGTCGTAAATCTCAGTATGCGTATGATTGCTATAAAGAAAGATTTGGTGAAAATCATAACTGTATAAATGAAGATATTGCTCTCGTAAAAAATCAGGTTCCAGAACATGATTTGCTAGTTGGTGGATTTCCTTGCCAAGATTATTCTGTTGCTCGAACTGGTGCACAAGGTATTCAAGGCAAAAAAGGTGCTCTTTGGTGGGAAATCAGAGATGTAGTTGAAGCAAAGAGACCTAAATATATTTTGTTAGAAAATGTAGATCGTTTGTTAAAATCTCCTGCTAAACAAAGGGGGAGAGACTTTGGCATAATTTTAAGATGTTTGTCAGACTTAGGTTATGCTATTGAGTGGCGCGTAATTAATGCTGCTGAATATGGTTGTGCACAAAGACGCCGTAGAACTTTTATTTTTGCAACACATGAATCTACGGATTTTTATAAACATCAATTAAATACTGAAAAAGTAAATATTATTCTTAAAAGTGGATTCTTCGCTGGAGAATTTAAAGTAGATAATTCATCTATAGATATTAATAATATGAATATTTACACAATATCAAAAGATAAATATTCAACTTTGTCTGATGTATCAGAAAAATTTGTTGCTCAACTATCAAATACGGGTATTTGTATAAATGGAAAAATTTATACAATGGAAACAACTCCAGTATTTAAACAACCATTAACATTAAACGATATTTGTGAGGAAGGTTCCGTTGATAAGCGCTTCTTCTTAAATGGAAGTACTGATAAATGGAAGTATTTAAAAGGTGCAAAGAGAGAAGAAAGACGACGCCCTAATGGAGAAATTTACTATTATACTGAAGGTTCAATGTCGTTTCCAGATAAAATGGATTTGCCAAGTAGAACAATGCTTACAAGTGAATCTTCTTTAAATAGAAGTACTCATGTTGTTGTGGATAAGCAAACTGGATTTATGCGTCTGTTAACACCTTTAGAATGTGAACGATTAAATGGATTTAAAGACGGTTGGACTGATACTGGCATGCCAGAAAAGTTTAGATATTTTGTCATGGGGAATGCTCTCGTTGTTCCTTTAATTGAAAGAATGGGAAGTAGATTATTACAAATTAATTCAAAATTTTTTACAAACTACGATGAAAAGATTTTGTTAAAAGCATAAGGATATTATGAGATTTATTGAATTTCAAATTAAGAGATTTAGATCAATAAAAGAATTAACATTGAAAATGGCTGAAGATGAGCCAATAATAATATGTGGGGAGAATAATGTTGGTAAAACAAATATTTTAAGGGCTCTAAATATATTCTTTAATTATTTTAATTCTCCTAAAGAATTATTTATTCCAGAACGAGATATTCCTTACAATAAGTTTTATGGCTCTAGAGGTGGTACAGCATATACAGAACTTATTGGTACATTTGAAAAAGATGATAAATCAAAATATAAGATTTCTTTTCGCATACAACCTAATGGTGCTATAAGTTTCAAATTAAATCATCAAGATGTTGAAATTGGAGATAGTATAATAAATGAAATTTTAGATAACTTCAGATATTATTATATAAAATCTAATAATATCAATATTCCAGAACTTTTATCAAAAACATTAGAAGAAGAAGGCCTTTTACCTTTAGATAAAAAGAGAAGTAAACAAACACAAGCTTTAAAAAAACTAGATGAATTTATTAATTTATCAAAAAATGCAATTTTAGATATTGAAAAGGAAATAAACTTAAAATTTTCACAATTAATTAATTTTGATGGTTTCTTAAAAGGTAAAAAAATAAAAATAAATTTTGCAGAATATGAAAATTTAAGAGAAGCTTTGTCTCAAATGGTTTCAATAACACTAGATGATGGAATTGATAATGGCATTGTTTGTAAAGGCAGTGGAGTTCAAAGAGTTGTATTGCTTTCTTTAATGCAATATATTTCAGCAAAGTCTAATAAAAAAATAATTTGGGGGTTGGATGAACCTGAAGTATTCTTACAACCAAAATTGCAAAAACAAGTTGCAAAAATTATTAGGGATATAACACAAAATCAAAATCAACAAACAATAATAACAACTCATTCACAATATTTTATAGATTTACGTAACGTAAACAATACCCATCTATTAGTTGGAAATATTATAAAAAAGGAATATGTCAGAAGAAAAAATAAAACTTTTTATGAAATAGAAGCAAGTTTTAAAAAATTTCCTAGTGTGAGCAGCAAAATAACAGAAATAAAAAAACATTTAGGAGTAACAAATAATGATGGTTGGACTTTGTTACCATTTAATTTACTTGTAGAAGGTATTACCGATAAAAAATATTTAGAAGAATTGTGTTTAGCTTCTGATGTTCAAATTCCTAATATTTTTGTTGCAAATGGTACGACTAAATTTATAGGATTTTTACAATATTTAGATTTATCAGCAGAGGATTTGGATTATAAACCAGAAATTTTGTGTATTCTAGATTATGATTCTGCAGGTAAAGAACAGTTTGCAAGTATAAAAGAATCAAAATTTAAAAATATAAAAATAACAAAAAAATATATTTCGCATGAAAATGATAAATTATCTAAAGCGATGTCACATGAAATTGAGGACTTTATACCACATAATTTGATATTTGATGCTATCAACAAAATATTAAAAAGACAAAATTACAGAGTTATAACAAAGGTTCAAATTAACAATAAAAATAAAGAAGCTTATTTGAAAACTCAAATACTAGAATATGCAGAAACTATAATAAAAAATAATAATGTAGAAAAAGAACCTCTCAGCTTAACAAATGAAGGAAGAAAATTGCAAATTTGTGAAAAATGTTGTGAATTATTATCTTTAAATCCTGAATCATATAAATTAAATGATAGCCAAAAGTCTTTTTTAAATGAAATATCATGTGAATCTATTTAATGTAACAAAATTCGCTTAATTCTTCCCAATCGTTTGGGTTTCCAATCCTCTTTAAGTAGCTACGTCCTCCGTCAACGGCAACTTTACCACAAGAGCAAAATTTAAAATCGTGTGTACTTGTTGATTCGATTATATCCCCGCAATGTTTACATTTTATGCGGTTTCTTATTATTTTTCTTTTCATTTATTCTCCTTCCATATTTATAAAATTATATTTAGTAGGAAAAATTATTAAGCGTTTTTGTTGCAAAAGTTAGCAAAATTGTATTATTCAAAAAATATGAAATTTTTCTATGACTCCGATTAAAGGAGGCAATTTATAGAATTTACCCCTCCCCCGCCTTTGTGCAACATGGTCATTTTAGAAATACCAATCTTTCCTTAATCACATTGCGGTTGCAAATTAGTTGCAAAAGTTCTGATAAATTTAGATTAAAATTGACAAAATCTGATAATACAATTAGTCTTAAATTCATGTACCGCAACAAATAGAGATAAATTCTAAAAAAAAACTGAAAACCTGTGCCAAATCAGCCCTATACAACTTCTAAGCAGAGGGTCCCGCGTTCGAATCGCGGCAGGCGTATTTTTTTAAGAGATGGGCATTGCCTATCTCTTTTTATGCTTTTAACCATATCGGGCAATAAAAAAATTTGTCTTTTATTTTAGAATGCTTTTTGCAGAGCAGTCTGCAGAAAGGCGGATAAAATGAGTTTTAATCCATTAAAAGAAAAGGGCATTCCAGTTGAAAAACAAGTCAGAAACTGGCACCAGATAGTAGGTAAGCCTTATAACAAAACAGATGTTGATTGTTATACAAGAACAAGACAAATTTTGATGAATGGTATAGAAATAGAGGCGTGGGGCTTCAAACACCAGCTTAATCGATTTGTTCCTGATACTAAAGATAAACAGCTTATTGCACTGATTAGCAGAATAGAAGATTCTCAACAGACGACTGCAAACTGGATGGGACCTGCAGATCAGTCTGTTTTAGAAACGACTCTGGGGTATGAACAAGTTGCTGTTGATTTGACTGCGTGGATGGCGCAAAATGAGCCGGATCCTTATGTAAAAGAAACCTTTGACTTCGGGCTTCTGGAAGATTTTGACCACCTGTATAGATACAGTCAATTTGCATATATGACTGAAGGTATTGAACCTAATGATATTGTACAAGGTAAGACTGATGTTATTGTGGGAAGACCAACTCAGCATCACCACAATGATAATGGCTTGAGAATAAGAAAACATTATGATAAAAATACAGCACATCCTCAGACAAAGGTTAATATTTTAACTCTTCTTTCCGGTGAACAGCAAACTCATAATTACTATGCTGAACACGGTTTTATGTACGGTGACCACGTATTAAGAGAAACTTATGCGGAGATAAAGGATGTTGAGGAAGAACATGTAACCATGTATGAATCTTTAATTGATCCGACCGAATCCATGTGGGAAAAATTCCTTATACACGAATTTACCGAGGTATGTAATTATTATACCTGCATGGAAGATGAACCGGATGATAGAATCAAAAAGATTTGGGAATTGTTTGTTGATATAGAACTTGGACACCTTCAAGCTGCAGCAAGTTTGTTCTGCAAGTATGAAAATCGTGATCCAGAGGAAGTTATCGGCAGCGAAATCGTTATTCCTTGCAGATTCAAGAGTCAGAAGGCTTATGTACAAAAAGTTCTTGAAAAAGAAGTTGATAAACGTCTGGAATCTCAGGGTGAGTTTACTACAATAAAGGCTCTTCCGGAAGATTGGCCTAGCTATGATGTTCAGATGAAACAAAATGAAATCAGCTCTCCTTCGGAAAATGCAGTTAGACTTGCAGGGACATATCATGATAGAGATATTGTTGCAGCAGACGAACAACTTAAAGACAAAGAAGTCACTATATTGAAAAAAGGTCTTCAAAAAGATGGCGTTGCCTGGAATACGGTAACTCCAGAAGAGTTAGAAAAAATGATTAAAAAGCACGAAAAAAGAGAAGACGAGAAAGAAAAGTTAATATAATTTATTAAAAAAGAGTCCTATTTATTAGGACTCTTTTAAATGTTTAACGTGTTTGTAGATGTATAAAATACCAAGTATACCCACTACAACAACGATTAAAATATCAAACTTATGCCAGAGATGCTTAAACATTTCCATATTCTGTCCGAATTTTACCCCGACATAAACAAGCAGATAACTCCAAACAAGCGAGCCCAGGAATGTAAGTGTAAAAAATATTCTTTTTCTTGCCCTCAAAATGCCGGCAGGAAGTGAAATAAAAGTTCTTATTACAGGCAGCATTCTGCATATGAAGAATGCCCAGTCACCATATTTTTCTACCCATTTATCAGCATCATCAAGATCTTTATGGGAAATGAGAAAATATTTTCCATATTTTTCAATAAACTTACGTCCGCCGAAATAGCCAAGGTAGTAAGAAGGAATTGAACCCAATACGCATCCGAATGCACCTGCCCAGGCAGCTACGTGAAAATTCATTTCACCTTTGCTTACAATATAGCCCGCAAAAGGAAGTATGGCTTCACTCGGAAGCGGTATATTGCAAGATTCTATTGCCATAAGCAAACTTATACCGAACGGACCCATTACGGTGATAATGTGTTCTATAAATTTAACAAGAACAGCAAGTACAGTATTAATTAATTCCATAAATTTCTCCCATCATTTATATTTAACTTTGTTTATCAAGCAGGCTGTTAATTGCGTCGTAAATTCTTTGGAAATCATGATTAGGCGCCAATTTAGGACAGCGTCTGAGTTTATTCCCTTTGAAATATGATTCAAGAACATCAATCAACTCCGCGAGAGGTTTAATAAGATTAGTAGTTAAAGTTTTTATTAGTATTAATCCAAGACCCCAGGTAATAAGAGTTAGGAATCCAATAACCCAGGCACCGGCTGAACTTAATTTTTTTGCCCGCAAAGCTGCGTTCTGCATCCCGACTCTGTTTATCCTTGACAATTCTATTATATTATTAACGGTTGTTTCTTTATATCCGGCATTATTTTTAAAAGCAGATTTATAACTCTTTTCGATTTTGTTGATTACTTCTGCTTCTCCCTTTTCTGTAACATTTGTTTTTCCTTTGGTTAAAGCTTCTTCAAAGGATTTTATATCTTTGTTCACAGTGAGAGCTGACATCATACTTTCTGCGATATAAAGTGATTGAGTGTTGTGTTTATTTATCTGCTCAATTGATGGGGCTAGTCTTAAAAATCCGCGAATGCCCGCTGCTGCAAGCAGTGTAGAAAATACAAGAAGTAAAATAAACGATAAATAAAAAGATTTTGAAAAATTCATTATTTATTCTCCTCAATCATTTTTGCGATTGCGTCTTCTGTACATACTAACAGCAATTTATCTTTTGTATTTAAAATTTCATTTGGAAATGGTCTTGCAAGTTTATTCCCTTTTTTGATTGCCGCAACAATAATTCCATATTTGTTAGGAAGTGCGAGTTCAATCAGGTTTTTACCTTCCATAAACGGCTGTACATTTATTTCAAGAAGCTGGATATCTTCTGATGTTTCATCTGCGATAATATTCTGGAACAGAATTTTGTATGCGAATTTTTTCCCATATTCTGCATCAGGGTTAATAACGTTCTTAGCACCTACTGCTTTTAAAATACGCTCATGAATTTTATCGGTAGCTCTTGCAATAACGTTGTCACATCCCATCTGTCTTAAAATTGCTGTTGTAAGTATAGACGGTTCTCTTGCACCGATTGCACAAATTACAACATCGCGCTCCTTGGGGCATAATTTTCCGAGAGCCGTTTCATCTGTAGCATCAAGACAGAGTGCGTCATCTAAAAATCCTGCGGCTTCGTCAACAAGCTCTTTATCTTGATCGACTGCTATAACCTCTGTGCCTTTTTCTGATAGAGTTCTTGCAAGCGACATACCGAACTGTCCCAAACCTATTATTAAAACCTGTATAGACATATTTTTCTCCTATGTTAGTGAAATTTTTGCATCAGGATAACTAATCCTTGAATCTATATTTTTAGTATTTAAGTAGCAAATCAGTGTTGCAGGAGCAACCCTTCCAAGAAACATTGCTGCAATAATGATAACTTTCCCAACTCCGTCAAGCTGGCTTGTAGCTCCCATTGATAAACCAACTGTACCAAGTGCTGATGCTGCTTCAAAAATTAGCTGCTCTGCACCGGCGGTTTGGGTTGTCAGAAGCATCAAAACTATTGTAACAAGTATTGACAGGTATACTACTGTTAATGTTATTGCTTTTTTTATTGTATCAAGCTTAATAACTCTATTTCTTACAACATTATCTTTTATGCGGATTGCATTGTAGCAGGTTAAAAATAAAACACTAATCGTTGTCGTCTTTAAGCCTCCAGCAGTACCTCCCGGAGAGCCTCCGGCTATCATAAGTGCAACCATAAGCAGGAATGTTCCAGGATTTATACTGCTCAAATCTACTGAATTAAATCCTGCTGTTCTTGAAGTTGCTGATTGAAACCAGGCGTTATGAATTTTATCTGCAATGCTCATTCCGCTTAAAACACCATTATATTCTGAAAGGAAGAAAAACAGGGTTCCTCCGATTAAAAGTGCTAAAGTTGTATAGAAAACCAGTACTGCAACCGGAGGGAGTTTTTTCCCTTTGAAAATATTTTGCAGCATAAGGCAGATTGCCGGTGACATACCGCCAAGAATTATTAAAAATGAAACAGTATAGGTTAAAAGAGGAAAACTGTTATAACCTATAAGGTTGTCATTTTTTAGGAAAAATCCGGCATTACAGAACGCTGATATAGAAGTAAAGAACCCGAATTTAAGCCCTGTAAGCAGACTGTGTTCGCTAAATGTAAAACAGGCAGAAAGGATAATTGCTCCTGTTAGTTCCACAATAAATGTATATTTAAAAATACGTATTAGGGATTTTTTTATTTCTTCTTTGCTTTCCGCTTCAAAGATGTTTCTGGCATTTTTTTCATGTGTAAGCGACATTCTTTTGCCCAGAAGTATAAATATAATAGAGCTGATACTCATTATTCCCAATCCGCCGGCTTGTATTAACAGCAATAAAACAAGCTGTCCTACGCCAGTAAATTTATCACTTACGCTCACAACAGAAAGGCCTGTTACGCATACTGCACTTACAGCTGTAAACATTGCATCCAGAAATGATACACCATGCGGAGAACAGAATGGTAAATATAGTATTATGCCTCCGGTCAGGCAAAGCAGGAAAAAGGTTGCGGGAAGTATTCTCTCCGGAGTTTTTGTAATAAATTCAAATCTGTTTTTTCGTTTTGCCATTAAATTTATCATCCACTTTTGAAAAAAGTATAACATAAAATTTTTTATAAAAAATTCTTATGATATGATATAGAAAAAAGGAGAGTTAATATGTTAACTAAAAATTCATCATTAAAAACAATGTTTTCAGGTGTTGATTTCTCTAAATATTCTTCTAAAACATCTGATTTTGTAAACGAGTTTTCATCACGTGCTAATCAGCCGGGCAAGTTCCTTAACTGGGTAAATCTCCCTCAGGAACAAGCTAAAAGATTAGATGACATCTATTCTTTAGCTTCAAAATTAAAATCTCAGACCGGTGTTGAAAAATTAAGCGTAATGGGTATTGGCGGTTCAAAACACACTGTTGAGCATATGCTTGGTATTAACGGGTTGAACATCAATTCTGATAAAATTTATTTCTATTCTGATGTTGATTCAATCAGCTTCGCCAGATTTTTAGAAAAACTGGGTAATGATGTATTGTCATCAAGCTATATGATTGCATCAAAATCAGGTTCAACATTTGAAACTAAAGATGGTTTCTTGAGAATACAAAAAATGCTTGAAGATGCATATATTGCTAAAGGACAATCTTTAGAAGAGGCAAAAAAATCTGCAGCAAAACATTTTATTGCAGTAACAGATAAGAATGCTGAGAAGAGCGAGCTTAGAAGAACATCTAATGAAAACGGCTGGCTCGGCGATTTGTATATTCACGATGATGTAGGCGGAAGATTTTCTGCTTTTGATGATCACGCTTTATTCACATTAGCATTTGCAGGTATGAGCAAAGAAGATATGAAAACAATGTTAATGTCAGCACAAGAAATTTCTTCACTTTCTTTATCTGCTGATTTAGAACTGAATGATGCATTAAAAGAAGGTATTTTCTGGGCTGATGCTAAACTTAACGGGATTGAAGCTTCTGTTCATCAGTATATGGGTTCTATGTTTGAAAACACTGTTTACTGGCATGCACAAATGCAGAATGAATCTGTAAAAGATACTCTTAAACAGATTGCAAAAGTTCCTGATGCAATGCACCACTCTGCAGAAGCACACTTTAACCCTGCAAATAAACTTGTATTTGCGCTTACTGTTCCTGTAGATAAAGGTGTTTGTGCTGAAAATGCTGAAGCATATATAGGTGCTTTGACAAAATCTTATGAATCATCAGGTGCTTTCTTCAAAGAATATGTTGAAACTTCAAAGCTTGGCTTGACTCCGGAAGCAGCAGGGGCTGTAACTCAATTGAGGGCATTTGCAACCTGCTATCAGGAAATAGTAGAAGCTGTTATGCAGAATAAAGCTCTTCCTGAAATATTAGACAGCGTACTCCAGCCGCACGTAGAATTTTATAAAAAGAATTTGAAGGGCGGAGTTGTTGTTCCGGGAAGAATTTCAGGTTAAATATTTTGATAAGGCCTCCGTGCAAACGGAGGCCTTATTTGTTATAATAGATTTATGGAACTTATAAAAACAGATGAATTTAATATAATTTATAAGGATATGCTGGCTCAATTCCCGAAGTCAGAGCTGAAATCATATGAAAAATTCTTGAAGTTATTCGGTGAAAATTATATCCTCTACAGGGTTGTTGAGGGAGAGTTTGCAGGTTATATAATTCTTTTTGAGTATGGTGATTTCATTTTTATAGATTATATTGCGGTTTTGAAACAATTTCATTCAAAGGGGTTAGGCAGAAAAATTTTATCTCTTTTGAAAGATATTTATCCTGAAAAGAAAGGGTGTTTTTTAGAGGTAGAACCGCCTGATATTTCTAACCCTGATACAATAAGAAGAATTAATTTTTATACGAAAAACGGAGCACAGAAACTTGATGTAAATTATTTGTATCCTAATGAACAGGGGTGTATACCGCTGGATTTATATTATATAAAATATAAAGATTTACCCTCTGATGAGGATATCAGAGTATTTATAACAGAGCTTTTCAAGCAAGTTCATGGTGATTTAGCGCATTCTATGGAAGTTTTGCAAAAAATTTTTTGTTAGAAAACATAACAAGTGTGGTATTAATTAAATAGAGGTGTTTATATGAAATACATTTGGCTTTACATTGTTGCAATAGTCGCATCTTTGGGCGGTTTATTGTCAGGGTATGATACCGGCGTAATTTCCGGCGCACTTTTATTTATTAACGAAACCTGGGTTCTGCCGGACACGTTGCAGGGTTTTCTTGTAAGCTCTGTTTTGATAGGTGCGGTAATCGGGGCTGCAACAAATGGTATTCTTGCAGATATTTTTGGACGTAAGAAAATCATCATGGCAACAGCTGTAATATTTATATTAGGTTCAATATTGTGTGCTTTTGCTCCAAATGTATATGTGTTAATACTTTCGAGAATTTTTGTAGGCTTTGCAGTTGGAATTGTTAACTTTGTTGTTCCTTTGTATCTGTCAGAAGTTTCACCTAAAAACTTAAGAGGAACGCTTGTTTCATTGTACCAGTGGGCAATTACTGCAGGTATTCTTTTCTCTTATTTTATTAACGCTGTTTTTGCTCAAGCAGTTTACAACTGGAGGTGGATGCTGTTTGCGGGCGTTGTTCCTGGACTCGTATTATTTATAGGAATGTGCTTTATGTCCGATACTCCCAGATGGCTTGTTTCTAAAAACAGAGATGATGAGGCAAAGAAAGTTTTTTCCAAAATAGAACCGGATATTGAGCCTGAAAAAGAAATTGCGGAGATTAAGGAAACACTTGTTGATAACAGGCAGGAAAAGGCTTTCAGATTAAAAAAATGGATGATAATGCCTTTTGTCGTTGGTATCGGAATTATGTTTGCGCAGATTTGTACAGGCATTAACACGATAATTTATTATGCTCCTACAATATTTAAGACAGCAGGATTTGACAGCAACCTTACTGCCATTTACGCAACAACAGGTATAGGCGTTGTAAACTTTATTATGACTATTGTAGCTGTATTCTTTACAGACAGGATTGGACGTAAACCGCTTCTATATTTTGGACTTACCGGTGTAATGTTAAGCTTGTTTGCTCTTGGCACATCTTTTGCATTTGCCGGTGTTTTGGGTTCAAGCTTGAAATGGGTTGCTGTAGGAAGTCTGGTAACTTATATAATTTGTTTTGCAATGAGCCTCGGACCAATCGGCTGGATACTAGTTTCGGAAGTTTTTCCGCTCAGAATAAGAGGTATTGCAATGAGTGTGTGTACCGTTTCGAATTTTGCATTTAATTTCTTTGTAGTCGGGAGTTTCCCTGTGTTGCTGCACAGAATCGGCGGGGCTTGGACATTCTGGATATTTGGTATTGTTTCTATTCTTTGCATAATTTTTGTTTACTTCTTCGTTCCTGAAACAAAGGGAATTTCGCTTGAAGAAATTGAATCAAACTGGAGGCGCGGTGTCAACCCGAGGGATTTTTGAATTAGCATAAATAATGCCTGACTGCCTAATACAAAAGCGAAGCCTTTAAAAAATAATTAAAATATGAAGAAACTTTTGATTTTAATATTAGGAGCAGCGCTCGGTATTGCAGGATTTATTTTTGTTGTTCACAGTTTTTATAACATCCATATAACTGCGGTTTTTGAAGAGTTAGAACCGTTTCCGAGAAATCTTAATGTATATTACAAAGGTTTCAAACTAGGGCGTTCTGTTAGAGTTCGTCCATCCAAGGATTTTACTAATACGCGGGTTGATATGATTTTGAACGCGAAAGGTATAAGCTTGCCTGATAATATTACTGCAAAGGTTAAAAGAAAAGATAAAAAAGACTATATAGAGCTTGAATATCCTGATGCACCGTCGATTACGGATATAAAAAATCATTCTGTTATACAGGGTAAAAAAAGTTTTGATATTTCAGGATATATTGATGAGCAGGCAGAGGGCGGCGGTTTGGATGAGATAAAAGATAATTTGAATGATACTGTCGAATCTGCGGGCGATACGCTGGACGCGCTTACAGAACTAATTGGAACTGCAAATGATATATTAAAAGACTTAAGACCATCACTAAAAATAACAGGAGAAAATCTTGCTGTAATGAGCCAAAATCTATCGGATGTGACAGGTGAGTTAAGCCGCTCTGCAAAACCTAAGCGCCTTGATAATACTTTTGCGAACATCGAACAGACAACCAAAAATATAGAACGTGCTACAAAGAATTTGGAGAATGCCAGCCTCAATGTTTCCAATATAACAAAACACGCGGACAGCCAAACAATTTCACTTGTGGATTGCGTTATTCAAAATACAAATGCGGTTATTGAAAATGTAAATGTCGTAGTATCAAATGTTAATGATATTGTAAAAGGTTTTAAAGCAACTTTATCAAAACGTTTCGCCGGTATGAAGATAATGTTCGGCAAACCAATCGGGTAAAAACTCTAACTTTACATTGCGTCACACTTTATTGAATTGGAATAACATTTAAGATATCCTTAAATCAGTTGTAGATTATTTGGGAATTATACATGGAAAAAGGTTTTGTAGAGAACGGATTTATTATTGATTTGAGCGATGCTAAAAATACAACACAGCTTGTGTTTGAACTTAGTTCAATAATGGAGCATCCTGATGTAAAAAGAAAAAATGTTTGTTTAAAATTAGGCAGTCTTGATTTGAAACAATCCCAGCTATTGAGTATCAAAGCTTTGATAGAATCAATGGATGCAAGTATTGCTTTTATTGATACGAATTCTGAACAAACTGAAGCGTCAGCAGTAAGCCTTGGAATAATCGTTTCAGAAATCAGCGACAGCTCTGTTCCTTCTGTGGGCTGTACTGCTTCAGAAGAAATTAAGGAAGAAGCTGTGGTTGTAAAAACAGAAGATGAAGCTGTTGAAGAAATTAATAAAACTGTTGAAATTCACGCAGATCCTGCAGCTAATTCTAATCCAATAGAAACTGCTGAAGGTATTGAAGATATTTATGATGAAGAATCAACGGAAGAATTGTCGGAGATAATTCCTTCAGAAGCATTTACTCCTGATTTTGAGGCGCTTGCTGCAAACGAAGGTTTGATAAAAACAGAAGAAACAAGTAAGTATATTCTTCTTGATACCGGTGATGTGCTTCCGGAAGGTGCAGAAGAAAATAGCGTAAACACTGAAACTCTTCCGACTCTTTATATAAACCAGACATTGCGTTCCGGACAAACTGTAAGCTATGAAGGAAATATCCTTATAATCGGGGATGCACATCCGGGAAGCGAAATTGTAGCCGGCGGAGATATTACTGTATGGGGTATTCTTGGCGGCATTGCACATGCTGGTTCACAGGGCAATATAACATCAAAAGTAAGAGCATTAAAATTAAATGCGATTCAATTAAGAATAGCAGGTTTATATGCAAGACGTAATGATACATTAAATGTACCATACGTTCAAAAAACTAACGAGTTTACCCCGGAGGAAGCTCAAGTTGAAGATGGAAAGATAGTAATTTATAAAAAGTTAAGGAGAGATTAATGACTGGTCGCGTAATAGTAATCACATCCGGAAAAGGCGGAGTAGGTAAAACCACTACCAGCGCAAATATAGGTACTGCGCTTGCAAAAGCCGGATATAAAGTTGTCCTTATAGATACTGATTTAGGTTTAAGAAACCTCGATTTGCTCTTAGGACTTGAAAATAGAATTGTATACACAATTGTTGACGTTATAGAAGAACGCTGCAAACTTAAACAAGCACTTGTTAAGGATAAGAAAAATCCAAACCTTTCACTTCTTGCAGCGGCGCAGACAAGAGATAAAACAGCTGTAAATGCAGAACAGCTGAAAGAAATCTGTGATACTTTAAAAGAAGAAAATGATTTCGTTCTGGTAGACTGCCCTGCAGGTATAGAACAAGGATTCCAGAATGCAGTTGCAGGAGCAAGCGAGGCTATTGTTGTTACAACTCCTGAAATGTCAGCAATAAGAGATGCAGATAGAATTATTGGACTTTTGGAATCTAAGGAAGAAATTAAAAGCTATAAACTCTTATTAAATAGAGTTCGTCCGAGCCTTATCAAATCAAATGAGATGATGGGCGTTGATGATGTTGTAGAAATTCTTTCCTGCCCTCTTGTAGGCATAATTCCTGAGGATACCGGAATTATTACCTCAACAAATAAGGGCGAACCGATTGTTAATGATGAAAATGCGCTTGCCGGAAAAGCTTACAGAAACGTAGCTCAAAGAATTTTAGGCGAAGAAGTTCCATTCTTAGATTTGGATGAGCCTAAAGGTTTTATGGCAAAAATTAAAAATGCGTTTGCAAAATTGAAAGCGAAGGTGTAGGATGGGGCTTTTCTCTGATATCTATAATACAGTGGCTAAGTTCTTCCGCCCTCAAGAAGAACAGGGTGACGCTTCCAAGTCTGTAGCGACCAACAGACTTAAACTGGTTTTGATGCAGGATAGGACAAATCTTACTCCAAAAATCCTTGAACAGATGAGAGGCGAATTAATTGATTTGCTTTCAAGATATGTTGAGCTTGACAAGGAACTTCTTGAATTGAACTTTGAACAGGAAGGCGAACAAGTTGCATTAATGCTTTCAATTCCTGTAATCAGGGCGAAAGATGAAGAGGAGATTGAAGCTGCTTTAAAAGAAGAAGCTGAAAAACTTGCTGAAAAAGCAGAAGAGCTGGAAACTTCATCCGAAGAAGAGGAAGAAGATGTGTCTGACAGTGTAGAATCTGACGAAGACACAAAAGTTGTTTCTGCTCCAGAAGGAATAAATGCAAATAAGCAGACAGAAGAAGTAAAAGAAGAATGTCATTCTGAGAATTAAAATTTTTAAAGGCGGCGGTGGTAAAGCCACCGCCGCCTTTTTGCTATGCCTCAGTCTTAATATTTTTCAAGAGCAGAATTAACGGAATAATTACTACCCCTGCAACAGCAAAAATTCTGAAAGCATCGATAAATGCAGATAGGTTTGCCTGCTGCATAAGAAGATTGTAAGCAGTATGTTGTCCCATATAAGCAGCAGTATGCGGATCAACAGTAGTCATAAACATACTTCCGTATGCCTGAACTCTTTCTGTGTAAGTTTGTGCTGTATCAGTAAGGTGCTGTATAAGCATAAACTGGTGTTTTTGAGCACCCCTTGAAAGCAGTGTTGCTACAATAGATGTTCCGAATGCACCGCCTATATTTTTAAGCAGGTTTTGAAGTCCGCTGGCATTAGTCATCTGATCATTTCTAATTGTTGCAACAGAAAGTGTAATAATAGGAATCATTGCCAGCCCCAGCCCAACTCCGAACAAGAAGTTTGGAAACCCGATGTTCATTGTGGATATTTGAAGATTTAAGCCTCCAAGCATCCAACTTCCTGTTGCAATGCAGCCAAGGCCAATCATAACAAGAACCCTGTTGTCTATAAGATTAGCTAAAGTTGCACAAAGCACCATAGCCAGTAAAGCACCTAAACCTCTAGGCATCATGGAAAGCCCGCTCTTGTATGCATCATAACCCATTAGCGATTGCAGGAATTGCGGTAAAATTGCAAGAGAGGCAAGAAGCACGGCCTGCATAACTATCTGCACAAGTGTTCCGATTAAGAAATTTTTATCTTTGAAGACACTTAAGTCAACAAGAGAATCTTTGTTTCTAATTTGTGATACGAGAAATGCAATACCGGTTAAACAAGAAAGTGCTGACAACCAGCATATCCATGGAGCATTAAACCAGTCAGCATTATTCCCTTTATCTAATACAATTTGCAAAGTCAAAAGCCAGATAGAAAGCATAAAGAAGCCGAATGCATCGGTTTTAACACCTTTTTGCTTCTGTGCATATGGCGGGTCGTAAATTAATGATTTTGCGAGGAAAACAGTTAGAATACCTATTGGAATGTTGATGAAATAGATAAACGGCCAAGACCAGTTTTCTGTAATCCAGCCACCCAGTACCGGCCCTATAATCGGTGCCATTACTATAACCAGACCAAACATTGCCATTGCTTTGCCTCTATCCTGAGGTTTGAAGTTTTCAAGCAAAATGGCCTGGGAAATAGGAAGAAGGCCGCCTCCGCCTATACCTTGAAGGATTCGGGCAAAAATCATTGTTTCAAGATTTTCGGATATTCCGCATAAACCTGAGGCTACAGTAAATAGAATAATACTTAGCATAAAAAAGTTCTTTCTTCCAAGAACTTTGCTGAACCAGCCTACCATCGGAATAACAATACCGCTGGCAATAAGGTAAAACGTTAATATCCACATTGACTCTTCCCGGCTAACCGAAAAACTGCCGGCCATATGCGGTAATGCTACGTTTGCAATTGTTTCATCCAATACAAACATAAACGCAGCTGCCATTGTAGGCATACAGGCAAGCCACGGATTTCTATTCTGCTCTTCTATATTTTCTGTCATAATTTATTTCCTTTTTTATAAAAAATCGTACCATACTAATGTTGCATAAGCAACATGTTGTTTGAGCAACAAATTTTGTAAATATTTGTAAAATCAGCTGTTAAAAAATATACAAATGTGGAATATAATATATATAAGGATATGTTGTAAAGAATGAAAAGTTTCAATAATATATGCTTAATTTAATGGTACTGAAACCCTTACAGCTGCAAAGGAGGGCAAAATATCCTAATTTACAGGGCTTTTTAAGCGAGATGTTAAAATGAAAATTAACACAAATTTATCAAGTTTAATAGTACAATCCAGTCTAAAAACATCTACTAATGGGCTGAATATGGCAATAGAGCGCATGACAACGGGTTTTAAGATAAATCATGCGAAAGACAATGCTGCGAACTATTCAATAAACACAAAGCTTTCAAGTAAATTATCATCGTATTACGTAGCTCAGGATAATGCTTCTATGGGACTGGATATGATGACAAGTGCAATGGATAATCTGGATTTAATTTCTAGCCACCTTTCAAGAATGCGTGATTTGGCAGAACAGGCTGCAAATGGGACTTATGGAGAAGACTCTTTGAAAGCTATACAGGCGGAGATTAATGCAAGACTTGAAGAGTGTTCAAGAATAATTGAAAATAGTGAATATAATGGTATAAAATTATTTCAGGGCACAGAAGGATTGAATGGAAAGTTTTTGGAAGAAATAAAACCTTTGACAGAACAAGAAGCAATTGCTCAGGGGTATACGGTTATAAAAACGGCTGATGAATTACAGGCAATGGAAAATAATGTTAGCGGTAAATACATTTTGATGAATGATATTGATTTAGCCGGATATTCTTGGACTGCAGTAGGTACATCCTCTGACCATTTTAGCGGAGAATTTAATGGTAATGGGTATGTAATAAAAAATCTTACTGTTAATCAGTCAGGATTAGACTATCAAGGACTGTTTGGAAGAGTGAGTCATGCAAAAATAAGTAATGTAGGTCTGGAGAATGTTGAAGTAAAGGGTAATACTGGTACTGGAGCTTTGGCAGGATATACAGATAACTCAGATTTCAAAAATTGCTATGTTGATGGCGTTAGCATAAGTGGTGGTCTTGAGACGGGAGGACTTATCGGGACTTTGGATAGCGGCGGGATTCATAGCTGTTATATTATTAATGGTAGTGTGACTTCTTCAAGCTTTAATGTAGGCGGGCTTGTAGGCAATGCAAACAGTGGTATTATAGATTCTTATTCAACGGTTGATGTTACCGGCAATCAAAGAGTTGGAGGGTTGGCAGGAGCATTTTCTCAGGGAAGTATAAGAAATTGTTATTCGACTGGAAATGTGTCAGCAGTACGGGATACAGCAGGCGGTTTTGTGGGAAGTTTGAACGGCGGCACTCTTTCAAGCTGTTATACAACAAGTCTGGTAAATTCTGGTAATCCTGCAAAGCAGGGAGCTTTCACAGGAGTTTTAAGTCTCGGGAATATTGATGTTTCATTTACGAATTGTCATTATTATAGTTCTTACAACCCCGGTATGGCAGCAGTTGGTTACAATCCTAATAATAAAGACACAAGCGGCTTAACAGACGGGGGAACTCTTCCAGAACCAGTTATACCGAATATAATAAGTTTTCAAGTTGGGATTTATTCTGACAGCAGCTCTAGATTTGCTTTAGACTTAGAATTTACTCTGGATTTAAAGGTTAACGCTTCTGATGCCAACTCTGCAAGAAATGCTTTAACTAATATTGATAATTTACTTGCTAAAATAAATACTCGCCAGACAGAATTTGGCGCCGCATATAATCGTCTTGAGTCTGCACTTGAAACAATCGGTGTAAATATTGAAAATTTAACCTCAACTCAATCGACAATTCGTGATGCAGATATTGCTGAAGAATCAAGTGCATATATTAGAAATCAAATTCTCCAGCAGGCAAGTGCAACGCTTCTTGCTACAGCTAATCAAACACCAGCTATAGCTTTGCAGCTGCTGTAATTAAAACTTAGCATATGAGCCTATAATTCTTACTCCTTCAGCTTGCGGCTCTAAATCAGAGATAAGAAGTTTTATTACTTCATCATCCTTGTGGCCGTCAAAATCAATAAATACAGCCTGTTCCTCAGCATTATTATTCATCATTTTAGAATTAATCTGGGTAATATTGATATTGTATTTTACAAAGACTTGAACAATATCTAAAAGCGCGCCCTGTCTATCATTTAGAAATAATACAATACTAGTTTTATCTTTTCCTGTAGGCAGAGTTGAAGCATCACCAATTACTATAAATCTGCGTTTGTTATCCTTATCGTCTTCAATATGTTCTTTTAAGACATTTAAATTGTAAAGTTCAGCAGTTTTATGAGTTCCAATGATAGAGTATGTCAGGTTGTAGCCGTTAAGAAGTCTTGCAGCATCATCCATACTCTCTGCCACAACAATATTCAATTGTCTTGGCATCTCATCTCTAACAAAAATTTTACTTTTTGCAAGAGCATTAGGATTTGCAATCAACCCTGTAATGCTGTAAAATTCAGTAGTTTTAGACAAAATACAATCATTAACAGGAACAATTGTTTCAGCTAAAATTTGTATATTCTGGTTTTTTGTCTGAATAAGGTTGTCTATTGTTTCGCGTATAATTCCTTTATAAGTAGTTTCTACAGGCAAAACAGCAATCGCATTGCAATTCTCGTCCACATAATCAATACATTCTTTTATAGAATTAAGCGAACGCTGGTACAAGTATAAGTCATGGGCTTTGAATAGCTTATCTTTTGCTATTTCAGAATAAGAGCCGCCCATACCTAAGCAGACAACTTCATTAAAATCTTCAAACATAATAAACTCCGTGTTTTTTATAATTATAACACAGACGTACTGCTTTCTGCTGAATTTATTTTCCCCGCCTTAACGTCCGATTTCAACAGCTTTTGCCGCCATTGATTTAGAAATATTAACCAGTGCAAGGTTAGCTTCATAAGCTCTCTGTGCCATAATAGCATCAGCCATATCAACCATAGCATTAACATTAGAGGCTCTAATATATCCGTTTGCATCAGCATCAGGATGCCCCGGTGAATAAATTCTTTCACCTACAGTTGGGTCTTCTACACAGCCATTAAATACAACACCGCCTTGAAGGTATGGAAGTGTGCCAACTCCGAATACATCGTTTTTCATTGTATTCATAAGGCCATGGAAAGAAATATCCTCTGAAGCATTTAAAACAGGAATACGTCTTACATAATTCGGTGTATCGACGTTTGCTATGTTTTTTGCATGGATATCTAACCTTAAACCGTGTGCTTTTAAGGCATTTGAACCGATGTTCATTGATTCCATTATACTCATAGTTATTTCCTTTCTTGCGTTACAATTGACCTGATAGTTTTGACTTTACCCCTATTTGCCTACGTTAATAACAGTTTTCATTTCTGTTATTATATTTGACATTCTTCTCGTTGCCATAGTGTATAGTAAAGCGTTTTTCTGCATTTCGGTAAGTTCTTCAGCTATATCAATTTCCTGTTTCTGTCTATCTTCAAGTATTCCGGATGGGCCTAGCTCTGTAGAAAGTTTTGTTTCAAGAGGGCTGTTCATAGTACCTAGATATGAAGAAAAATCAATGTCACGACGAACATAACCAGGAGTATCTACGTTTGCGACATTAGAACCCAGAGCTCGCTGTCTTTGAGAAATCAAATCAAGCATTAAATTGGTTTTTCCCATTGAATCTAAACTTGTGTACATTTATTTTCCTCCTTTCCGAAGGACATAGAACTTGTAGTATCAATTTTCATCAGGTATATTTACCCCCACTATTCTCTAATATTGATTGCTTTGTTGTACATATCGTCTGCAACTTTCATAAGGTTCATACTTGCAATCATTGATGTATTCAATCTCATTAAATCATTGAGTTCATCATAGATGTTTGTATTCGAAATCTCTGTTGCGTATTGCTTTATATTTTCTGTACCTTTAATTATTTTCGGAGCACCGGACTCGTCATTATAAACCATTTTATTATTATGTCCCTGCTCTAAAGCTTCCGGACAGTCGAATTGAACAATAGGAATTGTGCCGATTTTTTCGGGCAGAGAGCCTGCGTTGTCATAATTCATAACATCGCCGTTTGGTTTTATTTCAAATTTATATGAATTGGCAGGTATTCTTATTCCATCTCCCACTATCCAATCATCAACCGTCATAAGATATCCGTTTTCACCTCTTTTGAAAGCACCATCACGGGTGTATTGTATTTCTCCGTCTGCTGAAACAACAGGAATATAACCTTCCCCGTCAATTGCGACATCGTAAGGATTTTTACTGATTCGAATAGAACCCTGCAGTGCATTTGTTCTGATAGCACCGTCAACGTATCCATCTTCTCTCAAAATTTGTTCAAAACGATTGGTTTTATATGCAGCAGTGTTGTAGTTTGCAAGGTTGTTGGCTACATAACCTAGTTTTTCAAACTGCATTGTTGCGTTATTAATACTTTTTCTGACTACCGCCTGCATGTTATACATAATTTAAAACCTCCTAAGATGTACTGCTTAACTGGCTTATTACTTTTTGTAAGTTAGTACTTTCAATAAGAAATATTTGTCTGTTTGCTTCAAAGTTTCTTACAACCGGTTTAACTGCAAGAAATTCATTTTGAAGCGTTACATTTGAGTACTCGTTGTAACCCTGTTTAACATCAGGATTTAGTACAGCCATTCCATTTGCATCTACAATGCCGAGAAACCCTGCGTCAACAAGTTGATTAGAGTCTTTTGCATATACGCTGACTTTACCTTTTGAATTTACAATAACCTGTGCCGGATTATCAGGAACAACAGGGAGTTTGATAGGCATACCGGCATCAGAAAGAACCGGACAGTCTTCAAGGTTTAATAAATTACCGGCTTTATCAAGTTTAAATCTGCCGTCACGGGTTAACTTAACACCTTCAGGGGTTTGGACTTGAAAATATCCTTTGTTAGCCATAGATATATCAAGCGGATTTTTAGAAACCATTATACGCCCGACCTGATCATCGACAGTTGTTGATAGTCCGTGTACACCTATATATTCTGTGAAAGAAGAAACAACGGGTTCTCTGCGCTGGAAACCTACTTTGTCAAAACCAGCTACATTATCGTTAATCATTCCGAGAATTTCGCTTTGAACATGCATAGCTCTTATAGAAGCTTTCATGCCTTGTTCACAAAATCTGACACCGCCATTGATTTGCATAGTTATACCTCATCTACTACCTAGTTTTATCGGATAATTAGTATATTTGCTTTAGTAAATATTTATAAAATCATCCGTTTAATGTAGTTTAATATGTTTATAATGTTTCGGGGAAAAAAGTCAAAAATTTTTGTTGACAATAAAATTTGTTTCTAATATCATAGAACTTGACGCCGGTATAGCTCAACGGTAGAGCAACGGTTTTGTAAACCGTAGGTTGTAGGTTCGATTCCTATTACCGGCTTTTTTCCCGGGGTGGAGAGAATGGATTGGTAAGAAGCTCCAAGCTGGGTGAGACTGTTCTCGCAAAGCCCTTGTGGTTTAAGCCTTTGTGGCGCAGGGGTAGCGCACTCCCTTGGTAAGGGAGAGGCCACGAGTTCAAATCTCGTCAAAGGCATTTTTAAAATTAAATAAGGGTAGGTGGCCGAGTGGCTAAAGGCGACAGACTGTAAATCTGTTCACGAGAGTGTACGGTGGTTCGAATCCACCCCTGCCCATTTCTAAAAAGCCCTATTAGGGCTTTTTATTTTAAAGGAGTGTGTGTATGAAAATAAATTCTGCAAATAGTACAAATTTTCAGGCGATTACTTATCGTCCGGGGTGTCAGAAATATGTGGCGGAATATCTTACATCAAGAGATAAAGGTGTTTTGAGGCGGGCTGAAAGAGCTATGTCAAGGTGTAGAAAGTGGGATTTGGAGATTACATCAAAAGGTTTTAGAATTGCCTCAAAAACTACCGCGGATGCAATACTTGTAGAAGAATCAAGGCTTTGTAATGTACCACATGATAGAAATTTATCAATGAAAGCTATATATGACGGTCATTCTGAAACTTGTGAAACGGGACAATATTGTAAATTTGATATTAAATTGCCAAGCTATGAGGCTGCTATGGCACAGTATGCCAGATATTCAACTATGCCTTTGGTGGCGAAAGCCGTTGATTTGGTGGAAAAATTTGAAAAACAAGACGTGATTTTTACATATAATAAACCTTTAGTAAGAAAAATATGGGATATATTATTTAATTAATTGTGGCGTAAAAGGAAAATTTCTTGTATTTTTCAAACCAAAGTAGCAAAATTTTATATTTTCAGGTTTTAGGAAAAGTATGAACATATCCCCTTATACATACAGCAAAACTATGTATCCGAGTTTTTCAAGTAATATTGAGATAAGCAAGATTAATAAAAAGTTAATCGAATATGAAAAGAATGATTTTATCAGCGGGATTTATTATGTAGATTTACTGGCAAAAGATAAAAAACAATTTATAAAAGATAAGATTAACACATATATGCTTGATAAAAGGTTTGAGAATTACAGTTCAAAACTTTTTGCAGATAAGAAAAATGATGCTCCATACAAGTTGGCAGCAATTGTAAAAAAGCTTGATGCTTCCGGAAAAGAAACAATTATCAAACACAAAGTCCCGTCATTGTTTGAGGGGATGAATATTGACTCTATTACTAAAGCACTGGATACTCTATCATATTTAATTCGTGATGGATATAAAAGTTTAAAAAATGAGAGTAATCAACTCTTGATTGATAATAAAAAAATAGATTTAGAATATTTAGGCAAAGGGTGTAACAGCATTGTGTTTAAACTAAAAGACGGCAAAAATCCGCCTGTTGCAATGAAAACATATATAAATCCGGAAGATATTAATAGTTTGAGTATCTGGGGAGAACTTGCTGTGTATCAGGATGTACAATCAGAAAAAATAAACAACATTCCGGCATTATTTCTCGCAAATCCAATATGCGTAAAAGTTGAAGATAAAACAAAAGAATATACTGAAGTATTTGATGTTGATGAAATAAAGGATTTTGATGGCTACAAAGGCGGTTGGACAATTGTTGAGTATATAACAAAAGAAACTCCTGTTAAGAAGGGTGGTATATCATTTAATGATTGGTTAACACAGAATAATATATATCATCTAGACCTGTCTTTTGATAATTTTATAGGAGCTTATGTAACAGATTTAGGAGGTATTGATGCAGAGTGTTAAGTTTCCCATCGTTTTTCATATGCTTCAACAGCGAGAGCTGCTTCCTCTTCTGAATATTCATATCCGGATAGGCTTATCATAATTCTGCCGTGCGACTCCTCAAATAATTTTTTCTTAATTTTGTATGGATAAGTTTCATTGCCAGGCATATTACCGTTATGTATTTCTCGAATGATGTCATCTATGTAAATTTGCATATACTTAGGTATTTTAGGATGCCTTTTTATGTATTCGCATAAAGGCATATTTTCACGATAACGATTGCCGCTTGCAGATGTTAGAAGAAAGTTTCCTATTGTATTAAGTCCCCCATTTGAGGCCGGAGTTACATGCTCAATAGAACCTGTAGATGCTATGAATAAACGGCGGGTAATTTCTATCTGGTTTCTTTTAGAATATTTAACTATAAACGCATTACGGCTGCTTTCAGAGGTTGGAAGAAATAGAGCCTTGTTTTTTATGTCATTAAAAATCTCTCGCTCATTTTCTTTGGGGATTATTTCTTCAAGTGAATTTAAAAAAGTTTTTCGTTTGAAAGTATCATGTTTGTTGTTGCTTATGATTATCTGACGGCATTTTGTTGTTTTTGTTCTTATTTTTAAAGCTGTTTGAGGAGATAATCTTCTTGTGAGGGCATCTACATCATCCAAAACCTCAAACTCTTCAAGTTTTAGCCTTGTTAAACAATTATTTTTAATCATCTGGAGGCAGTTTTGAAGATTATCATCAGGGTTTAGCATTGAAAAGTCTTTAAAAATAGCAAGTACTGATTTTTCAACAGACAAGAGGTTAGTCTGATATATAGATAATAGCTCAACAGCATCCTCAGCAGTTTTACATCTTGATAAACCCTTCTCAAAACTTTTAATAGTTTCGCTAGGAATAATTTTAATTCCGCGGTAAGGACAGGTTATATTCTTTAATCTGCGCAAAGGTTTACCAGCAGAAGTCTTACCTTCATAAGGGATATCGTAATAGTATTTTAAATAATTCTGAGAGGTTATTCGTTTTAACTTTTTTGAGGGCATAAATCCTCACTATTCTTTATTTCATGATATCAGATTGAGTATAGCTTCGCAAGGGAGGTGCTTAACATAACATTTTGCATAAAATGT
>ERZ1673753.30-NODE-30-length-232157-cov-24.550689_pt1 | contig 232157 bp, 234 predicted proteins | sample MGYA00580201_ERZ1673753 | MGnify/ENA primary metagenome ERZ1673753 (study PRJEB41218, sample SAMN15661747) | gut metagenome | host: Homo sapiens | place: Canada: London | collected 2015-08-20/2019-03-30 | study: EMG produced TPA metagenomics assembly of... | reverse complement strand
GCATTGCCTGCATTACCTGTATTGCCCGCACGACCCGCGTTACCCGCGTTACCTGTATTACCTGCACGACCTGCACGACCCGCGTTACCTGCTTTACCAAACATTCCTCCAGCACCTTTCAGTACACCTGCAGTTACACCCGCAATAGCACCTTCAAGCACAGACTGTTCTGCAATATCATTTACATTCTGCATATTAACATCCCCGTCAACATCATTTGTTGCAAGGTCTGAAATTTCAACTGCCGTCCTTGCTGCCATTGTTGAGCCTGCTGTAATAGCTGCAGTTGCTGCTAAAGAAGTTCCTCCTGTTGCGACAGCCGCCGCTGCAGAAGCAGCTACAACTACTGTCGTTTTAACAGCCGAAGCACCTTCTTGCTGAGATTTATTGTAATCCATTACACGCTTATGAATATCATTTTTTGTACCATAAGCTTTTTTATAGTTTTCATCTGTAGGATTTGCCTCATAGGCTGCAACATTTTCAGGATTGTACGGAACTCCATAAATTTCTTTAAATTTAGCGCTGAATTCCGCTGCACCTTTAGATTGGGCTGTTTGTAATTCTTTTATCTGATTTTCATAAGTTTTCAAATCTTGTTCAACCTTAACCGCCCTGTTATCGGAATTCCATAAAACACTCACGGCGTCGGCTGTTTTACCAGCCCAGCCATCTTGTTTCTGCTGCTGCTCAAAAGCTGCTCTGGCATTTTTTACTGTCTCTTTTTGAGCATTTACAGCAGTGTACTCATTTTCACGTCTTTCGTAATATTCTTTTTTAAGCATTGTACCGTCTGCAGCAAAATAGTATGTATCACCGTTTTCAGCCGTGTAAGAATATCTTCCCGAACCATTTTCAGAAACTTTGCGTTTAGCGGCAGAGGCTTCCCTTGCTTCAAAATAGCTTTGCTTTAATTCCGTACCGTCAGCCGCGTAATACTTTGTTTTACCGTTCTGAGTAATTGTATATCTGCCTGTTTTGCCTTTTGTCTTGTACCCCCAATGGGACTGGTCAACTGCAGCACCAATATCTGTCATTTTAATTTCAGTACCGTTTTTAAGCTTAATATTTTCCGGAAGTGTAATTTCTTTAGGCATATTTACAGCTTTTGGATTAACATTATTTTGTGCTTTCAATTGTCTGACTATTTCCATTGTCTGCTTATGATCGGTAATTCCGTATTTTGCCTGAACAATACCGTACCATGTGTCTTTATAGTTAACTTTATATTGATGATTAACATTTTCAGGTTCTTTAGCCTGTTCAGGCTGTTCCTGTTCTTGTACCTCTTCAGCAGGAACAGTTACCTGTTCATCAAGCGTCTCTTGTACGGCTTCTTGTTGTTCGGCAGGAACAGGTGTCGGAGCTTGCGGCTGGGCAGGTTTGTTGTTTGCAGCAACCTGTTGGGAATACATATCATTCAACGCAGCATAAAAATTCTTTACATCAGACTTTTTTGTACCGAATTGCTTAATCTTTTTTACTTCTCGCTTTGACAATACAGCGTCATTACCCGCACGATTTGACAAAAATGCTTTTAATAATTCAACTTCTTTTTTATCAAGTTGACCGTCTTTATTAATATCAAACTTTTCAAAAATGGATTTATTGGTCTCATTTTGCTTTATCCCTTTACCATTAAAATCATTCAGATTAATTTGGTTCCCTTTTTTGCCGAGCCGCAAAACATCTTTGTTGTTACCTTCGATACCACCCATACGTTTCTCCTTTATAGTTTTCATTATGTAAACCTGCAAAATGAGACGGCAGTATCCTGAAAAATCTTGACACAAGGGCATCACATCCTATCCTATCCTATCCTATGAGGGATTATAAGCGGGTTTCAGGCGTTTTAAAATTCATGTTTACATTTTGTAACATGTGATATCCCACTTCATAATTACAAATTGTAAACATGTACTTTTAAAAAAAATGTTTTTTAGTTATGCTTGGCGTGTGTGTATGAAAAGGAGATTTATATCATGCCAAAATTCAATTTAATGTCTTATATTATGCCGCCGGAAGATAAAATGTTTTTTACATATTTTCAGGACAGTGCAGAAATTTGTCTTAAAACCGCAAAACTTTACGATGAAATTATGCATAACCATTTAAATGATGAGTATAAAGAAAAAGCTCTCAAATATAAAAGGAAAGGGAAACTTTCGTATAAAGCCTGCTTAAAGCAGCTGAACAAAAGTTTTATCACACCTATTGAAAGGGAAGATATTCAAACCATAGCAGTTCAGCTCAACAAAATAACAAAAAAAATCGTAAAAGCCTGCCTGAATTTGGAAGTGTACAGATTAGACAACTACACCGACGAAATGAAAGAACAGGCTTTAACTTTGGTTCAGGCTACAGAAAAACTCGGTGAAATTATTAAACAGTTCAAAAAAGTTTCTGATGTAGAAGAAATCACAGAACTTAACATTGAAATGAAAGAGATTGAATCTCACGGAGATGAAATTCACCGCCGCGCTATGGCTAATCTGTTTTCAGGACAATACGAAGCTCTTGATGTTATCAAATTAAGAGATATGTATAAAGAAATCGAAAACGCATTTGATGCTTGTTTCTTTGTATCAGATACAATTCTGAATGTCGTATTAAAACAAAGTTAGAAAAAAGGATTAAAATGAGTATAACAATTTTACTTTTAATAGCTGTAGTACTTGTAGCTCTGGCATTTGAATTTATAAACGGATTTCACGATTGTGCGAACGCAATCGCAACCGTTGTATCAACAAAAGTACTTTCACCTAAACAGGCTGTACTTTTCGGAGCAAGTTTGGAATTTGTTGGAGCATTAACAGGTACACACGTTGCAAAAACTATAGGTTCGGGAATTGTCAACGCTGAAATGATTACGCTTACCGTAATATTCTGCGCGCTTCTTGCCGCCGTCATTTGGAATTTATTTACCTGGTGGCTCGGACTTCCGTCAAGTTCTTCACATGCACTTATCGGAGGACTTCTCGGAGCATCAATAGTTAAAGCAGGTGTAGATGTAGTTCATTTCCACACACTTTTAGACAAAGTAATAGTACCGATGTTTACATCACCCGTTCTTGGATTTTGCGTAGGCTTTACATTAATGCTTTTAATCGCATGGGTAATTATTGTTTTAAGAGAAAGCCCGCAAACAGTTAACAAACAGTTCAGGAAATTACAACTCATATCATCAGGGTTAATGGCATTGAGCCACGGTTCGAATGATGCCCAAAAAACAATGGGTATAATTACTCTTGCACTTCTTGCAGGCGGAGTTTTGCACAAAAGCCCGACAGGTGATTTTGAAATTCCAATATATGTAATTATTGCCTGTGCGCTTACAATGGCAGCAGGAACAATGAATGGCGGATGGAAAATCATTAAAACAATGGGGCATAAAATAATTAAGCTAAAACCTATTCACGGTTTTGCTGCAGAAACTTCGGCTGCAGGCTTAATCTTAACAGCTTCGCATTTCGGAATTCCACTGAGTACAACACACGTAATTTCAACGGCGATTATGGGTGTAGGCTCAACTTTCCACGCACATGCTGTTAAATGGCGCGTTGTAGGAAATATCGTAATAGCATGGGTTCTTACAATACCTGCCTGCATGATTATTTCATCAGCAATATACTATATTATTTACAAGTTGATTTAGTGACAAAGTCATTATAACGTCATTCTGAACTTGATTCAGAATCTATTGTTATTAATAAATCAGTAATAAGGGTCGGTACAAGAAAGTAGCGCAAAGAAGCTCTCGGCAGTCACTACGTTCACTAATCAATTGTAATTGCTCATCTTGTTGTTATTTCTCAAACATTGATGTTAATTGCCGAAATATTAGAATAAGGCGGCGATAGCGGAACGAATAATAATTATAATCGAAGTAAATAACAAAGGCGTGTATTGTTTGAGTGAAACGAGTTTACACGCCTATAGGCTGAGATTTTATAATTATTTATGAAGTGAAGCGTGCCGCTGGTTTTGTGGAACTTTGTCCACACAAAGTTCCCGCTGTCCGCGCAGGACATAATCTACCGTCATTCTGAACTCGTTTCAGAATCCCAATTGAAAATTAAAGACCCTAAATATATAAAAATAGTATTTTTTGACTTTATTATTACAATCTGCTAGTATTAATTTGTTATCTAATTACCAAAAGATACTAAAGGAGAATTAATGGAATTAAAAGAGCTTCCTAAATGTCCGGTTGAAACAACGCTAAAACTTATTGGGGAAAAATGGAAGATATTGATTATAAGGGATTTGCTCAACGGAACAAGACGTTTTGGAGAATTAAAAAAAGCCTGCAGCGGAATTTCACAAAAAGTTTTAACAACAAATCTTCGCTCAATGGAAGATGACGGACTTGTAAAACGTGAGGTTTTTGCTCAAATTCCTCCACGTGTTGAATACACACTTACAGACGTAGGATACAGCCTTGCACCTGTTTTGAATGCAATGGCAAGCTGGGGAACGGATTACAAAACATTCTTGAAACTTTTGGCAAAAAGAAGTTAAATATTATTGTAATATGCCATATCGGGTAATATTTTACAAATTTTAATTATGTATAATACTTTACATAAAATAGTAAAAATTATTTTATCATGTATTATATATGTAGGAGAAATTATTATGAAGTTACTGACTGCAATTAAAAAGGTCTTACCTGTTGAGAACGAAAGTTCTCATCTGAAACTGCTTTACTCAAGTATACATCCTGAAGTAAGAGAAGAAGTAGTATATCGCAAAAACGGAAAATCTGTTGATAAAATTATTGAATTTGATTTAAATACAGGTTCAAAGGTTAAAACAACCCACTATGATTATTTCAATGACAAAAAAATTCGTTCTGTTGACGAATTTGATCGCAATACTGGGAAAAAAATAAGAACAATTAATTACGTTCTCTATAAATCCGTTGATGAATACGATCTTGAAACAGGTAAAAAACTTCGTACAATAAATTTTAATGTTAAAGATGATACAAAACTTTCTTCCATTCAGGAGTATGATTCGGAAACAGGTAAAATCGTAACGATTTCAATATACAAACGCGATGGCAAAACAGTCAGCATAATAAAAAAAATTGATCCAATAACAGAAAAAGTTACAAGCTGGGTTAATGATAAAAATCTTGAATACAAACCTATTGAACCTGCTAAAGTTATGACACGATGCTATGACAATATTAAAATTCCCGACAAAAAAGAAAAAGAAAATATTGCACAACTGATTGATAACTTATATTCAAATAAAATTAAGTTTGAAAATATTTAAGACAAAATAAAACACAGTAAAGATAAATCAGCCCGATCGCAGCCTCAGTTTACTTTTTAACACTGAACAGCAGAGCCTGTTTCTTCTTCCATCATTTCATGTACGAATCGTGCAGGATTGTCGATTATGTATTGCAAATCTTCGGGAGCTTTAATATAACCATAATCAAATCTTTCAGATTTATGTAAAAATGATACCAATCCGTAGCCAAGCATTTTGCCCATTGATGTTTGAGAAACTTCGATTATATCAAGTTTGTCCAGTGGAATATCAACTTCTGCGGGATTTAAAACTCCGAGTTTGATATGCGCATACTTTGTCGTAATAATAATTTTATCCGAATTGTATCTTAAAACATGGTAAATAATAGGCAGCAACAGCATTAAAACTACTATCCAGCTGAAAAAACTGTGAGTATTTAAAAATACATTCCAAAAATAAATGAAAAATACAGGAGTAAGGACTATTGACCAAAAAAGTGCCATAGGATGTTTTTTTACATCATACAAAACAAGTTCCTCTGCATCATCCGCAGGTAATTTGTATTCTACTTCATTCGTTTTCTCTTGAATATCCGTATGGGATACAGGTTCAGGAATTTGCGCATCACTTCTTAAATCAGTACCACAAAATCTGCAAAAATTATCATAATCTTTAATTTGTTTCCCACAATTCGGACAATACATTGTATACTCCTTTGTGAGCCAATTCTAACACAGGATTTGACTTTAGTCAATTAAGGTTATATGATTGGTTTACTATGGAAAAGAACGAACTTTTAAGATTATATAACTCAGATTTAAATGAACTTTTAAAACTTTCATCAAAATATATTAAAAATGACGTGGAATTTTGTTCACTTATTAACGCACGCAACGGAAAATGTTCCCAAAACTGCAAATACTGTGCGCAAAGTTCACATTACCGCACAAATATTGAAGCATACCCGCTTGTTGAACTTCAAGAGGTGAGAAAAACTGCACTTGAGGCAAAATCTCATAAAGCATCAAGATTTGCAATCGTTACGTCCGGAAAAACTCCTGATGAAAGTGATTTTAATAAAATTCTTGAAATGATTAAAGAAGTTAATAAAATTGAAGGTCTTAAAAGCTGTGCATCAATAGGAATTTTAAATGAAGAACAGGCAAAAAAGCTTGCTCAAACAGGATTGAAAAGATTTCACCATAATATAAATACTTCAAAATCCTACTATCCTGATGTCTGCACAACACACAGCTGGAACGACAGGCTAAATACTTGCAGACTTGTTAAAAAATACGGAATGGAATTGTGCTGCGGCGTAATTCTCGGAATGGGTGAAACTGTTGAACAAAGAATTGAAATGGCGCTTGAACTTGCAGAAATTCAACCTGACTCAATTCCGATAAATATATTAATGCCTATTCCCGAAACACCTTTTGAAAATTACCTTGATAAAATTGATGAAGAAAATGTTTTAAGAACTCTCGCAATCTTCAAAATAGCAAATCCAAATTCAATACTTCGTTTCTGCGGGGGAAGAATGCGCCTGTCCGATGAAAATCAACGAAAAGCCCTAAACAGCTGCGTGGAAGGAATTATGGTAGGTAATTACCTGACAACAGTCGGAAAAGCCCCCGAAGAAGATTTAAAGACAATAACAGAACTTGGAAAAACAATTAAATTGTAACAATTAATTAATAACTGCTAAAGTTTTTCATGCTTAATGACGTATAGATATTACGTATGAAAGGTTAATTGTTTTATGAATAACGATAATAATATACAAGGAATAGGCGCTTTAAGACCTGATGCAATAAAGTTTTCAAAATTAAATTTTGAATTGCCTGCATTTAAACCTGTTTTTGAATTCAACAAACCATCTGAGCCTGTAAAAAAAGAAAAAAATATTAGTAAAGAACTTCATGACAGCTGGTCAAAAGTAGTACCGAAACTTTCACAAGAGTTTTTTGATAAACTTACTGCAATGTCACAAAGGTTAAACTGCAATCCCGAAGATCTTGCAGCTATTATATTTAATGAATCAAAATTTAACCCGAAAGCAAAAGGCGGGAAATATCATGGTTTAATACAAATGGACAACACAGCCTTGAAAATCGTTACAACATACGCATTTAAAACTCAAGGTGAAAATTGTAAATTGGATAAAAATATCACTATGGCAAAATACACAAATCTCTCTAGAGAAGAACAACTTAAATATGCCGAAGCATATCTTAAATTTAGAATTGATGAAAAAAAATTAACAGGCAAAAAATTAAGCGGGGGACAACTCTGGACTTTAATAAAAAGACCTGCAAGCATTAAAGATAAAAACTTTATAAACAAAAATCAAAAGTTAATCGAAAATACTAAAAAAATACCGCTAAAATATGAAACACCTTACAGTTTAAAACACGCTGATTAACTTTTTAAATAACCAAGAACTTCATCAACATGCCCGTTCACTTTTACCTTTCTCCATTCGTGAACAATACTTCCCTTTTCGTCAAGAATAAATGTTGAGCGTTCAATACCCATATATTTTTTGCCGTACATTGATTTTTCTTTCCAAACCCCGAATGCTTCCGACAAAACATGTTCGGTATCTGCAAGAAGTAAGAAATTCAAATCCTGTTTTTCTTTAAATTTTTTGTGGCTTTTAATATCATTCGGACTTACGCCTATTACAGCTGCAGAAGATGTAATTCTGCTAATATTGTCCCTAAAATCACATGCTTCCTGTGTACAGCCTGATGTGTTATCTTTAGGATAAAAATATAAAACAACTTTCTGTCCCTTAAAATCAGCTAAAGTATACTCATTTTCATTACCGTCTTTGTCAAGACCTTGTAATTTTATCTCCAAATAATTCATTATTACCCTCCTTTACTAAATTTTTTCTATCAAATTTATCAGCAAGAAATGTCGAAATCAAAGGTATTGCAATATAGTAAATTCCGCCTAGAATGAGCGCAGGTTTTACAATTTTAATTCCTTCTATATATTTTTCAAGTTTTGGCGAATTTTTATTTACTTCCGAAAATTTCTTAATAAACTTTTCAGTCGGATTTTTAAGCAGACTGTTTAAAGCGTAACCGCCTGCAATACACAAACCGGTTGAAATCCCAGCATTATACATTAAAGCTTTCTTCCGTTTTTGCTCAATACCCTTACTTTTTGCCGTCTGATGAATAAAAGCTCCTGTTGCAACTATATCTGTCAGAGAAATTATGTGCTGTTCAAAATTTGTATTATGAAATTTTTCCGCAAATTTTTTTACGGGTTTTGTATCAATTATTCTACCAAAACTCTTTGCCATCCGCTCAGTTGCAGAGTTATACAATCCTGTAAACGTAACCTCTTTTTTCTGTTTTTTATCTTCTTTTTTTGAAAACATATTTGACATCACAGAGGGTATTAAAGCACATGTCATAATTGATTTTGGCACAGCTATAACAAAACCCAAACCGAGTTTAAAAAGCTGGGTTGCAAATCCGTAACGCTTAGATTTTACAAGACTTTTTTCACCCGCCTTTAATGCTTCAATTGTTTCAGACTTAAGATATTTTGAAGGATTTTTATCTATGTTTTCTATAGCTTTTGATACAGGCATAGAAGCACCAAGCATTAACAAATATCCTACAGCACTTGATGCTAAAGATTTTGCACAGGCATATTTTTTATTTTCTTTGTCAGTATCAGGCGTCCCCATAATTACAATAGGACGCGCAATGGTAGAAAGCGCAAGAGAAGCTGTTGCAACAAATAATGAACCGTTATTCGCCGCAAATTCCAATCCCTTTTTCAATATTTTGCTATTGTAAACAGCTTGTACTTTCATCTCAATTCATTATACAATGCTCATAATGAAAATCACAGAATTTATCAAAAAAGAATTACAAGGCTGGAAAAACTTTGAAATAATAGGGTTAATTATAGTTTTTTCAATAATTTTTATAAATGCAATAATCCTCAAAGATAATCCTGCAGCAATAATAAATGCCATTTGCGGAATTTTATACACAATTATTGCAGGCAAAGGGAAAATTTCCTGTTATTTTTTCGGACTTTTAGGCTCCGGTTGTTATATATTCCTGTCATTTAAAAACGCACTATGGGGCAATATGCTTCTTTACCTTTGCTATTATATCCCAATGCAAATTTTAGGAATTTTTAAATGGAAACAACATCTGAAACAAGAATCAAAAGAAATTGTCAAAATAAAACTGAATATCAAAGAACAAATAATAATAAGCATAATAGGAATTATAGGCAGTATAATCACAATTTTAATTTTACATTACTTCAATGACAAAAGCCCGATAATTGACGGAATTACAACATTTTTATCAATACTTGGAATGTATTTGACCGTAAGACGAGCAATAGAACAATGGATTGTATGGACTATAGTAAACGGATTATCTTTTATAATGTGGTTGAATTTAGTACTTTTTGCCGGCACAAAAGCATATTCAACAGTTTTAATGTGGGCTGTTTATTTTATTCTGGCAATTTATTTCTTTTTTGAGTGGAAAAAGGAAATTAAAACTTAAACAAACTATTCTTGATTTTTTACAAAAAAACCGGTTATTTTATTTTGAATTTCCTGAATTACATTATTAAATTCCTGCATATTATTTTCAGCATTCTTCATCGCAATAGACAATTTTGCATTACATTCTTTCATAAGATCTTTGTATTCTTTTGTTGCAGAAAGATGTTTAGGTTTTTCTTTAATAACTCTTTGTTGTTTCTCTTTAGCTACTTTTTCTTTTACCGGTTTTGGAACTGAAACTTTAGGAGTATTGACATGTTTTTCAAATTCCTGTAACTCTTCTGCTGCGCGCTTCAAAAGCGGCTCAAGCCCGAGTTCTTCAAGTTCAATATCACTATAATATTTCATCACAGGCGGCAGAATTGTCGGATATTTTGAATTAAAGTTTTTGACAACCATATCATCGTTTATTAAAATATATTGATCTTCACCATCTTTTGTAACACATAAACGTGTTAAATTGCTGTCTTGCTGTTTACCTTTCATTTTTAAAATGGAAATATTCTCTCCGTCAGCATTTGTAAAAGAAAAGCCGCGCTGTCCCGTAGCTCCGCTCCATTTTTGATAAGAAGTTTTTAAACTTGACACCGAAGAACTGCTGATTTGTGAAAATTTGTCAGATATTTTTTTATATGTATCATTAATAACCTTCATATCAGCTGCCAAATTTCCACTTAATTTACCTGTTATCGGAGCTATAGACCTTTCATATAATCTGGCGGCAATATATTTATTAAATTCATCAAGTTTTCTTTCATAATCAGAAATATATTCATCCAATTTATCCAAAACAGGCGAAACCCCAGATTTATCATAATACGACAGTTTTGGCGGAATTACAGCAAAATTTTTGGGATTAAAATTGGATACAATAGTTTTACCGTCTTTAATTAAAAAACCATCAACAATTTCATCGTTTGTGTCATAAATCATTACTCTTGTTAACTCTCCAAGTTCAGAATGATAAAATTTTTTATATGCAATCCTATTTTGATTTTCACCTATATTTGTCAGAATATGGACAGGCTGCGCAGCTTGAAGTTTATAATCTCCAAAATCATTCTTTAATTTTAAGGACAATTTATGAGGAATACTTTTTAAAGTTTTATCAATTTTGTTATAAAGAGCGTCAATATTATCTAACTTTTTTATGTGATTTTCATCAAAAGTAAATATTTGCGGTTTCAAATATTTCCCGTCATATTTCGCTAAAAATTTGCGAAACTGAAGCATTGCAAAATCTAAATCATTTAATACATTCTGCAACCTGTTCTCAAAAGGTTTATCAAAGTCTAAAAACTTAACCTCGTCAGGAAAAATATAAACTCTATTTTTATTATCATCCTCAACAATCCTGTCAAAATTTTTCAGCGTGAATGAATCAAGTATAACCCTCTCATCAGTAAAGCTGTTTCCCTTTTTAACAACAATCTTTAAAAAATCTCTCCCGTCTTTACCATCAGGAACTCTCACCTGAATAGAAGTCTTATTTTCCCCGCAATTATGAAAAACAAAACACCTTGATGATTTGAAATTTTTATATTCTTTCTCTATAATTTCCATACCTTCAGGCGTTTTTTGAGAAATTTTTTTCAAAATTTCTCTATATGCATCTGAAACAGAAGACACCGAATTCACAGTATCACGACTCAAATGTGACAAGTTAGCCGTAAATGAAAAGCTGTCGGTAATATTGAAATTTTGTAATTTATTTTTTTTGCAAGATAAATTATTATAATAATTATTTTGAATGTTAATATTAGGAATATTCATACAAGAAATAAAAACTGTAAAAATAAAATTTCATAGTTTTTTAAATTTTGTAAACGTCAATAAAAAGCAACCATTTTTTATTGTCCGGCTAAAATCCACCTTATAACATACCATTAAAAATTATTTGCAAAGAAGAAATTATATCCTCAACGGCATAACGCTAGTCTTAGGTTGCCTTCAGCAATGGCTACGCCATTTTGCCCTCAAGTCTTCGCGCTCGAACTCTATATAGAATTCCAATCAATATCCGAACTAAATACAAAGGAACAGGTTTCTCCTGTTCCTTTGTATTTAGCAAGGGAGAGATTCGAACTCTCGACCTCACGGGTATGAGCCGTGCGCTCTCACCAGCTGAGCTACCTTGCCATAAGTATTATTTTATTGACAAGATTTATAATCTCATAAACAAAATTAAATTTCAAGCTTTTTTATTTGGTAAAGTATAACATGTTTACACAAGATACAGTTAAAACTGTCATGCTGAACTCGTTTCAGCATCTGTTATATATGAGACCCTGAAACAAGTTCAGGGTGACGTTGTATACGATATTAAGTGTAAACATGTTATACTTTACCTTTTATTTTAGTTTATAATAATAAATAGACAAGTACTTATTTTATAAGGCAAACTTTATGATTACCGACATGACCAAGGGAAGCCCCTTAAAACACATACTTTTATTTTCAGTTCCGCTGTTAATAGGTAATATTTTTCAGCAGTTATATAATATTGCCGATTTGGTAATCGTAGGCAGAACTCTCGGGGTAGAACCTTTTGCGGCAGTAGGTGCGGTCGCACCGCTATTTTTTCTTATTATGTTTGTTATTGTAGGATTAACAAACGGGTTTGCTGTTGTTACAGGACAAAGATATGGGGCAAAAGATATTGCCGGAGTAAAAAATTCAGTTGTTGTATCAACTCTATTAAGCACATTAGTAACGCTTTTATTTTCCGTTATATGCACTATACTTATGAATCCTATTCTTCACTGGATGAATGTACCGGAGAATATTTATCATAACGCGTATTGGTATGTTGAAATTATTGTTATAGGATTAATCTCCACAACTATGTACAATATGCTGGCAAGTATTATAAGAGCTCTTGGTGACAGCAAAACTCCTTTATATTTTCTGATTATTGCTTCTATTATTAATATAATTCTTGCTTTAATTTTTATTCAAATTTTTCACATGGGAGTTCCAGGTTCTGCTTTTGCAGTAATTTTATCGCAGGCAATTTCTGTTATATTGTGTTTATTTTTCATTAAGTATAAACTTCCCATTTTACATATATGCAAAAGTGACTGGTTTATAAAGTTTGACAAAGATTTTTATAACTCAGCATACGAACACTTAAGGGTCGGAATACCCATGGCAATACAATTTTCAATTATTGGTATAGGTATTATAATTATTCAAAGCGTCTGTAACACGTTCGGAGCTAATGTAATTGCAGCATTAACCGCCGCTTTAAGAATTGAACAAATTGCAACACTTCCGATGATGTCATTCGGTGTTGCTCTTGCATCTTACGTTGCACAAAACTTCGGAGCAAAAAAGTTTAAAAGAATTCGTTTGGGAGTTATAAAATCATCAACCATAAATATTATTTTAAGTATAGTAATGGCTTTTGTAATGCGTTTATGGGGTACTGATATTATATGCGCATTCATAGGTACGGCAACAAAAGAGATTATCGATATCGCACACAATTACCTGCTGATAAGCACTGTATTTTACTTCTTTTTGGGTCAGATATTTATATACAGGAACGCGTTACAAGGTATGGGAGAAACATTATTTCCACTGCTTGCCTGTATAGCAGAACTTGTAATGAGATCTTTTGCAGCTGTTTATCTGGCATTAAAATTCGGTTATATCGGAATATTTTACGCCGGGCCGATTGCATGGGTTAGTGCATCAACAATTTTGTTTTTGGGATATTTTTACAGTATTAAACATATTATGTATAAAGTCAGAAATAGATTACATAACTACTTGCAAAGATAAATGTTTTATGAAAGAATTGCATAAAAGTGTACTAATGGAGGTTTTTATATGTCAACGTATATTGAAGATGTTTATGCAAGACAAATTTTGGATTCACGCGGCAATCCGACGGTTGAAGTAGATGTAAAATTAACAAACGGTGTAAAAGGTCGTGCTGCAGTTCCCTCAGGTGCTTCAACGGGAATTTTTGAAGCGTTGGAACTTCGAGACGGTGACAAATCCAAATACATGGGTAAAAGCGTTCAAAAAGCTGTTGATAACGTAAACAATATTATTGCTCCCGAACTTATCGGGGAAAAAGCTTCTCATCAAAAAGAAATAGACACATTTATGATTGATATGGACGGAACTGAAAATAAGTCAAAACTCGGTGCAAATGCAATTTTAGGTGTTTCTCTTGCAGTTGCAAAAGCTGCTGCAAAAGCTTATGGAATGTCATTATACAGATATCTTGGCGGTATTAACGCTCTAACTCTGCCCGTACCTATGATGAATATTATAAACGGAGGCGCTCATGCTGATAATAACATTGATTTTCAGGAATTTATGATTGCACCTGTAGGAGCAGAAAGCTTTTCGCACGCATTGCAAATGGGTTCTGAAGTTTTTCATACTCTTAAAAATGTTCTAAAAAATAAAGGTATGGCAACATCAGTTGGTGATGAAGGAGGCTTTGCTCCAAATTTGGGTTCAAATGCGGAAGGGATTGAGGTAATTCTTGAAGCAATTGACAAAGCCGGATATAATACTAATCAGATTAAAATCTGTCTTGATGTTGCTTCATCAGAATTTTACGAAAACGGCAAATATAATCTTAAAGGTGAAGGTAAATCTTTTGATAACAAAGAAATGACAGACTTTTTAGAAGATTGGGTAAAGAAATATCCGATAATTTCAATTGAAGACGGTATGGCAGAACAAGATTGGGAAGGCTGGGAAATGCTGACCAAACGTATCGGAAGCCATTGCCAATTAGTTGGAGATGACCTTTTTGTAACTAATACAAGACGTCTTGCAGACGGAATTAAACGTAATGTTGCAAATTCAATCCTGATAAAAGTTAACCAAATCGGAACGCTTTCTGAAACTCTTGATGCAATTTCAATGGCACATGCTGCAGGTTATACAACAATAATTTCGCACAGATCAGGTGAAACTGAAGATACATTTATTGCAGATTTAGCCGTTGCGGTAAACAGCGGTCAAATAAAAACCGGTTCGGCATCTCGCTCTGACAGAATGGCTAAATATAATCAGCTTTTAAGAATTGAACAAAAATTGGGTTCTGCGGCAAAATACCTTGGTCTGCAAGCCTTCAACGGACAAAAATAAATATAATAAAAAGCTCCGATAATTCGGAGCTTTTTAATTAGTCATTTTCACCTAAATTGTATTTTGTATACTCTAATTTATCAACACCGGTCAAAATATTTTTAAAACTTTTCCCTCCAGGCTGGTTTGAAAGATTAGGAACAATTTTATCAACATTGACAGAAAGTTCATAAACATCTTGACCAAACTGATTAGGAGGTTTAGAACCATTTACATCAAAATCAATAAAAGCACAATTATAGGATGTTCGTATAACATCGGTTGTATTTCCGTTTTGATCTTTTATGCAGTTATAATTCTCATCCCTTTTACAATCCGTTGACGTTCTCGCACAGGCAGACATCTGATTAATAGCTATTACTGCACCGTCATTTGTAATTATACGTGCTGTAGGCAAGTATGAACCAATTGTAGTTCCGCTTGTATCATCTTTCCTTTTGGTTGCATATTTAACACTGTAATAGTAATTTGAACAGTCTTTGCTTTTAGAAACACAAACCTTTGCTCCGTTAAAATATTTTGCAAAATTTGAAGCAACTTCGGCGCTTGTCTTACTTGTATCGAACAAAAAAGTATTATCACCGATAGTATCGTTTTCCTTCTGAGCCATAAGAACAGCATTTTGTATTACAGAATAAACGCGCTTTGTACGGGTAATAAGTTCTTTTTCTTTATGTTTCTGGATTAATGAAGGCATCGTGAAAGATGCTACTACGCCGATTATTCCTAAAGTTATAAGCACCTCGGCAAGAGTAAACGCCAAGCGTGCCGCTTGACCCGATACAAAGGGATTGCACAAAAATTTAAAAAATTTAGTAGGAGCGCCTAAATCTGCCCCCCCCCCGACATTACGGATTTAATACATTTGTTTATTTTCATTTTCTGCTCCTTAATTATAAATACTACTCTATTAATATTAACATATATTCATGCGGTTTTCAATGTTAAAAAATAAACAGCTCTCATTTAATGCGAGCTGTTGTTTCCTTTCCAAATGTATCGTTACTAAGTTTAGAGTGTGTGTAAATTGGTTAGTCTTTCTTTGATTTGTACTTGTAGCTCAGCAAGCTGTATGTATCGGAAGATGCCGAACTGTCACCGTAAAATACTGACATATCAGTTGCACGGCGGTTATTAAAATCATCTTCCACTTCCATTCTAGAACAGTTAACATCATAGGCTGAAATTTCTGCACTCGTAATTTTTCCGTCATGATTTGTATCCATTTCATCAAAGTGTTCAAGAATTTTTGTCATTGTGCTTTCTGAAAGTCCGCTTGCACCTGAAGCATATAACTGTGTAAGCTCTGCTTTTGTCAGTCCCTGCATTGATATGCGGTTAGAAAGCGTATTCATTTCATCAGCAGTAATAATTCCGTCACCGTCTTTATCTATAGTTCCGAAATTATTTTGCAAATATGATGCAAATGTCTGGTTTAAAGCACCAGTATTAGTTGTTTTTGTTCTTGCTTCCGTCAAATTTTCAAGTGTTAATCCGTTTGGATACTGCGATGCAAGATATGAATATGTATTTGTCAAACCGGCATATACTCCGGAAAGTATTCCATTATTATTAGCCATACTACGACCTCGCTTACTAACTTCTCAAACACATGTTAATGATATCTAAACAAAAGTCAAACCTCTAAACAGATGATATTGTAAAAATATGTTACAAATTCTCTTAAAACTTTAAAGTTTTGCAGCCACATATCCGATAAAGATTTTGTTGATAGATTGTATAAGGAGTGTGTGCTCATGAATGAAGAAAAAAAAGTTATGGATATGGAAGACTTAATGCTTGATTATGGCGAAATGACAAGTTTTGATTTTAATTCAATGGATTACAAACAGGTTAGAGAGCTTCAAAGAGTCACTGACAGTGAATATTCAAATCAGCCTTATCCGTTTAAATATGGTAACTTTGACTTAGTTGATATGATTCATGCATTTGTAACACAGTATCAGAAAAAAGAAACTACATAAAATTTTTTAAGGGGTATGGTGTTATGAACGACAAAGAACTTTTTGAAAACAATTGTTTTCCGCTTTTTTGGCTGGAAGACGAAGAACATTTTGAACAGCAGCTTCCGCAGAGAAAAGATTTGCAGACACTGCTCGGCGAACTTGAAGATATTAAAAACAAAATAGACGACATAAGTGCAAGAGAATGGCATCTTGCAAAACTTGTGAAATTTCACAAAGAGGGCTTCGCCCGCTAAAAGCAGCCCCGCAGTTAAGAACAGCTGCCGAGATTTGGGATAGCAATAATTTTAACAATACATAAACTATCGTTGAAGAACAATTCAGCGATTTTTTTTTGTGCAAGGCTGTTTACAAATCGTCAAGAGAATTTTCGTCAAGCAATATATCGTGTCCCATATTATGCATTAAGTCAAGATACGCATTATAATAAACCTTCATTGCGCTTATGTATTCGTTTAGTGTTTCCTGATACGTGTTCTCTATAATGAACATATCTAATAATGAAGTTTTGTTGTTAGCATAACTTTTTTCAGACATCTTAACGATATTTTCTGATTCTTTAAGAATATCTTTGTAGTAAGCCATATTCTCTTTTGCATATTTAAATCGGTTATAATCTTCTTTTAATGCAAATTTTAATTTATTTTCAAATGAAACAGCATCTATTTTAGCCCTTTCAAGTACAACTTTTGCTCTCGTAACTTCTGGTCTGTAAGTATAAAAAATCGGTAAATCAAGATATCCTCCGGCATACCCGCCATGAGCACGTCCGTCGCCTGAAAATGCATACCCGCCGATTACTGTTAAATCAGGGATTACTTTATGTTTTGCAACAGCAAGTTCACGTTCTGATTTATCAATATAGTCGTAAGCAATTCTAATTGAATAACTGTATTTCATCGCAACTTCTTCAATCGTATCATATTCGGGAAGCTGAATATCCAAAAGCGAAATATGTTCCTGAAACAATGAACTTTCACGGGTGTCATACATTGTATCGGTATTTTTAAGGTTAAGAATTTTATTAAAATGGAATTGAGCATAAAGAAGGTCTGCCTTAGCTTTATTCAAAAGCACAAGCTGCTTTTTATGTTTAATATCTGATTGAAGCTTTTCAATTTCATAATTTTGCGAATTTTTAGGTTTTTTTTCGGCAATCAGCTTCATGTTTTTAAAAAGAACTTCTCTTTCCTGCAAAATAGCAACAACAGATTTCATATAAACAACATCAAAATATGCGCTCATAACTTCTAGTTTCAAGTTTAATTCTTCCTGTCTGACTTGATTTTCAAGCAACCTCATATTCGCAATTGCAGCTCTTTTTCTTACCCCTCTTTTGGCAATTTCAACAGGAACAGCAAGCCCAGCCTGACTCGCATTTGATTTTCCGATAGGTCCCATCAAAACAGTTGATTGGACTTGCGGATTTTTAAGCGCATTTGCCATCTTTACTTCCTGACGTAAAACCTCAACTTCTTTCCGTTTTGCCTGTAAAGCAAGGTTATGCTGAAGCGCAAGGCGAACAGCACCGTCAGCTGAAATTTTTTCAATTTCTGCATTTGAGGGTAAAACAGTAATTATTAAAGTAATTAAAAGAACAAAAATCTTTTTCATCACCATTATTATACTATAAAATTCCTAAATTGTCTGCGGACGTCCCACAACATTAATTAATATATCAATAACTTTGGGCATCTGGCACTTAAAAGAATAATTTCCGTTTTTTAAAGAACACTTTGTACAGTCGCACTTAATCGAATAACATTCGAGCGCTTGTTCAGTCCAGCTTTGTGTAATCGAACCGGAAATCTCGCCGTTATTTTGCGGATAAAATACTTCCTCCATAAAGCCACTCCTAAAAGATATTACTTAACCCATTTATATTTTAACCTTTAAAGGATGTGATTTAATCCTTTATTTAATGTATTTTTAAAATTTAACCAAATACTTAGTTATTAAAACTCAAAATATGTTCAAAAATCTTCTCGTTATATCTGTTATCAACAGCACTAAAAGGGAGTACAACTCCGCCAAATTGTTTTTCAACATTTTTTATAACATTCAAAGCCTTTGATTTCGGTACGTAATCCATTTTAGTCACAACGGTAAAAATCGGAAGATTGTATGCCTCAACCCATTCTCTCATTTGAAAATCATTTTTTTGAATCTCATGTCTTCCGTCAACAAGCTGAACGAGCGACATAATCTGTTCACGTTTAAGCAGATATTCTTCCAGATACTTCTGCCATCTGTTTTGCGCCTCTTTTGAAACTTTTGCATAGCCGTAACCCGGCAAATCGGCAATCATAAATTTATCCGAAAACTGAAAAAAGTTTATTAATCTTGTTTTCCCGGGGGTATTAGAGGTTTTTGCGAGCTTTTTCTGATTGGCAATCCCGTTAATAAACGAGGATTTTCCGACATTTGAACGTCCGAGAAGCGGAAATTCGGGCAGTGTGTAAGGCGGACACTGCGACAATTTTTCAGCACTTATTAAAAATTTTGCTTGCATGTGTTTAATCATTTAGACAAAACCTTTTCTTTTTGTTCTTTAAGTTTTTGTTTAAACAAAACTTTTTGGAATAAATTATACATCCTATCACTGTTTACGACGGTAATCTGTGTTTTTTTGTTTACAAAATCGATATTAACGTAAGGCTTTTGGCTGAAAATATTATTTTCAATATTCACAAGTTGAAACAGCCCCTCAGTTAATACACTGATGGGCTCTCTCAAAAATATTTCAAATGATTTTCGAATATCGAATTTCTTTTTCATGTCTTTTGTTACTATTGGGCTTTGGTTTTAAATTTTTCTATTTTTTTGATAATTTGTTCTTTATCGGCTGCGTTAGGGTTCATAGCAAGATATTGCTGGTAATATTTTATTGCGCCTCTATAGTTCAACTCTTTTTCATAAGACATTGCCTTTAATTTTGCAATTTGAGGGCTGTTATGATAAAAGTCGATTGAGCGGTTGCAATATTCAATTGATGTTGCGTAATTTCCTTGCTGATATTCTCTTTGAGCAATATCAAAGAATTCATTCGATTTTGTTTCACAAAGATTAATGTATTCAATTCCGTTTTTGGCAATTACGTTATCAGGATCTTTTGTTAAAGCTTTTTGCAAAGCAAGTCTTGCTGTTCTGAACTGCTTATTATGAACAAGAATTTCAGCAAGATACAAATCGTCATTAACTGAATTTGAGAAGTTTACTGCATTTTCAAATGTGTAAACTGCATCTTTTTCTCTGCCTAAAGCAAGAAAAGCTTCACCTTTAATAACAGTATCCATAAGATTGTTGCCTGCTGCCTGAACAATATAATTCAAGCTGTCTTGTGACAATGGTTCTTGGTGTACAAGTCTTGAAAGCTTTAATTTAGCAAGGTGAAGTTCCAAATCTTCGGGACATTTTTCAATTGCTTTGTTTATATAGTCATAAGCAAGATAAACTTCTTTATTTGTAGTTATACCTTCGTTGTTACCGCGTTCTTTTGACATTTCGTAGTAGGTATTTGCAAGTCCGACTATAGCTTCTTCATTGTATTTTTCATCACCTATAAGTTTTGAATAATAGTCAAGTGCCTGATCGTATTTTCTTGTATGTAAAGCCATATTTGCAATTCTCAACTTGCCTTCCTGATAATTAGGGTTAATAGCAAGTGCAGTTTTCAACTGTTCCATTGCAAATTCTTCATCGGCGCGGTTTTCATAAATTGCGGCAAGATTTAAATAAGCTCTTGAGTTTTCGGGTTTAACAATCTGAGCTTTTTTGAAAGAATTAATTGCAGCTGCCTGATTACCCTGTTTCAGGTATAATTCGCCCTGTAATGTTAAAGCAGGTGCTGAATTCGGGTTGACGTGAACAGAATGGTTAACCCATGTTAAAGCTTTTGAGTAATTACCTCTGCGGGTTTCAACCTGTGCCATGTGATACCAGGCTGTAGGGTTGTGGGTATTATACTTCATAGCCTTCATAAAGTAGCTTTCTGCAGAATCAAGGTTTCCGTTCATCATTTCAACAACACCTATGTTATCGTAAGATGTTGCAAATGAAGGATTAACTTTAATTGCAGTATTAAACAAATCCACCGCATCAGCTCTGTTTCCGAGTTTTAATGTAGCAACACCCATTGCATTGTATGCTTCATAATACTTTGTATTCAATGTAACAGCAGTTACAAATTCCTTGATAGCACTATTAATAAGTCTTCTTGTATTTTTTATGTAATCAACATCGGAAGAAGTCGTTCTTTGCAGATAAACAAGCCCCTGTGCATAGTGAAGTGTAGGGTTTTTCGGATATTGTTTTAACAGTTTATCCAATTCTTTTTGAGCAGGATCAAGTTTAAACTGTTTAGCAAGAGAAACAGTTCTTAATGCAAGTAAATTAATATCATTAGGCTTCAAATTCAGTGTCTGCCTGATTTTATCATCTGCTTCCGCACAACGGTTATATTCAATAAGTCTTGAAATTTCAGGGTAAGCCTGAGTAGCAGACGGTGTTTGAACAGGAGCAGCTTTAACGGCTTTATTTCCGTTTGCAGTATTTTTCTGAACCTGTGCCTGTAATTCTTTTGCATAAACCTGTGTTGACAATGCAGCCACAACGACAATAGATGATATTAATAATTTTTTGAAATTCATTTTATCTCCTGCAGGTATTTAAATTCTTCCAAAAATATTGTATAATAGTCTGTATAAAAAAGCAATAATATAAATGAATTAGAAAAATGAGCATAAACACGGATTCAAAACAGGATTTGGAAGATTTTAAATCTTATATAATAGCGGAGAAAAACTTTTCAAAACATACGGCAAAAGCCTATTGTTCAGATATTTTAAGTTTTCTTGTCTGGATGGATGAGCAATCTTGTGAAGATGTCAGTTTTTCAAAAGTTCGCGAATATCTGCATTTCATACAAAAATTCAATTATAAAAAGACAACAGTGGCACGCAAAATTGCGTCATTAAGAACTTTTTACAAATATCTTTACAGAGAGCGGAAAGTTGACTCAAACCCTGCCATGAACCTTACAAATCCAAAACGCCCTAAGTCTTTACCAAAATTTTTGACCCCTGATGAGGTTGAAAAGATTCTAAATAATACAAAAATAGAAACCCCAGCCGGATACAGAAACAGGGCTATTCTTGAACTTCTATGGGCTACGGGTATGCGAATATCGGAACTTTCGGGCTTAAACTTCGGAGATTTAAATCTTGAACATAACGAAATAAGAGTTTTCGGAAAAGGCTCAAAAGAGAGAATTATTCTCGTAACAGATAGGGCAAAAAATTTCCTCGAACGTTACATAGAAAGCGCAAGAGCACTTATACCTAAAGGATTTCCCGTACCTGATACCGGTGAAAGTTCTCCTGTTTTCATAAATAACACAGGCTACAGGCTTCAAACCAGAACTGTCAGAAATGTTATAAATGAAATTGTTGAAAAAATAAATCTACCCAAACATGTAACTCCTCACGTTTTCCGTCACAGCTTTGCAACTCATTTGATTGAAAATGGGGCGGATTTAAGGGTTGTTCAAGAACTTTTGGGACACGCAAGCATTTCAAATACACAAATTTACACACACGTATCAACACAACACTTAAAAGAGGTTTATAACGAAACACACCCGCGCGCGTAATTTAAGATGCTTAAATATAAAAATTCTTGTCCCCTGAATTCATTTCAGGGTCTGTAATTTTTAATTGAGATTCTGAAACAAGTTCAGAATGACGATATAGTATCATACAAAGTAATATCTGAGTAGGAAATTCAACCCTGACGGATTAAATTAGTTCTTCCGCTTTAAACTCAAATGCATCAACCGTTGAATAATCTATCGGCAATATAAATACAATACTTTTTGATGTAGCTTTTTTGTCCATTTGCATTAATTCAATCATTTTTTCAGGATTGAATTTCGGAATTTCACGGAAATTGTATTTTTTCATTACATCTTCTGCAAGAAATTTATAGTTTTTATCTATAAGATTTCTTTTGACTGCAAGATTGAAAGCAAATTTCATACCTTCAACAATAGCCTCGCCGTGTGTAAATTTTTTATATTTTGTTATTTTTTCAATTGCATGACCGTATGTGTGCCCGAAGTTTAAAATTCTTCTTAATCCGTTTTCTTTTTCGTCTTTCTCTACAACGGAAATCTTTAGTTTTACACAGATTTCAATGAGTTTTAATAATATTTTTTCGTCGCGGTTAAGAATTTCCGTTGATTTTTCGCTTAAAAAATTTGTAAGGTTTAATTCTTCATCGCATTTACAGCTTTTTTCAATAAACGAATATTTGACAACTTCGCCCAAACCTGTTTTAAACTGTCTTTCATCAAGTGTTTTCAAAAAATTAGGATTAATAAAAACAATTTTCGGCTGGTAAAAAGCACCGACGAGATTTTTACCGTAATCCGTATCAATTGCAACTTTCCCGCCCACAGAACTGTCAACGCAGGCAAGAAGTGTTGTAGGAACCTGGATAAAATCAATTCCGCGCATATAAGCAGATGCAGCAAATCCCGCTAAATCTCCAACGACCCCGCCCCCAATTGCAATAATTGCATCATTGCGGGTGAGTTTCTTTTTGAGAGCAAAGTTAATTATTTTTTGGTAGTTTTTAAAATTCTTTTCTTTTTCTCCGTCTTTTAAAATAAATTTATTTTCTTTTGGAATATTAAGCTGTTTTCCGTATAATTTTTCAACTTTTTTAGAAATTACTGCAAGATAATTTTGTCCTTTTACAAAAGATTTGATTTTTTCTGACAAATCTGTAATTTGTTCATTTTTAATAATAATTGGATAACTTTTTTCATCTTGTTTAATTTTTACTGATAAATCAGACATTTAGTACCTCTAAGATTTCTTTTACAATATCTTCAGGTTTTTTACCTGTTGTATCAATTGTGAAATTTGCCTTTTCGTAATTTTTTTCACGCAGATGCATTATGGATGCAATTTTTTCTATTGAAAAATTTTTCTTTAAAAGCGGACGGTGATTTTCTTCTTTAATCCTGTTATAAATTGTTTCAGGAGATGCTTTTAGATAAATTACCTCTGCATTTTCAAGCATTATTCTGCGATTTTCCAAGCTTTCGAAAGCTCCGCCGCCGGCTGAAATTATGTAATTTTTTTCTTTGCAGAGTTTTCTGATTTTTTCTTCTTCAAGCATTCTGAAAAAAGGTTCGCCATGTTTCAAAAATATTTCAGAAATCTTTTTTTGCGTGCTTTTTTCAATTTCGGCATCTATATCTGCGTAGCGAAAGTCGGGAAGAACTTTGCTTAATTCAGCTCCTACTGTAGTTTTTCCGCTGCCCATCATACCTATTAAGATAATATTACTTTTCATACCTGATATTTTACAATAAAAAAAGGGAAGGTATAATATGTTTACACTAAACATCGTATAAATCGTCACCCTGAACTTGTTTCAGTGTCTCTAATTTTTACTTGAGATTCTAAAACAAGTTCAGAATGACAAAATAATAAGTCATTGCGAGCTAACGCGAAGCAATCCAGCCTTTGTTTATTAAAACATCAGCTGGATTCATCGGGCTGACGCCCTCTGAATGACGTTATTATATACCATTGCTCCCCTGAATTTATTTCAGGGACTCAAATATAGCATATGCTGAAACGAGTTCAGCATGACTGTTTTGAATGTATATAGTGTAAACAGGTTGTGCCTTACCCCAAAAAAAAGACTTGCAGATAACAACAAGTCTTTTTTATATTTTTTTTATTGAGCTGCAATTTCTTGTCCGTTAGTCATTTTGGTAAGAACTTCAACTGCTTTTTTCAACTGTAAGTCATTTTTATTTTTTACATCTTCTTCCGTTAGTTTAACTTCTATATCAGGGGTAATACCTTTTTTGTTAATATCTGTTCCGTTTGGAGTCAAATATTTTTGGATTGTAATATTAATTCCTGCTTCATACGGAAGTTTGTTGATTTCTTGAACAAGCCCTTTACCGAACGACTGTTCGCCGATAATTACGGCTCTATGGTTGTCTTTCATTGCTCCGGAAAAGATTTCCGAGGCTGATGCAGAACCTTTGTTGATAAGAACCACAATCGGTTTTTTTGTATAAACACCTGCAGAAGCTCTTTGAGTTTCTTTATATCCGTCCCTGTCAACCGTGCTTACAATTGTACCGCCGTCAAGAAACATATCCGAAATATAGATTGCGTTTGTCAAAAGACCGCCCGGATTTGAACGAAGGTCAATGATAAATCCTTTTTTATCTCTGTTGTTGTTCAAAATTGTTCCGAATTCTGTTGCCGCATTTCTGCTTATAAAAGAGCTTAATCTTATATAACAAATATCTGCAGGAAGTTTCATGTCGGTTGGAAGTTTCTGTGAAATGGATTTAATCTCTATTTCCGCGCGTGTAATTACATATTTTTTCGGTGGATTATCTTTTCGTTTTACAAGTAATGTAACCTGTGTACCTTCTTTACCTCTGATTTTGTCGGCAGCTTTATCAACTGTAATCCCTTTAGTGCTTACACCGTCAATTTCAAGAATTTCGTCATCCGCCTGCAATCCTGCTTTTTCTGCCGGTGTATCTTCAATAGGTGCAATTACGGTTAATTTTCCGTCTTTAACTGCAATTTGAATACCGATACCCTTTAAAGAGCCTTTGATTGAACTTGTTTCGTCCGCAAATTCTTTAGGGTCTAAAAACTTTGTATAAGGATCGTTTAAACTTGCGACCATTGTATTAATGGCAACGTATGCATCTTCATTTGTGTGAATTTTATTGTCATATTTATGCCGCCATTTTGCCCAATCCTGCTGGTTGTTTGACTGGTCAACAAATTTGTTGTTAATTAACCTCCATACATTGTCATATAAATCCGTCGGGGTATATGCAAATACATTATCTCTGATTACCCAGCCTGAGAGGAACAGAAATGCTCCGAAAAATATAATACTTTTTTTCATAATGTTTCTCATTCTTTAACTATTTCCCTCCAAATACTCTTAACCTTTTTGTGCACAACTTAATTATTAAGATGAATTTTTAATAAAAAAGTTTCCTGAGCGACGGCAAGAATTAAAAGTGTTTTTATTACATAATATCATAATTTTTCAAAAAAGGAAATTTTCATTACACTTTAAAACTATTTTTTATTTTCACCTACAAGCAGATAAGTTAACATTTCAAGCCTTGAAAGAATTTCTACATAGCATTCAAGTGTAATATCAAGGTTGTTTTTTGCTGCTTCTTTGCTGATTTCGATTGTTTTCAAAATTTCTTTTTTCAAATCTTGGTTCATATTATTAATCCTCATTTTTTCTACAAATGAATTATATAATGCAACAAAAAATAAATCAAGAAAAACGGAAATAAAATTAAAATAAATAAATATTACACATAAAAATGTCAATATGGCTGATTTTCAGAAGTGTCAGTATGGTTGATAATAATTGAATGGATAATGAGTATCTGAAGAAGTTTGCACAACATTTAAAAAAAATCAGAAAAGAGAAGAATATTAAACAGGATGACTTTTTAGATGTAAACGGAATTTCCCGCTCGACTATTGCCATGGTTGAAACGGCAAAGACGGATATAACTTTATCTAAGTTAAAAATTATTGCAGATGTTCTCGGTGTGAATTTGAAAGAGCTGCTTGATTTTGATTAATCAAAGGTTATAACAGTTATTTCCGGCAGACAATTAAATCTTACAGGCAAAATGCTTGTTCCGAGTCCGTATGTTGTATATATCTTTTTTCCTTTTTCATCCAAAAAGCCGTTTGCATATTTTGTTCCGAATTTTGAAGGTACTATTTTGGCATCAGGAAGTCTTACCTGACCACCGTGAAGATGTCCGGCAAGAGTAAGGTTGACACTGTATGGTACATCTGGAATTATATCAGGTGTGTGGCTTAACAATATAACAGGTTTGTCATTTAAAGGGAGTGCTTGTTTAACATCAGGTGAGCCTGTCTGCATGTCGTCTACCCCTGCAATACAGAATTTATCAAAACACACATTGTTATTGAATAAAACTTTTATATTATGCTTCTCGAGTTCTGACATAATTTCTTCTTTACCCTGCCAGCCGTCGTGATTGCCTACAACCGCATATGTTCCAAACTTTGAGTGAATAAAAGAAAATTCGTTTGCGATTTTATCAATTGTCATTGATGAGCCTTTTTTATGACCGCTTACGTAATCTCCGCCCAGCAATACGGCATCAGCATTTTGTTTATTTATTGCTCTTACAATACGTTTAAGCCTGTACATCTCATAGGGCTTTATATGAAAATCGCTCGCAAAAACTATTTTTAGCCCTTTTAACTGTTCATCTTTAATCTGCAAATATTTTACTGTTAAAATATTTGGTTCAATAACCGTTGACCATAGGATAATACAAATTAAAAGCAAGAGTATAAATTTCATAGTCTGATTATAATATACCCGAATGGCTATGTCAACAAATTTTGGAGATATAATTAAAACTTTACGGGATATTCTTATTAATTAAAAAACTCCCTTATTAGGGAGTTTTTATTATTATGATTCTACATATTCTCTTAAGCGTTTACTTCTATTAGGGTGGCGTAATTTTCTAAGAGCTTTTGCTTCAATCTGTCTGATACGTTCACGGGTTACGCCAAATAATTGTCCGACTTCTTCAAGAGTTCTTTGACGGCCGTCATCCATACCGAAACGAAGTCTTAATACATCACGTTCTCTCGGGGAAAGTGTGCAGAGAACTTCTGCCAAATCTTCTCTCAAAAGTTCTGATGCAACTGTTTTGATAGGAGCGTCAGCTTCTTTATCTTCAATAAAATCACCTAGGCGTGAATCTTCTTCTTTACCTATAGGAGTTTCAAGTGATAAAGGTTCTTGAGCAATTTTAATTATTTCACGAAGTTTAGGAATTGAAACATTCATTTCAATTGCAAGTTCATCTTCGGTCGGTTTTCTTGAAAGTTCCTGTGCAAGACGTCTTGTAACCTTTTTCAACTTATTGATTGTTTCAACCATGTGAACAGGGATACGAATAGTTCTTGCCTGATCTGCGATTGCTCTTGTAATTGCCTGTCTTATCCACCATGTTGCGTAAGTTGAGAATTTAAAACCTCTTTCATGGTCAAATTTTTCTGCGGCACGGATAAGACCTAAGTTACCTTCCTGAATCAAATCTAAGAAAAGCATACCGCGTCCAACATATTTTTTTGCAATACTTACAACCAATCTTAAGTTAGCTTGAACGAGTTTTCTTTTAGCAATCGCTCCAGGAGTTCCGCCTTCAAGAATTTTTCTTGCAAGTTCGATTTCTTCGTTTGCTGACAAAAGTTTAATTCTGCCGATTTCTCTTAAATACAATCTGACAGGGTCATCAACAGCAATTCCTTTTGGCACTTCAAAATCGGTTTCAGAACCTTCTTCATGGCTGTTCATCATGTAGATATCGTCCAAATTAACTTTATGTTCCATTTTTTCGGTAACGATATCTTCAATGTTGTCGGTGCTAATATCCATATTCATGTAATTAACGCCGTCTGCATCTGCTGAAAGTGCGCCATCTTCGTCTATTTCATGCAAATCCAAATTATCTTCATCCATAATACTTACAATAGAGGAGCTGCTTTGTCTTTTTTTACTCATTCATTTTCTCCAATTTTAATCTGTTATTTATCTTATCTCTTAGCTGCATTTGAATTTTCAGGGCTTCTGTTTCATTATCATTTGCGCTTTTATATAAATTACGAATTTGTTCTTGTTCTTTTTTAGCCTGACATTCTTTGATTTTGTTGATGTTTTCTATTATGACTGTTACAAAATCATTGTCGTCGAGGTTTTGGAAAGTTTCGGAAATACTTATCAAATCTGTTATAATCTTTTGAGTTTCCGATTCATTAACGAAGGCTGTGTATAGCTTTTCTATTAATTCTTTCACATTATTTACGGTACATGTTAATTTGTCAATTGTAGATTTTACATTTATTAACGTTTCATCCGTAAACGGGGTATCGCCTATCATTTGCTTGATTTGTTCAAACGAAAAATGATTATCGGTTACAAGAAAAACGCTCAATAAATTTTTTTGCGCTTTTTCTGAAATAGATATATTTTTCTTAACAATTTTTTCAACACTTCTTTCAGACGATGATGAAATACGGTTTGATTTTTTGATTTCCCGCATAAGAGCGTTTTCATCTATATTCAATGTATTTGCAATCATTCTTATGTATTCTGATTGAACGATCTCATTATTAATTTCTTGTAAAAGAGGTATAATTTCTTTAACTGTTTTAGTTTTTTCTACAGGAGTTTTGGGTTTGTCTTTCATTATGCTGTTAAGCTGAAAGTCAAGTAACAACGGTGCATGTTCCATATATTCTCTGTAGCTTTCTGCTCCGACAGAACGGATAAATTCATCGGGGTCTTTACCTTCAGGCGGTGCTATAACCCTTATTTCGCAAGAATATTTATCATTGGAAGTTGAAATATAACTTTCGTCAAACTGTTTTATATTTCCAAGCCCTGTGAAAGCTTCTTTAATAAGTTCGGCGTTTCTGTTTGTTGCTTTTTGCCCTGCAGCATCGGTGTCAAAAGAAAGATATATTCTTCTTGACGGTGTATATCTGGAAAGCAGTTTAATATGGTCTGCAGTTAATGATGTTCCGCAAGATGCTACAGCATTTTCAATTCCATGCGCCTGAGCAGAGATTACGTCAAAATAGCCTTCCATTAACACAACACTGTCATCATTTTTAATTGATTCTTTTGCGGTATAAAGCCCGTACAGCAATTTGCTTTTGTTGTATATCAAAGAATCCGAGGAGTTTAAATATTTAGGCTGCTGGTCTTTTTCAATAGCTCTTGCTCCGAATGCAACGTACTCTCCGAATTCATTTTGAATAGGTATAATAATGCGGTTACGAAATCTGTCAATGTATTCACCTTCACGTGTTTTAATTATCAGTCCTGCTTTTTCCATAACTTCTTCGGAAAATTCATTTCTGAATTTTTTGTAAAACATTGCATAAGCTTTTGGAGCAACGCCTATAGTGAATTTTTGAATTATGTCGCTGTTTATTCCGCGCCCTTTTAAGTATTCGATAACTTGAGTTGTTTCAGGTTCTTTATCTTTCAAAAGTCTTAAATTATAAAATTCCGCAGCTTTTGTGCAAGCTTTAATCATTTCATCTTTAAGTCCTTTTGGTTCTGACTTGTTAAAGTTTTTTGGTATTTCAAGCCCGAATTTTTGTGCAAGCTCACGGACTACTTCCATAAACTCTTTATTTTGAGTTTTCATTATAAAAGTTAAAGCATCTCCGCCTTCTCCGCAGCCAAAGCATTTGTAAATTCCTAAATTGGGATTTACGGAGAATGATGGGGTTTTTTCCTTATGAAACGGGCATAATCCCCAGTAATGACCGCCGTTTTTTTTCAAAATAACTTGTTCTGATACGACTTCAACAATATCAAGACGGTCTTTAATTTGTGATACTAATTCTTCGATAGTGTTAGCCATAATTTCAGTTTATCATTAACATAAACATAAATCAAAAATATACCTATTAGGGTAATTGATTATACAAATTTCACGAATATCATTAATTTTGTTATGAAAAATCTGTTATCCTTGGTTGACAACCAAGATATTATTTATGTAAACAATGTCAGGGAGCTTAAAAATATTAAAGGTCTTATAAATAAAAGGCTCTGCATAATTAAAACAGATTTTAAAGATACAGATAAAATAAAAAAGTTTTGCAAAACTTTTCCTGAACTTGAAGTTTGGCTTGCGACAAGGAATATGTCAAAACATAATATTTTGACTGCACATTCTTGCGGTGTTAAAAATGTTATTGAATATCCTATAAAAAAAGAAGTTATAAAAGATGTATTAAAAGATTGCAAGCCAAAAAAATTTTGCCAAAATCCGTTAAAAGACGAAAAAAAATTCGCTTTTTTGAGCGGGCAGAAAGTTTTGATTGTCGATGATAATCCATTTAATGTTGAACTTTTAGAAGAAACATTAAAATCATTAAATCTTAACATAACATCCTGCCATAAACCTAAAGATGCTGCAAAAATTGTAAATAATGAAAAATTTGATTTATTTCTTCTTGATATTATGATGCCTGATATGTCAGGTTTTGAGCTTGCTGAAAAAATACTCAAAACAAAATTGAACCGTGAAACACCTATAATGTTTATTTCCGCTTTGTCAGATACAGACAATAAAGTAAAAAGTTTTGATTTAGGTTCTTATGCTTATATCGAGAAACCGTTTGATATTAAGGTTGTCCGCTCGCAAATATATAATTTTTTAAAAGCTGTCGGTAACAGAGAAAATCATTATAAACAGCAGGATTCATACTGGGCAATGATTACACATGATATGAAAGGGCCGATTCAAGCGGAATTGTCAGCTCTTAAACTGCTTTTGAATAATGATGACAGCGGTAATTTTAACGAATGGCAGGTAGAGGTACTAAATGATGTGGTAAGCTCTACAAAATATATGCAGACACTGGTTGATAATGTCCTTAAAAAACATAAATGCGATAATGGTAATGTAATTATTACAAAACGAATGAATAGTTTTAAAACTTTGATTACTGAATGCTGTGATGAATTACAGTATTTGGCTTCAGAGAGAGATATAATGATGAAAGCTTTTTATGACAGTTCTATAGATAATTTTTTATTTGATTACGACGAAATAAAACGGGTTTTGCATAACCTTTTGACAAATGCTCTAAAATACAGTTATAAACACAGAGAAATTATTATTACCGTTAAAGATGATAATGAAAATATTATTGTTTCAATAAAAAATTACGGTATCGGAATAGATATAGAAAATCCCGATGATGTTTTTGACAAATATACTTCGTACAGTGAAAAGTATAAAAGTATTAATACCGGTTTAGGTTTGTATATAGCAAAGCAAATAATTACGGCTCATGGCGGCATTATTAATTTTAAAAGTATTTTAAATGATATAACAACCGTTACATTTACTTTACCTGTAAAAGCATAAACTTGATGTTATATGTTTTTTTCATATAATAAAAATTATGAAGTATAAAGATAATGTAAGAAATTTTTGTATAATTGCCCACATTGACCATGGTAAATCAACACTTGCTGACAGGTTGCTTGAAAAAACAGGCACCGTAGCCCAGCGTGATATGCAAAACCAGATAATGGATTCAATGGATATCGAAAGAGAACGCGGAATTACTATTAAGCTTAATTCGGCAAGAATGAGCTATAAAGCAAAAGACGGAAAAGATTATATTCTTAATCTTATTGATACCCCGGGACATGTGGATTTTTCTTATGAAGTATCGCGTTCACTTGCAGCGTGTGAGGGTGCGCTTCTTATTGTTGATGCTACTCAGGGTGTGGAAGCTCAAACTCTTGCAAATGTTTATCTTGCAATTGAACAAAATCTTGAAATTATACCCGTAATTAATAAAATAGACTTGCCTTCTGCAGATGTGGAAAGAGTTAAGGAAGAAATAGAAGAAGTTTTGGGAATTGACGCTTCTTTAGCAATTCCTGTCAGTGCAAAGGCAGGGATAGGAATTGATGATGTGCTTGAAGCTGTAGTGGACTTAATTCCGCCGCCTGTTGACAATTCCGATAAACCATTAAGAGCAATGGTTTTTGACAGTGCCTATGACCAGTATTTAGGTACACTGTGTTTCTTCAAAATAATGGACGGAAAAATTAAACTCGGTGATAAAGTTAAATTTATGGCATCAGGCAAAGAATATGATGTTGTAGAATTAGGTTACCAAACTCCCGCAAGAGTGCAGGTGGAAGAACTTGTATGCGGTGATGTAGGATATTTTGCAGGTTCAATTAAGGAACTTACAAGATTTGTCGGTGATACAATCACAACCATTGAAAATCCCGCAAAAGAACCGCTTCCGGGGTATAAAGAAGCATTACCGATGGTTTTTTCAGGTCTGTATCCCGTTGATAATGATGATTATGCAGATTTGAAAGAAGCACTTGAAAAACTTAAACTGAATGACAGCAGTATTACATTTGAACCTGAAACTTCATCAGCTTTAGGGTTTGGTTTCAGATGCGGTTTTTTGGGAATGCTTCACATGGAAATTGCGCAGGAAAGATTGGAACGTGAATACGGGCTTTCAATCGTAACTACTGCACCGTCGGTTGTTTATCATGTTTATAAAACAAACGGTGAAATGATAGAAATTGATAACCCTGCAAATCTTCCACCGGCTCAACTTCGAGATTATATTGAAGAACCTTATGTAAAAGTTCAGATTATTGCGCCGAACGATTATGTCGGAACTCTAATGGATTTGGCACAGACAAAACGCGGGATTTTCAAAAATATGTCTTATATTGATAAGGTTCGCGCTAGCCTTGAATATGAAATACCTTTGAGTGAAGTTATTACAGATTTTTATGATCAGCTAAAATCACGTACAAAAGGTTATGCCAGCATGGATTATGAGTTTAAAGATTACAAGCGTTCAAAACTCGTGAAACTTGATATTATGCTTGCAGGTGAAGTTGTTGATGCTCTTTCTGTTATATGCCATGAGGACAGTGCTTTTTATATCGGACAAAAATTAACCGCTAAACTAAAAGACATTATTCCCCGCCAGCTTTTTGAAGTACCTATTCAGGCAGCAGTCGGCGGACGTGTTATCGCAAGAACCAATATTAAAGCGATGCGCAAAAACGTTTTGGATAAATGTTATGGTGGTGATATTTCGCGTAAGCGAAAGCTTTTGGAAAAACAAAAGAAGGGCAAAAAACGCATGAAATCTGTCGGTCGTGTTGAAGTTCCTCAAGAAGCATTTATGGCTGTTCTGAGTCTTGAGGAGGAATAATTTTTTTTAAGATAGCCATTCTTGTGGCTTCTGTTCTGTTTTTTACTCCCAATTTTTCAAAAATTCCGGTAAGATGTGCTTTTACTGTAGAATTGCAGATGCAGAGTTTTTCACTTATATCCTTATTACTTTTGCCCAGTACCATTAATTTTAAAACATCCATCTGTCTTTCAGTAAAACCTGGTTTTTTCTTTTTCATATTCTCTTCTCTTCTTGATTCCAATTATAAATCTTTTACTTTATTACAATATTAACAAAACTAAATATTATTACTATTAGCCAAAAGTATATATTTCAGTCATACTGCAGAAATCCACGAAATCAGGTAAATTTACAAATGTAAAGTTATATTAACAAATATGTAAAAAATATATACTACGTACGCAATTTTTAGATACCAAAATACTTTATATAAATATGGAAATCAATTAAAAGGAATTTCTAAGAGATAAGAGTATTATTAAATTATGTAACAAATATCTTTAAATTATGATTTTTAATTCAAGTTTATTAAAAATATAACCGATAAAGATAATGTGAGTAAATAAAGTAACGGAGAAACGGAAATGACTAAAGTTAACGGAAATGGCGGAGACAAATCAAATTTAGAAGCTTTAAAGGCTTATTACGAAGCTTTAAACACTAAAAAAGCAGGTAAAGAAGAAAAAACACAGGAAGCAAAACCTGTTGTAAATTTTAAAACAGAAAAAGTTGAAGCAAGTGCATTAGATGCAACAGCAGCTCAAATTTGGGGTGTGCAGTTGTCTAAAGTAGACAAATCTGACGCTGCTACAACAAAAAGAATTGAACAGTATTTTAATACTCCTTTTATGGCTTCATTAGATGAGTTACAGGGTATTAAAGCTGAAGATAACTTTGCAGCATACGCAATGGCAAATGTAAAAGGAGTTGATCCTGATAAATTTGCAAGATATATGGACAAACCTTTAGGTCAGGAAACAGCTGCAGGTGTTACAGAATTTTTAGATGCTTTAGTTTAACTTATAAATATACACATTTACTCACACAAATTTAAAGACCGATTGTTTAATCGGTCTTTTATTTTTATTTTCCTACAAAATTGAGAACTTTAAATCCGCGTTTTTTCTTTTCGAGTTCAACATCGGGCAGTTCGTAACATTTTATGCATCGTGCTTCATAAGTTTCATCGCCGCCTATCATAATCAGCGGTGAATTTTTATCTGCAGGCTTGCCGTCAATAAGTCTTTGCGTGCGTGTCGCGTTTTCACAGCCGCATTTCATGCATACAGCGTGAAGTTTATGAACTTCTGTTGCAATACACATTAATTCAGGCATACTTCCGAACGGCTCTGCCTTAAAATCAAGCTCCAAACCTGTTCCTATAACTTTTTTGCCTTCGTCCATAAGTTTAGAGATAACTTTTACAATATTGCTGTCAAAAAATTGAAGTTCGTCAATTGCAACAACTTCGTCTTCAGGTTTGACAACGCTCATAATCTGTACAGAATGCTTTACTTTAATTGCGTCAAGCCACAAACCGTTTCTTGATTCGATATAATCCCCTTTTGCACGAGTATCAATGTCTGGAGAGATTACTTTAACCTTTCTTTTTGCAATAATAGAACGTCTGATGCGTCTTAAAAGCTCTTCCGTTTTGCCACAGCTCATAGGACCTGTGATTAGTTCAAACGAGTATCCAAAATCCATTTTTCTTCCCAAAATTAATTGTCTTTACTTTATCAATTATATAACTCGGAAAGTTTTTTTTAAAGTAAATTAATGTAAAATTTTATCACGAAGTTTTTTCAATCCTGCACCGTAGAAGTAACGTAATTGTTCGGGGAAATTTTCTTCAATATCAATCAAATACATATCATGAACAGTAAATGCTTTAATAAGAAAAACTATTTCGGTATTTTTAGTCCAAATAACTTCAGGAGTTCCGTTTTTGGCAGGCTGAGTAATCCCGAATAATCCTTCATTGTTGTCTGCTGACATGAATATAAATTTTCCGTTAAAATAATGTTCAAGCATTGGAATTCCCGAGTGTTGAAACGATTTTCCGAAATTGCAGATAAAGTTGTCGTATTTAACTATTTTTACGTCAAGACCTCTGTTATATGCGTCAAGAAGGTGGGTTTCAAGATATTTGTAATCCTGTGAAAAAAGAGCAATGAAAACCGTTTTTTGTGCATTTTTTATAATTTCCGTTATTTTATCAATAATTTTTGTTCTGCCGGAAACCGAAAGCACAGGTTCGGTAAATTTGTCTTCTTTTATATCCGGTAATTTTTTTTCAAGAAAATTTATTGTAGAATCAATTTTTCTTTTATATCGTTTAGTAAGTTCTGACGGTTTTATTGGTGTGTATGTTACCGGTTTTGTATTGGACGGAATTGCTATATGCAATGTTTCCAAAGATTTCAAAGTATCATAAGCTCTTGATTGCGGGATATTTGCAAGTTTGCTTATTTCGTATCCGGTTGCAGGAAACTTTTTTAAAAGCGCGATATAAACCTTTGACTGGTATTCGTTTAATCCGATTTCTTTCAGTTTTTCAACAATTTCATCCATAAACAGAGTTTAGCCGAATATTAAAGTTTAGGCAAGTTTTTTAATCCGCTATAATACGAAAACAAATCTGCAAAAACAACTAGAATAAAAAAATAATGTATAACATGTTTACACTAGATACAGTCAAAACGGTCATGCTGAACTTGTTTCAGAATCTGTTATATTTGAGACCCTGAAATAAATTCAGGGTAACGATTTATACGATATTTAGTGTAAACATGTTATACATTACCAATAAAAATATTACTTTGATTTAAATTTTAATCTTCAACTTCTTCTAAAATATCAAGAACACTGCAATTAAAGAATTTAGCAATCTTTTCCAAAGTACTTAATTTCAAATCAACATGTTCACCTTTTGTGAGTTTGGTAATTGTAGTTGGGCTAATTCCTGTTAATTCAGAAATTTCCTTTCTGGTATATTTCTTTTTCCATACAACTTTGTAAAGATTTACTATAACCATATCAACAGTATAGCTATGTTTTTTACAGTTGCCATAAAAAACTTGACAATATCTTTTAAAAACATTATACTATCTTTATTGAAATATTTAGTTACAATTAGGAGAAAGAGCATGGGTGAAGATGAAAACAAAGTTGGCTTTGGGTATTATGAAGATTTGATTGCAGATCTTGATTTAAAACTCATTGAACTTCTTTCTCATGTAAAACTTCTCGCTAATGCTACCGGATTTGCAAGAGATTTTGAAATTATGCCCGAAGATATTAACGCTCTTGCTTCAACCATACACGATAAAACACTTGCAGCTATTATAACCGAACAAAAATTAAAATTATCATTAGAAGATATAGAGATTTAATTATGGTTTTTTACTTTTAAAAAGACCTGTAAATTTATTCCAACCGTTTTTGAAAAATTGTCCGACTTTATCTAATTTTAAAGTCTTAGGAAGATTTTTAAGTTTTGGTAAAATTTTTGATTTCAACTTATATCCGCCAAAAATCAATGCTCCTGCTGCTATTAATCCAAATGCCCATTTTTTCCAAGAAGGATTTGAAACAATATCTTTCTTATCTGAAGTATCACGAACAAATTCATCAGTATCAGGGATTCTTTGATACGGTGTTTTTGGGAGAAAGTCAGGATTTGCGTATGGCGAAGGGGGAACATCCAAAGAGCCGACATAACGCGGAGGCTGCCCTGTAATATAAGCGGGCGCGTCAAAATCTAATACTCCATTTTGTGCCAACATATCCAAATTTGCTGCCCAGTTATAAGTCATAGTTTTCCCTTTCTACACATGTATATAAAATATTTTTTTTCGCAAAAATTGCTTTTTATACGATTATTTGTTAAATTTTGTAATATGAAAGAGATTTTAAGGGAAAATAAATATCTGCTTATTTTGTGGATATTGTGTATTTTTGGATTAATATTTTTTTGCGGACATTATTCGGGAATTCTAATCGACTTCGGGCGTGAAGTTTACTATCCTGAACAAATTTTGGAAGGAAAAATTTTATACAAAGATTTGTTCAACATATACGGACCTCTTTCATATCAAATTAATGCTGTATTGTATAAAATTTTTGGAGCAAAACTTTTAACCCTTTACGCATCGGGCTGCATTTGTTCAATATTAACCGTAAGTGGAATTTATCTTATTGCAAAAAGATTTTTAAGCAAATTTTTAAGCTTTTGTACGGGTCTTTTTACAATAGCCGCAGGTGTCTGTGCAGTAAGTATTTTTAACTTTCATTTTCCTTACTCATGGGCTTTATTGTATGGTTTAAATGCTTTTTTATTTTCATTATATTTTCTTTTAAAATATGAAGGAGAGAAAAAATCTTCTTTTCTTTGCGCAAGTGCTTTTTTGGCAGGGATTTCCACGACTTGCAAATATGATTTTCTGCTTTATTCATTTATTGTTGTGTTTTTTATATTAAAGGCGAAAGACCTCAAAGCTTTTTTATGCTTCATTTTTGCGCCTGTATTTAGTTTCGGGTCACTGTTTATTCAGGGAATGAGGATTGAAGATTTAATTAATCAGCTTGTAATTACCGGGGCAATGGCTAAAAGTAAGACTTTAACTTATTTTTATCAGAACAGTGGAATTTATTTTCATCCAAAAGCACTGCTTACTGATTTCATAATCTTTTTAAAGACGGCAGTTCCTTTTGTAGGAATACTTTTTGGGGTAAGCAGAAACAAAAAAATTGTTACGGTAATTTCATGGATTTTATTTTTATTACTGCTTGATACAAAAACAATGTTCGGTTTTTTACCATTATTTTTACTTGTATTTGCCTGCGCAGGGTATAAAAAAATTAGCTCAAGTCTTGCTGTATTAATAATTTCCGCACTTGCTGTATGTGCAAAAGTATTCTGGGTAATGCTTCTCGGAAGTTACGGAAACTATTATGTTTCAATTGCACTTGTCGCATTTTTTGCACTTCTGTTCAAACTTCTTCCACAAAAACTCGAAAAAACAGCAGGAATATACTTAATAGCAGTTTCCTTAATTTTAATGTGCCAAAATTTTCATTTAAGAACGTTTGCAAACGAAAAAATTCAAACCCCAAAAGGTACAATTTACACAGTCAAAAAATTATCAGAGAGTACAAACAAACTTTTAGAATTTTTAAATTCAACAAACGAAAAAGACAATGTTGTAATTTTTCCGGAAGGAATGACGGTTAATTTTCTGTCAGAACGTAAATCTGATGACTTTTATAATTCACTTTTGCCGTTATATATCGAAACTTTTGGCGAGGATAAAATTGTTAACCATTACAAAAAAACAAAACCTGAATACATTATTTTCAACAACCTTAATATGAAAGATTATTATTTTAACTACATCTGTCAGGATTATGCTCTTTCTTTCTGCGGATTTGTTCAGGAAAATTACAACCCCGTAACGATTATTGATGAAGGCTTCAGATATATAATTTTTAAACATAAATAATGTTTATGCTAAAATTAAACGCATAAGAGAGGTAAAAAATGGAAAAGTTTTATTTGACAACTGCAATAGATTACGTTAATGGTGCTCCGCATATCGGACACGCGTACGAAAAAATCTTAACTGATATAATAGCAAGGCATTATACACAACGCTGTGATGATGTATTCTTCCTTACAGGAACTGACGAACACGGGATTAAAATACAAAAAACAGCCGCTGAAAAAGGGATTACACCTAAAGAACTGTGCGATGAAAATGCTCAAAAATTCAAAGATGCATGGAAAGCTCTTGATATTGATTATACAAAGATAATCAGAACAACTGATGAAGATCATGAAAAAATTGTTCAACAAATTTTCGATAAATTACTAAAACAAGGTGATATCTATAAACATTCATACGAAGGACTTTACTGTCAGGGATGTGAATGCTTTTTAAATCCAAAAGATTTAACAGAAGACGGTCTTTGCCCCGATCACCTTAAAAAACCTGAGGTTGTTAAAGAAGAAAATTATTTCTTTAAATTAACAAAATACAAAGATGCAATAATTAAATATATTAAAGAACATCCTGATTTTATAGTTCCTGAATTCAGAGCGAATGAAGTTATTAATCAGCTTGAAGATATTCAGGATATTTCGGTATCCCGGGCAAAATCAAATGTTCAATGGGGTATTGATGTATTAGGAGATGATGAGCAATCAATTTATGTATGGATTGACGCACTTTCTAACTATATTACAGCTTTAGGTTACGATACAGAAAATCCGTCAGAAAACTTTAAAAAATATTGGCCTGCAGATGTTCATGTAATCGGAAAAGACATTCTAAAATTCCACAGTATTTATTGGCCTGCATTTTTAATGGCATTGGATTTGCCGCTGCCTAAACACATCTTTGCTCACGGCTGGATTACAATTGACGAATCTAAAATGTCAAAATCTTTAGGCAATGTAATTTCTCCAACATCTGTGCTGGAAAGCTTTAATCTGGAACATCCTGATGCTTTCAGATATTACATGGCAACATCAGCACCCTGCGGACGTGACGGAAATTATTCAGATGACGATTTTAAAGAAAAAGTTAACGCACACCTCGCTAACAGCATGGGAAATCTTTTAAACAGAACTCTGTCGATGCTTGTTAAATACTTTGACGGAGAAGTTAAACCTGAATTTAAAGGAGAAAATCCGTTAACTAAAAAAGCTTTAGGTACTGTTCAAATTGTTAAAAATCATTTTGACAACTTTGAAATAGCAGAAGCAGGACTTGAAATTACATCATTAGTCGATGCCGCAAACAAATACGTTCAAGATAATGCACCTTGGACACTTGCTAAAGAAGAAAAAATGACAGAATGCGGACAGGTGCTTGTAAATGTGCTTGACGTTATGTGTATAATCGCATCATTGATTTATCCGTATTGCCCTAATATTGCGCGTGATATGGCAAGACAGCTTTCATTTGATTTAAGCACTAAACTGGATGATTTAACAGCAGACAACATTCAATGCGGAAAACTAATATCTAAAGAAGATATTAAACCCGTATTTTTAAGGCTTGATTCAGAGCTTGCTGATAAGTCATCTAAAAAACAATAACTGAAAAAAGAAATAACACAATTTTCTGTCATGCTGAATTTATTTCAGCATCTATAAATTAGATCCTGAAACAAGTTCAGGATGACAAAACCATTAGTCATTGCGAGCGTAAGCGTAGCAATCCAGCCTTTGTTGATTAACATATCAGCTGGATTCTTCGGGCTGACGCCCTCTGAATGACATTATTATATACCCTTGTCACCCTGAATTTAGTTCAGGGTCTTTGATTTTTACTTGAGATTCTGAAACGAGTTCTGGATAACTTGATAAAAATTGTGTTATTTCTTATTTATTATACTATTCGTCCTGTTGTTGTTTAATCATGCCTGATGTTGCCGCATACATAGCAGCCGAAATCTCAGCTGATGAATTAAACGGCCCGTAATTTTTTATGAATTTTGCAACATCAAAAGTGTTTAAATAATTATGCAAAGCCGCAGAGGATTCATCAGTCAGATTTGTGGTAAACATAATATTTTTCAAATAATTTACAGCTTTGTCCTCCACATCTGTTTCATCATACACTGACGTTGCAAATTGAGCTATATCTTTTTCTTGTTTTTCTTTTGCAGATACACCATATTCTTTTGCTTCTTCAGTAGCTTTTTCTTCCTGTCCTTCTTGCAATTTTTCTTCATCCTCTGCCGCTGCTGCAGCTGATGTATAAGCTTTTGAAGTTACTCCAAAAATTTCCATATACCTGTCCTTTCTGTAAAACTATTTTACAAATATGTATACGGATATTTATTTTTAAAACTTTAGGTTTTTGTAAATAAATATTACTTATTTAACAAGATTTTCTGTTTCGTTATACATAATCATGTAAAAATCAGGGCTTGTCATGTTGGGATTTTTTTTCATAAATTTTTTTACATCAAAGTTTTCCAAATATTTATCGAGCTTCTTTTGAACTTTTTCATTACCCTCATGTTCATTTTTAAGTTTTGCAATATACTGTTTAGTCATAGCAAGAACTTCGTCTTCCGTCAAAATTGGCTGACCGCCTATTAAAACTTCATCCGATTCATCTTCATCAATATATTTTTTTAGTTCCTCTTTCGGGTCTTCTTTTTGCCGTCTGCCGTTGCTGTCAGAAGATGTCGAAGAAGAAATCGCCCTGTTAAAGGGATTATTCACATTATTAAACATATAGGATGCCTCATTTTTTATAACTTATCGGCAATTTACATAAAATCTTTAATTAAATCATACGTTTATACTATATAGAATTATAATATTCTTTTAAAAGTTTACAATCTTCTTCAATATTCGGGCTTTCGCAGACAAGCGCGCCTTTTACATTAAACTCTTTGAGAACTTTTATCAGGTCTTTATAATTCATGTCGGATTCTTCCAAGTTCAAGTGCTGTCTTTCGCCTTTAGCAGTGTATTCAATACCTGCCAGATGCCCGTGAAAATTATCGAGAGCATATTGCCCTAATTCATTGCCCATTTTTTCAAGAACCCTTGAAAATTCATCATAAGTATTATATTCACCTGCAGACCTTGCATGAAGGTGTGAAAAATCTATACAAGGAAGAACTTGTTCAAACTCTTTTGAAAGCCTGATAATTTCATCCTCATTACCCCACTGAGTAGCTTTACCTGTAGTTTCAGGTCTAATCCAAACTTTTATTTTTTCGCGTTCCAAAACATCAATTATGCGTTTTGTCTGTTTTTTAACCTGATTATATACTGTTTCTTTATCAGCACCCATATAAAACGCAGCATGATAAGTTATGCTGAAAGCTCCTGCCTGAGAAGCAACAGAAGCTGTATCAATAATTCTTTGAACACTTGCATCAATCTTTTCTTCTTCTTTGGAATTCAGATTAATATAAAACGGACCATGAGCAGTAATAACAAAATTATTTGACTTTTCTTTTACAAAAGTTCTGTGCTCATTGTTCATTCTAACACCATGGACAAATTCAAGTTCCATACCGTCAAGGTTCATTTCCTCTAAAACGCCAAACGCTGACACGTAACTGCCTTTACCTGTTCTTAAAGGCATGCCGGCTGTTATGAAATTTAATTTATCGAATTTAAATAAGTTTTGCAAAATACGCTCCCGCTGCTGTCATTAATAAACATACCGTAACACTCAGTATAGCATAAGAAAATGCATGAATAAACTGATGATTTGCAAACATCTCAAAAAGCTCAAGAGAAAAAGTGCTGAATGTTGTAAGTCCTCCGCAAAAACCGGCTGTTAAAGCAAGTTTCAATGCAGGATTTAAATCTGTTTTTTCTATAAACAAAAAATACAAAAATCCTATTATAAAACTTCCGATAATATTTACGGCAAAAGTTGCACACGGCAGATTAATTTCAAAATGTTTTGCCATATTAAGGCTTATCAGATATCTTGTAACAGCACCTATACCCCCGCCCGTAAATATTGCTATTAAGTTAAGCATCAACTTTAGCCTTTAACATTTGTTCAATAATTTCGCAAGAATCAGCGACATATTTTGCGCAGCGTTCTTTTCTTGCAGGGCCTTCAAGACCGCCTGACAAAATTCTGCAGCAGGTAACTTTATTTCTCTTTTTAAATTCATCAATAATAGCTCTTGCATTCTGACGGGCTAAAACTTCGTTGCCGCAATTGTTTTCACGCCCGAAATGATAACCGTTAATCAATTGAGCGGCAGCTACCGTTCCACAAAGACATCCTGATGACATTCCGCCTGAGAAAGCTGTTGCTATCGACAAGAATTCAGAAGGACATAAACCTGCTTCTGATGCAGCTTTTATAATACTTTCAGAACATGAATAACCGTTTTTAAAGTATTCTACAGCTTTTTCTTTCATAATCACAATCTCCTTTAATAAAGATTATATCATGAATATTACGACAAACTGTCCCAAAGATTATTCAAAGCCTGAAATTCATTTCTTGCTTTGACATCTGATATAAGCTGACCGATTGCATCTTTATTTACGTTTGTTAGTTTATAAGAAAATTCTGCAGATTCATCACCGCCTGCTTTGTGTGATAGTTCATGCAGAGCAGTTTCAAGGACTTCTGAAAAACTTGATTTATCTAAATAAGATTTATCAATCCAAAAACCTTTTGAAACACCATAATCAATTATAGCTTCTGCGTTACAATCCGAATACATTTTCCTGTCTTTTGCAGATGTTCTGTCAAACATATAAATGTGCGTATCAAGTTCGTCTGCCGTAAAATGTTTATCTTTCAACGATGGTGAAAGTTTATTCAATGCTTCTTTAAGTATTAAAATTTTCTTTTTCTGATTATCGTTTGGAATAACAACATCATGCGCTCTTGCATCACCTAAAAGATCGCGGATTGTCGGCATCCCAAGTTTTGAGAAATCTAGTTTGCATACTTTATAACCATTCATTCTTAAATCATTAACGATATCCGGACTTGCGTTTGAATATGCAACGTATTTTTCAGGGAATTTTATATGTAACTGAGATTTAGAACTGTCCCAATTAGTCCAAGACAAAAATCTTTCAATAAATTTGTCCATTGGATGTTTGTTATTCCATCCTTTTTCATCCCAATAGCCTTCAAGGGATTTTAACAATTTAACTTTGTCATCATTAGACATTCTTTCGTCTTTTGCAAGCCATTTTGCAATATCTTCAAGATTTGAAGTATTCAAAGAGGTTCTGTCGCGTGACGGGTCAAGAACATCAACCGGCGGTTTTTCTTTGATGAAAATAGCAATGTGATCAAGTCCGTCATATTTTCCGTCAAATTCAAACCTTTGTCCTGCAATATAAATTCCGCCTTTTTCACCTCTCGGAAGATTTTTTATACCAATTATTTCATTTTCAAAATCAGGACATTTAAAATGAGTATTTCCCGAACTATAGAAACGGTTTAATGAATCTCTCAATGATGTAAGCAATTCCTTATCAGAAGTTTCAAATTCAATATAATTTCCGTTATATTTATCGGTTTTATCAAGAGAGTATGATAAAACACGTTTATCCGAAAGATTTCCTTTATCAAGGCTGTATGTAACCTTCCAGTTATCCGATGCAATTTTTACATCCTGTGCACCGCCGTCTTTTAAAAGTTTTAGCGTAGCCATTTTTAAACCTTCACCGTAGTTTCCGGCAGCTTTTGCATCATTTCGTTTCGTTGATTCACCTATATAAACAGCTTTATCAGGAGTATAAGTTGATTTTCCTTCAATTCTTACCTTATATTTTCCTGTTCCTGTCGGTTCGAAGTGTAATCTTACACCGTCAAGAGTTTGACCGTGACCGTCATAAAAGTTTTGCAAAACATCACGTGCTATTTTATCGTTATCCCACTTAACAGAATCGGCATAACTTTCTGAAATATTTGTAGGTTGAGATTTTACAGGTGTAAAATCAACTGATTGCATATGAGTAATTTTAACCTCATCAGACATAGGAATTTCATAGTTAAATCTTCCGTCAAATGCAATTTCAGGTATTTGTAATTCTCTTATGCCTGCACGATTTGAAGTTCCCACAGACGAAGGCAGAGGAACTGCATCATCATAAATTTTTGCACCGCCTTTACCTGTAACAGGAGGCTGTGCGATGTCATATCCGTAATCGCCTTTTTCTATTTTACCCTTTAATTCGTTGAAAATTTTATCGCGCATATCTTTTGGCGCAATATCACCTTCAAAAATATCTGTAAGTTTATCTTTTGCCTTCTGAGCTTCTGCCTGTAATCTTTTATTGATACTCGAAAGAGTTTCGTTGTCATTTGTCAGATTTTTAACTTTTTCTTCTGCCTTTGTTAAAGTATTTTTTATTGTTTCGTTATCGTTTGTAAGCTCCGTAACTTTATGTTTTAAATTACTGATTTTCCATTTGCCATGTCCGTGCATTACCGCACCGCCAAGAACTGCCGCTGATAGAGCAGTCGCAAGAACCATTCCGTTTACTTTGCTTTTTGTATAAGTTTCTTCCTGCTTTTCAAGCACAGTATAAAAATCTTGTTCTTTCTTTTTCTTTGCCTGAAAATCAGGTTTTATTGTTTTTTCACTAATCGGAGCTACATTCATCTATCTAACCTTTCTTATCGTTAGGATTCTGAACCAGGTTCAGAATGACGATATGATAACTTTTGTTACCCTGAATTTATTTTAAGATCTGTAATTCTTTATTTAATAAAAACATTAAAATTTAAAAAATTGCTTTTTTTTGAAAAAATTATGCAATTTTTTTCTGTTGTTCTTTTTTATCAGAAGAAATCAAAGCCGCACCAAGTGCCGTCATTGCCGCAAATCCCGCAAATAACCAGCCTGCTTTGCCACCCGCTTTGCCTGCTTTCGATACTGACGAGTAAGCTTTTTTGCCTGCTGTTGTCACAGTCTCAACAGCTCCCTGCACATTAGCCTTAGGTTTAGGTATTTCTGTTTTTGGTTTCGGTATTTCAGTTGTTACAGGAGCAGAGGTGCTTTCCAGACTTCTGTAATAATCGTTTAATACTTTTAATTCTAAATTCGGTTTTTCATTAACATTAACGGTAAAATTTCCGTCTAACTGTTGGGAAATGTTTTTGAATATTTTTCTTGCTTTTTTAGTCATTATACCCTGCGAAGTACAGTATTCGGCATTTCCTTTTGCTTTTCTAAGAACTTTATCTTTCGGGTTATTTCTAAGTCTTTGTGCTTTATGTTCTGCCTGTGATACAGCTTCCGCTTCCTTTTTCAACTGCTTGCGTTTTTTTGAACTGATATAAGCATCTTCGCTTTCATGCATAAGTTTTTTGTTTTGGCTATTGGAAAGTTCTGTTTGTTTTAAATCTTGCACTTCCAATTGGCTGAACGCAGCTTTTGCATCATCCATATTTTTCTGATGTAATCTTTTTCTTGCTTTTTTTCCTAATTGGTGAAATTCATCATAATGATGATCTGCAGTAAGATGAGCGTTATACTTAGGATAATTATGAACTGCCTGTGATGTGTTAAGTGATTTAACCGATTTTACTGTAGTTTTTGTCGGTTGTGTCATGACATTTGCTTTATATAGCTCTGTCACCTGAGCGCTTGCCTGAACTATTTTTTTGTCGCTGATTTTTGCACCGTTCTTCTTTAAATCTTGAAGATGACTGCGGACTGCTGCCTGACATTCAGACTCGGTAGCTTTTTTATTCTTTTTTAAATATTCTTGCACAAAACCGTTTACAACGGTATTTACACTTACTGCTGCAACCATTTTTCCCTATTTCCTTTCTATTTATAAATCGGCTATACACATGAAAAGTCAGCATAGCGAAAAAAGTTGCCACGCCCGCATCGCATCCTATCCTATCCTATCCTATGAGGCATTATAAGAGGGTTTCAGGCATTTTAAAATTAATATTTACATTTTGTAACATGAGATGATTTACATCACTTTTCCCTGCAAAATTACGAAATCATTATGTCGTCATTCTGAACTTGATTTAGAATCAAAATTAAACAAAGACCATGAAATAAATTAATGGTGACAGAGGTTTATCATTATGCACAGGTTGCACGATATTTATTATTCCCCCTCACCCTTTATCCCTCTCCCACCATTGGGGAGAGGGAAAACAGTCAGTAGACCCTGAAATGAATTCAAGGGGACAAAGGCGATTACTTTGAATAATAGTTATTTTTTATGCTATTATTTTATTATGGCAATGAAAGAGTGGATATTTAACAAATACGACGGACAGGAGAAGTCTTTAATTAAAAGGCTTTTACATTCGAGAGGAATTAAAACAGAGGAAGAAATTTATGAGTTTACGCACCCTCTGGAAACTAAATTAACTCACCCGAAAGCCTTTACGGATATGGAAAAATGTGTTGAAAGGCTTGCAAACGCCATTGATAACGGTGAAAAAATTGTTATTCACGGTGATTTTGATGCTGACGGTGTTACATCCACTTCATTGCTTTATAGAACTTTTAAATATTTAAATGCCGATGTACATTACTTTATTCCAAACAGGGAAAAAGAAGGGCACGGTTTTGACACTAAAGCTCTTGTAAAATTAATGACACAGGTTAAGCCGAAAGTAATTATCTCATGTGACTGCGGAATTTCTGACGTTGATGCCGTGAATTTCTTAAACAGCTTTAAGATTGATGTTATAATTACAGATCACCACGAAGCTCCTGAAATATTGCCTAAAGCATACGGAATTATCAACCCTAAAGCGCCTGATGCACTTGATGCAAGTTTAACGGCAAAACAAATTGAAAGTCTTACATCTCTTGCAGGCGTCGGAGTCGCTTTTAAGGTCGCTCAAGGTCTGCTTGAAAAATACGGAAAACTAGAATTTATATCAGAAATCCTGCCCTATGTTGCTGTCGGAACTGTTGCTGACTTAGTTCCATTAGTCGGAGAAAACAGATATTACGTTACAAAAGGACTTGAACTTATTTCTAACGGAAAACATTACGGATTATCAAGACTTTTAGACAGTGCAGGTTACAAAGGTCAGATTACGTCCGAACAGATTGCATTCGGAGTTGCTCCGAGAATTAATGCATCGGGACGCCTCGATACTGTTGATGCAGCTTTAAAGGTTTTAATTTCTGATAACAGGCAGGAAATAGAAATGTCAGTGCAAACTCTTAACGAATTCAATAAAATTCGTCAGGAACTCTGCCAGAATATTTTTGCCGAAGCCGATGAAATGGTTAAAACTGAAGGAAACAGAAACTCCGCAATTGTTTTATTTAATAAAGAATGGCATATAGGAATTATCGGTATCGTTGCCTCTATGCTTGTCGAAAAATATTACAAACCGACATTTTTAATGACATATTCGGATGAAACAAAACAGTTCAGATGTTCTGCAAGAAGCGTTGAAGGAATTAACCTTTACGAAACAATATCAATGAATTCCGAACTTTTGGACGGTTTCGGCGGTCACGCTATGGCTGCGGGACTTGCTTTCAGTGAAGAAAAAGCATCTTTTGATAAAGTAAAATCAGCTCTTTGCAAAACAGTTAAAGAAATGTCACAGGGTAAGGATTTAAAACCGTTTATCAATATTGATTTAGAACTTATGCCCGATGATATTGACGTTGATTTGGTAGAACAAATATCTACACTTGAGCCGTTCGGACAAAATAACCCGAGCCCTGTTTTTGCAATAAAAAATCTTAAAATTAAAGAAAAACGATTAATGGGTGAAAATAAAAATCACCTGCGTTTAACCTGTCAGGCAGGAACTACGGAATTTAACTGTATCCGCTGGAAAGACGGTGATATTTCACTTGTAAAAGGCGACCCTCTTGATATTGCATTCCATCCGCAAATTAATGAATATAACGGGGTCACAAGCGTGCAGCTCATAATTGATGACGTTCACTCAGAATTTCTAAAGGAAGAAGAAAATCTTCCACAACAAAAACTTTATGACCACCGTAAAAAAACGGATATTTTACCGCAGGTTAACGATTATGTTAAAAATTCAAAACAAAATATTTTAATCTTTGCCGAAAGCAAATCAATATCAGATAAATTAAAACCATTCTCAGAACTGTATGCACGCATTATAACACGTGATAATTTGCGCCCTTGTGATTCTTTGATGTTCTTTGATTATCCTGCTGATAAAGAAACTTTCGACAGAATTCTTAATCAGACAACTCCGATTTCAATTCATTTTATGAACTATGACATAAAATATATGGATGAAGAAGAATTTTTAAAAACTGTTTGCGGAATGCTTAAATTTGCGTGTCATAACAACGGCGGAAAAGTTGAACTTCGCCGCTGTGCAAGTTTTCTTGGCAAATCATATCAGATATTTGAGCTTCTTTTCTCAATCCTTGACGATATAGGAATGATTAAAATAAAAGAACACACAAAAGATTATTACGTAATTGATTACAATGCGGCTGTTGATATTTCACAGGTTCTGCATTCGCCAAAATATGCAATTCTCACTGACATGATTGCAGAATGCGAAGAATTCCAAAAAAGCCTGATGGAAGATGATATCTATACACTAATTTAAATTTTCATGCTATAATAGCCTTATGAGAAAACCGATTGTAGCAATAGTAGGACGCCCGAATGTAGGCAAATCAACCTTTGTAAACCGTCTTATAGGAACAAGAAATTCTATCGTAGACGATTTACCGGGGGTTACACGCGATAGAATTTATTTTGACGTAGAATGGCAAAATAAAATTTTTACGGTAATCGACACAGGCGGAATTATTCCGGGTGATGAAGATGAAATAATGCTTTCTATTTTTGATCAAGCGAAAATTGCCTGTGAAGAAGCTGACAAAATTATTTTCATTGTTGACGGTAAAGAAGGTGTTAACCCTGTAGATTACGACATTGCAAATATTTTAAGACAATCGGGAAAACCTGTTTTTCTTGCTGTTAATAAATCTGACAACCCGGAATCTTTGTTAATGGTAAATGACTTTTATTCTCTTGCAATAGGAGAACCAATAGGAATATCAGCACTTCATGGTTCAGGCGGTGTTGGTGATTTGTTAGATTTAGTTACCGAAGATTTTTCACAGGATATTGAAAAAGAAGATGATAATACAATTAAAATTGCTATTGTCGGTAGACCAAATGCTGGCAAATCTTCAATAGTTAACGCTCTTTTAAATGAAAACAGAGTAATAGTTTCAGATGTTTCGGGAACAACCCGCGACAGCATTGACAGCTCAATAACTTACAAAGACAGAGAATTTATAATTGTAGATACTGCAGGTATAAGAAAAAAATCAAAAGTTGACTGGGGTGTTGAAAAATTTGCCGTCGACAGAGCAATCCGCTCAATCAGGGACTGCGATGTTGCACTGCTTGTAATTGATGCAACTCAAGGTATTTCTGATCAGGATAAAAAGATTGCATCTATTGTTACAGAAGCAGGTAAAGGTTTAATTATCGCAATTAACAAATGGGATTTAATTGAAGATAAACAATCAAATACAATTAATCAGTATAACAAAAAACTCGCTAATGATATACCTTTTTTGGAATATGCACCAAAAATTTATATTTCAGCAGTAACAAAACAAAGACTCAATCAAATCTTCACTGAAGCGGAAGATGTTTACGCAGAATGTACAAAACGTATTTCTACAGGTCTGTTAAATAAGGTTATCAAAGAAGCATATATGTTAAATCCTCCCGCATCTTCAAAAGGCAAACGCCTTAAAATTATGTATGTAACACAAACGGGTGTACAGCCGCCGCATATTGTAATCTTTGCCAATAATGCGGATTTGATGAAAGACCATTATAAACGATATATTGAAAATAAACTTCGTGAAGCGTTCGGATTTTTCGGCACTCCAATAAAACTTTCAGTTAGAGAACGCTCAGATAAAGATAAAAAATAAAAAAAGAGGATTTAAAATCCTCTTTTTTACAATTTACTTACGAATGATATTACATCATCAAATAAATTTTTAATCGGTATTGATACATCATAAGATAAAATATTTTTAATGTATTCTAATTTTTCTTCCAAAGTTAAAGTATGTCTTTGTTCTTCAGGAATTTCCGCTATAATTTGTTCAATCTTACTTTCATCAATCACAATTTTATATTTTTCCAGTAATTCCTCTGATAATATGAGGGTTTCGCGTACATCCTCAATAGGTGTCATTTTTGAAAAATCAATTGTTAAATTGTTAAACTCATTTAAATTTTTCATGTTATTGCTCCTCCACTAAATTAATACTTCCGATACACAATTTACCATTTCGTCGAACATTCTTTGCAAGGGTAATGTAATATCCGCCATAGTTTCAAGCTGTATTTCGGCAAGTTCACTGTCAAGTGATTTTTGCGGCTTAACTGTAACTGTTTCAAATCTGCCTTCTTCAAGCTGCTTCAGCAAATCGCGTGAAAAATCAGTAGTATTCCTCAATGATGATAAAATTGCACTATCAATTCTAAATAAATCTTCGGAACTCAATTCACTGCTAAGCATTCTCTCCATTGCGTCAATGTCTGTTATGTCTCGCATAATGCCATTGGCAATTGTGTTACAGTCCATGACCATAACATGTTCAGTTTTTGATCCCATTAAAAAAATTACCTCCAATTAACTTTTACTCTGTTCGTAATTCTAATCTCGGTAATTTTTTTCAAAAACTTTAACAAAAAGAATGTTTTGTTACATTAAATTTACAAAAGACATAAACCCTTATTAACAAGCATTCCTCCACCTACAAGCCATAAAAACATCAAGCCTGCCAATAAAATCGGTTTAAGACCAAGACCTTTTATCTTCTCAAAATTAGTTTCCAACCCCAAGGCAAACATTGCCATTGTTAGTAAAAATACATCAAACTCTATTATAAAAGACTTTAATGGTATAGGAACAATATTCAAAGAATTAAAACCGCAAACCGCTACAAATAAAATTGCGAACAAAGGCATAGGAATTTTTTCACACTTTGTACCTGATTTTTTGGATAAATACATGCCAAGCAAGAATAAATAAGGAACAAGCATCATAACTCTAGTAAGTTTTACAATAACAGCTGTATCCATAGCCACAGGAGAAACTGCACTTCCTGCAGCAACAACCTGTGCAACTTCATGAACTGTTGATCCTATATATATCCCGAAGAATTCAGGGCTTAAAATTCCAAGCTTAAACAAAAAAGGATATAAAAACATTGATATAGTACCGAATAATACAACGGTAGCAACAGCTAAAGAAACTTTATGCGATTTTGCTTTTAATACTGCATCTGTACCCAAAACAGCAGCAGCACCGCAGACAGATGAACCAATCGCAGTCAGCATACACAAATCTTTATCCAATTTAAACACACGTGTTCCGAGATAGTACCCGAAAAGATATGTGCTAGTAAGCATTACAATATCAGCAAACAAACCATCCAAACCTACTGCAAATATCTGTTGAAATGTTATTCTAAATCCATATAAAACAATTGCAAATCTTAAAATCTTTTTTGAAGAAAAAGCAATTCCGTTTCTTAAATTTTCAGGAATAAATTTATGTAACAAATTTCCAATAAGCATGCCTACAATTATTGCAAGTGTAAGAGAATTTAAATTGATTGCAGTACAAAAATGACATTTGCAAGTAAAATAGCAAATCAGGGCAAATAAGGCACAAAACAATACGCCTTTGTATATTTTCTTTATCATAATTCCTCCGAAATTGGTTTCATAAGTATATCATAAAAATATCGGTTTTCCGAAAAAGAAAGTCTCGTCATTGGACAAGACTTATAAATATACATTTACCCCACATTTTTTATACCACAGAATAAATAATTTGTCAACAGTAAATATATAGTAAGGTATAACATGTTTACATTAGATATTGTATACATCGTCTCCCTGAACTAGTTTCAGCATCAGTTATGTTTGAGATTCTGAAACTAGTTCAGCATGACAGTTTTGACTGTATCTAGTGTAAACAGGTTGTGCCTTACCTAATATATATTTTATCTGTAGATAATTTGTAGAAAAATGTATATTGTATTGTAGAAAATTCATGAGTTTTCTACAGGCTTTTGTGTAAAAAATAGTTTTCTACAAAATCAATTAAATTATTATCAAATTTTCTACAATATTATCTACAACCAAAAAGCAATAATAATCATACTTTTACATAGTTTTCTACAAATATTGACAGCTTATTATTACTATTAAATATATTATTATATTTATTAATATAATAAATAATACAAATTAAATTGTTCAAAACTTAAAAGGTAAAGTTTTTGTATTATATTATTTTATTTGGTTTTTTAATTGATATAATTATCTTATAAAATTAGTAACAGGGAGTAAGAAAATGAAATTTGTAGTAAAAAAGGAAGATTTGTATAACGGGATTAAAATTGTAGAAAGAGCTACTTCAATGAAAGCTTTACAGCCTGTTCTTTTAAACATTTTAATCGAAACAATTGATAAAGGTACAATAAAACTTGTTGCTACTGATTTGGATTTGACAGTAATTGCTGAAGTTGATGCTCAAGTTGAAGAAGAAGGAAAAATTACACTGCCTTCAAAAACGCTCAATGAGATAGTTTCCAAGCTTGGCGATAAATTAATTACTTTTGAAATGAATGAAGGTGATACTTCTGTAAACATTACTTGTCAGAATTCAAAGTTTGATATAATCGGTATTTCAGCATCAGAATTTCCTCCCGAATTTTCATCCTTTGATGTAAAAGATGAAGAAGGTTTTGAAATAGAAATCAGACCTTTTGTAAAAGCTGTTAAACAAGCAGGTTTTGCCGCTGCAAGTTATGAAACAAGCAACCTTTTATCCGGTATTGTGTGTGATATTTCTCAAAATATTATGGAAATAGCATCTACTGACGGTAACCGTCTTGCAAGAGTTCGTGAAACTATTGATAATAAAGACAATCATTCTAAACAGTTAATTATTCCTTCAAAAACATTGAACGAATTTATTAAAATGAGCAGTTTTATAGATGAAGATTCAGTGAAAATTTATACAGAAAAATCAAAATTAATAATAAAATCAGAAAAAACAACAACAATTTCAAGATTGTTGGAGGGGCAATTCCCTAAATACAATCAACTTATTCCGGCAGAAAGTCCAAAAGAAGCACTGGTAAATGTAGCACACATGACATCTGCTCTTGAACGTGTTGCAATTATGGTTAACGAAAAAACAAGCATCGTAAAACTTGAGTTTAGTCATAATAATTTAAAACTTTCTGCAGATACACCTGATTCAGGTAAGTCAGAAGAAAATATCGACATTGATTATACAGGTGAAGAACTTGCAATTGCTTTTAACTATAAGTTTGTATTGGAAGCCTTGAAAAACATTGATTCTGACGAGGTTAAAATCGGACTTAACACACCATTGTCAGCTACGATGTTCAAACCAAACAGTGAAGAAGATTATGTTTGTTTGATTATGCCAGTTCAAATCAGATAATTTTTCAATTTGGATTCTGAACCAATTTCAGAATGATAAAACCATAAGTCATTGCGAGCGTAAGCGTGGCAATCCAGTTTTTATTAGTTTATTCATCAGCTGGATTCTTCGGGTTTACGCCCTCTGAATGACATTATGATGATTTTGTAACTTCACAGGGAAAAAGAGATGTAAATTATCTCATATTACGAAATGTAAATAAAGGTTTAAAAATGCCTGAAAATCTCTTACAATGACTTATTGAATAGGATAGGATGCATGCGCGCGTAGCAAAATTTTAGACTTTCTTTTTTAATATAAGTATAAATTAGTGTATTGAATTTATGAAAGGCAGTAATATGATACATTCTGTTTCATCTCTTAATAGTAATAGTAGTGTAAATTCTTTTAAAGGGAATTTACCTTCAACAACAAATTCTCCTAAAAATGAAACAAGTAAAAAAGGTATGACAAATACTGAAAAGACATTAGTTGGATTAGGAGCAGCTGCGGCTGTTGTAATAGGTGGTTTGCTTGTAAAAAAGCATCTTAATTCTAAAGAAACAGATACAATTTCAAAACAATTAACTAATGCAAAAGATAGTTTACATATTCCAACAAAAAGCATGCTTGAAAAACCAAAAGAATTTTCACAAGAAATTTTAGAAAAAATAGTAGATGATTTATATGATAAAGGGCTGGCAAAATCAGGAGATAAAGCTTGTTGTGCTCCCAAATCAATGTTAGATGAATTTGGGAAAATGTCTGAAGCTTATGCTAAAGGTCTTAAAGAGATGAATATCTCTGATAATGGATTTATGTTTTTTATTCGAAAAGCCGATGAAAGTATTGATTTTTCTACAATAAAATATTTTGAACCTGAAACAAATACCTATTTACAAATGGTAAATGCATTAAAAAATAATAAAATTTTCATAATACCTATTGCAGATTAAAATTATTTCTATTTATCCATTAATAGCAAAATAAACTTCTTTAAGCCGTTTTTTGCTAATGTGTGTATACAATTGAGTAGTCGATACATTACTGTGTCCTAAAAGCTCTTGTACAACCCTTAAATCTGCTCCGTTTTCTAATAAATGAGTTGCAAAACTATGCCTTAATGTATGCGGAGATATTGATTTATGGAGTTTTTTTCCCTGCTCGTGGATAAATGTATAGATTTCCTGACGGGTTACTTTTTTCCCTTTTTCGTTTACTAAGAGAAATTTTGTCTGCAAATTAAACTTTTTCAATAAATAATCTCTTTCGGGAAGAAAATTTTTAATCGCTTGAACAGCTTTTTTCCCGAGTGGAACAATTCTATCTTTTGAGCCTTTACCTGTGCATTCGAGAAATTTACTTTTAAGGTCATAGTCAGTAATTTTTAAATTAACGAGTTCCGATACTCGAAGTCCGCAGCCGTATAAAAGTTCGGTTATTACAGAATGAAGCTTTGATAAATCCTGATTAAGAAGATTATTAATTTCTTCGATAGTAAGAACTTTTGGAAGTCTTTGAGGAATTTTCGGCTGTTCCAGTGTGAGCGCAGGGTTTGTACGTGTAATTTCGTTTACGCATGTCCATTTGAAAAATCCTCGAAGTGATGCTATTTTTCTCATTATGCTTGTTGGTGAATATTTCATTTCATGCAAATTTCTTACGTATGAATTAATTTTTGTTCTCTGAATATTATCCACATCAGTGTCGCCGCAGAAGTTGAAAAAGTCGTTCAAATCTCTCCTGTAAGCTTCAAGAGTATTTTCAGCAAGCCCTTTTTCTATTTCCAAATAATCAAGATATTCTGATAAGATTTGCAAATTCATACATAACTTATACTACATATTTCGTTTAATGACATTCAACGTTTATATGATATAATTAAAATGAACAAAATTTTTACTTTTGTCGTTGTATAAACGTAGAAGGAGAAAAAGAATGAAGAAATTATTATCTATATTAATGGTATTTACAATGTTTATTGCTGCCGGTTTAAAAGCTTTTGCCGATGATGCTCAGGAAGCTTTGAAATTTTTCAACAGCTATGTTGCAGCTGCGAATTCATACAGTCCTGCTGTAGCGGCAATGTATTCACCAAATGCAAAAATTATAAGGCAGGTTGTTAAACCAAACGGCGAACTTGTTGATGTAAATACCGATACTGCAACTTATATAAAACAAATGAAAATAGGGCAGGCAGGAGCTAAATTAAGAGGTTACAAAAATAATTATACAAATGTTTCTGTAACTTCTCTCGGAAACGGAGCTTATAAAGTTAGCTCTTTAAGACAGCCTACCGGTGAAAATTATAAGTTAAAAACATATATGATAGTAAAAAAACAAAATGGAAGCTGGAAAATAACAGAAGAAATGATGCAGACAAAAGTGCAGACTTTCTTAAAATATGCTAATAAAAAATAAGGAATTATGCTCGATAAATTTAGATTTTTAACAGCCGGTGAAAGTCATGGCAAGTGCTTAACCGCAATAATAGAAGGAATTCCGTCAGGGTTTGATATAAATCCTGACTTTATCAACAGCGAATTAAAACGCCGTCAGGGCGGTTACGGACGCGGCGGACGTATGAAAATTGAAACAGATACCGTTGAAATTACATCCGGTGTACGTTTTGGTAAAACTTTAGGCTCTCCTGTTACGCTGGTTATTCAAAATAAGGATTTTGAAAACTGGGAAAAGATTATGAGCACAAATCCAGAAGATTATACTGATGAAAAATCTTTTTCAAAATATCGCCCCGGACATGCAGATTATGCCGGAAGCGTGAAATATAATCAAACAGACTTAAGAAATATTCTTGAACGTTCAAGCGCCCGTAAAACAGCAATAGAAGTTGCTGTCGGTGCTGTGGCAAAACAAATTCTTGCACAATTTGATGTAAAATGCTGTTCAAGAATTATTCAAATCGGTAATGGAAAAACAGAAAAAGATTTTCAATCGGAAATAGATAAAGCAAAAGAAGCAGGTGACACTCTCGGCGGAAAATTTGAAGTTGTGTTTGAAAATCTTCCTGTAGGTTTAGGTTCTCATGTTCACTGGGACAGAATGCTTGACGGCAAAATTGCGCAGGCTGTAATGAGTATTCCTGCCGTAAAATCTGTTTCAATCGGAAATCAAAATGCATATAAAATGTTTGGCAGTGAGTTTCATGATCAAATGTATCTTGAGGATGGAAAAATTGTTAGAAAAACCAATAATGCAGGCGGAATTGAAGGGGGAATGACAAACGGAGAACCAATTGTTGTTACTGCTGTTATGAAACCTATTCCGACATTGCGTAAACCTTTGAATACTGTTGATTTGAAAAATTTGACAGAAACGGAAGCTCATTTTGAACGTTCGGATACTTGTGCCGTTGAAGCATGTTCTGTTGTTGCAGAAAGCAGAATTGCTTGTGTGCTGGTTGATGAATTTCTTTTAAAATTTGGCGGTGACAGTTTAAAAGAAATTAAGAATAGAATTTGATTTTTCTTTGCAATTGTAATGCCTGCGTGTTAGTATTAGTCTATGCTTGAGCTATTTATTACAGGTGCTGACAATAATTCTGATAAAATTTTTGTAACAGCAGGATTAACGGCAACAATGCAATGCTTAGGATATTCTACAGGAGTATATAAACCTGTGGAAGTTGATGCTGTAAAGATTAACGGGTTTGTACAATCACATGATATAGCATTTATAAAATTTATTGATCCATACATTAAAACATATTATTCATACCTGTTAAAACAAAAATCAGCCCCTTTAATTGCAGCAGCAGCAGAAAATCTTATTATTGATAAAAACACAATATTGAAAGATTTTCAGAGAATTCAAGATGTTAACGAATGTTTGATAGTTGACGGAGTTTCCGGACTTGCAACTCCGCTCAGTAAAAATTTTCTTGAAGAAGATATGATAAAAATGCTGGATTTACCATTATTAATGGTTGTTTCTGCCAAAAATTCCACAATAAATAATATTATTTTGTCAATAAATCATGCAAAAGAAACGGGGATAAAGTTTCGCGGGGTGATTTTAGGCAATTACCCTGAAAACACAGATGATGTAAACATAAAATTAATGCCGCGTTTGATAGAAGAATACACGGATGTAAAAATTCTCGGGGTGCTTCCGTCTTTTGACAAAAATTTAAATCCAAACGATTTGATTACCGAAATCTTGAATGGCGTTGATATTGAGGCTGTTTTCGATGTTCCTATTGCAAAATTACAAATGTAACGAATTGTAATTTTATATACTTTTTATATAAATAAATGTCAATTTTTCCTTAACAAACTTTTTTATAAATATATAAAGAGGTATAATTATTTTATGGATAAAAGAGAGTTTACCGTAATAGAAAATGAAACTAAAACAAAAAAAGAAGAACAAATTCAAAAGAAACCTGTTCTTCATACAAACCCTATTGTTAAAAAATTTGTAGAGTTTCATCAGGAAAATTTAGGTAAATTCACAGTAAAAGATATTTTTAAAAAATAATGTACCAGATTAAAAATCAAATTTATCAGGAAATGACCAAAACACAGAAGTCTGCTCTGTGTAATTTTTTGCGTGCTTTTGTAAAAAAATCACCCGATTTGAGCGCAGAAGAAATTCTTGATAAGTTTCTAGATGATGAAAAATATTATTTTGATATTAATAACCCCCACTTTGAATTTCTTGATAATTATCTTGATGATAATAATTTTATCGAAGAAACATTGCTTTATCTGAAAGAGTGCCGAAAATATTATGATTACAAGAAAAAACAAGAACCGTTTATTCAGGCGCAAAAAGAGTTTGAAAAGAAAAAACGAAACTTTCTGAAAGAAGTTAAAATGTCAAAAGAAGCACCTACGAAAAAACAGCTTTATTATTACGACCGTTTGTGTAAAAAATATAATATAGAGAAAAAAGAATTAACCTCAAAACTTGAGGCACGCGACGAAATAGACAAAATATTAAACGAAAATGATTGTCGTAACATTGATGAATAATAAAAAAGTATGGCAGGAAAAATGAGTATTCAAGAAATTTTAAAAATATTGACAGACAGTGGAATTGAACCAAATGAGGCAAATGTAGAAGTCAAGATGCTTCTAGAACATTTTGCAAATTACGGGGTTAAAGATATAATTTCAGGCAATAAATTGACAGCCGAAAAACTTTCTTTAGTCAAAGAAAAAGCAGAATTGCGAGCAAAAACAAGACAGCCGATTCAGCATATTATAGGGTTTGCCGACTTTATGGGCGAGAAGTTTATCGTAAACTCGTCTGTTTTAATTCCGAGGGATGAAACGGAAATTTTGGTCAGAAAAGCTGTTGATATAATTAATAAAAATCATTTTAAAATGGCTCTTGATGTTGGAACAGGTTCAGGTTGTATTGCCTGTATGATTGCAAAACACACTGAATGTCAGATTATCGGGCTTGATATTTCTACAGATGCGCTGAATACTGCACTTGATAATGCTTCAAGATTGAATTTATTTAACAAAGCTATTTTTAGAAAATCTGATATTTTTTCAAATGTTAAACCCGGTGAAAGCTTTGATATTATTATTTCAAATCCGCCATATATTCCGCCATGCGAAAAAGAAAGAATTCAAACGGAAGTTAAATTTGACCCTCAAGAGGCGCTTTTTACAAAAGATGAAAAAGGGCTGGAATTCTACGAAAAAATTACACGTGATGCACATAATGTGTTAAACAAAGGCGGATATTTACTGTTTGAACTCGGAATAGGTCAATCTCAGGATGTAAAATCATTAATGGAAACAAACGGATTTAAAGATATTGAAATAATAAAAGACCTTGCAGGAATTGACAGGGCAATTGTCGGTAATTTGTAGTTGTAAGATGTATTTACGCATGTAGTGCAACAGATGCGAGGGATAAGGTTTGAGATTCTGAATCAAGTTTAGAATGATAAACCCGAGTGCAATAGTCGAAAAAAGCGCAATCGAAAAATTATAATAAGTAACACAATTTTGATGAAAGCGGCTTGTAAATCGTTGTAGGCTTTGTCTACGCACGTAGTGTAAAAAAATGCCGGCAATAGTGAGGCTTGCCGGCACATTACTTTAATTGGATTAAAGTAAAGAGGTGATGATTATATGTGAATTTAGTTTACGTAGTTTTTTATTAACTTTGTTGACATTTGTATTAGTTCCTTAATTAGTTTACATAATCATAAGGTTTGCTTCCGGTTGCTTTATACAAACCAATTGCATCTACCATGCATTCAACTTTTTGCTGGGCAACAAGTTTGTCTATTGTTAACAGGTTTTCGTGATATTGAATTAAATCCAGCTTGGAAATTGTTCCTTCATTGAATTTATGCTCATTGTATTTATAATCTTGTTTTTCCAATTTTGCTTGAGTCAAAGTTTGATTCATTTTTTCTTTATCCATTCTAGAAGCAACAAGAGCATCGTTAACTTCTTGAATAGCTGTCAGGTTTGTTTTGTAGTAATTTTGCAAAATTCTTTCATAAGTAGCTTTTTTTAATCTGATATTTGCAAGTCTTCTTCCTCCTGTAAATAACGGAAGCATTGCACCTCCGGCCAATGCCATAAGTGCATTTTTTGTTGATAATAAACTTCCGATATCTCCGGCATTAAACAGTGCAAATCCTGAAATATTAATTGACGGAAGCAGTTCTTTTTTTGCTACTCTCACATCAATACCTGCTTTTTCAACCATTAATTCAGCTCGCATGTAATCAGGTCTTTGCATAATGATTTCTGATGGAATAGTTGAAGGAATATTTAATTCATACGCAAGTTTATCTAAAGAAGTTCTTTCAATAGAATTTGCATTTTCAGGACTTTCTCCGATTAGAACACAGAATTGATGAAGTAATTTTTCTCTCTGTTTTTGAAGTTCTATTAAATCGGTTTGTCCCTGTATCAATGCTTTGTTAGCTTTAACAGTATCGGCTGTGGATGTTAAACCTTCTTTGTTTCTTGCAAGCATAAGATTATAAATATCTTGTCTTTGTTGAACTATTTGTTGTTGAAGTTCAATTGTTTTGTCAAGTTTAACAATATTTAAATAAGTAGTTCCGACAGCTGATGCTATAGATATATAAGCAGCTCTTTCATCAAGTTTAGAACCCTCATAAAGTTTTTTTACAGATTTTGTTTTATCTCTGTTTTTCAGGAATATATCAACTTCGTAGTTAATTAATGCAGGAGCAATAAATGACCAATCCGCACTTGAAGTGTTTATACCTTTCACATAAGCCGGAGAAAAACCAACACCTGCTTGCGGCAATTCATTTGCAAATTGAATTTTAACATTCTGGTAGTATTCCTGAACATTTAAGGAAGCCATTTTTAAATCATAGTTATTTAATATTGCTTTTTGGATATACGAGGTTAAAACATCATCATTAAAGTTATCCCACCAGTTCATGTTTACATAAGCAAATTTGTAATCATCACTTGTTTTTTTATTCTTTTTAACCATGCTTTTAAACTGTTTTGGCGTTGCACCTGACACATTGTTATTTTCGAGTGCCAAAACAGGTGTAACATTCAAACTCATAAAACTTGTTAATAATAGTATTGATATAATCTTTCTCACTTTTTTAAATTCCTTATTTTAAATGCTTGCATTTTTAACAATGATATGTTAGCATAATATTGTTGTAAATGCAACATATTTTTTTTACAACAGTTGTATAAAAAATAATTTACATTATAATAACAAAATAAAAAAAGTATGGATACAAAGTTATTACATTATACAGACAGTATACATTATGAATTAGAGCAAACAGCAAGATTGATGAAAATATTAACATTACAGCTGTTTGAAAAATTAAATATATCATTGTCTCCTGATGAGTATTCCGCATTGGATACAGTTTCGATAAATGCAGGTATATGTCAGAGAGATTTGGCAAAATTGATTTTAAAAGATAGAGCAAACACCGGTAGAATACTAAATGCTCTGGAAGAAAAAGGATTTATTACTCGTTTTATTGATACAAAAAACAACAGATTAGTAAAAAAAATGGGGGTTACGGAAAAAGGTTACAAAGAATTGGATCAAATAAATAAAACAATAAAAACTTATCTTGACGGAGTAACAAAACGAATTGCTCCCGAAGAAGTTGAACGGGTTCAGATGATATTGCGTGCGTTCAGGCTGGACTTGGAAAAAGCTGTAGATATGAATATATAAGATTGTAAATAAATTAATATGAGGTAGATTATGGAAGAACAAAATACAACTGTAGAAGAACAAGATGTAACTAAAGAACATAAACCGTTTAAAAGATTTATAGCTCTTGGTATAGGGCTTGTTGTGGCTGTTGCCGGAGCATTTGTAATACATGATGCATTATTGTATCAATCAACAGACGATGCTTATGTGGAAACAACAACAGTACAAGTTGCTCCGCGTGTAAGCGGTCAAATTACCGATGTTTATATTACAGATAACCAAAAAGTTAAAGAAGGAGATCTTGTTGCCAAAATAGATCCTGCAGATTATGAAATAGCTCTTGCTCAGGCAGAGGCTAAATATGAAAGAACTCTTTTAAATCAGAAAAATGCAAAAGCAAATTTTAAATCAATGCAGACTAATATAGAAGTTGCTAAAAAAGATTTAGAAAGATATCAAAAATTGTATGCTCAAGGAGCTGTTTCAAAACAAACCCTTGATTCTGCTCAAGCAAAATACGATTCCGCTCAGGCAAATTTAACTCAATCAGAAGAAGCATTATTGTCAGAAAACGGAAATAAAGTGGCCGATGCAGATTTAAAAGAAATTAAAGCATTAAGAGATAAAGCAAAATTAAACCTCGGATATACAAAAATTTATGCTCCTCAAACAGGAACAGTTTCTTCCAGACGTGTTGAAAAAGGTATGTACGTTAATGTAGGTTCTCCTCTTTTTGTAATTGTTCCCGAAGATGTATGGGTTGTTGCAAACTTTAAGGAAAATCAGCTTCGTCACATGAAACCCGGTCAGGAAGTTGATATTAAAATTGATACTTACCCGAATAAAGTTTTTAAAGGAAAAATTGACAGTATCCAGCGTGCTTCAGGTGCAAAATCAAGTTTGTTCCCGCCTGAAAATGCTGTAGGCTCATTCGTTAAAATCGTACAGAGAATACCTGTTAAAATTGTGTTTACAGAAAAAATTAACCCTGAAGAATTTAACATTGTACCGGGTATGTCTGTTGTTCCAAAAGTAAGAGTAAAATAATTATTGATATATGGAGAGATTAATTTCTCTCCATTCTTCATATAGTAAATTTCATTAATAAAAGGATTTATCATGTCAGAAGAAATACAACAACAAGAATGGACTCCTTCAGTTAATCCATGGTTATTAATTTTTCCTGTAATGCTTGCAACTTTTATGTATGCATTGGATGAAACTGTAGCTAACGTTGCGTTACCGCACATTGCCGGAACGTATTCCGTCAGCAGTCAAGAATCAATATGGGTTTTAACAAGCTATTTAATGGCAAGCAGTATAGTTATTCCAATGATTGATTTTTTCTGTAAGTATCTTGGAAGAAAAAATTTCTTTATGCTGGGTGTATTCATATTTACAATAGCATCTTTCTTGTGCGGTATTTCTTCATCAATAGGAATGATAGTTATAGCAAGGGCACTGCAAGGTTTTGGCGGCGGTTGTCTAATGCCGATGGCTCAGGCTGTGTGTATGGAAACATTCTCGGGTGAAGCAAGAAATAAAGCGATGGCAATTTTTGGCCTAGTTGTAATTGTTGCTCCGATTTTAGGCCCTGTTATGGGAGGCTGGATTACTGAAAACTGGTCATGGCCTTACATTTTCTTTATAAATGTGCCTGTTGGTTTTTTGTGTATTGCTCTTGCTAAAAAGTTTTTAGAAGATCCTCCTTATGCAAAAAAACAAACCAATATTCATCTTGATAAATTCGGTTTTTTATGGCTTTGCGTCTGGTTAATACCATTGCAAATAGTGTTTGATAAAGGTAATGATTCCGACTGGTTCAGCTCTCCTTTTATATGCTGGCTTTCAGTAATCGCGTTAATTGGTGCGGTGTTATTCTTTTATACTCAAATTAAAGGAAAAAATCCGCTTGTAAAACTTGATGTTTTAAAAGATACAAACTACTTATTCGGAACAGGCATGTTAATACTTGTTAATGCTGTATTGCTTGCATCTCTTGCGATTTTACCTCAAATGCTTCAATATATGCTGGGGTATGATTCTTTTTTAAGCGGTCTTGCAATTATGCCGCGAGGTCTTGGAGCTTTTGTTGCATTATCGATTTTCGGATGTTTGGGCGGTAAAATTACATACAGAACTTACGGGATAATAGGGTTAAGCTGTTTGGGAATAGGCGGATGGATGCTTGGTTTGTTGAATTTACAGATAAATCCTATGAATATTGCAATTCCTAACTTTATATTCGGACTTGGACTTGTATTTTCATTTATGCCGATTACAACATTGTCATGTATTACTCTGAGAAATGACCAGATGACAAACGCTTCGGGGCTGCAAAATCTTTTAAAAACAATTGGCGGTGCAATAGGAACTTCACTTGTTGCTACCATGATTTCAAGATTTTCTCAAATTCATCAGCATGGATTGGTAAAATCAATGAGTGATTTAAATCCGATTTTTGTTGACAGATTAAATATGTATGCAGGTTCATTGATGCATCAGGCAGGCGATATGATAAATGCAACACATTTAGCAGGTAAATTAATGTACAATCAGTTATTGCAGCAATCTACTTTGTGCGCTTATATGACAACATTTAAAATTTTTGCAATAGCATGTTTTATTTTATTGCCGTTTATGTTTTTATTGAAAGGTGAACAGAAGAAATAAGTTAATTAAACTATGACGACAGATTTAAACAATTCAACCGCTCAAGAGTGGAAACCCAAAGTAAACCCCTGGATAATGATTATTCCGGTAATGTTATCAGTATTTATCTATGTGCTTGACGGTACAATAGGTAACGTTGCTTTACCGCATATGGCAGGAAGTTTTTCTGCTACACGTGACGAATCAATGTGGATTTTAACAAGTTATTTGATTGCGGCAGGTATCGTAATTCCGGCAGTTGACTTTTTTAGTAAAGTTTTTGGACGAAAAAATTTTTTCATAATCAGTATTATGCTTTTTACAATAGCTTCAATGCTTTGCGGTATGGCAAAAAACATTGAATTTATGATTTTTGCAAGAATTCTGCAAGGTTTTGGCGGCGGCGGAATTTTGCCTATTTCGCAGGCAATAATAATAGAAAGTTTTTCAAAAGAACAGCGTGGTGCCGCAATGTCAGTATTCGGCATGGGTGTAATTCTTGCTCCTATTATCGGTCCTGTTCTGGGCGGATGGATTACTGATAACTGGACTTGGCCGTGGATTTTTTATATTAATATTCCTTTTGGCTGTGTTGCTGCTTTGTTTTCAAAAAAATTAATAGAAGACCCGCCTTATGCTAAAAAGCAAAAAAATGTAAAAATTGATGGTAAAGGATTTTTCTATTTAACAATATGGCTTGTTACTTTGCAAACTGTTCTTGATAAAGGTAATAATGCGGATTGGTTTAATGCTCCGTGGATATGCTGGACTTTTGCGGTATCTGTAGTAGCCTGTGTTTTATTCTTCCATTCTCAATTGACAAATAAACAATCTCTTATAGATTTATCAGTATTTAAAGACAGAAACTTTTCCGCTGGGACTATAATTCAGGTTGTAATTCAGGCTGTTTTGTATGCATCGTTAGCTATTTTACCTCAGTTTTTGCAGAGTATGATGGGTTACACTGCGTTTTTAAGCGGTGAAACTATGATGCCAAGGGGTTTTGGTAGTATGCTTGCCATGCTTATAACCGGAACTTTATCGAATAAAATAGATAACAGATTTTTAGTAATGTTTGGTTTATTTTTAATAGGCGGTGCAAGCCTTGTGTTTGGATCACTAAACCTTCAAATATCAAATATGAACATTGCAATTCCAAACTTCTTTATGGGAATGGGAATGGGTTTAGCTATGGTTCCGATAATGAACTTATCCGTAGATACATTAAAAAACGAACAGATGACAAATGCCACAGGGATTCAAAATTTATTGAAAAACATCGGCAGCGCAATCGGGACATCACTTGTTGCAACAATGTTAACTCGTTTTGCTCAGATGCACCAGTTTATGTTAGTTGGAAAAACAAGTGAATTAAATCCTGCTTTTATAGAACGAGTTCAGGCAACAGCAGGAGCTTTATCAGCCTATACAGAATCTACCGTTGCACATTATATGGCACAATATTCGTATTATGGACAATTGATTAAACAATCAACTTTGTGGGCATTTATAGATTCATTTAGAATATTTGGTGTTTTGTGTTTGGCAGTAATTCCGCTTCTGTTAATAATGAAGAAAATAAAAAAAGACTAATTGTTTAGTCATTTTGAACTTGTTTCAGAATCTCAATTATTTTTTTGTAATCGCGTGACTAATGTGCTGTTTATGTTCCAAATTTACACAATCTAATTTATAAAAGAAAATCGGCATCCGATTTTTCAAGATACCGATTTTCTCAGGCTTCGAACATATTAATTACTGTTTGTTTTAGTGGTGTTCAGCTGTTTTCGATTACTCGCTGCAGCCAAACGCAATAGTAATGTGTTCTCTTGGATTTACAGCAGATATCTTATATCCGCGCGGGTCAACAAGGTAAGCAAATTCGTCGCCTGTAGTTTGGAATAAGCCCATTGTACCTGATAGTGCAGTTCTTGTTACGTCAACAGGGGCTTTAACTGTTTCCCATAAGCCGTCGCCTAAGTTACGTGCTGCGGCACCGAATTGTCCCTGGAACACGTGACCTAACATATAACCTGCGTCGTTTGATACGTTTTCAACGGCGTTACCAAGGTTTGTTACCACACCGCCGACAGTTCTGCCTGCTACACCAACAAGTGAGCCTGCTAATGTAAACGGCATTTCTACCAATCTTGCTACAGGGTTAACCTGTTTTGATTTGTTAACTTGTGCCTGTAAGATTTGTTTAGGTAATTTTGTTTTGCAATCACCATTTTTAATATCTGTGAAAGAAAGTTTTAAAGCACCTTTATCACAGCCTGAAGGTCTGATTACTTCTACAACCTGACCTGTTACGGTTGAACCGCAAGGATAAGTTACGCCGTTAATTGTTACGTCTTCAAGAGTGTTTGCTCTAAAGTACTGACCTACGTGAGATGATTTTGCAGTTAACTGGTCAATCATTTTCACTTTTAATGTAGGAATTTTAACAATTTCTTCTTGTTCTACAAAAGCGTTTTTGTTAACAGGGCAAGCAGGGCAAATATTGTTTGCTGTTTTCGGGTTTGTGTCGTAACCCAATGCTACACGAACAGTTTGCATCATAGATGCTACTTCTGCACGTGATGCTTCTTTGTTAGGCATAATCATATTCGGATTAGGCATATCTTTTAAAGCACCGTTTTCCAATGATTTAGCAACAGGAATTCTTGCCCAATTAGGTATTGATGCACCGTCAGCGTATCTGCTTAAGATTTCATCAGCTTTGCACTGGTCAATATCGCAGGTCATACCTTTAGCAATTGTAGTCAATGCTTCAACCCTTGTTACAGGATGATTTGGTTTAAAGTTTCCGTCAGGATAGCCTTTTAACAGGTCTTCATCGACAGCTTTTGCAATTGCTGCGTTAGCCCAGTTACTTCTCGGAACGTCTTTGAATAAGCCTTCACGCGGCATATCGCACTGATCAAGGTTGAAACCTTTAACTAGCATAGTCGCAAATTCTGCACGTGAAATATTTCTGTTAGGTTTGAAATAGCCGTCAGGATATCCGACAACAACATCATTTATAGCTAATTTATCGATGTCGCATGCTGCCCAAAAACCGTTTGGTACGTCGGGGAACTGACATCCGCCCAAGTTTGCGGCTGCACCTGTAGTCTGCATAATCTGGTTAGGAATTTCGTAAGGCACGAAAGATTTTCTTACGGCATCAATTGAATTTGTTGACTGGAAGTCAATAGGGCAATTGTTTCCGTCCATTAGTCTGTCATTTCTGTCAATTGGAATACCGTTGTGTCTTGTGGGAGCTTCGTTAAGGCAAGGCATTTGAGTTGCAGCACCTGTAACTTGACCTTGAGATGCAACAGTTGTACCGTTAACAGTTGATGATAAAGTTCTAGGTGTTCCTGCTAGTGGTGTATCTGTTGAAAAAATGGAATTTGCAGGTTGTCCTACATAGTTATTTGTCCCGTAAATTGCATTCGGATAACCGTAAACCTGTTTCATATCTTTTCTGTCAGGTTTTCCTGTTTGAGGGCAGATAGCACATGCAGGTTCTGCCGGTTCGTCACAGCTGATTTCATCAGGGCATCCGCAATCTGATTTTTTCTGTGTTTCGCAAGGGTCACACGGATCAGGTTTTTGGCAATCGCAGTCTGGCATTGCTTTTTTGCACTTTGAACAAGTGTTTGGTTTTGCTGTTTCACATGGACATGCAGGGCCTGTTACCACAGGTAAAGGTTCTGCGCAAGGTGCCGGTGTTTCCGGTACTTCGCAAGGACAAGCCGCCATTGCTTGATTCAAGGAACACGTTGCTATTCCAACGGCAATTGCAGCTGCCACAGTAAGTTTTTTAATAGTCATTTTTACCTCCTTGTGTTATGGGCTTTTTACTAAAAACCCCAAAAATATTTTTAAAAAACAAACTAATACTAGATTATGTACTTTATTCTTTGGCAGAAACATTACCGTAAGCGGTTATTCTGTCGGGCTATTTGGTTAAGAAGTTTTATAATGTAAATATATATTTAGAAAAACAACAATCTTATCTTATAAGAATATTGCAAAATCTAAAAAAAAGGTTATAATGGTAATACAAGGAATGAAAGAATAAAATATAAAAATACAGCCTGCTATTATTAAAAATAGTAAGTTTTCTGTATTGAGAAAGGGTAATTTATGAAGAAAATTTGTAAACTGCCGCAAAGGTATGTTTCAGCATTTACTTTAGCAGAAATGATGGTAGTGATGTTAATCATGAGTATAATATTGGCTGCTATGGCCCCTGTAATGACAACAAGGAGTAAGGCCGACAGTTCTTCCCCTTGGCGTTATTCTCCGGAGAATTTATCAGATGCCTTTTTCGGTTCAGGTGAAAGTCAGGTTGCCATGATAGGTCAGCCGAATAAACTGGAAACAGATGATCCAGCCCGTTTAATTATCAATAGTAGTGCATCTTTGCCTGTTCATTTATCCTTTAAACGCGGCGATACCATTTTGGGTCGTTTGCAGTTTTCGGACACTAACGTTTTATTAGGTAGCGGGAATTTTGACCATATAAACGGTGGCAGTAATAACATCAGTATCGGTCCCAATAACTTAACTCAGTTAACGAGCGGCGGCAGCAATATAGCTATAGGCGACAGTGCATTGAGCTCAAATACATCAGGTACAAGTAACATTGGTATCGGCACAACTTTGTCCTCTAATACAGATGGTAATAATAATGTAGCTGTCGGCGATGATTCTTTAACCAAATCAAATAGCAGCTGGAATGTGGCAGTTGGTAAAAATGCTTACCAAAATGGCACCGGCGGCAGTAATACAATTATCGGCGGCGATTCAATGTCTCAAGGCAGCGGTAATAATAATGTTGCAGTAGGCACAAACGCTTTATGGTATGGAACAGGTGACGGTAATGTGGCAATCGGAGCTAATTCAAATTATAAGAATAAGACATTAACAACTTTTAGTAATAGTACCGCAGTTGGTTTTTCATCTTTTGCAAGCGGTACAAATTCTGTAGCAATAGGCTCTTCGGCAAGTTCAAGCGGAGAAAACTCCATTGCGATTGGTAATTTGTCAAATTCGAGTGATAGTAATAACGTATCCATTGGAAATGGATCAATTGCAAGCGGTAATTGGAGTACGGCCACCGGTTTTGAATCAAGTGCCAGTGGTGACTACAGTTCAGCCTACGGAGAACAATCAACATCCTCCGGCGGTTCTTCCATAGCATTAGGAAATGGAGCAACATCAGCTGGTATTAGTAGTGTCGCATTGGGGAATGAAGCTAATGCCGTAAATACCGATTCAATTGCAATAGGTCATTTTGCCACAACAAGAGATACTGATGCAATCGCCATTGGTAACAGTGTAACTGCAAGCGGCGAAAGTTCAATCGCTATCGGAAGTAATGAGGGCACTCATACCACTCAGGCACTGGCAGATAAAGCTCTAGCTATAGGCGATGGTGCCTATGCAACAGGAGAGAATTCAATAGCATTAGGAACTCTTGCAGAGGCAAGAGCTTCAAATAACATTGCTATAGGTACTCAAGCTTGTGAAGGGGTAACAGGTAGTAATAAGATTTGTATTGGCCATAATTCTGGGCCTAAAAGTGGTGACAGCTGGGGAAGAGACAGCGTTGAAAGAATATTTATTGGAAGTCGATCAGCATATAACGATGGTGCTGCGCCTGTAGAAATTCATAACGGAATAGGTTGGAATTATGTTATGTCAGGCGGTCGCACAATTGCACCTACTACTGTTGTAATTAACGGAGCACTAATTGTAAAAGGCGGTATTGTAACATCAATGGCATGGGTAGATGATAGAAATTTTAAAAAAGATGGGGGTGTAAATGCTATCGGTCGTACCAAAGGTCAATTAGAGCCGATAAACATGGATTGGAACGGCGCGTCAAATCAGGTAAGCGGTGAATTCGGCAGTGAATCCCGCGGTTATTTTAAATCTCCTAACAGCGGTAATCCTTTTACTTTTTCTGATAAACGTCTTAAGTATTTAGGAAAAGAGTTTACTTGCGGTCTTGACAAAATTCGTCAATTAACAGTTTTTAACTATACTTTGAAAAAAGATAAAACTAAAACACCTCATGTCGGAGTAATTGCTCAGGACTTACAAAAAGTATTTCCTGATGCAGTAAAAAAAGGCACTGACGGATTTTTAAGCATACGTTTTGAAGACATGTTTTTTGCAATGATAAATGCAATTAAAGAATTGGATTTAAAATATGAGGCTCAAGAAAAACGAATAAATGACCTTGAAGCCCGTATAGAAAAACTTGAGGCTAAACTAAAATAAATTAAAATCAGTCGGGTATGCTTGCCCGACTGATTTGTTTAAAGTAAAATATTTTTATCATGAAAAAGATTATTTTTGCATTATTATTTTTGTGTTTATTATTGTCAGGCTGCGGCAAAAAAGAAACTCGTCTTGATGATTTAGATAAAATTATTCAACGTGATAAGTTAATTGTCGGAGTTCGTACCGATGCAGCTCCTTTCGGGTATAAAGATGATAAAGGTAATCTAATCGGATATGATATTGATTTAGCAAGAACTATAACAAAAAGTATTCTCGGTGATGCGAAAAAGGTTCAATTTGTTCCTGTAACAGCTTCTGATAGAATAATGAAATTAAACTCGTCACAAGTTGATTTTTTAATCGCAACTATGTCTGTCACAAATCAAAGACAACAAATATTAAATTTTTCAATACCATACTACATTGCAGGTCAAGCAGTTTTGGTTAATAAATCAAGTAAAGCTGTATCTTTAAGAGATTTTGAAGGTAAAAAATTAATAATAGTGTTCGGTTCTACAAGTGAAAAGAATTTACGCTCAAATGTTCCTGAAGTTACTGTTATAGGTTACAAAAATTATAATGATGCATATAATGCCTTAAAAGCCCAAAAAGCTGACGGTATAGTAGCAGATGATACTGTTCTTTTAGGGTTTGCAGTAAAAGATAAATCTGTCAGGCTGTTACCGAAACGTTATTCTAAAGAACCTTATGCTATAGCGTTTAGAAAAGAAAAAGAGTCTGAAAGACTTTTAGCAAAAGTAAATTATATTTTGGAACATCTTCAAAGCACAGGAAAACTTAACAGATTGCAAGAAAAATGGGGGATAAAATAACATATTCTGAATGACTGATTGTTGTGTCATTCTGAACTTGTTTCAGAATCCCAATCAAAAATTAAAGACCCTGAACTAAATTCAGAGTGACAGTGTGGCTATTACTTTGTTACTATATTATTCCCCCTCACCCTAACCCTCTCCCGCCAAAGGGGAGAGGGAAAACAGTTTGTAGATTGCAGACTAAACCAGCAAGAATAATATAACGTGTTTGCAAGGACAGTGTTACAAGATAATTTAATTAACCTGCTTTAATATAGCAATAGTATCTTCTATTTCTTCTCTTAAATATTCAAGTTGCTCATTTATAACATTATCATTGTATAAATAGCCCCCACCAGAATAAGCCAAATATGGCCGATATTTTTCGGCTTCTGCTCTCAATGTCGCAAGAGATTGAGTATGTGCGCTTAATTCTAAAAGCTTGCGGAAAGAGAAAAAACTGCTTTCAGGTAATCCTGCATATTTATTTTTTAGATATTCTACTGTTTTGTTGAAAAAGTATGCTTTGGCATTAAATTTTTGTACATCATTGTTATTTTCAATGCACAACAAAAGATTTTCAAGCTGCGGTAATATATCATTGATATCATTAACATAAGGAGAAGTTTTATCAGTTTTTAAAATTATATTCACAAAAGCAGGATTATCTCGCGGAACAGGTTTTATTTCCTCAGATGAATTAAATTTTTTTGTTGTTTCATATATCGGTTTGGTATATTGAGGTTCTGATGTGTTGAAACCCTTTGTTAAATCAGGTAAATTCCCCCTATATCCTCGTCCTTCCGATTCAATTTCAATAGCCTGCTGTGTATTATTTTTCTCTGTGTCTTTTTTCCACCAGCCCCATGAATAACAGCTTTGGCTGCTTATAATTATGGCTAAGAGTAAAACCGCTATCTTTCTCATACCATAATTATAATGTTTATTTCAGAAAAATCATCATTTGTTTAATTTATTTGGCTTGAATTTTGGGGTTTATGTTTAAAGCCGAATATGTGCCATTTTTTATGAACAGGACATAAAACGTTATTTTGTTCCCCGTAATACATTTTATCCCCGAACGGACGAAGTTTAGGATCTCGTTTATAAAAAGCCTTATTTTTCATACAATATTTAATTTCTTTTTTTTCCATTTTTCTTACGGTATTGTATTTGGCTTTTTGTTCGGAATTCAATATTGATTTAAATTCTTTATCATATTTTTTTCCGATTTTTTCCATACATTTTTCAATATCTTTAACAACTCTTTCCTGCTTTTTAATTGCTTGCTCGCTTGCATTGTGTTTGCACATATTAGATAAAACATATTTTTCCTGTTCATAAATTCTAAACTGTGCGCCCAATTCTTCATATCTTTTTTTGTCAATAACATCTTTGCATGTTTGCTGATCATTTGAAAGATTTAATACATTATATAAAGTTGCTCGTTCATTGTACATAGATGTCATTAAATCAAGACACTTTGTCTGTTTGCTGCAGCCGCAATCAGGACGGCGGTTTTCCGCAAAAACTGTTGTTTCGCCTGCGTATCCAAAACCCTCGAAAAGTATTATGCAAATAACAGTTATTAAAATATGTTTTTTCATATATTTCTCTCTTTCTGAAAAAATTATCTCATAATGTTTTACTTTATTCAATATTTTGTAGTACACTCTTTCTATGGAAGAAATGAATTTGAGAAATTACGCCTATATTGGTGATGCTGTTTGGGAGTTGTTTATAAGAGAAAAAACAACTAAATTAACAGATAACGCAAGAAAACTGCATAAAATTACAACCGATAAAGTAAAAGCATCTTTTCAAGCTGAACTGCTTCATAATCTTGATGAATATTTAACAGATGAGGAAAAAGAAATAACCCGCCGCGCAAGAAATCTTCCAATCCCCGCAGGCAGAAGACATATTCAATCAGAATACCGTCAGGCAACAGCTTTTGAAGCCCTAATAGGGTGGTTATACTTCTACCAAAAAGACCGTATGAATTATTTTTTTGATATCCTTGAAAAATTTTTAACCTTCTAATAATAAGAAAAAACATTTAACCGGAGGATAAAATTTCTAATATTTATGTGTATATAATATAAATATAAAATTTGGAGGTTTTTTTATGAAAAGAGATTATCAGGAATTAATTAGTAACTATCAGGGTGGTGACCTTGATCTTTCAGGCTGTGAGATTAAAAATCTTGAACTTGGTCATATCGAAGGCAGCTTGAACTTGTCAAAATGTGTAATCGGGAAATTGTCAATCGGCTGGGTTTCAAATACATTAAACATGTCAGGTGCGGAAATCAAGAAAATAGAAACACCAATAGATGCAAATTCTGTAAATATGTCAGGAGCAAAAATCGGCAAATTACCGGAACATATTTGGACAGATTCACTAAACATGGAAAAAAGCAGTATTGAAAAATTAAATACAGATATAAGAACAAATACATTTAATATAAGAAGTACAAAAATTACATCCCTACCAAAAAATATGAAAGTTCATAAATTAATAACAGATTCCAAATCAGCAAAACACCTTTCATTAATTTCATTAAAACAATGTGATGAATTAGTAATAGATGATAGCGTATATTTTGAACAAAGAGATTTGGTGGAAAATTATAATTTTTCTCAAATAGTATCTTCCAATAGCGAAATAGAAATGGTATCAACAATGTAATTTCAAATAGAAAAAGTAAAAAGCAGCCTATATAAATAGGCTGCTTTAAAATAAAAAAATAAATTTAAAAAAGGGGTTTACAAAAAAAAATCAGCATGTACAATAAATATTGTGACAAATAAATAAATCACCTTGTGGGGGTTTAGCTCAGCTGGTAGAGCACCTGCTTTGCACGCAGGGGGTCAGGAGTTCGAATCTCCTAACCTCCACCAAAAAGAGAGTTTCAAGCTCTCTTTTTTTTATACTTATTATTTTTCTCCTTGTCTATACTAAAACAATTTTGTATGAATAATTGCTTTTATTTTGGCTATAATTACAAATAAAAATTAACAAAAATTAATAAAATAATAGAATACTGTTAATAAAAATTTTTAGGTGTTTTCTATAAATAGTGGAAATTAGGAGTGTAAAATGTTTATATCACCGGTGTTAATGCATAAAAATTATAGATTAAGAAGTCCTATACATAAAGAAGATCAAACATCTAATAGGAATATTTCTTTTAATGGCTTTACAAAAAAATTAGGGAAAAAAATTTTTATTGATGGACAAAAAGATATTTCAACTCTTTTGGAAAAACATCCAGATACATACCCGGTTTGTGGTCAGTTACCGGAGTTTATTACTTATAAATTACCAAAAGATATCAGAAGAAATGCGATTCATGAAATTTTTGAAGCTTTTGATAAAGTTGCTTTACTTTTACGTGGTTATACTCCTGATTCAACATCTTCAATGAATGAAATAATGAAATCTCGTCCTGATTCTGCAGTAGAGGTTTTGAATAATGTTTTTAAAAAATATAAAATTATACGTCCCTTTGTTGATGATGATATAGATATTGTTTATTTGGATAAAGGAGGTAAAGGTGCTGTATATAAGATTGAAGGCTTAAAAGGCTGGACTTCTTCTAAGGTTGATAAAAAATATGAAGAACCGGATGAATTTGTTATAAAAGTTTATCATGAAGTAAAAGGTGATCGGTGGCATCCTTTTAAAAGTCATGGTGCATATGCTGAAATTAATAGTGCAAATTATTGGACTAAACAAGAAGGCAGATATACTCAGCGGGGTAAATTTTTCTTTGCCGGATTAAAAAGTGGTTATATGGTAAATAAATTTCTTGATGAAGATACACGATTACCAAAACGCATTATTGATGAATACAGTCGAGGTATAAAATGTACAGATGAAGACAAATATGTTTTACACAAAGATATTATTGAAGGTTATAATAGAATAAAAGGTTATAATTATGATTGGGGTGGATGTCGAGTTGTCAATAGGGTAAAGAATGAAAATAAAATAGCTTTATCTGTACTGAACAAGATAAAACATTTGCCGGAAAATGATGTTTTATGTAATTGGCAAAGATTGTTTGCTGTAAAACAAAATAAAGATGATGTCAGAGCAGGATTGGCTTTGGCTATTAAATATCTTCCTGAAGAATATAAGAAGATTTGTATAGAGCAATGTCTTGAACTTAATAGTTCTAAAGTAAATCAAGCATTAGCTTATCTTTTAAAATATCTTCAATATGAAGATTCACTTCCATATTTCGAACAATTATTACAGACAAAAGATATAAAGACTCAAGTAATTTTGTTAAATGAAATTCCTCTAATGGCTAAAAAATTAAAACCAGATGCTAAAAAAAAAGATATTAAAGATGATCTATTATCGCAACTAGCTGAAATTGTTCCGGAACGTATAGAACGTTGTTACAATCTTGCAGAGCGTTACGTATGTCCTGAAGCAGTAGAGCATCTTGCTAGTTTTGTACATTTATTACCAAGTCAACACATACCAAAACAATATGAAACATTGGCAAAAATGGACAATGAATTTTTACATGAACGTTTACTTTATACTTTAGTAAGAGTTCCAAACTTTTTTGCAGATGATGCCAAATTATTGTTACAAAAATATGTGAAAGAGCCTCATCTAAGAGAACAATATAAAGATGTATTCAAGTAATAAATAATATAAAAGCATATTTAAAAAAAAAGGACATATTATAATGTCCTTTTTGATTAATTTTAAAGTTTTAGTATCTGTTACAACTATCTGTTTCTAAATTAGAGAGCTTATCATTGATTGACATAACAAGGTATATTAAAAAGAATACAAAAACAAAGCTTACAAGTCCTGCCCACAGTACTCCCAAGCCTGCCCACAGACCTTGAGAACCTATAACCATTACTGTAGAGATAATTAAACCGATAAGAGTTAAAATTGCCATTATGTCTACAATAAAACTCCCGAATTTTACAACAAAATTTTTCATAATATACTCCTTTTTTTAAATCCTTATTATAGTACTGGTACTCAATAAAAATTACATTAACAAATATGGCAATGTTTAAGGATAAGTTTATTAGGATTTATATTTCGTTGAATTTTTCTTAAAATAAACTTAATTGTTCAGAGTTATCTTTTTCTTCATAAGTTCTGTTGAACTTACTTAATTCAAGTAAATCTTCTTTTATTTTTGTTAAAAACGGTGATATCGGAAGGTTTTTAAATACTCCCAGCCATTTTCTTTTTTCTGCATGAGTCAAGAACAGACGTTCTTTTGCTCTTGTCATTCCGACGTATAAAAGTCTGCGTTCTTCTTCGATTTCTTTTTCTTCTTTTGCGCGGTAAAGCGGCAGAATTTCGTTTTCCAATCCTGCAATGAACACGCATTTGAACTCAAGCCCTTTTGATGCGTGAAGTGTCATCAGCGTAATTCTGTCAGCTCTTTTGTCAAGCGTGTCGGCTTCTGTAAGTATTGAAACTTCATGTATAAACTGTTGTTTATTTTTTGACTTGTGAGCAATTTTGATTAGGAATTGTAAAATATAATCATCAATTTCATAATTGCTTTTTTCAATCTGTTCAAAAATCGGTTCATTGTCATTTAAGCTGTTTATTAATTCCATAACAGGCTTTTGTTCACAAAGAAGATCGTTTGAAAGTTTAACAAACGGCATACCTGTTCTTTTAAGAGCCTCAATAATCGGCGGAAGTTGTGAGGATGTACGGTAAAGGATTGCAAAATCTGAGAATGAGTAATCACATTCACATCCGTCAGTTCTTTGCGAATCTATTGAGAAGAAACTGTGCCCGCCTATAAGATTTTCGATTGTACTTGCTATAAATTCAGCTTCTGCTTTATCAGTGGGAGCTTTGTGGATTGTAATTTTTTCATGTGGTTTGTCGAATTTTGAAACAATGTTAAAGCAGTTAATCATCTGATTTGAAGCATCTACAATACTGTTTGTCGAGCGGTAGTTGTTTTTAAGATTAATAACTTGTGTTTCAGGATAATCTTGTGTGAAATTATTAAAGAATTTTGCATCACCTCCTCTGAATCCATAAATTGCCTGATTAGGATCGCCAATTACAAATATGCTGCCATCTTGCGGGACAAGGAGACGGATTAACTTATACTGGTTTTCGTCAATATCCTGATACTCGTCAACTGAAACATATTTAAAACGGCTGCGGTAAGTATTTAGGATATCTTCATTTTCTGTGAGCAGTTTTACTGTCAAAATAATTAAATCGTCAAATCCGAGAGCATTTTCAAGAAGTTCTTCATCTTTGCACAAAGTTTTTTCCTGCTCTGACATTACGGTAAAATCCTCGTTCAAACCAGCGCGTTCATAGTTTTCTTTAAGAATAGAAAAGCACAGTGAGTGGAATGTGTGAATATTTAAAAGATTTGCTTTATTTTCCAAAATCTTGTCAAGTCTTTCACGCATTTCCTGAGAAGCTCTGCGGGTAAATGTTATTGCAAGACAGTTTTCGGGCTGAATATTTTTATCTTTAATAAGATTTGCAATACGTTGTGTTAAAACCGTTGTTTTTCCGGATCCGGGGCCTGCAACGATTAGAAGTTGTGAATTTTCATTTTTTATTGCATTTTGTTGGTATTCGTCCAACCCTTTTTGTTTAGGCGTATCTTCTGTTTTAATCTCATTTTGTATTTCGGCGGTTGAAATTGTCAAATTTTCTTTTACGTTTTTTACAGGCTCGAGTTTCGGAATTTCTATATCAAGTTTTAAATTTACTGCATTTTTACAAACATGTGATGACCTCTTTTTTTTCCCGAGTTCATTTTCTTCAAAAAGTCTAATTACACCGTATTCGCCGTCAAAACCGGCATGTTTAATTACTTTGCCCTGCCTTAATCGCGAAACAGCCTCTCCGAGAAGTGTTGATGATTTAGAGATTTCATCAACAGGAATGTCCTGCAAGATTGCAAGTTCCGAGCCGAATGTATTTATTAATCTTTCGTATTCACAGACTACTGATTTGCTTGACGGGCCTACGCCGTTAATCTCTGAAATTATTTCCTGCAGAGGTACAAGGCTGAATACTTTTCCTGCCGTTAATGGCGGGGTGATAATTTCTTTTCTGTCAGAAAGTTCATTTACCCGGTAAGAAACACCGATAGTCATTGGTTTCCCGCATACAGGACAAATCCCGTTATGTTGTTTTGTTTCTTCGGGTGTCATACAAACGTTGCATTTTCTGTGGCCGTCTTCGTGGTATTTCCCTTCTTCGGGGAAAAATTCTACAGTACCTGTGTAGCCGTCGCCTGTTTTCAGTGCATTCATAATTGAGTAATAATTAGGGTCTGTACTGAAAACAGTTGCTTCTCTCGCGAGTTTTGAGGCTGAATGTGCATCTGAATTTGAAACAAGTCTGAATTTGTCCAGTTTGGAAACATGCCAGTTCATTTCCGGGTCTGATGAAAGTCCTGTTTCTACGGCAAAAATATGTTCCGACAAATCACCGTAACAGTCTTCAATTGAGTCAAACCCTGATTTTGAACCTAATACAGAAAACCACGGAGTCCATATATGTGCAGGGATTATATATGAATTTTCTCCCGATTCCAGAACGGTTTCCAATAAGTCGCGTGAATCCAAACCTAATATAGGACGACCGTCTGATTTAATGTTGCCGATTGCGTCAAGTTTATTTCTAAAATTTTCTGCGGTTTGTATGTTCGGTGCAAAAACAACTTGGTGAACTTTTCTTGTTTTATCCCATTTTTTATAAATTGTAGAAATTTCAACGGTTAAAATAAATTTCACGGAAGCTCCGATTTCACGTTCAATTTCAGGCTTTAAACGGAACGTTCCGTCATCATATTGAACGAGTTTTTCTCTTATCTCTGCAAACCATGCAGGATGTGTAAAATCTCCCGTTCCTATTAGACTTAATCCCTTTTTCTTTGCCCATATTGCCAATTCTTCAAGGTTTAAACTTTTGCTTGTTGCCCTTGAGTATTTTGAATGAATATGTAAATCGGTATAGTAATACATTTTTACTCCTTAAAATTTAAATTTTGTTGAAAAATTCAATTGTGAACGTGTCGGAGCAGTATTTTCAGAATAAATCTGGCTTGCTCCGATGTCAAAATTCATTCTGTCATCTTTGAATGGTGTAAGACTGAACACTACTTCATTTTTTTTGTTTTTGTCGAGAAAGCTTGTTGAATAAATACTTTGCACTGAAATATGACTGTTTATTTTGTATTCGGGTGAGATTGAAAAAGTTCCTTTTCCCTGTTGGTTCAAGGGTGTAAATGCTGCATTTTTGTATGAAGTATTTATTGAAAATTTATTTTTTTGATAATTTGTAAAAAGTGTATTGGTTTGGGAATACTTATCGGGTGATATTGTGCTGTCGTACTTTGTTCCGTATGAAAAATTTCCGCGTTTCTTTTCTCTTTTGAATGATTTTGCTTGTTTGGAATACGGATCTTTATTCATATATTCGTAAGCGTTTTGCGGTGAAATATGCAAATCGCTTTCATTGTTCAGGTCATAACTTTTAATTGACGGAAGCTGTTTAGTATAGGGGGAAAGAGATTTGTTATCCTGTTGTAAATATATTTCATCTTCAGCTATTGCTGCTGTACAGAAACACATAAAAAAGAAGAAACTTAAAATAAATCTTTTCATATCCATAATCAGATTATACACTAAAATTATTTCATATGGAGTGCGATTATTAAGCTTGAGATTACTATCAAAGATACGATAGAAGATATTCCTACAAATATCCAATATAGTGAGATTTTTTTAGTGGGCTTTTTGCAAACCATAACCGATGACTGCTTTTTGAATTTTTTATTTTTAGTTTTGTTTGATTGTTTTGTGGTTTTAGTTATTTTAGTTTTAGTTACTGCATTATCTTTTGCCTCTGAATATCTTTCAGAAAGACTTTTATTTTTTTTACCTGTTACAAGAAGTTCTGTGTCATAGCGGAGTTTCAAAATATTTGCACTTGCTCCGCAATTATAAACAGAATAGCTTATTGCAATTTCAAATGCTCTTTGAAGGCATTCTAAGGCTGTCATTCCGTCTTTTTTTACGCTTGATGCATGTACTGCATTGTTACCGTGTTTTTTGAGGAAATACAAATCATCTATGAATTCTTTTTCCTGTTCGCCGCCTGTAGAACAGTCTTTTAATGTTGCGAGCATGTCATCGAAAGTTTTTATACCACTTCCGACAGTTATTGTCCGATTTTGTGTATACTTGCCAGAGCCTTTTGGCTCCGTTTTTTCTGTAGTGCGATTTGCACCCAAAACTTTTTTACAGACGTGTTCGCCAAATCTTCTTGTTTGTCCCATACATTGTTCAAAATATTCATCTCGATATAATTTTTCGGCTTCTGAAATTATTTCAAACAGGTTTGTATCAACTTTTTTTAGAAAATTAAAATTTGTACTCATATAAAAATGATATCACATTTTTTTAAAAATCGAAATTAGCCGTCATTATTTTTTATTTGTAACAAAACTATATAGAAATAGCAATAATTTTTTTATTACTGTTTTATATAATAAGAAAGGGGAAAATAAATATGGTTAATAGCATGTATTCAATTCCGTATTTGCATAATTATGTAAATACATATCATTATAACAGATATAATATGTCCTTTCGGGGGGGGGGCATTTAGCCGCTCAATCCGCGGGAGAAGATTCTTTTGAAAAAAAAGGCTTGTCTGCGGAGGCTAAAGTAGGGATAGGAGTTGGTTCTGCAGTTGTTTTGGCTGTTTTATGCGATTTGTTTTTTGCTAAAGGCAAACATTTAAAATCAATCTTTAAATCTACAGAAAAAAATATGGATGATGCAGGAAGTTCTATAAAAACAAAAACTGAACCTGTTCATAATCCGATACCGCCTGCTCAACCTGAAAAAAAAATTTATACGGAACCGAGGATCCATGATGAGTTTATAACTCCTGACAGGGCAAAAGATTTACCTAAATATAATTCTTTTGATGATGCTTTAAAAGATTTTCAATCTAATATTTCACAAGCCAATGTTGACACACCTGAAAATGTTCAAGAGTTGTTGAAGTTATTAAAACAACATAATTATGGAAAAGATGACTCCTTAATTTCTGTTGTTACAAGAACAAAAGATGTTGACTTTTTGGGTAGAACTATAGATATTTCAAATAATAAAATTTATAATGTGAAAATTTCAGATAATCCGGTTTTAGGATGCGGGCAAAAGCAGGTTGATATTGATACGGTAGGGGATTATTTGATACAAAATCTTTCTGACGGTCGTAAAATGGTTGCTATAAGTGTTCCGACAGGCAGATGTGATTCAGCAGGACGTCCGATAAGAACTAAGATAAATATTCTTTCAAAAAATCATGAGTTTACACCGCTACAAAAAGACTTAATAGAAATTATAAGCCATAGAAAAGGTAAAGAGATTCCTCGGAATGCTACAGCAGATATTCTGTCTATCGGAACAGTTTGCCGTAATGGAGAAGAAATACGCGGCGGCGGTTTCGATATTAACAAAGATGTCCTTCTTGCATCTGTTGATGCTGCAAAAAGACAGTTGAAACCTGATGAAATTGACGGAGATTTTATAAATAAAGCTTTAAATCTTGCATCAGGCGACAGATTATTTAATTTCGGATATTAAAAAGAGCTAAAGATTTTTCTTTAGCTCTTTTTAGATTTTATTTGCTAAGAAATTCTGCCGGGAACTACAACTCCGCCTTTCAAATTCTTTTTGTAGAATTCTACGTGAGGCTGCAATACACTGTCTAGAACTTCAGGGAATGATTTGTTTTCCATAATTTTTTCAACAATTTCCTGATAAACTGTTGCGAATGCTCTTAATTGAGTTAATGCACCTGCAGCTTCAGGAGTTAAGCCCATTTTTAATGTTTTAGCAGTTTCAAGGAAGAATGCGCCTGTTACTTCATAAGATTTTGTCAGGGCATCAATGTAGCTTTCTGCATTTTCTCTGCAAACGCCGCTATCTTCAGGAACAGTCAATGCAAATGCAAATTTATTTGCAGGGTTAAAGTGAGCTTCTGCCGAATGGTGCATTGCATCAGGAACTTTTGCTACCTGTTTCAATGTATCTTTTACTGATTCATTTTGCATTTGGGCATGCCAGTAAACTGTGTTTTCAAAGATTGAACCCATATATTGATGAACAGATGCTGAAATTCCGTTCATTTTAGCGTGTGCCCAGAAAATACCTTCTTTTAATGCATCATTTACGCTTAAATCAGCAGTTAGTGATTCTGTAGAAACTTCTTGAGCTGCATTTAACATTTTTACCATATCTTCTTTTTTCATGCCTGCATAAGCAAGTGTGAATAAAGCGTGATCATCAAACGCTGAGAAACGTCCGCCTACATCATCGTGAATGAATAAATCGCCTAACCAGCCTTTTTCATTTGAAGTTCTTCTTAATTCGCTTTTTTCTGCGTTGCCGTCAGTAACTGCGATAAAGTGTTTGTGAGCTGATTTTTCAGCTTCTTCTTGAGATTTTCCTTGAGCTTTGTAAGCATCGATTAACATATCAAGAACTCTTAAGAAACCGTCTTTTGTTTCAAAAGTTGAACCTGATTTTGAAGCAATCATAAAATTTGATGATGTAACATCGTTGCCTAATCTGTATAAAAATCTTTCTAAGCTTGAAGAATCAACGTCTGAATAGAATTCAACAACGTCATGGCAAATATTTAAGCCGTTAATTGAAAGCATGTGTTCAACTGTGTGTTTTGAACCGCCGATACCCATTACGCTTAATTTTTCAGCACCTGTCTGCGCTTTTAATTTTTCTGCCAATGAATAGATTTCATCTACTCTTTTAGCTTGTTCTTGAGGAAGATTTACCCAGTTTAAGAATTGACCTTTTTGGTTTGCTCTTGATGAAAATTCTTTTACGAATTCTGAAACTTTTGATGAATACTCACCGAAATCAACCCCTGTAAATTTAACTGTTACGTTTGAATTTTTAGTTAACATAATAACCTCTTTCTGTAGTTTAGACTGCATAAGTGTAACGCTCCTTCTTTAGTTATGTCTGTAAAAATTTATGCATAACCAAAGTGGTGGGTAGAGCGGCTACGCTCTATTATATTATATAAAAAAAGAGAGAATTAACAAACTCTCTCTTTTTTATTTTTACAGTTTGTACATCAAACCGCCCTGGAAGCCGACACCTGTTCTGCCTCCGTTTCTTAAAACAACCTGCAGATATCCGCTGAATCTGTCTTTCCATGTTTTAGTAACGCCTATACCATATTCTATAAAACCATGGCGCATTTCAACTCCGGGAAGATCCACATTACCTGCACGTCCGTTTGAGTAACCCAGTATATTATAGAAGTACTGAACGGTTGCATAAACACTCCAAGTTTCTCTTCCGTAAATGAAGTTAATACCGGGTGCTATATTGACGCCGTTAAGCATTCTTGAACGCATGCTCATATCGCCGAAATCGGTATGCCATCTCTGACCGCCGAAAGCGTTATAAGAAGCCAATAATGTCGGCTGAATTACAAAATGTTTTGCAGGATGAAAGTTATAAGCGATTTTTGCAGCTGTTCCGGCAAACCAGTTTCCTGTTGAATCTGTGTAACCGGCAACATTCATATCGTTTCCGTAACCGCCTCCGTAAGCTAATACAGATCCGATAAAGTCATTTTTCATAAATGTTGCCATACCGCCGAGCTGTCCGCCGTTCTGGTACATACTCATGTTGGCAAATGTTTGGTGTGCACCCATATAGCCTACATAAGCTGTAGGTAATAATGTCCAGCCGTGTTTTAGTTCAACGGCAGGGAAGTCTGCACCTACCAATGCACCGTAAAAGTTATTATTTACGTTTAACCCTTGAGTCATTCCCAGTTTTTCGAATGTTCCGAATGCTTTATACCATAAGCTTCCGTCTTTTCTGTTGTACTGGTATGGTGCAAATTGCGGATATGCTGCAGCGTATTTATTTGCATTTTGCTGTGCAAGGTACTGCATATTAACTTCTTGAACGTGGTCAAACAGTACATTGTTTACAACAAGCTGGTTTTGGTACATTGCAACAGTTGCAACCTGTCCTCTGAACACCTGAGGATTATATCTTGTTAAAGATGCCGTATAATCTCCGCCGCCATGTGAATATAATCTGTAATGACCTATTGGTGTAAAGATTTCTTTATCAGTTGCGGTGAATGCTACTTCTCCTTTTAAGGTATCGTAATTAAATATTTTGAGGGCAATATGTCTGTCAATAGGACATTTTCCTATAAACTGAAAATCACTTACATTTAAAGTTCCGTTTCCTGAAATTGCTTCTGAAATAAATTTATCAGAATCCCAGTCGCGTGCGGAAATATCAATTGTAAAGTTTCCTGTACCATCATTATCAAGTTGAGTATTTCCTAAAGTATTATCGGTTATTGTCCCGTTCATTAGGTTAAAACCGCTTGAACCGTCAATTGTTGTTGAATTCGCAGTGAAACCGTTTTTCATTATGAATAAATCGGAATTTGATAGTTTTAAATCATTAAAGATAGTGTTACCGGCAATTGTTCCGATAATTGAATTATTTGATGCCGTTACATTGTTCATTATTGCATTTTCTGATGCAATAACACCGATTGAGCCGTTATCTGCAGATGCTCCGTGTGTGAATGTAACATTTTTCCCTATTGCGTCAAGTTGGCCGTCGTTAGAAACTTTTGCATCATTTTCAAATATTACGTTTTGACCGTCTTTTGCAAGAGCGGTTATTGAGCCTTTTGAAACTGATACGGTTTTGCCGAATTTCAAATCTACATTTCTGTATGTTGAGTAGGTTATATCAGCATCTTTATCAAGAGTTGTAGAGCCTTTTACGGTATCGGCAATAATTCCTATGCTTTCTCCTTCGATATTTCCAAATATAAGATTTCCGCCGAAACCGTCAGCATCCGTGAATGTTAAATTTCCTGAATTGTTTACGGTTAAATTGCCTTCATAGTTACCTGTTGTTCCTGAGAAAGTTACGTTTCCGCTTCCTTCTTTGTTGATTTCACCTGAAGATCCCGTAATTTCGGCTTTAATATTAAGATTGTTATTGCCTGTAAGGTTCATTTCCGCATTGGCACCGTTTAGAGTAATTGTCTGGCCGTTTTCTGCCATTGCAACATTGTCGCCGAGATTTAGAACACCGTTGTTTTCAATGGTAATATTACCTGTGATTTTGTCACCGTTATTCAAATCTACGTGTCCTGTGTTTTGGGTATCTGTTCCATTGATTACGAGGCTGCCTTTAATATCTGCATTCACAGCATTTTCTATGTAGCTTCCTGCACCGATTGTAAGAGTGCTTCCTGCTGATGTATTCAGCTTTCCGCCTGTGCCGTGTAATATGCCGTTTTGAGTACCGCTGTAATCAAGCGTTCCGTTTTTAAGATCAACTGTACCTTTCCATTCGGCACCGTCAAATGAAACTTTTCCGCCTGTAAGGTTAATTGTACTTGATGAACCGAAATCAACATTGGTATCTTTACCGATACTGCTTGAATTTCCGATTGTTAAAGTACTGTCATTTATATTAAGGTTTCCGCCACTTGTAATTAGTGTTCCGTTATTTGTAATGTTATTAAGATTTAGTGTTCCTTCTCCGTTTGCGGTTGAACCGAGCTGGACTGTTCCGTACCAGTTGTCAATTCCGTTGCCTGAACCGTTCAGGGTTGTTTCCCCGCCTGTAATGTTCAAAGAACTGTTATTTTGAATTGTAACCGCTGCATCTGAACCGATTGTACCGTCAGTTTGGTTAAGTTTTCCTGCTCCTTGTACTGTTCCGATATTCAAATTCCCGCCCGAAATATTATCATCGGCATTATTCATATTAAAACTGCCGGTGATATTTGTTGTACCGCCTGACTGGGTAAGAACACCTTCTTTATTAACATTATTGAGGTTAAGTTCTCCGCCTGATATATCAACTTTACCTTCCCAATTTGTGTTTTGGTTTAAGTTTACGTTTCCTCCTGATTGGCTTAAAATTCCGTTGGCGGTGATATTTGTTGTTACATCTGATGAAATATAGCTGCCGTCTTCAATATGGAATTTATCTTCAATTGTAAGATTTCCTTTATCACCTAAGAATGTTCCGTTTTTGTCATTATTTATGCCTGTGAAAATTAACTCACCGCCGTTAAGATGAATAGTCCCGTCAGTCCATTGATCGCCGGTTACAGAATCTTTGTTAAGAGTTATGCTTCCGTTTTCGGTAATCTCAACTGTATTTTTTGTTACGTCGAATATTGCATCGGCAAGAACTGTTCCGTCTACGCCGATATTAACGTTATCACCGAATGAAACGTTTCCGCCTGACATTATACCGCCCTGCTGGATTTGGAAGCTAGAGCCGTCACCTACATTAATTTGACCGCCTGATACTTGCCCGCCGTCAGCAATTGTAAAATCAGAGTTGTCAATATTAACATTCCCGTCTGTAATTGAGCCGTTTTCGCCAAGGGTCAGATTTGAACCGTTGTTTAAATTTAATTCCCCGCCGTTTTGGACGTAAGCTCCGTTTTCAGTGTTATGTGTTATATTATCAAGTGTAAGGCTGCTGTTATTATTAGTAATTGTGCCTTCCCAGTTGTCGCCTTCATGTAAAGTTACATCACCGTTGTTTTTAATTTCAAGTTCAGATCCTGCTTGAATATCTGTTTTTCCGTTCGAATTAATTGTTCCGCCGTCAACGGTCACTTTACCGCCTGCTTCTATAGTTGTATTAGCGTTTCCGCTTATCTGTCCGCCTTGATTAACGTTTAAATTCCCGCCGTTTCCAACAGTTGTTGTTCCGCCTGTAACAGTACCGCCGTTACCTACATTCATTTCGCCTGAAATATTTGTATTTGTGTTTCCGTTTATTGACGAACCGTTTTCGACAGTCAGACTGCTGCCGCTTCCTATGGAAATATTTCCCCCGCTTACAGAGCTTTCGTTATTACCTAAGGTTAAATTTGAATTGTTTTGTAATACTAAATTCCCGCTGTTTTGGGTGTAGTTTCCGCCTGCAGACGTGTCATGAGTAAAATTATCAAGTATCAGGCTTCCGTTTCCTGTTGTATTAATATCGCCTGCCCAGGTATCATTACCGTTAACAGTTCCTTTTGTTCCGTCAGTGTTTAAGGTAAGTGAGCCGTTATTAATATTGATTTTTCCGTCTGTTCCGAGATTAACTCCGGCATTTTTATTAATATTAGCGGAAAGATTTAATGTACTTCCCATAATTGAAAGGGCAGATCCGTTGAATTTAACGTTTACACCGTCGATTGTGGCGGTTGAGCCGTTTAAAAGTTCCAAAGCGCCTGATTGAATATCAAAATTATTAAATATTTTTGAATTGTTTAAAGATGTTGTACCGTTCGTTTGAATGTATTTTCCCGTAAAACTGCTCACGTCATTATTATTAACAAATTCAACAATGCCGCTTGAAGAGTTTGTAATTGTTCCGTTACCTGCAATTGAGCCGTTACCTGAACCAAAAGATACTTTATTGGTTTCATTTGAACCTTCAATCAATAATTGAGAAGTTTCGCCGTCTAAGTAAATATCTTTACCTGAGTTTGCTTTGTTTCCGGAGAAGGTAATATTACCTTCTGATGTGTTTAGTGTAACATTGCCTGAATTGTATATTGCACCGCCTTTACCGGCTTCATTTCCTGTGAAAGATGTTCCTCCTTCAATATTTGTTTTAGCGGTTTTTGAATAATTTGCGTTATATATTGCTCCGCCGTTATTTTTGGCAGTATTACCCGTAAAGCTGTTATTTTTACCGATGTTGATTGTACCGTCAAAGTTTGCGATTGCTCCGCCGTTTTCGCTTGCTTTATTGGTTGAAAATTCAGAGCCTGTTCCTGTGTTTATGGTTGATGGATTGTTATATTCGTAATTATAAATGGCACCGCCTCTTGCAGAAGAATTATCGCTGAATACACCTTTACCGTTAATTGCAAGGACTGTATCGCCGTTATAAATTGCTCCGCCGCGTGTTTTTGAAGAGTTATCAGTGAAGTTTACATTTTCAAATACAGCGTTTTTTATTGTTTCTATATATAAAGCGCCGCCGTTTGATTCGTCATTTGTTCCGATTGCTAAAGCTCGGTTGTTAGAAAAAGTTACTGTTCCGTCAGTGTTTAAAACGGCGTTTGCTCCTGAAATATAGATAGCACCGCCTGATGCACTGTCCATTCCGTCCCAATTCGGGTAAGTTTGGCTTCTGCTTTGCACGGTGTTGCCGTTAAATGTCACACTGTCACTTATATTCAATTCCCCGTTTATCTGATAAAGTGCACCGCCAGATACTGCACCTGTGTCATTTGAGAGTGTATTATTTGAGAATTCTCCCTGTAAAATATTTAAAACATAGCCGTTATTTTGTACAGCACCGCCGTTACCGTTATTTGTTGTTGTAATACCCTTTAAACCTGAACTTAAATCAGTGTTTCCATTGATTATTAAGCGTTCATCCGCTTTTACTTGAGGTAAAGTTATTAGAGACAACAAACCCGCTAAAATCAGCGCATTAAGAAATCTTTTATTCATATTATCCCTTCTATATTAATAATTCCAAATTTATATTTTTATTTTACTTAAAAAATTAAAAAAAATAAAGAAAATTTACCCGAAAGTGTGTTATAATTAAATTATAAGTATAACGGGGTTTTAAGATGATTAATTATGACAGTCTGCTTGAAAAAATACCGAAGGTTAAAAAAATTCTTGATGACGGCACAAACAGTATTCTTTATCATTACACAAAACCCGAAAAACTTTTGAGTATTTTGGAATCAGGTACAATCAGATTTTCTAATGCATTGTATCTTAATGATAAAGAAGAAGTTACGTATTCTTACAAATTAATTTTCAACCTGATTGATGAAATGCCTGAACTTAATCAAAGGCTTTTTTCAAAAATAAAGGAGCATTTTTATACAAAATACACAAATATAATTAACGGTTCTGATGATTTTGGGCAAAAATACGAGTACTATACAATTTCATTTTCAACCGAAAGCGATAATCTTACTTTATGGAATAATTACGCGAAGGGTCAGAATTATACAGGTTATAACATCGGATTTTGTAAAAAAGACCTTATTGCTGATATGGAGAAAATCGGATTTAATTCTGTGTACGGAAATATAATTTATGATAAGAAAAAGCAAATTACAATTTTAAAAATAATATTTGAAAAATGGAATAAACAGTTTGAAAAATCTCTGAAAAATGGGAAAAATCAAGACAAAACAGCAGATATATTATTTGAGCTTATTGATATTTTGAGTGTAATAAGTTTATTTTTTAAAAATCCTCATTTTAAAGACGAGAAAGAATACAGAATAATTTTTATTAACAATTTCGGAGCAAATTTTGCCAAACAAACAAAAATTTGTGAAAAACACGGGCTTTTTATCCCTTACATAGAATATAAATTTTTGAAAAAGACCGTAAATTCGATAAATATCGGTCCGACATTAGAGGAGAGTATTTTTTATACAAGCACTTGCCGAATGCTTTTAAACTTCGGCTATGAGAAGAAAACCGTTAACCGCTCCAAAATTCCTCTGAGATTTTAAATCAGAATGTAAATAAATGTAAAATATTAAGTTAAATTATTAAAGATTCTGTTTTCTTATGCCGATATCAACTTTGTAGAAGCTGAATTTAAGGTGTGTGAAAAATCTTAGATATGAGCTGACACTTAATACTTATATACTAAATATATATAAAGTATTAACAAATGTAAAGCAAAAAAATCTCTAAAAATCTTGTAAAATCAGGTTTTTTCCTATTAAAAGCTTACAATTTCTTAAATAAAAGCAATTTTAGGTTAAAAAATGTTTTTACATGGACATAGAGAAGTATAAAAGTAATATTTGTTTAGCTGTTTTTTAAAATACAGTTAAAGAAAGGGTTCATTATGAGTGTGCAAATTAACAACACAGGAAAAACTTCATTTACACCTGAAGAGCAAGTAGAATTACAAAAACGTTTAAGTGCTGCTAAATCACAACAAGACAAACAAGCAATCTTTGAAGCTTATAAAAAAGAAGTCGGTATTGTAGACAATACTGCTGCTGTAAATGGTAATGAGCCTGTTCAGAGTACAAAGGCTGCAGAAAAACCTGTTATGGGAACTGCTGTCGAAAAGACTGCAAATCAAACTCCGAAAGGTGAAGTAGTTGGACAGCCTGTAAAATCATATTCAGTTTCTTCTTCTATGTTAATAGAAAGAATGGGATTGACTGATGATAATTTAAAAGCTGAATTTATGAAATTTTTAGATGAGCAGAAAAATTTATCATTGGATCAAGACGGTAATATAAATTTTGATAACGCTAATAAAACTGCATTGAATGATGCATTAAAAGCTTTTGCAGAACAGCATAAAGCTAATTTTGTTAATCCTAAAGCTGATAAATATATTCAATTTACAGAAAATTCTGCTCCTGAAGTAATTAATAAATTGGGGCAGGATGGAGCGATTGGTGAAAAACCTGTATCAGACGGTCGTTATGCCGTTAAAAAAGAAGAAGCTTTACAAGCGGTATTAGATAAACAAATAGGTGAAACTACATACGAAAAATCAGATGCAAGATCTGCATCTATTGAAGCAGGTTTAACAACTACAACCACAACAAGAGAAAATGTTCTTGATGTTCCTGCTGATTTGCGTGAAAACAGAAAAGATCGCAAGCAGCTTGAAGAAAAAGCTGAAAAAGAATATGCAAAATTGGCTGCAAATGCCGACCCTGAGTTAAGAAATGCAATTGATCTTTATGTAGCAGAAAGAAAATATAACAAAAAAATAGATAAAAAAATGGCTGATATGTTGGAATATAAAACAACAATCGGCGGTACAAAAGAAAAGAAAATCCAACGCGATGATGCTGATATTATACAAATGTATATTAATAAATATGCAAATGTAAAAGATAAGGATAAATTAAATACATTAGTAGATAATATTCAAAATTCAACAAATGCAGAAGATCAACGACAAATTATGGATGCTTTAAAAGATTCAAATGTTATTGGTATTCCTGACAATTTTGATCAACTAACACCTGAATTAAAGAAAAAAGGTGCGCTTATCAGTATGGCAAAAGCTTGCGGATATGATGCTGATACTTTGCTGAGATTGATGGCAACTTCAGATGTTATGAAAGACAGAACTCCTGATGAAATTGCAAAAGATGATGAATATTTTGCAAAAGAACAATCTAAGGATTATGTAAAAAATCAACAAGCAATACAAGATATCGGTAATACAACCGTGCATTTTTCGAAAAGTGCAAGAAAAGATGCATCAGAAGACGGTACAATTCATACTGATATAGGTAAAAAAGGCCGTGCGCTTGTAAAAGCTTGCCCTGAAATGTTATGTGATGACATTACTAAGCAAATTGATCCGAAGCAATTTAAAGAAGATGAAGTTAATGGCTACTTTAAAATTAATATTGATGGAAAAAATAAATATTTTAAATTTAGTCAAGATAAGTGGAAAACATTTATGGGTATATGTTGTGATCCTTCAAGAACAACAGATGCTGAAATGAAAGTTTTATTCGGAGATGATAAAAAAGCTAAAGAAACTTTCTTGAAAGATTTGAATATGACACTTCAAGAAGGCAGAAGCGTATTAGAAATGAAACTTCCATCTCCTTACGGTGAAACAGGAACTTTAAAATTTGAAAATATCATTGGTAATACAAATGACAAAATAGGTAACAGAGAACTAAATTCTCTAAGAGATATGGTTGACTCTGCAGGTTATAGCCTCGATAGAAATACAACAGCTGGTAAAAGACTTTTACATGTATTGAAAAATGCAGGTCTTGGTGCTGCTATCGGATTTAGTATGGGCGGATTAGGCTCTTTATTATCCGGAGCTTTAGAAGTTGCAGGTACTACTGCTTCTCAGTTTGTACCATATTCCGGTAAGACTGATGATAGAGTAATTTCCGGAACTACTGAAGATAGAATTATCCATGATAAAACAACTTTTAAATATGAGGTTAACGGTGAAGAATATTCTAAAACTGTTAATAAAGAAATAAAAGTTGAAGGTCAAGATTGGTCTACTAAAGTTGAAGGACAAAAATATAGCGGAGAAGTTGAGGCTAAAGGTCAAAAGTATAGCGGTTCTGATAAAAATCACCTTGAAAACGCCAAAAATGCAGGCATCTTAGGTGCTATTGGCGGGGCTGTTACAGGTTTGACATCAATGGGTAAAGTTCATGAACGAGGACGTAATATGGATGATGTTTTTGCCCTTACAAAAGATGTTTCTAATACAGAGTCAGGTAATGAAACTTTATCTCTTGAAATTCCACAGTTTACTACAGTTGAAACAAGAAGCTGTCAAATGGAAGTTGGTGAAAATATTGAAGCATTGCCTGCCGTAAAATGGCAAGGTCCTGCTGCATACCATGTTTTGTATAGATATGAAGACGGTACTCCTGTAAGTGCGAGAGATTTTGCCAAAGCTTATAAAGGTAAAATTAACGGTGAAATGTCAAATCGTAATTTCTATTTATTCAGAGATTTAGAAATTGGCGGTAAAAAGATAGTTCCGGTTGATAACTATAAAGAGGTTTATAGAACTATTCCTGAGGGGGTTCGTGGTACTGTTGCCGGAGTCAATGTCAACCCGCAGGGCAAAAAACTTGTAAAAGCGCAAGGCACGATAAGTTCATAAAAAAAAAGTAGGAAGATATTTCTTCCTACTTTTTTTATAAAATATAAATTTTTGTAAATTATTATCGGAAAAAGGTAAAGATTTTGTGAAAATAAACGTTTATATACTTGTATAATTAAGTGTTTATGTGCAAAAGCATGTACGAGGTTTGTAAAATGAAAAAGAAAAAGATTAACCTAAATAAATTTATAGCATTAACTCTAAGTTTTCTTTTTATAATGCAGCAATCATTGGTATATCAGGTGCTGGCATCAAATATTACCAATGGTGACGGCTCTGTAATTGCCCCTAACGGCGGAGATCATATTTGGAATGTTAGTCCTGATGCTGTCAATGGAGCTACCGGCTTTAAACAGTTTGGTGAAATTAATCTTAGTCAGGGGGATATTTTAAATTTCATATACAGTTATATTACCCAATCGCAATCAGGTACAGGTAATGATTTAATATTAGCAGATAAGCATGGTACTATTGATACATTTGTAGCACTTGTCAATAACGGTGTTAATATTCAGGGTATAGTTAATGCTTTACAAAATGTAAACGGCAATTTAAAAAATGACGGGAATTTAATGTTTATTTCTCCCGGAGGCATGATTGTTGGTGCTTCCGGTGTTTTGAATGTTGGAAATTTATCTGTTATTACCCCGACACAAAATTCATATGATGCATTAACTAAAAATCTAAATTTACCACAAAAACAACAATTTTATATTAATGATTATCATGTTTCTTATGATGCATCTAATCCTGAAGGAACATCTGTAATTGTTCCTGATGGATATGATATGTCAAAGACAACTGCTGTACATATAGATAAAACATTTAATCCTTCAACAATAACTGCCGGCAATGAAGCAGGGAATGTAATTAATATTGACGGTGCTGTTATTGCAAGAGGTAATGTTGATTTACAAGGCGGTAATGTTGCTGTTGGCAAAGGCGGTCTTTTAGTTGCGGGTGTTGGGGGTAACACAGAAGTTTTAACAAACCATAACGCTGCCAAAACATTATTTGATAAACTTGTAGCAACCGATAATATGACATCAGGTAATGCTTTTTCAAGTTCAAACGGTAATATAGTTATTACCTCAAAAACAGGAATTTCTGTTGGAGCAAATGCAGTTGTCAGAAATTACGGCAATGGCAATATTACAATTACAAACACAGGCTCTAAAGGTGTTAATATTGCAGGTGAAGTATCAAATGCTAAAGGGAACTTGACTGTTACAAATTCTGCAGGTGATTTGCTTGTAGATACAACAGGATTGGTTAGAAATAATGGTACAATGACATTTACAAATAATGTTTCAGGTACTAAATTAGCTTTAAACGGAACTGTAGAAAATGACGGAAATTTAATTGTTACCAATGAAACAGGTAATAATGGTTTGTTAGTTGGCGGTAATGTTACAAATAACACTGGTTCTGCAACATTTACAAATAAAGCAGGTTTATTAAATGTTGCTAATGGAGGTACAATTACCTCTAACGGTACATCATTGACTATGCAAAATACAACCGGTACTGGTATGACTATTTCAGGTACTGTTAATAATAATGCAGGTTCTGCAACATTTACAAATAATAAAGGCAAATTACTTGTAGATTCAGCCGGTATTATAAATTCCAAAGGTTCAAATTTATTAGTTTATAATGATGGTACTGCTGGTATGGATATTCAAGGTAAAGTTAATATCAACCATGCTAATAAAACTAATACTGTTCAATTTACCAATAAAAACTCAAATATGTCTATCGGACATACAAGCAATAAAAATAATATTAACTCTAATGCAGATGTAAATATTGATGTTACAGACGGAAATCTTTTAAACAACGGCGTTGAACATACTTTGATTGCTGCAACAAACGGTGCTGATTTAAATATCAATGTAAAAAATGGTGCTATAGGTGAAGAGGTTGGCCCAAATAACGGTGTTTACACAGGCATCGGCACAAATGCTAGAGATTTGTCAAAATCAGTTAATGTTTCAATTGATGGTAAGATTAAAGCTACAAGTACACAAGGTTCTAATAAATCTTTAATTAACCTTGCAAGCTTGGATAAAAATATGAATGTTGATCAGATTAAAGCTGACGGCAGAGTTATCTTACTTGCAGATTCTTCCACTAATAAAGGCGCTGTTGCTTATGATATTCTTAACAAATCAACTGATAAATCAAAACCGAATGTTGAAGGTGCAGGAATTTCTATTATTGCAAGCGGTAATATCGGGGGGGGGGCACCTTCCGAAGCTTTAACTTTCAGACAAAATCAGGGAAGCTACGGCTCTGTTGACGATCAACTTAACTATACAGATAATGCCAAATACGGTGTTGATATGCTTGCAATTAAGGATATTAACGTTAAAGGTATGGACGCCGATAACGGCGACAAACTTGATACTAATGTCGGAGGCTTAATCTCACGTGAAGGCTCTATAAATGCTGAATTTTCAGGTGATACATTTATCAGAGAAACAACAGCCGCAAAAGATATTAATATTACAACACGCGGAAAAAATATTTATATTGAACATCTTGGTGAAGTTCCGACATATCCGCAAGATTACTACGGACCAAACGGCAATATTCATCCTGATAAAGTTAAAATAACAGCATTAGATTTAGGTACATCTTGGCCTGATAACCCTGCTGATTCTACAATTATAATTAAAAACGGTAACATTGAAGGACAAGGTCAAGGCAGACCGGCTCATGAACAAGACTTAACTCTTGTTGCTGATAACGCATACGCAGGCGGATACCACTTCCATATGGGTAAAGACAGAGGTCAAATTAGCGACAATCCTGTTAGATTTAACCCTTCATATTATGAAAAAGATGCAAGAACAAATGAAATTACAACACCTGATGGCGGAACGGTTTCAATCAGAGCAAAAGCCGTAAGACCTGATGATGTTACTGCTATAGGTAAAAATGAAGATGAACGTAATTACTATTACGGCGGCAGTTCACAGGGCGGAGATGAAGGATATGACGGCGTTAAAGATGACGAAGGAAATTACGATGATGATCCGAACAGTCCTGACAAAGGCGGAGAAAAGGATGATGATAACCTTGTAGTGCCAGAAGATGATGAAGAAATTGTTGATACTGATGTTGATACCGACACAGATATAGACACAGATACAGATACTGACACGGATTTGGACACTGATACAGATACCGACACAGATACTGATACTGATATCGACACAGATACCGACACGGATACTGACGCAGACACAGATACAGATATTGACACAGATGCAGATACCGACACCGATACCGATACAGATACTGACACGGATGCAGATACCGACACAGATACCGATACTGATACCGATACAGATACGGATATTGACACAGATACGGATACTGATACGGATTCAGACACTGATACCGATATGGATACTGACACGGATACAGATACTGACACAGATACGGATACTGACACGGATACCGATACCGACACGGATGCAGATACCGACACAGATACCGATACTGATATAGACACTGATACAGATTCAGATACTGATATTGATACCGATATGGATACTGACTCTGATACCGATACAGACGCAGATACGGATACGGATGCTGACGCAGATACTGACACGGATGCAGATACCGATACAGATATGGATACCGACACGGATATAGACACTGATACAGATGCAGATACAGATGTTGACACCGATACGGATACCGATATTGACAATGATATTCCTAATATTGATTTCGGTCAGGCTGTTTATAAACAACGTGTTGTAAATGACAGAGTTGACTCTATAGATAAACGTCAATATATGAGATTTGGTACGGATGATAATCAAAACCTCATTTCATTTGAATCATCAGACGAAGTTGTATCAATTTCTGACATCTCAAGAGGCGGCGTTTCTCTTAAACATAAAGGCAAATTAAAAGTCGGTGATGTTGTTCCTGTACATTTAACATACGGAGATTTAGAAATTAATGCTAATGTTAAAATTGTATCAGCAAGCGATGTTAAAGCCGGCGGTAAATTTATAGACCTCGATCAGGCAACGGCTAATAAGTTATTGTATTTAAGTTTGATAGAAAAAGATCAGCCGATAGCTCAAACAATTCAAAACATTTCAACGACCACGATTGACGAATAATATAATAAAAAAGCCGCCTTTAACACAGGCGGCTTTTTTCAGGATTAATATTAACAAAGTCCCACTTTTTCGTGCTGAACAAACCTTTGTCGGTAATTTTTAATTCCGGAATTACAGGTAAGGATAAAAAGCTCATAGTCATAAATGCATCGTCAAGAGTACATCCTAATTTTTTAACAGCCTCATTCAGTTCGTCACAATGTTTTACGACGTAGTCAAAATCTTTGTCCGAGATTAAACCGGCAATCGGTAGCGGAAGATTTGCAATAACTTCACCGTTATTTACGACAACCTTGCCGCCCTGCATTTTAACCAGTTCAACAGCTGCGGTGAACATGTCAAAGTCATTTGTTCCGACAATTATCATGTTATGAGAATCATGAGCTACTGTTGAAGCTATAGCACCTGATTTAAGATTAAATCCTTTAACAAATCCTTTGCCGATGTTTCCTGTTGCGCGGTGGCGCTCCATTACAAGAATTTTCAAAGTGTCTGTTTCTGTATTGCTGTTCAGCTTTCCTTCTTCGAATTTCGCTTCGCATACGGAAGATTTTGTAACAAGCTGGTGTGGAATAATTTCTATTGTGTTAACAAGTTTGGATGTTCCTTTTATTTCAAAGTCTTTTTCTTCAATCCATCTTACGTTAATTGAGCTTCTGACAGAAGGTTTTTCGAATTTGTCAAAATCAGTTAAGAGTTTTCCGTTTTCGGCAACAACTTTACCGTCTTTGATGACCAAATCAGGTTTGAATGTTTTTAAATCAGGCAGAATAAGTAAATCAGCTTTATATCCTGGAGCAACAGCCCCCTGATTTTTAAGTCCGAAATATTCTGCAGTGTTTAAGCTTCCGATTTGAACGGCTTTTATAACATCAACTCCGGCGTCAACCGCACGTCTTACCATGTCATTTATATGAACTCTCAAATCTTTTGGGTGTCTGTCATCTGTTACAAACATGCATTTTCTGGTATTTTTTTCTTTAAGAACCGGGATTAATGCATCTAAATCTTTAGCAGCTGTGCCTTCCCTAATCATAATATACATACCCAAACGGATTTTTTCTATTGCTTCATCAGGATTTGTGCATTCATGGTCTGATTTAACCCCGCTTGCGGTATAAGCACAAAGGTCTTTGCCGCTTAAAAACGGTGCGTGTCCGTCAATTCGTTTCCCTTTTGATTTAGCAAGATCAAGTTTTGCAAGAACATTTTTGTCTAAATTGAGAAGTCCCGAGTAATTCATCATTTCTGCAATTCCAAGAACCCACGGGCTGTCGATTAAAAGAGCTAAATCATAACTGTTTAGGTCAAATCCTGAAGTTTCATAAGGAGTAGCCGGAACACAGGACGGAAGCATTGTATAAACGTTAAGCGGAAGGTTTTTAACAGCTTCATGCATATAGCTTATTCCGTGGAGTCCTAAGACATTTGAAATTTCATGAGGGTCAATAATTACTGTTGTTGTCCCGCAGGGAACTACTGCTTTTGCAAATTCATGCGGGAGCATCATTGAGCTTTCCAAATGTACATGCCCGTCAATAAAGGCAGGAGAAACGAATGCTCCGTTTATGTCAATTTCTTTTTTGCCTTCGTAACCTTCGCCGATGCCTGCAATTATTCCGTCAGAAATTGCGATATCGCATTTATGAATTTCTTCCGATAAAACATTTATGACATTTGCGTTTTTTATTACTAAATCGGCTTTCTCAAGCCCTCGTGCTGTTTTAATTAATTTTTCCTGTTTCATTTTTATACACTTTCTTCGTTGAGATCAAAATTTTCTACGTTAACTTCTCTTAAAAAGTCAATCCAGCATTTGTAATAATCAGCCAGAGCATAAGTATATCCTGCAACAATTGACCTGTAAGATTGTTCCATTACTATGAGTGTTGTTAAAGTTGATTTACCGTTTGCATAATTCTTTTTGGCAACTTTAATAAGTTCGTTTGAATTCTTCAAAAGGTTATCATTATAATAGTTAAGGTTAATTTGGGCTGTGACGAATTTTTCGTAAGCTCCGTTTAAATCATTAACTGCTTTGTTTTGAACTGACATATATTTTAATTCTGCTTGATTAATCTGCATTTGTGCATTTTGAATTTCTGGTTTATAAGCGTAAAATAGAGGAATATTTATTATATTTGCGCCTGCGTAAGCTCCGTTTACAGCAGAGCCTGAGTCACTCATACCGCGTGTTATAAAGCCGTAGCCGCCCTGAATTTCCAAATCCGGAATTCTTTGACGGGTTACGTAGACAAGATTTTTTTTCGCAACGTCAATTTCCTGTTTTGCAATTTTTATGTCATATCTGTTTTTTAGTGAATTTTGCATTATAGAAGCAAAAGACGGAAGTTTATCAAGAGGCTTGGGACTTAACAGAGCTATAAAATCGTCTTTATCAGAGAAATTGTCATCCTGTGCATCATATTTTATATTATTTTTATTATTGATGTTTATTGCCTTATTGAAATCATACATTGCACTTTTTACGTTTGCTTTTTGGGTATTTACCTGAATTACAAGCTGGTTTAGTGCGATTTCTGTTTGGATTACATCAATTTCTTCAACTTCTCCTGCCGCAACACGTTTTTTTGCAATTGCAAGAAGGTCGTTTAGCAATCTGCGTCTTTGTTCGAGAACTATTAAAATCTCTTTCGCCGCAACAAGATTTACGTAAGCTTCTCTGACATCCATTTTCAGATCGAATTCGGTGTAGTTAAGATTTTGTTTTTCCAAATCAAGATTTGCCTGAGCAAGTTTTTTTCTTGCATCTCTTTTGGCAATTTCTATTTTTTCGCTTAAACCTGTTGTCTGCGGCTCTCCGCTCGCAATTCCTCCCATGTTAAAACGGGTTTGTATTTCAGGGTTTTGAAGTCTGTTTGACACTTTTACTTTATTTGCTGCAATATCAATGTTCATTTTCGATGCCTGATAGTCGATATTATTTTCAATTGCAATATCCAAAGCTTCTTTCAACGAGATTTTTTTTATGGTCTCATCCGAAAAAGAAGGGGGGCATGTTAGTAATATTAACATCAGCACAATGAACTTTTTCATATATAAATTATAACATCAATAATTTTTCTTGTATAATAGTTTAGAGGTAAAATTATGTTTGAAATTGATAAAGAAAAATGTATTCATTGCGGTTTATGCGTTAAAGATTGTTCGCCAAAGGCTCTCCAATTCAATGATGAAAAAATACCGGTAATTGATGAAAAAAGATGTTTTAAATGTCAGCATTGTCTTGCTATATGTCCTGTGGGTGCGATATCTGTCTGCGATAAACATCCTGAAAATTCAGATAAAATTTATTCACAAGATCCTGAGATGATTTTAAATCTTATTAAATCGCGCAGGAGTGTAAGACATTACAAGCAGGAAAATCTTTCTACTGATAAGATGCAAAAATTAAAAGATATGCTCAAATATGTTCCGACAGGCGTAAATTTTCATAAACTTCACTTTGCATTTATTGATGATATAGAAGTTATGAATGAATTCAGAGATTATGTAAACCAAAGGGTTAAAGATGCATTAACCGTTAAACCTGTAAAAGCTATTGCCAAAAAGTTCAACAGGTATACGAAAGTTTTTCTTGAGGGACAAGATATTTTATTTAGAGGTGCTCCGCATATGGTGGTTGTTTCAACGCCGCTGAACGCTCCTTGTGCAAATGTTGATCCGTTTATTGCTTTAAGTTATTTTGAACTGTATGCAAACAGTATGAACGTTGGCACTTGCTGGTGCGGACTTGTCGAATTTTGTTTAATGGTAATGCCTGAATTATCTGACTATTTGAATATTCCTGCAGGCTATAAACCTTCTTACGTAATGCTTTTCGGTGAACTTGACATAAAATTTGCAAGAACTGTTCAGCCTGAACCTTTTGAAATTCAATCTGTTCAAAAAGGGACATTTAAAAAGTTAAGATTAGCAGATAAAATCAAAAGATATTTTTGGAATTGGAAATAAAAAAAAGACCGATTTTAAATCGGTCTTTTTAATACTTATTTGCCGTGTCCGAATGAAGAACGGAAACCTGCAGAGAAGATTACACCGTTTCTTCCGCCGTTTCTGAACATTGCCTGCAGATATCCGGTAAATCTGTCACCCCAGCGTTTTTGCACACCTAAACCGTATTGGACGTATGGTTTAACCGATAATTGCGGCAAACTTGTCTGTGCAGCTTCAAATTTTGTTTTATCCATAATATTCCATACAAAATCAACACCTAAATATGGCTGCCAGCCATTTTTCAGATTTCCGATAAATTTCAATCCCGGAACTAACTGAATTGCATTCAGCGGATCTGAACTGATTCTGTATCCTGCGGCATTTCTAAAATTTTCAGTATCAACAAATGTATAAGACATTAAATAATGAGGCTGAATTATAAATTTACCATCCAACAATTCCCAGTTGTAACCTGTTTTAATTGCAGTACCCGCACTCCAAAGCATAAAGTCTTCTGAACCATACATTGTTGTCGCATCTACACCGCTCAGTCCGCCTGCGATTGTCCAGCCTCCAAACCAGTTGCCTTTGTATAATGTACCTGTCAGGCCGACTGTTCCGCCATTTTGCCATAAACTGTTTCCGTTAAATACCTGATGTGAACCGTTATAGCCTGCATATAAACTGAAAACTCCGTCAAATCCGTGTCCCAGTTCTTTAATTGATGTATCGCCGCCAAAGAAAGAACCATACATTACGTTAGAAACATTAGGACCGTTTTTCAGGTCAACATTTTCAAATGAAGAATAAGGTCTTGCCCATAGTCCTGCTCTTTCTTCCGGAACAGCTCCTGATACAGAAGGGATTTCGCCTAAAGATGACTTTTTGCCAAGTGCATATTTGTTATACATTTTCAATGCCTGACGTTGTTCTTTGGTCATAAGCATTGTCATATCCATATTTGAAAAAGCTTGATCATAAGCATTCAACTGATTAAAATAACCGCCAAGCTGTGCTGCAACGGGTGCAACCATAATTGCGGGGTTTATATTTTGGTAATCACTTGATGAGCCGCGTACAAATTCAAAGTTACCTGTTGCCGCATCGTAACCAACGCCGTATTTGTAAATAGGAGAATATGCAACGTTTGATACTGAACTTGTAATGTGCCCTATAAGACTTTCGTCATTAACAAAGTTAATAACAGTTGTTTTATCTTTGGCATCACTGAGAAGATTAATTCCATTTACGTTAAGATTAATTCCTTCACCAATTTCATTAACTTTATCTGCAGAGATGGAATCCATTTTGCCTGCTGCAAGGTCAGCGTCAACCATGATATTTGAATTCGAATTTACTGATAATTCATTAAGGCTTATGGAGTTTACAGAACCATTTGCAATATTCAAAGTTCCGCCGTCAAATATTAAATTATTAGCAGTTCCGTTACCGTTAAGATACTCATCTTTTGTAAAGCTTACCGTGCCGCTTTTTAAATTGTACACTGTACCGTTTACATAATTGTTATGAATAGTGTTGTTATTTTCATTTATTAAAGTTACAGGGTGAATTTCTCCGTTAAAAGTTATTGTACCGTTACCTGACATTTTAACTTCATTTCCTGCTGCAGCTGAGCGAATATCATTGTCAACGGTTATGGTTTTTCCGTTATATGTATTAAAGTTTGCTTTTGCTTTACCTGTTCCGTCAAGATAAATTGCGTTAGCATTAAGTCCTTCACCTGCAGTTACACCAGAGATTGTCACATCGTGGTTTGCGGCGTTAATATTAAGTATGCCGTTGTCTTTAACGGTTAAAGCGCCTTTTTTGTCTTCGTTTGTCTTAAATCCGTTAATATTTGTGTCATTAAATTCAAGAATTTGACCGTCATCGGTTGTTAGTCCTGCTTTATCATTTCCGTTAAGCTTGTATCCGTTTCCGTTAACGGTTAATTTTTTTCCGCTTAAATTTCCTGTCCAGCCTTTCTCAAGGCCTGAACCTGTAATTTCAATATCTCTTGTTGCAGAAAAACTTCTTTCATCATCAAGATTTACATCAACTTTACCGCCTATTTTGTCATTTTGGTTTACGGCAAGTGCAAAACCGTCTATTTTTGTTGCCATACCATCATCTTCATGAAGTCTGTCAATAGTAAGAGTTGAATCTTGTGCTGTTACGGTATACAAATAATCATTTGTCAGAATATTTATTCCTTTATCCGGAAGTTTCAAGCTCAAACCGTCAAGGTTAAAGTCTGTTGTAACTTTATTTGTATCTTCTTTCATTTCAGAAATAAGGTTTACTTCTTTCAGGTTTAAAGTTCCCAACGCAGTTGTTGCATTTATTATATCTGTGGGATTGGCTGAATTTGCAAGATCCATATCGATTTTCAAATTTGCATTTTGGGAATGCAGCCAGTTAAGATTTAATTTTCCTGTTTGATTATTTATCAAATCAAGAGTTGTTCCTTCTGCCAGTGTTAAATCTGTACCGTCAAGGTAATTATCAACGGAAGATTTGATTATTCCGTTGTTAAGTTCTACCTTTAAAGTTCCATTGTCAGCAGTTACGGCACTGTTAAGAATAACATTACCGTCAATATTAACTGTACTGCTTTGTCCTGTTATACCGCTGTTAAAGGTTATAGTTTTTCCGTTTTGTGTGTTAAGGTTAAGTATTGAACCCGTTAAATATATATCATTACCTTTTTCGGCGGTATTGCCTGAAAAGATTACATCTTTGTTTTGTGCGGTAATATTTGCATTTCTGTTTTGCAAATAAATAGCCCCGCCTTCTTTTGCACTATTATTTGTAAAATCGGAATCAGTAATTGTCACCGTGGTTGTATCTGTTGTGGTTGTTGTGGCTAAAGCTGCCAGTGCCCCGCCTTTTTGACCTGCATTGTTGCTGTCAAACGTAGAATTACTGATTGCAACATTGCCGGAAACAATAGAAACAGCTCCGCCGTTTACATTTGTAGAGTTGTTTTCAAATTTACTATTGTTAATAGTAGTCAGGGTATTATCTTTAAGCCCCATATTGTAAATAGCTCCGCCGCCGTATAATAATTCAAAATCTTCTGCAATTTTGTCAAAATTAGCAGAGTTATTTTTGAACGTAGAGCCTGTAACGGTTAAATCACCGGATGAGGTTATTGCACCACCTGCTATTTTTGCAGTATTGTTTGTAAATGTAGAATCATTGATTACAGCAGTTCCGTATTTATTTTTTTCTGAAGAAATTGCATTTACAATCGCACCGCCACTTTCTGCATTATTGGAGTCAAATGTACTTGAAGATATATTCAATGTTCCCGAATTATTGTAAATAGCACCGCCTGATGATTTTGCAATATTCCCGCTGAAAGCTGAATTTTTTATATCCATATCGCCTGTAGTTGCTATTGCTCCGCCGACTACTGATGAGTTTGAATTAAAACTGCTTGAATCTACGGTAATTTTACCTGTTTCCTGTCCGTTTAGAATTGCCCCGCCTATACCTTCTTCGGCTATTGTCGAATTTCCGCTGAAAGAAGCATTTTTTATTTCATTTAATTTTCCTGTCTGTCCTGTTACAATTGCACCTCCGCCAAGTTCAGCTTTATTGTTTGTAAAAGAACCGCCTATTGTATTTATCGAACCGGCATTATAAATAGCTCCGCCAGCAATTGATGCAGTGTTTGCATTATATTTGCCGCCAAGTGTCGTAATTTTACCTGTTTCATAATTCATAATTGCTCCGCCGTATGAGGCAGAGTTTGCTTCAAAGGTATTTTCAGCTATGTTTAATGTATCCTGATTAAATATAGCTCCGCCGGCTTGTGCCGAGTTGCCTGTAAAAGTATTACCTGAAACGTTTGCAGTTCCCCCGTTAAAAATTGCTCCGCCGCTTAACCCTGATTTATTTCCATTGAAACTGCTGTTTGAAACGGTTACGGTTTTCCCCTGAGAGTTAAAGACAGCACCGCCAAAACCTGTATCACCTTTTTCTTCATCAACTTTTGAATAAGCAGTGTTATTATTAAAAGCAAGACCGTCTAAGGTTAGATTATCACTGTTATTGTAAATAGCACCGCCTGCTTGTGATGCGGTATTTGAATTAAACGTTGACTTTTTGACATCGAGTGAACCTGTGTTATAAATAGCACCACCTGCTTGTGCGCTGTTACCTGTAAATACAACAGTATTTTTTTGTCCTGCCTGACTGCTTCCGCCTGCATTAGGATCACCGCCAAGTGACATTGTTCCTTCATTATATATAGCGCCGCCTTTTTCGCCCGCACTATTATTTGCGAAAGTCTGATTTACCAGCTGTGAACTTGTAACTTGCCCTTTTTCAGCATTATAAATTGCTCCGCCGTTTACTTCCGCTTTGTTATTGGTGAAGTTTGAGTATCGGGAAATATTATATGTTCCTTCATTGTATACAGCACCGCCATTAGCTGATGTGTTAGCGTCATAGTTTACGGTTTTTTGAGAATTTATTGTTCCTGTATTATAAACAGCTCCGCCTTTTTCCGTCGATGAATTGTCTTTGAATGTTGAATCATAAAGGTTATTAACTATGCCGGTATTCATTATGGCGCCACCGTTTTTACTGTTAACTGTTTTGCCGCCGGAAGTATATTTTCCGTTGTTGTTAAAAGTTGCGTTAATATTTTCGATATTACCACTGTTATAAACGGCTCCGCCGCCTTTGGATGAAGAATTTCCTGTATACGTGCCGTTTATTGTATTAATTTCTCCGAATTTAAGTTCTTCTCCACTATCTTTAGGCGCTGTATAATCAGTTCCGCCTGAGTTAGTATTATAAATTGCTCCACCGTAGCCGTTTTGTGCAATATTGTTTGTAAATGTCCCGTTAACAGAACCTATTTCTCCTGAATTATAAATTGCACCGCCGTTAAGGTTTGCACTGTTGTCTTCAAATTTTCCGGTTATGCTTTCTATAGTTGAACTTAAGTGAGAATATTTATCGCCTACAATAACTTTTCCCCCGAAGTTAAATATTGCGCCGCCTCTGCCGCTTGAATTTACGTAACTGTCATAATTTATCCCAACTGCGTTATTACCCGTAAATTCTCCATTTATAGAACCGATTGTGCCTAAATTATAAATTGCACCACCGTCGACCACCGCTGTATTGTCGGAAAACACTTCTTTCTCTATCGAATTGATTAGCCCTTGATTAAAAATAGCACCGCCAAAATCAGATTTATTGCCGGTGTAATCATTATTATTTAGAAAGTTAATGGTATCTTTATTATAGATACCGCCCCCGTATCCTGCTTTTTGCTCAGGTTTCAAATCCCCTGCAACATAACCTTCCCCGTTTTCTGTATATCTTTCGGCTGATACATTTATATTTTTAAAATTTTGTTTTGTCAAACCCTGTATATAAGTATCGTTTATATATCTGTCTGCTGAATATGATATATTAGCGGTCGCCAAAACTGCAGAAATAAGAAGCTGCAAACTAATCAAATTCTTTTTATTATTCATAATTCCCTCAATACTTAACCCGCTACCCGATTATTTTATATTATGTTCGCGAAAGTGTCAATATTTTTTATAATTTTAATAAGCGTATTTTCTTCTCATAATCACATTTCCTTTTTCATCATAAGCATTTTTTCCGAGCCAGTGAGCGATTAATGTTCCATCAGTGGCATAAATAAAAGTTTCTTCTCTCGAAACACGAAGGGCTATACTTACTAGTTCGCCTTTCAGTGTGTATTTGTACGATTTGTATGGATAATTCAAACCGTCTTTTATCTCGATATGCATGAGTTTGCCGTTTTTAGAGTAATAAAAGACCTGATATTGATTGCTATTATACATTAACGCGTAAGTCGAATCCGAAAAAAATGCCAAAGTTCTGTCTTTCAGTTTTACATTCCCCTGAAGAAAATACGAGGAATTTTCCTGATTATTTTTATCTGTTATGTTCAATGCAGCAGTATGAGGGTTAAATCGTTTTACAGGGGTATTCAAAAGTTCTTCGCGTGCAGTATTAACATTATAATCTATACCGCCTGTCAAAATTGTTTCGCCATAAGACGGGAGAATTGAAAACATACATAAAATAAGAATTATTTTTTTTATCATAAATGAATATTAATTATGGTTAGATATTTTGTCAATGTTTATACTAAAATTGTATTGTAAACTTATGTTTGGAGATAAAAAAATGGAAAAAATAATTCAATACAGCACAAAAGGCACTTGCTGCAAAATGATGCAGGTTAAACTGAATGATGATGAAACCATATCTGATGTTGATTTTTTAGGCGGATGTCCGGGAAATCTTATAGGGATTAAACAACTTGTTAAAGGAATGAAAATTGATGATGTAATTTCGAAATTTTCGGGAATTAAATGCGGAGATAAATCTACAAGCTGTCCCGACCAACTCGCAAGGTGCTTGAGTGAATTTAAAGCAAAAGTTTAATAAAATTAAGTGACGGGAAACCGTCATTTTTTTTGAAAACTAATCACTCGGGTAATTGTTTTAATTTATAAATCCATATTAAATATAATTAAATCTTTTTCATACTTCCAGCTATTCTTAATTCCAACGGAGCTTTTCGCCTCTATTGAGATTTTCAAAGTAAATTGAAAATTTTTACATAGAGTGAGGCTCCTTTTTTTTATGCTGTGCTTGTTGCGCAATTTGTGTTATTAATCTGCAATAACCACATATATTATAGCGTCATTCTTAACTTGTTTCAGAATCTCAATTGAATAACAAACCTGAACTAAATACAGGGTGACTATTTATAAATTTCTTCACGTTTTTTCAAAACTACAGGATTTTTAAGGTATTCATCGTACTTGTTACGCATATTAATATAACCCTTTGGAGAAATTTCTATTATTCTGTCAGCAACAGTTTGTATTAACTGGTAATCCTGCGATGTAAACAGTATTGTTCCGGGGAAATCAATAAGGGCATTATTTAATGCGGTTATTGATTCCAAATCAAGGTGGTTTGTGGGTTCGTCAAAAATCATTACGTTAGCTTCTGCTATCATCATTTTGGCAAACAGGCATCTCACTTTTTCACCGCCTGATAAAACGTTAACTTTTTTATCTGCATCATCACCTGAAAACAGCATTCTGCCCAAATATCCGCGTAAGAAGTTTACATGCTGGTCAGGAGAATACTGTGCAAGCCATTGCATTATCGTTTTGTCATTTTCAAAGTAGAAATTATTATCTTTCGGGAAGTATGAATGGGTTGCCGTTACACCCCATGTAACTTCTCCGCTGTCAGGTTTTACACGGTCTTCCAATATATCAAAAAGGTTTGAAATTATAAATGGGTCGCGTGCAATAAATGCAACTTTTTCTCCCTGATTAATTTCAAAACTTAAATTTTTGATTAAGAGTTCGCCGTCTACTGTTTTATTTAAGTTTTTGACCTGTAAAACATCTTTTCCTGGAATTTTGTTGTAAGTAAATCTGATTCTCGGGTATTGTCTTGAGGAAGGTTTAATTTCTTCAAGAGATAACTTATCAAGCATGTTTTTTCTGGAAGTTGCCTGTTTTGCCTTTGATGCGTTAGCACTAAAACGAGCAATAAAGGCTTTTAATTCTTCCATTTTTTCTTCAGTTTTCTTATTTTGTTCTTCTTTTTGTTTTTTAATCAACTGGCTTGCCTGCGACCAGAATGAGTAGTTACCTGTATAAAGCTGAATATTTTTGTAATCAATATCTGCCATGTGAGTGCAGACATTATCAAGAAATTGTCTGTCGTGTGATACAACGATTACAAGGTTTTGAAAATTTATTAAAAATTCTTCGAGCCATGCAATTGTGTTCAAGTCAAGGTGGTTTGTGGGTTCGTCAAGAAGCAGAATATCTGGGTTTCCGAATAATGCTTGAGCCAAAAGTACACGAACTTTTTCACTTCCTGCGAGTTCCGACATCTGTTCATAGTGCATGCTGTCGGGAATTCCCAAATCTGACAGTAAAGATGCTGCCATAGCTTCTGCCTGCCAGCCGTCAAGTTCTGCGAATTGTTCTTCCAAATGTGCAACTTTAATTCCGTCTTCATCGTTAAAATCGGGTTTTGCGTATAGAGCGTCGCGTTCCTGCATAATGTCATACAGCTTTTTATGTCCCATAATTACTGTATCAATAACTTTATAATCATCAAATGCAAAGTGATCTTGACGAAGAACAGCAATTCTTTGTCCTTTTGTAATATGAACTTCGCCCGATGTCGGCTCAATGTCACCTGAAATAACTTTCAGTAACGTACTTTTTCCGGCTCCGTTAGCACCGATTATACCGTAGCAGTTACCGGGGGTAAATTTTATGCTTACATTTTCGAATAATGTTTGAGAACCGAATCTTACGGTTAATTTATCTGTTGTTATCATACCTTTTCCCTATTTATATTAATCAGCTGTAAACAATTATAATATAAAAATAAGAAATTTTTGTCCTTATGTCTAATGTAATTATTCATAAAAGATAAAATAATAATTTTATGAAAATTTCACCTGTTAAAATTAATACAATTACCCCCAAAAAGCCGACACCGATAAAAGATGCATTAATCGTATCAGGTTATTGTGCTTTACCCGTAGCACTTTATGAAGCAGCGCGTCTTCTGGCAAAAAAATTAAATAACGGCGGCTCAGATACGTTTGAATATCAATGATGTGTTAATTCCGCCAAAAGCAAAGTTATTTGACATTACATAATCTGTTTTAATCTCTCTGCCTTCATTTTTTATGTAGTCTAAATTCCCGCATTCGGGATCAATTTCGGTTAAATTTAAAGTCGGATGAAACCAGCATCTATTCATCATTTCGATACTTAAAACAGCCTCAATAGCACCGCAAGCGCCAAGAGTGTGACCTGTATAGCTTTTTGTAGAACTTATCGGAACTTGTCTTTTGAAAACTTGTTCTGTTGCATAAGTTTCCGCAATATCTCCTTGTATAGTTGCTGTTCCGTGTGCGTTTATGTAACCTATTTTATCAGGAGATAAATTAGCATCTTTCAGGGCAAGTTCTAACGCTCTCCCCATTGTTTGACTGTTAGGGCTTGTAATATGTGTTCCGTCAGTGCTTGTCCCAAAACCTGCAATTTCAGCATAAATATGTGCTCCGCGGCGTTTTGCATGCTCATATTCTTCTAAAATCACTGTTCCCGCGCCTTCTCCAAGGACAAGTCCGTCGCGTTTTTTATCAAACGGTGACGGCGATAATTCAGGTGTTTCATTTTTTTGGCTTGTCGCGTAAAGTGTGTCAAAAATTGCGATTTCTGTCGGATGAAGTTCATCACAGCCGCCTGCAATCATGACAGTTTCATAACCGTTTTTAATTGCTTCGTATGCATAACCTATTCCCATTGCACCCGACGTGCAGGCTGTAGAACACGGAATAAGACGTCCTGTTGTTTTGAAATATAGTGAAATGTTGACAGGTGAAGTTTGCGGCATCATTTTAACATAAGAACCTGAATTTAATCCTTTTACTTCTTTATTAACCTGCATACCGTAAAAATCTATTAACGCATCAAGTGAACCGGATGAAGATCCGTAACTCACCCCTGTTTGTCCGTTTGTTATAATTTCATTTCCCAAAAGTCCTGCATCTTCAAGAGCAAGTTCTGCTGTTCTTACTGCCATAACAGATAAAGGCCCCATTGTACGAAGAACTTTTCTGTTGTAAGTTGATGGAATTTCAAACCCTTTTACATGTGCGGAAAGTCGTGTGTTAAGCCTTTTATATTGTTCAAGATTTTTGTCATATTCAATACAATTTTCAAATTTTTGTAATCTTTCAAAGGTGGTATTTATATCGCTTCCCAAAGGGCTTGTTAAAGACATCCCTGTTACAACTACGCGTTTCATAAATACATTCCTCCGTTGACGGAAATTACCTGACCGGTTATGTATGAAGCGTCTTCACTCATAAGATAATTTGCAAGACTTGCAACCTCGCGTGCCTGACCGAGTCTTTTCATCGGGATTATTTTTTTTATTTCGTCTACGGGAACATCTTTTATCATATCGGTTTCTATAACCCCTGGGGCTATACAGTTTACGGTAATTCCGCGTTTTGCAAGTTCAAGAGAAAGTGCTTTTGTAGCCCCTATTATACCTGCCTTTGATGCTGAATAATTTACTTGTCCGCGATTTCCGCAAAGTCCGGAAACTGACGAAAGTGTTATAATTCTTCCCTTAATCCTGTTTGAAATCATAGGCATAACAAGAGGTTTCAAAACATTATAAAATCCCGTAAGGTTTGTATCAATAACATCATCCCACTCATCACCTTCAAGAACAGGAAAAACATTATCTTTTGCAATTCCCGCATTTAAAATAACACCGTAATAAAGTTTGTCAGATAAAACGGATGTACATTCTTCTCTATTTTTTATGTCAAATTTTAATATTTCTGCATTACATCCCAAGGCTTTTATTTCGTCTGCAGTTTCTTCAGCTTTCACTTTATTGTGAGCATAGTGAACATCAATATCAAATCCGTTTTTTGCAAGGTAAAGTGCTATTTCTTTACCGATACCTCTGCTTGAACCGGTTACCAATACTTTCTTTTTACCCTTTTCATCGATAATCTTATTATTTGTTGTGTTCATGTCAGTCACTTCGCTAACCTATCCTTTTTATAAAAATTTTAAAATTTTTAATTATAGCTTGTTCCCGTTTTCCTTTATATATTTTTCTGCATCTTTTGGTTGGAATACGTTAACCGTTGCCTTAGCCACCTCTTGATTATCATTATAAATTAAACATTCGAATGAAACAAGTTCGTCATCGTTGTATAATTCTTTAGCTGTAATAATATATGTTTTGCCGTTTTCAAATTTTTCAAGAGAATTTTCATAAAGTCTTGTGCCAAGTAAAAATCCGATTTTAGGAATTGTTTCACCCGCCTTGTAGTAGGCATAGCATCCTATTGTCTGTGCCATAAACTCAATCCCTGCAAGTGGTGATATTCCGTTAATTTCTTCATCAAAAAATATTTTATCTTCCCTAATAGTTACCGATGTTTTAACGAATTGATTTTGCATATCAATTTCTAATATGTCATCGATTAAAATCATAGGTTTATTGTGCGGTAAAATTTTTGACAAATCCTTTTTCATATCATTTCCCCACAATTAAAACAGCGTTTGTTCCGCCAAAGCCAAATGATGTGCACATACATGTTTTTATATTGGCAGATACAGTATTTTTATCAACTAATTTTATTTTAGGTAAACTTGTATCATATTCTCCATCAAAATCGTGAATAGGGAGATTTCTTTTACCATTTAAAATTTCACAGCAAATATAAGTTTCAATAGCTGCAGCAGCTCCAAGACAATGACCTGTAACAGGTTTTGTTGAACTTGAAGGAACTTTATCTTTAAAAATTTTATAAATAGCGTTTGCTTCCATTAAATCATTTGAAATTGTACCTGTACCATGGAGATTTATGTAATCAATGTTATCAGGTGATAATTTTGCTTCATCAAGAGCTTTTTGAATTGCGATTGATGCTTGAGTACCTTCAGGGTCAGGTGTTGCAGAATGATAAGCGTCAGAGGTTTCTCCGATTCCTAACAGTTGGATATAATCGCTTGCCTTCTTGTCTTCTTGACTTCCTGCCTTCTTTTGCGTCAGCAAAAATAATGCACCGCCTTCACCTATGCTTATTCCGCTGCGGTTCTTTGAAAACGGATTTGTTTTTTCTGATGAAAGAACTTCTAACGCGTTAAATCCGTAAGTCGGCATACTTGCTAATGTATCAATGCCGCCTGCAATTACGGCTTTACAGATATTATTTTCAAGAAGCTTTACGGCTGTTGAAAAAGCTTTTATTCCGGATGTGCAGGCTGTCGATACGCTTGCTGCATAATTTGTTGTACCTAAATACCATTTTAAAAATTCTGCAGGATTGCCAAGTTCTGCGTGATGTTTATTTTCTGTTGTTTCAAATTCTTCTATTCCTGAATTTGTTGTTCCGATAACAATCCCGATTTCATCTTTTTCAAAACCTGTTAAATCTAATTTATCAACAAGATATTTTAAAACTCTGTTACAGCGTAAATCAAATTTCGGGTCATTAATCTGCTCAAAATCTTTTTCAATTTTACCAAAATAAAATCTGCTTCCCTTAACGATATTATTGTCAGGTGTAAGTTTATCGGCATACAGCGCGCAGGCATCTGTAATAAAAATTTCGTTCATGATAACATGTTACCATGAATAGTTTGGAATTTTACATAAGAAAAATTTCATACTCAACAGGTGAAAATATTGATTTATCAAATGTTCCCATGATGATGCGCCGCAAGCTTTCTCCTGTCGGAAAAATAGGATTGAGTACAATGCTTGATTGTTATGAAGACGGGGTAGAAAAACTTTGCTATGCGTCACGTTACGGAGAATTGGAGCGGGTCGTAAAGCTTATCAAACAGGAACATGAAGAAAATGAAATTTCTCCTGCAGGTTTTAGTTTTTCTGTTCATAATTCAACAATAGGACTTTTTTCGCTTATAAATAATCTTCATTGTTCATATAATTCGATTGCTGCAGGGGAAGATACTTTTTCAAGCGGGCTTTTAGACGCGGTTCTTAGCAGAAAAAAAACTCTTTTTTGTTATGCTGAATCTGTTGACAGGTTTGAAAGTGTTTCGGTTTTGCTTGACTTAAAAGATGGTGAGCGTGTAAGAATTTTTGGTAACAGTCAAAATCTTGAGCCAAACTGTTTTACGGAATTTATAAAAGGCGGACGATATATTTGTCCATTGTATGTTTTGGAGCGTGTAAATGCTTAAATTTTTGCGCGGTTTAGGAGTAATTGTTTTATTTTCTGTTTTTGGAGTATGTTCGTTATTTTTGGGTTTTGTAATCCTGCCTGTTTACGGACTTTTTGTTAAAAACAAACGCGGATGCTTCAGCCATTTAATTCATAAGTTATGGAAATTTTACACAAATCTTTTTGTGCAGCTTAAGTTAATAAAGATTGATGTCAAAAATTTTAAGCAGCCTGTTGGAAAAATAATAGTCTCTACTCATCCGACTTTCATTGATATAATGATATTAATCGGTTTGTACGACAATTCTTTGTGCCTTGCAAAAAAAGAGCTTTTAAACAATATATTTTTAAAAAATATCATTAAAAATGTTTATATACCAAATAATATTGAATTTGATGAATTTAAGCGGATTTGTACTGAGGCGTTGAATGACGGCTATAATATTATAATTTTTCCGACAGGAACAAGAACAGTTGAGGGTGAAGCATTAAAGATACATAAAGGTGCGGCGGCTTTGCAAATTGCATCGGGTGCTGATATTGTTCCGATTAAACTTGAATGTGATTATCCTTTTTTGCAAAAAGGTCAGCCTATATATGATGCATCTGACAGGTTAATTTCATATACTATAAATCAGCTTGACCCGATAAAATTGTCTGACTTTGGTGAAAAATCAGATATAAAGTTAAGGAAAGCAATTTCTGAAAAAATTAAATTTGACTTTACACAACATTAAAATATAATATGGATATCTTGTCTTTCCGAATTTATTTCGAAAACTCAAAGTTGAATGAGATTCTGAAACAAGTTCAGAATGACGTAATCGTCATTGCGAGCGAAAGCGTAGCAATCCAGCCCTTTGTATATTATAACATTAGTTGGATTCTTTCGGGTAAAAGCCGTCAGAATGACGGTATAATGACATGTAAATACTATGTAAAGCCTAAGTAGAAGGTGACTTCGTGACTTCGTCACGTGCAATATCATGAAAAATAAGTTAGTTATTGATTTGACTTTACTCATTACTTAAGTTATAAATATTATCAGGTGAATTAAGATGTGTTTGGAAAAAGAAATTAAAACTCTAATCATTGAGGCACTTGAATTAGAGGATATAACAGCCGATGATATTAAAGATGATGAACCGTTATTTATCAGCGGGCTTGGTCTGGACAGTATTGACGCCTTGGAACTGGGTATGGCTCTCAAGAAAAAATATCATATTGATTTGAGTGACAATAAAGAAGAAAATAAAAAACATTTTTATTCCGTTAAGACAATTGCGGAATATATAAGAGGACTAAATTGAGTAAAAAATATAGTAGAGAACAGATTTTTAACAGATTAAAAGAAATTTTGGCTGATGATTTTGAAATTGAGCCTGAAAAACTTGTTTTAGATGCAAATTTGTTTGAAGATTTGGAGCTCGATAGTATTGATGCAGTTGATTTAGCTGTTAAATTACAGGAATTTACGGAAAAGAAAATTTCTCCCGAAAATTTTAAGCAGATAAAAACAATTGATGATGTTGTATCTGCCGTTGAAGAATTGTTGTAAATCAAAAGAACGGAAGGCAGGATGTCAGGCGGGCAAACAGCTTTTATAAAGAAAATTAAGCCTTTATTGCCGTTTGTCGGAACTTTGTTTGTTGTTTGTTTGTTTCATTTCAGCAAAATTTATGTATTGAAGTTTTATCCTGTAATCGTTAATTCTTTTATATTTTGTGTGTTTTTCTCATCACTTTTTTGTAAAGAAACAGTTATTCAAAAAATTGCAAAAAAAATGGACGGTGAATTAACGGATTTTTCACGAAATTACACAAGAAAACTCACTTATGTTTGGTGTGTATTTTTGTTTATAAACCTTTCGATATCTTTTGCAACCGTTTTTATGTCTGCAAAAATTTGGACATTGTATAATGCTTGCATTTCATATATTGCACTCGGTGTGATGTTCGGAGTAGAATATATCGTAAGAATTATTATGAGAGCAAAATATGACAGAAGGCAATAAAGAGGCTAAGCAGCTAAGAGGCGAAGATGCAAAGCTATTTACAAAGATGTTATAGTTAATAGAAAATGAGAAAGATGACAATTGAGCGACTGACAGAGATATGATAAATTACAAAGTAGTTGATGAAGATGATAAAAAAACGTTTATTTTTCATACATCGGGTTCAACAGGTGAACCTAAAATTGTAAAAAAAAGTTATGAATGCGTTTTGAAAGAGGGGCAGGATTTAGCCGATTTTTTTAGTTTTTCTAAAGACACTGTTTTCGTATCAACTGTAAATTCAGATTATATGTACGGAACAACTTTTACTGTAATACTCCCTAAAGTTCTCGGTTGTTTCGTTGATACTGACCGAGTTGTTTATCCCGAAGATATAAAGGATTATGAAAATTACGTATTTATTTCAACGCCATCTTTTTTAGAAAAACTTGCAAAATATAATTTTAAATTTAAAAATAAGCCAAAGATGATTTTCTCTGCAGGAGCTCCGTTAAAAGATGAGTTGTTTGAATATTTAGAGGGAATTTCTGAGGGTGTAACAGAAATTTACGGAAGTACCGAGGCAGGTGTTATTGCGTTCAGACAGTCTGCAAAAGACAATTTAAAGTTTTTTAGAAATGTTCATTACATTGACGGGAAAATCCGTTCGCCCTATTTTGATGAAAACGAGCTTGAATTGAGTGATGAGTTGGAATTTTTTGAGAATGGTTTTAGAGTTAAAGGTCGTAGTGACAGGATTGTAAAAATTCAGGAAAAACGGATTTCTTTAGCGCAAGTTGAAAATGATTTAAATTTATCTGATTTAATTGAAAAGTCATATTGCCTGAAGTTGAATAATAAACTGTGTACAGCTGTTGTATTGAGTGAACAAGGCAGAAAACTTTTAGAAGAAAACGGAAAACTTGAGTTAGTAAAAAAGATTAAAAACAGCTGGATTGCTTCGCATACGCTCGCAATGACAAAATATGAAAAAATATTACCAAAAAAGTGGCGTTTTCTATATGATCTTCCAGTAAGCGAACGCGGAAAAATCAACGTGGAAAGGATTAGAGAGATTTTTAATACAAATGCGACTTATCCTAACGTGATTGATTTTGAGGTTTCTGCTCAAAGTGCTTATATTGATTTAATTTTTCCGAAAAACAGTAACTTTTTTGAGGGGCATTTTACCGGAATGCCTATTTTACCGGGGGTTGTTCAGTTGTTTTTTGTAAAAGAGTTCATAAAAGATGTGTTCAATCTTGATTTTGTTCCGCAAAAAGTAAAAAAAATTAAGTTTTCTTCAATTATAAGACCTGATGAAAAAGTACGCTTAAACCTGATTAAAAATGAAAAATCCGTTGATTATAAGTTTACGAAAGACGATGTTGTTTTTTCTTCGGGAACTTTTGTTTTATAATATTAATATGAAAAAGATTTTTACCGAAACATTTATTGATGTACCTTTTTATGATTTAGATCCAATGAACGTTGTCTGGCATGGAAATTATGTAAAATATCTTGAGGTTGCAAGATGTGATTTGCTTTCCAAAATAGGGTATACTTATAACGAAATGCGAGAGGATGGAATTGCTTATCCTATTGCAACAATGGATATGAAATTTATTAAATCTGCCGTGTTTTCTCAGAAATTAAAAGTTGTATCTGAGATTACGGAATATGAACCTGCCTTGAATATTAAATATGAAATTTTTGATGCAGAAACAGGTGAAAAGATTTTTAAGGCTAAAAGTATGCAGATTTGCGTTAATGTGAGTACACAGGAAAGTGTTTACGCTGCACCTGCTAAATTCGTGGAAAAATTGGAGGCTTATGTATAAGTTTTTATTGTTTTTAATTTCACTGTTTCTGGGATTTAATTTGTGTATCGCATCAGATGATATATTTAGCCATCCTAATACAAGCAGGTATATTGCTAAACAAATGCCCGAACTTAAAGATGTTTCCTGTAAATTTACACAGGAAAAATATATCGGCACTGCTGTTTTGAAATCAGGCGGGAATTTTCAATTTGTTAAAAAAAAAGGAGCAATTTTTGAAACTTTGTACCCTATAAAATCAACGGTTTCTTATACATCCTCGCAAAATAAGCAGATGAACGACGTTATAGTTGCAATTTCCAATAAAAATTATGCATATCTCGATAAAAATTTTGACCTTTATTACAAACATGAAAATAACAGCTGGATTGTTGGTTTAAAACCTAAAAAAAGCTCGGTTGCGGCATCGCAATTACATGATATCATTATTAAAGGCAAAACAGATATTAATAATATAAAAATTAATACGGTTAAAAACGGGATTACGGATATTTCTTTTAGATGTGGAACAAATTAATCAATATTTTCAGAATATTATTTGTCTTAATTCTTGTTATTCTTGCAGTAACGGCACTATTAAAACCTGCGAATACTGAAACAAATATTTTGAAAGCTATATTTTCGTCAACGCAGGATAATATTCTTGTTGATTTGAGCAGCAAATTTTCGGCTAAAATTAATGTTATTGTTGAAAGTCAAAGTCCGATAAAATCTGAAGAAACTGCTAAAATTTTGTACAGCAAACTTGATAAAGAAAAAATGCATACATCTGATACTGATATCTCAAAAATTTTGTATGAATATGAAAAATATCATAACAATCTGCTTTCGGCAAAAACTCGTTTGCTTTTAAAAAATAAGGAATACGATATTGTAGAAGAAAATGGGCTGGAAGCATTATATAATCCTATTTTACCTCCTATAGGATCTATTGAGGAAGACCCGTTTTTGCTTTTGACAGATTATGTGACGAGTTTATCTGCAAATAAACAGGTAAACGATTTTACGCCATTTGAATATAACGGGAATTTTTACAGTCTTATAATGCTTAATGTTGACAGTGATATTGCCCTTGCTCCAACGGTTTTGAATGACGAAATAAAAAAACTTGTCGACTTGCAAAAAGAATTGAGCAAAAAAGATTTAAAAATTTATTTGACAGGTGCGCCTGTACATTCATATTTTGCAAGCAGCCATTCAATTTTTGAAATTAATCTGATTTGCATATTGTCAACTCTTTTTGTTATTGGTCTTGTGTTTTGGTATTTTAAATCTTTTAAACCTCTTTTACCTGTTGTAACAAGCATAGGGCTTGGAATTTTTGCCGGATATTGTGTTACGTCGTTAATTTTTAAAGATATACATATTCTTACGTTTGTTTTTTCAACAACTTTAATCGGGATTTGTGTTGATTATTCTCTGCATTATTTTGTATCGGATGAGGGGACAGATACAGTTAAAGAAATTTTGAAAAGTCTTTCGGTTAGCCTTCTTACAACAATTAGTGCTTTTGCTGTTTTGATGTTTGCAGATTTTGTACTGTTAAGGCAGATTTCAATTTTTACAATTACAGGATTAACGGTTGTTTATTTGTTTGTTATACTTTTTTATCCTTTAATTTCTAAAAAAATAATTTTAAAAAAACGTACTTTGAAACATATTGAAATACCCCAAAAATACGGCAAAATAGCTATTTATACGGTGTGCGTAATATTTTTGGCAGGACTTTCCCGAATAGGTTTCGACGACAATATAAAAAATATGTATATTCCGCCAAAAAATCTTATGAATGCTGAAAAACTTTTTGGTGAGCTTGCAGGGACAAACGGTGATACTTCAATTTTTGTCGTAAAAGGGAAAAATCTTGAGGACATCCTGATTAAAGAGGAAGCAATAGCTGATAAACTTATTACGGAAAATATTGAATATCAAGCATTAAGCCGTTATATCCCTTCGATTTCACGTCAAAAAAGCAATCAAATATTGCAAAAACAGCTTTATAAAGACAGATTAAATCACTATGCGGTATTTTTGCCCGTATCACAACGTGTAAGATTAATCCGTCAGGCACATAACAACGCTTTTTTGACATTAAACAGCGATTTTGATTTCTTGAAAAAGAATTTTTTAATAGATGAAAACACATCAATTATGGTAGTTTATGACTATGATGGCGATGAAATTAACAATGCACGTGTGATAAATTTCCAAAAAGATATTTCATCACAAATCAGAAAATGCAGAAAAATATGTTTAGGCTTACTTGCTCCGATTTTCGGATTATTATATATATTACTTGCAAAAATATACGATTTTAAATCGGGTTTAAAGATTATACTTCCGTCGGTTATGGCAGTTGGGTTTGTTTTTGGGATGCTCGGAATTTTTAATATCCCAGTTAACCTTTTCCATTTGCTTGCGGTATTTTTAATAATCGGCTTCGGGCTTGATTATTCTGTTTTCAGATTTAACGGAGCGAGAAAATGTGCTGATGCAGTTTTTATGTCTTGCTTAACAAGTATATTTTCATTTACTCTCCTCGCATTTGCTGGATTTAAACTCATAAGTTCTTTGGGGACTGTTCTTGCTCTCGGACTTTTAAGTTCTTATATTTTTAGTTTAATATTAATAAATAGAGAGGAGAACAAAGCGGCTGGGCAGCTAAAAAGTAAAGATGCGAAGATGCTAAGCTGATGACGAGAATACAACACAAGGCATAAGCCTTTGGCAGAAATATGTAAAGTCAGCACGTATTGTTAGAGAGGATAGAAAAGCATGAAATACAGAAGAATAAAAAGACATATATCACCACAGGTTAAGGCATTGGCAGACGCTCAGAGAATTGCATTCGCTCCGTTAACTTTTCAGGCGGTTGCCGCGATGCTTAAATTCGGTATTCTTGAATTTTTGGATGAAAATCCTTCTACTGTTCAGCAGATTATTGAAAACCGTAATGTGTCGAAATATACTGCCGAAACCTTACTTGAAGTTGCGTGCGCTGTCGGTCTTGTCACAAAAACAGGTGAAAAATTTGTAAATACTCTTGTCGGTAAAGCTTTTTTGCATAATGAAATGACCAAAGTTAATTATAATTTTGTTAAAGACGTCTGCTATCTCGGGGCTTCGGAGCTTGCAAATTCTTTTGAATATGAAAAACCTATCGGGTGTAAAAAGTTTATTGGCAATTATGAAACTATATATAATGCACTTCACGAACTTCCGTCCGATATGAAAAAAAGCTGGTTTGAATTTGATCATTATTATTCCGACAAATGCTTTGAAGAAGTTTTAAAGATTATTTTTGAAAACAAGCCGTCACAAATTTTTGATATTGGCGGAAATACAGGAAAATTTGAGCGTGCCTGTCTCGAATTTGATAAAAATTGTATTGTAAACATGATTGACCTGCCTGAAAATATTGAAGAAGCTAAAAAATATCTTCATAATGACAGACTGAAATTTCACGGAGTTGACGTTTTGAAAGATAAAATGCCTGAAATTTCCGGTGCTGTTTTGATGAGCCAGTTTCTTGACTGTTTTTCTGAAGAACAGATTATCTCAATTCTTACAAACATAAAAAATTCAATGACCAAAGATACAAAGATTTTTATTCTTGAACCGTTTACCGACAAACAGCTTTTTGACGGGGCAACTTATTCTCTTGTACATATTTCTCTTTATTTTACTTGTATGGCAAATGGCAAGAGCAAAATGTATTCAGAAAAACGAATGATTGAAATGCTTGAAAAAGCAGGTTTGACGCTTTACAGAAAACATGAGAATGTCGGAGTTCATGACTATACACTCCTTGAATGCTGCGTATCGGGTAAAAAGGAGTCGCAAAGATACTGATATGGATATGACAAATGTTAAAATTGTTGGTGAATAGGGTAAAAAAGGGGAGCAAGCGTTTATGAGAACGGAAAAACAGCTTATTAATTTTTATAAAAGCGCAGCGACAGACAAAGCTCTTAAAGTTCTGACAAAAGTTGCCGCAGAGGGAGCAAAATGGTAAAGTGGTACGAGGTTAAAGAACAGGCCGCAGGGCATAAAAGGTTAATGCTTCTCTGGTATATTTATAATATTGCAGGCAAAAATGCGGTAAAATTTATCGTTTTTTTTGTAACCCTTTTTGCATTTATAGGTGCGCCGAAAATAAGAAAATGCTCACAAAAATATTTGAAAATAGCAGCGGGAAAAGGAAATCTTTTTAACTCTTTCAGGCATTTTTTAAATTATTCATATTGTCTTGTTGATAAAATAGAAATGTTTACTGATAAATTCAGTTTTAAAAACATCTCATTTGCCGACGAAGAAACAAAAGAAATACTATACAAGGATTTGCTTGACAGAAAAGGAATATATTTTCTGTGTTCTCATCTTGGTAATATTAATGCAATGAGGACTTTTTTCCGTTCAGGTGAAGTTATAGACGATATTAAAGTTAACCTGTTTTTGGAAGCTAATCAGTGCAAAATTTTTAAAAATTTTTTAAATACGGTTTCGTCAGATAATCCGATTACTGCTTATCCTGTTGAAGACATAAACGTTACAACGTCTATAGAATTACAGGAAAAATTAGAAAACGGTGAAATAATATTTATGGCGGGAGATAGAATTTCTCAGTATAATAAAACTGCTGTATTTTATTCTGATTTTTTGGGACAAAAAGTCGGATTTCCTCAGGGAGCATTCAGGTTTGCTTTAATGCTCGGTGCACCGATTTATTTTATTGTTTGTACGGTGGGAAAAGGCGGAAAATATAAAATTTATTTGAAAAAGTTTGAATTTGAAGGCAGACGGAAAGAAAAACTTCAACAACTGCAAAAGGAATACGTAGAATTTCTGGAGAATTTAACAAAACAATATCCTCTACAATTCTACCATTTTTATGATTTTTTCTGTGATAAAATTTGTTTATGATTAAAACTGTTATTTTTGATTTGGACGGTACACTTCTTAATACTTTGGAAGATTTGAAAGAAGCTACAAATTTTGCTCTTTCTGAATTCGGTTACCCTAAACGCTCTCTTGAAGAAATAAGGTGTTTTGTAGGGAACGGTGTGAGAAAACTTATTGAACGCGCCGTACCGAAGGATTGTGATAATGTTGAGGAATGTCTTTGTGTTTTTAAGAAAAATTACTCAGAAAATATGTGTAACAATACTGCTCCATACAATGGTATCTTAAAGATACTGAAAGATTTACATGATGACGGGGTAAAAATCGGTGTGGTGTCTAATAAATTCGATTCGGCAGTAAAAGAATTATGTAAAAAATATTTTGGTAATCTCGTAGATATTGCCGTCGGTCAATCAGATGATGTTCCTAAAAAACCCGCTCCAGACGGTGTTTTTAAGGCTATTAAAGAACTTGGCGCAGAAAAATATTCTACAGTGTATGTAGGTGACTCGGAAGTTGATGTACAGACTGCGAAAAATTCCAAACTCCCTTGTATCGGTGTAACCTGGGGTTTTCGTGATAAAAAAGACCTTGCAGGTGCAGAGTATATCATTGACAACCCTTGTGATATAATCAATGTAATCAGGAGTATGTAAATGGAAAAGCTTTCTGTAAGTTTGGAAGATTATATTGAAGAAATTTATAATCAGGTGCTGAAAAACGGTCAAGCAAAAGTCACCGCAATTGCGGAAACCTTAAATGTAAAAAAAGCTTCTGTTACCGGTGCTCTCAACATTTTGTCCGAAAAAAAACTTATAAACTATGCGCCGTATTCGCCAATTACACTTACTTCAAAAGGCGAAAAAATTGCAAAAAATATTTTAATAAAACATGAGAATTTATCAGAATTTTTTATGGAAGTTTTAGGGATAGAAAAAGAAGAAGCGCTTGAAACTGCCTGCAAAATGGAACATATTGTTTCAGATAAGCTGTTTGATAATATGGTAAAACTTACCCAATATGTAAAATCTGATTTAAAAGACAAAATTAAAAAACTCTACTAATCAAATATAAACAACTTATAGACATCAATTTTTAAAGCATCTGCAATAAGTTTAACGGTTTCTATTGTAGGTGAACTTTCGCCTCTCTCAATTAATCCCATTGATGAGCGGCTTATGTTTGCTGCATAAGCTAACTCTTCTTGTGTAAAGTCTTTTTTGGTTCTTTCGACTTTAATTTTATGACCTACTTTTTTAGAGAAATTGTTCGCCTGTTTTTTCATAATGTCTATTATATTAGACTATTGACAGAAATTTGTCTACATAGTATTTTAAGTATATAGACTTATAAACAAGACAATATGCTTAATTAAATAGAAATAAAGGAGAGAATTATGAATAAAGATTTGAACAGGTTACTGTGCGATTTCAATAAATTATGCATTTTAGTACAGACATTTTCAGACGCATACAGCTACTGCGTGAGTGAAGGGAAAAGCGTTGAACATTTAATTTTTTTGAACAGTTTTATAATCAACAGAACTATAAAAATTCGTAATCAACTGGATTTGTTGTCAGTGAAAAATTAGAAAATTTTAGATAATGAATATTGACAAAAAAGATTTTTTATTTTAAAGTTAGGTTAAGCTAACAAATAAGGAAGTTTATGAAAATATCTACAATATGTAAGTATGTTGACCAACCGATGATTTTAAATAAACTGGATCATAAGATGCCTGCATTGCTTGTTGGAGCTGGTGGAGCGTACGGAATTGTTGATTCTTTCAGTCACTCTAAAAAAGACAAAAAACACGCAAAAAAGAGATTTATTCAAAACGCAATTGTAATTTCAAGCACAATCGGTGCGTCTTTGCTCGGCACAAGAGGTTTGAAGTTAGGCAATAAAAAGATTTTTAACGGATTAATGGAACGTGTTCCTTTTTCCGAACTTCAAAAAGTGCAGGCGCAAGCTGTTGACAAATTTCTGCAAAAAACCAAAATTACCGATAAAAGTGTTTTAAAAGCTTTAGAAACTGCGAAATTACAAGAACTTTCACCAAACCAAATTGAATTATTGACAAACAAACTTCCTACATCTCCTGCGAAACAAGAACTTTTTAGCACAATCTTGCCTGAAAAGAAAAATTTAAACTCAAAGGAGATTTTTTCTGAAATTAAACGTTTATCTCTTTTAGGTCTAATTCCTGTAGTCGGAGGAGTTACAGGCGGAATAATCGCTGATAAAGTTACACATACAATTAATAGAAAAGGAACGGCTGATAAGGTCAAAGAGGGTTTGTACCAGTACCTTGCAAATATCTTCCTATGTAATGTAGGTGCAGGTACTGCCCTTTTTCTTTCCGAAAAGTTAGAGAAAGCAAAGAAAATTAAACCTCTTACCCCGACGAAAAAATTAGGCGTAATACTTGCGGGAATAACTGCAACAGGCATTGTCGGCGGAAGTTATATTGCAAATTATGTAAGTAAAAAAATTATTAATCCGTTGTTCGGCGAAAAAAAATCAGCTAAAGGAATTTATAGCGAGCGTAAACCCGAAGCTTTAGATATTGCCCTTCACGCTGACGATATTGCAACAGCAGGAATTTTGTCCGGATTTAAGTGGATTGAGCCTGCTTTGCCGTTTATGTATTTTATATCCGGTTACAGAGCAGGCATCGGCTATCGTAATGTGGAAAACAATAAGTAATTCGAAAAGCATTTTTCTACACACCTTCTTATACAAAAAAACAGCCTCTGTAAACTACAGAGGTTTATTTTATGTCATTCTTTTTACAATCTGCAGGCTTGTTTCCTTCCGCCTCTGTAGTGTAGATGTTATGCACGTAGATAACTGTGACAATATTGCATTAATCCCTCTTCCACCATAGGGGAGAGGGATTAGTGGTGTGGGGGAATAATAACTATCTGCAACCTGTGCGTAATGGCAACCCCCTGTCCCCCTGAATTTATTTCAGGGTCTTTGATTTTTAATTGTAGATTCTGAAACGAGTTCAGAATGACACAATTTTAAATTAAAACGTAAGCCTGATTTTTCAGGTTAATACCATCTAAATAATGTACGTTATCCTATCACAGGTGCAACGAAAGTTCTTGCCGCCAAGTCTTTATCAAGCATTAATAAAGCTTTTTTGTCGTCGCCGATTAGTCTTAGTGTTGCAAGTACGTTGCCTACATTGTCTTCTTCTTCTACCTGTTCTTTTAAATACCAGTTCAAGAATGACATTGCGGCACGGTCTTTAACTTCTTCCGCTACATCCATTAATTCATTAATAGAAGCTGTTACATATTCTTCATGTTTTAAAACATTTTCAAATACGTCTAAAGGAGATTTCCAGTCAATTTCAGGTTTTTCGATTGCTTCAAGAGCAACAACACCGCCTCTTTGATTAAGGTAATCAAACATTCCTATTGCATGAGCACGTTCTTCTTGAACTTGAACTGACATCCAGTTTACAAAGCCTTTAAGGTTTAATCTTTCAAAATAAGCCTGCATTGAAAGATAAAGATATTCAGAATAAAATTCTTTGTTAATTTGAATATTAAATGCTTTTTCTAATTTTTCGTTAATCATAAGTGCCTCTCTTTCTTACTTTGATTGTAGCACTAAAAATGATTTTATAAACTTTTGTTAATAAATTTTTCATTTTAAGGCAATTTTTTAAATTCATACAAGTTAAGAAATTTACTATGGCAATAAATATTCAAAATAATTATCTTAACGGTTACTCAGCAGGTGTTTGTAAATCAGCCTCTGTCAAATCCTCAAAGCAGCCTGCTTTTTGTGGACTGGGTAATATTCAAAGGCTTACTCACATGAATATCGGTATGATGCCTCAGGGTTTTATCGGGCATGTAAGTTTGCAAAATGCTTCTAAAGGTACGGAAGAATTCGTAAAAGTTTTTAAAAATTTTGACTGCGGTAATGAACGATATTTTTTAAAAAATGATAATGATGAAGTTATCGGAGAAGTTCTAACAAAGATAAATAAGTTTTTTAATTACGATAAATATATGTACAAAGACGATCCGAGTCATGTTCTTGTTGATGATTTAAGAAATTATTCTAATCCTAATACTCCTTTTTGGAATAAAAATCTTGATTATTATAAAGGTGTAGGAACACGTCTTTTGCAGATTGCGCAAAGAAGAAGCGATGAAGCACAGTGTGTCGGCAATATCAGGTTAAATTCCATGCCGGAAGCTCGTCCTTTTTACACGCGCAAGATAGGCATGGTGCAGGATCCTAATAATCCATATAGCGGTATGCTTATCATACCGCCGGATAAAAAAGAACCCCTTTCAAGAATGTATGGCGGCTTATAGTTTTTTAAATTATCATTTCAGGCAATGAAAATTTTTCATGAATTACTTATAAGTAATTATGTTATGAAAAATAATGCCGTAAATAAATTATTAAAAGCCCTTGGGAAAACCGTTAAACTTAAACGGAATTCCTGCAGTGATTATATTGCTTTTCATGGTATAGGAAACGCTTATTCAAAGCGTTGGCTTGGAAATATTGTTCCTGCAGATTTGTTGAAATTATCTGTAAAAGAAGCGGTGGAAATAATTGTAACCCTATCGGAAGGCGGCATTTTTTATGATGAATTCCCCGATAATATAAGTACTCCGACTTATGGTGATAAGTGGGGAAGGCTTGCAAATTATATTGAAATTAATGACCGTGCAATTGCAACGATGGACGCAGGATGTACCTGCAAGGGAATTTTAAGCTGCATAAAACTTCTTCCTGCAATTCCGCCTTCTGCAAAAAGCTGGTCTAATTGTATTATTTTATCTCAAGTATGGCAGAATATTTTTGGAGATGCATACGAAAAAGGTCCTTTTGAAGAAAATTCAATATACGGTTTGAGGCTTAATACAAGTTACAGCGATAATGTGATTGATTATTCCATTGTTGATAAAATTTCACCTGAAGAACAGTTAAAAGCATTTGTTGACCTTGCTCATTTCAGGGGGTTAAAAGCTGGGTTCAGACACGTAATTTCTGCAGATCAAATAAAGATTGCAAGACCTTACCGTGATGATGAAATATTCAGCTGGTCAAATCCGGAGCATTTAGAAATTTATATTAATGAATGTGTTAAGCTTATGAACCTTGGTTTTGAATGTATGTTTATAGATTCCGCTAAACACATAGGCGGTTATGATATGCAGAATTACACAGGTGTCGGTGCTTTACCCGAATATCATCAGATGCAGTATATTATAAATGAAATCCGTTCAAGAACAGGTAAAACAGACATATGTTTTGTAGGGGAAAAAAGTTCTGCCGATTTTGAAAGATACAGGCTTATGGGTTTGACTGCAGGAACAGATTTTATTACAGGAGATAATTTTCATGCTGTCAGAGAATTATCCGAACATTTAAAATATTACAGAGATTACGCTCCCGGTGTAGAAGTCACAAACGATAACTATGAAGGCGGACTCTCTTATGAACAAAAATTAAATCGCATAAATTCCGCGCTTTTCGGCTTTTACCTTGCAAGCGACAAATTACCGAGCTTTATGCAGATGGATGACTTATTTCCGCTCAGGTATGATACAAACACACATCATCTTATGATGACTAATCCGTCTTATTCAACTGATGGAACAGCTTTAAGCCACTGGGAAAATCTGTTCGCTAAAGATGACGGAAGATTTTACAACAAATGTGTAGGCGAACGTTTCGCTTATGCTCTAAATTTATAAAAATATAAGGAGATTATTATGAGTTTTAACCCGTTAGAAGAAAAGGGAATTCCCGTAGAAAAACAGCTTAGAAGCTGGCATGACATTGTTAAAAGACCTTTTGATAAACATACTGTTGACTGCTATTCAAGAACACGCCAAATTCTCATGAACGGTATTGAAGTTGAAGCATGGAATTTTAAACATAATTTTGCAAGATGCTGCCCTGATATTGAGGTCAGTAAAATTATTTCGTTATCTCGCAAAATTGAAGATATGCAGCAAACTACCGTAAACTGGCTTACACCTGCATGTCAGACAGTTTTGGAAACAACTTTGGGATATGAACAGGTTGCTGTAGATTTGACAGCTTGGCTTGCGCAAAATGAGGCCGATGATTACGTTAAAGAAACTTTTAATTTCGGCTTGTTAGAGGATTTTGACCATTTATACAGATATAGTCAATGGGCTTATATGATTGACGGGATTAATCCCGATAATATTTTGCAGGGAATGACTGATGTTGTTTTAAGCCGCCCTACACAAAATCACCATAACGATAACAGAATAAGACTGCGTAAACACTATGACAGAGAAACAGCTTCGCCTCAAACCAAGGTTAATATCTATACGCTGGTTTCCGCTGAACAACAGACACATAACTATTATGCAGAACACGGTATGATGTATCCGAATGATGATTTGAGAAGAACTTTCGGTGAAATTTGCGATGTCGAAGAAGAACACGTAACTATGTATGAATCTTTGATTGACCCTAATGAAACACCTTATGAAAAGCTTCTTCTTCACGAGTTTACTGAAGTTTGTACATATTACAATTGCTACAAAGATGAAGAAAATGAGAAACTAAAACAAATTTGGGAAGAATTTTTAGCCTTTGAACTCGGACATTTACAGGTAGCTTCCAACCTGCTTAAAAAATATGAAGACCGCGACCCTGAAGAAATTATCGGTAATAAAATGGTTCTTCCTTGCCACTTTGAAACCCAAAAAGATTATGTAACCAATATTCTTGAAAACGAAATTGATAAACGTCACGATGAAAATATGGGCTACACAACAATTGATAAACTTCCGGCGGATTGGCCGAGTTACGATGTTCAAGAGACGGTTAATGCTGAGGGTTCTCCGACTGAACAAACAATTCAGCTTATTAAAACAACGCTTAATACAGATATTGTAACCGCAGAAAACAAGCTTAGAAAAAAAGAGCCTGACCTTCTTGAACGCGGACTTGAAAAAGAGGTTCAAGCTCCTGATACGGTTACGGTAGAAGATTATGAGGAATTTGTAAAAGTCAAACCAATGGAGTTTTAATAATGAATGAAAAAATTACAAAAATTCTTAAAATTACCGCTTATACAGGTTTAATCGCCGCAAGCATATTTTCAATCGTGAAAGGTTTGAAAGAAAAAAAGAAACACGATACAAAAGAAAAAATGCTTTTGATAGCAAAACAGCTAAACACTGATATCAAAAATACGGAACGTAAAACGTCAACACGTTACCATAAAAAAAATCAAGAAAAATATGATGAACTTTGGGGTGATGAATCTGTTTGCAATTAAGGCGCTACATGCGCCTTTTTTATTTGCAAAACCTAGTCAATAAGATTTACTAATCCTGTTGAATGATCAAAGTGGCATTTCGCAATTTTTAAACGATTATTTTTAACAGCATCATTTATAATAACAGAGTGCTTCATCAAATAATCTTCCACCCATATAGTGTGTTCCTGAGCGAAAAAGTTGTGGCATGTAATATCTTCTTTATGGTTAAGCACAGGATATACACATTTAAGGATTGATGAAAAATCTTTCATTGGTTCGGGATAATGCTCTTTTGCATATTTCATTACGCCGCAGTCGTCGTGTCCCAAAAGTATAAGCAATGGGACTTCAAGTTTTTTTACTGCATATTCAATACTTTCAACGACATTAGGTCCTGTAGTCATTCCCGCAACTCTTACGACAAACAATTCTCCAATCCCGCAGTCAAAAATAATTTCAGGTACAACACGGCTGTCCGAACAGGTTAAAACACAAGCATAAGGCTCTTGATGAAACGCAAATTTCTGCAATGTTTCAAGGCTCATATTTTTTGTTGTCGGTGTTCCGTTTACAAAGTTTTTATTACCTTCAAGTAATTTTTTTAATTCTTTATTTGCTCTTTCTTTCATACGTTTTATTTTATAACATTTTTTAATTTTTTCAACCCTTTTTATGATATAATGCAATAGATGGAATTAGGGAGAACTTATGGAAAAAACTATTGATTTTATAAAAAAACACGGTGATTTATTTACTTTTTTAGGCTTATTAATTCTGTGTTATTTTATATTCTTTTTTAATATAGGCAATTATGCATTGATGGATGTTGATGAAACAAGGTATGTTTCAATGGCAAGAGATATGTTTCACAGCAAAGATTTTTTGACTTTATATTTAAACGGAGAGTATTTTTTTGAAAAACCGCCTCTTTATTTTTGGGGAGAATGCTTGTCATTTGCAATTTTCGGAAAGGTAAACGAATTTACTGCACGTTTTCCTGTTGCTCTGTATGGAATGCTATCGACTTTGCTGGTTTATTTTACGGGTAGGAAAATTGTTTCAAGAAAGTTCGGTTTTATATCTGCTTTAATTCTTGCAACTACTCTTGAATTTGTTATGCTTGCAAAATTTGCAATTCTTGATATTGTTGTCACGACCTGTGTTGGTTTTTCAGTTATGTTCGGGTTTTTGACTCAATTTGTACAGGAAAAAAATAAAAAATATTTCTGGTGGCTTTTTTATATATTTTCAGGGCTTGCCGTAATGGCAAAAGGTATTCCCGGATTTGTCGTTCCCTTTGCGGTTATGTTCTTTGTAACTCTTGCAAATAAAACTTTTAAACAGGTTTTCAGACCACAATATATTCTTCCGGGATTTTTACTTTTCTTTTTAATAGTTTTACCGTGGCATTTGATTATGTTTAAAATTCACGACCCGTTATTTTTCCGTGAATATATAATCAAACACCATTTGGAAAGATTTTTAAACTCCAATGAGATTAACCGTGAACAGCCGTTTTATTTCTATATAATAACTGTTTTGTGGGGGCTGATTCCGTGGGTGTTCTCTGCATTAGCAGTGGGCGTTACCAAACTTAAATCATTCAAAAAATTTGCTGTTGAAAATTTGTCTGACAGACACAAATTTATTGTATTTAACGCGATTGCCTTTGTTGTAACGATGCTGTTTTTTTCTTCTTCCAGCACAAAACTTATAACATATATTTTGCCCGTATATTTCTTTACGGCGTACCTTTGCGGTGCTTTATGGGAAGGCTATATGTTTAATAACAAATACACAAAACCTGTGAATTTATCTGTGTATATTCTCGGCGGGATTTGTATATTCGCAGGAATTGCTGCTTGTTTCGCTAAATATGTTTTGCCTGCACAAACTTATGCTGATTTTCTTATTATAAAATGGTTCTGTATATTACTCGTAATTGCTTTCGGGGTTTCAAGTATTATATGCGCGTTAAAAAAATACTCCAAAGGTGTTTTTGCCTGCTATGCACTCCTCGTTATAATAACTTCGGCATTCGGGACAAAATTATTTTACAATATGGATTACGAATTCGGACAAAATGATTTAATGCAGTTTGCCCAATACGCCAAAGACCATAATAAAAGAATTGTAGTTTTAAATAATGAACGAAAATATTCTGTCCTTTACTATTATGGCAGTAATGTTTATTATATTTCTCAAGACGATAAACCTGAAATGGCCAAACTAGGACATATTCTTGACGACAAAGATGTTGTGGTAGTCGTTAAAGAAAAGCAAATGCCGCAGGTAGATGAAACTCTTGACTTTGATGTAATATTAGATGGGAGAAAATATTCACTGGTAAAGGTTCATTAATGCTTAAAAGGTACGAAAAGTTTCTCGAAAAATTTGATAAAAGATTAGAAAAATACTTTGAAGAGCAGTGTGAGTTTATAAAATGTAAACCAGGCTGCTCTGCCTGTTGCGAAATCGGTCAGTTCCCATTTTCACGGCTTGAACTTGAATATCTAATGTCAGGTTTTGTACAATTGCCTTTCGGTATAAAACATAATATTAAAGAGGAAATCAAACGTCTTAAGCGTGAAAAGCCTAAATGGTATAAATGCCCGTTTCTAGTTAATAATATGTGCTGTGTCTACAAGTATAGAGGAATTGTTTGCAGAACTCACGGGCTTGCGTGGTATGATGAAGACGAAAACAGAATAAGACTGCCATACTGTGTTAATAAGGGTCTGAATTACAGCAAAGTTTTTGATAGGGAAACAGGCGAAGTTCTGTTGCAAAATCCTATAAAAGAACGCCTTCGTATTGACAGTATTTTAAGAAGCCCCGAAGCTGAAAGGTTTGAACTTGAATGCGGTGAAATCAGACCGTTGATTGATTGGTTTTAATAATATTTACTTTTTTTGAATTTTTTATATAATAAAAGTTATAGGGAAGTGTCAGAACCTCCGAAGCGCACACGAACTATTAGCGAATATAGGGCGAGAGAGGAGGTTATCATGGTATATAGAGAAACACTAAAAAAATCTCTAGCCATACTAGAGATTTTTGTAGAATAATTTATCTATTTTTATAGGGGCGACATGCTAATTAAGTTCCGCCAGAGCTTAATTAGCTCCCTATATATTAATATTATAACTTATATTAAAAATTTTTCAAGTGTGTAAATATTTAAAATACAAATAAATTGAGCTTAACAGTAAAGAAATAAATGTTACCATGGCTCCGTATTTCATAAATCTCATAAACGAAATAGGATGTCCTTTTGTTGCGGCTGTTTCGCTTACTATCACGTTTGCGGCTGCACCTATAATCGTTAAGTTTCCGCCAAGACAAGCTCCCAAAGAAAGTGCCCACCAAAGCGGGTGATGACCTTCTCCCGCGTAAGGCAGTGTATGCTGAACCTGTGCAATTAAAGGTGCCATAGTTGCTGTGTAAGGAATATTATCAATAATTCCCGATAAAATTCCGGAACCCCACAGGATAAACATTGTAGCAGCTGTCAAACTACCCTGAGTTAGTTCTATAAGTTTGTCTGCAAGAAATCCTATGCCGCCGTTTGCTTCAAATCCTCCTATGATTATAAATAAGCCTACAAAGAAAAATATTGTAAGCCATTCGACATCTTTGTATATTTCTTTCGGTTTTTCAAATAACAAAAGAAATGATGCTCCGGCGACTGCAAAAACATACGCAGGAATATGTGTTATGTCATGAGTTACAAATCCTAGAATTACAAGCACAAGAGTAATCATAGAACGTATCATTAATTTTTTGTCGGTAATAGTTTTTGTATTATCTAAATTTGCAATATGTTCCATTTTTTCTTTTGAAGCTTTTAAAGATTTTCTAAACATATAAATCAGCAAACCCACACAGACCGCAAAAATTAATGCAATGATTCCTGTAAGTTCGTTTACAAAATCCATAAAACTTAAACCTGCTTTTGCACCTATTATAATGTTTGGCGGGTCTCCTATTAAAGTCGCTGTACCGCCAATGTTTGATGCCAAAACTTCAGTTATTAGAAATGGAATCGGATCGCATTCAAATTCTCTTGCGATAACAAAAGTTACAGGCATAATCAAAACAACCGTGGTTACATTGTCCAAAAATGCAGATGCTACAGCAGTGAATGCAGCAAGTGCAAACAGTACAAGTTTAGGGTGCCCTTTTGTTGCTTTTAAAATTTGAATAGCCATCCATTTGAATACACCGCTTCTGCTTGCAATATGAACTATTATCATCATACCTATAAGCAGAAAAATTACTTCGAATTCAATATAATCAAAAATAGAGCGTATATAATTTCCTGTTTGGGCATCAATTTTTCCGTGGAACGGCAAAAGCCCCAAAAGCATTGTTAAAGATGCTCCAACAAGCGCGACAACAGATTTTTGTATCTTTTCTGATGCAATAAAAATGTATGCGATTAAAAGAATTGCACCTGATATAATCATTCCGTTGTTTTGGACAAAATCACTTAACATAAATTTCCCTCATAAATAATCTTAAAAGTAACCATTTCTTTTTCGAATTTAACCCGAAATTGTTATTTGCACTCCAAAAAGAAAAACTTCCTGCAAACGGGTATATTTTTTGCAATTATATCATAAACATTAATTTGTGTAAAAATTAGGAATAAAGGGTTTAAAAAAAGGTTTGTGAGAGTTATACTATAGTTGTAGTATTTTGTGTGGTATTTAAAATTTAACTTGTATTGTGCTGTTTATTTAAACAGTATATTATGCCGTCTAAATGGCGTATTGTTTTTAAAATAAACTATTTTATAATAGTTTAAGGAATGTAAAACAAAACCTAAAATCAGGCAAAAATAGTTTATTAGCTGTTTTATAGAGAATGTGTGCAGGCAGGTGTAACTTTTGAACGAAAATCAGGAAAAATTAACGGAAAATATTAAGGCAAAAAAGCCTGAAAGTGGTAATAAAACTGTTTCCAATCCATTGTCGAAACAGTTAAATTCGCTTAAAAAACCTGCTTTGAATAACATTAAACCCGTAAAAACAAAGGCTGATACACCCGCAAAAACACAGGAAAATAAAGAAGCCAAAAGAGCTGCAAATCCGATAACATCAGAAACTTCAAGCATTGTTGCACGTATTAATAATTTTAATACCAACAAGACTGCAAACAGAATGTATGCAGGATATATGAATAATGCCAATGCCAGTTCTCATAGAGTTATTGATTACTCGGAATTGATGAATAATTTGAATTCTGCCCTATCTGACAAAACAAATGTAAATGACTTGTTTGCTGCAGTACATGATTTGTTTACCGAAAAACTTAACAGTGCATTTACCGCATTCGGAGTTTTTCATGAAAAATCAAAGTGTATTAATTTAAAATTGTTTAATTCTATGGGAAGTTCTTATTCCTCAAAGATTTTTCTTTCAGATGACAATAATCCTGTTATACAATGTTTTAATAACTGTTCTACGGTAGTAAGAGAAGATAACAACTTTTTAAATATTCCGTATCTTCAGCATTCACCTTCTGTTTTATTACCGCTTATTTCAGTCGGCGGCTGTAAAGGGGTTATGATAGTAGGAAAAGATTTCCCTGAAAATCGTATTGGACTTTTTTCTTTCATATCAAATTATTGCGCATTGTTCATGCAAAATGTAGAACTTCTGGATCAGACGAATAAATTTGCAAATACTGATACTTTAACCGGTCTTTATACCCATAGAGGATTTCAGGAAGTTCTTAAATCAGAACTTAAACGTGCGGAAGATAACGAAGCTAACCTTTCTATAATTATGCTTGATGTTAATAACATTTCAAAAATTAACAGAGAACTCGGACATGCTAAAGGGGATGAAGTTATTAAACTTCTTGCCGAAAAGGTTAAGCAAAACATTAGAAGTACGGATAAAGCAGGTCGTTACGGCGGTGATGAAATTGCTATAATTCTACCTGATACAAATACTCCTGATGCTAAGTATTTGGCTGAATATATTACATACTGTTTATCATGCTGCTTTGTGGATGATGTAGGGCCGGTTAAAGTTTCTGTAGGTATTGCAACATACCCCGAATGCAGCAGAGATCAGGAAAAATTGCTTATCCTTGCTGAACAGGCAATGTATATTTCGCAGGCAAAAGGTTATAAAGAGGGGATGTCTGCAATAATAAGTTCTGCTGATTTTAACTTTTGGGATGATGATGCACTTAATTCTTTTGCAGAAGTTGTTGCAAAACGTCATGCGCAGCTTGGAATTAATTTTGAAGAAGAACTTGTTCACAAATTTAATAATGAACAAATTGTTTCTCAAAATCATTTAATGGAGCTTGCAAACTCTCTAGCAGGTGCAATTGATGCAAAAGATCCATATACAAAAGGTCATTCTACATCTGTTTCAAGATATTCGGAAGCTCTTGCACGTGCCATTAATCTTCCTGAAGATGAAGTACAAAGAATTAAACTCGGTGCGCTATTGCATGATGTCGGTAAAATCGGAATTCCTGAAAATGTATTGAAAAAACCCGGCAAACTTGACGGTGAAGAATGGGAAATTATGAAACAGCATCCCGTAATCGGCGCAGAAAAAGTTTTGAAACCGAATGAAGCGTTAAGAGATTTAATTCCAATTGTAAAATATCACCATGAACATATTGACGGAAGCGGTTATCCTGAACGATTGAAAGGTGATGAGATTCCTCTTGCCGCAAGAATTGTTGCAGTTGCTGATACATACCATGCTTTAATTTCCGACAGACCTTACCGCAAGGGTATGAGCGTAGAAAAGGCCTGTGAAATTTTAAAAGACGGTGCAGGTAAACAATGGGATCCTGATTTGGTTCGTCAATTTATAAGCATTGCTCCTTCTCTTTCAACAAGTATATAGATTTTTTCCTTTGTGGTTGCATAATTTCAAAAATAGTGTATAATGATAAGAACTAAAGGAATTTTGCAAGAGGTTTCTTTAAAGTACCAATTAAAATCAGGAGAAGAAAAATGTACCAAGATGAAAAACTTGTATGTGAGGATTGCGGCGCAGAATTCGTCTTCACTGCAGGTGAACAGGAATTTTATGCTGAAAAAGGTTTGGTAAACAAACCGAAAAGATGTCAGGAATGCAGAAAAGCACGCAGAAAAAACAATAGAAAATCAAGAAAAATGTATGAAGCTGTTTGTTCAAAATGCGGTGCTCAAACTCAGGTTCCGTTCAAACCTATTCCTGGGAAAGAAGTCTATTGCAAAGATTGCTTTACTAAAGAACATGAAAATGCGTAAAAATAAATCGTAGCATACAAAAACAGACCGTAAAATATCGGTCTGTTTTTTTTGTTTTAAACGCCTATGCAGCTGTTTAAATATTCTATTGTGCTAATTTTTTCGTCGTACAGGTACTTGATGAAATTTAAATATGCTGAATTGTATGAAGTTATTACAAGGTTAATTTCAAATCCGTCAGTGCAGAAAGGTTCGTAATCATAAACCACATAACTGTTATATTTACTTTTCCATTCCTTTCTTTCAATACGGCTGTTGTTTTCTTCTACAATATCTTCAAGCCACGCAAGAATGTCTTTATTCACATTTTTCATTTCCAAGCGATTGTACTTGCTGCAATCATGGCAATCATTTCCCATTAACATGTTAAAATCACTCCACAAATATGTTATATGTAAATTGTAAAGCTTTTTTCTTCTGAAATAATCCCCTTTAGGTATAAGCATTAAATAGTAAAATATGGTAATTTATTATTTTGTTTTTATTTCTTTATAATTAATTGAAATAAATTCCTGATTTTTATAAAATTAAAATAAACTTCCGGAGTATTGTATCATGAATGAAAAACGTATTTTAATTGTTGATGACGATGATGAAATCAGGGAACTTTTAGAGTTTGATGTAAGCGCAAGCGGGTATTTTGTAGACACCGCGCGTGACGGGTTGGAAGGTCTTAACAAGGCTTTGAATAATACTTATGACTTAATTCTTCTTGATGTTATGATGCCTAAAATGAACGGTTTTGATGTTTGTAAAAATATTCGTCAGGCAAAGCTTGCTATTCCTATTTTAATGCTTACCGCAAAAGGTACAATTGATGATAAAACAGAAGGTTTTGACTGCGGTGCTGATGATTATCTGGTTAAACCGTTTGATATTCAGGAAGTTTTGTTAAGAATACGTGTGCTTTTGAGAAGAAATCAATTTGAGGATAAAACGGTTCTATCTGATGAGGTTTTACATGCGGGGGATATTGAAATTTTTCCCGAAACTCTTGAAGCTATTATTGTTAATAAAAAAGTTAAGCTTACTCCTACGGAATTTGAAATTTTGTACTGTTTGATGCAGCATTTTAACAACCCAGTAACTCTTGCAACTTTGTTGGATGAAGTTTGGGGGTATGACAGCAACGAGGATGTCAGAATGCTTAGAGTTCATGTGGGCGGTTTGAGAAATAAAATTGAGCCTGATACGAAAAAAAATTTAACAAATAATTCAAAAGATTCTACAGGCTCATCAGAGTTGGTTAAAAAAACAAAATATTTGCATACGGTTACAAACGTCGGCTATAAGCTGACTCCTTTTGGAGAAGAGTAATGTTTGGTAAACATTTAAAAATAGTAGAACAAATTGCAATCGTATTTATTTTTGCAGTTATAATTCCCACTTCAATAAGCGGGTTTATTATAAACAATATTAACCAGCAGTCTATGCGTTACCAGCTCAGGGAATCTGCTGTTTTGATAGCGAATATGGTTTCTGATGAAATTGATTTTTTTAACAAGACTGTGTCAAGTAATCTTGACCAGATTGTTTATTCGCTAAAGTATCTTCCGACAAAAAAAGCTAAAAATGATTACTTGCGTTCGGTTGTTGAAAAACTTCCTGATTGTGAAGAACTTAAAATAGCTTCGGCTGCACAACTTGATGAAATCCATGAAAGAAATAAAATTAATAAGAAGGCAACTGTTCCCGTAAAAATCAGCGATACACAATATCTTGTTGCAACTTATAAACTCGACGCTATAAGAGATGAACTTTTCCGTTCACTTGCGGATGATAAAAGACAGATTTATGTTCTTACTAATGACGGGGATTTGATTGCGGAACATAATTATACTGAAGAAGCTTATAAAAAAACAGTTTCTCTCTTGCCCGACAGGCTGAGAAAAAACAAACCTGTAATTTTTGGGGATGTAAAAAATCAACCGCTTGTTTATGTTTCGAAAGATAATCCGAAAATTACGATTATTGTTAATACAACCGAAAAAGTTACGCGTAAAGCTATTACCAATAACAGTTTGAAGATTATTTTATCCTGTCTTTTTGCAACTATTACAATTATTTTTGTTGTCGCATTATATACATATTACCTTTATATTAATATAAGGCAGTTGTTTAAAGGGATTATTGCAATCTCAAAGGGTAATTATGAACGTCAGATAAGACTCTTAATAACCGCGTTTACTCCGCATGAAATTATATTCCTTGCGTTTGAATTTAACCGTATGGCTACGGAAATTCACAAATCTTATATTCAATTGAAGAAAAATAACGTTGAATTGAAGCAGTTAAATGAATTTCGTTCCAATCTGATTGATACTGTCAGCCATGAATTAAGAACGCCTTTAACAAGTATTCAGGGTTACACATCAAGGTTAATGCGTCAGGATATCAAAATTGATGAAGCAACAAGACAAAAATCTTTGAGAATAATTAAAGAACAATCAGAACGTTTAAAACGTTTAATTGAAGATTTACTAACTATCCCTGACATTGAGGGAATGCGTTTGAGAACAAAATCAGAGCAGGTATGGATTCCCGAAGTGTTGGAAGAATCAAGAATATTGATTAAGAATAAAGACAATAAAGAAATAATATTTAATGTTTGTGAGGATTTCCCGCTTGTGGATGCAGACAAAGACAGACTTTTACAGGTATTTGTTAACCTTCTTGAAAACGCTGCAAAATATGCCTCAGAGGGGTCGAAAATCGTAGTAGATACTGCAATTGTTGATGATTGTGCAAAAGTATATTTTAAAAATGATTGTGAGGTTATTCCCCCTAAAAAATTAAATAAATTGTTTGAAAAATTTATGCGCTTGGATGATAACACAATAAGAACTACCCGTGGAACAGGTTTGGGACTGTTTATTGTAAAAGGTTTAATAGAGGCAATGAATGGTGAAATTAAACTGCACAGTGACACAAATTGCGGTTTTTGTGCGGAAATAACTCTTAATCTTGCCGAAACTGCGGAGCATGTATAGATGAAGCGTGCTATTAATCTTGCCGAAAATGCGAACGGAGAAATCCCTGTCGGGGCAATAATAGTTAAAGACGGTGAGGTTATAGCCGAAGCATTTAACCAAAAAGAAACACTTAATGATGTAACTGCGCATGCAGAAATTCTTGCAATACGTCAAGCTGAACAAAAACTCGGACGCTGGCGTTTAGATGACTGTGAAATGTACGTTACTCTTGAACCCTGTCCGATGTGTGCCTGGGCAATTGTTTCTGCGAGATTAAAAGCTGTTTATTTCGGTTCTTACGATTTGAATTATGGAGCTTTTGGCTCTGTCATTGATGTAAGAAAACTCAGCTGTTCAAAAATGAAAGTTTACGGCGGCATTATGGAAGAAGATTGTGATAAAATATTGAAGGAATATTTCAAGGAGCTGAGAGATGATTACAAAAACAGAGATTGATAAATTAGCCGAAACTTATGAAACCGTTGATTTTATAAAAGATGATCCTGTTCAAATTCCGAATAGATTTACTGCTAAGAAAGATATAGAAATAGCGGGTTTTATTGCATCTGTTGTTGCTTATGGAAGACGTGAAGTTTTTTTGAAAAAACTAGATGCACTTTTCGAGATTGCACAGAATGAACCTCTAAATTTTATTCTAAATTTTGAACCGAAAATTCTTGGTGATTTTAACTATCGTTTTGGAAAACCTGATGATTTTGCTCAAATCTTTTTGATAATGCGCGATTTGTATTCAAAACAAGGCGGACTTGAAGAACTTTTCAAATACGGTTATGAAAATCCTGTCTCTGATAATATGTTTATTCCTGTAACAGATTTCTTTTATTCACAGGCGCAAGACAATTCTTCTCAAGGATTTAGGTTTATGATTCCAGATGCACGTAAAGGCAGTGCAATGAAGAGAATGTGTATGTATTTGAGGTGGATGGTCAGAAAAGGACCTGTTGATTTTGGTATATGGGATTTTATGAAACCTTCCGAACTTTTAATTCCTCTTGATACTCACGTTGCAAGACTTTCAAGAGAAATGGGGCTTCTGACAAGAAATGCAAATGATTTTAAATCAGTTCTTGAAATTACCGAAAATCTGCGAAAATTTGACTCTGAAGACCCTGTAAAATATGATTTTGCAATGTTTGGCTACGGGGTAAATAATAAAGGATAATGTATGAAAAAAAGTATGATTACTGATAATTTATATATTCTTCTTGTGCTTAACTTATCACCTTAAATTCCTTTCAGGTCCTGTATATTTATTTGAGATTCTGAAACAAGTTCAGAATGACGGTATAATTAGTCATTGCGAGCGAAAGCGTAGCAATCCAGCTTTTGGTAGTTTACTCATCAGCTGGATTCTTCGGGCTAACGCCCTCTGAATGACGTAATTGTCATTGCGGATTTAGTCCGCAATCTCTTATTAGTATGTTCTTGTGGATTAATGACATAGATCACGCAACAAGTGCGCGATGACAAAAAAAGTGTTATGCAAAGCCTAGGTGGAAAGGTGACTTTGTCACTTTGTCACGTGAGATGACTGTAAATATTATGCAAAACTTGAGTGGGGAGTGACTTCGTCACTTCGCTCCCTATTCTCCTAAGTTTAATTGTGAGAATTGAACAATTTTGTTTTTTCCGCGTTTTTTTGCATTATATAATGCGTGTTCTGCATAACGAATTATTGTATTTGCGTCTTCATCTGTATTTTCGATGCATGGATAAGTTGCAATACCGCCTGAAATTGTAATCGGGTGTCTTTCTTCTTCTCCTGCCGGAATAAATTCCATTTTTTCGATGTCTTTTCTGAATCTTTCAGCAAATAAAAATGCATTTTCTTCAGAAGTGTTAGGCAGGATAAGCAAAAATTCTTCATCTCCGTAACGTGTAAGGATATCTTCTTTTCTGATAAGCTGTTTTAATTTATCGGCGATAGAACGGAGTAGAACGTCGCCCCATTCGTATCCGTAAATATCATTTACAACCTTGAAAAAGTCAAGGTCAAAAAGAAGGCAGGAAAGTTTTGTGCCATAGCGTCTTGCTCTTGAAATTTCTTGATCTAATCTTTCTTGCATATATTTTCTATTGTGTAATCCTGTTAATTCATCTGTTGTTGATACAATTTTAAGCTTATCACGTAATTCTTTATATTTTAAAAGAGCATTAGCTCTTATGACAAGTTCCATATTGTCTACAGGTGTTTTTATAAAATCAAAAATGACAGCTCTTACTGTTGTACCTTTGAAAACATCACCTATAAATAATGTCGGAGCTTTGAATTTTGTTGTCATTAAAACGTCTTTAATATTCGGAACACTTTCCACAACTACAAGTCCGGGGTTAAGTGTTTCGTAATCTTTAAGATTTTCAGCACTTTCAATTCTTACGTTTGTATCATCTATCTGTGCTAAAACATCTGCGAGTTTTGATTCGTTTTTATCTGTATAAACAACAACATTTTTCATTTTTCTATCCTCTTTAATAATAATTATCGGATTATATAGCATTCCTAGCGTATTTTAGCATATTTTATACTTTTTATCAATAGGTAAATAAAATTTAATAAAATGCCGTACACGCTTTTTCCGTGCTAAAATCAGTATATGCTAAGTGTAAAAATAAAACCTATGCAAAAAGATGACGTGGATTCTGTAATTTCCATTGAGGAGCAGGCATACGGTCCTCATCACTGGTCTAAAGATTCTTTTATGAGTGAACTTTCTAATGATTTGGCAAAGTATTTCAGTGTTTTTAATGCTGATGGGAATTTGATTGCGTACTGTGGCTGCTGGCAGATTTTGGAAGAAGCTCATATAACTAATATTGCCGTATCACCTGCTTGCAGACGTAGTCACATTGGGGAAGTATTACTGACAACTATAATTGATGAATGTTACAGAAATATGGCAAAGTACATTACACTTGAGGTCAGAGTGAGCAACAAGCCTGCAATAGCACTTTATGAAAAATACGGTTTTAAATCTCTCGGTGTCAGAAAAGGTTATTATCAGGATAATAATGAAGATGCTTTGATAATGTGGACAGAAAATATTTTTTACGATAAATTTAAGTCAGGATATGAAAAAAATATTGCTGTTTTAAAGGGGAAAATCAATATTTTATGACAAAGACTGCAGCACCGAAAATTAGGATAATTAAAAAACAGATTGAAGGGATAAGACTAACTTTCGGAAGTTTGCTGCTAATTTTGTGCTGTACATTTTTAATTATACTTGCTACGTTTGTGCAGTTTAATATAAGTCATTTTATTCTTCCAATTGGGCTTTTTAAAGGTGAACCTCTTGTATTAAGTGATTATATCCACACATACAGGCTTATTCCTCAAGTTCCTGTGATTATGTTTATCGGTGCATTTTTGGGCAGAAGATACGGTATTGCAAGCATTTTATTGTATATATTACTTGGTTTGTTTATTATTCCTGTATTTGCTCTTGGCGGAGGACCTAAATATATTTTTGAATACAGTTTTGGATATATTTTGGCTTATATTCCTGCGGTTTTCTTTGCAGGTTCGATATTAAAAAGCGGATATTCTAACAGAAATATTATTCATGCTGTTCTTGTCGGGGTTTTAACTATCCACTTGATTGGTGTTTTGTATATGCTTTTTATAGCCGGGCTTAAGCATGAAGGTGCGGAGTTTATTACAGGCTGGATTGTTGCCCAAAGCGGTATAAAAATTATTTACGATTTTATTTTCAGTTTTGCTGCAGTGTTTTTCGCAAAATATGCAAAAATTATTTTGTGGTTTTTTATGTAAGGAGTTAATTTATGAAAGTTCAGTCATTACAAAGTCCCTCTTTCGGAAATAGCAGACCGAAGTTTGATGTTCAGGGACATGTAGGTTCAATGTTTGATAATCTGCATAATTGCAAACAGAATTATAATTCACAGAACATTATTGATGCTGTAGAGAGCAACAATGTCAGAAAAATACTTGTAAGTTCTCTTTCGGGCTTAAACCCTCAAGACAGTGATGTTTTTCAATCTGAACTTAATTCGGCAAAAGAAATGGAAATTATAGCGGGAAACGGCAATGTAAAGATTTACCCTCTTATTTCTTGTCAGCCGGGAATTTCAAAAAATAGCGGCGTTGTTGAAAAGTTAATTGAAGGCGGTAAGTTTTACGGAATGAAATTTCATCCGACTAATACGCAAAAATCAGTGAAAGATAATTTCGAAGCGTATTCAAAATATTTGTCACTTGCAGAAGAAAAAGGGCTTCCTTGTGTATTTCATTCGATTACGGACGGGAAATCAGACCCTGCTGAGATTATAAAATTAGCTGAAAAGCATCCGAAACTTCCTGTTGTTCTCTACCATATTGATTTAATGGCATCGCCCGAGCTAATGCGTAAAACAATTGACAATATTTCAAATTCCATAAAAGACGGTAAATCCAATCTTTTTGTTGACATATCATGGCTGAGCGGGTTGTTTGATAATTCCGAACAAAATAAAAATACAATTAAACAGGCTCTTGAAAAAATAGGTCCTGAAAGAATTTTATTCGGTTCTGATACTCCTATTGCGGAAATGGGCGACAAAGAGAAATACGGAAAATTTGCTGATTTTGTAGAAGATACCGTAAAAGAGTTTTATAAAGATAAACCTGAAGATGCCGAAAAAGCCTTGAATAACATATTTTATGACAACGCGGAAGAAGTATTTATCAATAAAAAATGGTATCAGAGTTCTCTAAAAAAAGAGGTTAAAAAAGCTTCATCTTCAAAAAAAGGTTTGCTGATTGCAGCAGGTGTGGCAGCCGCAGGAATTATTGCAATTGCGGTAAAAACACTTTGTGATGATGCTAAAAAAGTTAAAGCAGCTGAAAATAGTCCTTCTAAAGTTGTGAAACATTAATTGCAAAAACAAGCTGAATAATGATTTATACCTACATTATCAAGCAGGGGAATTTCTTTTTTGCAAATTTCAATACATTTCGGACATCTTGGATGAAATCTGCATCCATTGATATTCTGCATAATACTTGGCGGCTGTCCTTGAATTGTTTCAAGACGCGAAGATCTGTTTGACGGGAGAGAGCGTAAAAGTGCAGTTGAATATGGATGTTTGGGATTTGCAAAAAATTCTTTTGCAGGCCCTGTTTCAACAATTCTTCCTGCGTACATTACAGAAACATAATCCGCGTTTTCTCCCACAAGCGCAAGATCATGAGTGATTAAAAGTACAGATGTGTTTGTATTCGTTTGAATTTCTTTTAAAAGCTTCATTATCTGTGCCTGAATGGTTACGTCAAGAGCGGTTGTGGGCTCATCTGCAATTAATATTTCTGCGTTGCAGGCAAGTGCCATTGCAATTATAGCTCTTTGTTTCATACCGCCTGAAAACTCATGCGGATAAGCTTTCATTCTTTCTTCTGCGCATGGAATTTGGACAGTTTCAAGAGCTTCTATGGCTTTTTTGTAAGCTTCTTTGCCTTTAAGATGCTGGTGGATTTTTATAACTTCCAAAAGCTGATTTCCGATAGTATACAAAGGGTTTAAGGATGTCATCGGATCTTGCGGAATAAGTGCTATTTTTGCCCCCCTTGTATGCTGTAATTCATTATCAGAAGCCTCAAGCAGATTTTTCCCGTTAAAAATAATTTCTCCGTTTTTTTTAACCGCAGTTTTAGGCAGTAAACTTAAAATACTCATGGCACTGATTGTTTTACCGCATCCTGATTCTCCGACAAGTGCATGCATTTTCCCTTTTTCAAGGTTAAACGATACATCAAACAATGCCTGACGAAATCCGCATTCACAATTAAAACCTAAATTTAAATTTTTAACCTCTAGTATCGGCATAAGCCTATGATACATCATAATCCGTGATATGTGAATAGTCTTGTGGGGGACTTTTGTTAATAAATGTTAAGACAAATTTAGCTTTTCATGCAATTTTAAAGTCTGAAAATTTTTTATAAAAGCATAGGGGATATTTAAAAATTTAATTTTCTTGTCACGGGGGAAAATTAGAAAGGGAAAAAAATGACAGACGTAAGAAAAGTTGATATTGTATCTGCTCAAACAACTAAAACTCAAGCAGCTGCAAATCCGATTGAAAAAGAAAAAGCTGAAAAAGCTAAATTAAATGCCGAAATTCAAAGAGAACTTTCAACAAAACAGCAAAGACAAAAAGCTGTTGAAGAAGCAAAACAAGCATATTTAACTTTGGGTACTGTTGAAGGTAAAGAAGTAGCATCAGAAAAAGAAGCTAAAAAAATGGCTGAAAACTACGTAAAAGATCAGCAATACAAAGAAAATTCAGATGGTACACAAGTATTTATGGATAAAAAAGCTTACAAAGCAGCTGAAAAAGAGCGCAAAGAACAGAGAAAAATTTTAGTCGAACAATACAGAAATGAAGGACTTAGCCGCAAAGAAGCAAAACAAAAAGCTGATGCCCAATTAGTTGAAAATGAATACGTAAGAGGTAAAAAAACACGTAAATACGTTGAAGGCAACAAAGATTTGTTCTATGACGAAAATGGTAATTTTTCAAGTGATAAATTCAAACAAACAGCCTTAAAATTTGCTAATACCCATACTGAAGAAGGCGAAGCCGAAAACCATTATTTGAGCTTAAAAGAAAGACGCGAAGTTGCAGAAAAAGAAAATGTTAAAGCAAGCGTAATCAAAAATATAGCTAAAAAATCAAATTTGGGTTATGAAAAAGACAACACAAATCTTTACAGAGGTCTTTATGTCGCAGGCGTAACAGGTGTAGGCGCAGGACTTGGAGCTGCACTGGGTGCATCAGGTATACTCGCAGGAAACGTTGTTGCAAAAGCAACTTCAACAGCTACAGCAACATCTAATGCTACAGCAAATATTTATGATAGCGCAGGCAATATTATAGAATCATCAACAGCAACAGATACAGCTACTGCAACAGATACAGCTACCGCAAAAGCAAAATCAGGGTTAAGTAATGCAAGACAAGGTGCAGCATCCGGTGCGTTACTCGGACTTGGTTTAGGCTTAAGTACAATGGGCTTTATCAAAGACAGAGGTAACAAAGAAGCTAAAATTTACACTCCGGGAAAAGCACAGGAAACACCAACTCCTGATCCGGTTCCGGTACAAACTCCGGTAGATGAACCAACTCCACCTCCTGTTGTTGAAGAAGTTCCCGAAACTTGCCCTCTAACTCCGGGTGAAGAACGTGAAGAATATTGCGATTATAAAGTTAAAAAAGGTGAATACTGGGCAGGCATAGTTGCTGCTAAATATAAACGCGAAGACGGAACAGGCTTCAATCTTGATCCTAAAAAACGTACAAAAGAAGAAAATAAAGAACTTATGGGAATTGTTCACTATTTGAAAGATAAACATGGTGTTAAATATTCAGACAATGTACAGCCTCCAACAATGCGTTTATATTCAGAAATTAACGGTAAAAAATACAATGTTGAATGTGACGCAAAAGTAAAAGAAAAAGCAACAAAATTCCCGCCTGCTAAAAGATATACAGGCAAAGCCGCAGACGGTACGGTAAGATACTTCTATACTGACTGTAACGGAAACAGAAGCCAATTCTTTAAAACAAAAGAAGAACGCGATGCAGCTATGCAAAATGCTGAAAATGCTCAAAAAGCAGCTTAAATATCAACTCAAATATCAACTAAATTACGTCTCCTTTATATAATAAAAAAAGACCTTCCGATTTTTCAGGAAGGTCTTTTAATTTGCGGCACAAATCCCTTGTTCTGTAGCAACAAGATTATTTGCAGTCCAATAATCATCTGCGGGGCTAAACTCCGTGTTAACACTAAAATAAGTAGAACCCGAGCCTGACATTACAGCTTCGGGGTATAAGTCTTTGATATTCTGTAATTCTTTGTAATCATCTATTAAAGCCCATTCAAGATCGTTTTTGAAATTATCTTTTGAACCGTATTGCGATTGAAAATCTGTGGATTTTTTTTGTGAAAATTTTGTGTAGGCTTCTTTTGCACTTATTCCTAAACTTTTAGGTTTAATCAGCGAGAGCGAAAATTTTTCAAACGGAAGTTTTTGTAAAACTTCGCCTCTGCCTTTTGTCATTTGCCGTCCGCCTTCAAGACAGAAATTTAAATCCGAACCGAGTTCGGCGCATAATTCATGAAGTTCTGTTTTTGATAACCGGTTATTAAACATTTTATTTAAGCCGTATAATGTTCCTGCCGCATCTGTACTTCCTCCTGCCAAGCCTGCTGCTACAGGAATATTTTTGTCTATAAAAATTTCTATTTTGTGCGGTGCAAGATTTGTATGTTCAATAAAAAGCATTGCGGCTTTGTAAACAAGATTTTTTTCGTTATAAGGGATTTCCGTGCTGTTTCCCGAAAGCATAATTTCAAACTTTTCTGATGCACTTGCATTGATTGTCAAATAATCATACAGGCTTATTGTCTGCATAATGCTTTCTATATTATGAAATCCGTCTTGACGCTTTCCTACAACCTTAAGGGTTAAATTAATTTTTGCGGGACATTGAATTTTAATGCGGTTATTAATAAAGTTTTCGTCATTGCGGGCTTGACCCGCAATCGCAGAGTGTTTAACATCAGGGATTTCATATATCATTTGTTTATCTTGAATTAATCTTGTTGAAACATTTAATTTTGAATTTCCGTATTTAAGCCATTCATACAAATCAGTCATTGTCGGATTACTCTTTTTTATCAAATCAAATTTCCATTCTCTTTTGAAATTTTTTATTTGTTTTTCTCTTTTTATTGCATCACTAATCGAATTATATTTTTCATAATAAACAAATTTCGTTAGATTATACCTTTTTGTAAACCCGTCACATACTTTATTTTTATGCTCATAAATCCGTTTTTGCAGGTCAGACGTAACGCCAATATAAATTGTTGTATTATATTCGTTAGTCATAAAGTATATATAGCCTGCATCTTTTTTTTTGTTTATTGTCATACGTGATAAATTGTACAAATAATGCGATTGCGGGTCAAGCCCGCAATGACGAATTCTTTAAGTTATTTCATTAATTCTTCCGACAATTTCCCGAAAGTTTCTATTGAAAGTTTTTCACCTCTTACATTTTCATCAAGTCCGAGTTTTGTCAGTGCATTTTGGATATTTTCTTTTGAGAATCCTCCTGAAAGAAGGCAGTTTTTAATATTTTTTCTGCGCTGTGAAAATGCCGCCTTAACAGTTTTCCTAAAATGCGTGTAGTCTTTTAGTTCGAGAAGCGGTTTTTCTCTAACATCAAGTTTTACCAATGCCGAATTAACCTTAGGCGCAGGATAAAAAGAGCGTCTGCCGACAAGTTTCATAATTTTCACATCAGCCCAAAACTGCGACAAAATAGTTAAAAGCCCGTATTGTTTGCCCGATGAATTTTCGTTTGCAGCCATTCTTCTTGCAACTTCTTCTTGAACCATAAGCAGGATATCTGTAATTTTATTTCTGTTTTTGTTGCTTAAGTCGTCAACTTCACCTAGAAGATGTGCAATTATTGGACTTGTAATGTAATATGGAATATTTGCGACAACTTTAACTTTGCCCTCGCAAAGTTCCGATAAGTCCTGTTTTAGAATATCGTTATGTATAATTTTAAGATTTGGCGCATCAAGTTTTTCAAGTTCTTTTATCGCTTCTTCATCCAGCTCAATTGCAATAACATGTTTGGCATGCTTTACTAATTGTTCGGTTACAAAACCTACACCCGGCCCGATTTCAATAACCGTATCATCAGGTTTAATGTCTGCAAAGTCAATTATATCGGCAATTGTCTGACCGTCAATCAGAAAGTTTTGACCAAGCCGTTTTTTTGTCCTAAAATATTTTGCCCGTTCGAAGTAGTTCATCTTACCTATAATAATACCACACACAGGTAAATGTTTTAACAAAATGTTTTTGATAATTTTGTGGATGTTATAATGGAACAGGGGGTAAATGTGAGTAACATTCAAACACAGGAAAAATTAGACAAAAAAGAAATTGTAAAACTTTTTAAAGAAGGGTGCAAATCTTGTGAGGAGCACAAAATTGGGATTGAATATGAAAGGCTGCCGATTTTTTCTGTGACGTCAAAAGCTGCCGATTATTCTTCGGAATTTGGTGTGTGTAACTTTCTCAGGAATTTTGCAAAAGAAGAAAATTGGGATTATATAACAGATGATTACAATATTATAGGGCTAAAGCAGGAGCATGACACAATTACTCTTGAGCCGGGCTGTCAAATTGAATTAAGCTTAAAACCCGAAAAGACAATAGGAGAGCTTAAAAACAACATAGATAATTTAAATAAAAATATGAAACCGATTTTAAATAAATCGGGCATAACTCTTTTAAATTATGGTGTTTCCCCGCTTTCAACCCACAAATCCATAAATCTTATCCCCAAAAAGAGATATCACTTAATGGCTAAATATCTGTGGGGAATTTTGTCTGACGTTATGATGAGGGAAACCGCAGGGGTTCAATGCTGTATTGACTTTGAGAGTGAAGAAGATGCAATGAACAAGTTTCGTATCGCAAATAAATTAACTCCTTTTATGACGGCGATGTTTGCTAATTCTCCGATAAGAGGAGGGGTTGAAACAGGATATAAAAGTTTTCGCGCATTGAGCTGGTTAAATACTGATAACGACAGATGCGGTTTTGTCGGGCAGATTGATGACAAGTTTTCTTTTGATGAATACGTTGATTACGTGCTTGACTCACCGATGATATTCATAAATCGTGAAACAGGAACAATTCCTGTTAACGGTAAAATAAACTTTTTGGAATTTATGCAAAACGGATTTGAAGATTTTTCAGCAAATATTGATGACTTTAAACTTCACGCAAACCTTTATTTTCCGGAAGTTCGTATGCGTAATTTTGTTGAAATAAGAAATCATGATTGTGTGGGTAAGAACTTACAGTATTCTATACTTGCTATTTACAAGGGAATTTTATACAGTCATTGTGCAATGAATGAGATTGAAGAATTATTAAAGCCTTTCGAGTACAGAGATTTTTCAGAACTCCGCTACAATGTTCCAAAAAGTGCACTGAATGCTAAAATCGGAAAGTTTTTCGTAAAAGATATTGCAAAAGAAATATTATATATAGCGGAAAAATCGTTAATAGGTATGGATACCGGAGAAGAAAACTATTTGGATGCAATAAAAGAGTATACGCTTAACGGAATAAGTCCGGCGGATGTCATAATCAAAAACTGGAACGGTTTATGGAATAAAGACATCAGAAAGTTAGTAAAATTTGTAAGCGAATAGAAAAGAGGGTAATACCTCTTTTTTATACTTTGTCATTGTGTGTGAAGAATTAATTGTAGCGTCATTCTGACTTTATTTTAGAATCTAATTTAAAAATTAAAGACACGGTATGCAGCTATATCTGCACCCCGTGTCTTATTTATCGATTACCGTCGTTTGGGTTTTGCGGCTATTGCGCTTAGCTTTGCTTAAAATCTGTTTTATATAATCATCAGTTTTCGGCAAAGTTTCACCCATCAGGTAACCGTCCGTATCCCACCGCTGATTTGCAGGAATTATGCAGGTTATCACTATCACCTGCTTCGAAACCAAAGCGCAGAATGTGCACTTATCCGTCATTATAACAGCTGTATTGTCGACGGCTGCGCTTCCCTGCAAGCGTCATATCCGCATAATTCGGTTTTAAGATACGAAATTTATTTTTCTTTTATTTCAAGTTTTTTAGGCTCTTTGTTTTCAATTTGGATTTTCGGAATTGTTATTGTCAGAACGCCTTTATCATAAACTGCCGTACTTTCGTCTGTTTTTACGGGCTGGTCAAAAGAAATTGTCCTCTGGTATCTGCCGTAACGAAATTCTGATGTGTGGTAGCGTTCATTTTTGGATTTTTCTTCTTTTTCTTCCGCTTCTTCCTTAATTTCAGCGGAGATTGTCATGAAATCATTATCAAGTTCAACTTCAATATCGTCTTTTTCAACACCCGGGAGTTGAACTTTAACTTTGTAGTTTTTGTCGTTTTGTTTTACTTCTATGGCAGGACGCCAAATTGAATTTTTCTTTATATTTAAAGGGTTTGCCATCGAATGTATAAGCAGGGTATCTCGTAAAAAATTGTTTAATTCGTTATGGATACTGTCAAAATACAATTCAGGCTCACGAATTATCAAGTCGTGTTTCATATTTTCTCCTTTCGCATTTTCAGAATAAACTTTTTTTAAACGTCTTACATTCAACTTTATGTTAATTAATTGCTCTAAAATTATGCACTTTTGTGTAATAGAATAAACGTCTGTTAAAGAAATAATGCTGATAGGAGGGATACCTATGGCAATAAAAATGTTAGTATTTGATTATAGAGAAAATGAAAAAGAATTTTTCAGAAAAAAAGAATTGGAAAATTTTGACATAACTTTTTTTGAAGAAAGTCTTAATGACGAAACTATAAAAGAAATTCCGCAGGATATTTTGGATAATGGAGCTGTGATAAGTGTATTTGTGAATTCTGAGGTTACAGAAAATGTTATAAATTCGTTTAAAAATTTACGAATTATATCAACACGTTCTACAGGAGTTGAACATATTAATCTGCGGGCTGCTGAAGAAAAAAATATTGCGGTTGTAAATGTTGAAGCATACGGAGCAAAATCTGTTGCACAATTTACATTCGGATTAATTTTAAATTTAATAAGGCATATAAACAGTGCATGTGATTATATGAAAAATTCAAAGCGTCCTTGCATAAATTTTACGGGACGTGATATTTCTGAATTGACTCTGGGAGTTGTCGGCACAGGCAGTATCGGTGCTTCTGTATGTAAAATTGCAAAAGCATTCGGGATGAAAATTATAGCTTATGATGTTATGGAAAAACAAGAATTAGTAAATAATTACGGAATAAATTACGTTAATTTTAATACTCTTTTGAGAGAATCAGATATTATAACATTACACGTGCCTTATACGGGTGAAAATTTGAATATGTTTTCTGCCGAACAATTCAGCATAATGAAGAATACATCATATTTAATAAACACTTCAAGAGGGGAACTTGTTTCCACAAAAGATTTATATAATGCTGTTTCAAAGGGAATAATTGAAGGCGCTGCAATTGATGTAGTTGTATGTGAAGATTTAAGTTTTAAATGCAGCGATTTGTCAAAAAACTTAAATAACAGTTTAGATTGTATAGAGGAAGCCAATATTGTCAAAGAGTTAGCTGCAATGCCGAATGTAATAGTAACGCCGCACATCGCATACGATACCCTTGATGCAATTAATTACATTCTTGAAATAACATTTATTGCGATAAGTGACATTATAAAGGGCGGAAATTCATACAGGGTTTATTAGTGTTTTATTTATACATTATCTGTGCTGAAATTACGCCGAAAATATAATCACAGCGTTTTTTCAGCTTAAATCCCTTGTTTTCAAAATCTTTTATTAAATCTTCGGGAGAAAGAAATTCCTTCTTTGACTTTATGAGATATTTGTAAGAAACACTGTTTTCGGTAAAAATTTTAGCTAAAGTAGGTGTGATTTTATCATAGATTTTGCTCAAAAAGTTTTTTCTGCCAAAATCCAAATGAAGAAAACTTCCGTTGGGTTTTAGAATTCTGTAAACTTCTTCAACCGCTTTTTCAGCATTGGCTATATTCCGCAGTCCAAAACCCATTGTGACAATATCAAAAGAATTGTCTTCATAGGGAAGGTTTGTGGCATCTCCCTGCATATATGATATTTTTCCGATTGATTTTTTATTTTTTGCTTTTTTTAGCATTTCTTCAGAAAAATCAATTCCGGTAACGCAGGCATCAGGTTGAATACGTTTTATAATTCTGGCAAGATCTCCTGTCCCGCAGCATAGGTCTACAACATTATCATGCGGTTTTATATTAAGGCATTTTATACTTTTGTATTTTACACAATGATGTGTTCCCAAAGACATGATATTATTCATCAGGTCATATTTCCCTGATAATGTGTTAAACATTATGTGAATTTTTTCGGGAGATTTATCAATCGGATTATTATGTGTCATAATTGTTACCTTTTTGTTTAAATTTAATCTTAACATATAATAGATTTATGAACATAGCTTTTGTACCTATAGATAACAGACCCGTATGTTATACCCTTCCGGCGCAGATTTGTGCCGCAGATACAGGCATAAATTTATTTATGCCTGAAAGGGAATGGCTCGGAGATTTAAAAAAATATGCGAATGTTGATAAAATTTTTCAATGGCTGAAAGATTTACCGGCTGTAGATGCGGTAATTTTGCCGTTAGATACTGTTGCTTATGGAGGTTTAATCCCATCAAGGCGTTCTCTAGATACTTTTGAAACAATTTATAAACGAATAGAAAAACTGAAAGATATTCTTTCTGAGAAAAAGGCTGAAATTTACGCATTTTCAAGCATTATGAGAATTTCAAATAACAATATTAATGAAGAAGAAAAAGAGTACTGGAACAAATGGGGAAAGAAAATTTTTAACTATTCATTCTGCATGGACAAATTCGGTACTGTATGTAAAAATGAAGTTCCTTCTGATATTCTTGAGGATTACCTTGCCACACGCAAAAGAAATTTTGAAATAAATAAAACATATTTACAATGGGGCAATTTTTTTAATACTCTTGTTTTTTCAAAAGATGACTGTGCCGAATACGGTTTTAATGTTCAGGAAGCACGTGAACTGGAAAGACTCGGCGGTTTTGTAAAAACCGGAGCGGATGAAATCCCCTTAACACTTCTTGCACGTGCAATTAAGGGTAAATTAAAAGTTGCACCGATATTTCTTGAACCGGAATATAAAAACTTAATTTCAAATTATGAAGATGTTTCAATAGAAAATTCCGTCAGAGGTCAACTGGAACTTTCAGGATGCGAGGCTTGTGAGCCTCAGGATGCGGACATTATATTGTATGTGAATAATTTTAAGGAACGTCAGGGGGAAATCGTTATGAAAGTCCCTGCAGCTCCTTATGACGGTTTATGGCAAAAGCCCGATAAGCCTTATATGATTGCGGATGTCAGATATGCAAACGGCTCGGATAATGCATTTGTGGAAAAACTTTTTGAAAAAGATTTTGATGACAACTTTTACGGATATTCTGCGTGGAATACTTCTGCAAATTCTCTGGGAAGCCTTATTTGTGCGGCGAAAGTTAAATATTTTGCTAAAAATTATAATGACGCTGCCTTTAAAAAACTGCAGACAGTAAGATTTCTTGATGACTGGGCTTATCAGGCAAATGTCAGACAGCAGCTTTCCCTGCCCGATGAAAATTTAATTAAACAAAAGATGAAACCGTTTGAGAATAGAGTTTTTGAAAAACTTGGAACAGAATACGATGTAGATTACAAATTCCCGTGGCAAAGACTGTTTGAGGTAGAGGTTTGCATTTAATTGAAATATTATTTTTAGCTGCCGCATTAGGTGTTGATTGTCTTGTTGTTTCTTTTTCGCAAGGATTGGTGTTTACGCGTAACAGAATGAAAAATTCTCTCGCACTTGCCCTTACAATGGGGCTTTCTCAAGGAATTATGCCCTGCGCAGGTTATATTTTTACGGGAGCAATAAGCAGATACATTGAACCTTACGCAAAATGGCTTGTTTTTATAATCTTTTTTATTCTAGGTGCAAAACTTATATATGAAGCGTTTAATGAAAAAGAGGAGAATATTTGCTGTATAGATTTTAAGTGTCTGATTGGCATGGGACTTGCAACAAGTATTGATGCGCTCGCTTCAGGCATAAGCCTTAATCTGACTAAAACTCCGCTAATTCTTTCTATGCTTATAATCGGATTTATGTCATTTTTAATGTCTATTTCAGGGTTTTGGCTCGGTAATTTCTTTAAAAAACTTCCTTCAAAATACCTTGAAATTTCAGGCGGAACAATTTTACTGCTTCTTGCGTTAAAGAATATTTCTGCATAAAAGGCATGCCCAAAACAGGCATGGCAGTTAAATATTTTACAATTCTTAATATATTTTTAAATCATGGAAAACCATGACTTGAGCATGTTTTCATGGTTTGAAATCTGCAAACCATGTGACAGCTTAATTTTTAGCATGATTGACTTTTGAAAAACGGCTGTATCGTGCTATTTACAGAGGTTGTTACAAATGTTCATAATCTCATGTTCCGCCCTTGAAATAATTCCCTTATTTTTTATAATGTAATTAAGGACGAGTGGAGAGGTGAAAGCGCCTCTGACAAGGGGATTGTGACGGATTATTCCGTATAATTTTCAGTGCCTTGGGTGAGATAGTTAACAGTGGAGATTATATAAATTGTTTAGAAGTAGGGATATGGGAAGAGCTGTCGCAGTAAGAAGATGGACGCCTACGGCTCTTGAATGTTATAAAAGAGGCTGCAATTGTGAAGGTTGTTTTTACCGAGATTTTTTCAGCGGTTCTTCGCAAAAATGTCAGATGAAAGCCTCTGTTCTTGAATTAGTGCGTGTTATCGGCACTCCAAATGTTGAATTGCAGCAGTTTATTATAGAAGATTAATTTTAGGGCTATGAAAATAGTCAGAAATATGTTATAATATACAAGCAGTATGTTATAGGAGGTTCACATGCACATTTATGTAAACGGAAGAAATATTGAAATCACTGATGCTATTAAAGCTTATGTGAAAGAAAAAATCGGGAAAGTAGCTAATCACTATGACCAAATTCAAGGAATTGAAGTAGTGCTTTCTGTTATTAAAAATCCTGCTGCTTCCGGAAAACACGTTGCAGAAGTACATTGTAAAACGAATTCAGGTGTTATTCGCTGCGAAGAAGCTGCCGATTCTATGTATGAAAGTATTGACTTGTTGGCTGATAAATTAGACAGACAGGTTAAAAAATTCAAAGATAAAAGCTTGGGTTCAGATAAATCTTCTATCAGAACCGATGCAGGTGTTGAAGAATCTGCAGAAGCAGTTGAAGAATAGTTGTTAAAAGGGGTGCGAAAGCACCTCTTGTTTTAAGAATAGCTTATGATTAACAATAAAAAAGTAGTTGTAATTATGCCTGCGTACAACGCAGAAAAAACCCTTAAACAAACCTACGATGAAATTTATAAAGATTTTGTCGATGAGGTTATTCTTGTTGATGATAATTCGCAGGACAATACAAAACTCGTTTCTAAAGAATTAAATATTACAACAATTGTACATAAAGAGAATAAAGGTTACGGCGGCAATCAAAAATCCTGCTATAAAGCCGCGTTAAAAGCCGGTGCAGATATTGTCGTAATGCTTCATCCTGACTATCAGTATACTCCAAAACTGATACCTGCAATTGTTTCTATGATGGCGTTCGGACAGTATGATGCTGTTATGGCTTCAAGAATGCTTGGAAACTCCGCTCTCAGAGGTGGAATGCCTTTGTATAAGTTTATTGCAAATAAATTTTTAACATGGTTTGAAAATTTATTTACCGGTGAAAATTTAACCGAATATCATACAGGTTTCAGAGGTTTTACAAAAGAAGTATTGGAAACTTTGCCACTAGGTGAATGTGATGATGATTTCATTTTTGATAATGAAATGATTGCACTGCTTTTTTATAATAATTTTAAAATAGGTGAAGTTTCTTGTCCGACAAAATATTTTAAGGAAGCGTCATCAATAAATTTTGTACGTTCATGTAAATATGGGCTTGGTGTTTTGGCGGTAAGTTTAAAATACAGACTTGCCAAAATGGGTTTAAAGTCAAAAATTTTCAAACCCGATGCTAAAAAGCTTGATTTATCAACCGAAATTGAATATTACTTTAAATAAATTTATCTCGGCAATTTTTTAAAGTAATCACTTTCTGCAATTGCTCTGTATGCACAACCAAATCCGTTATATATAGATGTTTTTGATATAGAACAGAACTCTTCGGCTTCCATGTCTGTTCCTTTTGCTCCACCCGGAAGCAATTTGCCGTCGTTGGTTACCTGGAATGTAAATAAATCATAGCCCCATCTGTTCGGTCTCTTTTTCAGCCCGTTTACATCAACAGTAATGTATAACTTTCCGCCGTTATAAGGATCTTCAATCATTATTAGCATCCCGTCAGGAAGCATTATTTTGCCGTCATCTAACCATGACAGTTCCATATGACCGTTATTATAAGATTTATAATCGCCATTATTTATTGTTATATTACAATTTGTATTATTTTCGCATGTATCTTGGAAATAAGTTTTGAATTTGTCTACAAAATTCCAACTCGGGTAATTTTCACTGTTTATAATTTGACCTTCATCATAACTCATTTTATTAAAGGCTGCCTGCAATATTGAGTATGCCTTTTTAAAGCCTGCTTCTAACTCTTTGTTTTGCTTATCGTTAATAAGCGTTGGCAGTGTCATCGCCGCAACAACTCCGATAATCCCGAGTGTAATTAAAACTTCTGCCAACGTAAACGCAAATTTTTTGTTATAACTGTGACGATACATATCACTATTATTGCATATAAAATAAATAAAGTAAATAGGTTTCTTCAAAAACTTGATTATAATTGACTTTGCGGGGGGGGGGCAATCCTTAAAGCTTTACAAATATTCATTCTTGACCTCCTTGTTGTTATATTTATTTTGAGTTATTTTTTATAAAAAGTCAATATCTAAAAAAAATACTCACCGATATTCGGTGAGTATTTTTAATCCTTTTTGTTTTAACTTCTTTTCTTAGAATGTAGCTGCAGGTTTTTTCTGAGCTGTAGCACCAGGAATTGATTGCCAGTTAGCAGCCATGATTTTCTTGAATGATTTCAAAGCTGTATCTTCCAATTCGCCTAATTCTTCGGCTTCCATAATTAATTCTCTTAAAGGAAGCAATGCTCTTTGATCTCTGAGAACACCTAATGCAGCAGCAGCACCGGCTCTTACAAGTTCATTTTCAGAACGGTTTTTCATAACATCAATTAATGCCGGAACAGCTTTTGTATCGTTTAATTTTCCTAATGAAGTTACCGCATAAATTCTTACGTTAACCCATTCGTCATATAACATATTAATAACTTTATCAACAGCTTTTTTGTTTCCGATTTCTCCTAAAGCTCTTGTTGCATCACATCTTACGTTAACTTTTTCGTGGTCTAAAGAAGCGATTAAAGCATCAGTTGCAACATCACCGATTTCAATCAAAGCATCAGTTGCAGTAATACAAACTTGAGGGTTTTCGTCATTCAAAGCTTCAACAAGAGGTTCAACAACGATTGCACCGCCCAAACGTCCTAATGCACGTGCTGCACGAACTCTTACATCTACGTTTCTGTCTTCGCGTAAAGATTCAATTAAATGTACAGTTGCTGCAGAATCACCTAATTCTCCAAGTGCACGAGCTGCATAAAGTCTTACGGAGCCGTTTTTATCATGTTTTAAAACTTCAATTAACGGTTCAACGGCTTTGGAATCACCCATTTCACCGAGAACACGTGCAGCATTATATCTAACTTTTTCGGAATTGCTTGTTTTCAAATCAACCAATAATTCTTCAAAAGATTTTTTAACTTGTTTTTTCTTGCTGTTCACACTAATTGTCATTAAATTTTTCCTCCGACACACAATATTAAATTCTACACCTTACTAATTTATAAAAAATTTTTAGAATAAAATATTGCCTTTTTTACCTACTTTATATTAATTTTTGTTACATTAACTTTAGGAAAGTGCAGTTGCGATTTAATTTTTCTTTAAGGGTAAAACTAACACTTTATATTACCAATATAACATGTTTTTCAATATTTGTCTTAAGTAAGCGCAAAATTTTGGCAAAACGATATGTTTGTTTAATTAATAATTAGTGTCTTTCAATTATACTAATGCCAAACTTGTAATAAAAATTCATAAATATTACTCACTATAGATAGTAATAATAAACTCGCTTCCCTTACCAACCTCACTGTTTACAATAATTTCACCGTGATGCTTTTCGATTATCTTTGAACAAATCGCTAAGCCAAGCCCTGTTCCGACGCCTGAACTTTTTGTCGTGAAACCTGCCGTAAATATTTTGTTGAGCTGATTTCGCGGAATTCCTCTGCCTGTGTCTTTTATTTTTACAATAAGCTTTTTATTATTATATTCGGTAGTGATTGTTATTTTACCGCTGCCTTCAATTGCCTGACAGGCATTGATTAAAATGTTAGTGAATACCTGATTTAGCATGTTTGGAAAACATTTAATGACGGGGATTTCGCCGTAATTTTTAATGATTTCAATTCTGTTTTTTGTTTCATGTCTTATGAGCTCTAACGTTAAATCCAATTCTTTGTTTATGTCTGCTTCCTGCAGTTCTGCTTCATCAAGTCGGACAAATTTTTTCAAAGAAGTAACTATACTGCTAATCCTGCTTACTGCTTCTTTATCAATTTCATTTATATCTGTAAGCATTTCTTTTAATTCGGTGTCTTCTATTGTACCAAGCAGTTTTGCGACTATTCCGTTATTTGATTTTATAGAGGCTACGGGAGTATTTATTTCGTGGGCTACGCCTGCAACAAGCTGACCGAGTGATGCCATTTTTTCGGAATTTATCAGTTGAATTTGTGTTTCTTTAAGCTCTTTTAGGGTGTTTTTTAATTCGTTTACGGTGCGAATATTCTTTTGATAAAGTTCGGCACGCGTAATCGCGTTTGATAATTGTGAGGAAATTGCTTCAAGAATTTCAATTTCTTCGTTAAGCTCGCGTTTCTGATAGCTGAGTAAAACTATGACCCCCATTAGGTTTTGCATATGATGAACGGGTACGATTATTCTTAATACGGATTGTTTAAAAGGTTTTGCATTTACGAATTCAGTCATTGAGTTAGATACTGAAATCTCTTTTGCCGCAATAGTTTTCGAGGTTAGTACGTCAAATTGAAATGTTTTGTCATTTTTTGATTTTTTACCGCCGTAAACTTCTTTAATCGTGAAATCGTTTCCTTCAGCTTCGGCATAATATGCTTTAAAAGCTCCAAACATCAACGCAAGTTCTTTTAAAGCTGATTGAAGAATTTGCGAGATATCAATACTTTCTCTTATATTGTTGGAAACCTTGTTTATGAGTGCAATTCGGATTGCCTGACTCTGGGCTTTTCTTTTAATTTTTTGCAAATCTTCATTTTCTTCAATGAGCGAATTTATTTGTTCTTTTAATTTTACATTTTCTTTTGACGTGTCATTAAGTTTATTCTGTGCACTTACATCAGTGAAAAATATTATTGTATAATTTCCTTTTTTGAAAGCTTGAATGTCGTAATAAAAAATTCGATTAAGCTCTGATTGGTAAGAAATTCTTGCGAAAAAGTTTTCTTTTGAAATAACTGCATGATATATTGGAGAATAGATTTCAATATTTTCGGAATTAAGCGGACAGATGTCAAAACTTGAGTGGTATGAAAGCTTTTTTATATTAGTAAAGTCTTTAAACCACCTTTTAAAAGTGTGGTTTCTGTAAACGACTTCCTGCTTTTTGTTTAGGATTATGACAGCATCCCTGAACTGCCTGAAAATATCAAATTTTTTCATACAAATATTATATTTCAATAAAACTTTACGGGCAATTTTTTAAACATGTGTCAAAATGTTGTCGGAAAAGAAGGAGAAATTATGAACGGATTTAAAAAAATTGGAGAAAAAATAAAGTACTATAGGGAAAAACGCGGTTTGTCACAAAAAATGCTTGCCAAAAGAACATATATGACACCTTCAAGGCTTGAAGAAATTGAAAGCGGACAGGTTGTTTATCAATTTTGGACGCTTCAAAAAATTGCAAAGGCTCTCGATATTGATTTGCCAGAGCTTTTAAATTTCGATTAACAAAAAAACACTCCTGATAGCAGGAGTGTTTTTTTTACTTATTGTAATTGATTTACGCGTTAACTAATTCTTTTGCTCTTTCCAATTGCAAAGTGCATGTTGTAACGTCGCAAACACAAGATGGTCCAAAGTATTGGATTGCACCGGGGAATAAATATCTGTCATTCATAGCCCAGTCTTCTCTGTGTTCTTCTAGTTGTTTGAAAACAGGTCCATCTAATTTAACAAGAGCTTTTTGAATAACTGGTTTCATTTCGCCGTGGCGTTTTTCCATGTTCATCATCATTGTAAGAGGAATTCCGCCTGCAACCCATTCAGATGCAGGTTGAGTTAAGTTTCTTACAGATGACAAGTAGCCTGTCAAACCGAAATTGATTAAAGCAAAAGCGTTAAAGCCTAAAGAATAGCAGTAATCAGCGTCAAAGTTTGACGGGAATGCACATCTTCCTTCATAACCGAAGAAATGTGATTGAGCATTGAATTTGCCTATATATTCACCCTGTGATTTTAATTCGTCCAGTCTTGTTGAAATCATTTCAATTAACAATTTTTCTGTTTCAATTTTAGAAACCTGAACGTTTCCGTGCGGGTCGCGGTCTGCAAGCAACTGACCTTTAATTAAGGCAGGAAGTGAATTGTAAACTCTTGCATTTGCAGCTTCAAGTCTGTTTTCAACGATATCGAATTTGTCACGAATTGTTGTTGCATTTACAAAGGCAGGGTCACTTTCAAGAGTTGCCATAATATCATTAAGGTTTGAAATCATAGATTTCATTTCAGGGATAAATTCGATTAAGCCTTCAGGAATGATTGCTATACCAAAGTTTTTACCCATATCTGCACGTTTAACGATAATATCGCACATGTAATTAATAATGCTTTCAAGCGACATTTTCTTTTCTTCAACTTCTTCAGAAATTAAAGTGATATTCGGCTGGGTCTGTAAAGCTGCTTCAAGTGCAACGTGAGAAGCACTTCTGCCCATAATTTTTACAAAGTGCCAGTATTTTTTAGCTGAATTTGCGTCACGCTGGATGTTTCCGATAAGTTCTGCATAAGTTTTGGTTGCGGTATCGAAGCCGAAAGAAATTTCAATCTGGTCATTTTTTAAGTCGCCGTCAATAGTTTTCGGGCATCCGATAACCTGAATACCTGTGTTATTTTTTACAAACCATTCTGCAAGAAGTGCAGCGTTAGTGTTTGAATCGTCACCTCCGATAATGACGACAGCAGAAATGTTTAATTTTTTGCAGACTTCCAAAGATTTTTGGAATTGTTCTTCGGTTTCTAATTTAGTTCTGCCTGAACCGATAATATCAAAACCGCCTGTATTTCTGTAAGCATCCATAAATTTGTCATCGAATTCAACGTATTTTCCGTCGATGATGCCTGAAGGACCGCCTAAGAAACCGTATAATCTATTATTTGAATTAGCTTGTTTCAAAGCATCATATAAACCAGCGATTACGTTGTGCCCGCCGGGAGCCTGACCGCCTGAAAGAATAACACCAACGTTTCTTACTTCTGAAGATTTTGAAGAAGAAACATTTTTAAATGTTACAACAGGTTTTCCATAAGTGTTTTTGAATAAATTTTGAATTTGTTCCTGATCTCTTACTGATTGAGTAGCGGAACCTTCAACCAATTCCAAACTGTTAATGCCGTTTGAAAGGCTTTGTGGAAGTTTTGGCTGATACTTTAATCTTTCGATTTGTAAAGGTGAAAGTTTTTCCATATTTCTTTTCCTTATATTAAGTATTACTGTTTACAAACAACATTTTACAACAAAAATAATATTTTAAAAATTTTTATGTTTGTCCTATTATAATATTACAGCTAGATTAAAGGGAGATATATAAATGGGAAAGAATAGAATAGGAATTGATGTCGGTGGTACTAATGTTAAGATTGCTCTTGTTGATGATAAGGGTAATATAATTTATTCAAATTCTGTTCCGACACGTGCTGAATTAGGTTACGAATATACGGTTAATAACATTAAACAAGCGATACATGATTTGTTAAAAGAAACAAAACTTTCTACAAAAGATATTGAAGGTATTGGATTTGGCTTCCCTGGTCAAGTTGATTACAAAGCAGGAATTGTAAGAAATGCTCCAAATATTCCGGGTTGGGTTGAAGTTCCTATTGCAAAATTGATTGAAGATGAATTTCATATTCCGACACGTGTTGATAACGACGTAAGATGCGCTGCTTTAGGAGAATTAAACTACGGTGCAGGTAAGGGATGTGAAAATCTTATTTGCATTACTGTCGGTACAGGTATCGGATCAGGTTTGATTGTAAACGGAAAACTAGTACGCGGTGCGTCAAATGCTGCGGGAGAAATCGGTCATATCAAATTAGAAATGAACGGCGGCCCTCTTTGCGGATGCGGAGATACAGGCTGTTTAGAAGCGTTTGCGTCAGGCCCTTCAATTGTTGCAATGGCAAATGAATATATTAAAGGCGGTAAGTCTGCTAAATTTAGAGAAATGGCAAACGGCGGAGCAATTACTCCTTACATTGTCTGCGAGGCAGCAAAAGCAGGTGACCCTGTTGCTCAAAGAATTTTTACAATTATGGGTGAATATATCGGAATCGGTATGGCAAGTGTTGTAAACTTGCTTAACCCTGAAAGAATTATTGTGGGCGGCGGTGTTGCTGAAGCCGGAGATTTCTTATTAAATCCGCTTAAAGAAACACTATTGAAACGTGCAATGAAAGTTGCAGGTTCTGTAGTTGAGGTTGTCCCTGCACAGCTTGGAAATAATGCAGGTGTTATCGGCGCAAGCTTATTGATAGAATCTTAATTATGGCAGTATACTTTTTTTACGGTGAAGAAGATTATAATATTGAACAGGAAATCGGGAAATTAAAAAAGGGGCTCGATAAGAATTTTCTTGAAATGTCTTTCAAAACTTACGATAATCCTAAGTTTCCCGATTTAATTTCAATACTCCGTTCCCAGCCTATGATGTTTGGCAAAATGCTTATTGTTATTAACTGCCTTGATTATTTTTCAAAAACTTTTGAAGACAAAGAGATTAAAGAGATTGAAAAAGCTCTTGAAGGAAACAGTGAAAACCTTGACATTGTCTTTGTTGCACAGCTTCCGAGAAACGAGGGTAAAAAACTTGACAGCCGTAAAAAATTGTTTAAACTTTTGAAAAAGTTTAACTCTATGGAATGCCCGCTTATTCCTACCTATAAAACGGCCGAACTTGAAGGCTGGATTATAAAGCAGGGTAAAGCAAAAGGTATAAAGTTTGAAAAAGATGCGCTTACGGCTATAATTACACAAATCGGAAATAATTTACGCCAAATAGACGGAGAACTTGATAAACTCAAACTTTTCGCTTATCCGAACGATACTGTAACAGTTCCAATGGTTAGAGAAATTTGTATTTCGAATGAAGATTTATTCGCTTTTTCAGATTTTTTAATGGAAAACGAAAAAGATAAAGCTCTTTTGGAATACAGAAAACTGCTTGATACAAGATATCCGCTTGAAATTTTATCTACATTACAGACAATGCTCAGACGCTGGATTATTCTTAAAGCAAAATCACAAAGTGCAACGCCTATGGAATTGTCACGAATGACGGGAATGCATGAATATGTTGTTAAATTGAATTTGCAAAAATTGAAAAAAACTAATCTTAAAGATTTGGTAAAATTGAAAGAAAATTTAACCGAAGCAGAATACAGGATTAAGTCAGGTCTTGCTTTTGATGTTGAAAAAGAGGTGGAAAATGCTTTATTTAGAAGCTGAGAGGTAAAGAAGGCAGGATGTCAAGCTGTTTTAGGTAAAAAACAACTTCTGTAAAATAATTTCTTATCATATAAAAATAAGGATAAACAAATGAATTTGAAAGAACAATATCCGTTTTTGATGAAATATTTTAATAATGGAATAAAAGCAGGGCAAAAAAATATTGCACACTGTATTTTATTCTATGGTTCAGATATTCAAGCTCAGTATGATTTGGCACTTGAAATTGCAAGAATGTTAAATTGTACGGGTGATCATACTGAAAGTTGTCAGTGTTTGAATTGCAAATGGATTAGAGAAAATAATCATCCTGCTGTTTTGACGATTTCAAAGGTTGATAATAAACCTTCAGATGATACTTCAAAAACAGTTATTTCAATAGATCAGGCAAGAATGATTAAAAATGATTTGCTTGTAACTTCTGATTATCATAGAGTTTTAATCTTCTGTGATAAAGATAAAGAGGGAAATTTGCAGGGGTTAAATCAGCAGAATTTTCAATCAGATGCTGCTAATGCTCTTTTAAAAACATTTGAAGAACCTCCTTCAAACACTACATTTTTCTTCCTAACAAAAGATAAATCAGATGTTATTACAACAGTTGTTTCCCGTGCGCAGTGTTTTTATGTCCCTTCCATGAAAGATGAAGACAGGGATTTTTCGTTAGTAAAAGAGGCAATGGACGGTTATTTGGAATTGGAACGTAATGAGGTTTTAGATTTCAATGACAAAATTCTTGATATTGCAAAAATGGTTGATCCTTTAGAAGTTTTTACTCAGATGCAGAATTATATGGAAGCTCTTTTAAAATCTAACCTTGATAATTTGTCTTTAAAAGTAAAATTGATTTCTGATATAAAAGCTGTTGAAACCGCAAAAAAAGAATATCGTTTGAATATTAATGTTCAAACGATAATTGAAACATTAAGTTTTAAGTTAATATTATAAAATTAGGAATTAAGAAGTTTTTCAATATTTCCATTTTTGAAAAGAGAATTTAATTTGTGAACATGTTCTTCCATTTTGGATAAACAAAAATCAATTTCTTTTATGTCATCGTTGTCCGATTTGCCGTCAGTAAAAGTTTGGGCAATATCAAGTAAATTTTTTAGTTCAACAGCAGCGCTTTCAATAACCCCGATAGTTTTAATTTTTTCATCAATCATTTTCTAACCTCCGTCATTAATATATATTAATAACCACGAGTTGTATATTACCCAACTGGGTATTATTTTTCTTAAATGGGTGCTTTAATAATCATATAGAGTAACATTTATGTATGATTAAAAATCGTTTATCAACAATAATGGGCTATAAAAGAATTAAGCCACATGAAATAGTAACTCTAACTGGTATTAGTAGAAAAACTTTATATAATATTTATAATGACAAAACTAAAGGCATAGAGTTTGAAACATTGAACAAACTTTGTTTTGCTCTGGACTGCACACCTAATGATTTATTTAGATATGAACCTGATTAATTAAACTTTATTACTCATGTATTTTTGTGCTTCACGTTTTAATTTTTCTTGTTTAGCCATTTGTTTCAGTGTTTTTTCTTCAGGAGTTTTTATTCTGAAAAGATTTAAAAACCAAACTTTTGCCATTCTTATACCTGTTTTGGAAAATAGAGGGGCTTTAATTTCAGCTGCTTTAACTGCTTTTGATAATTCAAAATTATCTACCGCTAATTTTGCGTGTTCTTTCATTGCGTTTTTAAATCCTTTATAATTTCCAGTCGCAGCAGAAAATACTAAGTCAGATTTTAATTGAGCTAATCTTTTTGCAACAGGTGAGGTTAAATCAGGTGAAATTTTTATCATAATTACTCCTTTATTTTATGATAATGGTTTTTTGAAAATTAATGTATTGATTTTTTGGTTATTTACAATACATTCAAATTCTTTAACGAGCGTAAAATTATTTTTTTGATAATAGTCAAAATCACATGTTGTATCTGTCCAAAGATAAATATTTTTTATTCCGTTATTAATTGCGGTTTCTTTGAGTTTTGACAGAAGCATTTTCCCGCCGCCTTTTTGTGTGCTTATGAAAAGCCCCATCATCAAGTCATCATCATTCATAACTTTTTTAACCTCTTTGCCTGTATTTTCAACGTAATCAAAGAGATTTAGAATTGTTTTTCTGTCTTTTTCATTGAATGTTGAAATTTTATTTTTATATTCATCTGTTACTAAATTTTTATCTGTTTTTAGTGAAGCAAAAAGTAGCCCGCACAATCCGTTTTCATCAAGTGCAAAGGAAAAATTTTTATTCAAATAGTAATATTCAAGTGTAAAATCATAAATGAGTTTTTGTAAATCAACATTTTCATAAGCATATAAATCCCCCCAGACTGTATGAGTAATTTGTGATGCTTTTTCAATATCGCTATTTAAAAAATTTCTTACTATCATATTATAAATTTTCCGTTTTCATAGATAAGTGTATCGTCTGCATATATTGATGAATTGTGTTTCATGTTTTTAATCATGTCCCAGTGAAGTCCGGAAACATTCTTTCCGCCTGTTTCCGGGTATGATGCTCCGACTGCCATATGAATTGAACCGCCTATTTTTTCATCAAAAAGAATATTTCCTGTAACTTCTTGAATTTCATCATTAGTTCCGATTGCAATTTCGCCTATGCCTTTTGAGCCTTCGTCCATATTAAACATGGCTTCAAGATAATCTTTTCCTGTATCTGCATTAAATTTTACAATTTGACCGTTTTCAATCCATAAGTGAACTCCGGTTGCAGAGTTGCCGCGATAATTTTGAGGAAAGTCAAAATATATTTCCCCATTAACATCGTTTTCTACAGGTGATGTAAAAATTTCTCCGTCAGGATAATTATTTATTCCTGAACAGCTAATCCATTTTCTGCCTTCTACTCCGAATGTAATATCTGTTTTTTCACCGACAATTCTTATTTTTTTCACATTGTTTAGATAATTAGCTAATTTTGTTTGTTTTTCGTCAAGTTCACGAAGTTTCGCAACAGGATTGTCCAAATTCAAGTAGCAAGAATTAAACAAGAATTCAGAATATTCATCAAAAGACATTTTAGCTTCCTGTGCCAAAGCGTGAGTCGGAACATCTGCAACAACCCAGCTTGCTTCACCTTTTGCAGAACGTTCCATAAGTGTTTTTGACAAACCTTGTGATGCTTTTGACCGTCTTGAAAGCTTATTCAAATCTGCGCGCGCCATATTTTTTGTATTCATAGGTGCACCGATTGAAATAAACTTATCAACAGTTTCATATTCAAGTTTAATAATCGGGTCAATGTAGTCAAGCTGTTCATCTGATGCATATTTGATAAAAATATCGGACATATCTTCAAAAGAAGTTCTTAAAATCGGATGAGCTCCTTTTTGAATAACTCTTTTATATACGGCTTTTACAAGATCTTTTGCATAAATACTTGCTGCCCTGATTTGTACAAGGTCGCCTTTTTGAACATTGGTTGAATAGTCAACCAAAACTTCTGCATATTTATCCCAAATTGTTTTTAACATTTTTCCTCCTGACATATAACAATAAATAGCGCATTATCTATGAGTAAACATTCAATAATAGCGCTATTTTAATTGTTTTTTTAAGTTAATTTTCTAAAGATTCAAAACCTGATTTGTGGCTTTTCAACAAAACGCCGCGTTTTGATGATTGGATAAATTCAATCATTTTTTCAATGTATTCGTTCATCGGAATTTCAGCTTTAATTTTTTCAATTGCTTGAGTAGTGTTATATTCTTCAGAAATTAATAATTTGAAAGCTTCATTTGTAGCTGTTCTGATTTCTTGAGAAACTCCTCTGCGTTTCATTGCAATTACATTTAATCCGCGTGGAACAGGAGGTCTGCCTTCACCTTTTGAGTATGGAAGAATATCTTGACGTGATGCGGAAAATCCGCTGATAATTGCCATATCACCAATTCTTATATTCTGGTGGAATACACTCATTCCTCCGACAAATGCTCCAAATCCGACATGAACATGTCCGCCTAAGGTTACTAAATTTGCTAAAATAACCTGATCATCCAATACGCAGTTATGAGCAACGTGAGAACCTACCATTAAAAGACATTTTTTGCCGATTCTTGTTGTAAAATCACCGCAAGCAGCACCTCTATGTACTGTTACGTTTTCTTTAATGATTGTGCCGTCACCTATAACAACTTTTGTCTGTTCACCCTTATAACCTAAATCTTGAGGTTCTGAACCGATTGTTGCAAACGGAGAAATTGTACAATCGTCGCCGATTTCTGCAAACTCAATATGAGCATTTGAAATTACGCGTGTTCTGTGCCCTATTGTAACGTTTTCACCTATAACAACGTATGGCCCTATAATTGCATCATCTGCGATTTTTGCTGATGGATGTATAATTGCGGTTTTGTCTATCATTTTTTTGTCCTCTTTTCTGATTTTTGTTGAAATTTTTGAGTTTTATGTCAGTCACTCGCGTAAGCTCGCTCCCGCTTTTTACCCTCTCTTTTCCCATAAAACCAATTATAGTACAAAGTTTAGGAAAAGTCGCGGATTTTTATATTATTTTAATACGCCTTCAAGCATATCTCTATTAAGAGTTATTGGTTTTCCATGCTGTTTTTCTACTGCAACGTAGGCATTGTCAAGGTGTTTCTTAAATAATGCTATGAATTTTTCGGCATTGTCCAGTTGGAAAAACAGAGTCAGCATTGATCTGTATATTTCTTGAATCTCAACAGCATCAAAGGATCTGATATTTCTTTGAAATCCTTCTCCCTGCTCAAACAGTAATTCTTTAATTAGTTTTCTTGATAATTCTATAGTTTGCTGTGTTTCTTGTGAAACGTTATATTTTTTAGAGATATTTTTTAACTCTTTTGATATATTAATTAATGAAAGCAGGTAAGAATTTGCCATTACACTGCTTTGATCAATGTTAACTTTATCAGAATATTCATCAATGAATTTAGGGGTATATTTACTCAGCTCAACTCCGTCACCGGAATCAAGCTCATGCTTATGTTTATAAATTTTAAAATTAAAATCAAGGTGCTCAAGGTTCAAATTTTTTTCTTCTGCCCACTGATAAAATTTTTGTTTAAAGCCTTCAGGAGTTATATCAATAATATAGAATTTATCCATGTCTTCTCTAACTTTTTTCCAGGCATATTCCATGTTTTTTGAGAAAGATTTTTTTGCCCATTCATTTGTCCCCCAAAATTGTTTCAGTAATTTTGATTGTTCTTTAGACATATCTACAGGGCTGCTTTCAGGGTTAAAAGATTTTACTCCTTTTGATTTCATAAATTTGCTCATAGCAGCTTTAATTCTATCTGCTCCGAAAATATTCCAGGCTTTATTCAGAACAAGCGTTAATTCTTTAGATTTTTCGGGATTTTGGCGGTAGAATTCTTTTTGTCTTTCAGACATATCGTAAATTCTTTCGGGATTTTCCTGATAGAATTTTTTCAACCCTTCTGAAATTCTTTGACGGTGTTCGGCAGATAGCGGCCCTCGTTTAATGTATACAGGTTCACCTTCTTCAATCTGTGCTTTTCTGTCAAGAGCTGCAAGGCGTTTTTCCGTCATTTCACGGGTTAATCTTTCATTATATTCAGGATCTGACATTTTCAGAATATGACCGTAATCCCTGCTTGCTCTTGGAATATTTAATTTTTTCATTGTGGAGTATAAATCTTGTCCGTCAGCATATCTTTTTAAATCATTGAGTGAAAATCCTTCTCCCCAGTATAATTTTATCAATTGAACAGACAAATCTTCATCGTTATCAAAAAATTCAAGTTCGCCTTTTTGGAACTTATCAAGCAATGATCCATTGGATGTATTTACATTATTAGATGAAATAACATTTTTAAATTCAGGGAATTTTAATTTTATTTCGTCTAAGCTGAAACAGTCTTTCAAGTTAGCAAAATATTTTTTATGCACGGAGATTAATGTATCTTTAGTTTTATTCCCTTCTTCCAACAGCATTCCTGCCCATTCTCTAATATTCGGCGGGTAAATTGATGAATTTTTCTGTGCTAGTTTGTCTAATTGTTTAATTGTCTGCCCTAAATCTAAACTGTAACCGCCGGTGAATGCAAGATATTGTGCTGTAGACGGCAATTGTGCATAATTTGCGGCAGCGGTATAGTTATGATTTTCTTGCTTTAGTTTTCTGTTATTATTTTTTATTTGTAAATTATATGGGGTAATATTGTATATTCGCATGCTATTTATCTCCTTGTATTATAAAATTCCTAAAAATTTTTTTTGTTACTGTTTTGGTTATTTCTATAAAAAAAAGACCTGAGATACATCCTCAAGTCTTTTTTTGTTGCATAAAAGAAGATTTTTATTTAAGAGCAAAAGTCATATCAGCTTCAACACAAACTTTACCGTCAACTTTTCCGATACCGTGAGCTTTGCAGATAGGACCTTTTACCTTTGTAAGTTCTACTTCCATTTCAAATTTGTCACCGGGTCTTACGATGTTTTTAAATCTTACACCGTCAACACCTGCATATAAAGTCAATTTACCTTTGAATTCAGGCATTGTCATCAAAACAGGAGCTGAACATTGAGCCATAGCCTCAAGCTGTAATACGCCGGGCATAATCGGGTTATTCGGAAAATGACCCTGGAAAAACTGTTCATTCATTGTCATATTTTTGTAACCTTTAGCGTATTTGCCGGGAACGCATTCTGTAATTCTGTCTACAAGTAAAAACGGATAACGATGAGGAATCATTTCCATAATTTGCATTGTGTCAAATTGCAAAACTTCTTGTTTAGTTTCTTCTGTCATTTTTTTCTCCTTATTTACATTCAATTAATTTATCTTTTAACATTTTTGCTGTTTTGATGTGAACAGCATGTCCTGCTTCTTTTACAAGTATCTGGCATTTAAGATTTAAAGGATTTACGCCTGTTAAGTACAAATCTCCGATTAAATCCAAAATTTTATGTTTTACAGGTTCATTTTCAGAGCGCAATTCAGATGTATACCCGTCATCTTTAAGTCCGAGTGTATTTTCAATTGTAACACCCTGAGCAAAGCCGAGCATTTGGAATTTCCTTAAATCCTTGTAAAAACCAAAAGTCCTTGCTTCAATAATTTCCTGCTTGTTTTTGGGATTATAAACAGCCCAGCGCCTTGTCAAATCAGGATGATTGTAATTAACAGCATAAGAAATATAAAGTTCATCTGATGGAAGAATTACAAGGCTTGTTTTTCCGTTCAGATAATAAACAGGCTCTGACACCGTGAAGTGTTTTGGCTTTTCAAACAAATGTTTTTCAACACCTGCTTTTTCAAAAAGTTCAACCCATTTTTTAGAACTTCCGTCCAGTGCGGGAACTTCCATTTCATCCATACAAATATCAATGCTGTCAATTCCGCAAAAAGCCAAAGCAGCTGTCAAATGTTCTGTTAGCATTGCTTTTACTTTTTTATTTCCAAGAACGACACAATGATCAGTTGCTAAAACATTATCAACCGATGCTTCAAATGCTTCTTCGCCTTTTACAAAATAGCGGATTTTCCCTGTATTTGACGGGAAAAAGTTTACGGTGCAGGGCTTATTTTTCATAAGCCCGTTGCCTGTAATTGATATTTCCTTAAGAATTGTGGTCATTATTTATGTTATCCTCAAATTCTTTTAATAACGGTTCATATTTTCTGAATTTTGCAAAGATTTCCTGTGCATCTTTCAATGTTTTCAATTGTTTAATGAAATCTTTTCTAGGCATAGCAGGAATACCCACAACAATTGATTTTTCCGGGAATGATTTTGTAACACCTGCTTTTGCTGTAATAATAGTATCAGATCCGATTTCGATATGGTCAGCAAGACCTGCTTGACCTGCGATAACGACTCTGTCGCCTATTACACAGCTGCCCGCAATACCTACCTGTGAAACGATTAAACAGCCTTCACCGATTTTACAGTTATGACCAATCATAACAAGGTCATCTATTTTCGTATTATCACCGATAGTTGTATTTTCAATAGTTCCTCTGTCAATAGCAGTATTTGCACCGATTTCCACGTTATTTCCGATTACAACCGCACCGATTGAAGGAATTTTAAAAATAACATGTTTTGCATTAGTTTCTTTAATTTCTCCGTCTTTTCTTGCCTGTTCAATGTTATCGGGATTTTCCGTTACAAAACTGAAGCCGTCTGCGCCTAAAGAAACACCGTGATGAAGTATAACATCGTTTCCGACTTGAACTCTGTCTCCGACATTAACTCCTGCGTGGAAGAAGCAGTTTTTACCAATTTTTGCACCGCCACCAATGTATGAATTTGCCAAAATTTTTGTGTTGTCGCCGATAACGGCATCATGTGAAATAACTACATGAGGACCTATCTGTACATTTTCTCCTAATTTAGCAGTTTCATGTACGGTAGCTGTCGGATGAACTCCGCTGTTAACTTCAGGTGCAACGTAAAACATGTTTAATAATTTCATCATTGCTAACCTTGGTCTTTCCACTTCAATCGTAGTAAGTCCGTCTATTTGAACCCCCAACGGAACAAGTGCCGCTTTAGCCTTAGATTTTGCGAGATTTGCAATTTCTTCTTCGCCTAAAGCAAGAGCAAGTGTATTTTCATCAGATAATAGCGGCGGTGCAATTTGTGAAATTTTAACGTCTTCCGCCTTTGTCAACATACCGCCTGTGATATGTGCAATTTCTTCTAATGTAAAAGTTTTCATAAACTTATCTCCTTATATAAATTAATTTTTCATTTTGTTAATAATATTTGTTGTTGATTTACCATCGACAAATTCGATAAATTCAACTCTTGTTCCGTTTTTTTTCATAATGTCAGCTTCAGGAAGCGTTTCCATTGTATAATCTGCCCCTTTAGTATAAACATCAGGCTTCATTTCATCCAAGAGATTTTTAGGACTGTCTTCGTCAAATAATACCACATAATCCACACATCTCAAAGCGCTTAATATTTCTGCACGATCAAGTTCACAATTAACAGGCCGTGACGGCCCTTTTATGCTCTTAACGGATTTATCCGAATTCAATAATACTATTAAAAAATCACCAAAAGTTTTTGTTTTTTCAAGATACCTTACATGTCCGACATGCAGAATATCAAAGCAGCCGTTTGTTGTAACAACTGTTTTGCCCGAGTGATGAATAGTATCGATTAAGACTCTTAAATCTTCTCTTTTTACTAACATATCCCTGTTTCCTTAACACAATTGTACCAAAAACAGGTCAGATAATCTCATCGGTTTAACAAAAAGTAATATTAAACAACTTTATCAAATACTTTACCGAGAACATCTCCTAATAAATAAGTTCCTTTTTCGAGTTTGGGTTGTTTTTGTTCAAAATATTGTTTAACTTTTTCCATTTTAATTTCTTTTTGAATATCATCAAAACGAGTTGGAATTCTGTTTAAATTTTCATATGCAAATGTTGCAATTCCCATATTGATTTTTCTCCTTGTTATACCAATAAAGAAAAATCAAAATTAAAATTGCCTTAATGTAAAGTTATATAAATTTCTTAAGCTTATGCAATCTGACAGGTCTGCTCCAACATATCAAAAGTTGTGCGCGGGGTTTCAAAATCCTGTGGATTAACTTTAACACCGTTTAATTCAGCAGATTCATTTTTTATATCTTTATCCGGTGTTTGGGTATTTTTTATTTTTTTATCCATATATTATTCCTTTTCTAAAGGCTGCGGGGTAAATTACTTCTCTCCCAATCTGATATCTATTGTATATATATTATACATTAAAAATTTTATTTGAATACAACCTGAACGGGTAATATTTTAAAACCCTCTGTAATTTATACAGAGGGTGGTTTAAATTATTTTAACTGAACATTGAAAATTTACGTTCATTTATTACTTTACAATCAGGATTAACAAAGCCTTTTAAGAATTTTGGTATTTTTCGGAATATTTTTGCAGGTTTATTATCGTAATAACTGCCTATACTTAACCTTTCTTTTATGAAACGGCCGGCATTTTCTGCCGAAGGTTTTTCCATGACTGTTGATGTCAAGTCTTTAGACAGCGGGCTAATTGTTAACTTTTTTATCTGCATTTTTAATAAAGCTCCATTTCAATTACTTTTTGGCAAATTCTTACAGTATTTAATGCTGCACCAATTCTTAAGTTATCAGCTACACACCATAATGAAATACCGTTATCAAATGCGATATTTTTTCTTATTCTTCCGACAAATACAGGATCAACTCCTGATGCGTCACGCGTTGTCGGGTATTCAAAGTTTTCAGGATTGTCAATAACTTTTATTCCGAATGAATTTTTTAAGACTTCACGAACTTCATCAGGAGAAATTTCATTTTCAAATTCTATATCAACAGCTTCGGAGTGTCCGTTATAAACAGGGACACGGGCTGCTGTACAGGAAATCGGTAAATCTTCTGGTAAATGAAGAATTTTTTTTGTTTCTTTAACAACTTTCATTTCTTCTTTTGTGTAACCGTTTTCACAGAATACATCTATTTGAGGAATTACGTTAAATGAAATCGGTTTTTTGAAACATTTATTTTCAAATTCTTCGCCTTGAAGTGTTGCCTTTGTATTTTCTGTAAGTTCGTTGATTGCTGCAAGTCCTGCACCTGAAACTGCCTGATAAGTTGAAACGATTAATCTTTTTATTTTTGCTTTTTCATGAAGCGGTTTTAATACAAGCATTAACTGTGAAGTTGAGCAGTTCGGATTCGCTATAATTCCTTTATGTTTTCTCAAATCTTCATCGTTTACATAAGCTATTACAAGTGGAACATTTTCATCCATTCTGAAAGCAGAGGAATTGTCAATAAGAACTCCGCCCCTTTTAACAATTTCCGGTGCAAATTTTTGAGATGTTGTTCCGCCTGCTGAAGCTAGTACAATATTTACTCCGTCGAAGCTTTCGGGTTTTGCTTCTTCAACTGTGTAGGTTTTACCTTGAAATTCCAATTTAGTACCGGCTGACTTTGCACTTGATAAAAATTTAATTTCGTTGAAGTCAATTTTTAATTCATCAACGATTTTTGTAATTTCTCTTCCAACAACTCCTGTTGCGCCTAAAATTGCAATGTTTGGTTTTCTCATTTTTAATCCTTTTCTTTTACATAATATTATCTAAACCATATATAAAATCATTATCTTCTGCCACGTGCTTAACCGCAAGCATAACTCCCTGCATATAACATTTTCTGTCCATAGAGTCGTGTCTTATCGTCATAATCTGACCTGATGAACCGAATATTACTTCCTGAGATGCGATATAACCCGGCATTCTGACAGAATGTATATGAATATTTGAATAAGAATTCCCGCCTCTTGCACCTTCTATAGTTTCGGTTTCAGGGCAATTATTTTTCGTAAAATCATCTTTAACTTCTGCCATCATTGATGCGGTTTTAATTGCAGTACCTGATGGGGCATCTTTTTTCTGGTTGTGGTGAAGTTCAATGATTTCTGCGTTATCAAAATATTTTGCTGCCTGACGAGCAAACATCATCATCAAAACAGCTCCTGTTGAAAAATTTGGAGCAATAAGACAGCCTGTATTTTTTTCTTGTGATAATTTTTTTAAATATTCAATTTCTTCATCTTTTAAGCCTGTTGTACCTATGACTATTTTTATCCCGTTATTTAAACAAAATTTTGCATTTTCAAAAATAGATTTTGGCTGAGTAAAATCAACAAGAACATCAATATCTGTTACTCTTGCGGCATCTTCGATGTGGTGGTACATTTCAGAACTTGCAATATCAATTTTTGCAACCAATTCGGTATCAGGACAGTCCATAACAGCATTGACAACTTCCTGTCCCATTTTTCCTAAAGCTCCGCATACAGCTACTTTAATCATAACTTTTCTCCTTACTTTTCTTTAACTTTATCATAAAAATAAATTGTCTGTGTTAAAATATGATAGTTATCAGTAATAAGGAGAGAAAAAGATGGCAGACGCTAAAATTTTGGCTACAATTGAAAGAAGTGAAACAGAACAATTACAGATTTCAGTAAGCGAATACAAAGGAAGAAGTTACCTGAATATGAGAATATTTTATACAACCGATGACGGTGCAACATGGCTTCCGACAAAAAAGGGTGTAACTTTTGCTCCTGACCAGCTTGATTTGTTAGAAGAAGCTATTCAAGAAGCTCGTAAAGAATTTATGTCAGAAGCGTAACGCTTCACCTGACACAGCTTACAATCTTGTATGGGGGCGCTTTTACAGATTAATATAAAATTTATTATTATTTGTATTAGCGCTATGCAAGATTAATGCACTCGGGTAGATTGGTTTATTTACTTGATATTTTAAGTATTATCCCTCGCACCTGTTTTGCTTTTAAGGAGGTTTTTTGAGCAAATACGCATCAGCACTTGTTAATATAAAAGGCTTGGGGGTTAAGACATTCAGCTACTTAATCCCTGACGAGATGAAAGATAAAATCCAAATCGGGCAGGCTATACTTGTACCTTTTGGACGACAAGGACTGATTAATGCTTTTTGTGTAGGGTTTTCAGACTATTTGCCGGGGGATTTTAAGGTTAAAAAGATTAATAAAATCCTTGATGAAACCCCGCTTTTTTCAATAGAATACTTAAAACTTCTCGAGTGGGTTGCTAATTATTACTGCTGTGATTTGGTAACAGTTTTGAATGCCGCAATTCCTATGAAGTTGATTGAAAAAGCATCAAAAACAGAGCAATTAATTGAATTTGTAAAATATGACGGTGCAACAAAAAGACAAATTGAAGTTTTGCAATTGCTTGAAAAATCGGGTAAAATGCCGCTTATTTTGTTTGAAAAATATGCGAAAACAACAAGAGTGACAATAAAAAAACTTGAACAGGCAGGATGTGTAAAACTAATACAAGAAGAATTATACAGAAATCCGCTTGATGTTTTGAGAATTACAGAACGAGAAGCGTTATTTGAGCTTTCGGGAGATCAAAAGAAAGTTTACGAAGGAATTAAAAATAAAATAGATGCTCCTAATGAAATATTACTTCATGGGGTTACTGCATCCGGAAAAACAGAGGTTTATTTCAAACTTATAGATGATACAATAAAATCAGGAAAAAATGTTCTTTTCTTAGCTCCTGAAATTGCGCTTGCATCACAGTTAACAAAACGTCTGGCAAAAAAATTCGGAACTGAAGATGTTGCAATTTGGCACAGCAGTATTTCAGATGGTGAAAGATACGACGTTTGGCAAAAACTTTATAAAGACGAAATAAAAATTCTTGCAGGTGCGCGCTCAGCTGTTTTTGCTCCTTTAAAAAATATAGGCTTGATAATTATTGATGAAGAACATGAAGGAGCTTACAAACAGACAACACCGGCACCGAGATATGATGCACGTACGGTTGCCCGTAAATTGTCCGAATACCACAATTGTCCGCTGCTTTTGGGCTCTGCAACCCCTGACATTTCAACGTATTATAGGGCGGTAAATTCAGGTAATCTGTTTGAGCTGAAAAAAAGATATAACGATGCAAAAGTTCCGCCTGTAACTGTTATAAACATGCAGGATTACGGGCGTGCGGCTTATAGAAATGTTCTTTCAATGCCTTTGCAGACAGAAATTAGAGAAACTCTTGAAAAAGGTCAACAAGTAATTCTTTTGATAAATAGACGCGGCTTTTCTACGTTCACCCAATGTCAGGCGTGCGGACATGTTATTCAGTGTCCGAATTGTGCAATTCCTATGATATGGCATTCAAAAGATCAAATGCTTAAATGCCATTACTGCAATCATGCGGAATATTTTCCCGACGTCTGTCCCGAATGCGGTTCTGACGCATTTAAAAACAGCGGAACAGGAACACAAAAAATTGAACAATATGTTAAAGAACTTTTTCCTGAAAATAATGTTGAACGTATAGACAGCGATATTCTTGTGAGAAAGGGTGAACATATAAGACTTTTGGAAAAATTCCAAAGAGGCGATATTGATATCTTGGTTGGAACACAGATGATTGCAAAAGGCTTGGATAATCCTAATGTTACTCTTGTAGGTGTAATCTCTGCTGATGCAAGTTTTAATCTGCCTGATTTTAGAGCATCGGAACGGGGCTTTCAGCTTCTTACACAAGTCGCAGGGCGTGCAGGGCGCGGAGAATTTGCCGGAAAAGTGCTTTTTCAAACTTATAATCCTGATTTTTATGCCTTGGAAAGTGCTAAATCTCAAAATTACGGAGAATTTTATGCAACTGAAATCGCTGCACGTGCAGAATTTGATTACCCGCCATTTAGTCAGATGATTAGGCTTATTATAAGTTCTGAAAATAATTTCAGAGCTGAAAAGTCAGCACAAGAAATTGCACTCAGAATGTGTATGATGATTGAAAAATACGGGATTTCCGAACGCCTTGAGGTTTTGGGCCCAACACCATGTGTAATTGAGCGGATTAACGGGTATTACAGATTTCAGATTATTATTAAAAATAAACTTGAAGAAAAAGGTCACAACTTTATATCAAGCTTTTTGAATAAAATCATTATGCCAAAAGATATTAAATTAGCTATTGATGTTGATCCTTTAGATATTTTATAAATTCTTTTGTTTTTTCCCGAATTTCTTTGTCTACGGCAAAAATTTCATCAATTGTCGGATTTTTAATAACTTTATGTTCATCACACATTTTCTTTGTTATTTCATAAATATCATAAAGTTTTATTTTCCCGTCAAGAAATGCAAATACTGCTTCTTCGTTAGCTGCGTTCAAACAAACAGTTGCAGTGCCGCCTAATTTACCCATTTCATAAGCAAGTTTAACTGTCGGAAATTTCTCGTAATCAGGTTTTTCAAAATCCAATCTTGCAATATCTGCAAAACTGAAACTTTTAGATTTAATGCCTTCAAAACGTTCAGGGTAAGTAATTGCATATTGAATAGGAATATGCATACTTGGTAATCCTATTTGTGCAATTATACTACCATCAACGTATTCAATTGCCGAGTGCACAATACTTTGAGGGTGCACAACGACATCTATTTTATCGTAATCAAAGCCGAATAAATGGTGAGCTTCAATAATTTCTAAACCTTTATTCATTAAAGTTGCACTGTCGACTGTAATTTTTTTTCCCATATTCCAACGCGGATGCGCAAGTGCCTGTTCGACGGTTGCACTTTTCATGTCGTCAATCGATTTATGAAGAAAAGGACCGCCTGATGCCGTAATTATCAATTTGTCAACCTGTGTAATATCTTTTATACACTGGTGGATTGCACAGTGCTCACTGTCTACGGGAATTATGTTTACCCCGTATTTTTTTGCTTCCGCCATTACTATATCACCTGCCATTACTAGAGTTTCTTTGTTGGCAAGGGCAATATCAATCCCGTTTCTTATAGCGGTTAATGTCGGACGAAGTCCAATTTTGCCGGAACAGGCAACAAGTATAATATCGTTTTCTTTATCTGAGCAAATTTTTTCTAAACCTTCTTCTCCCTGATAAACTTTTGCGTTATGAGATCCTGAAACAAGTTCAGGATGACAGGAAATTGAAATATATTTAGGTTTAAACTTTTTTGCTTGTTTTTGCAAAAGATCTTTATTGTGACCGCCTGCAAGAGCTATAATTTCAAATTTATCCTGTAATTTTTCAATAACTTCTAATGCTTGAGTTCCGATTGAACCTGTGGAACCGATAATACTTATTTTTCTCTTCTTATTTTCCATAGTTTTATTATATAATAAAAAAGCGGGATTTTAATTCCCGCTTTTTTCTATTTTTTTACTGTTTCATCAACTTGTTCTTTTATTGAGCTGCTTGAATTTACGTAATTCGTAACCTGTTTTAATGCAGGTTTCATTGCGTTAACTGTTGAGTTTCCGCCTAAACAGCCGCCTGTACAAGCCATTACTTCAATAAGGTTGCCTAAATCACACATTCCGTTTTTAGCGTATTTTTTCAAATCTCTTACGGTTTGTTTTGTTAACCCGTCAATTACAACAGGATGTGCAGGAATTTCTTCAGGGAGTAATGTTTGAACAGCTTTTGCAACCCCGCCTGTTACGCAGTAATTTCTGCTTTCTGCCGATGCTTCCGTTTTAAATTCACTTTCTCCGCACTCTGCAACTTGAATATTCAATGCAATCATCCATGCGCCGATTTCTTCATAATTAAGAACATAATCTACATTCGGATTGTTTAATGCCTCACGTTTTTTCGCAACACATGGGCTAAAGAATACTGTAACAGCATCCGAATTTTCACGTTTTACAATCTCTGCTGTATAGTACATTGGAGTTTTTGTATCGGAGCGGAATGGTTTCATTTCCGGAATATGCTTATCTACAAGTTCATTGTAACCTGCACAGCATGATGTTGTCATAAATTCAGCACCGTGTTCAAGTCTTTCGGTAAATTCAGCCGCTTCTGTTTTTGTTGTAACATCAGCACCTTGAGCAACTTCATAAACTTCCGAGAAGCCTAATTTCAGAATGGCTTCTTTTAGTTGTTTCGGAGTGCATGGAAGCTGACCAAACATTGCAGGAGCAACCATTGCGATTGTCTTTTTACCTGATTTTATTGCTTTTAATACATCAATAATCTGGCTTTTTTCATGAACAGCTCCAAAAGGACAGGCTGATGCACATTTTCCGCATGAAATGCATTTTTCAAAGTCAATTCTTGCATGTCCTTCTTCATCTTTGGCAATTGCTCCGACAGGGCAGGCACTTTCGCAAGGTACTATTATTTTTTGGATTGCCTGATAAGGACAAACTTGAGCACACATTCCGCAGTTTTTGCATTTTGCAGGGTCAATTACTGATTTCCCGTTCTGAATTGAAATTGCGCCAAATTTACAGGTGTTCACACAAGGTCTTGCAACACAGCCCTGACAAAGATCAGTTACATAAATTCTTGAAGGTACACATCCCTTGCAAGCTGTTGTAAGAACCGTTAAAGGATGTTCATCAGGAGTTTTTCTTTCTTTAGCTTTAGCAGCAAGTTCAGAAAGAAGCGTGCTGTCGTCAGTTTCTTCAATTGAAAAACCTAAACCAGCGATTGCTCTGTCTCTTAAGATTGCTCTTTCTTTAAAAATACAGCATCTGTAAGGAACTTCACTTCCTTTCGGACGCATGTCATAAGGAATAAGTCTTGTATTTTCTTCAAAGTTATCGCTTAAGAAAGATTTTATAAGTCTTACTAAAATTTCCCTTTTTAAATGTGATGTTTGTTTGGGAGTGCCGGTGTTCATTGCCATTTTTCTACCTCTTTACCATACTTCTTATAATTATATATTATGGCATGAACATAAAATTTTTCCAAATTCATGTAAAACAAAAATCTTGAAGTAATAAAAAAGAGGTCAATTGTGACCTCTTTAATTTACTTATTCAATTTTTCATCAATTGCTTTTAAAACTTTTTCAACAGTTGCTTCTTTGATTACTTCATCATCCACTTTTACGTAAGGTGCTTTTGAAAATTCCCAATCAATTGAGCATAAACCTAAACAGGGAACGCCTGAGACTTCAACTTTTTCACCATACTTTTTAGGCACAGTTTCAATTAATTCCTGTAAATTAGATGATCCCATAACGAAACAAGTTGTTCCTAAACATACTTTAACACTAATTTTTTTGTCCATCTTTAACCCTTTCTTATACGCTATTGCCAATTTTACATGTATTGAATATTTATTCTTTTAAAATATTTATCCTGAAGCACGCTTGCCATTTTTTTTATGATATTTTTTCTGATTTCAATTTCTATAGGCAATGCGGGATCGTAATGTGCCTGATTTAGTTTTGCACCCACCATAAAGGTTATGCAGTCACTATCTAATAAAAATTTTACCAGCTTTCCTGCCGCATTGTCAATATCAGGCGTATTATTTTCAAGATACTCAAGAGTTTTTGTCAGTGTCAATATTCCTTCGGTTACCAAATCGACGCCATCCATGTATGAGCAGGCGGGAAGCTTGCCGATACTGATTGTTGTGTCCATTGTAATCGGTCTGTTAAGTTCTCTTGATATTAAGTTGGCTGTTGTTCCGCCGCAAATTGCTTTTTTACCCTGAAATTTATCAAATATTTTAGCATATTCCGCATCTTTTTCCTGATGATACGGAGGTCCTGTAAAAATTAGAGCTTCACGCGGTTCTCTAAAATACAAAACACATGCGGATATATCATCTTTAGGAAGTCTGTCAGTTTCGATATTTCTTGCCTGATTAACGATGTATTGTGAAAGTTCGGTACTTGAGATATCAGGATGGTCTTTAAGTTTGTCTAAAACTATATTTATTAATCCTTCACGTCTGAGCCCGAGTTTTAATTTGCCTCCGCCAAGACCTGATTGTGTTACACCGTCAGAACAAAAGATTAGTCTGTCGCCGAGTCTTAGATTAATTTTGTATACTTTAAGGCATCTGTTTTTAAATGTCTTAGAGGGAATTGATTTGAACTCGGGTTTCATAACTTCATTTTCTCTAATCCATATAAATTCCGGATTTCCTTCTTCAACTATTTTAGCGTTACCGTCATCATCGACTTCTATTCCGGAGAAAGTAGAATAGCTTATCCTCCTAACCTGACATACAGGTAAGGAATTCATAATAATTTCTGCTGCTTTGCTGATAGGAATTTGGTCGCCTTCAATGAATCTTAAAAGCATTGTTGCGGTCATACAAGATAAAATATTGGCTTTAATGCCGCTTCCGAGCCCGTCGGAGAGCACAGCAATAAGCTTCGCTTCATCGGGGTATCTTTTGGAAATAAAATAATCCCCGTAAGCATTTTGATTATATTTTTTCATCTGACTGCAATCAATATCGATAAACATAATAAACAGCCTGGCGTCTAAGCATCTTGGAATTTAAAGTTTTAACTCCGCTGCTTTAGTTTTTATCTTTTTAGCTGTCTTCTTCCTCCTTTTCATAATCTTCTGCAATCGAACTCAATAATGTTTCTGTTTCAACCATGTGTTCTCCGAGAAGGCAGGCGATTTCTTGAACTATTGAAATATTTTTTGATATAACTTCATGTGCTTTTTGTGAAATTTTTTCTCTATTTGTTTCAGATGAAGTTACATCTGTGATTACGGCACCGACAATCTCGTTTTCTTCAATTGTGAATGCAGATATATCATAGAGTCTGTTTTTAACATGGTAACGTTCTTTATGAATATCTTTTCCTGTTTTTAAAATTGTTTTAAAAATATCCGCAAAGTCTACAATTCTGTCTATTGCAGCTCCTGCAAGACCGTCAGGGCGATTTTTAAAGACTTCGTACATATCGCCGGTGAACATTTTCATAAAGCTATCATTAGCTTCAAGAATATTCATATTGTTATCGACCATTACAACGGCAGCAGGCATACATCTTATCATTGCGGCAGCTTTTCTTACGGCAATTTTTCTCATATAAGATACGCACATTGAAGGTTCTGCATCTCCTTCAAGCAAGGCTTTTGCGAGGTCTCGACAGGTCGCATAACCGCATCCGCCGCAGTTAAGTTCATCATCAACAGTATGTTTCCCTATTCGTTTAAGTGTTGCAAGAATATCTTCAAGAGGGTAATCTCTTGTGACAACTTTGCACGATTTCATATTATAATCAACTACGGTTGAAGCTTTTTTAGGGATATATTCCCTGTTTTTAACTTTCGACAAAACATCAGATACAATAGATAAACTTGCTTTATTCGTGGAAATACAAGGCCCGTTTATGCATCCGCCTTCGCATGCAAGAGCTTCTACAAAAATTGTTTTATCTATTTTGTCAGGATTAAGGTTATTCAATGCTTTTTCAAAAGCATGAAGACCGCAGATGTCAATTAGTTGTATTCCATCTTTTACTCCAATTCTTTTTAATGTTTCATTCATTCCTCCGTCAACAGGGTAGAGTGAGCCTTCGAAAGCAGAATAAGGCACGAATTTATTTTCGTTATTGGAAATGATGGTAGTGATGTCCATTCCTTCATCGTGAATCCATATTTTTAATTCTTCAAACGTTAAAGCAACGTCAATTAAATCTGTGTATGAGGCTTCGTTTTTTTTGCCGATGCAAGGTCCTATAAAAACAATTGCAATGTCGTTTCCGTATTTTTCTTTAAGAATTTTTGCATGCGTCATTGCCGGAGAGCCGATAGGTGTTATGCATTTTATAAATTCGGGACGGTAATGCCTTATGTAGTCCACAATTACAGGACAAGCACTTGATATAAAAAGTCCTTTTTGCGAATTGTTTAAAATTTCCGCGGTTTTTATGGAAACTTCCTGTGCGCCGAGAGCTGTTTCAGACACTTCAGAAAAGCCTAATTTTTTAAGAATTGCAATCATTTTTTTAGGAGAATGTTCAAAAACACCGCTCCAGGAGGGAGCAAGTGATACAAAAACTTTTTTCTTTGCAAGAATTAAATTTTTAGCTTTTGCAATATCGCTTCTGACCCTTTTGGCATTTGAGGGGCAGGCTTTAACGCAATTCCCGCAGGCAATACATTTTTCGGGAATTACTGATGCATGTCCGTTTTCAATTTTAATTGCTTTTACGGGACATTCTCTTATACATTTATAGCAGTCATGACATTCATTGATTAATGTATAGACCGGATAATGATTATCCATTTTTTAAACTCCGTTATTAAGATGCTTTTTTATTTTTGGTTTATTAATTTAGTAAGAATTTCTTCAAGTTTTGCTTCATTAACACTGTTGTATTCCACGCCGTTAATTACGACATTTGGGCCTGCGGCACATTTGTTTTCACAGCGAGAACCTGCGAGATCTATATCAGCTTCTAAATCATGAGTTTTTATAAAAGCTTCAATAAACGCAAGGTTTTGTTGATTTCCACGTGCAAAACAAGAGCTTCCCATACATACAGTAATTTTTAATTTAGCCATTAATTAACTTCCTCGTATGTTTATATTTTACCTTATAAGTGCTTATAAATCAAGTATTTTTGAATATATTGTATTGATATTTTTCAAAAAATCTTCTTTGTTAAATATTTCATCAATTTCAACAGGTGTCAATAATTTTGTTACATCTTCATCGTTCAATAAATTAACTCTGAAATCCCCGTCATTTTCGAATGCATCAATAGCGTTACGCTGGACAAGGCGGTAAGATTCTTCTCTGGTTAAGCCTTTTTCAATAAGTTTTAAAAGCACTTTTTGTGAGAAAACTATTCCCCCGAATTTATCGGTATTTTTTAGCATATTTTTTTCGTGGACATTAAGATTTTGAACAATACTGTTAAATCTTGAAAGCATAAAGTCGACTAAAGTCAGGCTGTCCGGAAAGATTATTCTTTCTGCCGAACTGTGAGAAATATCGCGTTCGTGCCAAAGCGGTATGTTTTCTAATGCAACGATTGAATTGGCTCTTACGACCCGTGCAAGTCCGCAAAGGTTTTCTGACAACACGGGATTTTTCTTGTGAGGCATTGCGGATGAGCCTTTTTGTTTTTTACCGAAACCTTCTTCAACTTCTAATACTTCTGTTCTTTGAAGGTGTCTGATTTCTGTTGCAAACTGTTCGATTACGCTTGCAATAAGTGCAAGAGACTGCATAAAGTATGCGTGATAATCTCTTGCAATAATTTGTGTAGAAATTCTTGCAGGTCTTAATCCGAGATTTCTGCAGGTAATCTGTTCCACTTCAGGCGGAATGTTGCTGTAAGTTCCTACAGGGCCTGATATTTGTCCGACTCTAATCTCATCAAGTGCGTGAATAAAATTTGCTCTCTGGCGTTCAAGAATATCTATCCAACTGCAGATTTTAACTCCGAAAGTCATAACTTCCGCGTGAATACCGTGCGAACGTCCTATGCAAACCGTATTTCTGTGCTTATTTGCCAACTCTTTTAACGATTGAATTGTTTCGTCTAAATCCTTTATGATAATTTTGCCGCTGTCTTGAATTTGAAGTGCAAAAGCGGTATCAATTACATCAGAACTGGTCATACCTACGTGCATGTATTTCGCTAAATCGCCGAGACTTTCGTTGACGCAGGTTAAAAAAGCGATTACATCGTGTCTGACTTCTGCTTCGATTTCATCAATTCTTTTAAGGTCGAATTTTGCTTTCTTTTTTAATTCTTCAACATCATCTTTCGGAAAAGTTCCGAGTTCCGCGTAAGCCTCAGCAACAGCAATTTCTACATTAAGGTAATACCGGAATTTGGATTGCAAATCCCATATTTTTTTCATTTCTTCACGAGCATATCTTTCAATCATATTTTTATTTTATCATAAAACTTTACAAAAAAGGCAATTATTTTGCGAATAAATACTTTATATATATAAAGTATAGCAATGAGAGGATTACTATGGTCGACAGAATTGGTTATATTTCTAAAGAGCAATTTGAACAAAATAAAGAATTAAAAGCACAATACGGCTCTTATGAAAAATTTCAACTGGCTCAATTGAAAAAACAGTCAATTCATACTTTTGCGCAGACTAATCCTAATAAGTTTACATATAATCCTGCAGAAGCATTTTTTAATATGCGTATGGAGGCTTATGACAAACATAGCGCCCGATCAGAGGCTTTAATTGCGAATTATAAAGAGTTAGAAGCTCAATATGAGGCTTTGTTGAAACAGCAAAATTCGATTAATAACAGCTTAATGTCAAAATATCAGGTTTCGAATAAAAATGATTTGCTCAGCTCTATGACAGAAAAAAATTCATTATATGATCAGGGGCTTTATAACAAGACATCAAGTTCCGTTTCGGAAGCTTACACAAAATTTATTGCGGCATTGCAGACTGCTAACTATCAAACTCACAGAATAGTTTAAAAATCCGTAACATATTTGAGATTTCATGCTTGCATTTTTTCCTTTACTATATTATCATGCAGCTTGTAGAGTGCTTACGCCAATAATCACTCAACAAGAAAAGGAAATTAAAATGAATTTAAACAACAAACAAGAAATTATCAAAGAATACGGTAAAAATGAAAAAGATACCGGCTCTACAGCTGTTCAAGTTGCAATGATGAGCAAAAAGATTTCTGAACTTACCGAACACCTAAAATCTAATCAAAAAGATTTCGCTACAAAAAGAGGTCTTTTGATGATGGTAGGTAAAAGAAAAAGATTACTTTCTTATTTGAAATCTCAAAATCTTGATGAATACAGAGAATTAATCAAGAAATTGGGTATCAGAGGTTAATTTTTTAACTTATGATAAAAGTTTTAAAGGCTGTCTTTTGACGGCCTTTTTTAATATAATAAAATAAAATTTAAGAGGTTTCGAGCGAATGAAAACATTAAAATCAATGCGCCTGCATATCGGAGTTTTTGGGAAAACAAATGTAGGCAAATCATCTCTTTTAAACAGGATTGCCAATCAGGAAATTTCTATTGTGTCTGAGATTGCGGGAACAACTACAGATGTTGTTGAAAAGTCTATGGAACTTTTGCCTGTCGGCCCTGTAACTTTTCTTGATACGGCGGGGCTTGATGACAACACTGAACTTGGTGAAAAACGTGTTGAGAAAACAATGAAAGTTGTTAACCGCATTGATATTGCAGTGATTGTGTGTGATTTTAGCGGGCTCGGCTGTTGTGAGAAAGAACTTATAAATAAATTTGATGAGTTAAAAATACCTTATTTAATTGTTATAAATAAGTGCGATTCAGGCAGGTTAAGCAGTCAAGCAGAAGGGCAGTTGAGCGGTTTAAAATACATTTTTACTTCAGTGAAGGATGATAAAGATTTTGTTTTCAAGTTTAAGGATGCCCTTGTAAAACTTTTGCCTGATGATTTTGTGAATTCACCGAAAATAGTTGGGGATCTTGTACCGGCAGGCAGTACCGTAATCCTTGTTACTCCGATTGATAAAGAAGCTCCCAAAGGAAGACTTATTTTACCTCAGGTTCAAACGATAAGAGATTTGCTTGACAGTGGCTGCATGCCTTATGTTGTTAAGGAAACGGAGTTAAAACAGGCTTTAGCAAATTTAAAAACTCCGCCTTCTTTAGTAATTACAGACAGTCAGGCTTTTAAACAGGTCGCGGAAATTGTTCCTGAAGAAATTTCTTTAACATCTTTTTCGATTTTGTTTGCAAGACTTAAAGGTGATTTGGATACTTTTATTCAAGGTGCAAAAGCGATTGAAAATTTAAAAGACGGTGATATGGTCTTAATCCTTGAAAGTTGTACACATCACGCTATAGAGGATGATATTGGTAGAGTTAAAATACCGAATCTTTTAAGAAAAAAAACAGGCAAAAATCTTGTAATTCATAATTATGCAGGACACGATTTCCCTGATGTAAAAGATTACAAGCTGATAATTCATTGCGGAGCTTGTATGACGAACAGACGTGAAGTTTTGTCGCGTATTCTAATTGCAAATCAATCAGGCGTACCAATTACAAATTACGGTGTTGTAATCTCTTATTGTTTAGGAATTTTACCTCGTGCGGTTAAGATTTTTTCGTAAGTGATTTTTTGTAATAATTTAATGTATTCATAAACCAGTTCGCAAGATTTGTAGGATTTTCATCAGGGTTCATGTAAAAACCCTGAACTTTGTCTGTTTCGTCAAACTGCATATAAATATTTTCACGCTCAAACCTGTCTGATGTTTTCTTAAATCTGCTTTTGGGAAGTATAAAGAATTCATCGTAAGTCCCGTTTTTGACATAGTTAGCTTTTGAAGGATGCAAAGCACCTATTGTAAGAGTTTTGTTTTCAGGATATTTTTGTACATAACCCTTTATAATATTTACTGCATTTTTCAGGTTATCCTGTTGTTGTTTGAAATGGAAACCGTTAATATATTTTCCTAAGCTTGCATCTTCCACAAGACGCATTTGAAAATTAGGATTATAGTTATTTTCGCTCTTCGGATTGAAAGAAATTCTCATAATAATACCCCTTTTACACTAACTCTTTTTACTATAATATAATAATTCATTTTAAAAACTATTTAATTCCCTGAAATATTAATAAAATGTTACAAAAGTAGTAATTTTATTTACTCTAAAAAAATGATAAAAAATTTCATGTTTGGTTTTAATATATTAGTATGTATGATTACGAGCTCGAAACTGAAGATAAAGATTTAAAGAAAGTAGGACTTGAATTAATGTTCATGACGCCTGAGAAAGGTGCTGCAGATAATTGGGTTACTGCGGTTGAGCTTGCTAAAATGGTTGAGCTTCCTGTCGATATTGTAAAAAAGAAACTTGTTATTTTAAAAGATGCAGGAGTTGTAAGTGTAAAAGGTATTAACCCGAAATATTGGAAGTTTGATGATTACAGTTTTCAACGAATGGATGAAGATGACGACGTTTATAAACTTCTTTGCAGTTTTGATGATGTGGATTTTGATAAGTATTTTTCTTATTAAAATATTATTTGCCGATGCAGAAATGGTCGAATATATTGTTTAAAATATCGTCAGTAATTACTTCGCCTGTAATTTCATCTAAGAATAATAAAGCAGATTTCAGGTCAATTGAGATTAAGTCTTGCAATTCATGAATTTTTGCAGCGTCAAGAGCTTGATTTAAGCTTTCTCTGCATTTGATAAGACAATCCTGCTGACGGTTGTTTGTTATAAATTCTGTATCTTCTAAAGAAAAATTATAAGAAATCTCTTTGATTTTGCTTTTTAATTCATCAAGACCTTCTTTGGAAACGGTGGACAGATATAAACTATCAGAATTTCGGTTTTCAATAAGGTCACATTTATTTGCTATGATAATATGATTTTTATTTTTGACCAAGTCTAAAATTGCTCTGTCGTCCTCGTTCATTCCTTTAGATGCGTCATACAAAAATAATACGAGATCGGCTTCGTCTGCAGATTGTTTTGAGTATTCAATCCCGATTTCTTCAACTTTTCCGACTTCGTCATTATCGCGAATTCCTGCCGTATCAATCAGGGTAATTGCGACATCCCAGTCAAGAGTTTCTTTTAACACATCCCGTGTTGTGCCTGCAATATCTGTTACTATTGCACGTTCTACATTCAGAAGTGTGTTAAATAATGAAGATTTTCCGACGTTAGGTCTGCCCACGATTGCAATCTTAATCCCCTGGCGCATTATGTTGGAAGAATTTGCAGAGGATAATATTTTGTTTATTTTATCAAGTGCTTTTTCAAATTCCGAAATTATATAATCATATTCAGGCTCTGCGACGTCTTCGGGAAAATCAATTCCTGCAATAATTTTTGATAAAACATTAAATATATCGGTACGAATTTCTTTAATTTTTGTACTCAAAATTCCTGAAAGGTTTTTGGCGGATTGTTTTGCAAAATCTTTTGTTTTTGCATGAATTAAATCCGCAACGGCTTCTGCCTGTGACAAATCCATTTTTTTATTGAGAAATGCACGTTTTGTAAACTCTCCGCGTTCTGCCATACGTGCACCGTTTTTTAAAACGACATCAAGAATGTTTCTTACTACGTTAATTCCCCCGTGGCAGTGAATTTCAATCACATCTTCGCCTGTATAGCTGTGAGGATTTTTGAACGGTAGAAGAATAACTTCATCAATCTTTTTGTCCCCGTCAACAATCCAGCCGTGTGAAATTTTTCCCGCTTCAAGGTTATGTTTAGAATAAATTTTATCAATAATCTCAAAACTTTTATCTCCGGAAATTCGTATAACACCTACTCCGCCTGTTCCGATAGGTGTTGCAATAGCTGCTATTGTGTCAAATTCCTGTAAGATATTCATAGAAAAATTATACATCAAAAAAACGGACTTTTAAATAAAAGTCCGTTTCCCTAAAATTTATACGTACTGTTTTGCAATCTGCAGTGCAGCTGATGCAGCCATTCCGTAAGGCCCCATCATACTTAAAGCACCTGATGCAAGGTTTGCATAGTTCCCGAAAGTGCTGTTTCTTGATTGGTTTGCGGCATAAGCTCTGGCGTTATAGTTATTTCCTGATTCGCTGTTTTGTTGAGAAGCGTTTACATAGTTTAGGATATTAGAATTCATTTGATTTTGAATATCCTGCAGGAAACCGAGGTATGTGTATCTTTGTGCTAATTCATTGCTTATAAGTTCGTCGCGTTTTGACATTACATCCTGCGCGAGATTATTAATTGATTCTGCACGATTTTCTTCTATAGAATTGAGGTTATCCATAAACACCGAATTATCAAAGTTGCCAAAGCGCGATGCAACATCTGTTTTAAGGTTTTCAAGCATAGGTTCGTACATATTATTAATTATTTTTTGACCGTTTAATGTATAAGCTTCAAGCTGTGATTGAAGATTTTTTTTAGTATCTTCATCAAAGACATTCACTTTTGAAAGTGAGTCAGCAAAAGATTTTTGTGCATATTCATAAGCTCTTCTCTCATCATCAGACATATTATAATGCGTAGAAACAGAATTTCCTTTTTTGTTGGTTGTTGCTTTGTTCTGCCCGTTTATATATATATTTCCGGTTGAGTATGAAGGGTATTTTGACGATTTTCCCATTTTTGTTCCTTTCCGAACAAAAACTTAATGAATTTTTAAGGCGTTGATATAATATTATAACACGTGTTTTCGAAATCTGTAAAGTAATTTTTTGTTTGAGCTATAATTAGGTTATGGAAAATTTAGACAGAATAAATGAGCTTATAAATAATAAAAAATATACGGAAGCTAAAGAAGAATTAAAAGCTTTAATCACTGACGAAGAAAAAGATGCACAGGCACTAAAACTTTTGGGGCTTTGCCATATAAATCTTAATGAGTATAAAGAAGGTCAGGCTGTTTTTGAAACAGTTGTTAAATATATTGATGATGCAACCAGCTGGTTTTATCTGGCAAATTGTTATGATAATCAGGATGATTTTCTTCATGCAATATCTGCTTATTCGGAAGTTATAAGATTGAGAAGCAGCTATGTCGATGCATATAAAAATCTTGCTGTTGTGTTTGTAAAAAATAAAGAACCGCAAAAAGCTGTTGATACGGTTATAAAAGCTCTTGATTATGTAAAAGACGATTATACGATATATTACATTGCCGGAACTGCATCTATGGCTTTGAAAAAGTTTGAGGAAGCTGTTGAATATTTGGAAAAAGCATTGGAATTAAATCCGGAACATTCACAACTTTATAATAATCTCGGAACTTGTTATGTTACTGTCGGCAACCTTGATAAAGCTTATGAAAATTTCATGAAAGCAAGCGAATATGACCCTGACAATTCGATAACTTATTTTAATATCGCGTCAATTCTGCAATTGCAAAATAAGCATAAAGAAGCTTGTGAATTTTTCAGAAAAGCATATATGATTGAACCTCAGGATAATTATCTTGTTGCACTTGCGTTATCAGAGGTTAAGTCAAATCAGCTTGAAGAAGCTATAAAACATTATAAACTGCTGGTTTCCCGCCATCCTGAAAAACCGAACTTTCAATATAATCTTGCCTGCTGCTATGATGCTGCCGGAGAATATCCGAGTGCAATCGCAATTCTTGCTCATCTTGTGCTTTTAAATCCAAAATCGGTTTCAATGCTGAGAAAACTTGCAAGTATTTATGTTAAGATACATCAGTTTGGAAATGCAAAAGCTCTATATGAAAAAATTCTTATTCAAGGTAATGTTTCATTTGAGATTTACTATGAATTTGCGCATCTTTGCGTAAAAACAGATGACATGGATAAAGCCGAAAAGATTTTGAAAAAAGTTGTTGAGCTTAATCCTGAATTTGCTCAGGCACATAAGGATTTGGGCGTATTGTATTTGAGTAAAAGATTATTTGATTATGCAGAGGATGAATTTAATAAGGCTTTGAAGCTTGCTCCTGATGAATTTGATATTCTTTTTGAATACGCAAATTATCTACATTCTACAACTAATTTTGAAAAGGCTGATGAATATTATCAAAAAGCACTTGAGGCAGAACCGCACAATGCTGAAGCTCTTGGTTTTTCAGCGTTAAATAAAATTCATTTAAAAGATTTGGATAAGGCTTACGAGCAAATTGAACATGCTCTTGAACACGCATCAAATAACGGTTTTATGCTATTTATTGCGGGCAAAATCAGATTTCTTCAACACAAATTTGAAGATGCAAAAATGTATCTTGTGAAATCCTACGAGCTTGAAAAGACTCATGATTGTGAAAATATGCTTGGTCTTTGTTACTTTGAATTAGGAAATTACGAGCAGGCAAATAATATTTTCAAGCATCTTCTCGAGCAAAATCCTTTGAATGTGAATCTTTTGTTGAGCAGTGCAAGATGTTATGAAAAATTAAATGATAAAGATGCAGCTCTTGCAGCATTGGATAAAGTGGTTGAAGCATTTCCCGAATGTGAAGAAGCACAGGAAATGATTAGAGCTATTTCATAATGTAACAGAATGTAAATATAAATTTTAAAATCCCTGAAATATGCTTATAATCCTTCCTAGGATAGGATAGGATAGGATAGGATGTGGACGTATCATTTTTTTTTATCTTCATGTTTTTATATAAACATAGGGAAAAATATAAGGAATGTCTATGTCTATTGATAAAATCGCATTTAATGCTGTTGAAACACCGTTACAACCGTTACATGTTCAGCAGGGAGTCAAAAAAGAAGAAACTCAAAAACAGCTTGAACCTGTTGATAAAGAAAAATCCAGTGCCGCAAAATATATGATTGGCGCAACTGCTTTGGCAACAGTAATAGGGCTTGGAATTGCGGGACGAAAAGGACATCTTGGCGAAGGCATACAAAAATTGTTGGGCGGGGCTAAAAAATCTGCAGATGACATTGCAGAAGCAGGAGAGAAAAAAGGCGGAGAAATTTTAGATGATATTTCGTCTAAAGGAAAAAGTGCATCCGATGATGTTAACACTAAATCAGGTGAAGAAATAGGCGGAGAAGTTCGTCCTAAAACTGAAGATATTCCTGATGCTCCTGCTAAATTTACAAACCCCGACGGAACATTAAAAAATGGAGCTGAGACTGTTGATATATTAAAAGATGGTAAAAAAGCCGGAATAGAAATAAAAGAATATAAAGATGGTGACTTGTTGTCAACGACTGTTAAATCTCTTGATGAAAGCGGTAATATAACAAAAATTGAAGAAAAATTTGCTGACGGCAGAACCACTTTATTGGAGAATCGACAATTTACACCAACAGCTGGGCGCGACCGTGAACCTAAACAGGCATGGTTTTATAAAGAGAAGTCAGCGGACGGCAAAGAAAAGAGTATGCGTTTAGTATTTGAAAAAGACGGTACATATACTACAAGTGCTATGGGCATGAGTCCTGAAGAAAAAAATATTATTCGAGCTAAACTTGAAGATATGGGCGTTATTTTGAGAAAAACTGATGAGCCAAGCCATGTGCTTAAAGGTTTGGAATTGATTAATGCTAACTTTGCGGCAATGGAAGGTAAGTCAGGAAAGGAAATGAATGAATTATTACTTTCTACCAAAAGAGAGATAATGCTTCTTGAAAAGCCTGAACAAAAAACAGAAGCATGTTTCAAATTACTAGAAAATATTAAAAAATATGCAAAACCCGACGACTGTGATTTTGTATTTAATCTTGAGTTTGAAAAAGGAAGAAATACTTTCTTTGCAAAAGAACTGGCAGGATTTGCAAAAGCAAATCCTGAATTTGAACAAAAAATAATTCGCGGTTTACTTGATTCCGATTGCGGTTGCGACGTGGAAGAAATGACAGCTATAAGAAGAATACTGTTTGAAAGCGGTTTGAAACCTAAAGGTTTTGTTGAAGGACGTGGTCGAGTTACATCGGATTGGGGATGTACTGAATATCATTCCCCTTCAGGCAGATGGTCTGGGTTCTATAAAGATAAAAATTTACCGAAATATAAATATTCAAATTTCGTATATGATATGTCAATGGGTGTAGAGCCTAAGCGGGCAGAAGCTCTTATTCGTGAAATTACCGAAAATGCTGAAGCTTATGAAAGCGGGCTTGGTGTTAAAGTTGAAAACCTTGTAGAAATGGTAAAATTTGCTTCAAAATTAAAATAAACTAAATAATCTCTATAAGATTTTTGTAATATATATGAAATAAAAATGAACAGAACAAAAAACCAACATTCGATGACTGTTGGTTTTTTGTTATTTAAAAATTTTTAATATCCCTTAAATCCCTTTAACGTTTTATATTAAGCCTAACACTTTTTTGTACCATGAGAAAGTCTCAAGCTCAAGACCGTTAAAAGTTGTTTTTAAACATTGATTTTTCAGATAATTTTCAAATTCATCATTGAATTTTGATTTAGACCTTTTTTCCTTTTTAGTTTTTGAAACCAACACTGTCATAGACCTACTCCTTTTTTGTTTCCATTAGTGACCCCATATATAATTCATGTTATGATTATAACATATGTTGACAAGTTTTACTAGTGGTGTAAAAATATCAGCGTATCAAAAATTGTGCTGTGTCTGTAAAATTTTGATGTAAATTTTTGTAAATAGTTTTGGATACAATATCGACATCTAAATAATAAATGTTGTATGCAAGTTTTTCAATTACCCGATCGGGTAATCTGAATATAATTTTTCATGATAAAATCTGTTTATGATTTTAATCGGTGAAAATATACATGTTATTTCGAAACAGGTTAGACAAGCCCTTGTTAATCGTGATGAAGATTTTATTGCAGAATTAATAAAAATGCAAAGTAATATGGATTTTATTGATTTAAATGTCGGACCTGCAAAAGCTGATATGGAAGGAGTTTTGCCGTGGCTAGCCGGTGTTGTGCAAAAAAATTCAAAGGTAAAAATATCTTTTGATACAACAAATTCAGATGAAATGGAAAAGGGGTTGGAAAATTTTGACGGTGAAACTTTTATAAACAGTACATCATTAGACGAACCGCGTTTAAGCAGAATGACTGATTTAGCTCTTGAATACGGAAGTAATCTTATTGCTTTAACTCTTTCAAAGGAAACAGGAATTCCAAAAACAGCCGATGGGCGTTTGGAGATTGCGTTTAATATTTACGAAAAATGTTTGGAAAAAGGTATTGAAAGTGAAAAATTATTTTTTGACCCTCTGGTTTTGCCTGTAAATGTTGAGCAGTCGCAAAGCTTAGAGTCGCTTAATACGATAAAGATGATTAAGGAAAGTTTTGACCCGCCTGTAAAAACTGTTGTGGGTCTTTCGAATATTTCCAATGGCTGTCCGAAAGAAATAAGACCGCTTATAAATCGTGTTTATGCTTCTCTTGCTTTTGGTGCAGGGCTTGATGCCGTGATAATTGATGCCAGAGATTTTGAACTTGTAAGAATATTAAAAATGCTTTCTCAAAATGTTCCGATATCAGATGTGGATAATTTATACGTAAAGCTTGCGCGAATGATTAGTGAGTTTGGCGAGTTTGATGAGGTTGAATTTGACAAAGAAAGTGAAGAACAGCTTAGAATTATAAAAACTGCCGGAATTTTACTTAATCGTGAAATATATTCTAACAGTTTTACACAAATATAATTTTTTGGTATAATATTGTTATCAAAAGAAAGATTAGGAGAGTGGCACTATAAATAAGAAATTATTAGTTTCGGCGTTATTAGTTTTCATGTTATCGGGAAATCAGGGTTTCAGTATGGTTCCCGAAGCAAATGCACTGTATCAGCAGGCTTGTTCTGCTGAATATAAAGAGGATTACCAGACTGCAGTAAGTAAATTATTGCAGGCTTTAAACCTTTCTGCAAATGATGTAATGATTTATACAAAACTTGCAGGCGTATACAGTGAAATGGGTGAATATGATAAAGCTCTTTCAGCTTATGCAAAAGTTGCGGAACTCAGACCTTCTGACGGTTATATTTATATAAGTATAGGCAGTATTTACGAAAATCAGGGTAAATATATTGATGCTCTTAAAGCTTATAACAAAGTTATGGAAATGTGCCCTGAATATCTTTATAACTACTTAAATATCGCAAATGTTCAATATCAGTTGCGAGATTACAAATCCTCAATTGAAAACTATAATAAATTTTTATCAACATATTCGCAGCACTGGGAAGCTAGAGAAAATCTTGCGGCTTCTTATATAAACAGCGGGAATTACGAAAATGCCGTTAATGAATATGAAAATCTTTACTCTCGAAATCCATCAGGTTTTAAAGATTTTGCAAGTTATGGTTTAGCTCTGTTTGAAGTAAAAAATTATCAGAAAGCTTCCGAATTTTTGGAACGAGCTGTTGATGCAGATCCCGAAAATACTTCGGCTCATATAAATCTTGCAATGTCATATCAGGAACTCGATAAAAATGATTTAGCTCTTGCGCAGTATGATGTTGTCTTCAGACAGCAGCCTTCACTTCATTCTATAAGGTTTGACTACGGTAATCTGCTTGCTGATATGGGACAGGATGAAGCTGCAATTGAGAATTATAAAATTTATATTCAGAATTATCCAAATGACCCGCGAGCTTATCAAAATATCGGCGTTGTGTATAAACGTATGAATAAGTTGGATGATACGATTGCAAACTACGAAAAGGCGCTTGCTTTGCAAAAAGATAAAAAAGATATTGTCTTGGAAGAAGATTTGGCAAAATGCTACCATCTGAAAAAAGACTATCCAAATGCTTTAAAATATTATGATGCAGTCCTTCTTGTAAAAAAGGATGATTATGATTTGCGTTACAATAAAGCACTTGTACTCCATTCCATGAAGAATTATAACGACGCGATTTCGGTCTATACGCAGCTTTTGACTGAAAAAGATAACAAAGATATTCAGACAAATTTAACATCTGCCCTTGTTTCTCTCGGAGATGAATATTTGCAAGCACATAATTATTCGCTTGCGACGGAAACTTTTACACGTGCAATTGAACGCGGGACAAAAGACAGTTATGCGTACTATGGTCTTGCAAAGTCATACAGAGCCTGCGGAATTGATGAAAAAGCTACAGAATATTACGAAAAAGCTATTTCTATGGAACCCGAAAAGATTGAATACAGCAATGAATTCGCGGAATTTATATCTGCAACCCAAAAAAATACGAACACAAAAACAGATGCTCAGCCTGCTGAAATAAAAGAAGTTAAGCTTTCAATGGATTCTGCTGAAAAAGTTGAAGCTGATGCGGCTCAGAATAACAAAGATTTAATTGCAATCGGGGATGAAAATTATAAAAAGAAAAATTATGATGTATCAATCCGCAATTATCAAGATGCTTTGAAAATTAATCCCTCAGACGAAGTTACGCTTTTAAAACTTGGTAATATTTATAAGATTAAAAATGACAACAAGAATGCAATTAATTTTTATAAAAAATCAATTGTTGTAAATCCGAATTATGTTGACGGCTGGTTTAATCTTGGCCTCGGCTATGCTTCTGATAATAACAACGGCAAGGCAAAAGAATGTTTCCACCATGTAATAACTTTAAATCCGAACTACAGTTATGCCTATTATGCTTTAGGAATAGCTTATGAGCAGGACGGTAATAAGAAAGAAGCCCTGAATAATTATAAAATTTTCTTAACTCAAACAAAAGATGAAAATTTAGCACAGGTTGTTCAGCAAAAAATCACGAAGTTAGAAAAATGAAGAAGTTAATATTAACCTTTCTTGTAATATTTTTGATGCTTACGACGACAGCCTGTGTACGTGACAGGGCTTCAATACTTTTTAACAAATATCCCATTACCGAAAAAAATATTTATGACAATTCAACTGTTTTTCAGGCTAATTCCAGAATATATTATTTAATTCTTATGCCTGAAAAAGTGGAATCCAGATATTTATATATTCAAATAATAAAAAAAGATAATAAATACGGTCAATTCGGCTATAATCTTGTTCAGACAAGAAATATAAGACTTAAAGATGAAGAAATTAATTATTTTACAGACTATTTTGTATTAAGTGAGAGCGGTTATTATTTTATGAGGGTTTATTCAAAGGACAATCCTCACAAAGTTCTTGCATCTGCCGAATTTTATGTTGCAAAATAGCATATTATAATTCTGTTAAGTCATTTTTAATCAGATTATAAAAATTTTCATCAATAGAATTTGCATCTGTGAAATTAACAACATACGGAAGATAACTGTTATCAAATCTTATTTTTAATTCAGGAATAATATTTTTATCTGATTTTACAAGAATATCCAAATCCGACAATTCACTAAAATCCCCTTTTACTCTTGAGCCGTAAGCATAAAATTTTGCGTCATAACTTTGCAAAATTTCTTTTATTATTTTAAATTCATTTTCGGTTATTCCTTTAATCATTGCGGAAGTTTTTCCTCAAGATTATTTGTCAAAATTTCTGTATCTTCAATAAATTGCGGTATTATTTCAATAAGTTTGCGAGATTTTTCCAAATTGTATTCGTGAGCAGTATTATTTCTTTTTTCGTAGTAATCGCGCCAATTTTCCCAATTCGGAATAAATTTATATCCCTGCATGAACCTGAATATATTATTAACAGTTAATTCTTCTTCAGATTTTCCATAAACTTTTTTTAGAACTCTTTTCATTAATTTTCTAGCAATTTCAAGAGTATATTCAAATCTTTTTATGCAAGAATCCTCAAGCATATCGGCAAAATCGCATGTACGATTTTTTTTAAGAGTTTCCATACTTGATTTTAAAGTTTGCAGAGCTGATTTTAAATTTGAAATATCAATTACCATAAAGAAATATTAGCATATTAAAATATCTATTGCAATGCCTGTGATATTTGTTTTAATATGTAACGAAATGTAAAGATGAGTTTAAAAGCACCTGAAACTCCCTTATACTGCCTCATAGGATAGGATAGGATAGGATGGATGCCCGAGTGTCAATAATTTTCAGGAAATACCGTTTATATACATGTGCAATTTATGAGATATTAAGAAAGGAGATTTGCTCATGGGATTTTTAAATATTAACGGCGTGTCAGGTATTAATTGTAACGATACAAAAACGCAAAAAACAGATGCTTTGGTGTATAAACCAAAACCAAATTCAATTATGACTGAACAAAAGCCTATAGGTGCTAACAATCAAACAATTAATGATAAGTATAAAGAGTTTGACAATGCGGTAAACAATTCTTTTTTGGGTACAAAATTTTTGGCAGAAAATGATTTACTAAAACAAGGTTATAAGAAATCAGCTATGATGGATATGAATGGCGGTATATATTATGAAAAAAATGGTGAAAGAGTAAGAGTTGTGAACAACAGATTGTTTGGTAATGGCAAATCTCTTACATATACAAATAAAAATATGTCCCATTTCGTTACATATGACGACAACGGAAAAGAAACAGGCGGTGTTGTTCAAGTTAAACAACAAGACGGTTCAATAAAGGTTTATAACTATGATGTTGATATAGAAGGCAATAAATTTATTAAATCAGTAAATATATCTCAGGATGATTATTTTGCTGACTATGAATAAATAAAAAAGCGGGATAAAACCCGCTTTTTTTATTCTTTATTATCTAACAGGCTTGTTTGCGAAACATTTTGTTCTGCTTCCTGCGCGTCCATTGCCGCAACATCCTTTTTAACCTGTTCATCCTCATCAGGATTTAAGATTTTGTTAACAGATACGACTGTGTCATTTTCTGTTAAGTTTTGAGCTCTTACTCCTGTTGCAGGACGTCCCTGACGTGAAATTGAACCTGCATTCAATCTTGTAACAACGCCGTTTGCAGTTACCATCATAATGTCGTCAGATTCTTTTACGATGGTCAATGCAACAAGTTTTGACGAAGTTGATTTGAATTTAGTCGCAATTAAACCTATTCCGCCTCTGTTTTGGCTTCTGAATTCAGATAGTTTAGTACGTTTGCCAAATCCGTCTGATGTTACAACAAGTAAATCTGCATCGTAATCACGAGGTACAATGTCACATCCTACGATTTCGTCGCCTGTGCGTAATTTCATAGAGGTTACGCCTCTTGCACTTCTGCCGAGCGGTCTTAAGTCTTCAATCGGGAAGCGAATTGCCATACCGCATGATGTACCAATGATAATTTCATCTCTTGATGTTGCAAGTTTAACCCAGTTTAACTCGTCCCCTTCTTCTAAACCGATTGCGATAATACCGTTTCTTCTGATATTTGAGAAGTTATCAAGTTCGATACGTTTGATGTAACCTTTTTTAGTAAGCATTATTAAGTTCAATTCATTTGAGAATTGGCTTACAGGTACAACTGCCGTAATTCTTTCATCCTGATCTATCGGAAGAACGTTAACGATAGGCAATCCTTTTGCTTGACGTCCGCCTTCCGGGAAGTCGTACACATTCAAGCTGTAAACTGTTCCTTTTGATGAGAAGAACAACACTTTATCATGCATCATTGCTGTGAAGAAGTGTTGAATATCATCATCTTCTTTTGTTTTAATACCTGATTTCCCGCGAGTTGCACGGTTTTGTCTTTCGAATGTATCTAAAGAAATACGTTTCAAATAGCCTTGATGTGTTATAAACACTGCCATAGGAGTATTTGGAGTTAAGTCTTCAATAGTCACTTCCCCTTGTTCAGGTAAAATTTGAGTTTTTCTGTCATCGCCGTATTTTTCTTTATCTTCAAGAAGTTCATTCTTAATTATATTAAGGATTTTTTGACGGCTTGCCAAGATATCTTCGTATTCTGCGATTTTTTTAACAAGTTCGTCGTATTCGGCCTTAACTTTATCCTGTTCCAAACCTGTTAATCTTCTTAATTGCATTTCTAGAATTGCATTGGACTGATCAACGTCAAGCCCGAAACGGCTCATTAAACCTGTTCTTGCTTCATCGGTTGTTTTTGATTTTTTGATAAGTTCAATAACTTCATCAATTGAACCTAGCGCAATAATCAAACCTGCTAAAATATGAGCTCTGATTTTAGCTTTTTTAAGGAAGAAGATTGTTCTTCTGGTAACAATTTCAACCCTGTGTTCAACGAATTCCGATAAAACTTCATATAAATTCATCAATCTCGGTTGTTTGCCGCATAATGCAAGCATGTTAACGCCGAAAGTTGTAGCAAGCTGCGTATATTTGAATAAATTATTTTTAACAACATCAGGTTTAGCGTCGCGTTTAAGTTCAATTACGATACGCATACCTTCTCTGTCTGATTCGTCGCGAATATCTGAAATTCCTGTAATTCTTTGATCTTTAACAAGTTCTGCAATTTTTTCGATTAATACAGCTTTGTTTACCTGATAAGGAATTTCTGTAATAACTATAGCTGTACGCGCCTGTCTTCCGCCGCCGCCTGCAATTTCTTCAAAGCCTGCAACAGCTTGCATTTTGATAGAGCCTCTGCCTGTTTCATAAGCCTGTTTGATATCGCTTAAGCCTATAATTGTAGCAGCTGTGGGAAAATCAGGGCCTTTAACATATTCCATTAATTCTGCAATTGTAATATTAGGATTGTCAATTAATGCGATAGTTCCGTCAACAATTTCCGAAAGGTTGTGAGGCGGAATATTAGTTGCCATACCAACAGCAATCCCTGAAACACCGTTTAGCAAAAGCATTGGAAGTCTGACAGGCAATACTGAAGGTTCTTGTAGCGAACCGTCGAAGTTTGGTTCAAATTCAACAGTTTCGCAATCAATATCAGCAAGCATTGATTGAGTAATTTTATGCATTCTAGCTTCTGTATAACGCATTGCAGCAGCACCGTCGCCGTCAACAGAACCAAAGTTTCCGTGACCGTCTACGGTTAAGTAGCGGGTAGAGAAGTCTTGAGCCATACGAACTAATGCTTCGTATACAGCTGTATCACCGTGCGGGTGGTATTTACCGAGAACTTCACCAACAATACGTGCACATTTCTTAAATGGTTTGTCAGGAGTCATTCCAAGTTCGTTCATTGCGTATAAAATACGTCTGTGAACAGGTTTCAAACCGTCACGGACATCAGGCAGTGCACGACCTACGATTACACTCATAGCATAATCGATATATGAACGTTTCATTTCTTCTCTAATATTTACAGGAACGATTTTTCCGTCCGCGAACATATTTTGTTGGTTACTCAATCTTTTATCCTCCAGTGTCTGTTTATTTAAATTATACTACAAACAAGTGTTTTATGGTAATTTTAAACTAATCTTTACAAAAAGAATATGAATGGAACGGTTATTGAGAGAACAAAAAGCAGGTATTCATATATTTGTTTTGCAAGCGGGAGTTTAGCGGTCTGAAGATTTTTAATTTTTTTTAATCTTAAGCAGTCAACAATAAATAATATAATTTCAACAATAAAGAAATTAGTTGTAAGGATTACAAAGACATTAAGCAGTATTATTACGGCAAAAGCCAAACCATAATCAGGGGGAGATGAATGCTGTAGTGCATAGTATAATTTTTCTGCAATTATTGTAATAACGCCTGCTGCTATGCATAATAAATAAAAAAGGCCTATTGTTTTTCCAAATTTAAAAGTTAAAGTGTTTTGAAACATATATGGAGTTTAACATTTTATTATAAATTAATCAACTTTATATTTGGGAGCTTCTTTGTTAACCATTTCCATATATTTTTTGTTATTTTTTTCGGCAAATTCTATTGCTGTCTTACGCGCGTTTTCAACTCCGCCAAGTTCTGTTGAGTAAAATCGTTTTGAATATAAAAACCTGTCAAGTCCTTTTGTTTTTGCAGGTTGATAAATCGCTGTGTTATATTCGTAGTATTCTTTATTTTCAGGGAAAGTTAAATATCCGACTATAGAAGCATCCGGATATACTAAAACTGATGCACCCTTTGTTTTTTCTTGAATTTCATGAGCATATTGTGCTGCTGCATCTGTTGGGTTTGTTAAATCAGGAAAATTTGTGATTTGGATTTTGGTGTGCCAATTCCCGATATTTTCATCTTTTAAAAGGTAGTCGTAATTTTTTGTTTTACTGTCAGGATTTGAAAGGTTGAATGTTTGTTTGTCGAATTTGATTTTGTTTTCCATAGCGTTCCCCATACTTTGTGTGAATATAAGTAAATTTAATAAAATTGCAAGAAGGTTAAAAAATATTTTCATCTGCTGCTCCTTTCTTTTAGAATTATTAATTGGTTGTGTGTTAAAATCTATTACCCGTTTTGTTAATTCGATTATTTGATATATAATGTATTTATCAATTTAGAGGGAGTAAAAATGCCATTTGAGTTTGAACGACAAAGTATTAAGGATGTTATCTTAGTAAAACCTAAAGTTTTTGGAGATAATCGCGGCTTTTTTGTGGAAAGCTACAAAAAATCAGATTTTTATGCAAATGGGATAGATGTTGAATTTAATCAGGATAATCATTCAAAATCAACAGCTCACGTATTAAGAGGTTTGCATTATCAGGCTGCACCTTACGGACAGGCAAAACTTGTAAGATGCGGGCGCGGTAGGATTTATGATGTTGCAGTTGATATCAGACCGAATTCCAAAACTTTCGGACAGTATGTAAAAGTTGAATTGTCGGAAGAAAATAAGCACATGTTATTTATTCCTGAAGGATTTGCGCACGGATTTGTGGTATTGTCTGATGAGGCAGAGCTTCTTTATAAAGCAAGTGGAGAGTACGCTCCTCAAGCTGACAGAGGTGTTTTGTGGTGTGACAAAGACATAAATATTGATTGGGAAATTGATTTTGAGCCGATTTTGTCAGAGAAAGATAAAGTTCAGCCGTTATTAAAAGACATAAATAAAGAGGAGTTAATATGAGAATTCTTGTAACTGGCGGTGCCGGTTTTATTGGAAGTTGTTTTGTCAGACATATGTTAAAAAATCATCCTGATTATAAAATTATAAATCTTGATGCTTTAACATATGCCGGTAATATTGAAAATCTTGATGATGTAAAAGATAATCCTAATTATACATTTGTTCACGGGAACATTTGTGATAAAAAACTTGTGCCTGAATTAGTTGAACAAGTTGATGCGGTTGTGAATTTTGCGGCAGAATCTCATGTGGATCGCTCAATTACAGGGCCTGAAATTTTTATTGAAACTAATGTAAAAGGAACTTTGAATTTATTGCAGGCGGCAAGACAATTTAAAACTCAAAGATATTTGCAGGTTTCAACTGATGAAGTTTATGGAACTCTAGGTAAAACAGGGTATTTTACAGAAACTACTCCTTTAGCTCCGAACAGCCCTTACTCAGCATCAAAGGCTTCTGCCGATATGCTTGTCAGAGCTTACCATGAAACTTATAATATGCCGGTGTTGACAACAAGATGTTCTAATAATTACGGCCCTTATCAGTATCCCGAAAAACTTATTCCTTTCTTTATTTCACAGCTTCTGAAAGGTGAAAAAGTTCCTGTATATGGTGACGGTATGAATGTTCGTGACTGGTTATATGTATATGATCATTGTGCAGCAATTGATACAGTATTGCATAAAGGTAGAGTCGGTGAAGTATATAACATTGGCGGACACAATGAAAAAACTAATATGGAAATTACGCATTTAATACTTGAAGCTATGGGCAAAGATGAAACTTCAATTAAATACGTTGATGACAGACTCGGACATGACAAACGTTATGCGATTTGTAACGACAAAATCCAATCCGAACTCGGCTGGAAACCGTCTTTAACCTTTGAGGAAGGTATTAAAATTACGATTGATTGGTATTTGAAAAATCAAGATTGGATGAATAACGTGGCGGTTAAGCAGCTAAGAAGCGGGGCAGCTAAGAGTGTATAAAAATTTAGATGTTTGGCATGATGCTATATTATTGATTCAAGATATATATAAAATCGCAGATTTGTTGCCTAAGTCTGAAGAATTTAATTTAAAAGCTCAAATGAAACGTGCAGTTGTTTCGGTTGCGTTAAATATAGCAGAAGGTAAGACAAGGAAATCTGCAAAAGAGTTTTCTCATTTTTTAAATATTTCTGTTGCTTCGTTAGCAGAAGTAGAAGCTTGTTTGTCTATATGTGAGGCTTTGAGCTTTATAGAATGTGATAATGGATTGCATGAAAAATGTAATGTTTTATCTTGTAGAATAAATGCTTTAAAAAATAAAATAGAAGGAAAGGTTAAATAACTTAGCTGCTAAGCTGCATTAAAATGCTTAGCTGCTAATTTACCGGAGGTAAATTGATATGAAAGTATTAGTGACAGGCGCAAAAGGGATGTTAGGACAGGACTTATGTCCGATATTGGAAGATGCAGGAGCTTTTGTTATCGAAACTGATGTTGACACATTAGATATTACAAATGCTGAGCAGGTAAAGCAGGTATTAACTGATATTAGACCGGATTTAGTTGTTCATTGTGCAGCTTATACGAATGTTGATAAAGCTGAAGAAGATTTGAAAACAGCAGAGTTAATAAATGTTACAGGAACTGAAAATATTGCAGAGGCTTGCGGAAAATTAGGTATTACTCTTGTGTATATTTCAACAGACTATGTATTTGACGGTACAAAAAATGAGCCTTACAAGCCTGATGATAGGCCAAATCCGATAAATAATTACGGGGCTACAAAATATGAGGGGGAAGAAGCTGTAAGAAGCCTTTGTGAAAAGTATTATATTGCTCGTACTTCTTGGCTTTATGGTCACCATGGAAAGAATTTTGTTGAAACAATGATAGGTCTTGCTGATAGAGAAGAAGTTAATGTTGTTGACGACCAAATGGGATGTCCGACTTGGACTGTTGAATTGGCAAACGGTATTTTGAAGCTTCTTTCAAAACCTTATGGGACTTACCATGTATGTGGTTCAGGCTCGACTACCTGGTATGGTTTTGCAAAAGAAATTTTTGCTCAAGCAGGACTGGAAGTTAATTTGAAACCTTGTACGACTGATAAATTCCCGCGTCCGGCTAAACGCCCTTCTTATAGCGTTATGGATAACGATAAAATTTGTAGAAACTGGCAAGCTGCATTGAAAGATTATATTGAATTAAGAAACGTATAATTTTTTAAATAACCATCCTTCATAAAGTAGGAGTTACGAATTGACGAAGGAATAAAAACTTGCCTCACCTTGTTAATGGAGGAGTTACGAAGTGACGGAGTAATAAAAACTTGCCTCCCTTTGTTAAGGGAGGTGGCACGAAGTGACGGAGGGATATTTAAACATAATGAAACATAATAAAATTCTAACGCCTTATGCAAAAGAATTGAGAAAAAATATGACTAAACAAGAACGCCACCTTTGGTATGATTTTTTAAGAAATTATCCCGTAAGATTTTTACGTCAAAAAGTTATAGAACATTATATTGTTGATTTTTATTGCAGTAAAGCAAATCTTGTAATTGAAATTGACGGCGGTCAGCACTATCAAGATGAAAATATTATTTCTGATGAATTAAGGACTAAAACATTTGAAAAATATAATTTAAAAGTGATACGATTTACTAATATTGACATTGATAAAAATTTTGAAGGGGTATGCAATACAATAGATAATATCGTACGTGAATCCCTCCCCCGCTAACGCGGTCCCCCTCCCTTTAACAAGGGAGGCAGAATTATACGATTTAAATCCATCTATTTTCCCCGCTAACGTGGTCCCCCTCCCTTTAACAAGGGAAGCTAATTGTTTTTTCGGAATTTGAGTTTATATCCTAGAATTTCAAGGATTTTTTGGACATCATTAAATCTTATTTTTCCTGTCAAAAGTTGTTTAGAAATAGTTTTTACAGATATTTTTCTGTTATCTTGTTTAATTTTTTCAACTATTTCTTCCAAAGTAATATTATTATCTTTTAGCAATTTAATTATTTTATGTTCGATATCCATAGTTTGTAATTTATAAGTGTTACTATTTAACTTATAACATGATTTAACTTATAAGTCAACAAATATATACTTATAAATTATGGACAAAGAAGAATTATTAAAAAGATTTGGTAAAAACGTTAAAATTGAAAGAATAAAGAAAGATTTAACAAGAGAGCAACTTGCTGAAATTATGAATGTTTCTGTAAATTATTTGTCTAATGTTGAAAATGGCAAAGCGAACATGTCTTTAGCTAAGGTTTTGGAATTGGCTGAGTATTTAAAGACTGATATTGAAAATCTTTTAAATTTTAAGTAGAATACTTAAAAAACGAGGTATTTATGAAAGGTATTGTATTAGCAGGCGGTGCAGGCACAAGATTACATCCAAGTACAATTGCTGTATCAAAACAGTTATTGCCGATTTATGATAAACCGATGATTTATCATCCTATTTCGGTTTTGATGCTTGCAGGTATCAGAGATATTCTTATTATCTCCACCCCTGTTGATTTGCCGAATTTTAAAAGACTTTTAGGTGACGGAAGTCAATTTGGAGTTAAATTTTCCTATAAAGAACAGCCGTCGCCTGACGGGCTTGCTCAAGCTTTTATTCTAGGTGAAGAATTTATCGGAGATGATTGCGTAGCTTTAATTCTTGGCGATAATATTTTTTATGGCGGCGGGTTTTCGGGGAAATTAAAACGTGTTGTATCTGATGTTACAAATAATGGCGGTGCAACGGTGTTTGGGTATCCTGTTAAAGATCCGCAAAGGTTTGGTGTTGTGGAATTTGAAAATCCCTCCCCCGCTAACGCGGTCCCCCTCCCTTTAACAAGGGAGGCAAAACTACATGATCTAAAACAATCTATTTCCCCTGCTGACGCGGACTGCCAACCTTTAACAAGGGAGGCAAAACTACATGATTTAAAACAATCTATCTCCACTGCTAACGTGGATTCCCAACCTTTAACAAGGGTAGGAAAATTGCGGGTTTTATCTATTGAGGAAAAACCGCAAAATCCAAAATCTAATTACGCGGTTACGGGTTTGTATTTCTATGATAACAGGGTTGTTGAATTCGCGAAAAATTTGGAACCTTCTGCACGCGGAGAGTTAGAAATCACTGATTTGAACAAAATCTACCTTCAAAATGAAAATTTGAATGTTGAATTATTAGGTCGCGGTTTTGCATGGCTTGATACCGGGACACATCATTCACTTTTGCAGGCGGGACAGTTTGTTCAAACAGTTGAAGAAAATCAGGGAATAAAAATTGCTTGCCTTGAGGAGGTCGCATATAGAATGGGGTTTGTGACAAAAGAAGAGTTACAAAAAACAATAGAAAAATATAGCAATAACGAATATTTTAATTACGTAAGAAATATGCTTAATAAGTTGTAAGATTTTTTATTTTCCCATATAATTACGGTGTAGATTTAGGGTAATAATAAAGCTGAAACGGGAGTGTAACTACTTGCAATAGCGCGGAAAGTTTCACAGAACCTGTGAAGGAGGGTGAAGAATGAATATTGAGAATATAAAAAAAGTTGATCCTGTAGTTGCAGAACAGATTGAAAAAGAGTTTGAAAGACAGCAAAACACTATAGAGCTTATTGCAAGTGAAAATATTACGTCAGAAGCTGTAATGGAAGCTTGCGGCAGTGTTTTGACAAACAAATATGCAGAAGGTAAACCTCATAAACGTTTTTATAACGGTTGTGAGCATGTTGACGTTATTGAAGAAGTTGCGCAGAAAAGAGCATGTGAACTTTTTAAAATGGATCACGCCAATGTTCAGCCGCATAGCGGTGCTCAGGCTAATATGGCTGTGTTTATGGCTGTTTTAAAACCCGGTGATAAAGTGCTGGGTATGGATTTATCAAACGGAGGTCACCTTTCTCACGGTTCGCCTGTTAACTTTTCAGGATTGTATTTTGATGTAAAAAGTTACGGTGTTGACGAAAACGGAAATATTGATTATGAAAATGTTCGTCAGATGGCGCATGAACATAAACCCAAATTAATTATTTGCGGGGCAAGTAATTATTCAAAAATTATTGACTTTAAAAAGTTCAGAGAAATTGCAGATGAAGTAGGTGCATATTTATTGGCTGATATTGCGCATATTGCAGGGCTTGTTGCAGCAGGGCTGCATCCATCGCCTGCGGGGTATGCACAGTTTGTAACCACAACAACTCATAAGTCTTTAAGAGGGCCGAGAGGCGGAATTACAATGTGTGATGCTGAGTTCGCTCAAATTATTGACAAAGCGATATTTCCGGGAATGCAAGGTGGACCACTCGAACACATAATTGCCGGAAAAGCTGTAGCACTTTTGGAAGCCTCTAAACCTGAATTTAAAGCTTATGCCGAACAAATTCTTAAAAACGCAAAAGCCCTTGCACAAGGTTTAATGGATGAAGGCATGGATATTGTGGGTGGTATGACTGAAAACCATTTAATGACTTTGGATTTAAGAAGAACAGGTAAAACAGGAAAGGATATGGCAAATGTTCTTGAATGTGTCGGAATTACAGCAAACAAAAATACTGTTCCGAATGACCCTCAAAGCCCTTTTGTTACAAGCGGTATAAGATTGGGTGTGCCTGCAGTAACAACAAGAGGTTTTAAAGAAGAAGATATGACAGAAGTTGCAAAAATTATTGCATCTGCAATATTTTCGTCAGATAATGAATTGGGATTACAAAATTTGAGAGAACGCTCTCTTAAATTGTGTAAAAAATACCCGATTTACAATGGTGAAAAGTAGTAAATTCACCAAACTGCCTGCTAAGGTGATAAAAAAAGGATAGAAAATGTTAATTAAATTGACGCACGCTCACGTAATCGGAACTGTAATAGCATATTTAATCGGGGTATGTCTTGTGCCTCTTGTTATAAGTTTTTCAAAAAAAGAAGGACTTGTTGATGTTCCTAACGAGAGAAAAATTCATACCAAGCCGATATCGCGTATAGGCGGTGTTGCGATTTGGGCAAGTACAATGCTTACATTTTTATGCCTTGTATTTATGAGTTACTATCCTTATGGCAGTTTGCTTTCGGGAATTCTTCTCGGCGGTTCTTTAATGTTTTTATTAGGGCTTGTTGATGATATTTACAACCTTGATGCTAAATTTAAATTATTTTTACAGATTGCAATAGCTACACTTGTATACTTGTTGGGCGTGCAGATTAATAATATTCCCTTCATAGGTAATATCGGAATATTTTCTTATCCGATAACTTTGCTATGGATAGTCGGGATTTCTAATGCGTTTAATTTTATTGACGGGGTTGACGGTCTGGCAGGTTCTGTTGTGACGGTTAATGCTGTAACTCTTGCAATTATTGCAGTTGCAATGACTCCTTCAAATCCTATCAGTGCACTTATCGGGTTTATTCTTGCAGGTTCTATGCTTGCGTTTTTAACATATAATTTTAATCCGGCTAAAATATTTATGGGTGATAGCGGAGCGCTGTTTTCAGGCTTTTTGCTCGCAGCGATATCTATTACGGGTGTTATGAAAGCTGCAACTCTTGCAATTTTGCTGCCGTTTATAGTTCTTGCCGTACCTATTATGGATATTACTTTTTCTTCGTTGAGAAGAATTGCAAAGGGTAAATCTCCGTTTGTTGCAGATGCCGAACATATTCACCATAAACTTTTGCATGCAGGATTTTCACAGAAAAAAACAGTAATGATTTTGACATCAGTAGCAATTATTGCAGGAGCTCTTGCATCTTTGTTTATGGGTTCTGCGACTATAAAGCACTATTTTGTATATATTCTATGTATTGTAGTTATAATGTTGTTACTAAACTTAATTAAAGTATTGACAAAAAAGTAATTGTGTGTTATTCTGCCCAGTGGATTTAATTACTCAGTTTTGAGCGATGTCGTTTTCACGGGATAAGAGTTCAAAATATTTAAGTGTAAATCTGCCATAATGTATTCTCGCGTTTGAGTATAAGAAAACTCAACGGGATTGGTGAATACTATACGTGTATTAGTTAAGTAAAGGTTTATTAGCTATGACAGTAAGTGCAGTAGGACAAAATGAAAATTCAAAACTTTTTACGGTTGTAAAATCGACAGCTGTTGGTATGGCTGGCGGATATGCTCTAAAATATCTTTATCCGATACAAAAACAGGAAGATAATATTAGCAGACGCTCTATGCTGAATTATTGCCGTAAAGTTACAAATAGGGCTAAAGCTGATGATTTCAGAGGCAACGGTGTTAAATCAAAAGCTCAGGATCTTTTTATCAAAATGATAGATTCACATGACAAAGATGCTTTTACAAGTAAAAGTATTTCTGCTAAGGTTAAGGCTCTTGGCGGAGAGAATTCTGTTGCGGGTAAAGAGTTTCGTGGAATTATAAGAAATGTTGATGAAATGTCTAAGAGCTTAACAAGACGTTTTACAACCGCATACCATGTTATGCTTAAAATAAAACGACCGGCTGTTCCGTTTCTTGTTGCAGGGGCAGGGGTAGGCTTTTTAACAGGATTTGCGCACAATGTCATGAAAACTGACTTTGATGCATAATTTTTATATTTTTTCACCAAAAAATATAGGCTGAATTATAAAAATTCAGCCGTTTTTTTTGCGATGCACAAGTAGATATTTGTGTTTTATAAAAATTTTGCGCATATTTTATTCGTTTAAATTATTTCTCCTTGCAAATACCATGTTTTTGCGCCTGTAATTTTTACGTTTACAAATTCTCCTGTTAAATCTTTGTCGCAAGCGATATGAACTGTTTTAAAATTTCTTGTTTTGCCTGTGTTAATTTTTTTGCCTTTGTGCTCGTAGAAACTTTCAACAAGAACTTCCATTTCGCGATCGACGTATTTAAGGTTTGATTTTAGGCAGTTTTCCTGAATTTTTTTGTTTAAACGCTGAAATCTTTCGTCTTTAACATCTTCGGAAATAAATTTATCAACCCACTTTGCTGCAACTGTTTTTTCACGCGGAGAGTATGCCGCAACGTTGCAGTAATCAAGTTCAAATTCATCAATTGCCGTAAGCGTTTGTTCAAACTGTTCTTCTGTTTCTCCGGGGAAACCTGCTATAAAGTCGCTTGTAATTGTAACATCGGGAACCATTTTACGAACTTTTTCAACAATTTGTGCATAAGTTTCTCTATCATATCTTCTGTTCATTGCTTTTAGAACAGGTGAACTGCCCGATTGCATAGGAATATGAAAGTATTCACAAACCTTGTCGAGTTCAACTGCCGTTTCAATAAGTTCGTCCGTAATATCAGTCGGATAAGAGGTTACAAAGCGAATTCGAAACTTGCCTTCAAGTTTGTTTAAATCTTTTAAAAGATTGGCAAGTCTGTAATTTGTAAGTTCTTCACGTTCCGGCTGTTTTGTTGGAAAATCTTTACCGTAGCTGTCAACGTTTTGACCTAATAGCGTAATTTCTTTAAATCCGGCATTTAACGCATCTTGTGCTTCCTTTATAATAGTTTCCGGGAGCCTTGAGCGTTCACGTCCTCTGGTATAAGGAACAATACAGTAAGTACAGAAATTGTTGCATCCTTCAGTAATATTTATCCATGCGTTTGTAGATTTTACGCGGTTAATCGGGTAGCCTTCTTCATTTTTTGTAGGCAGATTTGTTTCTTCGCATTCGCAAACTCTTTCGTCATTGTTAATTCTTTTGATTACTTCCGGAAGGGAGTAAATTTTATGTGTACCGAGTACAAAATCAACATAAGGTGCTCTTGAAAAAACTTTATTTGCTTTTTGTTGTGCTACGCATCCGCAAATTCCTATTTTTATGTTTTTTCCTCCCTGTTTCCATTTTCCCCAAACTCCGAGCTGACTGAAAGCTTTATCTTCACTCAATTGTCTGATTGAACATGTATTAACCATTAATAAATCAGCTTTTTCAGGCTCTTTTGTTTCTTCGTAATCAAAATGGGAAAGCATTCCGAGCATTCTTTCCGTGTCGGATTTGTTCATTTGGCATCCCATTGTTTCAATATATACATATTTCATTTTTTAATTCCTGCTATTTATACTTGTAACTATGTAAATTATAATACAAAAATACTTAATATATTTGACTTTTACAGGATAAAATATTATTGTGAAAGTTAGAAGAAAAGAAATTAAAGAACTTGTTAGAATGTAGAGAGGTAAGTGTGATGAAAAAAATAGTGATTTTATCATTATTAATGGCATTAGTTAGTTTGAATAGTTCTGCAATAGCCGCAACTACCCATGGCCGCGACGGTCAAGTCAGCGGAAGAAGTGTAGGTGCAGCTCTTTGTTCTTTACTGGTATGGCCGGGTATTGGACAAGCTATAAATAAACAATCTAAAGAAAAAAATGTAACACACGCTGTTTTAGGTTTGACAGGTGTTTTTAGATTTTGGTCTTTCTATGATGCTATTATTGACAGACAGGGCGGTGTTTGGAAAAACCGTATCTAATAGAGGTATAGTATGAAAAAAATTATATTATTTTCAGTAATGTGTTCGTTGCTATTATCTGTTTTTGCAGTTGCAATTGCAGAAGATAGTCTTCAAACCGTGGAAAATGAAAAAACTAATGTCTTACCGCCAAAATGGACTGATTATTGCGAGATTGGTTATGAAAATGCGGTTTATAAAAACAATCATGATGTGTTCGATATTTTCAGTTTCGTTAAAGCAGAACGAATGAAAAAGAATTATTGGGCAGAAAGACGTGTAAGTTTTGAAAACTATTTGAATAGCTGTAATAAACTTGAAGATGATGCAAAAGCTTCTTGTTATGACGAATTAAGAAATATTGAAAATCAAAAAAATGACTTGTACAGAATAAAAAGAAAACAGCTGCTTTTCGAAAATAATATTGAGCTTAACAGAAGATAAATAATAAAAACAGACGGTTAAATTACCGTCTGTTTTTTGTTAGATTATGACATCAATTATGAGAAATATCTTTTTAAAAGTCCGTCAAAACCTTTACCATGGCGAGCTTCATCTTTAGCCATTTCATGAACTGTGTCATGAATTGCATCATAGCCAAGTTGTTTTGCACGTGCTGCAATTGCAAGTTTGCCTTCGCAAGCGCCATGTTCAGCTTCTGCACGTAATTCAAGATTTTTCTTTGTAGAATTTGTAACTACTTCGCCTAATAGTTCGGCAAATTTTGCAGCGTGTTCTGCTTCTTCAAATGCATATCTTTTATAAGCTTCTGCAACTTCCGGATATCCTTCTCTTTCAGCAACTCTTGCCATTGCAAGGTACATACCTACTTCTGTACATTCTCCCGCAAAGTGAGCTCTTAAACCGTCCATTACTTCTTTATCTTCAACCTGACCGTCGCCTACTTTGTGTTCGCAAGCGTATACTTTACCTTCCGCAGTGTTTATTTCTTTGAAAGTTGTTGCTCCACATAAAGGACATCTTTCAGGAGCTTTATCTGCTTCTGTTGACCAGCCGCATACTGTACATACAAATTTTGCCATTTTTACCACCTTTCTTAATTTAAAATGTTTGCCTCTTTTTCTACATGCTTAATCATACAATATAAATTTTAATTTGTAAAGTAGGAATTATTATCATTTTTACTGAAAAGAATTTATAAATAAGAAAAAGACCTCTTATATACAGAGGTCAAGGTTGGTTATTTTGGTTATGTTATAGTTATTATAATTGTTTCGGCTTTTACTCTTTTTATAATTATCCTCAAGATTGAGATTTGCCATGTATTAACTAAAACTTTACAAAACTTTATGATATAATGTTGCTATGTTTGAAAAACTGAAAAAATTCTTCTTATCAAAGGTTCTTAAAAGGAAGTATTACAGGACTGGTAAATGCAAAGCTTGCGGGAAATGCTGCACACAGATTTACGTCAAGCATTATAAACATGTTGTTAAGGATGAAAAGGAGTTTGAGAAACTTCAATATCTTCATCGTTTTTACGGTTATTTGAAGGTAATAGGCAAAGATGATATCGGTTTAATTTTTGAATGTCAAAATCTTGATCCTGTTACGCATAAATGCAAAATACATAAAACACGACCAGGAATATGCAGAAGATACCCGCAGGAAGAATTATTCTCCATGGGTGGTGCATTGTCTGAGGACTGTGGTTACAAAATGGAACCTATTGTCCCGTTTTGTGAGGTGCTTGAAAAAACAGCAAAAAAGAATAAAGATTTATACTTAATTTAATATGTCAGTATTATTCAGTTCTACTATATCAAAGAATTCTTCCAAATCTGTTATAGCAGGCTTTTTAGTTTCGGGATTAAGTTTAACGAACTTATCAAGTGTGATTTCCAGCTTGTCATTTAATGTATGAAGAATTATTTTGTCTTCTCCGGTTTTGCTGCCTGCAAGTATCGATGCGTCAATGTCAGGTCTGTCGCATATAACGTCTGCTATTTTATTAACAGCCTCAATAGTTTTCCCGCCATTGCCGCTTTCTATATTTTCTCCGCCGATTATCCATGCTGTTAATTTACCCTTAGACATCGCTTTTAGCTCATCAACTTTCTGCGCTATTTCATCAATAACTTTTTGAATTCTGCCGTTAACAGGTACATGTTTTATAATCCCGTCTTTTTCATTTCTGACTATTACAGCAAGATTTTGTGCATCTGCTTTTGAGGTAAATACTTTACCGTTTGTAAGTTTGCAATTGTTTTTGGAAGACAGATGTCTGTATGCATTCGAGGTCGCTACTCTTGCTTTATCGTAAGCATCAGGATTTAAGATAAGATTTGAACGTCCTTGAAAATTGATATTATTCATAATGTAACTCCTTTGTAATGAATAAAATATCAACATGATTTTTTTTGCTACTTTCGGGCAATGAAAAATTCGGCATTGTCGGTTAAGCTGATTATGTAGAATATTTTGAAAGGCTGGTAAATATGAAAAAATATATATTGTTATTAATTTTGTCAGTGTTTTCTTTGCCTGTTTTTGCTGTATGCAGCATAACAGGCGGCGCTTGTAGTTCAACTTCTAACTGGGAAGGTCCTTCTTTGCAGGAAAAATATGCACCTGACAGATTAAAAGATTTGCAAAAAACAGATGCGTTTAAGCCAAATTATTTTAAACCTTACCACAGTGAATTGATTAACACGGACAGTGAAACTACTGTTTCTCCGCAGCAAAACAGTTACAATTCAAATTGTCAATTCGGGGTATGTCTACCTGGTGTAGAACCAGGAGTGGATGTGCTTGAATAAGGCGAAAAAGGCGGGCCGGTCACCCGTCTTTTTATTTGCGAGTTCTTGCACATTTTTTGGTAGTGTGGCGGGGTGGGGCTGCGGTGGTGACTTCAGTACTTGCGTTTTTTGTCGCCAAGCATTCGCCATCAGCTCGTTCGCGCAATTTGAATTGGCTCGCGTAGAACGCCACCGCTCACAACACCAAAAAAGTGGCTTGTCGGCAGAGAGAAAAAGTAATCAGCTTTGCTGATGCTTGCTCATTTATGCCGACAACCAAGGCAATGTTTCGTTGGTTGTTGTTCGTCTCTCGCATTCGCTCGTGGCTCCGCTCTTAATCTTGCTCACTCGCTTTTAACGGGTCTGCGGTTGGCGACTTCAGTACTTGCGTCTTTTTGTCGCCAAGCCTTCGCCCTCAGCTCGTTCGCGCAATTATTAATTTTTTGTTTATTTTTTTAATAATTTTAAAAAACGATGTTATAACATATATATAATTAAAAGAATGTAATTATTAGTAAAGGAGATAATTAATTATGGCAAAAACAATTGGTATTGACCTTGGTACAACAAACTCTGTTGTAGCTGTCATGGAAGGTGGTAAACCTACGGTTATTGCCAACGCTGAAGGCTCTCGTACAACTCCTTCAATTGTTGGTTTTTCTAAAACAGGTGAAAAATTAGTTGGTCAATTGGCAAAACGTCAGGCTATTTTGAACCCTGATAAAACTATAGCTTCTATTAAAAGACACATGGGAGATGATTATAAAGTTAATATTGACGGAAAAGATTATACTCCTCAAGAAATTTCAGCTATGATTTTGAGAAAATTGGCTGATGATGCTTCAAGTTATCTTGGTGAAAAAGTTACATCTGCGGTAATTACAGTTCCTGCTTACTTTAACGATGCTCAAAGACAGGCAACTAAAGACGCCGGTAAAATTGCTGGCTTAGATGTTTTACGTATTGTAAACGAACCTACAGCAGCTGCTCTTGCTTACGGGCTTGAAAAAGACAAAGCTGAAAAAGTTCTTGTATTTGACTTAGGCGGCGGTACTTTCGATGTATCTATTCTTGAAATTGGTGACGGCGTTCACGAAGTTCTTTCAACATCAGGTGATACTCACTTAGGTGGTGACGATTTTGACCAAAAAGTAATGGATTGGATTTGCGAAGAATTCAAAAAACAAGAAGGTATTGATCTTAAAGGTGACAAACAGGCTATGCAGCGTGTTAAAGAAGCGGCTGAAAAAGCTAAATGTGAATTGTCATCTGTTATGGAAACAAATATCAATTTACCGTTTATCACAGCTGATGCAAACGGCCCTAAACACTTAGATTTGAACTTAACAAGAGCTAAATTTGAAGACCTTTGCCGTGACTTATTAAACAGATGTAAAATTCCTGTCGAAAATGCTTTGAAAGACGCAGGAATTTCAAAAAGTGATATTAATGAAGTTGTGTTAGTCGGCGGTTCAACACGTATTCCTGCTGTTCAACAGCTGGTAAAAGAATACACAGGAAAAGAACCTAACCAGTCAGTTAACCCTGATGAAGTTGTTGCTGTTGGTGCTGCTGTTCAGGCAGGTGTTCTTGCAGGTGAAGTTAAAGATATCGTACTTCTAGACGTAACTCCTTTGACATTGGGTATTGAAACTTTAGGCGGTGTAATGACTCCTTTAGTTCCTAGAAACACTACAATCCCTGTTTCTAAATCTCAGGTATTCTCAACTGCCGAAAATAACCAAACTGCTGTTGATATTCACGTACTTCAAGGTGAAAGACCGATGTCTAAAGATAATAAATCTTTAGGTATGTTCAGACTTGACGGTATTCCGCCTGCAATGAGAGGTCTGCCTCAAATCGAAGTTACATTCGATATCGACGCTAACGGTATTGTAAATGTTTCAGCAAAAGATAAAGCAACTAATAAAGAACAAAAAATCACTATCACAAATTCTTCTAACCTTTCAGAATCTGATATCGACAAAATGGTTAAAGAAGCTGAAGCTAACGCAGCTGAAGATAAAAAGAAAAAAGAAGAAGCTGAAATTAAAAATAATGCATCAAGCTTAATCGGTTCAGCTGACAGAATTGTAAAAGATTTTGAAGGTAAAATTGATTCTGCTGATAAAGCAAAATTGGATGAACAAAAGGCAGCTCTTCAAAAAGCTTTGGATGAAAATAAACCGACTGAAGAATTGAAAAAATTGTCAGATGAATTACAACAGACAATGTTCAGTATTTCTCAAAAAGCTTATGAAGCAGTTCAAAAAGAAGAACAGTCAACTGCAAATTCAGAAAATGCATCTTCAACAACAGAAGATAAAAAAGACGATGACGTAATTGATGCAGAATACACAAAAGAATAATTGTGAAATAATCAAAATTGCCGCATAAAAACAAAAAATCGAACTCCTATTTTGGGTTCGATTTTTTTGTAGAAAGGGCAGTATCTATTGAAAAATCTTTGAAAAATGCTATAATAGGAATATGAAAAAAATAGACAAAATTATATTTAAATTGAATAAGTCTATAAAAGAATTGTTTTCTGATTTTAATGGAGTTTATCTTTATGGCTCTTATGCTGCTGGGTGCGCAAATAAAGACAGTGATGTCGATTTAGTGGCATTATTTAATTCAGATTTGCTAAGAGAAGATAGAATGAATTTGTGGTCATTGATTGGAAAATTTGAAGCAGAAATGGATATTACTTTGGATTTACATCCGATGACAATGAAAGAATTGAAAAAAAATCCTATCTACTATGAACAAGTTGTAGATAAAGGGGTTTATTATGGAATATGATAGGCAAACGCTTATTGATAATGCTATTTTAAAAGCACAAGATGCAATTTTGGCAGCAGAATCAAACTTTAAAATGGATTTTATTCTACATGCCAAAATCGATTGTATTATGCAATTTTTTATGTTGTGACAGCATTGGCTTACAAAAATAATTTTGTAACTTCAAAGCATTCCCAATTGATGGGTTGGTTTAATAAAAAATATATTTATGACGAAAAAATTTTTGATAATAATTTATTGCAAATATATAAAGAAGCTTTTACCAATCGGCAAAAATCTGATTACGATTTTACTTATGCTATAAGCAAAGAGGATTTGATATTAGCGATTAGCGAAACAAAAGATTTTGTGGAAATAGTTGAAAAATATTTGAAAAATTTATAACAATCAAATTTATTTTAAATAATCCATATTATGGTATCTTAAAATCCAAGTTCCGCAAGTATCACCATTTCCGCCACCGTGGTTATTTTTATGACAATTGGCTTTTACGATAGCATCACTTGCTTTATATCCTGTCGGCATAACAGACTGTTTTGTAAAATCAAAAGCAAAAAAATCTTTGCCATAAATATTTTGTTTTTTGGCTGATTTGGTATTTGGTATAACTCCATAACATTGTGCACAAATATTATTTATTTTTGTAACAGTACCATCTTCATTAGTGTATGGAAAAATACAATCAGCATTCGGTTTTCTAATCATATAAATAGAAAAACCATTGTTTAAACGAAGTTTTGGATAAGCAGTTGAGTTATTTATATTTCCCCAAATACTTTCCCCTGAAAGAGATACGTAATCTCCCATATTTGTGCAACCAGCCTTATTGTAACATTTCTCTGTAACATTCAAATAAGGTTCAAGTTTTTTTAAAAAATCGATACTGGTTTCCACTTCCCATTGCTCAGGCGAGCCATTTTCTGCAATCGCAAGATTATATGCATTGGAAAGCGTTGAATACATTTTTTTATATTTGGATATTATTACCTGTTCTTGGTATTTGCTAATTAATACAGGAAACGTGAAAGCAACAACAACACCGATTATACCAAGTGTTATCAATACTTCTGATAGTGTAAAAGCCCTCTTTTTCATAAATCTCCTATCAAGATACTACTATCTAATATCAATATATTGATACTATTATCATTATATTCACTTACTCAAATATTGTCAAGATTATATAATTTTCTAATGAAAGATGATATTAAATATAAATTAGGACGTAATATAAAGATAGAAAGAATACGCAAAGATATAACTCAAGAAGAATTTGCGGAAATGATAGATATGAGCTTGAGTTATATAAGTAAATTAGAACAGGGACTTACTTCGCCTACTGCTTTAGCTCTTTTTAAAATGTCAAAAGTTTTAGAAATTCAAATGGAAGAATTTTTTAAAGGAATTGATTTGTAAGGTAAATTTGAATATTTTTTTAAGTGTAACGAAATGTAAATATGAGTTTTAAATAACCTGAAACCCGCTTATAATCCTTCATAGGATAGGATAGGATAGGATGCGATGCCCGAGTAGCAATATTTTTGGATAATTTCTTTTTATTTAATTGTCAGGAAGTTTTAAGGAAAGGACGGTTATTATGGCAATTACAGTAAAAGATTTATTTCAGTATGATCCTAATTTTGATCAGGCAAAGATTAGACGTTTAACAGGAAAAACAAATTATAAAAAATCTGATACCGTGGATTTATCAAGATTAGCTGCATTAAATGATAAAGATTTATCGATTTTTGCTGCTAAAAAAGAGGGTAAGACTTTTTTACGTGCTATTCAAAATGATGACATGAAATCTCAAATAGCTGATGCTGCGCATATCAAAAATACTGATGAAAACAAAAAAACACAAAACAGACATGTGCCAGCACATATTTCAATGGACAAAAGTGTTTTTGATGTAGAAAAACCGGAGATAGCATAAATATGGTTGACAGTGTCAAAAATAATATTTCTCACTATGATATGGCTCAGCAGTATTTAAAAAGTCAAATCAATCAGCCTAAAGATTTGGCAGATTTAAAACGAAATGCAAATATAAAATTAAGGCAGGTTCAGCTCGCACGGGCACAGGGCGATTTGGAAGTTGCCGCGGTTTTGGCGTATGAGCATCAGCAAATTGTTAATGATATAAATAATTATTATAGAAAATAAAAGGCGGTTTTAAAACCGCCTTTAAAGTTCTATATAATTTTTTAAAATTTCATCTTGAAAAGATTTTGGCAGTTTGTCAAATTCATGAATATCAACTATAAAAGGAATATTACTTTCTGATAATAATTCTTTAAGTTTAAAAAGATTTGCCGTTTTTGAATGAAAATCTTTTACTACCAAATCCAAATCGCTTCCTGAATGGGCATCCCCGTGTACTCTGCTTCCGTAAGCCCAAATGTCTGCATCAGGGCAATATGAGTTAAGAATATCTTTTAACATACTTAAATGTTTAGGTTCTATAAAAAGATTATTCATGTTCAATAATTTCCTTAAGATGTTGAACGTCCTTTAAAAAATTATCAATCAAAAGCAAAGTTTCTTCCGCAAATGCCCTGCCGTAATCATGGGCAGTATTATTTCTATTATTCCTGTATGTAAACCAGCGGGCAACTTCTTCTTCATTTAATAATGAATGCTTGAAGGCTTCTCTGAATAAATCTTTAAAAGTAAGCATATCAACAGCTTTTTTACTTGCAAAATACGGTGTCAATTTTTTTCTCAATAATTTACCGCTTTGTTCAAGTGTTATTTCAAAACTTTTTACAAGTGAATTTCTATACATTTCATAATCAATTGAACCCTCAGGTACAGATTTAATACATGTATAAGATTTTTCTAATGTTGCTATGCATCTTTCAAGATATTCGGTATTAAGCATAAAAATTATCCTTTCTCTATCTCTCTACGATATGGAGAGAGATAGAAAATTAAATTTTTGCCAACTGCAAGTAATAATCGTTAGCTCTTTCAAATTTGTGAGCGGCATTGAATAATCTGCTTTCTTGTAATTGCGGAGCAAGTATCTGCAAGCCTATTGGCATTCCGTCTTTATCAAATCCGGCAGGAACGCTCATCCCCGGGATACCTGCTAAGTTTGCTGAAATTGTTGCAATATCGGTTAAATACATTGACAGCGGATCAGAAGATTTTGCTCCGAGTTCAAATGCTGTATTTGGACAAGTTGGAGATATTAAAATATCAACTTTTTTGAAAGCTTCCACAAAGTCTTGAGTTACTAATGCTCTCATTTGTTGAGCTTTTTTATAATAAGCATCGTAGTAACCTGATGATAATGCGTAAGTTCCAAGCATTATTCGACGTTTAACTTCAGGTCCAAAACCTTCTGCACGAGTTTTTGTATACATTTCAAGAAGAGTTTTTGCATCAGGAGTTCTATATCCGTATTTTACACCGTCAAAACGTGCCAAATTTGATGAGCATTCAGCTGTTGCAAGAATATAATAAATTCCTATTGAGTGTTTCAAATTAGGTAATGAAATTTCAACAATTTCTGCTCCTAGTTTTTTGTAATCCTCAATAGCTTTTTCCATAGCTTTTTGAACATCTTCTGACAAACCTTCTGTCATAAGTTCTTTTATAACACCGACTTTCAAACCTTTGATGTCATTGTTTAGATTTGCCGCATAATGTTCAACGGGCAAGTCTAAAGAAGTGCTGTCTTTAGGGTCGTGACCTGAAATAACTTCCAATAAATTAGCAGCGTCTTCAACAGTTCTTGCAAAAGGCCCGATTTGGTCTAAAGAAGATGCAAAAGCGATTAAACCATATCTTGAAACACGTCCGTAAGTTGGTTTCATTCCTACAATTCCGCAGAAAGATGCAGGTAATCTGATAGAACCGCCTGTATCCGAGCCTAGTGCTAAAGTTGCTTCACAGGCTGCAACGGAAGCTGCAGAACCGCCTGATGAGCCGCCAGGAACTTTTTTCAAATCCCATGGGTTATGAACTTTTTTGAATGCTGAATTTTCGTTTGAAGAACCCATTGCAAACTCATCTAAGTTTGCTTTCCCAACTATCGGAACAAGATTGTCAAACAATTTTTCAGTAATTGTAGCGTTAAAAGGTGAAACAAAGTTTTCTAAAATTTTAGAAGAAGCTGTTGTTTTAGAACCTTTCATGTTCATATTATCTTTTAAAGCAAGAGGAACACCTGCCAACAGCGGTAATTCTTCACCTTTAGCAATTTTTTCGTCAACTTTTTTAGCTGTATTAAGTGCAATTTCTTTTGTTAAAGAATTGAAAGCGCCTAATTTTTCATCAATTTCTGTAATTCTTTCAAAAGCTGCATTTGTTAATTCTACAGCTGAAATTTCTTTATTTTTAAGAGCTTTTGATTGCTCTGTAGCTGATTTTTTTAGAAGCTCGTTCATACTTTCTCCTTAGTTATGATGTGAGTTTGCCTGAAATTGTCAGGATATAAGTGTCTATGAGAAAATTTTATGACAAAAATAACTGTTTAGCAAGTTTTAGAGACTTTGCATTTTTTTGTTTATTTGAGAATGAATTCTGTTGGCGCGGTAAAGATAGTTTGTGAGTTTTTCGTAATTTGCTTTTGTTTCTCCGTAAGGAACTTTCATCGCGATTAGTTCATCAACGTTTTCATTTATGCTTGTCAATGTGTCTAAAGAGTCGCTCAAATCTAAAATTGATTGAACTTTTGTTGACATTTTTGCAATTATTTTTCTTGAAACAAAGCGTGCTAAACGTCTTATTGGCGAAAGTTTAGGCTTATTTTTTTTAGGGGTTACGGCATCAACAATTTTTTCTGCCATATTCCTTTTAGAATATTGTTCTTTCAGGTCTGAAAGTTCATTTTCGATTTGTTTAGCCTGAATTTTCAAATCCATTACATCAAGAAGTTTGCCTAAGAGTTCAGCGCCTTTAATTTTGTTATTAAGGTTTTCAAGAAGTTCTTCTTTTTCGGCAATAAGGCATTCCAATTTCAAAGTTTTATCATCCAAATCTTTAAATGAGTTGTCATTTAAAATATTCAAATCATAATCGTTTAATCTTTTGAAATTGTTCTGAAATAAATTACTGTTCATTTTGTTTTGCGTTGATTAACGCTCCTACTCAATTGTGTACACTTTTTTGTAATACAACATTGTACCGATGATTGTTAAAACGATATTCGGCATCCATGCTGCAAAAAACGGCTGTAAAGTACCGGCTTCTCCGAAAGATATGGATAGGGCTCTTATCAAATAGTAAGCGAATATGATTAAGATACTGAATAAGAAACCTCTGTTGTATCTGACTCTCGGAGGTGTAATCGCAAGCGGAACTCCTATTAATACAAGTGCTATAGTTGTCAAAGGCAATGCAAGTTTGTCATATAGTTCAATATGAATTGCATTTCTCTGTTTATCGTCAATATGATTGTGCCTTATGTAGTCTATAAGTTTGGTAAAATTCATTTCTTTTGCAACGTTTTTGTTTAATTCTTTAGACATATCCAGTCCGAATTTAACAATTGAGCTGTCAAATAAGGTTGTATTCAAAATTTTGCCTTCATCATCAACAGTATAAACTGCACCTTTTTCAAATTCCCAGCCTTCCGGTGAAGTTTTCCCTTCATCAGCCTGAAGAACTTGAATTGTACCCTCTTTTGCAGTATCAAGCACGGTAATATTATGCAGGATTTTATCTTCGCAATAACCGACGTAAAAAAGTCTTTTAATACTTCCGCCGTCGTTAAGTTCTTTAAATACAAAATTTTGTTTTCCTTCCGGAATATTTTTCTGTCCCAAAGACCATAAAGCTAAGTCTTTTGACTGTTTTGTCATTACAGGTACTATAGTTTCATTTATTATAAAACTGCAAACTGACATTACCAGCGCAAAAACAAAAATCGGTTTTGCTATTCTATTTAAGCCTATGCCGCAAGCTCTCATTACAGTAATTTCGGATTTTAAGCTTAAACCGTTAAGTGTCATAACGGTAGCAAGCAAAACACCCATAGGTATTGTCATTACGATAACTTGAGGCAGGTTTAAGATAATCATCATTAAAGCAACTTTAAACGGTATGCCAAATAGCGATATTTGCTTGATAAGTGTAATAAAAGTATCAGAGGCAAAAATAATAGATGTAAAAACGCATACACCCATAATAAACATTTCAATTACCTGCTTAAGGATATACTTATCCAGCAGTGTAATTTTCCCTGAAAAATCTTTTTCTGTTACTTCTGTTTCCATATAAATAATAATAATTGAAAAAAACTTATTAATCAAATATTGTTAATATTACGGTGATAAAAAAGCCCCTTTTTTAAGAGGAGCTTTTTTAGTTATTTATTAAAATCTAAAAGAATTTTAAGGGTATCTTTTTCTTTGTTTTTTTCAAATGCTTCGATTGCATCGTCAGCTTTGTATTTCCCTGAAATCATTGGTGAAAAATCGATTTTTTCGGATTTTAAAAGTCTTAATGCCGCAGGGAATTGTCCGCATCTTGAACCTAATACCGTAATTTCATCAATTACTATAGGGGCAAGATTAAACTCTTTTGAAGCTGCAACAGTACTTTTTAAAACTAAAACTCCGCGAGGTTTTGTAAGTGCCAATGCTGTTTCAAAACCTGAAATCGAGCCTGTAGCTTCAACAACTACATCATAAGTTTTTTCAACTTTTAAATCGTTTAAAAGTTTTGTTTGAACCCCTTGAGCTTTTGCAATATCAAGTTTATTTTGATGTTTCCCTACAAGAATTACATCAATATTTTGAGCATTTAGAGTTAGAGCTGTAATTAATCCCAATTTGCCGTCACCTAGTACAATAACTTTTTCAAATGGTTTTATATGTAATTGTTCTGTAATTTCACAAGCTGCTGCAAGCGGTTCTACAAACACTGCCTGTTCATCGGTTACGTTATCAGGAACTTCAAAAAGAACTTCCAAAGGCATAGTGAAATATTCTGCAAAAACTCCGTCTTTTCTCCAAATTCCTAAAGTATGCCTGTCAGGGCAGTGGCGGTATAATTTTTCTGCACAATAGGGGCAATCAGGTTTTTTGCAGCCGTAGCTGATTTCTGCTACAACTCTTTTGCCTAAAAGTGATTGGTCTTCAGCATTAATTTCTTCAACAACACCGACTGCTTCATGACCTAAAATTCCTTTATAACCCATATAGCCTTTTGTAATTTCATAATCTGTGTTACAAATTCCAGCAAGAGTTACACGAACCAGTGCTTCACCCTTTTGGGGTACAGGTTTTTTATAATCATTAACTAATTTTAATCCTTCATCAAATACTACAGCTTTCATATTCTCCCTCCTGTATCAAGACTTTATCATAAACAAATGTTAAAAAATGTAAATATGAATTTTAAATAGTCTGAAACCCGCTTATAATCCCTCATAGGATAGGATAGGATAGGATGCGATGCCCGAGTAGCAATAATTTAGAGGGAAAGGTTTTTTATACAAGTGTGTAGAATATATAACAAAAGAAAGGAAAAATTATGTCTATTAGTGCTGTAGGTGTTAGCAATGTAAATGATGTAAATACTGTAAATAATCGTCGGGAGCAACTTAAACAAAAACGAAATTTCGGTATATTTTGTGGGTTGGCTGGATTAGGGCTATCTGCAGAATCGCTTAATGTTAAAAGTCCGTCTACAGGTATGTATTTTGCAGCTCTAGGATTCAGTGGTGTGTTATTATGTATGTATAATTTTTTGAAAGCTAATAAAGAGTTGAATGAATTAAACAAGCAACAAAATCTAAGCATCAAAATTTAAAAGGCGGATATAAAAAACCGCCTTTTAAATTTCTGGCATAAGCCCTCAGGATGGCATTATGACAAACCCTGTCACCCTGAATTTATTTCAGGGGCTTTGATTTTTTTGCTTAAGATTCTGAAACGAGTTCAGAATGACGGTAGATTATGTCCTGCGTGGACAGCGGGAACTTTGTGTGGACAAAGTTCCACAAAACCAGCGGCACGCTTTACTTCATAAATAATTATAAAATCTCAGCCTATAGGCGTGTAAACTCGTTTCACTCAAACAATACACGCCTTTGTTCTTTGCTTCGATTATAATTATTATTCGTTACGCTATCGCCACAATCTATAAACTGTTCTCCCTCTCCCCTATGGTGGGAGAGGGTTAGGGTGAGGGGGAATAACATAGTATCAAAGTAATTGTCATTGTGAGCGAAAGCGCGGCAATCCAGCTTTTATTTATTAAAACATCAGCTGGATTCATCGGGCTGACGCCCTCTGAATGACGTTATTATATACTATTGTTCCCCTGAACTTGTTTCAGGGGCTCAAACATAACAGATGCTGAAACGAGTTCAGAATGACGTAACAATAAGTTATTCAAAGGGATTTAGATAGAAGGCATAAGCTTATGGTTAGTATCTGAATACTCATTAGCCCTCAGCAACTACTGTTGCTATTAATTCTCCGTAACTGTTCATTGAACCGTCTGTTTCTTCAACTACGTAATTGTAGCCTTCTTTGCCTTCAACAGCTTTTTCAGCTTTTTGTAATGCTTCATCGTAATCTTTTGTTTCCGCAACTAATGTTTTTGAAAATTCAGAATGATTTTTTAACGTATATACATGATACATGATTTACCTCCTGTCTTCTTCAATTTTTTCTTTTAATTCCTGAACTTCATATTTTAATCTGTTTAATTCGCATTTTACAGGATCGGGAATTCTGTTGTGCATTAAAATTCCGTTTTGATCCTTAATTTTTCTGTGCACAATTCTGCCAGGAATTCCGACAACTGTCGAGTATTCAGGAACATCTTCCACTACAACAGAGCCTGCACCCACTCTTACATAATCTCCGAGGGTAATATTTCCGAGAACTTTTGCTCCTGCACCGACTATTACGCCGTGTCCAAGTGTCGGATGGCGTTTGCCGTGTTCTTTACCCGTGCCGCCAAGTGTTACCTGCTGATAAATAAGTACGTCATCGCCTATTACAGTTGTTGCCCCTATTACAACTCCTTCTCCATGGTCTATAAAAAATCTTCTGCCGATTTTTGCGGCAGGGTGAATTTCAATACCTGTAATAATTCTTGTTATATAAGATATTATTCTCGGGATTAGCGGAATGTGCCATTTATATAACCTATGAGCAAATCTATAAGCTATGAGAGCGTGAAGTCCCGGATAGCAAAGTACTACTTCCAGTAAATTATCTGCGGCAGGGTCTTTGTCGTAGATTACCTGAATATCTTCTTTTACTTTTGTTATTCCGCGTTTTAATATTTTAAGCATAATCCCTCCACCGCTTTCGCGGTTCCCCTCCCTTTTACAAGGGAGGCAATTTTGCATTATTAAATTTAAATTTCTCCACCGCTTTCGCGGTTCCCCTCCCTTTTACAAGGGAGGCAATTTTGCATTAT